>Ga0182736_1000014_pt1 | contig 513193 bp, 409 predicted proteins | sample eDN5th30CKraftBY_FD_128882 | JGI IMG/M metagenome (GOLD analysis project Ga0182736, IMG submission 128882) | Enriched backyard soil microbial communities from Emeryville, California, USA - eDNA 5th pass 30_C Kraft BY (version 2) (version 2) | ecosystem: Environmental > Terrestrial > Soil >...
CTCAGGCGTCCTCGGCCAGGTAGGTGTAGCCGGTCAGCCCGGCCTCCAGCGCGGCCTCGATCGCAGCGGCCGGCGCGCCCGCCAATCCGGACGCCGCGATCTTGTCGCGATAGGCCGCGCGCAGCTCGCCGAGGTCGTAGCCGACGTAGTCGAGCATCAGGTCGGTGGTGTCGCCGCGGCGCAGATGCGAGAACGCGTAGCCGTCGGCGGTCAGCCGAACGTTGACCGCGTCGGTGTCGCCGAACAGGTTGTGGATGTCGCCGAGCGTTTCCTGATACGCGCCGACCATGAACAGGCCGAGCAGGTACGACTCGCCGTCCTCGACCGCATGCAGCGGCAGGCTGACGTCGACGCCGTCGGCATCGACGTAGCGGTCGATGCGGCCGTCCGAATCGCAGGTCAGGTCGGCGATCACGCCGCGACGTTCGGGACGCCGGTCCAGATGCGCGATCGGCACGATCGGAAACACCTGGTCGATCGCCCAGATGTCGGGCGCCGACTCGAACACCGAGAAGTTGACGAAGTACTTGTCGACCAGGGTCTCGTTGAGCTCGTCGAGCACCTGCCGGTGCGAGCGCTCGTCGGACTTGAGCTGCTCGCGCACCGCGTTGACGATCGCGTAGTACAGGTCGTCGAGCTGCGCGCGGTCGGCCAGCGACAGCTGACCGAGCGCATACAGCGACTGGCCCTCGGACAGGTGGTACTGGGCCTCGTGGTAGAGCTCGGTCGCGGGCCGCTGGCCGATCTCGGCATGCACCTCGCGCAGGCGCCGCAGCACGGCCGGCTCGTCGTCGCGCTCGGCCGGCACCGAACCGGCCGGCGCCTGCTCGACCTCGCTGACGTTGACGACCAGCACCGCGTGATGCGCGGTCAGTGCGCGTCCCGATTCGGTCAGCACGTGCGGTGCGGTCAGGCCGTTCGCCGCGCAGGCCTCGGCGAGCGCGCCGACGACGCTCGACGCGTATTGATCCAGGCCGTAGTTGATCGAGCAGTCCGAGCGCGAGCGCGTGCCTTCGTAGTCGACGCCGAGTCCGCCGCCGACGTCCATGTAGCGGATCGGCAGACCGAGCTGTGAGAGCTCGACGAAATAGCGCACCGCCTCGCGCATCCCGCGCGCGATGTCGCGCACGTTGGACATCTGCGAGCCCATGTGGAAATGCAGCAGCTTGAGCGTGTCGGAGAGACCGGCGGCCTTCAGCTCGTCGATCAGCGTCAGCAGCTGGCGCGGCGTCAGGCCGAACTTGGCCTTGTCGCCGCCGGAGTTCTGCCACTTGCCGGCACCGAGGCTCTTGAGGCGCATGCGCACGCCGAGCAGCGGCTCGACACCGAGTGCGGCGGCCTCCTCGATCACGTAGCGCAGTTCGGACGGCTTCTCGACGACGATGAAGATATCCAGGCCGAGCCTGCGGCCGATCAGCGCGAGGCGGATGTACTCGCGGTCCTTGTAGCCGTTGCAGATGACGATGCTGCCGCGCCGCGCCAGCGCGAGCACCGCCATCAGCTCGGGCTTGGAACCGGCCTCCAGGCCGAACCCTTCACCGCCGTTGGCGGCCAGTTCGCCGGCCACGTTGCGCTGCTGGTTGACCTTGATCGGGTAGATCGAGGTGTAGCCGCCCGGATAGTCCCATTCGTTCATCGCCCGCGCGAAGGCCGCCTGCAGCCGCGCGCGACGGTCGTTCAGGATGTCGGCGAAGCGCACCAGCAGCGGCAGACGGCAGCCGCGCGCGCGCGCATCGCGCACGACCTCGGCCAGGTCGAGCGTCGGTCCGTTCTCGCCGCGCGGGCGCACGAGCATCGTGCCGCGCGGTCCGACGTCGAAGTAGCCTTCGCTCCAGTGCGGGACCGAATAGGTATGGCGGGCGTCTTCGATGCTGAAGGGCGTCGTCATGCTGAGTGTCCGATGTCCGGGGACGGCCGCGGCGGCCGGAGCCGCCTATTGTAAGGGCGACGCTCCGGCCGCGCGTCCACTGGCAATCGCGAACCGCTACAATCGCGCGCCTTTTCCTCACGATCCTCGTCCGTTTCCGGAAAACACATCATGTCCAGCACCGAATCGAACTGGTTCACCGAAGCCTACGAGCCCGCCGGCTCGTCGATCGGGTTCCGCGTGACCGAGCGTCTGCACGCCGAGAAGACGCCGTTCCAGACCATCGAGATCTACGACTCGACCGACTGGGGCAAGCTGATGGTCATCGACGGCTGCATGATGCTGACCGCGCGTGACAACTTCCTCTATCACGAGATGATCGCGCATCCCGCGCTGTTCACGCATGCGCGCGCCAAGCGCGTGGTCATCATCGGCGGCGGCGACTGCGGCACGCTGCGCGAGGTGCTGCGGCACGAGGAGGTCGAGCACGCGGTGCAGGTGGAGATCGACGAGCGCGTCACGCGCCTGGCCGAGAAGTACTTCCCGGAACTGTGCGAAGCCAACGGCGATCCGCGCGCCGAGCTGCGCTTCGACGACGGCATCCGCTACATGGCCGACTGCGAGCCCGAGTCGGTCGACGTCGTCATCGTCGACTCGACCGACCCGGTCGGACCCGCCGAGGGCCTGTTCAACGCCGCGTTCTACGCGAGCTGCTTCAAGGCGCTGCGCCCGGCCGGTCTGCTGGTGCAGCAGAGCGAGTCGCCGCTGGCGCATCTGGAGCTGATCAAGTCGATGCGCATCGCGATGCGCAGCGCCGGCTTCCAGGCCGTCAAGACGCTGCCGTTCCCGCAGCCGTGCTATCCGACCGGCTGGTGGAGCTGCACGATGGCGCGCAAGGGCGCGGACCTGTCCGGTTTCCGCGAACGCGGCGCGGCGACCAAGCAGTTCGCGACGCGCTACTACAATGCCGAGATCCACAAGGCCGCGCTGGCGCTGCCGGAGTTCATGCGCGAAGCGCTCGGCGAATAAACCGGGCATCGGAAAACAAAACGCCGCAGGCGCGAGCCTGCGGCGTTTTGCCTTTCAGCGGCCGGAACGGAAGCGAAGCGTCCGGAGAACTCAGCCGCCGCGCTTGCCGCCCGACGCCGGTGCCGAATCGATTCGCGCCGGCGGCGGCGCCGACCGTACCGGCGGCGGAGCCGAGCGCATCGGCGGCGCGGACTGGAAGCGCGGCTGAGCGCGCGGCACGGCCATGGGTTCGATCGGACGGGCGGACGGACCGATGCTGCGGTTGATCCAGCCGTCGTCGGCCTGCATCGGCGCGCGCCGCACGCCGCGTGCGGACGGCGGTGCGGAGATCGTCGAGCGCTCGCGATAGGCCGGTGCTGCGCCGCCGCGGTTCAGACCGCGCTCCGGCGGCACCGAGATCCAGCTCGACGCACCGGGGACGCGGCCCTCGCCGTCGCGCGTGTAGCCGGCCATGCGCGCGCGTTCGCGCTCGACCATGCCTTCGTCGCGACGCGGTCCGCGCGGTTCGGGCTTGTAGTAGACCCACGGGTAGCCCCAGCCGCCCCAGCCGTAACCGTAGCCGGGATAGCCCCAGAGTCCGCCGGAATAGCCCCAGCCGGCATAGCCCATGCCCCAGCTGTACGGCGAGCACGCGCCGAGCACGTACGGATACGGGCAGTAGCCGTAACCGCTCCAGCCGCCCCAGCCGTGACCGTAGCCGTAGGCGCCGAAACCGCCGACGTAGGCGGGCGCACTGCCGGCGTAGTAATCGCCGGAACCGACGACCGTGCCTTCCGGTTCGTCGCCGTAGTAATAGGTGTAGCTCGGGGTGGTCGCGCAGCCGGCCAGCACGAGCACGGCCAGGGCGAGAGCGAGTCGAATCATGGTGCACCTCCGCGTGTTGCCGTCTCGATCATAGTCGAAGGCCGGCGACGCCGCGCTGAAGCGCTAGGCGAGACTGCGGTCGAGGATGTCGGACAGGTCCGCCGATACATGGGGACGCGCGCGCAGCCGTTCAATCGCATGGCGCATCTGCGCGCGCCGCACCGGCTCGTAGCGGCGCCAGCCGCCGAGACTGGTCGCCAGGCGCGCGGCGACCTGCGGCGTCAACGCGTCGACGCGCGCGATCGACTCGGCGATCAGGTGGTAGCCGGCGCCGTCGACGCGGTGAAAGCCGCGCGGATTGCGCAGTGCGAACGCCAGCAGCAGCGCATAGACCTTGTTCGGGTTCTCCCAGCGGAACGCCGGATGCGCGGTCAGCGCGGTGACCCGCTCCACGGCGTCGTCGTGGGCGATCGTCGCCTGCAGGCTGAACCACTTGTCGATGACCAGCGGCCGGTCCGCGTGACGCTGCGCGAACGCCTCGAGCGCCGCAGGCGCGTCGGGTGCCTGCGCCTGCAGCAGACAGGACAGCGCGGCGAGCCGATCGGTCAGATTGGCGGCCGCCTGCCATTGCGACCGCGCGAGCGCCAGATGCGCCGGCGCCGCGCGCGCGAGCAGCGCCAGGCAGCGGTTGCGCAGCCGCCGGCGCGCCTGGCTCGGCGGATCGACCGCATCGGCGGCGATCGTCAGCGTGCGGTAGCGCGCCATCAGCTGCGTCTCGAGCGCCTCGGCGAGCCGCGCTTCCAGGTGCGAGCGCGCGACGTGTACGGCTTCGGGATCGATCCGCTGCAGACCTTCGGACAGCGTGGTCTCGTCCGGCAGCGTCAGCACCTCGGCGACCAACGCCGGATCGGCCGAGGCGTCGGCGAGGATGCCGGCGACCGCGTCGAGCCAGGCATCGTGCGTGGCCGGCCGCGCGTCGCCGGCCAGCACATCGGCGAACAGACGCCGGAGCAGCGTGTCGACCGCCAGCCAGCGATTGAAGCCGTCGTCCTCGTGGCGCGCCAGCACGGCCAGATCGGACGGATCGGCGGCGTGCGCGAGCCGGACCGGTGCCGAGTAGCCGCGCAGCAGCGAGACCACCGGCGCCGCGTCGCGGACCTCGAAGGTCCAGGTCGCCTCGTCGCGGTCGAGCACGATCACGCCGTCGTCGGAGGGCGGCGAAGGACCGTCCGCGCGCACCGCCAGACGGCGGCCGTCGCGATCGAACAGCGCCAGCGCGACCGGGATCGGCAGCGGCCGGCCCGGCGCCGCCTGCGGCCGGCGCTGGCGCAGCGTCAGCGCATAGCGGCCGCTCGCCGGATCGTACCGGCCCTCGGCGCTCAGCTCGGGCGTGCCGGCCTGCTCGTACCAGGCCAGCCATGGCGACAGGTCGCGGCCGTTGGCCTCGCCGAGCGCAGCGAGGAAATCCTCGATCGTCGCCGCCTGTCCGTCGTGCCGCTCGAAGTACCGATCCAGGCCGCGCCGGAAGCCGTCGCGGCCGAGCACGGTCGCCAGCATGCGGACGATCTCGGCGCCCTTCTCGTAGACCGTCGCCGTGTAGAAGTTGTCGATCGCGCTGTACTGCGCGGGCCGCACCGGATGCGACAAGGGACCTGCGTCCTCCGGAAACTGCGCGCGCCACAGCGTGCGCACGTCCTCGATCCGGCGCAGCGTGCGCGAGGCGACGTCGGACTCGAACTCCTGCTCGCGATAGACCGTCAGCCCTTCCTTGAGGCTCAGCTGGAACCAGTCGCGGCAGGTCACGCGGTTGCCGCTCCAGTTGTGGAAGTACTCGTGGCCGACCACGGCCAGCACGTGCCGGAAATCCTCGTCGGTCGCCTCCTCGACGTCGGCGAGCAGGTACTTGGAGTTGAAGATGTTCAGGCCCTTGTTCTCCATGGCCCCCATCGTGAAATCGTGCGTGGCGACGACGTGGAACACGTCCAGGTCGTAGCAGCGCCCGAAGCGCCGCTCGTCCCAACGCATCGCGGTCTCGATGCAGTCCAGCGCCCAGCGGCACTGCGCGATCGCATCGGCCTGCGCATGCACGACGATGCGCACCGCGCGGCCCTCGGCGGTCACGAACGGCCTCTCGATCCGCTCGAGCCGGCCGGCGACCAGCGCGAACAGGTAGCACGGCTTGGGATGCGGATCGACGAAGCGCGCCCAATGCCGACCGGCGCCGTCGTCGCCGGATGCGACCGCATTGCCGTTGGCCAGCAGCACCGGATAGCGCTCGCGGTCGGCACGCAGCGTGACCGTGTAGCGCGCCAGCACGTCAGGGCGATCCGGAAACCAGGTGATGCGCCGGAAGCCTTCGGCCTCGCACTGCGTCAGCAGAAAGCCGTGCGCGGCACTGCCGCTGAGGTACAGCCCCTGCAGCGCCGTATTGGCGGCCGGGCGGATCCGCGCACGCGTGCGGAGCGACGCCGCGGCCGGCAGGTCGAACACGGTCAGGCTGCGTTCGTCGAGGCGATACGCGTCGGGCGCGAGCGGCCGCTCGTCGACCTGCAGCGACAGCAGCTCGAGCTGCTCGCCGTCCAGACGCAGCGGACCGGACGCATCGGCGCTGCGCTCGACGCGCAGACAGGCCTCCACGATCGTCTCGGCCGGGTCCAGATCGAAGATCAGCTCGACGTCGGTGACGCGCCAGTCGGGCGGTCGATAGTCGCCGAGTCGGACCGGCGTGGCGGCAATGGACATGGAAGGACGGCGCGATCGGCGGCAGGTCGTGGCGGTGCGCGGAGCGTGCGGCGGCGGCCGCGGCGCGAGGTGCGCGGCGGTCACACTAGCACGCGAAAACCGCCGGCGTGTATCGTCGCGGGTCCGACTGCCGGCGCGACCCTGATGAACGAGGCGATTCCCGACTTCCGCGCCGTCGAAGACGCCGCCCGGCGCATCGCGCCGTTCGCGACCTCGACGCCGATCCTGCGATCGAGCAGCCTCGACGCGCTGGCCGGCGCCGAGCTGGTGTTCAAGTGCGAGAACTTCCAGCGCGTGGGCGCCTTCAAGTTCCGCGGTGCCTGCAACGCGGTGTGGTCGCTCGACGACATCCGTGCACGGCGCGGCGTGGTGACGCACTCGTCCGGCAACCACGGCGCGGCCCTGGCGCTGGCCGCGCGCACGCGCGGCATCGCCGCACACGTCGTCGTGCCGGACGGCGCGGTCGCCGCCAAGCTGGCCGGCATCGAGGCCTACGGCGCGATCCTGCATCACTGCGCGCCGACGATGGCCGCGCGCGAGGCCGCGGCGGCCGCGCTGGTCGCCGAGCTCGGCGCGACCCTGGTCCATCCGTACACCGATCCGCAGGTGATCGCCGGCCAGGGCACCGCGGCGCTCGAACTGATCCGGCAGTCCGGTCCGTTCGACGCGGTGATCGCGCCGATCGGCGGTGGCGGCCTGATCGGCGGCACCGCCGTGGCGACCGCCGCGCTGCTGCCCTCTGCGCAGCTGTACGCGGCCGAGCCCGAAGGCGCCGACGACGCGCTGCGCTCGCTGCGCGCCGGCCGGCGCGTGACCGATCTGACACCGGCGACGATCTGCGACGGCCTGCGCGGCCTGATCGGCGCGATCAACTTCGACCTGCTGCAGCGCTATGCGGTCGACGTGCTGCCGGTATCCGACGCCGAGGTCGTCACGGCGATGCGGCTGATCTGGGAACGGCTCAAGATCGTCGTCGAGCCGTCCAGCGCGACGGTGCTGGCGGCGATCCTGCGTCACCGCGCCGCGTTCGCCGGGCGCCGCGTCGGCGTCGTGCTGAGCGGCGGCAACGTCGATCTGGATCATCTGCCGTGGCTGGCGTGACGCGGTCCCGACCCGGCGCGGATCGGGGCCGGACGGAGGCGCATGCGGTCGACGCGCGCATGTCCGATCCGTCCGACCGCGCAGCCGATCCGGAACGCCGATGCGCGCCGCCGCCAATCCGCAGCTGGAGGACCTGACGATGTGGACCGACGCCCTGCTCGCCTATGCGCACTACGCGAGCATCCTGATGCTGGCCAGCTATCTGCTCTGCGAGTACCTGCTGCTGCGACGTCGGGACGTCGCGCCCGATCCGGCCTTCCTGGTCCGCATCGACATCGGCTACTGCATCGCCGCCGCCGCGGTGCTCGCCAGCGGCGCCGGGCGGCTGCTGTTCGGCGTCAAGCCGGCGGCGTTCTATCTCGGCAACCCGGTGTTCCACGCCAAGATCGGCCTGTTCGTGCTGATCGGCCTGCTGTCGATCGCGCCGACCCGCGCGTTCCTGCGCTGGCGGCGCCTGCGCCGCGCCGATCCGGCCTGGCCGCTGCCGGCGCGCGAGCAGCGCCACATCCGCCTGCTGGTGCTGATCGAGCTGCACCTGGTCGCACTGCTGCCGCTGCTGGCCGCGCTGATGGCGCGCGGCATCGGCTACCGCGGCTGATCGGAAGGTCCGGCCGGCGGCGCTGCACGCGGCGCACCCGCGCGCCGGTTGATCACCAGCAGCGCGAGGCAGATCAGCACGATGCCGGCACTCTCGGCCGCATCGGGGCGCTCGCCGAGCAGCCACCACGCGAAACCGATGCCGAGCACCGGGATCACCAGACTGGTCATGCCGGCGACCCGGGTCGGTAGATGCTCGACGATAGTCGACCACAGCAGCCAGGCCAGGCCCGAGGCGAGCACGGCGTTGTAGGTGAGGATCGCGACGAAGCGGCCGCTCCAGTCGAACGTGCGCTCGTCGGCCAGCAGTGCGATGACGATCAGGCCGGCGCTGCCGAACGCCATCTGCCAGGCCGTCAATGACAGCGCGCCGACGCCGCCGCGCGCGAACAATCGCTTCGACAGCACGACGCCGATCGCCCAGAACAGGCCGCCGCCGACCGCGAGCCAGGCACTGCGCACGCTGCCGACGCCGTGCCAGGGCTCGAGCACCAGCACCAGGCCGGCGGCCGCGATCGCGATGCCGGCCCAGTGCCGTCCCGCCGGCCGGTCGGCAAGCAGCCACCAGGCCAGCAGCACGGCCCAGAACGGCATCGTGTAGGCGAGCAGCGCGGTCTTGCCGGCGCCGCCGTCGACCAGCGCCCACTGCACCAGCGCCTGGAAGCCGGCGGTCTGCGCCAGGCCGATCAAAGCGGTCTGCAGCAGCGGCGGCGGCCGCAGGCTCTCGCCGCGCGCGGCCAGCAGCGCGAACAGCACGCCGGTGCCGAGCGTGTAGCGCAAAGCCGAGAACGAGAACGGACCGGCATGGTCCATCGCCTGCTTCATGACGATCCAGTTGTAGCTCCAGATCAGCGCGAGCACGACGAGCGCGAACCAGGCGCGCGAAGCAGGACGGGGCATGGCGATAGGTCGCATGGCGTGCCGGGAGGGATCGCCTATGATACGCGCCGACCTCCCGGAGGAAGACCCGTGTCCGCCACCACCGACCTGATCCGCGACTACTACGCCGCCTTCAACCGCGCCGACTGGGAAGCGATGCTCGCCCACCTGACCGACGACGTAGCCCACGACATCAACCAGGGCGGGCGCGAGACCGGCAAGGACACGTTCCGCGCTTTCCTCGCGCGCATGAACCGCTGCTACCGCGAGCGCCTCGAGAACATCGTCGTGTGCGCCAGCGAGGACGGCCGCAATGCCTCGGCCGAGTACGTCGTGCACGGCCAGTACCTGGTCGCCGACGAGGGCCTGCCGCCCGCGCACGGCCAGGGCTACGTACTGCCCGGCGGCGCGTTCTTCGACATCCGCGACGGCCGGATCGCGCGCGTCACCAACTACTACAACCTGGAGGATTGGATCCGCCAGGTCAGCGCCTGACGGCCGTGACCTCGGCCGAACCGGTCCGCTGCGGCTGGGCGATGCACACCGAGCTGGAGCGCGACTACCACGACACCGAGTGGGGCGTTCCGCTGCACGAGGATCGCGCGCTGTTCGAGTTCCTGTGCCTGGAAGGCGCGCAGGCCGGCCTGTCGTGGCGCACGATCCTCGCCAAGCGCGACAACTACCGCGCCGCGTTCGAGCAGTTCGACATCGCGCGCTGCGCGAAGCTGACCGACGCCCGCCTGGAACGGCTGCTGACCGATCCGGGCATCGTGCGCAACCGGCTCAAGGTGTACTCGGTGCGCGACAATGCGCGCGCCGCGCTCGAGGCGATCGCCGAATACGGCAGTTTCGATGCGTTCCTGTGGTCGTTCGTCGACGGCGAGCCGGTCGTCAACGCCTGGAACACGATGCGCGAGGCGCCGACGCATACGCCGGTCTCGGACCGGATGAGCAAGACGCTCAAGAAGCGCGGCTTCCGCTTCGTCGGCACGACGATCTGCTACGCGATGATGCAGGCCACCGGCATGGTCAACGACCACGTCACCGGCTGCTTCCGCTACCGCCAGATCGCGGCCGGCGCGTGATCGTCACCGATCCGACCGCGTTTCTCGCCGCGTTCGACGACGAACGCTTCCCGCCGCGCGCACCGGCGACCGCGCGCGCGGCATTCCTCGTGGCGCCGGCCGATTTCTCGCTGGCGGTCGAGTCCTCGCGCGACAACCGCTACATGAACCTGGCGGCGCGGCCCGATCCGCTGCGCGCGCTGGCCGAGCACGCGACGCTGGCGCGGCGCATCGGCGCGGACGTGCCGACTCTGTGCTTTCCGGGCGATCCGGACTGCCCGGACGGCCTGTTCCCGAACAACGTGTTCGCGACCGCGCCGGGCCGGCTGATCGTCGGCCGCATGCGCCATGCGGTCCGCCGGCGCGAGGCCGGGCGCGGCGACATCCGCAGGTTCTTCGCCGATACGCTCGGCTACCGCACGATCGACCTCTCGCACGAACCGTTCGTCGCCGAGCTGACCGGTTCGCTGGTGATCGACCGCGCGCGCGGCATCGGCTATTGCGGGCTGTCCGAGCGCTGCGACGCCGACGGCGCGCGCGCGATGCACGAGGCGTTCGGTCTGCGCCTGACGTTCTGCTTCGCGCTCGCCGCCGGCGAGTACCACACCAACGTCGTGCTCGCGCTGCTGGCCGGCCGCACCGCGATGATCGCGCCCGACGGCTTCGCCGATCCGGCCGTGCCGGCCGCGATCGCGCGCGCCTACGGCGAGCGCGCGATCCGGCTGACGCCCGAGCAGAAGCGCGCCTACGCCGGCAACGCGATCAGCCTGAACGCGGAGCGGGTCTGGATCAGCGAACGCGCCGCCGATGCGCTGACGCCGGACCAGCACGCCGCGCTGCAACGCTGGGGCTGGACGATCGGCAGCGTCGATCTGGCGACGATCGAGACCGCCGGCGGCAGCCTGCGCTGCTGCGTCGCCGAGATCTACTGACGTACGCTCGGTCGCGAGCGCCGCGCGGCTCCGCGCCTCGCGCAAGCTGCCCTGCCCCACGACCGATGGTCGCGGCACCGTCCGCCGGGTCGTACCGCACGCTTCGCTGCCGACCAACAGGACCCGCGCAACCGCTGCGCGGTGCCGCACCCGTCTCAGCGCGACGGCAGCACGATGCGCCGCGCCGGCCGGCCGACCTGGTCGAGAAACGCCGTGAACACCGTATCGGCCGCCGCCTGCATCGCCTCGATGCGCGCGGCGGTCGCGGCGCGGATCTGCGCGGCGCCGTGTCCGAGTCCGGCCGCCTCGAGCTCGTCGCGATAGGCCGGCAGTTCGAGCCAGCGCTCGATCAGCGCCGCGTCCATCTCGAGGTGGAACTGGAATCCGTACGCGGCCGCACCGTAGCGGAACGCCTGATGCTCGCAGGTCGCGGTCCGCGCCAGGTGCTCGGCGCCGCGCGGCAGGTCGAACGTGTAGTGATGCCACTGGAACACCGGCGCGGTCCGGCCGAGCGCGGCGGTCACCGCGTCACGGCGGCCGGCTTCGGTCGTCTTCAGCTCGTACCAGCCGATCTCCGGCTGCGCGTTGCGGCGTACGTCGGCGCCGAGCACATGCGCGAGCAACTGCGCGCCGAGGCAGATGCCGAGCACCGGCTTGCCCTGCGCGAGCGCGCGCTCGATGAGCGTCAGCTCGGTCTTCAAGTGCGCACGCCGATCCTGGTCGGCGACGTTCATCGGCCCACCGAGCACGATCAGGCCGCGGTAGCGGTCGATCGACGGCTGTGCGTCGGGCTCGCGTTCGAAGTTGACGAACCGGATGCGGTGGCCGCGGCGGCGGATCAGCCGGTCGAGCGTGCCGAGCGGCTCGGCGGCCACGTGCTGGAAGACCAGGATTCGCGACATGGAGGCGATGCTGCAATGCAGTAGAGCGGGACTCTAGCCAATCGCGGCGGTCCGCGCACGCGATCGCGCCGGGCGCTCGGTTTATGATCGACCGAACGTCCGGGGAGAACGTGCATGCGTCTGATCGAGCGGCTCACACGCCACAAGTCCGTCGAACAACTGCAGGCCGAACTCGGCCAGCGCCGCGATCTGCGCCGCGTGCTCGGCGTCTGGCAGCTGACCGGCATCGGCCTCGGCGGCATCATCGGCGTGGGCATCTTCGTGCTGGCCGGCCAGCAGGCCGCCGTCAACGCCGGACCCGCGGTCGCGATCGCGTTCCTGATCGCCGGCATCGCCAGTGCGGCGGCCGCACTGTGCTACGCCGAGTTCGCCGGCCTGATTCCGGTGACCGGCAGCGCCTACACCTACGGCTATGCGGTGCTCGGCGAAGGCGTCGCCTGGCTGATCGGCTGGGACCTGCTGCTCGAGTACGCGCTGATCGTCGCCGCGGTCGCGAGCGGCTGGGCCGGCTATCTGCAGGCGCTGCTCGAGGCGGCCGGCATGCCGTTGCCGGTCTGGGCACAGGGCGCGCTCGGCACCGGCGAAGGCCGCGTGTTCAACGTCGTCGCCGCATTCGTCGCGCTGGCGGTGGCCGGCCTGCTGACGCTGCGCACCGAGTGGGGCGCGCGCCTCAACACCGTGGTCGTCGCGGTCAAGATCGTCGGCGTCGCCCTTGTCATCGGCGTCGGCGCGTTCTACATCGATCCGGCCAACTGGCGGCCGTTCGTGCCCGAGCGCATCGTCGACGCGAGCGGCGTCGGCCATTACGGCTGGCACGGCGTCGTCGCGGCCGCATCAGTCGTGTTCTTCGCGGTGTTCGGCTACGACACGCTGACCACCGCCGCCGAGGAGGCGAAGAATCCGCAGCGCGACCTGCCGCGCGCGATCCTGCTCTCGCTCGGCATCTCGATGGCGCTGTACCTGACGATCTCGCTGGTGCTGACCGGCGTCGCGCATTACTCCACGCTCGACAACGATGCGCCGGTCGCACGCGCGTTCGGCGATCTCGGCCTGACCTGGGTCAGCATCGCGATCTCGGTCACCGCGGTCACCGGCATCATCAGCGTCGTGTTCGCGTTCATGCTGGCGGCCGCGCGGATCTGGTTCTCGCTGGCGCGCGACGGCCTGCTGCCGGCCTGGTTCGCGAAGGTGCATCCGCGCTACGGCACGCCGTACCGGCCGACGCTGATGCTCGGCGTGCTGACCGCGCTCGCGGCCGGCCTGCTGCCGCTCGGCGAACTGGCCAAGCTCGTCAACATCGGCGCGCTGAGCGCGTTCGTGGTGATCTGCGGCGCGATCCTCGTGCTGCGCTACCGGCGGCCGGAGCTGCCGCGCGCGTTCCGCACGCCGTGGGTGCCGTTCGTACCGCTGATCGGCATCGGCTTTTCGCTGTGGCTGCTCTCGTTCCTGCCGTGGACGACCTGGGAGCGCTTCCTGATCTGGATGGGTGTGGGCCTGATCGTCTACTTCGGCTACGGCATCCGTCACAGCCGCCTGGCGCGGACCTGAGCGATCGGCGTCTCCACGGCCCTCGGCGCTGGATGCGGCTGACCACGCGGAGGAAACGCGTGCCGCGCCGTGCTGCGTCAGTCCGCTCGACCGAAATACGCCGCGATCAGCGGCGCTGCCAGGTCCAGCTCATCGGACGCGCGCCGCCCGGGCCGGCGATCGTCGCCTGCAGACGATCGCCGTTGCGCCGGTACGTGATGACGGTCGGGTAGTCGTGCTGCGGATTCTCGAACGTGACGCTGTCGGCCGTGCTGGCGGTCAGCCGGAACGGCACCGGCGGCTGGCCGGCCGGCGCCGCCCAGTAGGTCAGGACACCGTCGGCTCCGGTCTGGATGCGCAGAAACTCGAATCCGCGCGCGAGCTCGCCGCTGCCGTTGCGGTTGACGCCGAGCATCAGGCCGCCGCGCGGTGCGGTCCAGTGCTCCTCGGTCCAGCGCCCGTCCCGTTCGGCCGCCCAGGTGCCGCCGAGCCAGGCCAGGCGATCGATCGTGATCGCCTCGTCGGCCTTCGCCGGCGGTGCAACCGCGCTCGCACTTGCCAGTACCATCGCAATCAGGTGTTTCACGGTCGGCTCCGTTGGTCGAGGTAGAAGTACCTTAGCCTCGACGCGGCGCCCGGACTTGGACGAACGCGACATCGGAAGCTCGCATGCACTACGCCGAAATTCCGCCGCCCGCGCTCGACGGCCTGGTCAAGACGTTCTGGACGTTGCGCTGCGAAGGCCCGGCCGACGCCGTCGTCGAGCACGACGCGACGCCGGACGGCTGCCTCGAAGTGATCCGCCGGGTCGCCGGGCGCTCGTACTGGAATCGCGCGCAGCCGGCGACGTTCGTCGCCGGCCTGATCGATCGGCCGGCACGTCTGAGCTTCAGCGGCGATGCCGCGTTCGTCGGGCTGCGCCTGTGGCCTTGGACCTGGCACGCGCTCGGCGGGCGGCCGTGCAGCGGCTTCGTCAACGACTGGATCGCGCTCGAGGAGGCCGGTCTGCCGGCCGACCTCGAGGCGATGTTCTCGTCGCTTCCCGCCAAACCGGACCCGCAGTTGTGCGAGCGGCTCGCCGCGGTCGACGGCGGCACGCTGGCCGCGACCGGCCGCTCGATCCTGAGCGCGACCTCGGTCGCGACGCTGGCCGCGCACGGCGGCCATTCGATGCGAGGACTGCAGCGCTGGTTCCGGCGCCATGTCGGCATCGCGCCGCGCACCTATCTGCGCCTGCTGCGCTTCCAGGACACGCTGACCACGATCCAGGCGCAGCCGGCGGTGCTGGCCGACCAGGCCGCACTGCACGGTTATGCCGACCAGCCGCACATGGCGCGCGAGTTCCGCGCGCTGGCCGGCCAGGCGCCACGCCATGCGCGTAAACGCGCACGCGGTCCGTTCGTGCAATAAGGCGCTACCAACGGCTGCGTCGCTTGCTTCGCGGCGCGGCCGCATCGCACGGCAGAACCGCCCTTCTTGTGACGGTCCGGCAGCCCGCCGCTCACATCGCCTGACGCGCCCACCGAAGCGCACCTCCCGTTTCTCGACCGGGGGCTGAGACAACGCGCGCCCGCGCGCCACCTTGCAGATCGCATCCGGCAGCGCTGCACGGCTCGGGCGGCCAGCCGCTGTCGGTTTTCCACTTCGTCAAAGGAGGTACGCCATGCCGATCCTTCGCCATGCAATCCGTCTCATCACCCTGGCGGGCCTGATCGTGCTCAACGGCTGTGCGGTCATGCAGCCCTACGTGAGCCACAAGGCGCTCAAGGTCCCCGACAAGGCTTACACGAATGAAGTGCCGATCTGCCCGGGCGAGCAGACGATGACGGAATCGGTCGAACGCGCGCGGCGCCTGCAAGGCCTCTACGAGGAAGCGGCGCTGGACCACAACCGCTTCGCAGTCGGAACCGGTCTTGCACTGATCCCGCTGTCGGCCATCGTCGGATACAAGGCCTACGTCAACCACAATCCGCACAATGTCGCGGCGTTGGCGGCCGGTGGATTCGTCGGAGCGACCGGCGCGACCTACCTGTACGCACCTAGACAGAAGATCTACTTCAATGGCATCCAGGCGCTGGATTGCGCGATCGATGTCGTGGAACCGCTGGCGTCGGCGAGCGAAAAGCAGCGCAAGGATGTCGAGGGATTGCGCAAGGAAATCCACGACGCCTGGACACACTTCGAACAGCGGCATCGGGCACTGACGGCCACGATCGAGGGTGCATCCTGCGACGAAGGCTCGGCGGAAGCCGCCCCCCTCGTCGCAGGGCTCGTCGCCCTGCAGTCACGGCAGGTCGACGCGGCAGAGCGCGTTAATCAGATGCAGGAAGACCTGTACAGCCGATCGTTCCTGCCCGATGCCAAAGGGCTGGCCTGCAACCTCGATCGGGCGGTCCAGCGGATCCGCACCGAGGTCAATCTGCAGTTGTCCACCTCGACGCCCTCGCCGGCCGACCTCGCGGCGCAGCTCGACAATCTGGCGCTGCCGATCGTCGGCGGCGAGAAGACCGATACGGTCGATGTACCCTCCGCGTCGAAGTTTCAGGCAAGAGCGGCGGCACCCGGCCAGGCGCTCGTCAAGAACTGCCCAGCAGCAAGCTCGATCGCCGAGAGCCTCCGGTCGCTCAAGCAAGAACTTGACACCCTGGACTCTAAGCTGCGCCAGACGCAGGTCTATCTCGAGCGTACGCCCTCGCTGGTCTACGACACCGAGCAGCTCGCCGCCTGCTCGCTCGGTGCCACACATCCGCCCGTGACGATCAGCACGGCACCGGACGAGTCGCTATCGATGAAGGCAGGTGAGACCCTGCAGGTGACGATCGTCGGCGGTTATCGGCCGTATGCAGCGCTCGTCCGCAATCCGCCGGCCGACGCCGCGGAGCTGGTCGTGAAGATCGCCCCGGACGGCCGGACCCTGAGCGTCAAGGCCGGCAGCAAGGCCGCCGGCACCTACGCCCTCGTCGTCAACGACAAGAACGGAGCGGCCGCATCGGCAAAGCTCGTCGTCGGCTCCTGACCCTCACCAACGGAGACGCTCCATGTCCGCCCACTTCGCCCCTGCCCGACTGATCGGCCCGCGCACGACCGGACCGCGATTCAGCATGGCCGCCGAGAGCCCACTCGCGTCGGTCACCGCGCCGGCCGCTCAGGGCAGGCTCGCCTCGTCCAACGACGTTCATGAAATCGTGGCCGCCAGCCTGGCGGGAAAGTTCGCCAGCGATCCCGGCATTCGCTACGGCGATGAGCAGTTCTATCTTCCTTCTCTCCGCGAGGTCGCCTGGATCCTCGGCGAGAGTCAGCTCGACCGGCGTACCTGGCTGCAGAACCGCTTCGACTGCGACGACTTCGCCTACGTCCTCAAGGGCGAGATGAGCAGTCACGCCTATGCGAACGCGGAATTGACTTGTGGCCTGTGCGTCGGCATCGCCTGGGGCCACTTCGACTGGCTCGAAGGCAATCACGCGGTCAACTGGTTCATCGACTCGACCGGCGCGCTGGGCTTCATCGAACCACAGGACGACCGCATGTTTCCGGCCGCGAGCTGCAAGGGCAATCTGTATCTGCTGCTGGCCTGACGCCTCCCGTCGGACAATCAGGCAGCCGGCGCGACCGGCACCGAGAAATGCCGGCCATGATGGGCTGGCATTCGCCCGAGACGCGCGCGTGCGGGAGGGGCTTCGCCCGCAGTCGATCGGCTGAGGGGCCGGCACCGCTCCGCGCGAGCGCGACACCAGATCGCGCGCGCAGCCATCTCTCGCCGATTCGCTAGCGTGACTGCTGCCGATGCACCAGTGAGGCCCAGTAGTACGGGTGACGGAATGCACGGCCGGCGCGCATCCGCAGCTGCGCGGCACGCAGCGCGAAAGCCGGACCGGCTTGCCGATCGGCATTCAAGGCCGCGTAGAAGGCGGGCACCCACTGCGCCGAAGCGGCGTCGCTGATGGTCCAGCGCGCGGCGACCACATGAGCCACGCCGGCGGCCGCCAGGGCGGTTGCGAAATCGACGCCACCGTCCGGCAGGTCGTCGGCCTGCGCGAGCTGGCAGGCATTGAGGACGACCAGTCCGGCATGAAGCGGAGTGTCGGCCAGTGCGAGCCAACCGACGAAGCGCAGCGGTGCATCGGCCTGTACGGGCGCCAACCACAACCCGGAATAGCCGGGCAAGCCCCCTCGGTGTGTCCCATGTGCGGCCACATGCACCCAGTTCATATCAGCGGCCAGCGTTTCGAGCAGCGTGGTTTCGTTCAGACCTTGACCTGCGACTACAGTCACTGGCATGTCCGGCACGATGTCCGCGATCAGTCGCGGCTCCTGCTCGGCGCCGAACAGCGGCGCCAGTTCATCGTGACGAGCCTCGCTCAGGGATGCGACCAGCGCGGTCAGAGCCGGCGGCTCGCGTGCCCAGCTGCGCGACACCGGGACGCCCGATGTCGTACTGACCGCCATGCGCTCGATCAACGGACCGACGTCGCCCGGCGCGCGCAGCAACGCCCAGGGAACCGATGCCAGCGCATCGTCGGCCATGACCCACAGCTGCTTGGCGGATACGTCGATGCCGCCCGGAAACAGCCGTTCGCCCAGACGTGTCGCTTCGGCTTCTATGACGGCGACCGATCCCGTCGGCGTCGACAACGCCTCTCGCAGGGCCAGCGACGAGCGACGGATCGCCTCGGCGCTGTCGAGGCGATGCAGCGTCGCCCCCTCCGATGTGGCTTTCAGCGCGATCGCACCGTGCTCTCCGAGTGCGAAGGCGATCCAGACCTGGCCGGGCGCCAGCGCGCGGCCGACATCGCCCCAGCGTTGGACCAGGGAGGCACTCGGCGCCACCCGCAGACGCTCGGCGTAGAAGTGCATCAGCTCGCGCTGCACGCTCAGGTCGCGCTCGTTCGTCTCAGCCTCTTGCGCCAGGAGGGCACCGGCCAGTGCGCGATCCACGCTGCCTCCCGTGGCCGAGGCGGCGGCAGTGCCGTGCCCCAACAGTGCGGTGACCTGGGTCCGCGCCAGGACGCTCCAAGCGGACTCGAGGCCCGGGCGTGCGGCCGGATCGGCCAGATACGCGTCCACCCACGCTCGCCGCAGCAGCGCCAGCCTGCGCGCGAGCGCGTAGCGCAGACCCGGGGTTCCGGCGCGGCGCGCCAAGACATGCAAGGCATCGATCGCGCGCTCCAGAAGACTCAAGGCACCGGCGGCGGCACCTTCATCGACCATGAGGCGAGCGCGCAGCAGGTCGCGTTCCAGCGCCGTTGCGAGCGGCAAAGAACGATCAGACAGCCTTTCCAGCTCGGCGCCGGCGGCGACTCGATCACCGCGCCGCAACGCCGCCGCGGCGAGTGCGAGCCGTGCCTGATCGGCGCGGCGGGCCGGCAGTGAGGCCAGCGCATCGGTCACCGCACGATCGGCTTCCGGGGTCGCCCGCACGCTCAGCGCGGTGACGTCTGCCTCCACGACCTGCATCGGCATCTGTGCCTGGACATAGAGCGCGCGAGCACGCTGTGTCGCCCGCCATGCGGCCTCGGTGTCCCGCGCGGCGAGAATACGCGCCTGTACCAGAAGCGCGGCCGCCAGACGCGCAGGTGCCTGAGCGCTATTGAATCGCTGCACCGCGCCCTCGGCGAAGACGCGTGCCTCCGCGTCCGCGCCGATTCCATGGTGAAGTTCCGCAGCAAAAAGATAGGCATTGCCTTGCCAGCGCAGATCACCGGCCGTTTCAAAAGCCGCGATTGCGCCGCCGATCGCGGCGATCGATTCGTCGATACGACCGGCTTCGAGAGCCAGGCGCGCCGACAATTGCAGCAACCTGCCGCGGACGATCGGCGTGATCGCACTCGGCGCGATCGCCAGCGCTTGTCGCGCTGCGGATTCTGCTTCGGCGACCCGACCGGCATCGGCCGCCAGCAGACCGAGGCTGTACCAGGTGTTAGCGGCTTCTCCGGGTTCACCCATCACCATGAACGCGTCCGGCAGCGGTCCCAGACAGTCGGATGCGCGGCGCGGATCGCCCAGATAGCCGTGAATCAGGCATGCCTGAGCCCGCGCGCGCGCGGCGAAGTACGGCATGCCATCCCGTTCGCTCAGGTTACCCGCGCGTTCGGCAGCGACGAGCGCCGCTCGATGGTCGGCCAGACGGAGGCGCTGTTCGGTCAGACCGAGCCAGGCGGCGCCCTCGCGCGATGCGTCGCCGGCGGCGCGCCAGTTGTCGATGGCATCCGTGTAGAGGCGCGCCGCTTCGGCGGGCGAACCGGATCGGGATGCGAACGTCGCGAGCGCGTGCTGCAGCAACGCGCGGCACAGCGGCGTGCCGGCGAGCGGAGCGGGCGGCATTGCACCGCCCTCCGCGGCCAGCGCCTGGGCAGCGGCGCTGCACGCCGGCAGCGCCGCGTGTGCCGCATCGGGCGCGCAATACAGAGTCGCACGCAGCGGCGCCTTCGCGCCCGGAGCACCGCTGCGCTTCACCTGGACACTGTGCGTACCCGCCCACAGGCCGAGCCGCGGCGGACGTGTCGAGATCGCCTCGAAAGCCGCGTCCGGCCCGGAACGGATTTCCATATCGCGGCCACGCTCCTCGATCACGAGCACGGCGCCGGCAGGCGCCTGGACGTCGACGTCCAGAACGCCCTGCGCCGGAACGAAGCGGTCCTGCGACACGCCGTCGCTGCCGCAGTCGAGCAGCCAGTGCTCGTGCAGCTCCGCTGCGTCGACACGCACCGTCGTCACGGTTGCGACCGCGACCGCTGCCAGAATCCATCTTCGGCGGCTCACGCTACCCCTCGTAGGCGTCGCCCTCATCGTCCTGGTCGTCGTCGTACTCGGCGTCGCCGCGCTTCCGCTTCCATTTGCGACAGTCCGGGCACGGGACGATGTCGAAGTGGTCCTGCGCCCGCTCGTCCGTCTCGAGGTTGCCGGGGGGCTTGTCGTGGTCGGTGTCTTTCTTGAATGCCTCCACATGGATGCGCCGGGTCAGCTCACTGGCATGGCCGGCCCCGATCGGCATCCAGCCATCGGTGCGCCGGAAGACGAAGAACTCCGGATCGCCCGTACGATCGGGTGTCACCTCCAACCATGCCTTGTCGACCTTCGAGTCCCCACCCATCCGCACGCGCCCTTGGTAGGCTGGTTGGATATCGCCGCACCGATACAGCGAGAAGACGGTGTTTCCATTGCCGTCCGTACCGATCTCGATGCGATCGCACAGCTTGATGATTTCGGGTCTCGAGGAGGTACCGTTTACGTGCCAGGTACCATCCAGACTGCCTGTGCCAGCGGTCAAGGTGAGGCAGACGTGCGTATGGCGCAACACGAATCGGCGCGGCTTGTCAGCCGGAAGCGGCGCATGCGCTGCCTTCGTGACGCCATCACCGATCCGATCGACGATCCATTGCAAAGCCAGCGTATCGATCGGAATGAAGCACGCCGTCTCGCCTTCGGGCAGGCCATGCAGGCGAGAAGAGTGGATGCCGACCAAATTCTGACTGTTGGCCAGGAACACGGCTGCACCGCTGTCGTCCTTGCGCGGCATGTCGTCTCCGGGCGACTCCGACGGATCGGATCGGCAGTGCGCGAGCCGCGGCCCACCGCCCTCCACGCTGACCATTCGCATGACGATCGGTATCGACGCCGGCGAGTAGCCACCGTAGCGATCACGCCCGTAGCCAACCACATGGAGCTTGCGTCCCGGCCGCAATGACGTCGCCTGGGGAGCAGCGAACTCAGTTCCGTCCAGATGTTCTGCCAGTTCCAGCAGCAGAAGTTCGTCACTCTCCCCCTGGATCTGCTCCACGTCGTCGGGCCACTGCAACGTGTCCTGCCTCGGCGAATCGGGGGGGCCGAAGTCATAGCTGACATGACGCCAGTAGATGGCGCGTACCCGGATACGTCGCTGCCCACCCCAGGGAACGACGAGCACGCGCAACTGCTGCCCGCGGAACAGATGCGCTGCCGTCAGCACCCAACGCGACCCGATCGCGACACCCGACCCCAGTACCAGGGACGTCGCACCCAGCAACTTGACGGCGGCCGGATAGTTGCGATCCGTGTCGGAGATGCCGATTCCCGTCGAGATCCCCGTTTCCTTTCGTGCCATGAACGCCTCCTCAGAACACCAGCTCGAGCTCCGTTTTTTCCATACGTCCATGCAGACGAAGATCGAAGCGCAACTTCGTCCTGCCCTGCCAGTCACTCGGCAGCAGATAGGTCGCGAAGCCCTCGGAGGACACCGCGGGGATCGGCAATGGGGCCGGCTCGCCTGCGACCACGGCCTGCGCAGACAGGACCTGCGCACCGCTCGGCACGGCGATGTCGACGATGACCCACCGGGCATCGGGATCGCCGCGCTCGACCAGGGGCGGGCTGGCCTGTGCACGCAGCGTGTCGTAGACGATGCGGGTGGGATTGGAGGCCGGCGTGCCGTGCGGCGGACGATCGAATGCGAGCCAGGTCGAGCCCACGCCGAGCACGAAGCTGGCCGCCAGCGCCAGCACGCGCGCGAGGCCGAGCCGCGACGATCGCAAAGGCGCGATCCCGGGTTCGGCCGGGCTGTCCGGCGCGACCGACAGCGGCGCGGCGGTATGGGCCGCATAGCGCAGCGCATTGTCGACCTCCACACGCTCGATCAGATGCATCTTGTCCAGCATGTACGCCTCGAACCAGTCACGCTCGTCGGTGGACAAGGCGCGATCGAGATAGCGGGCAAGCCATGCATCCTCCAGCCAGGACGGCATGACGGCCATCGTCGGGGTTTCAGTCACAACCAACTCCTGCCGACCTTCGTCGACGCCCCTTGCCGATAAGGAGCAGCGTGCGCGTCATTTGTCTCGCTCCGCCGGCGACACGATGCCGGCCTGTGCCAGTACGGCCCGGAACCGGACCCGAGCCCGGTGTACGACACGATGAAAATGATCATCGGCTATCCCCATCGAGACGCAGATGTCTTCCTTGGAATGCTCCTCCAGATAGAAGCGGCTCAGCAGCATCCGATCTCGCGCGACCGGCAGGTCGGCGATGAGCCCGCGCAGATGCGCAGCCAGGCGTTGCGAATCCAGATCGGCCGGCGGATCGGAACGGTCGGGCAGACCGTCCGCCGCCTCGATCGGCAACGATTCACCGCGTGTCCGTCGCTTGCGATACTCAGACGTCGTGGCACGCACGATCATCGTCTGCAGGTAGGCCGGGAATGTCTGCGCGTCCCGAATGCCGCCCTCCCGTAGGCGGACCAGCACGGCACTGAGCACGTCCTGGACGATGTCGTCGGCCACGGCGTCGCCCGGACGGCAGTGACGCACGACCAGCGCGCGCACGCCCCGCTGGAACCTGGACAACAGCGCCTCTTCCGCTGCGCGGTCTCCTGCGGCGATACGCTCGAGGATGCCCTGCAGGCTCTCGGCAGACGAACTCTCCCTATTCTCGGTAGTCACCCAGCTTCCCCAAGCAAGACTGACCCGCGGCCGATGCTACCGGTATTGCGGGCAGCCTGAATACCGGGGCGCGGATCGACCGGTACGCCTGCGTGCCCTTTCGAGGCCGCTCGCGGAGCATGCTGCTTGACCGCCGCGCACCCGGAAAGATACGATGACGTACTAATGCGCTAGTACATCAACTCAATGAAACGCCGTCCGATCACCCCCTCGCTCGACTCCGACCGTGCCGAACGCTCGCTCTGCGAAGCGCTGCTCTCGCTGCGCACGGTCGAGGAAATGCGCGCGTTCCTCGACGATCTGTGCACGCCGGCCGAGCGCGAGGCGATGCGCGACCGCTGGTGCGTGGTCCCGCACCTGATCGCCGGGGAGCCGTATCGCGAAATCCACGAGGACACTGCCGTCAGCGTGACCACGATCGGCCGCGTCGCGCGCTGTCTCGATCAGGGCGCCGGCGGCTATCGGCTCGCCGCCAAGCGCCTGAAGCTGGATCGGCCGGCGCGCTCGAGCGATCAGTCCGCGAGGACTTCGGCATGAGCGCGCCGCGCGACCGCCTGCGCGTGGCGGTGCAGAAATCCGGCCGCCTCGCCGAGGCTTCGTTGTCGCTGCTCGGCCGTGCCGGACTCGCGTTCCGCGCCAGCCGCGACCGTCTGTTCCTCTACGGCGAGAACCTGCCGATCGACGTGCTGCTGGTGCGCGACGACGACATTCCGGGCCTGCTGGTCGAGGGCAGTTGCGAGCTCGGCATCGTCGGACGCAACGTGCTCGAGGAGTATCGCCTCGGCGCTCCGGTCGGCGCCGCCGTGCCGGCCGAGCGCCAGGCGCTCGGCTTCGGCGGCTGCCGGCTGTCGCTGGCCGCGCCCGACGGCGGCCCGATCGCGGCGGCGAAGGACCTCGACGGGCTGCGCATCGCGACCTCGTATCCGGCCCTGGTCGCCGACTGGCTCGCGCGTAGCGGCATCCGCGCCGAGGTGGTCGTTCTGAACGGATCGGTCGAGATCGCGCCGCGGCTCGGCAAGGCCGACGCGATCTGCGACCTGGTGTCCTCGGGCGCGACGCTGGCCGCCAATCAGCTGCACGAGATCGACACGATCCTGCGCAGCGAGGCCGTGCTCGCGGCCGGCCCGCTGCCGCAGAGCGGATTGCGCGCCGAACAGATCGAGCGGCTCTGCGCGCGCATCGAGGGCGCCCGTTCCAGCGACGGCGCGCGCCTGCTGATGATGCAGGCGCCGCGCACCGCCCTGCCGGCGATCACGCGCCTGCTGCCGGCGCGCGAGTCGCCGAGCGTGCTGAGCCTGGACGGCCTGCCCGACGACATCGCCGTGCAGGCCCTGTGCAACGGCTCGCTGGACTGGCAGCACCTGGAAGACCTCAAGCGGCTCGGTGCGCGCGGCCTGATGGTGCTGAACGTGGAGCGGATGCTGGCATGAGAATCCTCGATTGGCGCGCGCTCGGACCGGCCGAGCGCGACGCGGCGCTGGCGCGTCCGCGTCAGGTGCGCGACCCGCAGCAGCTCGAACGCGTGCGCGCGATCCTCGCCGAGGTGCGCACGCACGGCGACACGGCGCTGCGTACGCTGACGCAACGGCTCGACGGCTGCGATCTGGCCGGGTTCGCGGTCGGCGCGGCCGAGTTCGCCGCGGCCGAAGCCGCCGTCGATGCCGACCTGCGCGCCGCGATCGAGCGTGCGATCGAGCGCGTGCGCACGTTCCACGCCGCGCAGCTGCCGCGCCCGCTGCGCGCCGACACCGCGCCGGGCGTGCGCTGCGAACAGCTGATCCGTCCGATCGGTCGCGTCGGCCTCTACGTGCCGGCCGGCAGCGCGCCGCTGCCCTCGACGGTCTGGATGCTCGCGGTGCCGGCCGTTCTCGCCGGCTGTCCCGAGATCGTGCTGGCGACGCCGCCGCGCGCCGACGGCAGCGCCGATCCGGCGATCCTGACCGCGGCGCGTCTGTGCGGCGTCACGCGCGTGTTCAAGCTCGGCGGCGCGCAGGCGATCGCCGCGCTGGCCTACGGCACCGACAGCGTCCCGCGCTGCGACAAGCTGTTCGGGCCCGGCAACGCCTGGGTCACCCAGGCCAAGCTCGAGGTCGCCGCCGATGCGGACGGCGCGGCGATCGACATGCCGGCCGGCCCTTCGGAGGTGCTGGTGATCGCCGACGAGAGTGCCGATCCCGATTTCGTCGCCGCCGACCTGCTCGCGCAGGCCGAGCACGGTGCCGACTCGCAGGTCGTGCTGGTCAGCCCGAGCGCGGTCCTGCTGCGCGAGGTCGCGGCCGCGGTCGAGCGGCAGAGCGCGACGCTGCCGCGCCGTGAGATCGCCGAGGCCGCGCTGGCGCATGCACGCCTGATCCACGTCGGCGACCTCGAAGAGGCGGTCGCCGTGTCCGAACGCTACGCGCCCGAGCATCTGATCGTGCAGACGCGCGATCCGCGCGCGCTGCTGCCGCGCCTGTCGGCCGCCGGCAGCATCTTCCTCGGCGCGTGGTCGCCGGAGACGCTCGGCGACTACTGCGCCGGACCCAATCACGTACTGCCGACGCTCGGCTTCGCGCGCGCGTTCAGCGGCGTCGGCGTCGACAGCTTCGTGCGCCGCGTCTACGTGCAGGAGCTCAGCGCCGAGGGCCTCGCCGCGATCGGCGGCGACGCAGCCCTGCTCGCGCGCGCCGAACGGCTCGAGGCGCATGCGCGTGCGGTCGATCTGCGCCTGGCCACGCTGCCGCAGCGCCGGGCGGTGCCGGCATGAGCCCGCTCGCGCGCGCGCGTCCGGATCTGGCCGCGTTCGTACCGTATGCGTCGGCACGCCGCAGCGGCCTGGTCGGTGCGATCCGGCTCAATGCCAACGAGTCGCCGTGGGCCGACGACGGCGACTCCGCGGCGCTCAACCGCTATCCCGATCCGCAGCCGCTCGCGCTGCGCAGCGACCTCGCCACGCTGTACGGCGTCGCCGAGGACCGGCTGTGGACCGGGCGCGGCAGCGACGAGGCGATCGACCTGCTGCTGCGCGGCTTCTGCCGGGCCGGCCGCGACAACGTCGTCGGCCTCGCGCCGAGCTTCGGCATGTACCGCATCGGCGCGCAGCTGCAAGGCGCCGAGTACCGCGCGCTGACACTGAGTCCCGACGAAGGCTTCGCGCTCGATCCGGAGCGGCTGCTGGCGCTGGCCGACGCCGATACCAAGCTGGTCGTGCTGTGCTCGCCGAACAACCCGACCGGCGAGCTGCACCACGACGTGATCGGCTGGCTCGCCGAGGCACTGGCCGGCCGCGCGCTGCTGGTCGTCGACGAGGCCTACATCGAGTTCGCCGGCATTCCGAGCGCGACCGCCCTGCTCGACCGGTACGACAACCTGGTCGTGCTGCGCACGCTGTCCAAGGCGCATGCGCTCGCCGGCGCGCGCATCGGCAGCCTGATCGCGCATCCGGACGTGGCGCGCTTCATCGGCGGCATCGCCGCGCCGTATCCGCTGCCGCTGCCGTGCGTGGCCGCGGCGATCGCCGCTCTCGAACCCGCAGCGCTCGAGCGCACGCGGGCGCGCATCGCGACCCTGGTCGGCGAACGGCGCCAGCTCACCGACGCGCTCGCCGCGCGGCCGCACGTGCGCACGGTCTGGCCGTCGGCGGCGAACTTCGTGCTGGCGCGCTTCGCCGACGGCCCTGCAGCGCTGCGGCGCGCGCTGGCCGCCGGCGTCGTGGTGCGCGACGTCTCGGCGCAGCCGGGTCTCGCCGACTGCCTGCGCATCACGGTCGGCAGCCCCTACGAGAACGAAACGCTGCTGGAGGCGCTGGCATGAGCGCGCCGAAGATCCTGTTCGTCGACCGCGACGGCACGCTGATCGTCGAGCCACCCGACGAGCAGATCGACCGCTACGAGAAATTCCGCCTGGTGCCGGGCACGATCGCGGCGCTGCGGCGCTGCGTCGAGGCCGGCTACGAACTGGTCATGGTCAGCAACCAGGATGGCCTGGGCACCGCGAGCTTCCCGCACGAGGATTTCGTCGGCCCGCAGCAGCTGCTGCTCGACATCCTCGCCGGCGAAGGCATCACGTTCCGCGAGATCCTGATCGATCCGCACCGGCCCGAGGACGGCGCGCCGACGCGCAAGCCGGGTACCGGCCTGGTGCGGCATTACCTCGGCGACGGCGCGCTCGACCGCGCGCGCAGCGCGGTGATCGGCGATCGCGAGACCGACCTGGAGTTCGCGCGCAACATCGGCATCCGCGGCCTGCGTCTCGGTGCCGACGGCGACTGGGCCGCGATCGCGCGTACGCTGCTCGACGCGCCGCGCATCGGCCGCGTCGAGCGAACCACCCGCGAGACGCGGATCGTCGTCGAGCTCGACCTCGACCGCGGCGCGCGCCCGGACGTGACGACCGGCCTGGGCTTCTTCGACCACATGATCGAGCAGCTCGGCGTGCACGGCGGCTTCGCGCTGCGCCTGAGCTGCCACGGCGACCTGCACATCGACGAACACCACACCGTCGAGGACTGCGCGCTCGCACTCGGCCAGGCGCTGCGCGATGCGCTCGGCGATCGCCGCGGCATCGGCCGCTACGGCTTCACGCTGCCGATGGACGAGAGCCTGGCCGAGGTCGCGATCGATCTGTCCGGCCGCCCGTACTTCGTGTTCGACGGCGCTTTTCCGCGCGAGGCGGTCGGCACGCTGCCGACCGAGCTGGTCCCGCACTTCTTCCGCAGCCTGTCCGACACGCTCGGCGCCAACCTGCATCTGCGCGTGCGCGGCGAGAACACGCACCACATGATCGAGGCCTGCTTCAAGGCGGTCGGCCGCGCGCTGCGCCAGGCGATCGCGCGCGGCGCCGGCGACGTGCCGAGCAGCAAGGGCGTGCTGGCGTGAACGTGCGCGCCGTCATCATTCCCGGCAGCGGCGCCAACTTCGGCTCGCTGCGCCAGGCCTGTCTGCGGATCGGCGTCGACGCCGAGGTCAGCGACGATCCGGCCCGCGTCGGCGCGGCCAGCCATGTGATCCTGCCCGGCGTCGGTGCCGCCGGCCATGCGATGCGCGGGCTGCGCGCGCGCGGCGTCGATCGCCTGATCCGCACGCTCGGCCAGCCGCTGCTCGGCATCTGCCTCGGCATGCAGCTGCTGTTCGAGGGATCCGACGAAGACGACACCGAATGCCTCGGCGTGCTGCCGGGCCGGGTCCGGCGTCTGCCGGCCGAACCGCGCTGGCCGCACATGGGCTGGAACCGCGCACACGCGATTCCCGGCGCGGCGCTGTTCGACGGCCTCGATGCCGAGGCCTGGTTCTATTTCGTCCACGGCTATGCCGCGCCGGTCGACGCGACCGCTCAGGCGCACACCGACTACGGCACCGCGTTCGCGTCGGCCGTGCGGGCCGGCGCCGTCCACGGCGTGCAGTTCCATCCCGAGAAATCCGCGGCCGCCGGCCGTCGCGTGCTCGCCAACTTCTTCTCGACGCCATGCTGATCATTCCCGCCGTCGATCTGCGCGAAGGGCGCGTCGTGCGTCTGCGTCAGGGCGACTTCGAACGCAGCCGGCAGTTCGACCACGATCCGGTCGAGCTCGCACGGCACTATGTCGGCGCCGGCGCACGCTGGCTGCATCTGGTCGATCTCGACGGCGCACGCGCGCGTCATCCGGTGCAGACCGAGCTGCTCGGACGCATCGCCGCGCTCGGCACGCCGGTCCAGGCCGGCGGCGGCGTGCGCAGCCGCGCCGACGTCGAGCGCCTGCTCGCGGCCGGCGTCGCGCGCGTCGTCGTCGGCAGCGTCGCGATCCGCGAGCCCGATACGTTCGCGGCCTGGCTCGACGCGTTCGGCGCCGAGCGGTTGTGCCTGGCGCTCGATCTGCTGCGCGACGCGCAGGGGCGCTGGCGGCCGGCCGTCGACGCCTGGCAGTCCGCTGGCGACGCCGACGTCGCCGAGCTGCTGGACGCGCTCGCCGAGCGCGGCCTGCGCCACGTGCTCAGCACCGACATCGCGCACGATGGCATGGGCGAAGGCCCCAATCTCGTGCTGTACCGCATGCTGGCCGGCCGCTGGCCCGGCCTGGCCTGGATCGCCTCCGGCGGCGTGCGCGACCGCGCCGACGTGGCCGCGCTGCGCGACACCGGCGTCGCCGCCTGCGTCGCCGGCACCGCGCTGCTCGACGGCAGCCTGCCGCTGGAGGAGATCGCCGCATGCTCGCGCACCGCCTGATTCCGTGCCTCGACGTCGCCGGCGGCGCAGTCGTCAAGGGCGTGCGCTTCCGCGACCACCGCGTGGTCGGCGACATCCTCGAGCTGTCGCGCCGCTACGCCGAGGAGGGCGCCGACGAGCTCGTGTTCTACGACATCACCGCCAGCCCCGAGGGCCGGCGCGTCGATGCCGGCTGGATCGCGCGCGTCGCCGGCGAGCTCGACATCCCGTTCTGCGTCGCCGGCGGCATCCGCTCGGTCGCCGATGCCGAGCAGGTGCTGGCCGCCGGTGCCGACAAGATCTCGATCAACAGTCCGGCCCTGGCGCGGCCCGAGCTGATCGACCAGCTGGCCGCGCGTTTCGGCAGCCAGTGCGTCGTGATCGGCATCGACGTCGACGCGGCGGGCGACGATCGCGGCAGCTGGCGCGTGATCGCCGACAGCGGACGCCCGGACCGCGCATCGGACAGCGGCCGCGATCTGCTGGATTGGGTTCGCGAGATCGGCGAACGCGGCGCCGGCGAGATCGTGCTCAACGCGATCCGCGCCGACGGCGTGCGCGGCGGCTATGCGCATGCGCAGCTGGCGGCCGTGCGCGCGGCGACGCGACTGCCGCTGGTCGCATCCGGCGGCGCCGGCGCACCGGAGCACTTCGCCGAGCTCTTCGAGCGCGGCGAGGCCGACGCGGCGCTCGCCGCCAGCGTGTTCCACAGCGGCGAGATCCGCATCGGCGATCTGAAGCGCTATCTGGCCGCGCGCGGCATCGAGGTGCGGCTGTGAGCGGCGGCCTGATCGATCGGATCGACTGGGACAAGGGCGCCGGCCTGGTGCCGGTGATCGTGCAACATGCGCACGATGGCCGCGTCCTGATGCTCGGCTACGCCGATCGCGAGGCCCTAGCGGCGACGCTCGCGAGCGGCCAGGTGCATTTCCATTCGCGCAGCCGCGGCCGCCTGTGGAAGAAGGGCGAGACCTCGGGCCATGTGCTGAACCTGGTCTCGCTGGCGCTCGACTGCGACCGCGACAGCGTGCTGTGTCAGGCGCTGCCGGCCGGACCGACCTGCCATACCGGCGCGGCCAGCTGCTTCGACGGCGCTGGCGACGCGCATCCGTGGCTCAACCGGCTCGAAGCGCTGATCGACACGCGGCGCGGCGCCGATCCGGCGACCAGCTACGTCGCCGGTCTGTTCGCGCACGGCCTCAAGCGCCAGGCGCAGAAGGTCGGCGAGGAAGGCCTCGAAACGGCACTGGCGGCCGTCGCCGGCGATCGCGCCGAGTTGCGCGCCGAGGCCGCCGATCTGCTGTTCCATCTGCTGGTGCTGCTGCGCGCCGGCGAACTGACGCTGGCCGACGTCGTCGGCGAGCTCGCCGCGCGCCACCGTCCGCGCTGAAGCGCACGGGTCCGGCCGCGCCGGACAGGCGCGAGCTATGCCGGACTGACGAAGGTCAGCGTGTGATGCGCGAGCAGGTCGCCGCGCAGATCGAGGCAGCGCGCCTCGCCGTAGGCGGTGCGCCGGCCCAGCTGGATCAGCTGCGCCACGCAGCGGAACGCCTCGCCACGGACGCCGCGCAGGAATTGCGTCTGCATGTGGCCGGTCACCGAAGGATCGTCCAGGCCGCGCACGGTCTTGATCGCGAGCCACATCGCGACATCGGCCGCATTCATCAGCACCTGTCCGCTGGCGATGCCGCCGGGGCGCTCGTACTGCGGCAGATGCGGCACCTCCAGCTCGCACAGGCCCGGTGCCGCGCGCACGACGACGAGGCCGTAGCTGCGCGTGAAGACCGCCTCGTGCGAGACCAGATGCTGCAGCTCGGCCGCGGTCGCGAGCAGCGGGAGATCGGTCGGGGTCACGTGCGCCTCACGATGCGGCTGGATTGGCGGTGTGCGAGAGCCGAACCGCCATCGCCGCGTTCACGAGGCCTCGCCCGGCTCGATCGCCAGGCGCGAGACGAACACGCCGAGGCGGCGGCGGTCGCTCCCCGCACGGCGTGATAGCGGTGACGCCGGCGCGTCGACGCGGAACGTGAGCTTGACGCGGCCGTCGCCGACCACCGCGCGCGGCAGTGGGACGCGCTCGGCGACGCGATCTCGTCCGAGCCGCGTGTCCCAGCGAGCGAGCGGCGTTGCGTTGGCGAGCAGCTCGACCGTCACCTCCGGATGCCGGCGCGCGACGAAGCTGTGAAAGGCCACGTCGATCGACAGGTCCTGTCCGGCCGGCACGCACACCATCAACGAGGCTTCTTCGTCGCTGGTCCAGATGCCCGTCGGCTCGGGCGCATTCCAGCCGGTACCGAGCCGCTCCAGATCGGGACGCCCCGGACCGAGATCGAACACGATGGGCATCGTCGGGGCGTGTGCGCAGGCGTAGCGGAAAGCGTCTTCTTCGAATCGACGTTCCACGAAATCCTCGCTGTGCGTCACGAAGAACACGAACGTGCCCACGTACGCGCAGCCGATCGCGACCAGTGCCGCCAGCAGCAGCCAGCGCCGGATCGCCGGCATGTCGCTCAGATCGTGATCTGTCTGCCGATGGTCCATGCGGTCATCAGGAAGCCGTTGAGCAGTGAGAAACAGGAAAACACGCAGGCGGTGGCCACCACGCGTCCCTCCAGGCAGCGCGCGAGTGCGATTGCGATCGGAAACAGGACGATCGTGTAGCGCAGCAGCGAGTTCGGAATCTGGCCGGTCCAGAGCAGCAGGAGGATCAATGCGCACAGGCAGAATTCTTCGTACAGCCGGTAGCGCAACAGCAACAGCGAGCTGCCGAAGGCCGCCAGGCTGCACAGTGCCCAGTACTTCGACGCGATGTCGCCCCGCAGATGGGCCGCGAGGTTTCGCCAGGGCAGATCCGAATGCCAGCCCCATCCGTGGGCGACGGTGGACGCTTGCGCGAAAGCGTCTCCCGTCGAAATGAACGCATAGAACCAGAAGCAGAACAGTCCCAGCGGCGCCAGAACGACCGGCACGAATACCTGCGGGCGTCGCCACGGCTGCAGCACGGTCGCCCATCCGAAGCTGCGAACGATCCAGAACAGCGCGAAGAACACGAAGAAGACGCCGTTGGCGCGGACGGCCGACAGGGTCGCCGCCATCAGGCCGGCCACCAGGAACTGTCCCTGGCGCAGGTGAACCATCGCGCCGGCCAGCAGCAGCACGAACAGGCTCTCCGTGTACGCAGCCGAGAACACGAAGCCTTGCGGCACGAAGCACATCAGGGCCACGCTCAGAAGCGCGGTTCGAGGCGAGAAGCCGAGCAGCCGCGCATAACGATGGATGTAGAGGAGCGCCGCGACGAAGCACAGGTTCGAGATCGTCAGCGCGGCCGTGAGAGGTCCGATGCCGAGCAGTGCGGACAGTGCCGCGATGAGGATCGGGTATACCGGAAAGAACGCGAAGTTCGTCTGGCCCGGCTGATCCACGGCACTCGCCGTCGAATAGCCGTTGCGCACGATGTCCAGGTACCAGCCGCAATCCCAGCGGCACCACAGCGACCGGTCGGTCGCCAGATACGTCGCATCGTCGACGGTGAAGACGGCCAGATAGCCGACAGCCGCCAGAGCGGCGCGCGACAGCAGGTAAAGCCCCAGAATCGGGATCAGAGGGGTTTGCGCCAGACGCGACCACAGTCCCGTCACGGCCGGCGGCCAGGTGCGATGCACGGTCTGGATCGAGCCCTGCATGGCCGTCAGGTCATTCCACCGGTTGCATCGGCTCGGCGGAGACGGTCGGCACCTCGCTCGCGGCGGCGGGTGCGGGCTTCGATCCTGAGCCGCCGCTGGCCCGGGTGCCAGTGCTGATCTCGCGGAACACGAACAGCGGCCTGCGCTTGAGCTCCATGAACATCCGGCCCAGATACTCGCCGATGATGCCCAGGCACAGCAGCTGCACGCCGGAGAACAGCGCGACGATGATGATCAGGCTGGTCCAGCCGCGCGCGGTGTCGCCGAGCATCCACGAGACCAGCGCATAGGCCAGGATCGCCAGCGCGACGCCGAACGAGAGTCCGGCGAACAGGATGCTGACGCGCAGCGGGCGCACCGAGAAGCCGGTGATCGCGTCGGCCGCGAGCTTGAGCATGCGCCGCAGCGGATACTTGGTCTCGCCGGCCGCGCGCGCGTGGCGCACGTACGGCAGCGCCTCCTGGCGAAAGCCGAGCCAGGCGATCAGGCCGCGCACGAACCGGTGCTGCTCGGGCATCGCGAGCAGCGCGTCGAGCACGCGGCGGTTGATCAGGCGGAAGTCGCCGACGTTCTCGGGGATCGGCAGATCGGTCAGCCGGTTGAGCGTGCGGTAGAACAGCCGCGCGCTCGACTTCTTGAACGCGGTCTCGCCCTCGCGCTCGGTGCGCAGGCCGTAGACGACGTCGGCGCCGCCGTCCATGCGCCGCATCATCTCGCCGAGCAGCTCGGGCGGGTCCTGCAGGTCGGCGTCGATCATCAGGATGCGCTCGCCGCGCGCGACCGACAGGCCGCCGCTGAGCGCGAGCTGGTGGCCGAAGTTGCGCGACAGCGACACCGCGACGACGTGCGCGTCGGTTCGAGCGATCTCCTCGAGCAGCGGCCAGGTGGTGTCGCGCGAGCCGTCGTCGACGTAGACGATCTCGTAATCGTCGCCGACCGCGGCGGCGCAGGCCGCAGCCAGCCGCTGGTGCGTCTGGCCGATGACCGCTTCCTCGTTGTAGCAGGGCACCACGACGCTCAGCAGCGGCGCGCGGTGGCCCGCCGGTGTCGGAAACAGGGGCGCATTCGGAACCATCGATCGGGGGTCGCCTGGGAAGTAGCCGCATTCTGCGCAAAGCGATGTTGCTTTGCACACCGAGTCGCGTCGCCGCGCCTGCCCGCCCATCGACCGCGCACGGACCGCCCCGGCAAGCTGAATGACGGACGGACGCTCCGCACCGTCGCGTGCCAAGGCGGGGCTCGGGGCAGTAGCATGCACGGCGCCCCCGGATCGCCGGATCGACCGAACCCACACCGCGTGAAACTGCCCTTCTCGCCGACGCGTCTGCGCAGCGTGCTCGGTGTCCTGGTGGTCGCGCTGGCGCTGTACGCGCTCGAACACGAATTCCGCGATACGCACTGGGATCAGCTGATGGCCGAGCTGCGCGCGGTGCCGCTGCGCGCGCTGGCGGCCGGCCTCGGCCTGACATTGGCCAGCTATGCCCTGCTGGTGCTGTTCGACCGCCAGGGCCTGGCCCTGGTCGACAAGCGCGTCGCGCCGGCCCGCCTCGCGGCGACCTCGTTCGTCGCCAATGCGCTCGGCCACAGTCTCGGCCTGGCACCGCTGACCGGCGGCACGGTGCGCCTGAAAGGCTACGGCGATGCCGGCGTCGGCCTGGCCGACGTCGGCCGGATCGCCGTGCACGTCAGTCTGGCGTTCCTGCTCGGCGCCTGGAGCCTGACCGGCCTGACGCTCGCCGCGGCGCCGGCCCATCTGGCCGCGGTGCTGCCCGGCGACGCGACGTTCTGGCGCGGCCTCGGCATCACGATCCTCGGCGCACTCGCGGCCGGCCTGATCGCGCTCGGCCGTCAGCCGCGCCAGCTGTCGATCGGCCGCGTCTCGCTGCGGCTGCCGAGCCGGCGCGTCGCCGGTCTGGCGCTGCTGATCAGTGTCGCGGAGCTGTGCTGCGCGGCCGGCGCGCTGTACGTGATGCTGCCGGACGGCGCGCCGCCGTTCGTCGAGTTCGCCGGCAGCTACGTGATCGCGATCCTCGCCGGCGTGATCTCGACCGTGCCGGCCGGACTCGGCGTGTTCGAGTGGACGCTGATCCAGACGCTGCCGCAGATCGATCGCAACGCCCTGCTCGCCTCGATCGTCGCCTATCGCCTGGTCTACTACGTGGTCCCGCTACTGCTGGCGCTGGCCGGCATGGTGCTCTGGAGCGTCGGCGGCACGGCGCGCCGGTTCTCGCGACTGGCCGCGTCGGTGATCCCGGCCGTCGCGGCGGCGGCGGTGTTCACGGCCGGCGCCTGGCTGCTGGTCGCCGGCGTGCTGCCGGTGCCCGAACAGACCGTGGTCTCGGCGCCGCTGCCGCTGCTGGAGCTGTCGCATCTGCTCGGCAGCCTGCTCGGCGTGTTCCTGCTCGTGCTCGCGCTGGGCATCCAGCGCTGCAGCCACGGCGCCTGGCTGCTGACGCTCGGCGTGCTCGCGGCCGGCGTACCGATCGCGCTGATCCGCGGCGACCCGCCGCTGCTGATCGCGGCGTTCGTCGTGCTGGCCGCGCTGCTGCTGGCCGGCCGCAGCCACTTCTCGCGCCCGGCCGCGGTGCTCGAGGCGCGCTTCAGTCCGATCTGGTGGCGCAACGTCGCGCTGGTCGTGCTCGGCACCGGCTGGCTGATGCTGTTCGCGTACCGCAACGTGCCGTACCGCAACCGGCTGTGGTGGCAATTCGAACTCAGCGGCGACGCGCCGCGTGCGCTGCGCGCGCTGCTGGCCGTGGTGATCGTGCTGTCGCTGGTCGCGCTGTGGCAGCTGCTGCGGCCGGCGCCGCGCCGCGATCCGCTGCCGGACCGCGAGCAGCTCGACGCGCTCAAGCCGCGCATCGATGCCGCGACGCACAGCCAGGCCAATCTGGCCTATCTCGGCGACAAGGCGCTGCTGACGACCGGTGAACGCGGCCTGCTGATGTTCCGCCAGGGCGGACGCTCGCTGATCGCGATGGGCGATCCGCTCGGCTCGCCCGAGGAGCGCGCGCGGCTGCGCTGGACGTTCCGCGAGATGGCCGACCAGCGCGACCTGCGCTGCGTGTTCTACCAGGTCGAGCGCGAGGATCTGGAAGCCTATCTCGATCTCGGCCTGGCCCTGGTCAAGCTCGGCGAGGAAGCCGTGGTCGACCTGACCACGTTCGGACTGGAGGGCAGCGCGCGCGCCGAGCTGCGCCAGTCGCGCAATCGCGGCCAGCGCGAGGGGCTGCGCGTCGTGCACGTGGCCGCAGAAGAGATCGGCGCGTGGCTGCCGGCGCTGCGGCGCATCTCCGACCAGTGGCTGGCACTGAAGGCCGGCAGCGAGAAGGGCTTCTCGCTGGGCTTCTTCGACGAGGACTATCTGCGCCGCTTTCCGGCCGCGGTCGCGCTGACCGCCGACGGTACGCCGGTCGCGTTCGCGAACCTGTGGCCGGCGCCGGCCGGCGGCGAGCTGTCGATCGACCTGATGCGCCACGCCGCCGACGCGCCGCGCGGCGTCATGGACTTCCTGTTCATCGAGCTGATGCTCTGGGGCAAGGCACAGGGCTATCGCAGCTTCAATCTCGGCATGGCGCCGCTGTCGGGCATGGCGCGCCATCGCCTGGCCGCGCGTTCGCAGCGTCTGCTCGGCTTCCTGGCCGGCCACGGCGAGCGCTTCTACGGCTTCGAGGGCCTGCGCCGCTACAAGGACAAGTTCGGCCCGGACTGGCGGCCGCGCTATCTGGCCGCGCCCGGCGGCGTGCATCTGGCCGGCGTCTTCCTCGATCTGACCCGCCTGATCAATCGCGGCCCGGCCGCGCTGCGCGGGCAGCCCCACCTTTCGACCACGGCACGCTCCGACTCATGACCCGACTGCGCCCGCTCGTCTTCTGGCTCTCGATGATCACGCTGCTGATCGGCATCGCCGTCGTCTGGCTGCGCTACACGGACCTGCCGCGCCCCACGGCCGCGGACGCGGCACCGCCGCTCGCCGCCGGCCCGGCCCGCACCGACACCGGCTTCGCGTTCGGCCGCTTCGGCGCGCTGACCGTGATCGAACCGGCCGGCGTCCCGAGCGATGTCGTGCTGTACCTGTCGGACCGCAGCGGATGGGACGCGGCGATGACCGCGCTGGCCGAGCCGCTGGCCGAGCGCGGCGCCCTCGTCGTCGGCATCGACTACGCGCGCTTCGCCGCGACGGTCGATCGCGACGGCGCGCCGTGCCTGTATCTGTCGTCGGATTTCGAGGATCTGGGACGCGCCGTGCAGTCGCACTATCGCCTGGCGAGCTTCACGCCGCCGCTGCTCGCCGGTGTCGGGGCCGGCGCGACGATGGCCTACGCGATCCTGGTCCAGCAGCCGCCCGGCACGTTCGCCGGTGCGCTGAGCCTGGGCTTCTCGCCGACCGTCGCCCTCGACAAGTCGCTGTGCGGCGCCTACGCGCTGCGCAGCCGTCCGGCCTCGGCGCCGCATCGCGACGCGCTCGAACCGACCGCGGCGCCGGCACCGTGGATCGTGCTCCAGTCCGCGGCCGCTGCCGGCGGCAGCGACGTCGCGGCGTTCGTCGCCGCGGTGCCGGATGCGCGCTACGTCGCCTTGGACGGCGCCGGCCCGGACTATCGGCTGCAGCCGGCCTGGCGCGCGGACTATCTCGCCGCGTTCGATGCGCTCGCCGACGACGCGCGACGTGCCGACCGCTCGAGCGCACCGACCGATCTGGCCGACCTGCCGCTGGTCGAAGTGCCGGCGACCGGCGGCAGCGACGACCGCATGGCGGTGATCCTGACCGGCGACGGCGGCTGGGCCGGCCTCGATCGCGAGGTCGCCGACACGCTCGCCGGCCGCGGCATCCCGGCCGTCGGCCTGTCGACGCTGAAGTACTTCTGGTCGGCCAAGACGCCCGAGCGCACCGCGCAGGACCTGGACCGCATCCTGACGCACTACCTGCAGCACTGGGACAAGCGCAGCGCGATCGTCATCGGCTACTCGATGGGTGCCGAGGTGCTGCCGTTCGCCGTGAACCGGCTGCCCGAGGCGACGCGTGCACGCATCGCCTACGGCGCGGCGCTCGCGCCGGGATTGAATGCCACGTTCGAGTTCCACGTCAGCAACTGGATGAGCGACAGCGACGAGGGCCAGCCGGTCGCGCCGGAGATCGACAGGCTGACGGTGCCGCTGCTGTGCGTGGCCGGCGAAGGCGACGACGACAACGCCTGCACGCGCATCGACCGGCAGCGCTTTCGCGTCGTCACGCTGCCGGGCAATCACCATTTCGGCGGCGACTACGAGCGGCTGACCGCGACGATCCTCGAAGGCGCCGAGCCGCACTGACGCGGCCGCGGCGATCTCGCTCGCGCCATCCGCTCGCGCTCAGTTGACGCGGAAACGCGCCTCGAAGCGCGCGCCGCCGAGCGCCGAGCGCGAGACGAGCAGCTCGCCGCGATAGGCCTTGACGATGTCCTGCACGATCGACAGGCCGATGCCGTGCCCCTGCACGCGCTCGTCGCCGCGCACGCCGCGCTGCAGGATGTGCTCGATCTTGTCCTCTGGAATGCCCGGTCCGTCGTCCTCGACGAGGATCTGCAGGCCCGGCCGCGCCTTGTCGCGCGTGGCGATCTCGCGCACCGTCAGCACGACGCGATGCCCGGCCCATTTGAACGCGTTCTCGAGCAGGTTGCCGAGCACTTCCATCAGGTCGCCGAGTTCGCCGTGGAAGCGCGACTGGGCGTCGATGTCGAACTCGCACAGGATGTTCTTGGCGACGTAGATCTTCTCGAGGCTGCGCACGACCTCTTCGGCGTACGGCTCGACCGGCAGCGGCGCGGCGAACGTGGAGTGCCCCGAGGTCGCGGCGCGCGAGAGCTGGTAGGCGACGATCTCGTCCATGCGGCCGACCTGCTCGAGCACGGTCCAGCGCAGCTGCTCCGGATCGCTGTCGGACTCGAGCTGGTTGCGCACGACCGCCAGCGGCGTCTTGAGGCTGTGCGCGAGATCGGCCAGCGTGTTGCGATAGCGCGTCAGGCGGTGGCGCTCGCCGTCGATGAACGCATTGAGGCCGGTCGTGATGCCGGCGACCTCGACCGGGTAGTTGCCGGTCAGGCGCTGCTGGCCGCCCTGCTCGACGCGGCGCAGATCGCGCGTCAGCGTCCGCAGCGGCGCCAGGCTCCAGTGCAGCACCGCCATCAGCAACAGCAGCAGCAGCACGCCGAGGCCGCCGAGCCAGGCCAGCAGCGTGCGCCGGTAGATCTCCACCTGACGGCGCAGGCCGTTGACGTCCTCGGCGACGTGGAACGTCAGCTGCAGTTCGCCGCCGCCGGGCGTGTTCCAGGTCACGCCCTGCGAGAGCAGGAACAGGTCGCCCTGGTCGGTCCTGATCGGACCGCGGAAACGCACCGCGCCCTGCGGCAACTCCTCGCCGAACGGCAGGTCACGCCCCTGCGCCGACGGCGATCGCCAGACCTGATCCTTGGCGCCACGGATCTTCGCGCCGACGATGCCGGCATAGAGGCCCGATCCGGCCGGCCGGTCGAAACGCGGATCGGGCCCGTACTCCGGCGGCAGCAGTTCGCCGCCACGCGTCGTGTCGGACCCGGCCAGATACGCGAACACGTAGCTTTGCAGCCGCTCGCGCATCGAGCCTTCCGCGGCGTCGTAGAACGCCTGGTCGAGTGCGAAGAACGCCAGACCGAGGAAGGCCGTCAGCGCGATACCGGCCGCTGCCAGCGAGCGCGCCTGCAGCGACAGCGGCCGCGGCATCGATCAGTTGCCGGTTGCGGTTTCCGCTTCTTCCGGCGCGTCGGTGCGCTCGAGCGCGAACCGATAGCCGCGCCCGCGCACGGTCTCGATCGGCTTGATCGTGTTCTCCGGGTCGAGCTTGCGGCGCAGACGGCCGATGAACACTTCCAGCACGTTCGAATCGCGGTCGAAGTCCTGCTGGTAGATGTGCTCGGTCAGGTCGGCCTTGGAGACCAGTTCGCCGGCGTGCAGCATCAGGTATTCGAGCACCTTGTACTCGTAGCTCGTCAGGTCGACCGACTGGCCGTTGACGTGCACGGTCTGCGCGGTGGTGTCGAGCACGATCGGACCGCACTCCAGCTGCGGGCGCGACCAGCCGCTGGCGCGGCGGACCAGCGCGTTCATGCGTGCGAGCAGCTCCTCGACGTGGAACGGCTTGACGAGATAGTCGTCGGCGCCGTTCTTGAGGCCCTGCACCTTGTCCTGCCACGACGAGCGCGCGGTCAGAATCAGGATCGGGTAGCGCTGGCCGCCGTCGCGCAGCTGCTTGACCAGGTCCATGCCCGACAGCTTGGGCAGGCCGAGGTCGATGATCGCCACGTCGAACGGAACCTCGCGGCCCAGGTAGAGACCCTCTTCGCCGTCGCCCGCAGCGTCGACCGCGAAACCATCCCGCTTGAGCCGGGCCGCCAGGGTTTCGCGCAGCGGCGCTTCGTCTTCGACCAGCAGTACGCGCATGTCGGATCTCCTTAGTGTCTTATTGGTTGGCGCGGATCTGGAACACCTTCACCTGGCCGTCCCGGGTCAGCACCTTGATGTGGTAGATCTTGCGCTTGTTGCGTTCCATCGTCTGCACCGACAACACCTTGCCGTCGGTCTCGCGCTGCACCTGATCGACCGCCTCCTGCACGCTGATCTCGCGTGCGAATGCAGGGCACGCGATTCCGAGCGCGACCGGCAGGACGATCAGTGACGACAACCAGCGGGACAGAGGCATGGACTTCATCTTGAAGGCGCCCGCAATCAGGCGCAAGGCTGACCGCGGAGCGACAGTCTCGACAGCACGGATTGAATTGCCGCTGAACCCTCACGGCGTGTGGAAAAGGCGCACGTTTGCGCAGCCGCGCCGCGCCCGCGTGCGCGATCGACCCGGCATCGGACGCGGCGCCGATCGCACTACGCGAGCCGCTCGCATGCGATCCCGGCGCCGATCACCGGGCCGTCGCGCGGGCCTGCCGCGCAACGAACCGCGACACGCTCAGCGGCGCAGATCGAGCAGGCGCGCGCGCTCGGGCAGCGTCACCGGAATGCCGTGGCGATCGCAGCTGCCGAGTGCGCACAACGTGCGCAGGATCGGCGCGTTGGCCTGCGCCAGCAGATGGAACAGCACGTTCTGCTCGAGCGAGCCGCGCACCGCCTCGCCGCCGGGACCGCTCGCGAACACCGCGACGTCCTCTCCGCTGTGCGATTCGGACGCCAGCGGCAGCAGCGCCTCCTGCAGATAGTCCGGCGCGCCGGTGTCGACCTCGCGCAGGTCGGGGCGTCCGCTCGCCGGCTCGGCGCGGCCGGGCAGATGCGGAAAGCGCTTGCTGCCGGCGGCCTGCGTGGCGCTGGCGCCGACGTAGCCCGGTCCGTTCGCGTAGCTCAGCGTCGTGTACGGCCGGCCGAGCAGATCGAGTGCAGGGCCGGGATCGTCCAGATCCTCGTCGGCCACGCCGTGCACGAGCCCGAGGATCGGGTTGCCGCGCACCGGGTAGCCGGCGAAGCTCAGCGTGTGCGCGTGATCGGCGGTGACGAGGATCAGCGTGTCGTCCGCATCGGTGATCTCGCGTGCGATGCGCACCGCGTCCGAGAGCGCGATCGTCTCGTCGAGTGCGCGAAACGCATTGCCGGCGTGATGGGCGTGATCGATGCGGCCGGACTCGACCATCAGGAAGTAGCCGTCCGGCGCGTGCGCGAGCCGTTCGATCGCCAGCCGCGTCATCGTCGCCAGGCTCGGCTCGCCGCCGGCGTCGGTCTCGCGCTCGTACTGGTACTGCATGTGGCCCGGCTCGAACAGACCGAGCACCGGACCGGGCTGCGCCGGATCGAGCGCGGCCAGCTGCTCGGCGTTCCAGACGTAGGCCGCGCCGGGGCGGCGCAGCCACTCGGTGGTCAGATCGCGACCGTCCTGGCGCAGCCCGCTGCGTCCGGCATGTTCGGGATCGGCTTGCGAGGCCGGCAGGAAACGCGCACGGCCGCCGCCGAGCACGAGGTCGATCGGTGCCGCCGACTCGACCAGCTGCCGCGCGAGATCGAGGCAGCCCTGTGCGTGGGCCGCGGCCGGCAGCGCGGCGTCGTGCTCCCAGTGCCGGTCGGGCGAGTGGCCGTACGTCGCGGCCGGCGTGGCATGCGTGACGCGCGCGGTCGTGACGACGCCGGTCGCCAGGCCCGCCGCCTGCGCAAGCTCGAGCAGCGTGACCGCCTCGTTGCCGCGCATCGCCGCACAGTCGCCGCGCGGCACGCGCTGATTGACGCTGATGACGCCGGCCCGCGTCTTCACGCCGGTCATGATCGCCGACATCGTGCCGGCCGAGTCGGGCGTCTGCTGATTGGTCTCGTAGGTGCGGCTGAGCGCGGTATGCGGAAACGTCTCGAAGCTCAGGCGGTTCTCCTCGCCCGAGTCGCCGCGGCGCTGGCCTTCGAGGATGCGCGCGGCGGCGATCGTCGCCAGGCTCATGCCGTCGCCGACGAACACGACCAGATTGCGCGCGCGTCCGGCCGTGCCGCCGCGCGCCGCGGCCGCGGTCGCGGCACCGGCGCGGAACCACCATTCGGGCGTCTCGCCGCCGGGGCGGGCGATCGCCGGCACCTCGATCACGGGCGCTTCGGTCGCCACCGGCGCATGCGGCGCGGGACGCGTAGCCGTACAGCCGGCCAGGCCGGCGCCGATGACGGCGGCCGTCAGGCCCAATCGCAGACGCTGATGCACCACCGTTCCTCTGCCGTCTCGTGCGGCCGGCGATTATCGCCGAGTCGTCGCGACAGGCGACACCGCAACGGCGCGATGCGTGCCGAAGCATCTGGGCGCGTGGGCTCACGGGCCGTCGCGATCGCCCGCGGCGCCAATCGCGCCGCTCGATCCGGCCGGACTCGTCTAGGCCGGCTCGATCGGCAGCTGCCGCGCCTGCTTGACCGTGCGCAGCACGAAGCTCGAATTGATGTCGGCGACGCCGGAGGCATCGAGCAGCTTGTCGAGCAGGAAGCGCGAGAAGTGCTCCAGGTCGGCGACGACGACGTGCAGCAGATAGTCCATGTCGCCGGTCAGCGCATGACAGGCGACGACCTCGTCCCAGCGCTGCACGCGCTCGACGAAGTGCTCGATCGCGCTCGGCCCGTGCTTCTCCAGCTGCACGCGGACGAAGGCCTGCAGGCCTAGGCCGACCGCCTTCGGATCGATCCAGGCACCGTAGCCGGCGATCACGCCGGCCGCCTCGAGCCGCTGGATCCGGCGCAGGCAGGCCGATGCCGACAGGTTGATGCGCGCGGCGATGTCGCTGTTGGTCGCGCGGCCCTCGCGCTGCAGCAGGGTCAGCAGGCGCAGATCGGTCCGATCGAGGCGGATCGCGGATTCCGACACGGAATTGCTCCGTTTTTCATCCAGACGCAATGATCTTGCGCGATTATCGCCTCCAGCCGCAACATCGCAAACTTCTTGCGCGGCATCCGGGATAGCATGGATCGTCCCCCGTCCGGCCGGAGCCACCGATGAGCGAAGCGCCCCGTCGTGTAGAGAGCATGCAGACCGACAAAGGTTACGTGCCGGTCTACACCACCGCGATCGTCGAGCAGCCGTGGAGCGATTACGCACCGGCCGACCATCAGACCTGGGCGACGCTGTTCCGCCGCCAGCGCGAGCTGCTCAAGGGCCGCGCCTGCCGCGAGTTCATCGACAACCAGGAGCGCTTCCAGATGTCGCCGGAGGCGATTCCACGCTTCGACGACCTCAACGAGGTGCTGGCGCGCGCGACCGGCTGGCAGCTGGTCGGCGTCGAGGGCCTGCTGCCGGAGCTGACGTTCTTCGATCACCTGGCCAACCGGCGCTTTCCAGTCACCTGGTGGATCCGCCGGCCCGACCAGATCGACTACATTGCCGAGCCGGACCTCTTCCACGACCTGTTCGGGCACGTGCCGCTGCTGCTCAACCCGGTGTTCGCCGACTACATGGAGGCCTACGGCAAGGGCGGCGTGAAGGCACACGCGATCGGTGCCGAGGCGCTGGTCAACCTGACGCGGCTGTACTGGTACACGGTCGAGTTCGGCCTGATCCGCCAGGACGACGGCCTGCGCATCTACGGTGCGGGCATCGTCTCGTCGAAGGGCGAGTCGATCCATTCGCTCGAATCGGCGGCGCCGAACCGGATCGGCTTCGATCTGGAGCGCATCATGCGCACGCGCTACCGCATCGACACCTACCAGAAGACCTACCACGTCATCGACAGCTTCGAGCAGCTGATGGACGCGACGCGGCCGGATTTCACGCCGATCTACGCGAGACTGGCCGACCAGCCGTCGGTTCCGGCCGGCGACGTGCTGCCGACCGACCGCGTCCTGCAGCGCGGCAGCGGCGAGGGCTGGCTGCACGACGGCGACGTCTGAGGGCGCTTGCGCGGCGCCGCGCCGCGGTGTCTGATCCACCGAACCGCGACGGCCCGAGGCGCAAACGGTGGACGCGAACCTGCTGGTCAACATCGACGTACCGGACCTCGCGCGCGCCGAGGCGTTCTACACGGCCGTACTCGGCCTGCGGCCGGGCCGCCGCTTCGGCGGCGGCGGCGTCGAACTGCTCGGCGCCGGCGTGCTGATCCATCTGCTGTACCAGCCCCAGGACAGCATCGCCGCGGCCGACGACCGCCGCGACTATCGCCGCCACTGGACGCCGGTCCATCTGGACTGCGTCGTCGACGATCTCGAGGCCGCGCTCGCGCGTGCCGAGGCGGCCGGCGCGGTCCGCGAAGGCGACATCCGTTCGGCGGCCTGGGGGCGCATCGTGCGGCTGGCCGACCCGTTCGGCCACGGCTTCTGCCTGATCTCGCTCAGCGCGCAGGGCTACGATGCGATCGCCGAGCCGGCCGCCCCGGCCTGAGCGGCCGGGGCGTCGTCCTCAGAGCGTGCCCTGGTACTGATTCTTGAGCCGGACGTAGTGCTTGGCCGAGTAGTACAGATGCTCGATCTCGTTGTCGCTGAGCTTGCGCACGAAGCGCGCCGGGTTGCCGTGCCACAGCTCGCCCTCGCCGACCACCTTGCCGGGCGTCACCACCGCGCCGGCACCGACCATGCTGTGCTTCTTGACCAGGACGCCGTCGAGGATCGTCGCGTTCATGCCGATCAGCACCGCGCTCTGGATCGTGCAGGCGTGCACGACGGCGCCGTGCCCGATCGTCACGTCGGCGCCGATCGACAGCGGAAAGCCGCCGAGCGTGTACTGGCCGTCGTGGGTCACGTGCAGCACCGCGCAGTCCTGGATGTTGGTGCGCGCACCGATGCGGATCGCGTGCACGTCGCCGCGCGCCACCGCGCCCGGCCACAGCGAAGCGTCTTCCTCGAGTTCGACGTTGCCGATGACGACGGCGGCCGGATCGACGTAAGCGCTGGCGGCCAGGCGCGGCGCCACGCCGAGGAACGGTCGGATGTTCATTCAAGAGTCCCTTGGGTCTGAGAAAGTCGCTGAACGGGGAAGCAGTCGCTATGCCAGGCACCCCGGCCGGAGTGTGCAGACCGCCACACTCGCGTGCAGGGACGCACCGCACAGCTTGCGGGCTGCACCCGAAGACGGCCCACGCGCGCCGATCGTGCCAGTTCGGTGCCGAAAATTGACGTAAAGGCTTCTGCCCCGCCACCGACGCCGCCGCGGTCTTGGCGCAGACTCCGCGGCGCCGGCGTGCCGGGCGGTTCCTGACGGCCCGCTGACTGACGGATCGAGCATGACGCTCGGCCGATGCGGGCATGGAGCCGGCCCTGGACAATCGCCGGCAACGCCACCTCGGTCCTGAGGAGGCATCGATGTGCCTCCCCGCCACCGCCAGGAACACCAGGAACTCTCCCGCATGTCCCGCAGCAAGCTCATCATCACCGTCGTGGCGGTTCTCGTCGTCGCGGCCGTCGCCTGGCGCATCGTCGGAGCGCCGAAGAATCCGCGCGAAGGCCAGAACCGCGACGAAGGCCCGATCCCGGTCACGGCGGTCGCGGCCGCGGCGCAGGACGTGCCGCTGTTCCTGACCGCACTGGGCACCGTGCAGGCACTCAACACGGTGACGATCAGCGCCCAGGTCGGCGGCCAGCTCACCGCGCTGCATTTCCGCGAGGGCCAGGCCGTCAAGAAGGGCGACCTGATCGCCGAGATCGATCCGCGCACCTACCAGGCCGCTCTCGATCAGGCGATCGGCCTCAAGAAGCAGCACGAGGCGCAGCTGGCGGCCTCGCGCAGCACGCTCAAGCGCTACGACGAGCTCAGCGGACAGAAGTTCGTGTCGGCCCAGGACCTCGAGAACCAGCGCCAGACCGTGCGCCAGCAGGAGGCGCAGGTCGCCTCCGACGACGCCGCGATCTCCAGCGCGCGCACCCAGCTCGGCTATACGCGCATCACCGCGCCGATCGACGGTCTGGCCGGCATCCGCCAGGTCGACGTCGGCAATCTGGTGCAGGCCAATGCGACCGCGATCGTCGTGCTGACCCAGACCCAGCCGATCAACGTGATGTTCAACCTGCCGCAGCAGGACATGGCCAAGGTCCGCGAGGCCGACGCGACGCCGCTCAAGGTGCTCGCGCTGTCGCGCACCGACGCCACGCCGATCGCCGAGGGCGAGCTGGTGGTGATCGACAACACGATCGACACCTCGACCGCCACGTTCAAGCTCAAGTCCGAGTTCCCGAACGCCGACGGCCGGCTCTGGCCGGGCGAGTTCGTCAACGTGCGCCTGCAGGTGCGGACCGTGAACGACGGCATCGTCGTGCCGGCCACCGGCGTGCAGCAGGGACCGCAGGGCGAGTACGCGTGGATCGTGCAGGGCGACGACACCGTCAAGATGCAGCCGGTCAAGACCGCCGGCCCGGTCGACGGCGGCCTGATGCTGATCGCCGAAGGGATCGCGATCGGCGACCGCGTGGTGACCGAGGGCCAGTTCCGGCTCAAGGTCGGCAGCAAGGTCAAGCCGCTGGCGCCGGGCGAAGTCGCGCCGCCGGTCGCCCCGCCGGCCGATGCCGGCAAGACGCCGCGCCGCCGCGGCGGCTGAGGCGTCCGCCGACCGCCCCTCCTTCCCATTCCAGCCGCCGCCCGTGCGCGGGCGCGGCACCGCCAGGACCTTCCACGCCGTGGGCTTCTCCACCCTGTTCATACGACGACCGGTCGCCACCTCGCTGCTGATGGCCGGCCTGCTGCTGCTCGGCTTCATCGGCTATCGCCAGCTGCCGGTCTCGGCCCTGCCCGACATCGACGCGCCGTCGATCCAGGTCACGACGCAGTATCCGGGCGCCAGCCCGACGACGATGGCGGCCCTGGTGACGACGCCGCTGGAGCGGCAGTTCGGCCAGATCTCGGGCCTGTCGATGATGACCTCCGATTCCTCGGCGGGCCTCTCGACGATCCTGCTGACCTTCAACATGAGCCGCGACATCGACGCGGCCGCGCAGGACGTGCAGTCGGCGATCAATGCCGCACGCGGCACCCTGCCCAACAACCTGCCGTACCCGCCGGTCTACAACAAGGTCAATCCGGCCGACGCGCCGATCCTGACCCTGGTCATGAGCTCGGACGCGCTGCCGCTGCGCGAGGTCAACAACTACGCCGACTCGATCCTCGCGCAGAAGCTCTCGCAGGTCGCCGGCGTGGGCCTGGTCAGCATCGCCGGCAACGTGCGGCCGGCCGTGCGCATCCAGGTCGATCCGGCCGCGCTGGCCAACCAGGGACTGACGATCGAGGACGTGCGCTCGGCGCTGACCCAGGCCAACGTCAACGGCCCCAAGGGCACGATCGACGGCGCGGCGCAGTCGTTCACGATCGGCGCCAACGACCAGATCTCCGACGCCGACGAGTACCGGCGCGTCATCATCAGCTACCGCGGCGAGGCGCCGGTGCGGCTCGGCGACGTCGCCAACGTCGTCGACGGCGTCGAGAACGACCAGCTCGCGGCCTGGGCCAACGGCAAGCCGGCCGTGCTGCTCGACATCCGCCGCCAGCCCGGCGCGAACATCGTGCAGACCGTCGACGCGATCAAGGCGATGCTGCCGGAGCTGCGCGCGGTGCTGCCGGCCAACGTGCACCTGGACGTGTTCGCCGACCGCACGGTGACGATCCGCGCCTCGGTCGAGGACGTCGAGTTCACGCTGATGCTGACGATCTGCCTCGTCATCGCGGTGATCTTCGTGTTCCTGCGCCGGCTCTGGGCGACGGTGATCCCGAGCGTCGCGGTGCCGCTGTCGATCATGGGCACGTTCGCGGTCATGGCGTTCGCGAGCTTCTCGCTCGACAACCTGTCGCTGATGGCGCTGACGGTCGCGACCGGCTTCGTCGTCGACGACGCGATAGTGATGATCGAGAACATCGTGCGCTATCTCGAGAAGGGCCGCGAGCCGAAGGAGGCCGCCGAGGAAGGCGCGCGCGAGATCGGCTTCACCGTGCTGTCGCTGACGGTCTCGCTGATCGCGGTGTTCCTGCCGCTGCTGCTGATGCCGGGCGTGACCGGACGCCTGTTCAAGGAGTTCGCGGTCGTGCTGTCGATCGCGGTCGCGCTGTCGATGCTGGTCTCGCTGACGCTGACGCCGATGATGTGCGCGTACCTGCTGCGCCGCGAGAACGCGCCGAAGGAGGAGGCCGAAGGCGACCACGCGCCGCGCGCCGGCCGCAGTCGCAGCTGGTGGGACCGCCTCGTCAACGGCTATGCGCGCAGCCTGGACTGGGTGTTCGCGCATCAGCCGCTGACGATGCTGGTACTGACCGCGACGGTCGCGCTGACGGTGCTGCTGTTCGTGACGATGCCCAAGGGCCTGCTGCCGGACCAGGACACCGGCATGATCACCGGCGTGGTCCAGGCCGACGAGTCGATCGCGTTCCCGGCGATGCTCGAGCGCACCCAGCGCGTCGCCGAGACGCTGCGCGCCGATCCGGCCGTCAGCGGCGTGGCCGCGTTCATCGGCGCCGGCTCGATCAATCCCACGCTCAACCAGGGCCAGCTCAGCATCGTGCTCAAGCCGCGCGCCGAGCGCGGCGGCCTCGCCGAGATCCTGCCGCGCCTGCAGGACGCGGTCGACGCGATTCCCGGCGTCGCGCTGTACCTCAAGCCGGTCCAGGACATCGCGCTCGACAACCGCATCGCGCCGACCGAGTACCAGTACGCGCTCACCGACGTCAACGCCGAGGAGCTGCACGCATTCGCCGAGAAGATGACGACCGCGCTGCAGGCGCGGCCCGAACTCGCCGACGTCGACAACAACCTCGCCGCCGCCGGTCTGCAGCTGCAGCTGACGATCGACCGCGACCAGACCAGCCGGCTCGGCGTGCCGATCCAGACCATCGACGACACGTTGTACTCGGCGTTCGGCCAGCGCCAGATCTCCACGATCTTCACGCAGCTCAACCAGTACCGCGTCGTGCTCGAGGTCGATCCGAAGTTCCGCACCAGCGCGGACCTGCTGAACCGGCTCGGCGTGCGCGGCAGCGGCAGCGGCGCGCTGATCGGCTCCAACGCGACCACGCTCGGCCAGGTCACCTCGAGCAACTCGGCGACGCCGAGCGGCATCGGCGCGCAGGGCAACACCGGCATCGCGCTCGGCTCCGGCGGCACGATCCCGATGGCCTCGCTGGTCGACGCCAAGGTCGTCAACGCGCCGCTGGTGATCAGCCACCAGAACCAGCTGCCGGCGGTGACGATCTCGTTCAATCTCGCACCGGGCCACTCGCTGTCGCAGGCGGTACGCGCGATCGAGGAAGTGGAGGCCTCGATCCAGATGCCGCCGCAGGTACGCGGCAACTTCATCGGCAAGGCCGCCGAGTTCTCCGCGTCGATGACCGACGAGGTGCTGCTGATCCTGGCCTCGCTGATCGTGATCTACATCGTGCTCGGCGTGCTCTACGAGAGCTACATCCATCCGATCACGATCATCTCGACGCTGCCGCCGGCCGGCGTCGGCGCGCTGCTCGCGCTGACGCTGTGCGGCTTCAGCCTGTCGATCGACGGCATCGTCGGCATCATCCTGCTGATCGGCATCGTCAAGAAGAACGCGATCATGATGATCGACTTCGCGATCGACGCGCAGCGCGCCGGCACCGACGCGCACGCGGCGATCCGCCGCGCCGCACTGCTGCGCTTCCGGCCGATCCTGATGACGACCGCCGCCGCGCTGTTCGGCGCGCTGCCGCTCGCGCTCGGCACCGGCATCGGCTCGGAACTGCGCCGGCCGCTCGGCGTGTCGATCGTCGGCGGTCTGCTGCTGTCGCAGCTGATCACGCTGTACACGACGCCGGTGCTGTATCTGTACATGGAACGGGTGTCGGACTGGCTCAAGGCGCGCCGCGAGCGGCGTGAGCTGGCGCGGGCGCGGGCCGCGTGAACGCGGGGCGCTCAATGGCTTTCGATCGCGAGCGATCGTCCGGGCTTTGCTTCGTCGGTGGGCGGCGTCCCTGCCTTTTTCCGCTCGCCTCCCGGCGAGCGGGTCACTTCTCTTTGCGTGCCCAAAGAGAAGTAACCAAGAGAAAGGGCACCCCGGTACCGCGGTCTCCGGGCATCCTGCCCTACGACTGCGCGAAGCTGCTCCGGGGGTCCGCTGACGGCGCCTCCTGCGCCGACAGCGGACTGGGCCACGTCCTGTGGCCCACCCTGCGGGCCTTTCCTGCGCAGCTTCGCCGCGGCACAGGGGCCCCATGGGCACGCGTCCTGCGCGCTAGAGCAAAAAGCAGTAGCGAAAGCGAAAGCAAGAGCGAGGGACATGACGCAGAAACGAGGGCGAGCGCAGCGCTCGTCGTACATGCAGGTTTGCGCACAGACGCGAACAAGAGCCCAAACGCTCCCGTACGAACCACGCCGCTTCGGCTTCGGCTTCGGCTTCGGCTTCGGCTTCGGCTTCGGCCTTTGCTTGATCTTCTGCGCGCAGGATGCGCGCTGATGGGTCCCGTGAGACGCGGTGGGTCGGGGCCGGAATCGCCCGCAGGGGCGCGGGCACGGATGCCCGCGCGTTCGTCGTCAGCACAGGAGGTGCTGTCGACGAACCCCGGCGCCGGACCACGCACCCGCAGGGCAGGATGCCCGGAGGGCGCGTCTCTGGGGTGGCCTTTCTTTTGGTTACTTTTCTTTGGCCACGCAAAGAAAAGTGACCCGCTCGCCTGGAGGCGAGCGGAAAAAGGCAGGACGCCGTCCGCCGACGACGGAAAACACGTCAGAACAGACACGACGCCATCGACCCGCTCGCCTGGAGGCCAGTGGAAAAAGGCAGCCGACGAGGTAGAACTCTCCCTATCGGCAAGACATTCCAGCCCCAACCGTCCGCGATCGGCGCGCACCCCGCGCGACGAAGAACGGAACACCGGAACGCCCCCGTGAACATCGCCGCCCCCTTCATCAAACGCCCCATCGGCACGATCCTGCTCGCCCTCGGCGTCATGGTCGGCGGCCTGATCGCCTACTTCCAGCTCGGCGTCGCCGCGCTGCCGAACGTCGAGTTTCCGGTGATCTTCGTCGTCGCCAACCAGCCCGGCGCCGATGCCGAGAACATGGCCTCGACCGTCGCCGCGCCGCTGGAGCGGCACATGGGCCGCGTCGCCGGCGTCGATCAGATGAGCTCGACCAGCCGTCAGGGCTCGGCGGTGGTGATCCTGTTCTTCACGCTCGACAAGAACATCGACGCGGCCGCGCGCGACGTGCAGGCCGCGATCAACGCCTCGATGGCCGATCTGCCCTCGGGGCTGCGCACCGCGCCGATCTACCGCAAGGCCAATCCGAACAACGATCCGGTGCTGCTGCTGGCGCTGACGTCCAAGACGCGCACGACGGCGGATCTGTACAACATGGCCGACTCGCTGCTGGCGCAGCGTGTGCGCCAGGTGCCGGGCGTCGCCGACGTCAACATCACCGGCGGCGCGACGCCGGCGGTGCGCGTCGACGTGGACCTGCGCAAGCTGACCTCGATGGGCCTGTCGGCCGACCAGGTCCGCAACGCGATCGCCGCGGCGAACGTGACCTCGCCGCAGGGCTTCCTCAGCGACGGCCGCACGATGATGACGATCGCCGCGAACGACGCGCTGACCACCGGCGCGCAGTTCGCCGACGTCGTCGTGGCGGTGCGCAACGGCGTGCCGATCCGGCTGCGCGACATCGCGACCGTCGGCGACGGCCAGGAGAACAAGAACCAGGCGGCCTGGTTCAACGGCCAGCGCGCGATCCTGATGGTCGTCAGCAAGCAGGCCGACGCCAACGTCATCCAGACCGTCGACCGCATCTACGACGAGCTGCCGCTGATGCGCAGCTGGCTGCCCGAAGGCGTGGAGCTGACGCCGTTCAACGACCGCACCGCGACGATCCGCGCGTCGGTGATGGAAGTCCAGATCACGCTATTGATCAGCCTGGCCCTGGTCATCATGACGATGCTGCTGTTCCTGCGCCGCGTCGCGCCGACCGTGATCGCCGGGCTCTCGGTGCCGCTGTCGCTGGCAGGCGCGTTCATCGTGATGTACGCGCTCGGCTTCACGCTCGACAACCTGACGCTGATGGCGCTGGTGATCTCGATCGGCTTCGTCGTCGACGACGCGATCGTCGTGATCGAGAACATCGTGCGTCACCTCGACATGGGCAAGTCGCGCCTGCAGGCCGCGCTCGACGGCGCCAAGGAGATCGGCTTCACGATCGTCTCGATCACCGCCTCGCTGATCGCGGTGTTCGTGCCGCTGCTGTTCATGGGCGGCTTCATCGGCATGTTCCTGCATTCCTTCGCGGTCACGATCACCGCGGCGATCGCGATGTCGGCGCTGGTCTCGCTGACGCTGACCGCGGCGCTGTGCGGGCGCTACCTGCAGCCGCACGGCGAGGAGAAGCCCACGCGGCTCGGCCGCCGCATCGACGCGATGCACGCCGGCATGCTGTCGGGCTATCGGCGCGCGCTGGACTGGTCGCTGCGCCATCCGCGGCTGATGAGCCTGCAGCCGCTGCTGCTGGTGATCGTCACGATCTGGCTGTCGACGTTCCTGAAGTTCGGCATGGTCCCGCAGCAGGACACCGGCATGATGAACGGCACCGCGGTCGCCAGCGCATCGGTCTCCTACGAGGCGATGGTCGAGCTGCAGCGCAAGGTCGCCGGCATCCTGATGGCCGATCCGGCGGTCGCCAGCGTCGGCTCGTCGGTCGGCGGCGGCGGCGGTCCCGGCGCCAGCGCCAATCGCGGCCAGTTCTTCATCAATCTCAAGCCGCTCGGCAAGGGCCGTGACGAGTCGACGTTCCAGGTCATGGACCGGCTGATCCGCCAGACCCAGAACCTGCCCGGCGTCGAGCTGCGCCTGCGCCCGGTCCAGGATCTGGGCGGCGGCGGCGGTCCGCGCGGCGGCGACTCGCAGTTCAGCTATTCCATCAAAGGCAGCAACTACGCCGAGCTGCTCGAATGGGGACCGCGGCTGGCGGCCGAGATGAAGAAGCTGCCGCAGCTGACCAACGTCGGCACCTCGCTCGACGACGGCGGCATCGAGCAGAACCTCGTGATCGACCGCGATACCGCCTCGCGTCTGGGCGTGTCGATCGGCGCGATCTCCAGCGTGCTCTACAACGCGTTCGGCCAGCGCCAGATCTCGACGATCTACTCGGACCTCAACCAGTATCGCGTCGTGCTCAACGCGATCACCGGCGAGTCGCCGGGCGTCGACACGCTCAAGCGCCTGTACGTGCGATCGAACAGCGGCGCGATGGTGCCGCTCGACGCGGTCACGCGGATCGAGCCGAGCCAGGCGCCGCTGATGATCCAGCACGACTTCCAGTTTCCGGTGCTCGACCTCACGTTCAACATGGCCGAGGGCGTCACGATGGGTCAGGTGATCCCGCTGATCCAGCAGACGATGCGCAATCTGCGCATGCCCGGCAGCATCCAGGGCGAGTTCGGCGGCGAACTGCGCCGCTTCCAGCAGCAGCAGTCGAGCCAGGGCCTGCTGCTGATCGCGGCGGTGCTCGCGGTCTATCTGGTGCTCGGCATGCTCTACGAGAGCCTGATCCATCCGGTGACGATCCTCTCGACCCTGCCCTCGGCCGGCGTCGGCTGCCTGCTCGCGATGCTGGCGACCAATACCGAGCTGACGCTGATCTCGATCATCGCGATCGTGCTGCTGATCGGCATCGTCAAGAAGAACGCGATCATGATGATCGACTTCGCGCTGCACGCCGAGCGCGACCTCGGACTGCCGCCGATCGAGGCGATCCGCGAGGCCTGCCTGGTCCGCTTCCGCCCGATCATGATGACCTCGATGGTCGCGATCCTCGGCGCGGTGCCGCTGGCGATCGGCTTCGGCGTCGGCTCGGAGCTGCGCCAGCCGCTCGGCATCGCGATGATCGGCGGCCTGCTGGTCTCGCAGACGCTGACGCTGCTGTCGACGCCGGCGATCTATCTGGTGTTCGCGCGGATGGCCGCTAGACGCAAGCAGCGCCGCGCCGAGAAGCGCGCCCTGCGCGAAGCCAGACGTGCCGCGCGCCGCGCGCGCGCCGACATGGCTCCGACATCGGGCGGCTGACACTGGCGGGCAGTCGCGCGCGGTCCCGAACGGCGCGCATGCGGGACCGCTGGCGGTCCGCATGCGCCGACGCCCGGCGAACGGTCATCGAATCTTCACGCGGCCGTTCGCACCTCGTTTAATCGGAACCGCGCACGATCCGCCGCGCCCAGCCGGGTCCTGCCGAGTTCGCACCTGATGATGCCGTTCCCTTCCCGTCCGTCGCGGCCGCCTCCGCGCCGGATCCGTACTTCGCGGCGCGGACAGGCGATCCGCCGATGACCGCCTTCCTGACCGATCCGGCCGCACTCGCGAGCGGCCCGACGACGTTGCCGATCAGCCTGGTCGTGCTGACCTACAACGAAGCGCACAACATCGCGCGCTGCCTCGACAGCGTGCCGTTCGCGGCCGAGAAGCTGGTCGTGGACTGTGGCAGCACCGACGCGACCGTCGCGATCGCCGCGGCACATGGCGCACGCGTCGTGCATCAGCCATGGCTCGGTTTCGGCGCGCAGCGCAATGCGGCCGCCGCGCTGGCGCGGCACGACTGGCTGCTGGTGCTCGACGCCGACGAGTTCCTGTCGCCCGAACTCGCGGCCGAGTGCCGCGAACGCCTGCCGGCCTGGCTGACCGGCGCGATCGCCGCGGTCGGTCTGCGCCGGCACGGCCTGTTCATGGCCGCGCCGATGCGCCACTACCGGCCGCTGCGCGGCGAGCGCAAGCTGCGGCTCTACCACCGCGACCGCGCGCGCTGGACCGAGGCGCGCGTGCACGAGTCGCTGCGCGCACGCGGCCCGACCGCGATGCTCGACGCGCCGCTGCATCACCGCACGACGCCGAGCCTGCTGCACAAGCAGATCAAGTCGGTCCTCTACGCCGAGCTCAAGGCGACCGACCGCCACGCCGCCGGCAAGCGGCCGTGGATCGCGCTCAGCCCGCTGATCTTCGTCGCGACGTTCCTCAAGGAATACCTGCTGCGGCTGGCCGTGCTGGACGGCGCGCGCGGCTACATCAGTGCGCATCTGAGCGCCAACGCGGCCGTCTACCGGCGCTTCCGGCTGTACGAGATGCGGCGCAACCCGGCGTCGATCGCGCAGGCGCGGGACTGGCTGATCGCGCACGATCTCGAACGCGACGCTTGAGCGGCTGCGCGGCGCCGGCCGCAGGGTATCCTAGCGCGGCGTCCGCGGCCGACCCGCGCGCGGACCCGGAGTACGGATGGCCCACCCGGCGACACCCGCTGCCTATCGCTGCGGCGACTTCACGATCGTTCCCGCCGAGCGCCGCCTGCTGCGCCGCGGCGAGGCGCTGGAACTCGAAGCGAAGGTCTTCGACCTGATCGTGCTGCTGATCGAGCACCGCGACCGCGCGCTCGACAAGCGTGCGCTGGCCGAGGCGCTGTGGGGCCGGCGCCCGGTCAGCGAGACCGCGCTCAGCCAGCTCGTCTACAAGGCGCGGCGCGCGCTCGACGACGACGGCGAACGCCAGGCGATGATCCGCACCGTCTACGGGCGTGGCCTGCAATGGGCGGCGCCGACCGAAACCGTCGCGCCGGAGCCGGCGGAGCCGCCCGGCGCGGACCCGGTCGGCGCGGCCGACCAGGACGAGACCGCCCTCGTCCCGCGGCGCCCGGCGCGCCGGCGCACGTTTCTCGCCGCCGCGGCACTCGCGCTGGCCGCAGCGGTGTTCGCCGCGGTCGTGCTGCCGTGGCCGAACCCGGCGCCACCGGCCGCGACGCCGCGCATCGCATTCCTGCCGATCGAGAACGCGACTGGCGATCCCGCTCTGGACTGGGTCCGCAACGGCCTGCCCGGGCTGATCGGCAGCCTGGTCGCCGAGTCCGGGACGGTCGACGCCGGCGACGCGCTGCAGGGCGCGCGCGCCGGCAACTTCGTGCCGGTCGGCGACGGCTCCGCGCAGGAGCGTCTGCGTCATGCGACCGGTGCCGACCTGGTCGTCGAGGGCCGACTGCGCCGGATCGGCGACGGACTCTACGAGCTGGGACTGCGGATCGACGGCGGCGGCGCGCTCGCGCGCGACGGCCGTCTCGTCGTCAGCGCGGCCGACGTCGCCACGCTCGGCGTCAATGCCGCGCCGCGAATCCTGCGCCTGCTCGGCCTGCATGCGCCGCCGGCACGGTCCGACGCCGGCGCGCACGGCGAGGACTACTTCGCGCAGACCTTCGCGCGCGGCATGGATCTGGCGACGCAGGGCGACTGGACGCGCGCCAAGCCGTACTTCGCGCTGTGCGTGCAGAGCGCGCCGGACTTCCTGCCGGCGCGGCTCCGCCTGGGCGAGGCCGAGGCCAATACGCGCGATCTGGCGCGCAGCGACGTCACGCTGGCCGAGCTCGTCGACGCCGCCGCCGCGCGCGAACTGCCGAATCTGCAGGCGGCGGCCCTGCTCGCGCTCGCGGAGAACCAGTTCCGCCGCGGCGACCGCTCGGCCGCGCTGGCGCTGATCGAGCGCGCGCGCGTGCCGGCCGAACGCGGCGGCGATCCGGACCTGCGCGCACGTGGCGATCTGATGGCCGCGCAGGCGCTGGCGATCCTCGAGCGCCCGGCCGAATCGGCCCGCCAGCTGCTGCGCGCGCGCGAGCTGATCGAGACGCACGGCCTGCGCCAGCGGCTGGCGATGCTGGCGCATACCGAAGGCCTGATCGCCGAGACGCGGCGCGACTACCCGGCGCAGTACGCGGCCGCGCGCCGCGCACTGGCGGCGGCCGAGGCGATCGGCGACGAGCGCACCGCGATCGGCCAGACCTACCTGCTCGGCCGCATGCTGAGCTGGCAGGAGCGCCCGCTCGAGGCCTTGCCGCTGCTGGTGCGCGCCTGGCAGCGCGCGATCGACGCGCAGATGCTGTTCACGCAGGTCTCCAGCGGCGTCGAACTGGCCTGGGTGCTGGTCGAGACCGGCCTCTACGCGGAGGCCTGCGCATTGACCGGCACGCTGCTCGAGACCCTGCGCGACCAGTCCAACCGCTACTGGTCGGCGATCGCGACCGCGGCCGACGCGCGCTGCCGGCGCACCGGCGGCGACGCGGCCGGCGGGCTGGCCGCGTATCGCGCGGCCTGGCCGCTGGTCGACGTGCAGGAGGATCCGTCGCTCGCGGCGCTGGTGCTGCAGTACGAGGCGCTGTCGGCGTTCGTCGCCGAGCCGGCCGCGCTGGCGCAGATCCATGCGCGGCTGTGCCAGGTCGTCGCCGCCGCGAAGACGCCGGACACCTACCGTCACGCCGCACGTCTGATCGAGGCGCTCGCGGCCGCGGCCGGCGGCGATCGCGAGGCCGCCGCCGCGGCACTGCGTGCCGAGCGCGACGATCCGGACCGCGACGATCCGCAGCGCAACGAGCTCAGCCGCGTCGCGCTGCACATCGCGCTGGCCGGCGACGATGCGACGATCGCCGCACTCGCCTCGGACGGGTTCGATCCGCTGACCAGCCACGATGCCGAGGTCCTGCGCCTCTATGCGCAGTGGTCCGAGGCTCACGGCGATCGCCAGGTCGCCGAACGGGCGCAGCAGCGCCGCGCCGATCTCGAGCGCGGCGCGCGCGAGACGCTCGCGGCGATCGAGTTCGCGCTGCCGGTCGTCACTTCCGCGGCGACGACGCGCTGAACCGGCCGTGCGGCGCGCCGGCGGCGGCGCCATCGCGAGCCGGATCGCTCAGGGCGACTCGAAATCGGCGTGCAGGATGCGGTCCTCGAACAGCACCAGGCCGTCGTTGCCGGCCGCGACGACCGCGCCGCCGCGCACCGACAGCGTCGCCAGCGGACGCTCGGACGGGTCGCAATAGCCGGCTTGCCAGGTCCGAGCCAGATCGAACGATTCGTACAGGCAGCCGCCGTAGCTGGCCGCGTACCAGTGCGTGCCGCGATGCCGCAGGTCGAGCAGCGGGATGTCGCCCGGCGTGTCGCCGATGCGCGTCCAGCTCTGGCCGCCGTCGAGCGTCTCGAACATGCCCTGGCTCTGCGTCGAGACGATGCCGTGGTCGGCACTGAGGAAATCGGCCGCGTTGATCTTGCCGTGCGTGAACGTCAGCAGGGTCCAGCTCGCACCGGCATCGTCGCTGCGCAGGACCGTTCCGAGCTCGCCGGAGCTGCGCACGATGCCGCCGGTCGCGTAGAGAACGTTCGCGTCGGGCGCGTGCAGCTCGTCGAAGTTGATGTTGAACTTGCCCGGGAACGTCAGCGTCCAGCTGTCGCCGCCGTCCGCGGTCATGTAGATCTGGCCACCCTTGGCCGCGACCCAGTGCTGCGCGTCGGCGAAATGCATGTCGAACACGCTGCCGCCGCCGGCCGCGCCGAGCGCGGGCAGTTCGACCCAGGTCGCGCCGCGATCGGTACTGCGGTACAGGCTCTGCCGCGCCGCGTAGAACGTGTCGGCGTCGGCCGCGTGTCCGAACAACAGGCTCTGTCCCTGTTGCGGCACCACGTCGATCTCGGTCCAGGTCAGGCCGCCGTCCGCGGTGACCAGGCCGCAGTTGAACGCGCCGGCCGCGAAGCCGTGGCGCGCATCGGAGAAGTCCACGTCGGTGACCGAGCACACGCCGGCACCTTCGGCCGGCAGCCAGCCGGCCGCATCGGCCGTGAACGGCAGCGCCAGGAGCAGCGCCAGGGAGAACGGAGCAGCGGATGTCGCGAACATGACGGAGTCGATCCTCTGGTACGGAGCCGCGTGCATCGGCGCTCGGCCGGCGACGCGGACTATCGGATGAACGCGCCGGACCGCAACGGTGCGGGGCCGGACCGCTGCATTCGATCACCGCGACCGGCCCGCCGCCATCACGGACTCATGACGAGGTGATTATCGGGACGTGAAATCAGCGACTTGGTGCATATCGGACGCGCTCGCGCAAGCGATATGCACCGAGGCGGCGGCGCGGTCGCCGGGGCGGATACGGGGTGAGGCGGCGGGTGATCGGAGGCCGCGTCGAGCAGAACGACCTGTGCGCCGGCCCGCGCCGAGCGGCGCCGCGCCTGAGAAGGACGGCAGCGCCGCGGCGCAGCCGGTGGGCCGCAGGCTCCATGCGGAATGCGGAATGCGATCGACGTCGGCGCCATGCGGCAGCAGGCCCCGACTCGCCGTGCGCTCATGCTCGCCGGCCGCGACCGCCGTGCGGGCTGCCGATCGTGTCGCGTGTCGTCGACGGCAGCGCCCGACCGGCCGCTCAGTCGCCGATCCGCGCGAGGCCTTCGAGCAGATCGGCCTTGCGGCCCTCGGCCGGCCAGCCGACGACCTTGTGGACGACGCGGCCGTCCTTGAAGAAATAGAACGTCGGCGTGCCCCACTCGTCCATGCCGGGCCAGTCGCGCTGGAGGTCGACATAGGCCATCCGGTACGGCGCATGCGCACGCTGCCAGTCACGGACCTGATCGACGTCGAGCGTCGCGGTCTGCGGCAGCAGCCACAGCGACCGGTCCGCGAAACGCGGTCCGAGTTCGGGATCGGCGGCGATCTGCCGGGCCGCGTTCTGGCTGAAGCCGCACAGCGGGTGCGAGACCACGACGATCCGCGGCCGCGCTAGATCGGCCGGTCGACGTGTCAGCGTGTCGGCATCGTCTGCGGGCGCCCACAGCGCGGGGGCGCCGGGCGGCACCGGTGTTTCGTGCAGACGCGGCAGATGGCCGGCGTCGGGCGCGACCTCGACGATGCGGCGCGCCGCATCGAAGCGCCGCAGCATGACCCAGGCTTCGAACATCGAGCGCCGGTGACGCGGCTCGATGCGCGAGCGCGCCGCGAGCCGCTCGTAGGCCGCGCTCATCTGCTCGGCGTAGTACGGATCGAGCGTGTAGCCGACCGGGATCTCGGCCGCGCGGAACAGCAGATCGAGCGAGGCGTCCGGCAGCGCATCCAGATCCGAGGCGGTCAGCGCGCCGAAGCGCTCGCGGTAGCTCGCCGCGATCGTCGCGCCGCGTTCGGCTTCGGAGCGGTCGACCGCGCGGGCCTGCACGGCCACCAGCGCATCGTAGTCGGCCTGCAGGTCGCGCGGCGCCGGCGTCGACGCGATCGCGCCGCCGAGCACGAACGCGAGAATCCAGCCATGGCGTGTGACGATCATCGGCATCGGGTCGGGTATCGGATCGTGCGGTTGCGTGAGCGCGGCAGATCGGGCCCCGGCGGAGCCGGGGCCCGCGCGCGGTCATTCGATGTAGGCGGCGCAGCCGGTCATGCAGATGAAGTTGCGGCTGAACTCGCACGAGGCGCGGCTCGCGCAGCGGTAGTTGTAGTGATCGGCGGCGACGTGCTCGCCGCCGCGCACGTACAGCCCGAGCAGCTGCGCGTCGCGGTCGGTGGTCTGGCGCAGATGCAGGATCCGCAGCGTGTCCTGCACGCCGAACAGGCCGAGCAGTTCGAATGCCTGGCTCACGCTGAGCTCGGCCTCGACGTCGTCGTAGCGATAGCCGGTCAGGCCGCGTGCGTTGAAGCTGAGGCTGGCGAGAAAGCGTTCGCGCGCATGCGGACTCAAGGCGTCCAGCGGCGATCCGCGGCCGAGCCGGTTCACCAGATGCGCCTGCAGGTCCTGCGCGGACTTGATCGGCGCGAGGAACTGTTCGATGTCGCGGCGGCGCTGCACTTCGGTGTCGAACGCCGGCTGCATGCTCGCGTCGATGTAGGCCGGCGGCTGCTCGCGCGACTGCAGATCGGCCGCCTGGCAGGCGATCGGAAAGGCGACCAGAGCAGCGAGGATCAGGTGGAATTTCATCGGTGCATATCTCCTTCGGTTGTCGGTTTCATTGCCGACCGGCCCATGCCTGCCCCAGGCAACCGGACGACGCCACACCACATCGATGAGGTATCGCTGGATTTCAGTTCGGGTACGCCCTCCCCCGGCCCGGCGGCCGCGATGCGAGATCGAATCGGGAGCGAAGTACGGAGCCCGGCGGCGCGCAGCGCGGCCGGAGGCGCGTACGGGAGCCGAGCGGGCGGCACGGCCGCGGTGCGAGGCGATCGTCCGGCGCGACTACCGGGTCATGCGTCAGACCGGCATCGGCCGCAAACCGGACTTTCGGCCGGCGCGGACCGGTATTGCGCCCTACCCGTCCGGGGTCGCTCGATCGCGCCGCCGCGTCAGCCCGCATGGTCTTCTCCCTGAAGTGCCGTGTCGTGATCTCAGGCTGGCACAACCGATCGACGCATGCAAGTTTCACTTACATTTCTTATGAAACTATCACTAACATTCCGCGACACGGCGGCGCGCGGACCACGTGCGAGGCGGCCTGCCGACCGGCGAAAGAACGACTCAGGCGACGATCAGCGAACGATGCGCGGCTACGCCGGCCTGCATGCCGTCGGCGACCGCGAACGCGATGCTGCCGGCCATGCGCGCCGCGTCGCCGCAGGCGAAGACGCCGGGCACCGACGTCGCCTTGGTCTCGTCGGTGCGCAGGTACGCACCGAGCGGACCGGCCTCGGTCGCGCAGCCGAGCTGATCGGCCAGCGAGCCGTTGATCTCGGTGCGGCTCAGCGTGAACAGCCCGTCGAGCTCGATCCGCCGGCCGTCGGCCAGCACGACCGTGGCCGTGTCGACGATCGCGGTGACCGCTGCAGGCTCGATCGCGACGCCGCGCGCGATCAGCGCGCTCCGCTGCGCGGCATCGGGCGTGTAGCGGCCGTCGGTGAACAGCGTCACGCGGCCCCAGTCCGGCAGCAGCATCGCGTGGTGCTGCGAGAGCTCGCTCGACGCCAGTACGCCGATACGGCCCTCGTCGAGCTCGTAGCCGTGGCAGTACGGGCAGTGGAAGACGCTGCGGCCCCAGCGCTCGGCGAGACCGTCGAGCGAGGGCAGACGGTCCTCGACGCCGATCGCGAGCACGAGCCGTCGCGCCCGGATCGCGGCACCGGCGGCGAGCTCGACGCGGAAGCCGTCGCCGTCCGCCTGCGCCGCGACGGCCGTACCGGCGTGCCAGCGCACGGTCCGATAGGCCAGCAGGTCGGCGCGGCCGGCCGCGGCGATGTCGCCGGGCGCGCGGCCGTCCTGGCCGATGAAGCCGTGCGCATGCGCCGCGAACCGGTTGCGGCGCAGGCCGGCATCGACGACCGCGACGCTGCGCCGCGCGCGCGCCAGCTGCAGGGCCGCCGACAGACCGGCATAGCTGCCGCCGATCACGGCGACCTCGACGCGATCGGACGCTTCAGTGTGCATGGACATGGGCACCTCTCGGATGGGCGGCCAGGCGCTGGCCGAAGTCGGCCGCCAGGGCGGCCAGCGTGACGCTGCCGAGGCGCTCGCTCACGACCGCCTCGGCCGCCCGGAATGCGTCATCGAGCGCGGCGTTGACGGACTGTTCGACCAGGCAGACCGGATCGGGCGTGCGGTGGCCGATCGCCAGCAGCGGCGGTGCGCCGACCGCCGCGTAGATGTCGCGCAGGCTGACCGCGGCCGGATCGCAGCGGACGACCCAGCCGCCGCCGTGTCCCTTGGCCGAGTCGACGTAACCGAGGCGGCGCAGGCCGGCCAGCGTGCGCCGCACGACGACCGGATGCGTGCCGAGATAGCCGGCGAGCGCCTCGGACGTCAGCGGCCGGTCGCTGTGGATCATGTGCAGCAGCACGTGCAGCACCGAGGAAAGCCGGCTGTCGCTTTTCATATAACTGCATATGTTACATGAAGGCGCAGCCGGCACAACGAGGGCGCGTCACGGCGCGGAGGTGGCCGACTGCCGCTGCGCGTGCGTCCGCGCCTTGAGGCCGAACAGCGGCCGCAGCCAGCCGATCCGCCGGATCAGCTCATAGCCGCCGAAGCAGCCGGCCAGCGTCAGCGCGACCAGCAGCGGACCTTCGAGCAGCGGCGGCAGCGCCAGCGGCCGCAGCTCGTAGGCCAGCACGACGATCAGGGTCTGGTGCAGGATGTAGACCGGGAACACCGCCGGCACCAGATAGCGCAGCAGCGGACCGTCGTGCGAGGCGAAGCGCCGTGCGAAGCCGAGCACCGCGACGATCGCGCACCACTGCTGCACCGCCCAGACCGTGCGCTGCACCTGGCGCAGCGTTTCCGGCGGTGTCGTGTCGGCGTACGCGGCGAAGTACGCGGCGATGAAGATCCACGCGCCGAGCGCGAGCCCGAGCGCCGGCCAGCGGCGGCGCTCGATCGTGTCCCAGACCGGTCCGCTGCGCGCGATCAGGAAGCCGAGCGCGAACACGCCGAGATACTGCACGTGGTTGTACCAATCGTCGACGAGCGCATGGGTCGAGCCGAAGCGGCCGATCAGGCCGATCCGCGCCGCCGCCAGGTAGAGGATCGGCCAGACCAGCAGCCCCCAGCCGGTGAGCAGGCGCGCGGCGCCGTCGCGCAGGCGCTCGACCGCCCGCGGTGCCGCGACGGCCAGCGCACCGATCGCCATCGTGTAGACCCACAGATAGGCCACGAACCACAGATGGTTCCAGGTCGGCAGGCGCAGGCAGCCGTCGTCGTCGCAGAAGCTCGAGTCGGCCTGCAGATAGCGCAGCCAGAACGCCAGGTAGCCGTCGTGGTAGCCGCCCGGATAGCGCGAATCGAGCAGCTCGTAGTAGGCCTGCGGCGGCACGATCACCAGCATGCCGAACACCAGCGGCAGCAGCAGGCGCCACGAACGCGGCCCGAAGAAGCGCAGGCGCCGGCCGGCCGCCTGCGCGGCCTGCGCCTTGCCGAGCAGGAATGCCGTCGCCACGCCGGACACCAGGAACAGCAGCGACAGCCGCCATGGGGAGCTCAGCAGCATGAACGGCTCCAGCGCCGGACCGGCCTGCGGACTCTTCACGTGCCAGTCCCAGCTCACGTAGACCATGCCGACGTGATAGAGGATCAGCACGCCGAACGCGCAGACGCGCACCCAGTCCAGATCGTAACGGCGTTCCATCGAGGCTCCTGGTCGTCAAGGGACGGCGCAGCCTGAGCCGGACCACGCGTACCGGCCAGCCGAAAGTGACCGGCTGCGACGCGGCGGGGACGAATCGCGGTACCGCAGGGACCGGATCGCCGGTCGGCCGCGCCTCGAGCGCGCGGGACCTCGCATCGGGCCCACCGCCGCGGCAGAGACGACGCGGCGCGCGCCGACCTCGGCAGCGCTCGGGGTCGGCAAACCCGACCGCACGCCCTACCATGCGCGCCATGTCCACGCCCGCCGCATCGTCCGTACCCGCATCGACCGCCTACGATCGCTACCGGCCGTGGCAGCGCCTGGTCGAGATCGGCTTCTGGGTCGGCACGATCCTCATCAACGCGATCGGCAACAGTGTGACCGTGCTGATGGACATGCACCGCGTCGGTCGCCGCATCGCCGACTGGCAGCCGGCGGTCTGGGAAGGCTCCAGCGCCCTGATGTGGTTCGTGATCGTGCCGTGTCTGGTCTGGTTCACGCGGCGCGTGCCGCTCCAGTGGAAGGGCCTGCGTCGCTACGTCGTGCTGCATCTGGCCGCCAGCGTCGTGGTCTGCCTCGTGCACGTCGTCGGCATGGTCGGCCTGCGCATGCTCGCGTACCGGATCATGGGCGACACCTATTCGTTCGGGCGTTGGCCGATCGAACTGGTCTACGAATACCTCAAGGACATCCGCACCTACATCGGCATCGTGCTCGTGATCGAGGTGTACCGGCTGCTGCTGCGCCGTCTGCAGGGCGAGGCCAGCCTGCTCGCCGCGCCCGACGACGGTCCGCCGCTGGAGCCGGTCGACCGGCCCGAGCGCTTCCTCGTGCGCAAGCTGGGCCGCGACTTCCTGGTCGCCGCGGCCGACATCGAATGGCTGCAGGCCGCCGGCAACTACGTCAACCTGCGCGTGCGCGGCCACGACTACCCGCTGCGCAGCACGATCGCCGGCATCGAGGCGCGCCTGGATCCGGCCCGCTTCGCGCGCGTGCATCGCAGCTATATCGTCAATCTCGACCGCATCGCCTCGATCGAGCCGCTCGACACCGGCGATGCGCGCCTGCATCTGGTCGACGGCACCGTGCTGCCGTGCAGCCGCCGCCATCGCGCCGCGCTCAAGGAGCGCGTCTGAGCTCAGCTGCCGGGGCGTGCCTCCGGTTTCGGCTCGGTCACTTCCTCGCCGGGCCGCGCACGGCCGGCCATCTCGGCGCCGGCGTCGGGCGCGAGTCCGCGCATCATCCAGACCGAGCTGGCCGACACCAGTCCGATCGCGACGAACGCCAGCGCATAGTTGTCGAGCGCACCGAGCGGCTGGCCGGTCAGCGCTTCGGCGGCGCTGAGCGCATAGCCGCCGACCGTCACGCCGAGCGCCAGCGCCACCTGCTGCACCATCGCGGCCAGGCCGCTGGCCTGGCCCATGCGCGTCGGCTCGATCTCGGCATAGGTGATCGCGTTGAGGCTCGTGAACTGCAGCGAGCGGAAACAGCCGCCGATCAGCAGCACGCCGACCATCAGCGCGATCGGCGTATCCGGAGCGAACAGCCCGTAACCGCACAGCAGCAATGAAGCGAGCACCGCGTTGACGACCAGTACCGGACGGAAGCCGAAGCGGCGCAGGATCCGCGTCGCGATCGTCTTCATGAACATCGCGCCGGCGGCCGACGTGAACGTGATGAGGCCCGACTGCAGCGGATCGAAGCCGAAGCCGAGCTGCAGCATCAGCGGCAGCAGGAACGGAATCGCGCCGATGCCGATCCGGAACAGGGCGCCGCCGAGCACGGCGATGCGGAACGTCGGCAGCCGCAGCAGCGTGAGGTCGATCAGCGGATGCGTGCGCCGCTGCGCATGCAGCACGTACAGCGCGAGGATCGCGAAGCCCGCCGCCGCGACGGCGATCGACAGCGCGGGGCTGACCAGATGCCGGCCGAGCGTCGCCAGACCGAAGATCGTCGCCGCCAGACCCGCGCCCGACAATGCGAAACCGCGCCAGTCGAGCGGGCCGACCGTCTCGCGCAGCAGCGGCACGTGGCGCCATGCCAGCACGATGCCGAGCACGCCGATCGGCAGGTTGATCAGGAAGATGTAGCGCCAGTGGCCGTAGGTCGTGATCAGGCCGCCGAGCACGGGCCCGAGCATCGGGCCGAGCAGCGCCGGGATCGTCAGCCAGCTCAAAGCGCGGACCAGATCGGCCTTCGGCACGCTGCGCAGCAGGACCAGGCGGCCGACCGGCACCATCATCGCGCCGCCGATGCCCTGAGCGAAGCGCGCCGCGACCAGCCATCCCAGCGACTGCGCGGCCGCGCAGCCGAGCGAACCGAGCAGGAACACGCCGATCGCGGTCATGAAGACCGGCCGCGCGCCGAAGCGGTCGGCGACCCAGCTGCTGATCGGAATGAACACCGCCAGCGCCAACAGATAACTGGTCAGCGCGAGCTTCAGCGCGACCGGTTCGACGCCCAGATCGGTCGCCATCGCCGGCAGCGAGGTCGCGATCGCGGTCGAGTCCATGTTCTCGATGAACAGCGCCGTGGCGACGATCAGCGGCAGCAGGCGTTCGTGTTTCAAGAGATCGGCATCGCAGAGCGGACGGGGAGCATGACACCGGAGCGTGCCCGGCCGAGCCTGCCGAAGGAAGGATCGAGGCTGGGCTCGGCGAACGAATCGACGAATCTACGTCGTCGATCCTGACTGCAGCGACAGCACGGCGGCCGGCCCGGCCGGACATGGACCCGGCGACGCCCGCTCGTGCGACCCGTGCGCGCGCAACTGCACGCCTGACGAGCGCCCGGCGCGGTGTCGGTAACGGACCGACCGTCAGTCGCCTCGACCGCCGAATCCGCAGCAGCTCGCCGGGATGCGCATTCGCCCCGACTCGACCGATCCGGCGCGCGCCGTGCACCGCGATGCCAGGGCAAAGCGCCACCTTTCCACAGAACCAAAATGTGAAACAGCCGACGTTTTTATTTTGTTCCACATTGCCTCGGCCGTGTCCGGATTCCGCGCCCTTCTGCGAGATATGCGCAACGGGCAATGGAAGGGGACGAATCACGCGTTCGCACGCCGCCGGAAGCGAAGGTTCGAGGGTCGAATCGGCTGGCCGATGAGGAGGGCTTCTGCCGGCGGCTCTCCGAGCGATGGCCGTCCGGACCCTGCCGCTTCGCTGCACCGTCTGGACCGATCGCGGGCGGTCGGCATGAACGGCGGGCACGGCATCGAACAGCGCAATCGATGGTTCCAGCTTCACTGCGCGAGCAACGGATTGTCGTTGCATCGGCGCCCGCCGCTTGATGCGGGCTGCTTCTGGAGGGGGAGCGTCGTCGGGCCATTTTCAACGCAATGACCGATCACGCCGGGGCGGTACTGGGTTTCTCATCAGGAGATCACATCATGTTGGCTGCACTCCGCGGCGCCTGTGGTTGGCTTGCTTCACGCGTGTACTCCGGATCCGCGAAGCGAACATTCGGTCGCGGCCCCTCCGGACGGGATGGAAGTCGTCGCAGAACCGCCGCCAAGGTGTCGCTGACGACGGGACTCGCGCTCGTCCTCGCTCTGCCGGGATGGTCGGCGGCTCAGACCGACACGTTGCGCCGGCCCGGCGATGCCGATGTCGCCGGCACGGCATGCACCTCGACGCTGTACCTGTCGCAGCTGCAGGGCAATCCGAACACGACGCTGTTCGAGGTCAACACGCGCGTCAGCCCGCTGGTGTTCGACCCGCTCGGCAGCGGCAGCCACCTCTACAACGCGATCGGCTTCAATCCGGTCGACAACGAGATGTACGCGATGAACACCGGCGGCAGTGCCGCGCTAAACATGCTGTTGCGCGTCGCGACCGACGGCGCGACGACCGAGCTCGGCCTCGTGTCCGCACTGCCGGCCGTGGCCTACAACAGCGGCACGTTCGGCAGCGACGGCGTCTACTACGTCAAGCCGTTCGGCAACACCAGTGTCGTCTACGCGATCGACGTCGTGGCCCGAACCGCGACCGCGATCAACCTCGACACCTCGTTCACCGCCTCGGACATGGGCTGGGTCGGCGGTGCCGGCGGTTCGCTGTATTCGGTCTCCGATGCCGGCCGGCTCTACTCGATCGGCGCTTCCGGTACCGTGACCGCGATCGGCCCGGCGACCGGCGGCGGCGTGCTCGGCGCGCAGTTCGGAGCCGTCAACGGCCTGTTCGGCTCGTCCAACGACGGCGGCCTGTTCCGGATCGACCTGACGACCGGCGCGCGGACGCTGATCTCCGGCTCGCCGGCATCGGGCAGCAACGACGGCGCGAACTGTCCGAATGCGCCGGTCCAGCTCGCTGCCGACCTGTCGGTCACCAAGACCAGCCCGACGACGACCTACACGCCCGGCGCCAGCGTCAGCTACACGATCGTCGTCCACAACGAAGGCCCGTTCGCGGCCGAGGACGTCACGGTCGGCGATCCGCTGCCGGCTGGCATCAGCGCCGCATCGTGGACCTGTTCGGGTTCCGGCGGCGGTGTCTGCGGTGCCGCCTCCGGCACCGGCGCGATCGACGATGGCGACGTCGTGCTGCCGGTCAATGGCAGCGTCACCTATGCGCTGACGCTGCAGGTGCCGTCGGGCTTCACCGGCCCGCTGGTCAATACCGCATCGGTCGTACCGGGCATCGGCACGTTCGATCCGGACAGTTCCAACGATTCGGACAGCGTCACGCATGAGCCCGAAGGAACGGGTCCGACACCGGCGCCGGCCTGCGGCATGAGCACGATCGAGACCTTCGGCTCGACGACCACGGCGCCGACGATCGGCAATCCCGGCGGTCCCTGGGGTCCGCCGCTGTCGGGTTCCGAGGGCAGCAGCGAATACACCTATCGCAACACCTGGCCGATGTCCGAGGGCTACTACGCCCGCACGACCAGCCCGGCCAGCAGCGGAAGCGTGGAGTACTGGACGAACGCGCCCGACCACACCGACGATCCGGCCGGCTCCCACGGCTACATGCTGGTCATCGACAGCAGCGATGCGCCCGGCGTGTTCTTCTCCAAGACCTTCTCCGGCCTGGTGATCGGCGGGCGCTACACGATGTCGGCAGCCGTCGCGAACATCGTCGGCAACGGCGCGCTGGTCCAGCCCGACGTGCAGCTGCGCGTCGTCGACTCCGTCACCGGTGCCGTGATCGGTCAGAGCTCGACCGGCCCGCTGCCGCAGGCGGCCTCGTTGACCAGCCCGATGAACTGGGCCACGCCGGAGCTCTCGTTCGATGCCACCACGCCCTCGGTCCGCATCGAGCTGGTCAACTTCCAGGCCAACACCGGCGGCGGCAACGACCTGGCCGTCGACGACGTCGGCCTGCGTCGCGACTGCGCCACGCTGGTCAAGGCGCTGACCTCCGAAAGCGGCGCCGTCTCCGGCACGGCGGAGCCCGGCGAGACCCTGGTCTATACGATCACGTTGTCGAACAGCGGCGTCGGCGCGTTCACCGATTACACGTTCGACGAGCATGTCCCGCTCGGCGCGACCGTGACCGGCATCGGCGGCGCCGGCGTGAGCCTGGGCTGTACGCTGCCGCTGACCGGTAGCAACAGCTGCCCGGTGACCGTCGCCAGCGTGCCGGCCGACGGCTCGACGGCCGTGTCGGTCACCTTCGTGATCGCCAATCCGATCCCGTCCGGCGTGACCAGCATCGTCAATTCCGTGAGCGGCGGCCATACCGACTGCGGCACGGCCGGCAATACCTGCTCGGTGACGACGCCGGTCGCGACGTCCGAACCGCCCGACCCGACGCCGGCCCCGGCCTGCGGCGTGGAGGTAGTGGAAACCTTCGGCTCGACGACCACGGCGCCGACGATCGGCAATCCGGGTGGCCCCTGGGGCCCGCCGCTGTCGGGCACCGAAGGCACGACCGAATACACCTATCGCGGCTCGTGGCAGATAGTGGAAGGCGAGTACGCCCGCGTAGTCAGTCCGGCCAGTGGCGGCAATCCGACCGCCTGGGTCGATGCGGGCGACCATACCGCCGATCCCGCCGGCGCTTATGGCTACATGCTGATCATCGACAGCAGCGATGCGCCGGGCGTGTTCTATTCCAAGACCTTCGTCGGCCTGCAGATCGGCGCGCGCTACACGATGTCGGCCGCCATCGCGAACATCGTCGGTGCCGGCAATCTGATCCTGCCGAACGTGCAGATGCGTGTGGTCGATGCGGTGACCGGCAGCGTGATCGGCCAGAACTCGACAGGCCCGCTGCCGCAGGCCGCCTCGCTGACCAGTCCGATGAACTGGGCCACGCCGGAGCTCTCGTTCGATGCGACCGCGACCTCGGTCCGCATCGAGCTGGTCAACTTCCAGGCCAATGCCGGCAGCGGCAACGATCTGGCCGTCGACGACGTCGGCCTGCGCCGCGACTGCGCCACGCTGGTCAAGGCGCTGACCTCCGAGAGTGGCGCCGTCTCGGGTGCGGCCGAGCCCGGCGAGACCCTGGTCTACACGATCACGCTGTCCAACAGCGGCGTCGGCGACTTCACCGGCTATGAGTTCGACGAGAACGTCCCGCTCGGTGCGACCGTGACCGCCATCGGCGGCGCCGGCGTGAGCCTGGGCTGCACGCTGCCGCTGACCGGCAATGCGAGCTGCCCGGTCACCGTCGCCAGCGTGCCGGCCGGCGGATCGACGGCCGTGTCGGTGACCTTCGTGATCGCCGATCCGATCCCGGCCGGCGTCGCGAACATCGTCAACTCGGTCAGCGGCGGCGACACTGACTGCGGTACCGCCGGCAATACCTGCTCGGTCACGACGCCGGTGATCGGCGGCAGTGTCGTGTCGCTGACCAAGACGGTCACCGACGCCAGCGGCAACGGCATCGCCGAGCCCGGCGAGACGCTGACCTACCAGGTCACGCTGACCAACACCGGCGCCAGCACGGCGACCGGCTATGAGGTGACCGACCGGCTCGATCCGAACACGAGTTTCGTCAGTGCGACCGACGGTGGCGCGCATGCGGCCGGCGTCATCACCTGGACAGACCTGACGGTTCCGGCGCAGGTCGGCGCGACGCCGGGCACGCTGGTGCTGACGGTGGCGGTCACCGTCAACACGCCGATCCCCAGCGGAGTGACCCGGATCGTCAATCAGGCGATGCCTACCGGGGCGGCGCCGCCCACCTGCTCGGCCGTGCCGACGCCGGCCGGCTGCGCGATCGTGCCGACGCCCTCGAACGTGCGGCTGGTCAAGGCGCTGACCGGCGAGACCGGCAGCAGGCCGGGCCTGGCCGAACCGGGCGAGACGCTGACCTACACGATCACGCTGACCGACCTCGGCAGCGGCGGCTTCGCGAACTATGCGTTCGTCGAGAACGTGCCGCTCGGCGCGACGCTGACGGCCGTCGGCGGTGCCGGCGTGACCGCGGCCTGCGGCCTGCCGGTCACCGGCCCCGGCAGCTGTCCGGTGACCGTGGCGAGCGTGCCGGCCGGCGGATCGACGACGGTGCTGGTCACGTTCGTGGTGGCCGATCCGATCCCGGCCGGCGTGACGTCGATCGTCAACACGGTCAACCAGGGCGACACCGGTTGCGCCGCGGCCGGCAACGCCTGCTCGGTGTCCACGGCAGTCGCGGGAAGCGCCCCGGCCGAGGTCGTCGCGGTACCGGTCAATTCGCGCCTCGGCCTGCTGCTGCTGGCGCTGGCGATCCTCGCAGCCGCGTGTCTGTACCGGAACGGACAGCGGCTCGAACGCTGATCGAACAGCGCAAGAAGGAGCGGGCTTCGTGCCCGCTCCTTCCGGATCGAGCCGACGCGTTCGAACGACGAACGTCACCGACGATCGGCATCTGAAGACCCGCGCCGTGACGGCTGAAAGATCGACGCACGTCGCGCCATCGGTCAAGGCAGAGCCATCGCGCGCGTCTGCGCAGCCGGCGCGCGCAACACGTTCCCCTCGTCGAAATCTCGCCCGGGACCGCAGCCGACCGGACACTTCGCGCTTCGCGCTCGACGATCATCCGTCGGCGGTCGTCGCGGCGCACATCGTACGGGCACAGGGTCGACGGCGCCCGCCTGCGGACCTCCTGCTCCGAAGAACGGGCCCACGACGGCACCCGCAGTCGAAGCGCCGGGCCGAGATCGCCGCATCGTCTCAACCGGTGAGACCGCGCCGCGTGAGGATATCCGTCGTCGCCCGAGGTCATCCCCTGGCCGGGCGACGACACCACTCTCCCGCAGCCGCTCGTCGTGAGACGCCGGATCTGCGGGATTTTTTTGCCTCGCCGCTCGGGCATCAGCCGGCGGACGATTCCACGATGGCGGCCTCGGGATCGCGCACGAGACGGTCGGCCGAGGTGTGCACGGTGCCGATCAGCCAGTCGTTGGCTTCGTTCGCGTCGATGAACGCGTGCAGCACGTAGCGGCGGTAGTAGCCCTCGCGTACGAACGGATCGGCTTCGATAAGACGGTGCGCGGCGGCGGCATCGGCAGCCTCGAGCACCTGCATCGCGCCGTCGTCGTCGGTGAACGGCCCGCACAGGATCAGATGGCCGAGTGCCGCCTGCGTGCGCAGGTGACGCACATGCGCGAGCAGCAGCGCATCGCTCGCCCGGTCGGATTGCTTGTCGGAGAGGATCGCGAGGAATCGCGCCACGTGACTGCCTCCGGGATCGGACTCCGGCTGGCGCCTCAGCGCGCCCAGACCCATTGCAGGCCGAGCATGACGCTGCGGCCGGAACCGGGCTCGTAATAGCGGCCGTTGCCGTCGTTGACGATGACCGAGCCGATGAAGTCGCGATCGAACAGGTTGTCGACGCGCACGAAGCTGCGCAGGCGCCCGTTCGGCAGCTCGAAGCCGTAGCCGACGTCGGCCGCGTAGATCACCGACATCGGCGCCGATTCGCTGCCGATGTCGTTGACCGGGATCGAGCTGACGTAGTCGGCCTGCGTGCCGACGCGCCAGCCGCGTTCGCCGCCCCAAGTGAGGCCGACGTGCAGGTCGGTGCGCGGCACGCCGGGGATCCGCGTGCCGGCCGCGACCGGCGTGGTCGGGTTCGTGCACGGCGTGCCGGTGCAGGTCAGGAAGCCGCTGCGGAACGTCGCCTCGAGCCAGGTCGCCGCGACGCGCAGGCTGAGGTCGTCGGACAGCGCCAGACGCAGGCCGGCTTCGGCGCCCTGGCGACGCGCGGCGCCGACGTTGCGGTAGCTGGTGCGGCCGCCGGCGTTGGTCGCCACGGCGATCTCGTCGTCGGTGTCGGCGCGGAACAGCGCGACGTCGAGCGCGGCGCCGCTGCCAAGGCGCCACTTGGCGCCGAGCTCGGCACTGCGCGTGCGCGCCGGCAGCAGGCCGAAGTTGAGGCCCGAACCGCCGTCGTTGCGGTAGCCGAGCTCGTTGAACGTCGGCGTCTCGAAGCCTTTGCCCCAGCTCGCGTAGTAGCTGGCCTGCGGCGAGGCCTCGAACATCAGGCCGGCGACCGGTGAAGTGGCCGAGTATTCGCGGCTGCCGCTGTCGTCCGGATTGGTGCCGACGAGGTAGCGGTCGTGCATGTCGAACGAGACCTTGCTGTGGCGCACGCCGGCCATCAGCGACCAGCGCTCGGCGAAGCGCCACGTCGCCTGCGCGTATTGGTCGAAGTTGTCGACGACGTTGTTCTCGTTGCGGCGCAGCCGGCCGCGCACGCCGAGCGTCTGGCCGACGAAGTTCTCGTAGCCGCGCCGCTCCTGGTCCTGCTCGTCGTAGTTGAGGCCGACCGTCAGCTCGATCGGATCGAGCGCATAGGTCCAGCGCGCATCGGCGCCGGCGTAGTCGCCGTCGAGGTCGATCACGCCGCCGGCATGCAGCGGATTGGACTGGGTCGCGACCGGGATCGCCAGATACTGCTCGACCTCGCGGCGACCGCCGTAGGCCATCAGGCGCAGCGTGTGCGCGCCGCCGATCGCCTGCTCGAAGATCGCGCCGACCTGCTTCTGGTCGACGCTCTTGCGCGTGTCGAACTGCTCGGCGACGGCGGCGACGCGGCGCGGATCGGCTTCGTACTGCGCGCGCGTGACGCCGAGCGGATCGTCGGCGTCGGGGATGTAGACGCTGTTGGCGATCACGGTCAGCGAACTGGTGCCGAAGTCCCAGCTCAGCTTGGCATTGCCCGACTCGCGCCGTGCGGCGCTGTGGTCGCGGTAGCCGTCGGTCTGGAAATGGCTGAAGTCGAGGTTGTAGCCGAACAGGCCCTGGCTGCCGCGCGCGTTGACGCTGGCGCGGCCCATGCCGTAGCTGGCGCCGACCAGGCCGAGCCGCAGCTCGTCGGCGTCGCGGCCGTCGGCCGTGAAGATCTGGATCACGCCGCCGGCCGAGTTGCCGTACAGCGCCGAGAACGGCCCGCGCAACACCTCGACCCGTTCGGCCGAGTCGAGATTGAAATGCGAGACCTGGCCCTGGCCGTCCGGCATCGACGCCGGAATGCCGTCGGCGAACAGGCGCACGCCGCGCACCCCGAAGGTCGAGCGCGCGCCGAAGCCGCGGATCGAGATCTGCTCGTCCTGCGCATAGTTCTGGCGGTTGCGCGCGAGTACGCCGGGCACGGCCTCGAGCACCTCGGAGACGTTGACGCCGAGACTGGCGCGGTCGGCGGTGTCGACCGGCACCGCGTCGATCGCGGCCGGCACGTCCTCGGCCTGCCGGGCCGTGCGCGTGGCGGTGACGACGACGGCCGGCAGCTTGTCGGTGTCCTCGGCCGGAGCGGCGGTTTCGGCGAGAACGGGCGCAGCCAGTACCAGCGCGGAACCTAGAAAGCCGGTCAGGCCTGTACGCATCGCAGAACGCCCCTGGACATCGAGAAAGGACCGGTGTTGTGCCCAATCACGCACGAGGCCGCAAGGCGAATCGGCCCGTCGTCGCGCCGATCGCCGACATTTCATGAAAATCATGAGGTTTATGCTGCGGACGCAGCAAGGATCGCGGATCGGCGACAGGCCGACGGGCACCGTCGCGGACGCGAGAGGGCGCGGCCGGGCCGCGCCCGTTCTCGGGCTCAGGGATCGGTCGGCAGGAAGTCCAGCGCGACCGAGTTCATGCAGTAGCGGTTGCCGGTCGGCGGCGGACCGTCCGGGAACACGTGGCCGAGGTGGCCGTCGCAGCGCGCGCAGCGCGTCTCGATGCGGACCATGCCGTGGCTGGTGTCGCGCAGCTCGCGGATGTGCGCCGGGTCGTACGGCGTGAAGAAGCTCGGCCAGCCGCTGCCCGATTCGAACTTGGCATCCGAGCGGAACAGCGGCAGCGCGCACAGCCGGCACACGTAGATGCCGTCCTCGTGATTGTCGAGCAGCGCGCCGCAGAACGGCCGCTCGGTGCCGTGGTCGAGCAGGATGCGCCGCTCCTCCGGATCCAGGCGCGCGGCCAGACGATCACGCTCGGCCGGATCGAGGTCGAGCTCGTAGCCGGAGGCGGACTTGCTCATCGCGAGGTCTCCTTCTTGAGGCGGTCGGCGAACTGCTTGCGGACCTTGATCACCTTGGGGATCGCCACGGCCGCGATGTACGGCTGCTCCGGATGCTGGGCCGCGTAGTTCTGGTGGTACTGCTCGGCGCGGTGGAACGCCTCCAGCGGCACCACCTCGGTGACGATCGGCGCCGCGAACACGCCGGCGGCCTGCAGCTGCGCGATGTAGGCCTCGGCGACCTCCTTCTGCGCCGCATCGGCATAGAACACGGCCGAGCGGTACTGGCGGCCGACGTCGTTGCCCTGGCGGTCCTTCTGGGTCGGATCGTGCGCGACCGAGAAGAACACCTTGAGCAGCTCGCCGTAGCTGATCTTCCCGGGGTCGTAGTCGATCGAGACGACCTCGGCGTGGTTGGTGTCGCCGGCGCAGACGGTCTTGTAGTCGGCCGTCGCGGCGCTGTCGCCGCTGTAGCCGTTGACGACGTCGATCACGCCGTCGAGCTCGCGGAACACCGCCTCGACGCACCAGAAGCAGCCGGCCGCCAGCACCGCGTTCTGCGGACCGCTGACGCTGGCCGGGTCGATGTCGCGCACGGCATCGGGAAAGTCGCCGCGCGCGACGGTGAGATTGCGTCCGGGAATGTCGCAGACCAAAGCCATGACACGCTCCAAGGGAAGGCGCGCAGTGTAGACGGATCGCACCGGGTGGTGCCGGGCGCGTCCGTGTTCGCGCGGAGCCGGGGAGATGGGGGCGCGGCACCGGCTTGCAACGGTTCGCAGGCGTTGAGACGGCCGCGCGCATACTCGCCGCCATGCCGCGTTCATGCCCCGACGACCCCGCCGACCTGACCCGACCCGAACGCATCAAGGGCCGCGGCGCCGCATCCAATCCGGTCGGCCGCTTCGAGACCGTCACGCGCACCGTCGAGGACGACGGCTGGTACCGCGAGGAGAAGGATCGCCCGCGCCCGGCCACCGAGGTCCGCGAGATCCGCGCGCGCTCGATCATCACGCAAAACGCGTCGCCGGACGTGCCGTTCACGCAGTCGATCAACCCGATCCTCGGCTGCGAGCACGGCTGTGTCTACTGCTACGCACGGCCGTCGCACGCGTACCTGAATCTCTCGCCGGGCCTGGATTTCGAGACGCGGCTGTTCGCCAAGGTCAACGCCGGCGAGCGGCTGCGCGCGGAACTGGCCCGAGCGGGCTACGTCTGCTCGCCGATCAACCTCGGTTCCAATACCGATCCGTACCAGCCGGCCGAACGGCGCTACCGCGTCGCGCGCCAGGTGATCGAGGTGCTGGCCGAGTGCCGGCACCCGCTGACGATCATCACCAAGAATGCGCTGGTCGAGCGCGACCTCGATCTGCTCGCGCCGATGGCGCGCGACCGGTTGGTCCAGGTGTTCGTGTCGGTGACCTCGCTCGACAACCGCCTGTCCAGCGCGCTCGAGCCGCGCGCGAGCGCGCCGCACCGGCGCATCGAGGCGATCGCCAACCTGAACGCGGCCGGCGTGCCGTGCGGCGTCATGGTCGCGCCGATCATTCCGGCCGTGACCGACATGTGGATCGAGCGGATCCTCGAGGCGGCCGTCGCGGCCGGCGCGCGCAGCGCCGGCTATACCGTGCTGCGGCTGCCGTGGGAGCTCAAGGACCTGTTCCGCGACTGGCTGGACCTGCACGTGCCCGAGCGCGCCGAGCACGTCATGAGCCTGCTGCGGCAGATGCGCGGCGGGCGCGACAACGATCCGCGCTTCACGCACCGCATGCGCGGCGAAGGCGTGTTCGCCGATCTGCTGCGCCAGCGCTTCGCTGTCGCGTGCCGCAAGGCCGGTCTCGACCGCGGCCGCGAACTGCCGCTCGCGACCGACCTGTTCCGGCCGCCGCGGCCGGATTCGCCGCAGGGCAGTCTGTTCTGATGGGGCAGACCTGACGGGTACACCTGATCGGGCAGCCTCGATCGGGCAGGCCCGCTCGAAGGCCGCCTGAGCGGGCACGCCGATCGGAGCGCTCGCCGAACGAGTCCACCTCATCGAGCGCCGATCGATCCGACACCGTCCGCGATCGAACCGGCGCGACCGATGCCCGGCCGCATCGCGACGCACCGCATACCGGGGCCATCCGTACGCAGGCGACGGACGCACCCGGACCAGCGCATCGGTCCCACGCTGCCGATGCAAATGCCGAGCACCGCACCGCACCGAGCCGGCGCGGCCGGGGCACGGCCAGGGCACGGCGCGTCCAGCGTGACACGGTGCCGCACCCTTTCCGCAGTTGACCTCGATCAAGTCGGCTGCCGGGCCGCAACGGATCATGGCGGCACATCATTAAAACCAAGGAGCCCCGTCATGAAGCATTCGTTGTCTCTCGCCGTCTTCGCGGCCCTCGCGCTCGGCGCACCCGCTCTGAAGGCCGCCGATGCCGGCGACTGGCAGTTCAAGTTCGGCGCGCACGTGGTCGATCCGAAGTCCAACAACGGCACGCTGGCCGGCGGCACGCTGAAGGCCGACGTCGACAGCGACTGGAAGCCGACGTTCTCGCTGGAGTACTACTTCTCTCAGAACCTCGGTCTGGAGGTGCTGGCCGCGCTGCCGTTCAAGCACGACATCAGCCTCAACGGCACCAAGGCCGGCTCGACCAAGCACCTGCCGCCGACCGTGTCGCTGCAGTGGCATTTCCTGCCCGATGCCAAGGTCAGTCCGTTCGTCGGGCTGGGCCTGAACTACACGCGCTTCTTCTCGACCAAGGAAACCGGACCGCTCGCCGGCACCAATCTCGATCTCGACGATTCCTGGGGTCTGGCCGCGCATGTCGGCGTCGACTTCGCGCTGAAGGACCGCTGGTCGGTCACGCTCGATGCGCGCTGGATGGACATCGACACCGACGTCAAGGTCGACGGCAACAAGGTCGGCACCGTCAACATCGATCCGATCGTCTACGGCGTCGCGTTCGGCTACCGGTTCTGATCCGCGTCGCGCGGCGGCAGGAAGCCGCCGGCACGAGCGGCGGTCCCGCCCGTATCGGGCCGCCGCACGAGCCTCACGGGCTCGACGGCGCGCCACGCGTGCGCCGACCGGGCGCAGCGGCGGCAGGACGCCCGCCGCCGCGCCGTTCAGGGGGAAGCTGCGGGTCGGCGCATCAGCGCCGGCTCGTCGCTTTTGTTTGCGAATGACAATCCGCGCCATCCGTAGAATCGGCCTCTCCTCCCCGGACCTGGAGCCGCCGATGAAACACGTGCCACTACGCCCGATGCAGGTCTTCGCGCTGATTGTGCTGCTCGCGATCGGCGCTCCGGCCATCGCCACCGACACGCCGCAGGCCGCCGCCGGCGTCAAGGAGATGCTCTCGCGCAGCGTCGAGGCCGCGATCGCCCAGCTCGGCAAGCCCGACGGATTCCTCGCCGACAAGGCCGTGCGCATCGCCGTGCCCAAGTCGCTCGAGCCGGTCGCCAAGACCGCACGCAAGCTCGGCCAGGGCAAATACGTGGATCAGCTCGAGACCGCGATGAACCGCGCCGCCGAACAGGCCGTGCCGGCCGCAGCGGAGATCTTCGGCGAGGCGATCCGCGCGATGTCGGTGCAGGACGCGCTCGGCATCGTCGGCGGCTCCAAGGACGCGGCGACCGCCTACTTCCGCCGCACCAGCGGCGATGCCCTGCGCGCGAAGATGCTGCCGCTGGTCGAGCAGGCGACCGACTCGGCCGGCGTCACCAAGGCCTACAAGCAGCTGACCGACAAGGGCGGCGGCAAGCTCGCCGCGCTCGGCGCGAGCAAGGAGTCGCTCGACATCGATCGCTACGTGACCGACAAGGCGCTCGACGGCCTGTTCCACACGATCGCCGAACAGGAAGCGCAGATCCGCCAGAACCCGGTCGCGACCGGCAGCGCGCTGCTGAAGTCGCTGTTCGGTCCGCGCTGAACGCGCGACCGCACGCGAGTCGCACCGGTTCGGACCGCGTCAGCGTTCGGACCGCTTCGATGACGGCGCCGCCTCGCCCGGGCGCGGCGCGTCGTCGACCACCGCGTCCTCATCGGGCGGCGTCCACGCGCGCAGCTCGCCGACGACGCGGATCACCTCGGCCGGCAGCGTGGCCGGTGCGGCGCTGCCGCTCCAGGTGATCCGGTGCGTGCCGTCGGGTCCGCTGCGCGACAGCGTGCAGCTGAGATTGCCGGGCTTGCGATGGCTCAGGCGCTCGAAATGCGCGGCGTCCAGCAGCGCGTGCCACCGCCTCGCGGCCTCGGCATCGATACCGAGCGGCTGCGCGACGCGCGGCGCGCCGAGCGGCTGGCGCAGCTGCCAGAGCCGGCCCTCGGCGTCGATGCGACGGCCGCCGGACGCACCACTGAAACCGCCGCCGCAGATCAGCTCGATGCCGCGCGCCTCGACGCGATTTCCGGCACTCGTCTTCGCTTGCGCCGCGGCCGGCGGCGCGCAGACGATCGCGACGAGGACGATCGCGATCGCCGCCGCGAGGCGCCTCGAACGCGTCGATCGGTCCTCATCGGTGCGGGCCGTCGCACCGATGGCGTCTGACCTGACGAACCGGCTCGCGGCCGCCGGAACGAACGCGAGTTCCAAGCAAACCGACCGATGACGCGCCGCCTTCATCCTGCCAGCTCGGCCTCGACCGCCAGTCCCCAGGCCTCCAGCGCGTCGAGCAAGGCCTGACGATCGGCGTAATGCGGATCGGCGCGCAAGGTCGCGATCGTCGCGCGGTAGTCCTCCAGCGTCAGGCCGGTCAGCGGCGTCGGCCGCAGCAGCCGCTCGCGGCGGAACGCCTGCCAGCGCGCGGCCTCCTCGGCATCGAGCGTCTCGGGCCAGTTGCGCGCGCGATAGCGGAACAGCAGCTCGGCATAGCGCGGATCGCGGAATGCCGCGGCATGGCGCGCGAGCTCGGCCGCCGGCGTGCGCCGCACCTCGCGCAGCAGCGTGCGGTCGGCATCGGGCAGGAAGCCGCCGTAGAGCGCCAGCTCCGGATCCTGTGCGACCTGCGCGTCGCGCGTCAGCGTGAACACCTGGCGCACCTTGGCGGCCAGGCCGTCGGCCGCGCGCAGCTGCTCCAGGTGACGCTGCGCGCGATCCAGATCCAGGCCGATGCGCGCCAGGTCGATGCCGCGCGCGGTCGACAGCGGCGCCAGCGCCGGCGAACGGTTGGCGTGGATCGCCTTGAGGCCGATCCGCTGCACGCCCTCGGGCAGATCGGCACGCGGCGTGAAGACGCGATCGGCGATCGCTTCGGCGTCGAGCGCGATCAGCTCGGCCGGATCGGCATCCAGGTCGACCACCAGCACCGCATTGGGCAGATGCGGATGCATCGCGACCGGCGCGATCGGCGCGAGGCAGCCGCGGCTGGCCGGATAGCGCGAGGACACGTGCAGCAGCGGCTCCATGCGCGCGACGTCGAACAGCTCGAACACGCGCTGCTTGCGGCGCAGCGCGAACTGGTACTCGAACAGGCGCGGCTGCCGCACGCGCACCAGCCGCGCCAGTCCGATCAGCGCCTCCACGTCCGACAGCGCCTCGTGCGCGCGGGTCTGCGCGATGCGGTTGGCGGCCGCCAGATCCTCCAGGCGGAAGCTCGCGCTGCCGTCCTCGCGCGTCGGCCAGACCAGGCCTTCGGGCCGCAGCGCATAGCAGATCCGCATCAGGTCGATCAGGTCCCAGCGCGAGTTGCCGTCGCGCCACTCGCGCTCGTACGGATCGTAGAAGTTGCGGTACAGCAGCTGGCGCGTGAACTCGTCGTCGAAGCGGATCGAGTTGTAGCCGACGGCGCAGGTGCCCGGCACGCTCATCGCCTCGTGCACCTGGGCCGCGAAGTCGACCTCGGCCAGACCCTCGCGCGCGAGCCGTTGCGGCGTCAGCGCCGTGATCATCACGGCCTGCGGATGCGGCAGCACGTCGGGCGCGGGCCGGCACAGCAGGTCGATCGGCTCGCCGACCGGCTCCAGATCCGGCGTCGTGCGGATCGCCGCGAACTGCGCCGGCCGGTCGCGGCGCGGATCGGCGCCGGTGGTCTCGTAGTCGTGCCAGAGGAAGGTCGGGCTCATCGGGGCGGCTGTCCGTCGGTCGATGCGGGCGCCGGCGGCACGGGATCCGATTCGGCCCCGCGCTCGGCCGGCGCGGGCGCCTCGGCGATCAGCGTACTGATCTGTGCGAGGTCGCGCAGCACGTCCAGATGCAGCGCGCTGCTCTGCAGCGTATCGGCGCGGCCGCTGCGCAGCCGCTCGAAATGGCTGTCGGCGGCCTCGCGCTCGGCGTGCTCGAACGCGGCACGCTCGGCGCTCAGCGCATCGGCGCCGCGTGCGTCCTCGGTCGTGAACAGCGCGGCGGCCATGCGCAGGTTCGGGATCAGCCGGTCGAACAGCGTCAGCAGCTCGTCGCGGCCTTCGCTCGAGAACGCGATGCCCTCGCGCAGCCGCTTGGCGGCGTGACCGCGCAGGCTGCGGTCGACCACGTCGCCGGCCTGCTCCAGATGCGTGGCGAAGCGCAGGATCTCGTTGAGCCGGCGATGGTCGGCGGCGCCGAGCTCGTCGGCGTCCAGGCCGATCAGATAGGTCTTGATCGCGGCATTGAGACGGTCGAGCACGTCGTCCTGGCGCTCGATCGCGCCGGCGTCGTGGCGGCCCTCGCGCGTCAGCACCGGACGCACCGCGATCAGCATGCGCTCGAGCACGTCGGCCATGCGCAGGGCCTCGCGCGCGGCGTTGCCGAGCGCGACCACCGGCACCTGGCGCGCGGCCGGATCCAGATACAGCGGCAGGCCAGGATCGTCGGCGGCCGGGCGGTCCGGCAGCAGGCGCCGCAGCAGGCCGGCGTACGGGACCAGCACCGGCAGCAGCAGCGCCGCGAGCGCCAGGTTGAACGCGGTGTGGAAGTCGGCCACCGCGCGCGCCGGATCGGCCTGCCACGGCGCGACGGCGTGCGCGAGCAGCGGCAGCGCCGGCAGCGCCAGCAGTGCGCCGGCGATGCGCGGCAGCAGATTGCCGACCGGCACGCGCCGGCCGGCCGGATCGGCGCCGGCTGCGCCCTCGATGACCGGGTTGATCGCGGTGCCGATGTTCGCGCCGAGCACGAACGCGAACGCCGCCTCCGGCGACACCGCGCCCTGCGCGGCCAGCGACATCACCAGCAGCACGACCGCGACGCTCGAATGCACGGCCCAGGTCACCAGCGCGACCAGCGCGACGTCGACCAGCGGCCACGCCGACAGCGTGCCGAGCGCGGCCCGCAGCACCGGCGCGTCCTCGTAGCGCGCCATCAGGCCGAGCAGCTGGTGCAGGGCCATCAGCATCAGGCCCAGGCCGATGAACACGCGGCCCAGATCGTGCGTGCGCGACCCGGCGCCGCGCCGGAACGCGATCACGCCGACCAGGATCGACGCCGGCGCCAGCGCCGCGACATCGAACGAGAACACCTGCACGATCAGCGTGCTGCCGACGTTGGCACCGAGCATGACCGCAAGCGCCGGTACCAGCGCGACGACGCCGCGACTGGCCAGGCCGGTCGTCATCAGGCCGGTCGCGGTACTGCTCTGCAGCAGCGCCGTCACGCAGGCGCCGGCCAGGAACGCGCGATCGCGACGGCGCAGCGCGTCGCCGAGCAGCGCGCGCAGGCGCGGACCGTACGCACGCTGCACGCCGGTCTGCACCATGTGCGTGCCCCACAGCAGCAGGGCCACGGAGCCGGCGAAGTCGAGCAGGGCGATCAGGAGCGACATGTGCCGGCAGTGTGCCGCAACGGCGCGCGGCGCGCCGCACGCGACCTAACCCGATGCCGCCGGGGCGGCTGCCGCATCGTTCTGCAATGCGCGGCGCAGCGCGTGGTAGCGCACGCGCGCCGGCGCACGGTCGACGAAGCGCTCGTTGAGCGAGGGCGCGACCGCATCGAGCAGCGGACGCGCCTCGTCGGGACGCTGCGTCTCGACGAGCAGGGCGGCCAGATCCACGCGCACCTCGATCACCTGCGGACTGTCGTCGCCGAACTCGGCGCGCAACACCGACTCGGCGCGGCGCAGATCGGCCTCGGCCTCGGCGCGACGGCCGAGCGCCTGCAGCGTCAGCCCGCGCGAACGCGTCACGACCGCGCTGCGGTACTGCTGTTCCGGCGGCAGCAGCGCGACCGCCTTCTCGGCCTGCGCGAAATAGTCGAGCGCCTCGGCGAGGCGACCGCGCCGCCGCATCCACTCCCCGAGGTGGAACTGCTGGCGCATGCGCTCGGAGCGCAGCACGGCGTCCTGGTCGTCGCCGGGGATCGCCGGCGCCAGCAGCGGCCAGGCCTCGTCGAGCCGGCCGGCCAGCAGCAGGCTGCGGCCGAGGTTCTGCCGGAACACCTGCAGGCGCGGCCCGACCGTGCGGCCGTCGCCCTCGGCGAGCTCGAACACCTCGCGGAACATCGGCTCGGCGGTCGCGTAATCGCCCATCGTCTCGAGCAGGCTGGCCAGATTGTTCAGCGCGATGAGGTAGCCGGCGGCCTCCTTCTGGCCGCGCATCGCGGTGACGATCGCCGAGAACTCCGCGGCCGCCTCGCGCAGCCGGCCCTGCCGATACAGCGAGCGGCCGAGCTCGTTGCGCACCGTCGTGATCCGCGCGCTGTCGGGCGGATAGCGGTCGACGCGCGCGGCCAGCATCTCGCGCAGCAGGGCCTCGTTGGCGGCGATGTCGCCCTGGTCGTAGACGATCTTGCTCAGGTGGCCGATCGCGCTGACCAGGACGTCGTCGTCGGGCTTCTTGAGACGGCGCAGGATCGCAACCGAACGCTCGGCGGCCGCGCGTGCCTCGTCGAGTCGGCCGCCGCCGGTCAGCGCGTCGGACAGCATCGAGGCGGCGACCGCCGCGTCCTCGCTGTCCGGGCCGCTCGCGAGCTCGGCCAGCGCCAGGGCGCTGCGCCCAGCGGTCACGGCCTCCTCGTTGCGGCCGAGCTGGGTCAGGAAGAACGCGCGCGAGCCGAGCAGCTCGGCCATCAGCACCGGCTCGGTGCCGATCCGCTCGAGCAGGCGGCCGGCCTCGTCGACGCGCTCGGCGGCCAGATCGAAGCGCTGCGCGAGGCCGTAGCTGCGCGCGAGCTCCTGCAGCAGCAGCGCCATGCGGCGGTCCTCCGGCGCGGTCTCGCGCTGCAGCGCGACGGCGGCCTCGAGCGTGCCGATCGCCTGGTCGGTCAGGCCGAGCCGCTCGTAGATGTCGCCGAGCGCGCCGAGCAGGCGGATGCGCTGCTGCGGACGGTCGGCCAGGCGCTTGTCGAGCTCGGTGCGGCCGCGGTCGACCAGTTCGCGCGGCGTGACCGGACCGGCGCCGCCGTGCTCGGGCGCGGCTTCCTCGAACAGCGACACCAGATATTCGATGACCTGCTCGGCGGTCGCCGATTCGCTGCGCGCCTGTGCCTCGGCGCGCAGCGCGCGGTCGCGCTCGACCGCCAGGCGCCACGTGAACACCAGCGCCAGCGCCAGCGCGACCGCGGTCGCGCCGACGCCCCAGCGATGGCGCCGCGCGAACTTGCCGAGCCGGTAGCGCAGGCTGTCCGGCGCGGCCTGGATCGGCTGGCCGCGCAGGTAGCGCTCCAGATCGTTGGCGAGCGCCTCGGCCGAACCGTAGCGACGATCCGGCTCCGGATGGGTGGCCTTGCCGACGATGATGTCCAGATCGCGGTCGATGCGCGGCTGGCCGGCACCGGCGCTCGGCGCCGGCAGGCTGCCGTCGGCCTGCGGCGACGGCGCCTGGTCGAGCAGCAGCTCGTACAGCAGCGCGCCGAGTCCGTAGACGTCGGTGGCCGTGCTGACCGAGCGGCCGGCGCGCTGCTCGGGACTCGCGTAGGCCGGCGTGAACCACGGCAGGCCGGTCTGCGTCTGCTGGCCCGAATGCTGCGCGTCGAGCAGCTTGGCGATGCCGAAATCGAGCAGGACCGGCGTGCCGTCGTCGCGGACCAGCACGTTGGCGGGCTTGAGATCGCGGTGGATCACCAGACGCTGATGCGCGTAGTGGACCGCGCGGCACACCTGCTGGAACAGACGCAGGCGCTGCCGGCGCGGCAGGTTCGCGCCCTGGCAGTAGCGCGTGATGCTGGCGCCTTCGATGTACTCGATCACCAGATACGGCTGGCCGGCCTCGCTGGTGCCGCCGTCGAGCAGGCGGGCGATGTTCGGATGGTTGAGGTCGGCCAGGATCTGCCGCTCGCGGCGCAGCCGCTGGCGCGCGTCGCTGGTCGCGATGCCGCGGATCAGCTTGATCGCGACCTGGCGGTCGAACTCGGTGTCGACGCGTTCGGCCAGGAACACCGTGCCCATGCCGCCGCTGCCGATCTCGCGCAGCAGGCGGTACGGACCCAGCCGCGTGCCGCTGACCGGCTGGTCGCCGAGCTCGCCGGCCGCCTCGCGCAGCCGGTCGGTGATGCTCTCGTCGGCGCCCGCATCGGCCGCGGCCAGCGCCAGCGCCTCGCGCCGCAGCGCCGGATCGGACTCGTGGGTGGCGAGCCAGGCCTCGCGCTCGGCCGGATCGATCTCGATCAGTGCGTCGAACAGCGCCTGCAGGCGCTGCCAGCGCTCCTCGCCGCTCATGCCTGCATGCGCTCCTTGAGCCAGGCACGCGCGAAGCGCAGATCGCGGTCGACGGTCGGCACCGACAGGCCGGTGACCTCGGCGATCTCCTCGCGCTTGAGGCCGAGCAGATAGTGGAACTCGACGATCTCGTGCTTGCGCGCGTCGACGGCCTTGAGCGCCTGCAGCGCGTCGTCGAGCACCAGGGCCTCGCTGCGCTCGTCGGCGACGCCGTCGGCGGCCGACAGCGTGACGTGGATCTGCCGTCCGCCGCGCTTCTCGCTGCCGCGCGCACGCGCGGTGTCGATCAGGATGTTGCGCAGCGCCGCGCTGACGACGCCGTAGAAATGACGGCGGTCGCGCCAGCTGACGTCGGCCTCGAGCAGGCGCATGAACATCTCGTGGGCCAGTTCGGTCGCCTGCAGCGTGACGCCGGCGTCGACCTGGCGCAGGTGCTTGCCGGCCATCGCGCGGACCTGCGCGTAGACCAGCTCGGTCAGGCGGTCCGCCGCGGCGGCATCGCCGTCGCTCCACGCGTGCAGCAGCACGGTGACGTCGCGGCGGGTGGCGGGTGATTCATCGGCGAGATCGGTCATGAGTACGAAGAGCTTCGGACACTGATAGGAAATTCCGCGCGACTGCGTCCTGGTCGTCGAGCGCGACGATAGGGACAGCGAGAAGTCCCGGATCGTCGCAGTCCGGCCGCACCGCCCGGAAACGCCTGGTCCTTGTACCGGACGACCCTCGCCCGGACCAGTCCCGAACGGAACGGACCTGGAGTCCACAACGCTACTTGTAACGGAGTGCCCGCATGATACCCGCCCGATCCGTCCTGTTGACCGCCCTGCTCGCCGTCGCTCCCGCGGCCGGCGCCGCGACGTTCACGGTCTCCTCCCTGGCCGACGCCGGTCCGGGCAGCCTGCGCGAGGCGATCGCCCAGGCCAACGCCAGCGCCGGCGAGCCGCATCTGGTCCAGTTCCAGGCCGGCCTGACCGGCGCGATCGTGCTCGGCAGCGAGATCCGCATCGGCAGCAGCGTGCACGTGCAGGGCCCCGGCGCCGGCGTGCTCGCGATCGACGGCAACGGCGCCACGCGCCTGTTCCGCGTGCAGCGGCAGAGCGGCAATCCGCGCACCGTCACGCTGAGCGGGCTGACGCTCAAGCGCGGCCGCGCCGACGACGGCGGTGCGATCTGGGCCAACGACGACAATCTCGCTCTGGTCGCGGTGACGCTGAGCGCGAACGTCGCGACCAACCACGGCGGCGCGATCTGGATGACCGAAGCCGACCTCGGCCTCGACGGCGTCGTCGTCGCCGACAACCGCGCCTCGGAAGTCTCCGGCTACGGCGGCGGCATCTACTTCACGGCCGGCACCGCGACGATCGCGCGCAGCTTCATCGCCGGCAACCGCGCCGCGTTCGGCGGCGGCATGCGCCTGAGCTCGCCGCGCGTCCACGTGGTGATCACCGACACGCTGATCCAGGACAACTGGGCCGACCACACTGGCGGCGGCGCGGCGATCAACACCGTCACCAGCCTGCGCATCGCCAACAGCACGTTCTTCGCCAACTCGACCGGGCAGCCGCACGGCGGCGGTCTCGAGCTGACCGTGTCGAGCAATCCCGGCGACCCCGGCGCGCTCATCGAGAACACGACGTTCTCGGACAACCGCTCGCGCCACCAGTCCGGGCGCGCCAGCGCGCTGTCGCTGACCGGCGGCAACACCGTGATCCGCAACAGCACGTTCGCCTACAACAAGAACGGCCCGACCTACCCCGATCCGGTCGGCGCCGGCGGCGCGCTGTGGGTGTCAAACACCGCGACCACGGTGACGATCGAGAGCACGCTGTTCAACCACAACACCAACGGCACCAGCGCGACGCCGGCGACCGACCTGTCGCACGTCTCGACCTCGCCGCAGAACCCGAGCACCGTACATGTGCGCCAGTCGCTGTTCCACACGCTGCCCGAAGCCGGCGCGATCAACGGCGAATCGGTCGCCAACCGGTTCGCGACCGACGCGCAGCTGCGGCCGCTGGCGACGCACGGCGGCGGCCTCGGCTTCATCCCGGTGCACGCACTGGCGCGTACCAGCCCGGCGATCGACGCCGGCTCCAACCCGGGTGGCCTGACCACCGACCAGCGCGGCCCCGGCTTCGTCCGCGCCTGGAGCGACCCGAACCAGGCCAACACCGCCGCGGCCCGACCCGACATCGGCGCCTACGAGTACGGCGCGGACCGGATCTTCCTCGGCGACTTCGAGCCCCGCTGAGCCGCTTTCCCGGGTGCCCGTGCCACGGACGGCGCGGGTGCTCTTTCGTCACGAGTCCCCCGAGCGGTCCGCGCCACGGAAGGTGCGGGCCGCATTTTTTCTCGGCTCTTCACCCCTTCCGCGGTAATCGATCACTGCCGATCACGTTCACTTCGAACGCTCCCGCTCCGACTCCTGCTGTGGCTGTGGCTGTGGCTTTCGCTCTCGCCGTGGCTCTCGCCCTTGGCCTTTGGTGCGCCTAAGGCGAGCCGAGCATCGCAGGTCGCCCAGGCCGAAGAGCTGCCCCGTGTCTGAGCGCCAGCGAGTTGGGGCAGCGTGCCTGGGCGGCCGAGAAGCGCAGGGCACCGGCGCGGCTCGCGTCGGCGCAGACGGTTTTGGTGACTTTTCCCAAGACAAAGAATGTCCGGGAGACATTCTTGACGTCGCGCGAGCGACGGCCCGAAGGGCGGCCGCCAGGGATGTGGGCCGCCAAAGTCACCCGCTCGCGCAGCGAGCGGAAGCTCTTGATCTTGATCTTTCCGCTCGAGCTTCTTGACGATCAACGGACCGAAAGGGCAGCCGCCACGGAACAGGGTGTCGAAGCCGGGCGACCCCGCCGACAAGGGAAAAAGGACCATTCCTTTGCGCACCCAGCCGCTGCAGGCAGAATAGAGCCCCGTTCCGAAGGACGAGACGCGATGACGGTGACGCAGGCGCACGAGGACAATCTGGTCTGGATCGACCTGGAAATGACCGGGCTCGACACCGACCGCGACTCGATCCTCGAGATCGCCACGATCGTCACCGACAAGCATCTGAACGTGCTCGCCGAGGGCCCCGAGTACGCGCTGCGCCACCCGGTCGAGCGGCTCGAGGCGATGGACGAGTGGAACCGCAACCAGCACGCCAAGTCCGGGCTCTGGCAGCGCGTGATCGAATCGAACATCGACATCGCGACCGCCGAGGCGCGCACCGTGGCGTTCCTCGCGCAGTGGGTGCCGGCCGGCAAGTCGCCGATGTGCGGCAACTCGATCTGCCAGGACCGCCGCTTCCTGCACCGGCTGATGCCGCGGCTCGAGCGCTACTTCCACTACCGCAACCTCGACGTCTCGACGATCAAGGAGCTGGTCCGGCGCTGGTCGCCCGAGATCGGGCGCGGCTTCGTCAAGGAGGCCGCGCACACCGCGCTCAGCGACGTGCGCGACTCGATCGCCGAGCTGGCGTACTACCGGCTCTACATGGGACCGCTGGCCGGCCGCAACTGAGCGCGCCGCGGCAGGCAGCCCCGGTCCATCGCAGCGGATCGGGCGGCGCGTGAACGGGCTCGACGCCGGACGGCGCGGCCCGAGGCGCGCTCGACGCGGGTATGGGACCCGCGCCGGTGCCCCGCCCCGAGCGATGCGATCGATCCGCCGCTCAACGCCGCCTCGCGGCGCGAGGCGCGCGCGGCCATCCGCTGCGATCGGAGCGGCCGCAGGTCGGCGCAAGCCGCCTCAGCCGCTCGCCTCGGTCGCCTTGTCGCGAGCCTCGGCGATGTAGCGGCGCACCTGCCGTTCGAGCACAGGCAGCGGCACCGAGCCGAGCGCGAGCACCGCGTCGTGGAATGCACGGATGTCGAAATGCTCGCCGAGCTCGCGCTCGGCCTCGGCGCGCAGCGCCACGATGCTGAGCTCGCCGAGCTTGTAGCTGAGCGCCTGCCCCGGCCAGGAGATGTAGCGGTCCACCTCGGTCGTGACCTCGTGCTCGCTGAGCGCGGTACGGTCTCGCAGATAGGCCAGCGCCTGGTCGCGCGTCCAGCCCTTGTGGTGGATGCCGGTGTCGATGACCAGACGCGCGGCGCGCCACATCGCATAGGTCAGCCGGCCGAATTCCTCGTACGGCGTCTCGTAGATGCCCATCTCCTGGCCGAGCTTCTCGGTGTAGAGCGCCCAGCCTTCGCCGTAGGCCGAGATATAGGTCTTGCGCCGGAACGCCGGCAGGCCGGTCTGCTCGTTGGCGAGCGCGCCCTGCAGCGAATGGCCCGGTGCCGACTCGTGCAGCGTCAGCGCCGGCAGGTTGTACAGCGGCCGCGACGGCAGGTCGTAGGTGTTGACCCAGTACGTCGACGCGCCGCCGCGGCCAGCGGTCCAGAACGGCGCGATGTCGGCCGGCACCGGCACGATCGTGAAGCGACCGCGCGGCAGCAGGCCGAAGAAGCGCGCGAGCTGGCCGTCGACGCGCTTGGAGATCCACGCCGCGCGCATCAGCAGCTCCTCCGGCGTCTTGGCGTAGAACTGCGGATCGCTGCGCAGGAACGCGAGGAACTCGGCGAAGCTGCCTTCGAACTTCGCCTCGTGCATCGTGCGGCGCATCGCCTCCTCGATCTGCGCGACCTCGGCCAGGCCGATCGCGTGGATCGCCTCGGGTTCCAGATCCAGCGTCGTGTACTCGCGGATCTGCTGGCGATACCAGGCCTTGCCGTCCGGCATCGCCTCGGCCGCGAGCGTCGTGCGCGCCTTGGGGACGTACTCGGAGCGGAAGAACTTCAGCAGCTTCGCGAACGCCGGGATCACGCGCTTGCCGATCGTCTGCGCCGCCTCGCGTCTGAGCGCGGCCTGATCCTCGGCCGATATCGAGGCCGGCAGCGTCTTGAACGGCTCGTAGAACGAGGCCTCGGTCGGATCGGTCAGATCGGCCACCGCCGCGATCGACACCTCGCGGCCGTCGAGCACCGCGCGCGGCACGCTGAAGCCGCGCTTGAGGCCGCGGCGCATGTTGGCGATCTGGTCGTCGAAGTAGCGCGGCACGTCCTCGAGCTGCGCGAGATAGGCGCGGTACTCGGCCGCGTTGCGCATCGGCCGGCGCGTCATGAAGCCCAGGTCCGACCAGAACGAGGAATCGCTGTTGAACGGCATCTCGTAGTCGCGGAAGCGCGCCGACGCGGCGAGGTTCTCGACCTGCGGCCGGTAGACCGCGTAGTTGATGCGCTCCTCCTCCGACAATGCGTCGACGTCGAGCGCGTCGAGTTCGGCGAGCACGCCGTCCCACACCTTGAGCCGCGCCTGGTACGTGGCCGGGTCGATCGACGGCAGCCGCCGCGACGGCGCGCCCTCGCCGTCCTCGTCCTCGCCGCCGGCGAACTCGGCATTGCGCCAGGTCCATTCGCGCGCGGTGATCGCGCGGAACGCATCGTCGGTCTCGTTGGCCCGGGCCGGTGCGGCGACGCAGGCGGCCAGAAGCAGGGACAGCATCGAAAGGCACAGGATCGAGCGTGGCATCGCGGGTCCGGATCGGTGGTTCGAAACCGCGATCATCGCATCGAAACGACTGCCCGGACGCTGGGATGGCCTCTGAAGACTCGAGCCCGCGACGCGCGTAGCTCTGCACTGGTATAAATCGGACGACGCTCATCGGATCGAGGCCAGCGAGATGACACGCGCCCGCAAGCATCTGCGAATCGGCATCGGGCTGCGGTTCGTACTGGCCTCAGGCCTGGTGTCGGCACGTGACGGCGGCTCGACGCGCTGCCGCATGCGCGCAGCAACGCTCAGATCGGCTGCACTGCTGGGACTGGCCGTGATGCTGGTGGCACCGCGGGCAGATGCGCTCGAGGTGGGACCGCCGGTACTGGAGTCCTACGGCGCGGACGGCCAGATAGTCATCGGTTTCTGCTGGGCGAAAGCGCTCTCACCGACGACGCGCTACCTGTTGTTCAGCTGCAACTACACGATGCGCACGGAATCCGGCGAAGGTCCGCAGAGCGACCCGCCCACGCACGTCTATTTGCGCGACCGCCAGACCGGACGGGTGGACATGTTCGACGTAGACCAGGACGGTCGACCCCATCCCTTCCCAGGCTATGGTTTGGCCGCATCGGTGGATGGGCGCTACGTCGTCTTTCAGTCGCGAGCGCCGCTGACGCCCGAAACCAGCGACTGGGTTCCCGAGTTCGGGCGAGCCTTCACGTATCTGCGCGACATCGAGGCGCAGACGACCGAACTGATCGCGCGCACCGCCGATGGCGGAGTACCGGAATCGGAAGTCCAGGGCACGGACGCCAACCTGCTCAGGAACGAAGTCGTCCTGAGCAGCCGCACCAATCTGGTCGATGGCGGGACGACAACCTGGCCGAACCTGTACGTGCGCAACTGGCGAACCGGCTCGGTCGAGCTGATCACCGCGACGCCCGACGGGCATCCCAGCGAAGGCTATGTCTTTCAGGGGACGTTGTCTGCCGACGGCCGCTTCGTCGTCTTCGTCTCGGCCGCAACCGATCTGACCGACGACAATCCGCACGGCACGGACAATCTGTTCCTGCGCGACCGCATCACGCAGCGCACGCGCAGGCTGACCTTTCCGGCTGCCGGCGGCGAATTCTCCGCCCCTCTCTACCTGAATTCGATGCACCTGACGCGCGACAATCGCTATCTGGTGTTCACGGCCTACAGTCGGGAGCTGATTGCCGGGAGCGGCGATCTGCCGCCGACGAACGCGTATCTGATGGACCTGACCGACGGTCGAGTCGAGCTCGTATCGGTCGGATCGCACGGCCAGCGGCCCAACAGCTATACCGACGACGTCACGATCAGCGCCGACGGACGCTATCTCGCATTTTCGACACGCGCGACCAACCTGCTCGACACGCCCCAGCCGGAAGGGGGCGTCTACGTCAGGGACCGCTGGACCGGAGAGCTGGTCAATGCGACGGCCGGCTTGAACGGCGGTCCGGAGTACAACCGTCCGAGCGGCTTTCTGTCCGATGACGGCTCCACCCTGGTCGTCACCTGGACCGATACCACGTTGATCCAGGGAAACCCTGACCGCCAGCGCATGTACAGCTTTGCGATACGCGGCGGCACGCCGGCCTCACCACCCAAAGCGGTACCGGCATCGTCGGACGCCTGGCGGCTCATCCTGCTCGCTGTACTCATTCTCGCAGGGTCGGCGACACTCGCGTCGTGGCGACGCTCGAGAGTTCGCGCCTGACAAGCCGTCGCACGTCCAGACGCACGCATCGACGTCGATCGCCAACGCCGACTGCTGTCAGCCCGCAAACGTCCCGTGGAACCCGAGCGGGAACGTGTACGGCAGCCAGGCCTCGGCCAGCGGGCCGTCGTCGACGTGCTCGGCGTCGAGCACGGCCAGGCCCGATCGGCCGCGGTCGGCGTCGAGCAGGGTGCCGACCAGCCAGCCCTGACCGGGCTTGCGGCTGCCCGGACGCGGCACGAAGACGTGTTCCTCGGCCATGACGCGGTCGCCATAGCGATGCACACGGCGGTGGTCGCGCTCGGGATCGAAGCTCATGACCGCGTTGAAGTACGGCACGTCCGGCGTGACGGCGGTCGGCGCGTAGAGACGTGCTCCGCGGTCGCCGGGCGTGCGCGGATCGAACAGCGGAAACTCCATGACGTGGTCGGCGTGCGTCTGCCAGCGCGCGCGGCCGCTGCGAAGGTCGAGCCGCAACGTGCGCAGCTGGCCCGAGGTCGGCGCCGGTTCGCGCTCGCCGCGCATCGTCGCGCCCATCGGCGAGCTCGCGCCGGCCGGATCGGTGTGGCGCACGGCACGCACATGGATTTCGCCGCCGCGTTCGAACGCGTCGCCGAAGTGATAGACCGCCGCGAAGTCGACGTCGAACCAGCGCACGGTGTCCGGCGCGGACTTCGGCACCACGGCGACGCGGCACGGCAGATCCGGCGCGAAGTGCATGCGCTCGAAGAACGCGCCCGACTCGCTGAAGCGGAACGGCATCAGCATCAGGATCAGGTGGCGGTCGGTCATCGCGAAGCTGTGCAGATAGCCGTGCTGCTCGGTCGCCAGCTGCGTCGCGCCGAGCAGGCGTCCGTCGGCGCCCAGATGCCAGATCAGCAGGCCCGAGCCGCCGAGCAGCGAGATCGAGCCGAAGTTCCACCAGCTGCCGTCGCGATCGCGCAGCGGATGCGCCGAGAACGGCGCCAGCGCCAGATCCTCGCGCCAGGTGACCGGTCCGCGCGTGGCCAGCGAGTCGGGCTCGAGCTCGAACGCCGAGCCGCCTTCCCAGAGCGCCAGCAGCCGCCCGCCGATCACCGCCACCGAGGTATTGGCGACGTTGGCGTCGTCGTTGTTGCGGATCGCGCGCGCATCGGGAATCGTCGTGCCGGCGGCCGGATACAGGAAGCGGCCGGCCGCCTGCTCGCGCGTGTACTTGGGCGTGGCGACCATGCGCGCGCGGTGGCTGACGCCACGCTCGTCGACGTGCCAGGCGTGCACCATGCCGTCGCCGTCGAACCAGTGCGCGTAGCGGAAGCCGTCGCGCTCGAAGCGCGCCGGCCCGTTGCGGTACAGCGTACCGGCCAGTCCTTTCGGCCAGCGCCCGCGCACCGTCGCCGCGGTCGGCGCGAGCGAGTCGGCGTCCATGTTCTTCCAACCGGCCATCCACGGATGGCGCTGCAGGCCCGCGGCGAAGCCGGCGGCGACGTCGTTGCCGGTGGCGGCGCGCAGCAGCGCAGGCGTGCAGGCCAGCGCGGCGGCGCCGGACAGGAGATCGCGGAGAAAGCGGCGGCGGTTCATGGTGTCGGCTCGCAGGCTAGGGTCATCGAGGATCAGCGCAGCTGGATCGCGACGGTCGCGCCGTCGGCGCCGAGTTCGAACCGGGCCTCGTCCCAGGTCGGCTTGCGCATCACGCGCGGGTTGTTGCTGAAGCCGTAGCCCTCGGTCGGCATGCCGACGAAGTTGGTGTCGAGCTTGCCGTTGCCGTTCTCGTCGTGCATGACCTGGACTGCATAGGTGCCCGGCGGCAGGTCCTTGAAACGGAATGTCGCGGTCGCGGCGGTCGGCGTCAGTGCCTCGGCGGCGACCGGCTTGGCCTTGCCGTCCCAGCCGTCGGCCGAGTCGACGACCGCAAGCTTGAGCTGTCCGGCCTGGACGCGGATGTCGGCGACCTCGACGGTCAGATCGGCGGCGGCGACGGTGCCGGCGGCGGCGGCGAACAGCAGGGCGGCGAAGACGGTGCGGGTGATCATGGCGGTGGCTCCGGGCGATGAGGGGTCGTTTCGACGGGGCCAGTCTGGCGATGCGGCCGTGGTGCCGGCAGATGCCGGGCGTCACCTTCGCGACCTGCCGGAAGTCACCTTCGGCGGCGGACCGCTTGAGCGCGCGGCGGCGAGCCGCGATGCTGGCGCTCCCCACTGAGCCGACATCCGATGCCGCTCGCCGCCTACCGCCCCGTCCTGCGCCGCCTGATCGAGCCGCTGTCGCTGGCCGGCCTGCTGACCTGGGCCGCGATCTTCCTCGGCATCGCCGACAACGCCTCGGCTGCGCTGATGCCGCTGATCGTCGGCCTGCTCGGCGGCTTCGGCCTGTGCCTGATCGTGGGCATGCTGATCGACGACGAACGTGCGCCGCTGCGCTGGCGGCGCGTGCTGGTCTTCGTGCAGCTGCTGCTGGGCCTGGCGACCTGCACGATCGCGCGCGAAGGCCTGGCGCCGGTGCTGCTGGTGATCGCGGTGGCCCAGCTGCCGCCGCTGCTGCCGCGGCGCGCCCTCGTCGCGCTGATGATCGCGATCAACCTCGCGCTGTTTCTGATCGTCAGCCGGATCTGGCACGTCTCCACGCCGGTGCTGCTGACGATGATCCACGCCGGCTTCCAGGTGTTCGCTGCGGCGATGACGATCTATGCCGAGCGCGCCGAATCGGCGCGCGCCGAGCTGGCCCAGGTCAACGCGCATCTGCTGGCGACCCATTCGCTGCTCGAGGAGAGCGCGCGCGACCGCGAGCGGCTGCGTCTGGCGCGCGAGCTGCACGACGTCGCCGGCCACACGCTGACCGCGCTGAAGCTGCAGCTGGCACTGCTCGCGCGCGAGCCGGGCGCCGCGCCGGCGGTCGCGACGGCGGCCGGCCTCGCCGACAGCCTGCTCGGCGACATCCGCGGCGTGGTCGGCCAGCTGCGTCAGGCCGACGGTCTGGACCTGCGCCAGGCGATCGCCCAGCTCGCCGCGCCGATTCCGCGTCCGGTCGTGCATCTGGACCTGGCCGAGGACGCGCGCGTGGACGACATCGCGCAGGCGCAGACGCTGCTGCGCGTCGCGCAGGAGGCGCTGACCAACGCGGCCCGCCACTCCGGTGCCGCCAACCTGTGGCTGCGCCTGACCCGCGAAGGCCGCGCGCTGGTGCTCGAGGTGCGCGACGACGGCCGCGGCGCGCGGACGGTGACGGCCGGCCACGGCCTGGCCGGCATGCGCGAGCGCCTGGCCGCGATCGGCGGCACGCTCGTCATCGCGGGCGAGCGCGGCTTCACGATCACTGCGCGCGTGCCGCTCGGCTGATGGCGATGTCGAATCCGGCCGCACCGCTGCGCATCGCCCTCGCCGACGACCAGGCCCTGGTCCGCGCCGGCCTCAAGTCGCTGCTCGAGGGCGTCGGCGGCGTGACCGTCGTCGTCGAGGCCGCCGACGGCGCGGCGCTGCTCGACGCGCTGGTCGCGACGCCGGTCGACGTCGTGCTGTCGGACATCCGCATGCCGGGGGTAAGCGGTCCGGACGCGGTGCGCGCGCTGCGCGCGCGCGGCGACCGCACGCCGGTGATCCTGCTGACGACGTTCGACGACGGCGAACTGCTGCTCGAGGCGGTCGACGCCGGTGCGCAGGGCTTCCTGCTCAAGGACGCGGCGCCGGAAGACCTGATCGAGGCGATCGGCGCGGTCGCGAGCGGCGAGTCGCTGCTGCAGCCGGTCGCGACCGATCCGGTGCGCGCGCGTTACGCGTATCGCGAACAGGCCGCACCGAAGACGCATTTCACCGAGCGCGAGGTGTCGATCCTGCGCCTGCTCGCCGGCGGCTACTCGAACAAGGAAATCGCCCGCTCGCTGTTCCTGGCCGAAGGCACGGTCAAGAACTACGTCTCGGACATCCTCGACAAGCTCGGCACGCGCGACCGCACGCGCGCGGTGCTCAAGGCGATCACGCTGCGCGTGATCTGAGCGGCGTCTCGCCAGCGCGACCGCCGCTGCGACGGCACGACGCGCCTGCGCCCCGGTTCTCGCCGCGGACGTGGATCACGCGGTCGCCGCCCGATCGACGCCGTGGAGTCGCTCGCGTACGACCGCCTCGCCGGGGCGACGTCGATCCGCGGCCCGGTGGCGATCAGTCGCTTCGCGTATCGCGCGCCGATGCGCGATGCCGACGCCTCAGCCGCCGAATCCGTCCGGCGTGGCGCCGGACGCGCGCAGATACGCATCGATGCCGCGCTCGGGCGCCTCGACGAAGACCTCGCCGGTCGGCGCGAACGCGGCGATGCGGTCGGGCCGGAAGTTGCGGAAGCTCTCGCGCAGCCGGCACCAGGTGCCGAGCGTCCAGACGCCGCCCCAGCAGGCCAGGCACAGCGGCTCGACCTCGCGCAGGCTGCTGCGGCCGGCCTCGTCGCGATAATCCAGGCGCAGCACCTGCTGCGCCGCGATGGCCTGATGCAGCCGGTCGATCAGGCCGCTGCGCGCCTCGTTCCAGTCGATCGGCGCGTAGATGCGCGAGCGCTTGGCGCGCTCGCGCAGCTCCGGCGGCAGCACGGCCTCGATCTTCAGCAGCGCCGCCTGCGCGCCGGCATTGAGCCGGCCGCCGGCGAACGCGCGCACGAAGCGCGTGCCGACCACCAGGGCCTCGATCTCCTCGGCCGTGAACATCAGCGGCGGAATGTCGGCCCCCTTGCGCAGGACGTAGCCGATGCCGGCCTCGCCCTCGATCGGCACGCCGGAGGCCTGCAGGTCCGCGACGTCGCGGTAGACCGTACGCAGCGAGACCTCGAGCGTCTCGGCCAGGCGCCGCGCCGGCAGCGCGGTGCGGCGGCCGCGCAGGGCGTGGATGATGAGGAACAGTCGATCGGCGCGGCGCATCGCGCGATGATCGCCGGCCGCCGCGACGCGCGCCAGGCGTCCGATCGCCGCGGTGCGACCGGCCGGACGGGCCGATCGGACCGCGACCTGTCGAACGCGAACGCCGCGGCACGCATCGGCGGCTAGCGCGGCCGCCAGCCGGCCGCGATGCGCACGAGGCCGATGCCGCAGCCGCGCATCTAGCGCTCCACGGCCGCGACCGGCGCGGTCTCGGCGACCAGCCAGGACGGCGGATCGCCGTACTTGAACAGGCGGTACCAAGCCTCGGTGTCGCGGCCGTCGTAGAGGTCGAGCAGGCGGATCACCTCGCGCGCGAACTCGACGCCGCCGACCGCGCTGGCCGTCAGGATGCCGCCCTCGCCGACCGCCAGGGCGTCGGCGTCGTAATGCGCGGCACCGGCGTAGCCGGGTACGAAGGTGTCGATGTGGCCGGGATGATTGGCCGTATGGCGGCGGCGCTCGAGCAGGCCCGCCCGTGCCAGCGCCAGCACGCCGCTGCACAGCGCACCGATCGCCATGCCCTGCGCGTGCCAGCGCGGCAGACGCTCGGTGACCTCGGCGTTCTCGCCGCGCTCCCAGGCGGTGCCGCCCGGCAGGATCATCAGCGCACCGTGGCGGCTGTCGACCTCCTCGATCGTCAGGTCGGGCACGACGGTCAGACCGCCCATCGACTGCACCGGTGCCCGGCGCAATCCCACGGTACGCACCCGGTAGTCGCCGGGGCGGCGGACCTCGCACAGCGCCAGGGCGGTTCCCCAGTCGGCGAAGCCATCGAAGACGAACAGATGGACGATGTTGCGCATGCGGGTTTCCTCGATCCGGATGGAAGGTCATCGCCGTGTCGGGCGCCGGCACGACCGCGGCGGCAGGCTGTCGCAGGCGACGCGATGGGGACGACGATAAGGAGGGCCTGCTGACAACGCGGTGTCAGCAGGCGGACGGGCCGGCCCGCCCCGGGCGACGGGCGGGGCCGCGATCGGAACGGTCGGCCCGATGTGCGACAGCCTACGTGCGCGGCCGTGCCCGGCCAATGCCCGATCGCCGCGGCTTCTTGCCCAATCGAACGGCCGCTCGACGCAGGTTCAGCCGTCCGCGAGCAGAACGTCGACTTCAGTCCAGCTGAGGAGAGCGCGATGAGACAGCGACGTGTGTTTTCGGTGAACGACGTGGCGGCCGCCGAGACCGCCGTGGCGACGGCGCGGGCCTGCGGCGCGGCCGACGAGGATGTCTCGCTGATTGCCCGATCCGACATCGAGCTGCGTCAGATTCCCGACGACCGCATCAACGTCGAGAGCGATCTGATGCCCGCGGCGATGCGCGGCGCAGCCGGCGGCGGCGCGGTCGGTCTGCTGGCCGGCATCGCCGCGATCAGCGTGCCGCCGATCGGCATCACGATCGCCGGCGTCGCGCTGCTGACGCTGGCCGGTGCGGCCGTCGGCACGTGGAGCTCGGCCCTGGTCGGCTCGACCGTGCCCAATCCGATCCGCCGCCACTTCGAGGCCGAGATCGAGAGCGGCCGCGTCCTGGTCGTCGTCGACGCCGAGGAGGAGGCACTGCCGCGCATCGAGGCGATGCTGACCGCAGGCGGCGCACGGCTGCTGCCGTTCGAGGCGACCTCGGTGCTGACCTGAGCGGCGCAGTTCACGCTGGAGCCATCCGGGCCGCGCCACGCTGAGTGCCGGTCCGCGCCGGAGATCGTCATGTCTTCATCCGTTCCTTCCGACAGTTCCGTGAAGTCCGCGCCCGCCGCGCGCGGCTGCGCCGGCGATCGCGCATGGGTCGCACGGCCGGTCCGGGTGCGGTCATGAGGCGGCTCGGCAAGGGCGCGATCGCGCTGATCGTCATCGTGCTGATCCTGGTCGGCGTGCGCCTCGCGCTGCCGCCGGTGCTCAAGAACGTCATCAACGACCGGCTCGCGACGATGGGCGCCTATCACGGCCGCATCGCCGATTTCGACCTCAGCCTGTGGCGCGGCGCGTATCGCCTGGAAGGCCTGCGCATCCAGAAGGAAGGGGTGCCGGTACCGCTGCTCGACGCGCCCGGTGTCGACGTGCTGATCAGCTGGCGCGCGCTGCTGCACGGCGCGGTCGTGGCCGAGGTCGATTTCCAGCAACCGACCGTGCACTTCGTCGACGGCAGCGACGAGGCCGACAGCCAGACCGGCGCCGGCGTCGACTGGCGCGAGCGCCTCGACGCGCTGGTGCCGATCAGCATCGACGAGATCCGCATCCACGGCGGAACCGTGGTCTTCCACAACTTCGTCTCCGATCCGCCGGTCGATCTGCGCGCGACCGCCGTCGAGGCGCGCATCGACAATCTGACCAACGTCCGCGACGAGGCCGGCGAGCGCGTCGCCGGCCTGAGCGCGCGCGGCCGGATGTTCGGCGACGCATCGATGGAGCTGGACGCCCGCTTCGATCCGTTCGGCCAGATGGACGAGTTCGACATGGCGCTGCGCGTGCTCGGCATCGACCTGACCCAGCTCAACGATCTGGCCCAGGCCTACGCGAATCTCGACATCGAGTCGGGCAGCGGCGAGATCGTGCTCGAGCTGGAGGCGGTCGACGGCCGCCTCGACGGCTACGCCAAGCCGCTGTTCCACGATCTCAAGATCTTCAGCTGGCGCGAGGACGTCGGCAAGGGCAAGAATCCGCTGCGGATCGCGTGGGAGGCGCTGGCGCAGGGCGTGGTCAGCATCTTCAAGAATCATCCGGCCGACCAGTTCGCGACGCGCATCCCGATCAGCGGTTCGATCAAGGACGCGCAGACCGGCACCTGGCAGGCCGTCATCGGCGTGCTGCGCAATGCGTTCGTCGAGGCGCTGACGCCGTACTTCGACGACATCGGTCCGCGCCCGCGCAGCGAACGCTGAGGACGCGCCGCACGGCGTGGCCGCGTCGGCGGCGCCGTGCGGCCTTGCAGGTGAAGATCGCGATGCCTGCCGATGGCGCATCACCGGGCGATCACGCGCAGCCGTCCAAGGATTGAACGTGCGCGCCACGCCCATCGTTCGATCGAACCGCCGGCGGCCTATCCGATCCGAACCGCGAGCCCGGACCGCCGCAGCGCGCCCTCGTCAGCCGACCAGCGTCTTGCGCACGACGTGCGAGATGCGCCGGCCGTCCCACCAGTAGCCGAGGTGATGCGTCTGCCGGCACGGCCCGACCTGGTCGGGCCAGAACACGCCGACGCATTCGCCGCCGGCATGGCGCACGCTGTCGTAGACGACGCCGTTGGAGCCCGCCTCGCGCAGCGCGCGGCCGAGCGCGCGGCTGGCGCCGTAGTCGTCCGGATCGTGCGCCTCGCGAAAACCGCCGCGCAGATCGTGCAGGTCGGAACGGATGTCCATCGCGTAGCAGCGCAGCGTCAGCTCGATCGGCGCTTCCTGCGTGCTCGCGAGGAAGCGTTCGCGGTGATGGCGCGTCTCCTCGATCGCGGTCTCGATCGCGCGTGCCGCATAGAACACGCCGTAGCGGCCGTCCGAGAACCGGCTGCCGGCCGGATCCAGATGCGTGAAGGCCGCCATCACCGGTGTGGTCCCGGGCCCGGTGATGCGGCGCTGCGGCGGTATCAGCGACAGCTGGCCGAGCGATTCGCGCAGGCGCGGATTGGTCAGGCCCTCGAGCGCGGCCAGCGCGTCGAAGTCGGCCGGATCGGCGATGCGGTCCCACAGGCCGACCGGCGGGAACCGGCTCGACACGATGCGATGCGCCGGCGTCCAGGCCACGTGCGAGACCGGCACCTCCCCGCTCATCAGCCCCACCCGCCCCGCTGGCCATCCAGGTACTCGCGCACGACGTAGAGATCGGCGACCTGGCCCGACAGCATCCGCGCCAGTGCGCTGCCGCCGCCGAACGGCTCGGCGGTATTGGGCTTGCGGATCCAGGCATCGGCCCGGACCGGATCGGGAAACAGCAGCTGCAGCGCCTTGTAGATGCCGAGCACGTAGCTGATGCGTTCGAACGTATCGCGCGGCAGGCTGCCGTCGCGTTCGCGCTTCCATTTGAAGAACGTCGACTCGGGCGGACTGCCGAGCAGGATGCGCTGTTCGCCGGCCTTGAGGCTCCAGGCTTCGGCGATGCGGAAGAACGCGCGCAAAGCCGCACCGGCCATGAGGCGGGTATCGGTGTCCGGCGCTGCCGGCTGGACGGATCGGATCGGCACCATGGCCACCTCTCGAATGGACTTCATTTATAGCATGAAATTCGTTTCACTCTACATATGAAGTCAGTCTTAAGGCACTCAAGGCTCAAGTCGACCGCCGCAGGCCGAGCCGGCTCAGCTGGGCCGCGCCCTGCTCGGCAAGCCGCCGCGTCAGCGTCGCGGCCGGCAGCTCGACCGCCAACGCGCGCGCCTGGCCCGACCAGAGCGAGCCGAAATCGCCGCTCGCATCGTGCGGCCGCAGCGGCGCCAGCGCCGCGCCGGCCAGCGGAAACGGCGGCGCAGCCGGGTCGACCGGGCCTTGCTCGCGCATCAGCCGGTTGACGATGCCGCGCGCCGGCCGACCGCTGAACAGATTGGTCAGCGCGGTATCGGCATCGCCGTCGCGGCCGCCGCGCAGCGCGGCACGGTGCGCGGCCGGAACGGTCGCCTCCGGGCAGAACAGGTACGCCGTGCCGATCTGCACCGCGCTGGCGCCGAGCGCGAACGCGGCTGCGATGCCGCGCCCGTCGGCGATGCCGCCGGCAGCGATCACCGGCACGTCGACCGCGTCGGCCACCTGCGGCAGCAATGCGAACAGGCCGACCTGCGTCGTGACGTCGTCGGTCAGGAACATCCCGCGATGGCCGCCGGCCTCGGCGCCCTGCGCGATGACCGCATCGACGCCGTGGGCGGCCAGCCAGCGCGCCTCGCGCACGGTCGTCGCCGAGCCGATCACGATCGCGCCGGCCGCCCTGACGCGCGCCAGCAGATCGGCCGGCGGCAGCCCGAAATGGAAACTGACGACCTGCGGCCGCGCGGCCTCGACGAACGCGCAGGCGGCCGCGTCGAACGGCTGCCGCGTCGCGGCCGGCAGTGCCTGCGGCGCGGCGACGTGCTGCTCGGCGTAGTAAGGCGCAAGACGCGCCAGCCACGCCTGCCAGCGCTGCGGATCGATCGGCGGCGGCGCATGGCAGAAGAAGTTCAGATTGAGCGGCGCGCGCGTGCGGGCGCGGAACGCCGCGACCTCGGCTTCGGCCTCGTCGCGCGCGAGCGCCGCGCACGCGATCGCGCCGAGCCCGCCGCCCTCGGCGACGGCCGCGGCAAGCGAGGCGCCGCCGGCACCGGCCATCGGCGCCTGCAGGATCGGCAGCGCGATCCCGAACAGGTCCAGCGCCCGCGTGTCGGACCACGTCAGCTCGTCGACCATCTCGTCACCTCGTCCCAGCTGTACACGAACGCAGAATAGAACCAGGACGAGCAGCCGTGTGCCGACGAGGCAGGACGTCCGCCGAAGGCCCTGGTCGATCGCCACAGACGCGTCCGGCCGTCGGCAGGCGCCGTGATCGCGCGTGCCCTCAGGCTGGCCTCGACGCCCACGATCGGGGAACATCGCGCGATCCGTCCTTGGGGATGGACATCCAGGGGACGTCATTCGTGACCAGGGCAGGCTCGATGCATCAGGCGCGCGCGACGGCGCGTCGCGGCTTCCACATGGCGGGGCGGGCGCTCTGGGCATTCGCCGTCGCCTGGCTCGCGCACCCGAGTCCGGCGGCTGCGGCAGCGGAGTACCGCATCGGACCGGCTCCCGACTGGGTCACACGAGTCGAACGCGGCACGCCGAACGACTCGCTGCGCGATCAGGTGAGCGGCGGAGTCTACTACCTGCTGAGCGACTCGCAGGAGAAGGTGGACCCGCGCGACCGCGTGCGCTTCCACCGCATCGCCAGCCAGGCCCTTACGCCCGAAGGCGTGCAGTCGATCGCCAATATCAGCATCGCGTTCGATCCGTCCTACCAGACCCTCGAACTGCACTGGATCGACGTGGTCCGCGAGGGAGCGGTGATCCCCAAGCTCGGCCACGCTACGGTCCGCATGCTCCAACGCGAGACCGAGCTGGAGCGGCGCATCTACGACGGCAGCAAGACCGCGACCATCCTGCTGGAGGACGTGCGCGTCGGCGACATCGTCGACTATGCCTACAGTATCCGCGGCTGGAATCCGGTCTTCGGCGGCCATTCGTTCGGCCGTCTGGGGCTGCGGTTCGACGTACCGGTCGCACGCGTGCACGTCGGCATCGCCGTCCCGGAGGACTCCGCGGTCGAACTGCAGCCGCACGAGACCTCGCTGGAAGCGCGCATTCGCTCACAGCAAGGCCTGCGCGTGCATGCCTGGCAACACGACGACGTGCCGGCACTGATCACCGAAGCGGACGAGCCGGGCTGGTACGACCCGCGGCCGGCCATCCAGTGGAGCGCGTTCCACGACTGGAACGCCGTGGCCCGATGGGCCTGGCCGCTGTATCGCACGCCCGGCTCGCCGAGTACGGCGCTGCAACGCGAAGCGGACCGGATCGCTCGGGCCGAGTCCAGCGAGGAGGGGCGCCTGCTGGCGGCGCTGCGGCTCGTCCAGGGCGACATCCGCTATCTCGGCGTCATGATCGGCGCCGGTTCGCATGCGCCGAACGCGCCCGACACCGTGCTGGAACGCAGATTCGGTGACTGCAAGGACAAGACACTGCTGTTGTTGACGCTGCTCGATCGCCTCGGCATCGATGCGCGCGCCGCCTTCGTCAACACCGAGCTGCGGCGCGGTGTCGCCGGCCGCCAGCCTTCGCCGGGCGTCTTCGATCACGTGCTGGTGCGGGCGCGCATCGGCGACGCGCAGTATTGGCTGGACCCGACCCGCCAGCCGCAGATGGCCGATCTGGCCCATCTGACGCAGGCCGACTTCGGCCTCGCCCTGGTCGTCGATCCGCAGACGGAGGCGTTGACGGCGATGTCGCGAGACGATCGGCCGGCGCCGACACGCGAGGTGCGACTGCGCTATGACGCCAAGGCCGGCCTGGACCAGCCGATCGCGCTGACGGTCACCACGACGGCCTCGGGCGAGCGGGCCGACGCCATGCGCCAGGCGATCGCATCGTCCAACAGCGAAGCGCTGCAGAAGTCCTATCTCAATTTCTATTCCGGCGCCTATCCGAGCATCAGCGTGACCGCACCGATGCAGGTGCAGGACGACGAGCGGACCAATCGCATCACGGTCACCGAGCACTATTCGATCGCCACCCTCGCCGACTGGTCCGAGGAAGACCAGCGATTCGAGGCGACGCTCTCGGTGCCCGATACGCTCGAAGTCCTGCGCGTGCCGGCCGCCGCGGCCCGTACGGCGCCGATCGCCGTGGCTCATCCGACCGATCTGACCGTGGTCACCGAGGTGACCCTGCCCGAGGAATGGACGATCAAGACCGACCGGATCGTGGTCGAGGATCCAGCCTTCGTCTTCGAGCGCACGATCTCGCCCGGACCGAAGCAGCTCTCGATCACCGACCGCTACCGCTCGCTCAAGGACGCAGTGCCTGCCGGGGATGCGGTGCGCTACGCGGGCAACATCGGCAAGGCGCGCGACAACACGTTCTATCAGCTGTCCTGGAGCGATCCGGCGCGCGCGGCCGCCGGCGGCCTGGCCGACCGCATCAACTGGCTGGTGCTGATCGTCGGCGCGATGGCGCTGGGCATGTGGACCTGGCTCGCGGTCCGCGCCTGGCATGTCGATCCTCCGCCGATCGGTCTGCCCGCCTCGCCGTCGGCGCCGAGCGGACTGCGCGGCTGGCTCGGGCTGGCGACGCTGGGCGTGACGGTGACGCCGTTCGTTCTGATGTTCGGCCTCTACAGCATCTCATCGGCACTGACTCCGGCCACGTGGGCCGCTCTGACGACCTATGGAACCGCCACCTATCATCCGTTGTGGGCACCGGTGCTGCTGTTCGAGGCGATCGCCATACTCGGCCTGATCGTGTTCTGGGGACTGATCTGCGTGCTCTTCTACCAGCGGCGCACCAGCGCGCCGTACTGGTACATCCGCATGCTGATCGCCAGCGTCCTCTACACCGCGCTCGACTCCGGACTGACGACTCTGCTGCCGGCGGCCACACTCGAAACCAAGGACATCGCCGGTCTCGTCCGTCAGACCCTGATTGCGGCCCTCTGGATCGCCTACTTCATGAAATCCGAGCGCGTTCGCGCCACCTTCGTGAAGCGGCTCGGGCAGGCGCCCGTATCGATCGCCGCCGGACCGGCCGCCGGGTCGGCCTGAGCGCCCGCCGCCCCGAGTCGCGAGATGATGGTCCGAGCCGCGCATCGTCGTCGATCGGAGCGCGGCGGCCGCACGATGCGCCACGCCCTCCTGTCCTGCCTGCTCGTCGCCGTGCTGCCGCTGCTCGTTCAGGCGGCACCGGCCCTGGTCGCGCCCGGTCAGCGTGCGACGCGGATCCACGTCGAGAAGGCCGCGCGTCGCATGACGCTCTATCGCGGCGAGGACGCGATCGGCGTCTATGCGATCCGGCTCGGCGACCGGCCGATCGGACCCAAGCGGCGCGAGGGCGACGAACGCACGCCCGAAGGCGCCTACACGATCAGCGGCCGCAATCCGAACAGCCGCTTCCACCTGAGCCTGCGCGTCTCGTATCCCGAAGCGGAGGATCGCCGCCGCGCACGCGTCGGCGGCCATGCGCCGGGCGGCGACATCATGATCCACGGCGGCAATGCGTGGTTCCGGCCGTTCGACTGGACCGACGGCTGCATCGCGGTCACCGACGAGGAGATGGACGTCATCTATGCGCAGGTCGCCGACGGCACGCCGATCCTGATCGAGCCGTGAGCTCCGCGACGCATCGATGAAGCGGCATGAACGGGCGGCGTCGGAGCCGATGCACGGGCGCGGCGCGGCCGGTCCGGCTCGATCGGCTCAGTCGCCTTCGACCAGATCGCTCAGCCGGTCGATCGCCGCGTCCCATTGCAGCGATATCTGGTCGAGATGGCGGCGCACCTCGTCGAGCCGGCGCGGCCGCAACTGCCAGACGCGTTCGCGGCCGCTGCGCTCGCTGTGCACGAGGCCGGCGTCCGCCAGCGCATCGAGATGCTTGGTGACGGCCTGACGCGACATCTGCGCACCCTCGGTCAGGCGCACGATCGACAGCGGCCCCTCGCTGCACAGGCGCGAGACCAGGGTCAGCCGCGCCGGGTCGCCGAGGGCGGCGAACACCGGCGCGGCCTCGATCAGCCGGGCCCGGGACGCGGCAGACCTCATGCCGTCAAGCGCTCGGCGCCGTCTGCACGAGGTACTTCTCGATCAGGCGCAGCTGCTCGCGCCAGCCTTCCTCGTTCGCGGCGAACGCCGCCGCGCGCCGCGCCAGCGGCACCTGGTCGAAGCCCGACTCGGTGATCGTCAGTCGCGTACCCTCCGGCACCTCCTCCAGCGTGAAGACGATCAGCGTCGTCGGCTCCTGCGTGTAGTCGGCGCCCGGCTCCACCGCGCACGGATGCCAGCGGAACGAGAACCGGTGCGGCGGCTCGATGCGCTCGACGAAGAAATCGAAGACCGTACCTTCGTACGGAGCCTGCTTGCGTGCGAGCGCTTCGTCGACGCGTGTCGGCACGAGACGCCCGCTGACGCGCTCGCCGGCGACGAACGGGCCGGCGATTTCGACGCCGAACCAGATGCCGAACTGGCGGGCGTCGCTGATGGCCTGCCAGACGCGCTCGCGCGGCGCCTTGAGCACGACCTGCTTTTCGATGCGATCGGTACTATCGGTCATATGCAACCTCCTGGTTGCTCGTACGCTACGCACAAGCCGTCAGAAAAGCAACCATCAGGTTGCTCTTTCGCGCAGACGTCGCGCTGGACCTCGCGAGCGCGCATGCGCCGATCCGCTCGCGCGTACGCTCATCGGCGCAGCCACTCTCCGTCGGGCCCGCGCCGGTACACGAAGGTTTCCGACGCGCGCGAGCGCTTGCGCAGGAAGCCGGTCGGCGGCGTCATCGCCTTGATCGCGGCGCTCGACACGCCGGCCGTCTCGACCGTGGCGCGCAGCGATTGCCAGACCGCCTCGATCTCGGCCTCGAGCGCGGGACGGTCGCCGAAGTCCAGCTCGGTCTGGTATTCGAGGATCAGCGTGCGCGCTCCGGCTTCCGGCTCGACCTCGACCAGATCGATCACGGTGACGCGGCGCCCGTCAGCCAGCATCAGATCCGATTCGGCCTGCACGCGCGGCGCTGCGAGCGCCCAGGCGAGCAGCAGCGCTGCGGCGAATCGGGCGATGGGCGAGGTCGCGGACGATCCCGACCGGGCGCCGCGGCGCGAGCGCCCGGTCTTCGTCACGGCTGCATGCGATCGCGACCGGCTCGACCGCATGCCAGGCATCGCGTCGGTGCCGACCGGCGCGGCGGCTTCTTCTCGCGCCTGCGGCCGGTGCAGGTCGATCGATCTGCCGCGCTTCATTCCCATCTCGACCTCGCCTCTTCGCCGGCCAGTGCCTGCATGCTCGCACGGTAGCGTTCCATGAACTGCGCGCGGTCGCCCGCGTAGCGCAGCGATTCGCCGACGAACACGTCGACGAAGAACGGCACGATCAGCCATTCGCCCTTCGGCAGCGACTTGCCGAGCCCATGCGTGAACACCGGCACGATCGGCACCTCGGGCCGGCGCTCGGCGATGCGCGCCAGTCCGGTCTTGTACTCGGCGACCTGCTCGGGCTCGCCGCGCGAGCCTTCCGGGAAGAACACCAGGATCTGCCCGCGATCGAGCGCGTCGACGACCGGCGCCAGCAGGTCCTCGTCCGGATCGCGGCGAACGCGGTTCAGCGGCACGATGCCGACCACGTTCAGCGCGAACCACGCCAGCAGCCGGTTGCGCAGGAAGTAGTCGGCCGCCGCAACCGGACGCACGCGCGGCAGCAGGCGCAGCGGCAGCAGGCTGATCAGCGCCATCGCGTCGAGATGGCTGTTGTGGTTGGCCGCGAGGATCGCCGGACCCGCGCCGGGCAGGCGTTCGCGATGGCGCACGTTGAGGCCGAGCACGAACAGCACGACGACGCGCACGATCACGCCGTAGAACAGCGACCGCAGCACGAAGCCCATCAGTAGTAGAAGTACTTCATGAAGTGGAAGAACAGCGGCGCCGTGAACAGCAGGCTGTCGATGCGGTCGAGCAGGCCGCCGTGGCCGGGAATCAGCGTGCCGCTGTCCTTGACGCCCAGATCGCGCTTGAGCGCGGAGATCGACACGTCGCCGATGAAGCCGCCGAATCCGATCATCAGGCCCGCCGCGACGGCATGCGGCGGCGTCAGCGGCGTCAGCACCGGCGCCAGGAAGAACGCGATCGCCGTCGTCGTCAATGCGCCGCCGAGCAGGCCCTCGACGGTCTTGTTCGGGCTGACGCTCGGGATCACCTTGTGCCGTCCGAGCAGACGCCCCCACACGTACTGCAGCACGTCGTTGAACTGCGTCAGCAGTATGACGAACAGCAGCAGGCCGGCACCGTGCGTCGGCGCGCCCGGCCGCACCGGCCCGGCATCGGGCAGCACCAGCAGATAGGCCAGATGGCTCAGGCCGAACACCATCGTCATCAGGCCCCAGTGGATCGTGCCGGCCGCGCGCAGGAAATCGCGCGTCTCGCCCGAGAGCACCATGCGCATCGCGATGAACAGGAACGCCCAGACCGGGATGAACACCAGGAACATGTGATACCAGGCCTGGTAGACCCACAGATACTGCAGCGGCACGGCCAGGTAGGCCCAGAACAGCACGCGCCGGTCGGCGCGGCGCGTCGGAATCAGCGACAGGTATTCCTTCAGCGCGAGGAACGACAGCACCGCGAAGAAGCCGATCGCGACGCCGCGGCGAAACGCGATCGCGATCGCGAACACCGCCACCATGACCCACCACGCATTGACGCGCGCGGCCAGCTCGGCGTGCCGGCCGGGGCCCGCACCGCGCCGCATCAGCGCGACGATCACGCTCGCGACCACCAGCACGGCGACGATCGCCGCGAACGTCCACAGCACTTCGCGCGGAATCCACAGGTCCAGCGGCATCGCGAGCCTCCCCTCGTGCACGCATCGGCTCGTCGGGCGGCCGGCGGCGTCATGCTATCCCGACGCTGCGGCCGCGCACAGCGTCGAGGACGTTCGCGCGCTGAGGATGCGATCACCGATCGGACAGAAAAGACATCGAGCGTCGGCGCGTTCGGGTGATCGGTCGCGCTAGCGGCGACCGCACGCGCCGTGCTTCGGGCGGCACGCATCACCGTGCGATTCCGCTCGCACACGATGCGTGATCGCATCGCCGCCGTCCCGATGAGCCGCGTGTTCGCCGACGACCGACCGGCCTCCGGCAGAGGCATCGACATCACCGCCGCGCGCGGCCGATGCGACGGCGGCCGCGGCCGACCCGCGTGCTACCCTGCCGCACCCCGACCGTGCCGCCGCCGTGAATCTCCTCGCGATCGAAACCGCCACCGAAGCCTGTTCGGCCGCCGTGCTGACCGATGCCGGCATCGTCGAGCGCTGCGAGCTCGCGCCGCGCCGTCATGCCGAGCTGCTGCTGCCGATGTGCGAGGCCGTGCTGGCCGAGGCCGGCATCTCGCGACGCCAGCTCGACGCGATCGCGGTCGGTCGCGGTCCCGGCGCGTTCACCGGCGTGCGGCTCGCGATCGCGGCGGCGCAGGGCATCGCGCTCGCGCTCGACCGGCCGGTCGTCACGATCTCGTCGCTGGCGGCGCTGGCGCTGCAGGCACCCAACGTCGGCCAGGATGCGACGCTGGCGGTCATCGACGCGCGCATGGGCGAAGTCTATGCCGGCGCGTTCCGGCCGACCGCCGACGGCGGTCTCGAAGCACTCGACGCCGAGAGCGTCGGCGCGGCGACCGCGCTGCGCCTGCCGACGGCCGCGGGCTGGGCCGTGGTCGGCACCGGTTGGACGGCGTTTCCGGAAGCACTGCGCGCGCATCTGCCGGCCGATCCGCTGTTCGCCGACGGCCAGCGCTATCCGCAGGCCGGTGCGGTCGCGCGTCTGGCTGCGCCGCTGGCACGCGCCGGCCACGGCGTCGCCGCCGAGCTCGCGCTGCCGGTCTACTTGCGCGACAAGGTCGCGCTGACGCTCGAGGAGCAGCGGCGCGGCGGCTGAGCGCGACGCGAGAGATCGCGCACATCGTCCCGCGTCCCGCGACCGGCGACGCACGCCTGTTGCCGAGAGCCGCTCACCCACACGGCTTCGAAATACCGCCCGACGGCAAAACGGCCACCCGCTCGCGCGGATGGCCGTTCGTCTCAGCGATCGTCCGCAACGCGGACGGCCATGCTCAGAACCGCACGATGCCCGAGACGCCGAGCAGGTTCGAGTAGTTGTCGAACGAGCCGGTCAGGCGGTTGCCGGTCGCGTTGACGGTGTCGACGTGCGCATCGTTGACGAACAGATGCGTGTAGCCGGCATTGATCTCGAGCGTCTCGCTCGGCTTGTAGCCGATGCCGACGCTGACCCAGCGCCGCGTCGCGTCCGGCACGCGCGGCGTGCGCGTATCGGCATGCGTCGGCGTACCGTCGACCGCGAAGCCGGCACGCAGCGTCCAGACCTCGTCGAGCTTGTAGTCGCCGCCGATCGAGCCGAACCAGGTGTCGCGCCAGCCGAACGGCTCGGACGCGGGCGGCTGCGCCGGATTGTCGAAGTCGATCGTCAGCGCGCGGAAGCTCGACCACTCGGTATACGCGACGCTGGCGCCGAGGCTGAGCCGGTCGTTGACGGTGTGCCACCAGCTGAGCTCGGTGAACGCCGGCGTGTTCAGCGTGGCATGGCCGCGCGTATTCGTGAACGCCGGATCGAGCAGCGGCGCGACCGCGGCCGGCACCTGGAACGTCGCGTTGCCGGACAGCTCGTGCTTGATCTTGGAGTGGTAGTTCAGGCCGACCCGGTCCGAATCGGTCGGCTTCCAGAGCAGGCCGGCCTGCCAGCCGTAGGCCCAGTCGTGACCGGTCATGCGGATGCGGCCGTCGGCGCCCTGCGGCAGGATCGCGCCCTGGGTCGGCCCGGCCAGGATCGCGCCGAGATCGATCGCATTGGACAGGTCCGCCTTGGCGCGCTGCGCGATCGCGCTGAGGCCGATCGAGAACGCGTCGTTGATGCGGAATGCGCCCGAGAACGTCAGCGCCGGCACCTGCAGATCGGACTTGTAGGCCTGATAGCGGCCGACCCAGCCGCTGTTGTAGTCGGTGACGAAGCCGAACGGCACCGTCAGCGCCGCGCCAAGGCTGAAGCGGTCGTTGATCGGCGCGACGTAGTAGATCGCCGGCACCGGCTTGGTGCCGCCGCCGTCGCCGCCGTTGCCGCCGCTGATCGGCCGGCCGAGCGCGTCGGTACCGCTGCCGGAGAACTTGGCGCTGACCTGGATCGCGGTCACGTCGAACTGGAAGCCGCTGCCGGGCAGGTCGAGCATCGCGGCCGGGTTGTTGACGACGACGGCGTAGTCGTCCGGCGCGGCGCCGGCACCGGCGAACGCGCGGCCCATCGCCTTGACGCTGTTCTCCTTGAGCTGGAACGCGCTGGCATGGGCCTGACCGGCGCCGAGACCGACCGCAACGGCAAGCGGCAGGGCGGCCAGGGCCGGCAGGGTGAAGATGCGTGGGGATATTGTCATGGTCGGAACTCGATGCCTGAAGGTTGCCCTGGGTCTCCCGGGGCGTATCAGGCCTGTTCGATCCGCAACTTTCAAGCGTTCGTTTGAATTTCGTTCAGCGCCGTCGAGCCCCCGTTCATCGGCGGCGTAGTGCGCGTTCAGGCGCTGCGGACCTCGGCCTGCGCCAGCCGCGCGATGGCCTCGCCGGCCAGCGCCGACAGGCCAGCGCCGCCGGCCTGCCAGTGCGCGAGGATCTGGCGCCGCATGCGCGGCTCCCAGAAGCGCTGGATGTGGCCGAGCATGCCGTCGATGCCGGCCTCGCGATCCGGATCGGATGCGAAGTAGGCGGCGATGTCGTTGGCCATCTGTACGAGTCGTTCGACGTCCATCGGTCAAGGCTCCGAAACGGTGATGCGGTGCGGATGAGTGTAGACGGCCTGGCCGTCGCGCCGCGCGAAGCCGATCAGGGTCAGACCGGCCGAATCGGCCAGATGGATCGCCAGCGCGGTCGGCGCCGAGATCGCGACCATCAGCGTGATGCCGACGGTGGCCGCCTTCTGCACCATCTCGTAACTGGCGCGGCTGGTGACGACGAGAAAGCCCGATCCGGCATCGAGGCGCGCGCGCGCCATCGCGCCGATCAGCTTGTCGAGCGCGTTGTGGCGGCCGACGTCCTCGCGCACCAGCAGCAGCGCGCCGGCCGGGTCGGCCCAGGCGGCGGCATGGGTCGCGCCGCTCAGCGCATTGACCGGCTGCGCGGCCGCGAGCGCGGCCAGGGCGCGCTGCACGGCCGCCGTGTCGACCACAGGCCCGACGCCCACCGGCGGCGGATGCCGCACGACGTCCTCCAGCGCCTGCGTGCCGCACAGGCCGCAGCTGCTGCGGCCGGTCAGGTTGCGCTGCCGCGCGGCGACCGCCTCGGCGCGTGCGGCCGGCACCGTCATCGCGACCTCGATGCCTTCGAGCAGCGGCTCGACCGCGACCGCCTGCAGCTCGGCCGCATCGGCGATCACGGCCTCGCTCAGCGAGAAGCCGAGCGCGAAATCCTCCAGATCGGCCGGCGTCGCCATCATCACGACGTGCGGTTGGCCGTTGTAGTGCAGCGCCACCGGAATCTCGGCCGCGATCCAGTCTTCCTCATGCCGTGCGGAGCCCTCGCGCAGGCGCACGATCGTGCGCCGCACCGCGCCGGCCTCGCCGGTCGGCGCGGGGGCGCCGGCGGGCGTGGATGCATCGCGGGCAGGAACGGACGGCATGGGCGGAACGGCTACTCGGCGGCGCCGGAAGAAAGGGGGCGGCACGCGGCGACGTGTCCGCAGCGACTCTACCGGATTCGCCGCGGCGTGCTAAGGCGCGCGCGGCCGGTGCGCGCGTATGCCGCGCGGTCGAGCGGCCGATGATCCCTGGGCGGTGCGCACTGCGTATGTCCGGACATCGGGGCGAGCGCCCCATCCAGGAGATCGCCCCATGCACCGCCGCATCGCTACGTCCGCTTTCGCGCTGATCCTCGCCGCCGGCACCGTCCACGCCCAGGACGGCCTGCTCGACCCGGACTTCGGCCTCTTCGGCACCGGCCGCAACGTCATCGTCCACGACCAGGGCGGCGGCAACGCCGACCAGTCGGCCGGCGTGCTGGTCGCGCCGGACGGATCGATCTATCTGATCGGCACCGCGCAGACCGCCGGCGGCTCGCGCCATGCGATCACGCGCCTGACCGCCGCAGGCATCCGCGACGAGTCGTTCGGCGTCGGCGGCACCGTCTACTCGTCCGCCGCGGACCTGACCGCACGCCGCGCGCGCTTCGACGGAGCCGGCAACCTGCTGGTCGCCGGCTCCCGCACGGTGAGCGGCACCAATACCGATTTCCACCTGTGCCGCTACACGCCGCAGGGCCAGCCGCTGGCGTTCAGCGCGATCGGCAGCGCCTGCGTGACGATCGCGTTCGATACGCAGAACGAAGAAAGCGCCGACGTCGCCAACGACATCCTGGTCGACCCGAACGGACGCATCGTGCTCGCCGGCACCGCGCGCCTGCCCGGCGGCTTCAGCCTCGGCGCGATCGCGCGCCTGCGCACGGACGGCACCGCGGACACCGCCTTCGACAACCAGGGCAAGCGCGTCTACCAGCTCGGCCCCACGCCGGTCACGCGCTTCAATGCGATCGACCGCATGCCGACCGGCAAGTACGTCGTGGTCGGCGAGTTCGGTTCGCCCGATGCCGAGAACGGCACCTCGGCGCTGATCGCCATGCTGACGACCGACGGCACGCCCGACCCGGCCTTCCAGGCCGGCGCCGGCTATGCGGGCCTGGCGATCGACGGCGGCGCGCCGTTCAACCGCGACGAGGCGGCCACCGGCGTGCGCGTGCAGCGCGACGGCACGATCCTGGTGATCGGCAATACGCAGATCGCCGATTCGAGCGTGCGCTACCGCCTGTTCGCGTACAAGATCGTGCCAGCCGCCCTGCTGACGCTCGACACCGGCTTCGGCAGCAACGGCCGCGTGCTGATCGAGGACGGCCACTCGCTGGTGGTCGAGGACCTCCTCGTGCAGTCCGACGGCCGCATCGCACTGGTCGGCACGCGCCGCGCCACGGCGGCGTTCGCGCTCGACATGGCGGTGCTGCGGCTGCGCCGCGACGGCACACCCGATCCGACGTTCGGCTCGAACGGCCGCACGTATCTGGATTTCGTGCTGCCGGGCGAGTTCGATTACGGCCTGCGCATCGCCTCGCAGGCGGGCCGGCTGATCGTCGCCGGCCATTCACTGCGCGCCGCACCGCAGAACTACGACCTGACCGTCGCACGGCTCGGCAACGACCGGATCTTCGCCGACGCGCTGGAGTGAGCCGCGCCGTGCCGACCCCGGAGCCGGCGGCCGGTCGAGCCCTGTGCGCATCCGGCGCGGCCGCGCACGGACAGCGCAGCGGCGAATCGCTACCATCGGGCGATGGTCGAGCCATCGCCCGCGATCACCTCCGCCCTGGCCCAGGCGCACGATGCCGAAGGCCGCGACCGGCTGCTCGCCCTGGTCTACGAGGACATGCTGCGCATCGCGCGTGCGCAGCTGCGGCGGCAGCGCTCCGGCCAGACGCTCGACACCCGTGCGCTCGTCAACGAGGCCTATCTGAAGCTGTTCGACGGCGGCGGCATGGACTACGCGAACCGCTCGCACTTCTTCGCGACCGCGGCGCGCGCGATGCGCCAGGTCGCGATCGACTATGCCCGCGCGCGGCTGGCCGAGCGGCGCGGCGGCGGCGCCGAGCACCTCGACCTCGACGCGCTGGAGGGCCAGCCGCTGCCGGTCGATGCGCAGGCCGAGCAGCTGCTCGCGATCGACGCCGCGCTCGACGCGCTGGCCATGCTCGACGAACGACTGGTCAAGGTCGTCGAGCTGCGCTTCTTCGCCGGCCTGGAGGTCAAGGACATCGCGGCCCTGCTCGAGGTCTCCGAACCGACGATCAAGCGCGATACGCGGGCGGCCAAGGCATTCCTGCAACAGCGACTCGGCAGCGGCTGAGGCGGCAGCCGCGCGCCGGCAACCGGCAGCAAGGGGAGAGACATCGTGGATGCGCAGAACTGGCGGCGCGTGCGCGCGCTGTTCGACGAACTGGCCGATACGCCGCCGGCGCAGTGGCAAGAGCGCCTGCAGGCGCTGGCGCCCGGCGAGGATGCGCTGCACGCCGACGTGCTCGCGCTGCTCGCAGCCGACCGCGGCCGATCGCTCGGCACCGATCTGGCCGCGCAGGCCCCGGACCTGCTCGACGATCTGGCCGGCCGCTCGGCGCAGGCCGATCTGGCCGGCCGTCGCGTCGGCCCGTTCCGGCTGCTGCGCGAGATCGGCCGCGGCGGCATGGGCACGGTCTGGCTGGCCGAGCGCGCCGACGGCCAGTTCGCGCAGCAGGTCGCGATCAAGCTGATCCGCAGCGGCTGGGACGCCGCCGACGGACAGGCGCGCTTCCGCGCCGAGCGGCAGATCCTGGCCGGCTTGACCCACCCGAACATCGCGCGGCTGATCGACGGCGGCGTCGACGGCGAGGACCGGCCGTGGCTGGCGCTGGAGTACGTCGACGGCGTCGACCTGCGCACGTACTGCGAGCGTGCCGGCCTCGGCGTCGCGGCGCGGCTGCGCCTGTTCCTGATCGTCTGCGCGGCGGTCGCGCATGCGCATGCGCGGCTGATCGTGCATCGCGACCTGAAACCTTCGAACCTGCTGGTCACGCCGGCCGGCGAGGTCAAGCTGCTCGATTTCGGCATCGCCAAGCTGATCGACGGCGCCGACGCCGGCGTCAGCGCCGCGCGCGTGTTCACGCCCGAATACGCCGCGCCCGAGCAGGTGCGCGGCGAGCCGGTGACCACGGCGGTCGACGTGCACGCGCTCGGCCTGCTGCTGTACGAACTGCTGACCGGCCGGCGGCCGTACCGCCTCGAGCGCAGCACGCCGGCCGCGTACGAACGGGCGATCCTCGACCAGGAGCCGGCGCGGCCGAGCCAGGCCGTGCTGCAGGCCGACGGCGACACCGGCGCGCCGGTGTCGCCGCGCCTGCATCGCGCGCTGCGCGGCGATCTCGACGCGATCGTGCTGAAGGCGCTGCGTAAGGATCCGGCCCATCGCTACGCGTCGGTGGCCGAGCTCGCGGCCGATCTGGAGCACCATCTGGCCGGCCGGCCGGTCACCGCGCGGCGCGGCGGCTGGCGCTACCGCGCCGGCCGTTTCGTGCGCCGCCACGCGCTGGCCGCCGGCCTGGCCGCCGCCGCCGTGCTCGCGCTGGCGGCCGGTCTGACCGCGGCGCTCTGGCAGGCCGCCGAGGCGCGCGCCCAGCGCGACCTGGCGCGCAGCGAGAGCGGCAAGGCCGAGCAGACGATCCAGTTCCTGCTCGACATCTTCCGCAGCGCCGATCCCGCACTGACGCGCGGCCGCAAGGTCACCGCCGAGGAGCTGCTGCAGCGCGGCGTCGAGCGCATCGACCGGCACCGCCTCGACGACGCGGCGATGCGCTACGGCCTGCTCGTCGCGATGGGCGAGGCGTATCTGGGCATCGGCGATCTCGGCCGCGCGTACCCGCTGTTCGAACGCGCACTGGCGCTGCAGCGCGAGGCGCTGCCCGAGGACACGCTCAAGCGCGTGCGCGCGCTGGTGCTGATGGGCCGCAGCCGCGGCGGCGGCGACGATCTGGCACTGGCCGGGCGGCATCTGGACGAGGCGGCCGCCCTGCTGCCGCCCGAGGCGGCCGACGGCGAACTGGCGGCCGACCTGCTGGTGTCGCGCGGCATCAACCGGCTCGCGCTCGGCGACGCGGCCGGCGCGATCGACGACATGGCGCGCGGCGTGGCGCTGTTCGGCGCGACGCGCGGACCCGGCGACAGCCAGACCGCGAGCGCGGCGATCACGCTGAGCTGGGCCTACGACGAGCAGGACCGCGTCGCCGACGCGCGCGCGGTGCTGACGCCGGTGGTCGCGGCGCTGCGCGCGGCACCGGACGAGAACCCGGCGCGCCTGGCCGATGCGCTCGACGCGCTGGCCAATACCTACACCGCCGCGAGCGAGGCCGGCGAGGCGGTCGCGCTGCGTCGCGAGGCGCTGGCGATCACGCGCCGGCTCTACGGCGACGCGCATGGCTACGTGCAGATCCGGCTCAACAACCTGGCCTTCAGCCTGCTGCGCGCGCACGACTACGCCGGCGCGAACGCGGCGATGAAGGAATCGCTGGCCGGCGTGCAGGCGACCGAGCCGCCCGGTTCGCGCAAGCTCGGCGCGACGCTCAACAACCTGGCGACGACCGAGTACGCGCTCGGCCACTGGGCCGAGGCCGAACGGCTCTGGGGCGAGGCGCTGGCGATCCGCCGCGCCGGCGGCGATCCGACCGACGTCGCGTTCAGCCTGACCGGCAGCGCCGGTGCCGCGCGCGAGCAGGACCGGCTGGACGACGCCAAGGCGCGCGTCGACGAGGCGCTCGGTCTGTTGCGCGCGCATGCCTCGCCGAAACCCTCGCATCTGGCCAGGACGCTGACCGAGCGCGCCGAGGTCGAGCTCGCGCTCGGCGCCAGCGACTGCGCGCTCGCCGAGGAGGCGCTGGCCGTGCTCGCGCGCGCCGGCACCGCGGAGGACGACCCGCAGCGCCTGCATGCCGAGGCGGTCGCGGCCGGCTGCCTGTGGCGGCGCGACGGCAGCACGACGGCGCGCGATCGCGTCGCGGCCGCGCAGGCGGCGCTGCGACAGGCCCTGCCGGCCGACGCGCCGCGGCTGCGGCAAGCCGGGCGCTATACGGTCACCGATACGCGTTGAGCGGCCCACCTGCCGCTGCGCACACCGACTCACCGGACCGCAGCGCGGAGGCGTCGCCGATCCGAGTCGTCGAGGCGAACCTGGACGTGCTCGCATCGCCGGCACGGGGCCCGCGCGACTCGACGGCGCCCCGGCTCGACGGCGCCGAAGATGGGCGAGGCCTTGCTCGACGGCGTCTCAGCGCGCCGGCGCGGCTTCCTTGCGGCGTTCGCGCAGCAGCGCCTGCTGCTGCTCGCTGAAGGCGCGGTAGCGCTGCTGCCACTCCGAAGGCTGGCTGACGCGCGTGACCTCGACCGCGGTGACCTTGTACTCGGGACAGTTGGTCGCCCAGTCGGAGTTCTCGGTCGTGATGACGTTGGCGCCCGAGAACGGGAAGTGGAACGTCGTGTAGACGACGCCCGGCTGCATGCGATCGCTGATCGTCGCGCGCAGCACGGTCTCGCCGGCGCGGCTCTCGATGCCGACCCAGTCGCCCTCGGCGATGCCGCGCTGCTCGGCGTCGTGCGGATGCAGCTCGAGCCGGTCCTCGGCGTGCCAGGTGTTGTTGGCGGTGCGGCGCGTCTGCGCGCCGACGTTGTACTGGCTCAGGATGCGGCCGGTGGTCAGGATCAGCGGGAACTTCGCGTTGACCTTCTCGGCGGTCGGCACGTACTCGGTCAGCATGAACTTGCCCTTGCCGCGCACGAACTGCTCGATGTGCATCGTCGGCGTGCCGTCCGGCGCAGCCTCGTTGCACGGCCACTGCACGCTGCCTTCGCGGTCGAGCTTGGCGTAGCTGACGCCGTGGAACGTCGGCGTCAGCCGCGCGATCTCGTCCATGATCTCGGACGGACGGCGGTAGTCCATCGGATAGCCGAGCGCATTGGCGAGCAGCTGCGTGATCTCCCAGTCGGCATAGCCGGCCTTGGGCTTCATGACGCGCCGCACGCGTGAGATGCGCCGCTCGGCATTGGTGAACGTGCCGTCCTTCTCGAGGAACGAGGAGCCGGGCAGGAAGACGTGCGCGAACTTCGCGGTCTCGTTGAGGAACAGGTCCTGCACGACGATGCATTCCATCGCGGTCAGCGCGGCGGTCACGTGCTGCGTGTTCGGGTCGCTCTGCGCGATGTCCTCGCCTTCGATGTAGAGGCCCTTGAACTCGCCGTCGAGCGCGGCCTCGAACATGTTGGGGATGCGCAGGCCCGGCTCGTGGTGCAGCGTCACGCCCCAGGCCGATTCGAACAAGGCGCGCGTCGAGCCGTCCGAAACGTGGCGGTAGCCCGGCAGTTCGTGCGGGAACGAGCCCATGTCGCACGAGCCCTGCACGTTGTTCTGGCCGCGCAGCGGATTGACGCCGACGCCGCGGCGGCCGACGTTGCCGGTCGCCATCGCCAGGTTCGCGATCGCCATGACCGAGGTCGAGCCCTGCGAGTGCTCGGTGACGCCGAGGCCGTAGTAGATCGCCGCATTGCCGCCGGTCGCGAAGAGCCGCGCGGCGCCGCGCACCAGGGCGGCCGGCACGCCGGTATCGGCTTCGCTGACCTCGGGCGAATGGCGCGGATCGGCGACGAATGTGCGCCATTTGTCGAATGCGTCGGTCTCGCAGCGCAGCGCGACGAAGGCCTCGTCGACCAGGCCCTCGGTGACGATCACGTGCGCCAGTGCGGTCAGCAATGCGACGTTGGTGCCGGGCCTGAGCTTGAGGTGGTAGTCGGCCTTGACGTGCGGCGTGCGCACCAGGTCGATGCGGCGCGGATCGACGACGATCAGCCGCGCGCCCTGGCGCAGCCGGCGCTTCATCTGCGAGCCGAACACCGGATGGCCGTCGGTCGGATTGGCGCCGATCACCATGATCACGTCGGCGTCCATGACCGAGTCGAAGTCCTGCGTGCCGGCCGACTCGCCGAGCGTCTGCTTGAGTCCGTAGCCGGTCGGCGAATGGCACACGCGCGCGCAGGTGTCGACGTTGTTGTTGCCGAAGCCGGCGCGCACCAGCTTCTGCACGAGATAGGTCTCCTCGTTCGTGCAGCGCGAGGACGTGATGCCGCCGACCGCGTCGCGGCCGTAGGCGGCCTGGATGCGGCGGAACTCGCGCGCGGTGTGCGCGATCGCCTCCTCCCACGACACCACGCGCCACGGATCGGTGATCTTCTCGCGGATCATCGGCGTCGTGATGCGGTCCGGATGCGTCGCGTAGCCGAACGCGAAACGGCCCTTGACGCAGGAATGGCCGTGATTGGCCTTGCCGTCGACGTCCGGCACCATGCGCACGACCTCCTCGCCCTTCATCTCGGCGCGGAACGAGCAGCCCACGCCGCAGTAGGCGCAGGTCGTGACCGTGCTGTGCTCGGCCTGGCCGAGCGCGATCAGCGATTTCTCCGACAGGGTCGCGGTCGGGCAGGCCTGCACGCAGGCGCCGCAGGACACGCATTCGGACGCGAGGAACGGATCGTCCTGGCTCGCGGCGACCTTCGAATCGAAGCCGCGGCCCTGGATCGTCAGCGCGAACGTGCCCTGCTGCTCCTCGCAGGCGCGCACGCAGCGCGAGCAGACGATGCACTTGGACGGGTCGAACGTGAAATACGGATTGGTCTCGTCCTTGGCGACGTACTGCGGATTGGCGACCAGCGCCGTCGCGGCGCCGTGGCCGGCGATCGCGCCGTCCGCGGCGACGTCAGGCTGGACGTGGTTGGCGCCGTCGTAGCCGTAGCGGACCTCGCGCAGGCCGACCACGCCGGCCATGTCCTGCAGCTCGCAATGGCCGTTGGCCGGACAGGTCAGGCAGTCCAGCGGATGGTCGGAGATGTACAGCTCCATCACGCCGCGGCGGATCTCGCCGAGCTTGGGCGTCTGCGTCGCGACCTTCATGCCCTCGGCGACCGGCGTCGTGCACGAGGCCGGATAGCCGCGCATGCCTTCGATCTCGACCAGGCACAGCCGGCACGAGCCGAACGCCTCGAGCGTATCGGTCGCGCACAGCTTCGGGATCGCGATGCCGCTCTGCGCGGCGGCGCGCATCACCGAGGTGCCCGGCGGCACGCTGACGGCGACGCCGTCGATCTCGAGCCGGACCGGCTTGAGGCTCGACATCAGCTGGATCGCGGGGGTGCCGTAATCGGCTTCGGCTATGGAACGCATGGCGTGAACCTCGCTGCTGCGCGCACCGGCCGGCCGCAACCGGCCGGCGCGCCGTCAGGCGACCTGCGCGTGATCGCGCGGCCGGAAATCCTCGGGAAAATGGTTGAGCGCGCTGAGCACCGGATACGGCGTCAGGCCGCCGAGCGCGCACAGCGAACCGTTGAGCATCGTGTCGCAGAGGCTGCGCAGCAAGGCGGTGTTGCGCTCGACCTCGCGCGCGGCCTGGATCTTCGCGACCACCTCCACGCCGCGCGTCGAACCGATCCGGCACGGCGTGCACTTGCCGCAGGACTCGATCGCGCAGAACTCCATCGCGAAGCGCGCCTGCTCGGCCATGTCGACGGTGTCGTCGAAGACGACGATGCCGCCGTGGCCGAGCATCGCGCCGATCGCCGCGAACGCCTCGTAGTCGATCGCGGTGTCGAACTGCGATTCGGGCAGATACGCGCCGAGCGGGCCGCCGACCTGCACCGCACGGATCGGCCGGCCGCTGGCCGAGCCGCCGCCGTAGTCGTAGAGCAGCTCGCGCAGGGTCAGGCCGAACGCCTTCTCGATCAGGCCGCCGTAGCGGATGTTGCCGCCGAGCTGCAGCGGCAGCGTGCCGCGCGAGCGGCCGACGCCGTAGTCGCGGTACCACTCGGCGCCGTGCGCGAGGATGTCCGGCACCGAGGCCAGCGTGATGACGTTGTTGATGACGGTCGGCCGGCCGAACAGGCCCTCGAGCGCCGGCAGCGGCGGCTTGAAGCGGACCTGGCCGCGCTTGCCTTCGAGGCTCTCGAGCAAGGACGTCTCCTCGCCGCAGACGTAGGCGCCGGCGCCCATGCGCACGTCGAGCTCGAACGTGCGGCCGCTGCCGCATACGTCCGCGCCGATCCAGCCGGCCGCGCGCGCGCGATCGATCGCCTCGCGGAACAGCGCGAACGCGAGCGGGTATTCGCTGCGCAGATAGACGTAGCCCTGCGTCGCGCCGACCGCGAGGCCGGCGATCGCCATGCCCTCGATCAGGCGATACGGATCGCCCTCGAAGATCATGCGGTCGGAGAACGTGCCCGAGTCGCCCTCGTCGGCATTGCAGACGATGTACTTCTGACCGGCCTCGGCGCCGAGCACGGTCTTCCACTTGATGCCGGCCGGAAACGCCGCGCCGCCGCGGCCACGCAGGCCCGAGTCGAGCACCGCCTGCACGATCGCCGGACCGTCCATCGCGAGCGCACGTTCGAGGCCGGTCCAGCCGCCGTGCGCGCGATAGTCCTCCAGGTCGAGCGGATCGATCGTGCCGATCCGCGAGAAACACAGGCGCTCCTGGTTGCGGAAGTACGCCAGCTCGGCGACCGCGCCGACGCGCAGGCGATGCGCGCCACCGGCGAGAAAGCCCGCCTCGAACAGCGCCGGCACGTCGGCGACGGCGACCGGTCCGTAGCCGATCCGGCCGGCCGGCGTCTCGACCTCGACCAGCGGCTCGAGCCAGAACATTCCGCGCGAACCGTTGCGGACCAGCGTCAGCGGCAGGCCGCGCCGCTCGGCCTCGGCGGCGATCGCGCGTGCGACCGCGTCGGCGCCGACCGCGCGCGCGCTGGTGTCGAGCGGTACGTAGACGCGTACCGGCGTCGGCGCCGCGTTCATCGCGCCACCCCGCAGTCGTCGAGCCACTGATCGAGCGCCTCGGCGCCGAGCCGGCCGTGGACCTCGCCGTCGAGCATCGCCGACGGCGCGCAAGCGCAGTTGCCGAGGCAGTAGACCGGCTCGAGCGTGACCGCGCCGTCGGCCGTGGTCTGGTGGAAACCGATATGCAGGCGCTCGCGCAGACGACGCTCGAGCTCGCGCGCGCCCATCGCCTGGCAGGCCTCGGCGCGGCACAGCTGCAGCACGTGGCGGCCCGGCGGCTCGGAGCGGAAGTGGTGATAGAAGCTGATCACGCCGTGCACCTCGGCGCGGCTGAGATTCAGGCCCTGCGCGATGACCGGCACCGCCGCGGCCGGCACGTGGCCGAGCGCGTCCTGGATCGCGTGCAGGATCGGCAGCAGCGCGCCGGGCAGGTCGCGCAGGCGTTCGACCGCGGCCAGCACCTGCGCCCGATCGGCCGCGGGCAGCGACGCAGCGGCCTCCGTATCGGCGACGGCCAGGCTCATGTGGCCCTCCGGCGATCGGCGGCGGGAATGCCGCGAAGCGCGCAGGCGCCGCGGCGACGGACGTGGCTGGCCATGAAATCCTCCCAGCGGCTGGCGATGGCCCGAATATATGTTGTGTGCAGCTTATCGGGTCCGGCCAGGGTACCGCATCGGCGCTGCTTTTCAATCGCCGTATCGTCTAGTATTAGGCTATCGACAGCCTATTTGGCTGTACCGGGATTCTCATGTTCGAGATCGACATCCGTCCGGACTGGACGCTGCGCATGCGCGGCGGCCAGCCCCTGCCCGGCCATCTGATCGCGCTGCTCGGCGCGATACACGAGCACGGCTCGCTGGCGGCCGCGGCCCGGGCCTGCGGCCTGTCGTACCGCTACGCCTGGGGCCTGCTGCAGCAGGCCACGACCCAGCTCGGCGCGCCGCTGCTGGTGCCCACGCGCGGCCGCGGCGCGCGTCTGACCGGGCTCGGCGAGCGGCTGGTCTGGGCCGACCGGCGCATCGCCGACCGGCTCTCGCCGATGCTCGAGAGCCTCGCCGCCGAGATCGGCATCGAGCTCGAACGCACATTGGCCGACCCGGCCGCACCGTTGCGCATGCACGCCTCGCACGGGTTCGGCGTCGAGGCGCTGCGCCGCTTCCTGGCCGAGGCCGGCACGCCGCTCGACCTCAAGTACCGCAGCCCCGACGACGCATTGGCGGCGCTGCGCGCCGGCGCCTGCGATCTGGCCGGACTGCACCTGCCGATCGGTCCGATGCAGCGCGAACTGCTCGATCACTACCGCGACCGCCTCGATCCACAGCGCGACCGCGTCGTCCATCTGGCGGTGCGGCGCCAGGGCATCGTGCTCGCGCCCGGCAACCCCCAAGGCGTCGGCAGCCTGATCGATCTGCTGCGTCCGGACCTGCGCTTCATCCACCGCCAGCCAGGCTCGGGCACGCGTCTGCTGCTCGAGCGCCTGCTCGCGCGCGAAGGTCTCGACATCGCGCGCATCCACGGCTGCGACGTCGAGGAACTGACCCATGCCGCCGTCGCGGCCTACGTCGCCAGCGGCCTGGCCGACGCCGGCTTCGGCCTGGAACCGCCGGCACGGCGCTACGGACTGCACTTCATCCCGATCCTGTCCGAGCACTATTTCTTCCTCTGCGACGGCGACCTGCTGCCGCGCGCGCCGCTGGCCGGCCTGGTCGAGGTGCTGCGCAGTGCGCCGTTCCGCGCCGAGCTCGACCGCCTGCCCGGCTACGATGCGAGTCGCTGCGGCCAGGTGCAGACGCTGGCCGAGGCGTTCGGACCGTTCTGAACGGCACGTGGCGGATCGCGCTGCCCGCTGTCGAGCCGCTGTACTACGCTTGGCGGCGACGCCTGTTTCGGAGTCCGCCGCGATGAACCGAACCGATCCCACCGCCCCGCTGCAGATCGCCTGCCCGCATTGCCATGCGCTCAATCGCGTACCGGCAGCCCGCCTCGGTGACGGGCCGGTCTGCGGGCGCTGCCGCCGGCCGCTGTTCGCCGGTGCGCCGTTCGCGCTCGACGCGGCGCATTTCGACGCGCATGCCGCGCGCAGCGACCTGCCGCTGGTCGTCGATTTCTGGGCGCCGTGGTGCGGGCCGTGCCGGACGATGGCGCCGGCGTACGCGCAGGCCGCTTCGGTGCTCGAACCGCAGGTCCGTCTGGCCAAGGTCGACACCGAGGCCGAGCCAGCGCTCGGCGCACGCTTCGGCATCCGCAGCATCCCGACGCTGGCGATCTTCGTGCACGGCCGCGAACTCGCGCGCCAGGCCGGCGCGATGCCGGCGCAGGCGATCGTCGCCTGGGTCCGCCAGCAGCTGCCGCGCTGAGGCCGGCGTACGCGGGCCGGCGCGCGGCCGGAACCTTCCCTGCCACGCTGCGGCCGGCCGTGTGTGGCGCCGGCACGTCCGGCCCGCCCGGCGCTGCAACGGCGATCGGCGGGCTGCGGCAATCGGACGCTGAAGACGCCGTGCCGATCGGTTCACGAGCACGCGCACTTCGCCGAAAATCGCCTGTGTCAGACTGCCGGCATGCGAGTCCCCGCTCGGCGCGCGATCGCCGCCAGGCCCTTCCGAGTCCCCGAGAGGTAGTACGCAGATGATCGAACGAGTCGCAGCCGGCCGCCTGCAGGTCGCACGGGAACTGCACGCCTTCATCGAACGCGAGGCGCTGCCGGGCACCGGCCTGACCGCCGAAGCGTTCTGGGCCGGCGCCGACGCGCTGATCCACGAGCTCGCGCCGGTCAACCGTCGCCTGCTGGCCGAACGCGACCGCCTGCAGGGCGAGCTCGACGCCTGGCATCGCGCGCACCCGGGGCCGATCTCCGATGCGGCCGGCTACCGCGCACTGCTCGAGCGGATCGGCTATCTGCGGCCGGCGCAGCCGGCCACGACGATCACGACCGCCGACGTCGATCCGGAGATCGCCGCCCTGGCCGGACCGCAGCTGGTCGTGCCGGCCAGCAATGCGCGCTACGCGCTCAACGCGGCCAATGCGCGCTGGGGCTCGCTGTACGACGCGCTGTACGGCACCGACGCGCTCGGCAGCGCGCCGCCGGCCGGCGCGAGCGGCTACGACGCCGAGCGCGGCGCCGCGGTCATCGCCTATGCGCGCGCGTTCCTCGACGAGAGCTTCCCGCTCGCGTCCGGCTCGCATGCCGACGCGACGGCCTATCGCGTCGAGGACGGCCGGCTCGTCGTCGCGCTCGACGGCAGCTCGACCGGCTTGCACGATCCGGCGCAGTTCGCCGGCCATCGCGGCGAGGCGGCCGCGCCCGATGCGATCGTGCTGCGCCATCACGGACTGCACGTCGAGATCGCGATCGACCGCGCGCATCCGATCGGCCGCGCGGACCGCGCCGGCGTCGCCGACGTCGTCGTCGAGGCCGCCCTGACCAGCATCGTCGATTGCGAGGATTCGGTCGCCGCGGTCGATGCGCCGGACAAGGTCGCCGTCTACCGCACCTGGCTCGGCCTGATGCGCGGTACCTTGAGCGAGACCGTGACCAAGGGCGGACGCAGTTTCGAGCGGCGCCTGGCCGAGGACCGTCCCTACACCGCGCCGGACGGGCAGCCGCTGCTGCTGCGCGGCCGCGCGCTGCTGCTGGTCCGCAACGTCGGCCATCTGATGACGACGCCGGCCGTGCTCGACGGCGACGGCCGCGAGGTGCCCGAAGGCATGCTCGACGCGCTGGTCACGAGCCTGGCCGCGCTGCACGACCGCGCGCGCCGCGCCAACGCGCGCGAGGGCAGCATCTACATCGTCAAGCCGAAGATGCACGGACCCGACGAGGTCGCGTTCGCCGATACGCTGTTCGCGCGCGTCGAAGACCTGCTCGGCCTGCCGCGCGCGACGCTGAAGATGGGCATCATGGACGAGGAACGGCGCACCTCGGTCAATCTAGCCGCGTGCATCGCCGCGGCCTCGACGCGCGTGGTCTTCATCAACACCGGCTTTCTCGACCGCACCGGGGACGAGATCCACAGCGCGATGGAAGCCGGTCCGGTCGTGCGCAAGGGCGAGATGAAGTCGGCCGCGTGGATCGGCGCCTACGAGCGCAACAACGTCGTGGTCGGTCTCGCCTGCGGCCTGCGCGGCCGCGCGCAGATCGGCAAGGGCATGTGGGCGATGCCGGACCGCATGGCCGCGATGCTGGCCGAGAAGATCGCCCATCCGCGCACCGGCGCCAGCACCGCCTGGGTGCCGTCGCCGACCGCCGCGACGCTGCATGCGCTGCACTACCACCGCGTCGACGTCGCCGCGGTCCAGGCCGAGGCCGAGCGCGAACGGGCCGGCGTCGACGGCGAGGCGCTGCTCGCGGGCCTGCTGACGATTCCGGTCGTCGCCGAGCCGCGCTGGTCGGCCGCCGAGATCCAGCAGGAGCTCGACAACAACTGCCAGGGCATCCTCGGCTACGTCGTGCGCTGGATCGATCAGGGCGTGGGCTGCTCGAAGGTGCCGGACATCCACGACGTCGGCCTGATGGAGGACCGCGCGACGCTGCGCATCTCGAGCCAGCACATCGCCAACTGGCTGCGCCACGGCATCGTCGATGCGGCCCAGGTCGACGCGACGCTGCAGCGCATGGCCGGCGTGGTCGACCGCCAGAACGCCGCCGACCCGGCCTATCGGCCGATGGCGGGCGACGTCGCCGGATCGGCCGCGTTCCAGGCCGCGCGCGCGCTGATCTTCGAAGGCTGCGCACAGCCCAACGGCTACACCGAGCCGCTGCTGCACGCCTGGCGCCGACGCTTCAAAGGCGAGCGCTGAGGTCGAGCGGCCGCCGCGTCAGGTCGATTCGATCATCGGCCGGCGCACCGGCCGCGTGCGCATCGGCTCGGATGCCGCGGCGCCGGCCACCACGTGCGGCGACGGCGTATCGTCGATCGGCGCATCGATCCATGGCCGCACCGCGGCGCGCATCGCCGTCACTGCGCCGGGCGGCAGCTCGGCGCGCGTCGCGAACGCGGCCGTCGCCGGCGCGGCCAGCGCACGCCGCAGCGTCAGCGCATAGCAGCCCGAGACCACTGCGCGTGCGACCGCCGCGCCGGTACGCGGCGGACGCTCATCCGGCAGCGGGTCGAGCCCGTCGCTGACGTTGTTCGCGAGCAGGGCCAGACGCGGTTGCGCGGTGATCGCGGTCAAGGCGGCATAGCGCACGCCGTGGCGGATCAGGTCGCGCACGAGTTCGGCCGGCCAGCCGCGCAGCCGCGCGCGCTCGAGCGGCAGCGCGGCGTCGCCGCCGTCGGCACCGCGATCGCAGGCCAGCCTGACGCCGGCTTCGAGGCTGGCCTGCGCGAGCAGGCGTGCGATCTCGGCCGCCTGTCGGCGGCCCGCTTCGGATCCGTACTCGACGCCGAGCAGCGCCAGCGCGTCGGCCATGCCGGTCAGGCCGACACGTAGGCTGCGCGAACGCGCGCCGCCCGGCGCCGCGGCATCGGCCGCCGCGTCGAGCGCGGTCACCGCCAGCCGCGCGGTCTGTGCCAGCGAGGCGCGGTCGATCGCGGCATCGGCGCCGAAGCGGCCGCGCACGAACACCGGCACGTTGATCAGCGCGACCAGGCCGTCGTCGGGCCAGCGCGCCTCGGGCGTGCCGGCGCCGGCGAGGATCCGTTCGTCGAGCAGCAGCCGCCACGACGCGCAGGCCTCGAACAGTTCGGCCGCTGCCGGCGTCGACGCGTCACGCGCGACCGTCAGCGCATCGACGACGCGGCGCCAGGTCGCCTCGACGTCGAGATCGCGCAGGCGGCCGCGCTCGCGCCAGCGGAACCAGCTGTCCCAGGCTTCGACCGAGGCGGGATCGATGAACGGAGAGGTGCGCTGCATAAGGCCCCGGACCTCGGGGCGAGGACGATACGAGGGGGACCAGTATCGGACCGCGACGCGCGCTCGACTTGAGCGGGATCAAGTTCACGCGGGGCGGCATCGGTTACACGTCGGTTACAGTCCGTTACCGAGCGTTGCAAAGCGGTCGTCGCCGTGTGCGCGGCGCCGCCTAGTCTGGGCACCGTTCGCGCAGCAGCGCCCGCCCGGAATCCAAGCCGATGACCACCGCCACCGCCTTCGCCACGACCGCCTCGCGCGAGGCCATCCGTCCGCCCGCGGTCGCGTTCGAGCGCCACGACGAGATCGGCCTGGCCGAACTGCAGGCGCACGTGCCGGCGGTCCGCCGCAAGATCAGCCAGGGCCAGTACCTGTATCGTGCCGGCCAGCCGTTCGCGGCGCTGTTCCTGGTCAACACCGGCTGCTTCAAGACCTGTGAGCTGGCCGAGGACGGTCGCGAACAGGTGACCGGCTTCCGCATGCGCGGCGACCTGATCGGCGTCGAATCGATCGGCCTGACGCATTTCGCCTGCGACGTCGTCGCGCTCGAGGACGGCGAGGTCTGGGAACTGCCGTATCCGCCGATGCTGACGGCCTGTCTGCGCATCCCGGCGCTGCAGGCGCGGCTGACCTCGGCGCTGGCCGAGGAGGTGCGCCGCGACCGGCTCTGGATGCTCGCGCTCGGCACGCTCGGCGCCGAGCGCCGCGTCGCGACGTTTCTGCTCGACCTGGCCGACCGCCATGCGCGGCTCGGCTTCAGCGGCCGCCATTTCATCCTGCGCATGAGCCGCGCCGACATGGCGAGCTATCTCGCGCTCAAGCACGAGACCGTCAGCCGCGCCCTGTCGCGCCTGGACGCGCTCGGCCATATCGCCGTGCAGCGTCGCGAGATCCGCATCCTCGACGCCGACGGCCTGCGCCACGGGTCCGAGGCGGTGCACTGACGCGCGGACGCGCAACGGCCCGCTCGCGCCGGCGACTGCGCATCGCGTCGGAACCGATCGTCGCGTAAGCGATCGCGGCGGCCGGTGCGGTCGTTCCGTCCGCGTGGTCCGATGCGGACTCGGGCCGATCGCGATGCGACCAAACCTTCTTCGGCCTTCCCCGCGCCGCGCTCAGGCCGCGTCGAGCGTCTGACGGATCGCCGCGGCGAACTCGTCGCGGCCGTACGGCTTGCGCAGCAGCTTGAGATCGCCATCCCTGGCATCGTCGAGCAGGGCCTGCTCGTAGCCGGACACCAGCAGCACCGGCAGACCCGGATACAGCCGGCGCGCCTCGCGCGCGAGATCGACGCCGGTCATGCCGCTGCCGAGGATCACGTCCGAGAACAACAGATCGACCGGCTCGGCGCGCAGCCGGTCCAGCGCCTCCTCGGCACTGGCGGCGACGCGGCTGGCATAGCCGAGCGAATGCAGGAACGCGATCGCGACGTCGCGCACGTCCGGCTCGTCCTCGACCACCAGCACGGTCTCGCCGCCGCGCGCGACCGCCGCCTGGACACGCGGCGGCGCGGCGTCCTGACTGCCCGCAGCCGCCGGCAGATACAGCGACACGCGCGTGCCGTAGCCGAGCTGGCTGTCGACCGCCATCGTGCCGCCGGACTGCTTGACGAAGCCGTAGACCATGCTGAGACCCAGTCCACTGCCCTTGCCGGCCGACTTGGTCGTATAGAAAGGCTCAAGCGCGCGCGCCAGCACGTCCGGCGCCATGCCGATGCCGGTGTCGGTGACGCTGATCTCGACGTAGCGGCCCGGCGCGAGCTCGACCGCCGGCGTGTCGCCGCCCTCGTAGGCGGCGGCCGCGATCGTCAACTCGCCACCGCGCGGCATCGCGTCGCGCGCATTGAGCGCGAGGTTGACCAGGGCCGCATCGAGCTCGCCCGGATCGGCGAAGACCTCCGGCAGCGGCGAGGCGCATTCGATGCGGATGCGCACCGCCTCGCCGAGCGTGCGCGTCAGCAACGCCGACAGATCGGCCAGCCATGCGCGCGGCGCGATCGGCCGCGGCGACAGATGCTGACGCCGTGCGAACGCCAGCAGCTTGCGCGTCAGTGCGGCGCCGTTGCCGACCGCGCGCAGCGCGCTCTGGATGATCGGTCCGCGATCGAGGCCGAGCGTGTCGTCCTCGAGCAGCTGCAGATTGCCCGAGATCACCGTCAGCAGATTGTTGAAGTCGTGCGCGACGCCGCCGGTCAGCTGGCCGATCGCGTCGAGCCGCTGTGCGTGCGCGAGCTGCTCCTCGCTGCGGTTGCGCTGCAGCGCGGCGCTCAGCAGATGGCCGATCGACTGCAGGAAGTTGAGCTTGTCGCGGTCGAACGCGCGCGCATCGGCCGCGAACGCGAGCAGCGCGCCGGTCGGCTCGTAGCGGTCGAACAGCGGCAGCAGTGCCGCGTCGACGTAGCCGTGCGCGGCCGCCGCCGCGCGCAGGCCGCCCTCGTCGCGGGCGTCGAACTCGGTCAACGTCAGCGCCGCGCGATCGGGCGTCGCCAGCCGCGCGCTCCAGGCCATGATGCCGAGCAGGTCCGGCAGCCGGTCGAGCAGGTCCGGCGGCACGTGGGCGTGCGCGCGCACGTGCAGGTCGTAGCGCTGGGTGCCGGCGATCAGCACGGCCACCGCCTCGACACCGAGCGCCTCGGCGACGCGGTGCGGCAGGCGGCCGAGCAGGGTCTCGTAGTCGTGCGATTCCAGCGCCAGGCGTCCGACCTCGCCGATCACCGCGTCGTAGCGCGCGCGCGTCAACGCCTGACGCGCGCGCTGGGTCTCGGAGATGTCGCGGATCGAGGCGGCGTACAGCGGCGTGGCGCCGCCGTGCACCGGACTGAGGCCGATCTCGACCGGAAACTCGGTGCCGTCGCGGCGCATGCCGACCAGCTCGAATCCCGCGCCCATCGGCCGCACGCGCGGGTTGGCCATGAAGCGTTCGCGATGCGCGCTGTGGCCGCCGCGCAGGCGCTCGGGCAGCAGGCATTCCATCGCGACGCCGTAGAGGCCGCGCTCCGGATAGCCGAACAGGCGATCGGCCTGCGCATTGGCGAGCACGATCGTGCCGTCGCGATCGACCGCGATCATCGCGTCCGGCGCGGTCTCGAACAGCGCGCGGAACAGGGCCTCCTGCTCGACCGGCGTGCTCATCCGCGCTGCGGCTTGGCCGCGAACAGATAACCGGCGCCGCGCACCGACTTGATCAGCGACGGCCGCGCCGGATCGGCTTCGAGCTTGCGGCGCAGCCGGCCGATCTGCACGTCGACCGCGCGATCGAACGGCCCGGCCTCGCGGCCGTGCAGGCGCGAGATCAGATGGTCGCGCGAGAGCACGGTGTTGGGGCGGTCGAGGAAGACCTGCAGCAGCGCGTACTCGCCGGCCGTCAGCGCGACCGGCTCGCCGTCCTCGGTGCACAGCTCGCGCGCGGCCGGATCGAGCCGGAAGCCGGCGAAGCGCACGGCGCCCTCGTCCGACGCGGGCGGCGCCGCATCGGCGGACGCGGCGGTACCGGCAGCGCGGCTGCGCCGCAGCACGCTGCGGATACGCGCGAGCAGCTCGCGCAGATCGAACGGCTTGGTGACGTAGTCGTCCGCGCCGAGTTCCAGACCGACCACGCGATCGACCGATTCTCCGCGTCCGGTGACGATGATGACCGGCCCGCCCCAGTGCGTGCGCAGATAGCGCGTCAGATCCAGGCCGTCCTCGCCGGGCAGGCCGAGATCGAGCAGCACCAGATCGACCGGATCCAGTGCGAGCGCCGCGCGCATCGCCGCGCCGTTGGCGACACCGCTCACGCGAAAGCCCTGCGCGCCGAAATAGCGGCGGACCAGATCGAGTATGTCCACATCGTCGTCGACGACCAGCAGATGCTGATCACGGGTGGGCGACGGATCCATGAGCGGCGGCGTGTCGTGCGTAGCGGGAAACCGGCCGAATCCTATCATCGTTGCGCGGACCGCCCGGCGAGGTGGATCGCAGGCTGCGGTGCGGCGCACATCGACGCGCCGCACCGATCACCGCCGGCTCGCGACCGCCTCAGGAACCGAGCAGACCGAAGCTGAAGTCGACCTTCAGCAGGATCAGCAGACCGAACAGCGCGAACAGCGCCGCGGCGACGAAACGCATCTTCGAGATCGGAAAGCGTTGCGCGAGCTTTTCGCCGATCAGCACCGCCGGCACATTGGCCGCCATCATGCCGAGCGTGGTGCCGACCGCGACCATCGCCAGGCTGGTGTACCTGGCGCCGAGCGCGACGGTGGCGAGCTGGGTCTTGTCGCCCATCTCGGCCAGGAAGAACAGCACCAGCGTGGTCGCGAATGCGCCGTAGCGCGGCGGCTTGGCGTCCTCGTCGAGCGTGTCGGGGATCAGCGCCCATGCGGCGAAGCCGAGAAACGCCAGGCCGAGAATCCAGCGCATGACGTCCGGGCTGACGTGCCCGGCGACCCAGTCGCCGACCGCGGCCGCGCACAGATGATTGACGATCGTGGCGATGAAGATGCCGGCGATGATGCGCCAGTGCTGGCCGCGGAACCGGGCGGCCAGGACGAACGACAGCAGCTGGGTCTTGTCGCCGATTTCGGCGATGGCGACCATGCCGAACGATGCGATGAGGGCTTCCACTCGGGGATATCCTGGGGCTGGCGATCGAACACCGATGACCCTGCCCTCCATCGCCGGCCCCGGCTGTGGAGTGCAAGGTCAAAGGTCTCGCCCGGCGGATGCTGCCGACGCCATGGTCGTGACGACCCAAGTCTGTTGACGTCGGCTCCTCCTGTGCGGAGGCGGCTACTCCCCAATGACGCGACGGACTATAGCGCCTGGTTTCGATCGCGTCGAGCGGCGCACAGGGCTTGCCGGTGTGCCGCGACCCGCTCCCGTGAGCGGACGCGTCGCGCAGTGGAAGGATGGCCGGCGCCTGCGTTCGACGTGTTCGATCGTGGGCGGCGATCGCCGCTGTCCGCCCTCCAATTCGTGCACTAAGGCCGCGATCGGAGCCGCGCGGCGCCAGCGCCGGGAACGCTCTCGCGCAGTCGCCCGATCCGCCTGCTGTAAGATCGCGCGATGGCCTATGCGGGACTGTTCATCGCCGCGTTCGTCGCGGCCACGCTGCTGCCCGCGCAGTCCGAGGCCGTCCTGGTCGGCCTGCTGCGGGCCGGCTACGTGCCATGGCTGCTGGTGACGGTTGCCAGTGTCGGCAACGTGCTCGGCTCGCTCGTCAACTGGTATCTGGGGCGCGGCATCGACCGCTACAGCGACCGGCCGTGGTTTCCGGTCAAGCCGCCGGCGCTGGCGCGCGCGACGCGCTGGTACCGGCGTTACGGACGCTGGACGCTGCTGCTGAGCTGGCTGCCGATCGTCGGCGATCCGCTGACCCTGGTCGCCGGCGTGATGCGCGAGCGCCTCGGCGTGTTCGTGGCCCTGGTCGCGATCGCCAAGACCGGCCGCTACGTCGCGCTGACGGCGGCGACGCTGGCGTACGTCTGATCGTGCACACTCGGCGTCTGCGTGCCGGCGTGCGCGCTCGTCGACTGGGCGACGGCGGCGCGTCGAGGCGCGAAGGCGGGCCCGGACCCAGGCACCACGCCGGGTTGCAGCCGACCGAGGCGTGGCGACGCTGTGCGTGCGCGCCGCACAGCACGTTCACCCATCCGCGCCGAGCAACCAAGGAGATCGCACGATGGCCAAGCGCAAACCGAAGACTGCCGGCGCTGCGGCGACGTCCGTCGCGCAGTTTCTCGCGCAGCTCGACCATCCGCACCGTGCCGGTATCGAGCGCCTGCGCGAGCTGATCCTCGGCCTGGATCCGCGCATCGGCGAAGAGATCAAATGGAACGCGCCGAGCTTCAAGCTCGACGAGCACTTCGCGACGTTCAAGCTGCATCCGCCGAAGAACATCCAGCTGGTGCTGCACACCGGCGCCAAGGGCAGGAGCGGCGCGCGCGCGTTCCGGATCGACGATCCGGACGGCCTGCTGACCTGGCCGGCCACCGACCGCTGCGTGCTGACGCTGGCATCGGGCGAGGCGCTGGCCGCACACGAGACAGCCGTGCTCGGCATCCTCCGGCAGTGGATCGCGCAGCTCTGAAACCGCTTTCCCGCGCGTCACGCCCGACACTGATCGACAGCCGGCCCACGATGCCGCTTCGACCGCTACGCCATCAGGGTCGCCACGGCGGCCGGAACCAAGACCCGAGGAGAACGACGATGCGCTACGCCCATGCCCTGCTGACGATGCTGCTGACCGGCGCCGCTGCGGCCGCGCCGGTGTTCGACGTGCACGTGCACCTGCGCGAGGGCGAGACCTCGCTGCGCGCCTACGAGGCGGACGCCAAGGCCGCCGGCATCGAGCTGACCGGCGTCGGCGCGATGTGGTTCGGCGGCCCGAACCAGGCGCGCCAGGGCGAGACGGCCAGGATCCGCGCCGGCAACGACGGCGTGATCGCGCTCGCGAGCCGGCACGAGACACTGCTGCCGATCGCGACCGTCCATCCTTACGACGGCGCCGCGGCGATCGACGAGCTCACGCGCGTCGCCGCGGCCGGCGTCAAGGTGCTGAAGCTGCATGCGCATACGCAGCGCTTCGACGTCGCCGACCCGCGCGTCGAGGCCCTCGTGCGCAAGGCCGGCGCGCTCGGGGTCACCGTGCTGCTCGACAACGCGAACATCCTGCCCGGCGACAGCGAGAAGTTGTTCAACCTCGTCGTCGCCGTGCCGCAGACGCGGTTCATCCTCGCCCACATCGGCGGCCTCAACTTCCGGTTCTGGAACATCCTGGCGCTGGCGCGGACCGCCGACGGCTTCGCGATGAAGAATCTCTACTTCGACGTGTCCGCCACCGTGATCGTCGTCGCCGGCTCGCCGCTCGAGGACGAGTTCGTCTGGACGCTGCGCAACGTCGGCATCGACCAGGTGCTGCTCGGATCGGACTATCCGCAGATCAGCCTCGCCAAGACCGTCGGCGCGCTCGACCGGCTGCCGCTGACCGGCGAGGAGAAGGCCAAGATCCGCGTCGGCAATGCGCGAAAGCTGTTCGGACGCTAGGCAGACCGCGAGCCGTCCGCGCCGCGCGCATACGGAATCGAGGCCAGTCGCATCCCATCACGTTCGGGAAAGTGCGCCCGCGCGCCTTCGATCGCGGCCACCTCGATGGTCTCCGGTCAGCGCCGGCACGCGAGTCGTGGTGTCGCTGCCGGTTTCGGTCGCTCATTGGGGGAGTTACCAGGGAACTGCGTATAGGAATGCAGACCCCCTGCCCCGGAGCCGTTCATGGACCTCATCGCGACGCGACGCCCCCTCGTTTCCGCCCTGCTCGTATCGGGCCTTTCGCTGCTGTCCGGCGCCGCCCACGCCGGCTTTCTTTACGGACGCATCACGCCGGCCGCCGGCATCGAGCCCAACGGCGAGTCCAAGAACGTCAGCCTGTCCTCGAACGGCCGCACGGTCGTGTTCTCGAGCGACGCCAGCAACTGGGGCGGCAATCCGTACAACGGCAACCGCGCCGTCGCGGTCGACCTGATGACCGGCGTGATCGACATCGTCTCGAGCATGCCCGACGGCACGGTCTTCCGCGGCGAGGCGCCGGCCGTCTCGGGGGACGGCCGCTACGTGGCGTTCCTGACCTACGGCATCGCCAACATCGGCCCGAGCTGGCAGGTCGCGCGCAAGGACCGCCTGACCGGCGGACTGGAAGTGGCCAGCGCCAACGCCGCCGGCCAGCCCGCCGACGGCGGCACCAACGACGACACCGTATCGATCTCGGCCGATGGCCGCTACGTCGCCGTCGAGACCGCCGCGACCAACTTCGGCCTGCCGTCCGGCAACGGCCGCGAGATCTTCGTCAAGGACATGGTCACCGGCCAGATCAAGATGGCCTCGGCCAAGGCCGACGGCAGCCCCTCCGGCGGTCGCTGCGAGCTGCGCCCGCACGCATTGTCCGACGACGGCCGCTACATCGCGATGTACTGCAATATCGAGATGCTGCCCGGCGCCGGCACCGTGCAGATCTACGTACGCGACCTGCAGACCAACACCACCGAGCTGATCAGCCGCGTCGGCGCCAACGGCCCGGGCTCCACCGCGTTCCCGAACCGCTACGCGATCTCGCCGAGCGGCCGCTTCGTGACGTTCCAGGCGCCCGGCTACGGCGGGCTCGGCTTCGCCGACGGCGCCAACATCAACAGCAACAGCGGCATCTACCTGCGCGACCGCCAGACCCAGACCACGATCGCGATCCCGCGCCCGCCGCTGGTCGCCTCGAGCAACTACGACAGCTGCAACGTCTCGGCGATCTCGAGCATCGGCTCGATCATCATGGCCTGCCCGCTGCCGAACGGCCCGTCCTCGTACTCTCAGGTGTTCCTGTTCGTCCCCGGCGCCGGCGCGCCGGAGCTGATCAGCACCGGCGTCGGCAGCGCACCCGGCAACCAGCCGTCCGGCTACACGATGGCCGTCAACGGCTCCGGCCTGTCGATGGTGTTCGAGTCCAATGCGAGCGACATCGACCCCACCGACGGCAACGGCAAGACCGACGTCTTCATCCTCGCCCACCACTCGGTGCTGATCGACGAGATCTTCGCGAGCGAGTTCGAGTGAGGCGCGTCGCACGTCCTTTGATGTCACCGGCGCCTCTTCGCTGAAGCGCCGGCCGACCGGAAAGGACACCAGAGACTCCATCGCGTCAGCCGGCAGCTACGCGCATGGAGCGCGAGGGCGCCCTACCGGGACGAAAGCCGGCGCACGACCGGCATCAGCCGGGTTTCAAGCTCGGCGACCACGGCGTCGAGCGCCGGCGCCTCGCGTTCCACGTTGCGTACGAATGCCTGCCACTGGGCCTTGCGGGCTTCACTCTCGGCAAAGGCGGCCGCCAGCCCATCCGGCGTGTCGGTCGGCAGGTCGGTGCCGCGGCGCTCGAACGTCGCGGCGATCGCACTCGCCAGCCGCGGTGAATCGAGCTCTCGTGTCGTCAGCAGCGCCCATACGTCGTAGTAATCCTTCAAACGCGAATTGGCCAGGCCGAGCCTGACCATGGCCTCGAACTTCTCGGCGATCACGGTCTCGGGCGGGTAGGCGAGCAGATGCGGCGCCGGCATGTCGAGCAGTACCGGCAGCTCGATCTCCTGCACGCCCGGCTCGGTCGCATCGCCGAACCCGACGTCGATAACGATCGGAATGCGTGCGCCGGACAGGGTCGCGGTGGTTCGCAGGCGGACGCCACCGTACGGCTGGTCCTCGCGGGTCGACCGGGCTGCCAGCGATGCGCCGTCGTAGGTCAGGCCGTCCTCGGCCGGGATGGCCGCGATCTCCCGGAACCGCGACAACAGGACATCGATCGACGGGTCGCCGAAACCGAGAAAGTCGACATCGCGAGTCGGGCGATGCGGGCTGTCGAACCAGGTGGTGACGAGCAGTGCGCCCTTGAGCACGTAGCGGTCGCGATAGTGAGAAAGGCTCAGTCGGTACAGCAAGCGCTCGAGCGCGTAGCGCGTGAGCAACTGGTCGAGCGGGCGCTGCGTTTCGCGGGCGAGGTTCAGCAGCCGTGCCCGCACCGATGCGGCGATGTTGGTCGGCGGCTTAGTCACGCGAGGTCAGCGTGGTCAGATAGGGTTGCAGGATCTTCCAGACGTGCCCGCGCACGGCATACCGGGCGATCTCGGCAGGAGTGGATTTACGCTGACGCAACGCTTCTCGCAGCGCTTCGATGACGACCGCCTCGCCGATCGTTCTGCGATAGCGGAACAGGTCGGCGATCGTCTTGGCGACACCGAAGATCGGGACCGGTACGCCTTCGATGGCGTGATGCTCGATGCCCTCGGCCAGCAGTTGCGGAGGGAACCGGACGATCCGGACCGGAGGATGTGCAATGCGCGGACGCCAGTCCTTCTTGTCCAGCGCAACCCAGACACGAGAGGGCAGTTGGTCGGTCAGGCCGTGGAAAGCCAACGCCGAAGTGAGGCAGACGACGCCCTTCGGGATCAGTTTGGCCACTTCGGCCAGCGAATGCTGCTGGTCGAGATCCGCGTCGGCGAGCTGGTACAGGCCCCGAGTCAGCCGCACGATCACGCCGTCCCGTTCGAGCCGGGAAACGGTCGCGGCCGTGATCCCCGCTTCGCCGAACTCGCGCAGGCGCATCATCCCGCGGCTGTGCAGCAGCGTGAGGGCCCGTTCGCGCTGAGAGACCGCGGAGACGCGCATTGATACAAATCCTTGCCCGATGACTGGATCGGCCGATGTTTTATATCACGCGACCGCCTTCAGCACCGCATCGGAGGACCGGCGTCGCATGCACCTCCACGCACCGAATGCGATCGCAGCACCGACGGCCACGACGCCGCGCCGAGCAATCGCATATCGACGGTCCATTCGCACATCACGCAGCGCATGCATAGCGACGCACGTTCGCACGCGTCATGACCGTACGCACAGGACGATGCGGTGACGCACGTTGTCCTGGCGAGCCGCTGAGTCCTCAGCCCGGCGAGGCCGATCGACGCGCCGCGCCGGCACGGTCGTCAGACCGAACGATTCGTCCGCACGGCATGCCGTCTCGCGCAGCGGGCACTCGGGGTGTCTGCAGCCGAGACATGGACGCGCAAGCGACCTGCACGGCACGGTACCCATGCCTTCGCCATCAAGGCAGCGCGTCGACTCGAGAAGAATGGCGCGCCCGGAGGGATTCGAACCCCCGACCAATGGCTTCGGAAGCCACTACTCTATCCGGCTGAGCTACGGGCGCGTTGTTGCGGGTGTCGGCGTGTCCGCGGGTGGGACTGCCGCCGAGGAGCGGCCGGGGAGGCCGCCGCGGGGTGGCGATCATAGCGTGTCGCGCGGCGTTGATCCATGCGCCTGCGACCTTGGCGCCCTTTCGTGGCCTGGAGCGGCTGGCTATACTTGCGCGTCTTTTTGGCCTGTTGGACGATCCGGGCGGGTCATCCGCGGCCGGAGCGTTCGTGCGGACCCTTTGCCGGCAGCCGCTTTAGCTACCCGCTACCGAGGTGGATTCGTGAGCAATCCCGTAAACAAGACCGATCTGGCCTTCCTCAAGCATTTCTCGATGCTGATCCTGTTCCTGGTCCTGGTCGCCATCGGCCTGATCGGGCTGGCCGTGTACATCTACGCCGGCAACCCGTCGCCGACCAACACCGATCAGGCCAAGATCGTCGACACGCGCCTGGCGCCGGTCGGCGGGGTCTACGCCGGCGACACCGGTCGCGCCGCGATGCTGGCCGCGCAGGAGGCCGCCGCGAAGGCCGCCGCATCGCAGGTCGCCTACGGCGGCACCACCGACGGCAGCGTGATCTTCGGCAACCTCTGCCAGAGCTGCCACGGCACCGGTGCCGGCGGCGCACCGAAGCTGACCGACAAGGCGCATTGGGGTCCGCGCCTGGCCGAGGGCGTCGACACGCTGGTCAAGCACGCGATCGAGGGCTACACCGGCAGCAGCGGCATGATGCCTCCGCGCGGCGGCAACCCGGCGCTGACCGACGAGCAGGTCCGCGCGACCGTCGAGTGGATGATCGAGCAGGTCAAGTAAGCCGCCTGTTCCGTCCCATCGACACGATCGAAACGCCGCCGCAAGGCGGCGTTTTTCGTTGCGGTACACGCGTGGACCGCCGCCCTGCGCTTGTGCAAGGCCGATGACGCGGCGCACCAGGCTGGTGCGCCCGAGGCCTCGCGATCGCTCGCCCGCCAAGGTAAACCGTTGATAAATAGAATCTGACGCGCCGCAACATGCATGGCATGTCGCTTGCTGAACCGGAAGGGCGTTGAGCCCGATCCCACACCAGCAAGAGGCCAGTCCATGAACAAGCGACTCTCGGCGTTGTGCGTGTCCATCCCGATCGTGTGTTGTCTGGCCGTATCGGCCCAAGCCCAGGACGAGGCGGCAGCGCCGTTCAGCGGCTCGTTCGCGCTGACCAGCGACTACATCTTCCGCGGCACGACGCAGACCAATCGCAAGCCGGCCCTGCAGGGCGGCATCCAGTACGACCATTCCAGCGGCTTCTATGCCGGCGTCTGGGGCAGCAACGTCAGCTGGCTGTCCGATGCGTCGGACGACGTGTCCAGCAGCGTCGAGCTCGACGCGTATGCGGGCTTCGCCAACAGCTTCGGCGAGAGCGACTTCGGTTACGACGTCGGCGTGCTGCGCTACTTCTACCCGGGCCGCTATCCGACCGGCTTCGTCAGTCCGAACACCACCGAGGTCTACGCCGCGCTGAGCTGGACCGAGCTGACGCTGAAGTACTCCTACGCACTGACCAATACGTTCGGCTGGGCCGATTCCAAGCACAGCGACTACGTCGAGCTCAACTACAGCCTGCCGTTCGCCGAGGTCTGGACGCTGGACCTGCACGCGGGCCGGCAGACGATCGACGGCACCAGCGGCGCGGACTACACCGACTGGAAGGTCGGCGTCGGCTACGACTTCGGCCAGGGCTACTCGCTCTCGGTCGCCTACGTCGACACCAATGCCGACCGCGACTACTACACCAACGCCTTCGGCAAGAACGTCGGCAAGTCCACCGGCGTCGTGACCTTGACCAAGTCGTTCTGAGGCGACGCCTCGCCCACGGAGAACCCCATGAAACTGATCACCGCCATCGTTCGGCCGTTCAAGCTCGACGAGGTCCGCGAAGCGCTCTCGCAAGCGGGCGTGTCCGGCATCACCGTCACCGAGGTCAAGGGATTCGGCCGCCAGAAAGGCCATACCGAGCTCTACCGCGGCGCCGAGTACGTCGTGGACTTCCTGCCGAAGATCAAGATCGAAACCGTCGTCACCGACGACCGCGTCGACGCCGTGCTCGAGGCGATCCAGGCCGCGGCGGCCACCGGCAAGACCGGCGACGGCAAGATCTTCGTCGCCGCCATCGAACAGGTCATCCGCATCCGCACCGGCGAAGTCGGCGCGGACGCCCTTTGAACTCCCATCGTGAGGAAGCCATGAACATTCGACTCTCGACACGGTGGCAGCACCGTCCGCTGACCGGCCCGGCCCTGCTCTCGGGCCTGCTGATGGCCGGCATTCCGTCTCTCGCATTCGCCCAGGAGGCCGCGCCGGTGGTCGTCGACAAGGGCGACGTCGCCTGGATGCTGACCTCGACCCTGCTCGTGCTGCTGATGACGGTGCCGGGCCTGGCGCTGTTCTACGGCGGCATGGTGCGCGCCAAGAACGTGCTGTCGGTGCTGATGCAGGTGATGACCGTGTTCTCGCTGCTGGTGATCCTGTGGGCGGTCTACGGCTACAGCCTGGCGTTCGCGGGCGGTGGTGCGTTCATCGGCACGTTCGACAAGCTGTTCCTGTCCGGCGTCACGATCGAGTCGCTGGCCGATACCTTCACCGACAACGTCAAGCTGCCCGAGTACGTGTTCATCGCGTTCCAGTCGACGTTCGCCGGCATCACCGGCGCGCTGATCGTCGGCGCGTTCGCCGAGCGCATCAAGTTCTCGGCGGCGCTGCTGTTCTCGGTGCTGTGGTTCACGTTCGGCTATCTGCCGATGGCGCACATGGTCTGGGCGGCCGGCGGCTACCTGTTCGAGAAGGGCGCGCTGGACTTCGCCGGCGGCACCGTGGTGCACATCAACGCCGGCGTGGCCGGTCTGGTCGGCGCATACCTGGTCGGCAAGCGCACCGGCTTCGGCCGCGAGGCGATCAAGCCGCACAACGTGACCTTCACGATGGTCGGCGCGTCGCTGCTGTGGGTCGGCTGGTTCGGCTTCAACGCCGGCTCGAACCTCGAGGCGACCGCCGGCGCCGCACTGGCCTTCATCAATACGCTGTTCGCGACGGCCGCGGCGATCCTGGCCTGGGCGCTGGTCGAGGCGATCACCAAGGGCAAGCCCTCGGTGCTCGGCGGCGCCTCGGGCGCGGTCGCCGGTCTGGTCGGCATCACGCCGGCCGCGGGCCTGGTCGGACCGTTCGGTGCGATCGTGATCGGCCTGGCGGCCGGCGTGATCTGCGTCTGGGGTGTGACCGGCCTGAAGCGCTTGCTCGGCGCCGACGACAGCCTGGACGTGTTCGGCGTGCACGGCATCGGCGGCATCGTCGGCGCGATCCTGACCGGCGTGTTCGCGGCACCGTCGCTCGGCGGCACCGGCGCGGCCGATTACGCGATCGGTGCCCAGGTCGGCATCCAGGCGCTCGGCGTCGGCATCACGATCGTATGGATCGGCATCGTCTCGGCAGTCTCGTTCCTGATCGCCAAGCTGGTGTTCGGACTGCGCGTGACCGAGGAAGAAGAGCGCGAAGGCCTGGACATCACCTACCACGGCGAGTCCGCCTACGAGAGCTGAGCTTCGGGGAGTCGGCGGCGGATGCCGGTGCATCGGCGCCCGCCGCCGTCTGAATCCTCAGGCGCGCCAGCGTTCGGGCCGGCGCGCGAACTCGACCAGATCCGGAAAGAACGCGGCGAAGGCTGCGTCGAGCTGCGGCTCGATCGGCGCGATCGCGTCGAGCCCGGCCGCCAGCGGATTGGCCCGGCTCAGGCGGCTGCCGACGCCGGCCAGCACCTGACCGATCATCGCGCGCTCGCGGTAGCGCAGCGGCAGATCGTGGGCGTGCAGATAGCGCGAGAACCGTCGCAGCCCGTCCGGCAAGGCCGCCTCGTGACCGTGCAGCAGGCGCTGCACACGGCCGCTGAAATCGGCCAGCGGCTCGTCGGACCACTGCGCGAAGTCGCGCGCCAGCAGATGGTCGAACCAGACGTCGAGCACGATGCCGGCGTAGCGCCGGAACGGCGGCGCGAACAGGCCGCGCGCGGCGACCACCTGCGGATGCGTATCGGTATAGCGGTCGATCGCGCGGTGCTGCGCGATGCCTTCGCGGCGCAGCGCCGGCAGCGCCGGATCGATCGCGCCGCGCACGAAATCGCCGAGCAGACTGCCGAGCATGCGCTCGGGCTCGGCACCGGCCAGCAGGGCGTGCGCGAGATGATTCACCGGCCGGCCGCTCGGGTCGACGCGGCACTTGGCCGTTCGGGACGTCGCATCCCTTATTATCGCTCCCGATGACTGCCTCGCCGCCCTCCCGCCCCATCGCCTTCCCCGCCGAAGCGGCCACCGTGCTGCTGCCGGGCCCGGCCGGCGCGATCGAGCTGGCCTGCGCCGTGCCGGAGCCGGGCACCGCGCGCGCCGGCGCCGCGGTGATCTGCCATCCGCATCCGCTGCAGGGCGGCACGATGCACAACAAGGTCGTCACGATCATCGAGCGCGCGCTGCGCGAGCTGGGCCTGGCGACCGTGCGCTTCAATTTCCGCGGCGTCGGCGCGTCCGAAGGGAGCTACGACGAGGGCAACGGCGAATCGGACGATCTGGCCGCGATCGTCGGCTGGGTGCGCGAGGTGCGGCCGGGCGATGCGGTCTGGCTGGCCGGCTTCTCGTTCGGCAGCTACGTCGCGCTGCGCAACGCGCAGCGGCTGGATGCGGCAGCGCTGGTCACGGTCGCGCCGCCGGTCGGACGCTGGGATTTCTCGCAGATCACGCTGCCGGCCTGCCCGTGGCTGGTCGTGCAGGGCGAGGAGGACGAGGTCGTCGATCCGGCGGCGGTGTTCGACTGGATCGCCTCGCTGGCCGAGCCGCCGCAGCTGGTCCGCATGCCCGAGACCGGCCACTTCTTCCATCGCCGCCTGATGGATCTGCGCGGCCTGCTCAAGAACGCGCTGCAGTCCCATCTGCCGCCGGCGGCATGAGCGGCCGCTGCCTCTCACCGAACGCGCCGCCGTGACCGACGCCGCGCAGGACACGCCGCAGCCGCCGAGCGCGCGCTACCGCGCCGGCGCGGCGGCCGGGCACTGGCAGTCCGATCCGGCCCAGGAGGCGGCACTACCGGCGCTGGACCGGATCTGGCACGCCCTGGTCGAGGCCGAACGGCCGCTGCCGCTGTGGCAGCGTCTGACAGGCCGCGCGGCACGCGAGGCGCCGCGCGGCCTGTATCTGTGGGGCCGGGTCGGCCGCGGCAAGACGTTCCTGACCGAGCTGTTCGTCGACAGCCTGCCGATCGCGGCCAAGCGGCGCGTGCATTTCCATCGCTTCATGCAGGAGGTCCATCACGACCTCAAGGCGCTGGCCGGCCGCGCCGATCCGCTGGTCGAGGTCGCGCGGCGCACGGCGGCGCAGGCGCGCCTGCTGTGCCTGGACGAATTCCTGGTCAGCGACATCGGCGACGCGATGATCCTCGGCAACCTGCTCAAGGCGCTGTTCGCCGAGGGCGTGGTGCTGGTCACGACCTCGAACACGCCGCCGTCCGAGCTCTACCGCGACGGCCTGCAGCGCGACCGTTTCCTGCCGGCGATCGCCGCGATCCAGACGCACTGCGAAACGGTCGAGCTGGCCTCGCCACACGACTGGCGGCTGCGCGCGCTCAAGCAGGCGCCGGTCTATCACACGCCGCCGGGTCCCGATGCCGAGCGACGCATGCTGGCGACGTTCCGCCGCGTCGCACACGGCGCCGAGCAGACCGGCTTCGTGATGACGCTCAACGAGCGGCCGGTGCCGGTGCTGCGCGCCGCGGCCGGCGTGATCTGGTTCGAGTTCTCCGCGCTGTGCGAAGGGCCGCGCGGCGTGGCCGACTACATCGAGCTGGCGCGCAGCCATCACACGCTGCTGGTGTCCAACGTCCCGCAGTTCACGCCGCAGACCGAGGACGCGGCGCTGCGCTTCGTCGAGCTGGTCGACGAGCTCTACGACCGCGGCGTCAAGCTGGTGCTGTCGGCGGCGACGCCGATCATCGATCTCTACGACGGCAACCGGCTGCGCGCGGCATTCGCGCGGACCGAGTCGCGCCTGATCGAGATGCAGAGCGAGGACTACCTCGCACGCGAACACCGCGCCTGAGCGCGAAACGCCGCCGCGATGACGGGCCGATCGCCTCCCGAGGTGACGCGACGATCATGCCTGCGCCTCCCCTCGCATCGCGGCCCGCCGCGAATCAGGCGATGCGAAATGAGCCGGCGGACCTCGCGTCCGCCGGCTCCTCGAAGCTCAGCGTCGTGCCGGCTCGAACAGGCCGCGATACAGCACGCCGCCGATCGCGCCGCCGATCAGCGGCGCGACCCAGAACGCCCAGAGCTGGGCCAGATGCGCGCCGCCTGCGAACACCGCCACGCCGGTGCTGCGCGCCGGATTGACCGAGGTATTGGTCACCGGAATGCTGATCAGGTGGATCAGCGTCAGCGCCAGGCCGATCGCCAGCGGCGCGAAGCCGGCCGGCGCGCGGCCGTCGGTCGCGCCCATGATGATCAGCACGAAGAACGCGGTCAGCACGATCTCGGCGACCAGGGCCGCGGTCAGCGAGTAGCCGCCCGGCGACAGCGCGCCGTAGCCGTTCGATGCGAAGCCGGCCGACACGTCGAATCCGCTCTTGCCGCTGGCGATCAGGTACAGCACGCCGCCGGCGGCGATCGCGCCGAGCACCTGGGCGATCACGTACGGAATGAAATCGCGCGCCGCGAAGCGCGCGCCGGCGAGCAGGCCGATCGAGACCGCCGGATTGAAATGGCCGCCCGAGATGTGGCCGACCGCATAGGCCATCGTCACCACGGTGAGACCGAACGCGAGCGCGACACCGGCGAAACCGATGCCGAGCTGCGGGAACGCCGCGGCGAGCACCGCGCTGCCGCAGCCGCCGAACACCAACCAGAACGTGCCGAGGAACTCGGCCGCCGTACGCTTGCCCAGAGACATGACTGACTCCCTTTCGAATGGACCCGCGTTCCGCTATGCGCGGAGCGCCCCTCGTCCCGCGACGGCGGGATCGGCGGCATCCTACGCGCCCGGATCGAGACCATTTGAAAACTTCGGTGGCGGCGAGCGGAGCCAACCGGTTTTTCACCCCTATGCAGGCATCACCTGCAACCCGCCCGCGTCTCTCGCTCTGGCTCTGGCTGTGGCTGTGGCTTTCGCTCTCGCCGTGGCTCTCGCTCTTGGCTGTTGGTGCGCCTAAAGCGAGCCGAGCATCGCAGGTCGACCAGGCCGAAGAGCTGCCCGTGTCTGAGCGCCAGCGAGTTGGGGCAGCGTGCCTGGGCGACCGAGAAGCGCAGGGGACGTCAGCGCAGACGGTTTTGGTGACTTTTGCCAAGACGAAGAATGTCCGGGAGACATTCTTGACGTCGCGCCAGCGACGGCCCGAAGGGCGGCCGCCAGGGATGGTGGGCCGCCGAAGTCACCCGCTCGCGCAGCGAGCGGAAGCTCTTGATCTGAGTTTCTTAGCTTGAGCTTTCTTGAGGATCGAAGGCTCGAAAAGCGCAAGGTCAAGACCGAATCGACATCGAAGCACTCATGCTCCAAGTCACTCCAAAGACAAGAAGCCGGCCCGAAGCAGGGCTCGAATCCGAGCCCTCACCGACGACGGAAGACCAAAAAAAACGGCGCCCCGAAGGGCGCCGTCGAGACGTCCGAAACGCGAGGCTTACTTGATGCGGCTGATCGTGAAAGCGCCGACGCTGACGCCGAGGCCGACGCCCTCGCCGGTGCCGGCCAGCGCGAGCGAGACGGTGCCCTTGGTCAGCACCTGCGCGGCGCCGGACTTGACCACGCCGGCCTGCGCTTCGCCCTCGGCATAGGTGCCGAGCACGTCGTTGATCGTGCGCACGTCCGAGAACGTGCCGCGGCCGTCGTCGATGCGGTACTTGCCGACGGTCAGACCGCCGCCCTTGGCTTCGATCTTGACGCGCATCGACTGCCCGTTCTCGCAGGTCACCGTACCGGTGCCCTCGGCGTGCTTGACCACGGCGGCCCAGCCGCTCAGCGTGAAGCTCAGCTTGCAGTCCAGATCGGCGGCGCGCGCCGGCGAAGCACTCATCGCCCCGACCATCAGCGCGGCCGCAGCCATACCCGCCAAACCTGCACGTGTTGCCATGATGACGCTCCTCCTCTGAAGGGCGTTCAGTTTTGGTCGGCGAGCCTGAACGAAGCGCTACTTGTCGGCGCGGCGGTTCAGCCGGCCGACGGCGTCGCCTGTTCGCGTTTGAGGCGGTCCAGATCGGCGAGCACGTCCTGGACGTTCTGCTCCGGATCGACGTCGACGTAGCGGCGCGCGACCTGGCCTTGCGGATCGATCAGAAAGGTTTCGCGACGCGCGTAGGACATGCCCATGCGTTCGGCGAGCACGCCGTAGCTGCGGGCGGCGGACTTGTCGATGTCGGCCAGCAGCGGGAACGGCACCTGGTGCTTCTCGGCGAACTCGGCATGCGAAGCGACGTCGTCGAGGCTGACGCCGAGTACGTCGGCCCCGGCCTTGCGCAGCTGCGCGATGTCGTCGCGGAATGCGCAGACCTGGGTCGTGCAGCCCGGCGTGAAGTCCTTCGGATAGAAATACAGCACCAGCCAATGACCGCGGTACTGGTCGAGCGTGTGCCAGCGACTCTTCTGGTCCTGCAGACGGAATTCGGGCGCGGCCTGGCCGGCCTGCGGGCCGGTCGTCGCGGTCTCGGCTTTGGCGCTCTCGGCCGCGCCGGCCGGCGGCGCGGCGACGCCGCACCCGGCGAAGGCCGCCAGCGCGGCCGACAAGATCAGGGATCGCATAGGGGTGACTCCTCGGGGCGAAGAAACCCCGACAGCTTACTCCGCGGCCGTGCGCGCGGCGGGGTCGACGTAGTCGAGCAGCACGCGCCAGCGCTCGCGCTTGAGCGCGACCGGCATCGACGCGTTGGCGGGGCTGGTCGACGGCAGGGCGAGCACGGTCACGCTGTCGGCGAGCTCGGCCGGCAGCGTCGGGCGGACCAGACGGCGAAACGCCTCCTGCGCCTTGCCGCCGTTGAGCGCGATCGTGCGCAGACGCGGCTGCGTCCGCAGCAGGCCGGCGATGTCGTTGGGTACTTCGCTGGCGCGCACGATCGACGCGTCGAGGCTGCCGGGCCGCTCGCAGTCGCGCAGCACGTCCCAGATGCCGATGCCGAGCGCATGCAGGCGGCGAATCCGCTCGGCATACGGCAGCTCCGGTCCGGCATCGAACATCTCGCCCATGAACCGCCAGAACAGATTGTGCGGGTGACCGTAGGACTGGCGCAGCTCCAGCGAGCGCACGCTCGGCACGCTGCCGAGCAGCAGCAGCCGGCAGTCCGGGCCGACCTGCGGCGGAAAGCTGCTGACGCGATGCTCGGACGCCATCAGGCCTTCTTCGCGCGTCCGGTCGCGGCGCGGGTCGCCTCGTGCTCGGCCACGAAGGTATCGACCGGTGTCGATGCGATCAGCGCGGCGAGCGCTTCGAGCGGCAGATCCTCCAGTCGCTTGAAGCGCACGCAGGACTTGCCGAAGTCGAGCTTCTTGCCGGCCTCGCGGAACGCGTCGCGCAGGGTCTGCTCGCGTGCGGAACCCTCGCACAGACTCATCAGATAAAGCGAATAGGCGTTCTTCTGCGCGGCCAGGGCGACGTAGCCGAGCGGCTGTCCGTTGGACGTGCCGGCGTAGCGCTCGAGCGGGACCTCGTAGCAGATCATGCCCCAGTTCATCGTTTCGACGTAGCCCGGCGACAGGTGCCGCACGATCAGATCGCGCAGCGGCGCGATCACCGCACGGCGATCCTCGGGCAGCTCGGCCAGATAGGCTTCGACGGTCGTGGCTTGGCTCTTGGCCATCGGCGTACCCTCGCTTACTTCTTCTTGGCCAGTTCCGGGAACTTGGCCGCGTCGTAGCCGCCGACCTCGAACTCGAAGCGGCGCTTGCCGCCGTCCTTGAGCGTGGCTTCCAGCGTGATCGTGCCGGTCTTGCTCATGCGCGCGATGAAACCCTTCTCGTCCTTGATGAAGAGCGCCGGCTCGCCGGTCTCCGGCAGATAGGCCTCGATCGCGGCGGCCTGGCCGTCGAACGTCGCCGGCAGCTTGCAGACGTCGCGGCAGACGAAACCCTTGCCGCTGCCGAACAGGTAGACGCTCAGGCCCCATTCGCTGTGCCGGCGCAGCACCAGCCGGATGCGCTCCTCGGCCGCGCCGCCGCTGCTGTAGATCGATGCGGTGTTCTGCGTGCCGCCCGACTCGGAGGTGCCGGTCTGGTATGACCACAGCCGCTCGAGCCGGCGCCGCGTCGTCGTCGCCTCGGCCTTGGCCTGCACGTCGGGCAGCGACTGCTTGACCTTGGCCGCCTCCGGACTGTCCGGGAAGCGCTGCACGATGTCCTGGCCGATCGGCGCGGCCAGCTCGTAGCTCTGCGACTTCAGCAGGTCCTCGTACATCGCGATCTCCTTGGCGAGCTGCGTATTGACGGCGGGTGCCGCCGGCGCGGCCGGCGCAGGCGCGCGGTCGGAACCCGAGCAGGCGGCGAGCAGGCCGGCCAGCAGCGCGAGCGCCGAACGGGATGCGAAGCGGGATGGGACGATGGACATGCGCGGGACCTGGATGATGGAAGGACGACGGGGCGACACTAGCAGGCCATCGGTAAACCAGCGCCTGCCCGACCGATCGACGTGCACCCAACGGTCGGCCACTGGCCGACGCAGCACGCGATCCGCTGCGGAGCTGCGCGCACGCTCGATGCCGCGCGATCGCTCCGGATCGCGGCAGCGATCGTCGCGGCGCTACTCGATGACCTGGCGGCGCAACGTCTGGCGCACGCTCGGAATCGCACGGCGGTTGACGCCGAGTTCGGCGGCCAGATCGGCATAGCCGAGCAGCGCGGCGACCTCGCCGGGCGAGCGTCCCATGCGGTCGGGCAGATCCAGCGGCGCACCGCGCGTCTTGAGCAGTCGCGCACAGCCGAGCAGGCCGTGCATCGCGCAGGCGTGCAGCGGACTGACGCCGCGCTGGTCCTGTCGATCCAGCGGCGCGCCGCGCTCGACCAGCAGGCCGGCGACCAGCGCCAGATGCCGCGCATCGCACGGCGTGCCGGGATCGGCGCGCGCGCCGAGCAGCAGTAGCAGGGCGTCGTAGCCGGCCTCGTCGCGCTGCTCGATCAGTGCGCGATGACGCAGCAGCGTGTCGAACAGGGCGTGCGCGGTCGCCGTATCGCGGCTGCTGAACGCGAACTGCGCCGCCGCGTGCAGCGCGACGATGCCGGTGTCGTCGGCCGCATTGGCGTCGGCGCCGGCCTGCAGCAGCAGCTCGGCGATGCGCGGCAGGCCGAGCGCGGCGGCGACCATCAGCGACGTACCGCCGCCCGGCAGCGGCAGATCGGCCGGCACGCCGCGTTCGAGCAGGGTCGCGACGACCGACTCGCGGCGCGCGCTGACCGCGGCCGACAGGGCATGCGCACCGGACTGCGTCAGATGGCGCCGGTCGGCGCCGGCGTCGAGCAGCAGTGCGACCAGACCGGCATAGCCGGCGCCGCTGGCGCGCACCAGCGCGGTCGCGCCCTGCGCATCGGTGCCGTCGAGTGCGACGCCCATCGCCAGCATGCGCTCGACCGCATCCAGATCGCCGAGCGCGGCGGCGGCCGGCAGATCCTCGCCGCGCAGGCGCCGCCGCGGCAGGTGCCAGCGCGTCCAGTTGAGCCAGTAGGCCAGCTCGCGCTCGGGCCGCGCGAGCGCGAGACCGAGCGCGGTCTCGCCGTTGGCCGAGGCGATCTCCGGATCGGCACCGGCGGCGATCAGGCCGCGCAGCAGCGGCACCGCGGCGGCGGCCTCCAGCTTCATCGTCGCGTGCAGCGGCGTGCGCCCGACCACGTCGCGCGCATTCGGATCGGCGCCACGCGCGAGCAGCGCGTCGACGAGACCGGCATCGCCGAGCGCGGCGGCCAGATGCAGCGCGGTGCGCTCGCCGGCGGCGCGTCCAGCCGCGTCGGCGCCGCGTTCGAGCAGCTCGCGCGCCAGACGCCGCAGCGGCAGTCCCGGCTTGTCGGCCGGCGTGACCGCCAGCACGCGCGCCAGCACGCCGGCGCCGCCGACCGCGACGCCGCGCGCGACGAGTTCGGCCAGCGCCTCCTGGGCATCGGGCAGCTCGGCCAGCAGCGCCTCGAACAGGCTGCGTCCGTCGGCCATCCGCGCGTCGACGTCCAGATCGCGGTTGAGCAGCCAGTCGCGCGCCGCGCGGTGCTCGGCATCGCGCAGCGCGACGAAGATGCTGGCCAGCACGCTCTGCGGCCAGTCGCGGACCATGCCGGCGAATTCCTGTACGACCGGCCAGTGCCCGAAGCGCAGCGCATCGAGCAGATGCTCGGCGCTGGCGGCTTCCATCGGCAGCGTGGTGCCGACCAGGCTGCTCGGCAGCGGATAGGCCGGATCGAGCAGCGCGACGATGTGCCAGCGCCCGGCCGCGACCGCGTAGTCGAGCGCGCGGCGGCCGTCGCCGGCGCGGCGCTCGCGATCGGCGCCCTGCGCCAGCAGCGCGCGCACGCAGTCCTCGCTGGCATGGCGCGATGCGCAGGCGACGATCAGTGCGGTGCGGCCGTTGACGTCGACGCGGTCCGGATCGACCTTGCGCCGGCCGAGCGCGTTGACGACCTGCACCGCGCCGACCTGGGCGGCCGCCATCAGGGCGGTCGTGCCGTGCTGATCGGCGAGGTTCGGATCGGCGCCGGCCGCGAGCAGGGCCTCGACGATCGCCGCATGTCCGGCCAGCGCCGCGGCCAGCAGCGCGGTGCGATCGAGCGTGCCGCGCACGTCGACGATGGCCTTGCGCTTGAGCAGCAGGCGCACGCCGGCCGGATCGTCCTCGGCGACCGTCGCGGCCTGGATCAGCGCGGGCTGCGCGCCGGCGACGTCGCTGCGCGCGCCGCGGTCGAGCAGGAAGCCGGCGATCGCCCAGTTCGCGTTCGCGCAGGCGATGCCGAGCGTGGTCAGGCCTTCGTGGTTGATCGCGTCGACGTCGGCGCCGGCGTCGACCAGCAACGCGGCGACGGCCGGCTCGACGCACAGACCGGCGTGATGCAGCGGCGTATTGCCGGTGGCGTCGGCCATCCGCGGATCGGCCCCGTTCGCCAGCAGCATCATCACCGCGTCGGGCCGGCCCTGGTAACTGTCGCGCGTGGCGGCGATCAGCGGCGTCAGGCTGGCCTGCGCACGGTTGACGTCGGCGCCGCGGCCGATCAGCGCGCGTAGCAGCCGCAGATCCGGCTGCGTCACGGCGACCATCAGCACGCTGCGCTGGTCGCGGTCGTGGCCTTCGGGCGCGGTATCGGGATGGGCGCCGTGCTCGATCGCGGCCAGCGCCAGGTCGATCTGGCCGGCGCGCGCGGCGTTGAGGACGATCGCGTTGAGCTCGGCGCGCGCCATGCCGGGCGGCAGCAGCGGCGAGGACGCCGCCTCCGCGACCGGCTCGGCCCGGTCCGGCTGGCTGCGCCGGCCGCGCCGCGTCAGCAGCAGCCGGATGCAGCCGCCGGCGATGCCGAGGCAGGCCAGCGGCACGACGACGATCAGATACAGCGCCGCCGCGACCAGGCGCGTGGCGTCGGCGATGCGGTCACCGGCGGTCGGGATCACCAGCGCGCCGCCGACGATCAGCAGCACGCCGACCGCCGCGGGCAGCCCCTGGAACAGGTTGTTGCGGAAATCGCGCGTCAGATGCCAGGCGAACGCGACGCTGCGCTGCAAAGCGGCGAACAGCCAAGAGCGGCCTTCGTCGCGAGCGTAGGCGTCGTCCCATTCGAACGGCAGCGCCAGCGCCGGCCAGGAACGCCAGAACACGTACAGCGCCGCGAGCAGCGCCAGCGAGGAGCCCAGCGCGGTCGCCGCCGACGGCGCATGCAGCAGCCACCAGGCCGGGACCGCCATGATCGCGGTCAGCACCGCGGCGAAACCGATCAGCAGCAGCAGCGCGACCAGACCCGATCGCGTCAGGTCGCGCCAGACGTCGCGCCCGCGACCGAAACCGATCGCGCGGCAGACCAGGGTCATGACGACCGCGTCCAGGGCGAGCAGCACGACCAGCGTCGCGGGATGGCGGATCAGACCGGACAGCAGCGTCAGTACGGAATCGGGCATGCCGGCCTCGTCGGCGGTCTGCCGGGCGCGCCGAGCGCGCCCGACGTCAAGACGGACCCATCATGAAGGACTCGTCGGGCAGCGGCAACTGCAGATGGAAGCCCTGCTCGCGCAGGTTGCGCATGACCGCCTCGACGTCCTCGCGCGCGAGCTTGCGCTCCGGCGAGAGCTGCAGCGAGATCACGAACGCCAGCTCGCCGAGCTGCTCGGCCAGGGCATCGGGCAGCACGTCGAAGCCCTCTTCCTCACGCAGGAAGATGTAGGTATCGCTCTTGCGCACGCTCTTGTAGACGAAACAATCCATCCGTTCCCCGCCTCTTGGTGGCTTGCGGCAAGCATAACGCGATCGTCCTTCGCTGCCAGCACGCCGTGGCGGACGGCGTTGCCGATATCGCGCCGTTCGGCGGGCCCGACGTGCGGAACTTACGGCCGGCGATCGATCGGGGCGCCGCCGTCCGCAGCGCGGCCGGTCGGCGCGTCTGGCACGCGCACGGACCGCCTGTGTATAACACCGGCTCCGCATCGCCGTACCGATGGCTCGATCCGAATGAGCGAATCCCCCGCGTCACCCGCGCCCCGGTCCCGCATACGCCGCTGGCTGGCCTCGGCGCCGATCGACGACCCGGTCGATCGCCGCAATGCGCCGATGCTGCAGATCGTGCTGATCCTGATCGGCTGCGTGCCGCCGCTGATGTGGCTGTACCGGATCGCGGCCAGTGCGCTGCCGTGGCGGCCCGGCGAGACGGCCAGCGTGCTGATGAGCCTGTCGCTGAGCACGATGGCCTGGATCGGGCTGGCGATGATCCGGCGCGGGCGTTTCCGCGCGGCCGCGGGCCTGGTGCTCGGCGTGGTCGCGCTGCTGATGGTGCTGTCGTACGCGACCAGCGGCCTGGCCGCCCAGGTCTACGAACAGCCGGTCCAGGTCGTATGGATCGCGATCGCCGGACTCGTGCTCGGCCGGCGCGCGCTGTGGTGGATGTACGGCTGGATGATCGTCGCGTTCGCGATCGGCTTCGCGGTGGACGTGCGCGCCGGCAGGATCACGGCCGCCTCGCTCGCCGACGAGGCGATCGGCGCGACGATCACCGCGGTCCTGTTCCTGCTGATCGCGATCGTCATCGACCGCGCCGTGGCCGCGCTGCGCGAGAGCCTGCACGAGGCGAACCGGCGCGGCAACGAACTGGTGCGCATCAACCGGCGGCTCGAGGCCGAGATCGCCGAGCACGCGCGCGTCCGCGAGCAGCTGGTCCACGCGCAGAAGGTCGAAGCGGTCGGGCGTCTGGCCAGCGGCGTCGCGCACGACTTCAACAACCTGCTCGGCCTGATGCTCGGCTACGCGCAGCGCAGCCGCAACAGCCGCGAGCCCGACGAGCTGCGCCGCAGCCTGGATGGCATGGAGTCGGCCGCGCGGCGCGCGGCGTCGATCACCCAGAACCTGCTGAACTTCAGCCGCAACGACGCGACCCGGATCGAGGTGTTCGACGCCGGTCGCGCGATCCGCGAGATGGAGCCGATGCTGAGGCAGCTGCTCGATCCGTCGATCCGCATGCGCATCGCGATCACCGGCGAAGACGCACTGCCGGTGCGCTTCGATCCGGCGCAGTTCGCGCTGATCGCGCTCAACATCGCGGCCAATGCCAACCATGCGATGCCCGACGGCGGCCGGTTCGAGATCGACGCGCAGCCGTGCGGAGCGGACGTCGACATCGTGTTCACCGATACCGGACCGGGCGTCGCCGAGGACCTGCGCGAGCGGATCTTCGAGCCGTTCTTCACGACCAAGCCGAGCGGCCAGGGCACCGGGCTCGGCCTGGCCGTGGCGGCCAACCTGGTCCGCAACGCCGGCGGTACGCTCGGCGTCGAGAACGCGCCGGGTGCCGGCGCGCGCTTTCGCATGCGGCTGCCGCGCGCGCAACCGGCGGCGATCTGAGCGGGCGCGGATCGATCCGGCGTGCGGTCAGGCGCGCGTGGGCGCGGCTGTAGCGCCGCGCGTGACCGCGAGCACGTAACCCTTGCCGCGTACCGCGCGCAGCGGCAGCGGATGCCGGCAGCCGCCGGCGACCTTGCGGCGCAGGCGGTGGACGAGCATCTCGAGCCGGTGCGGATCGAAATCGTAGACGTCGCCGGTCAGGCCGGCGATCAGCGCCTCGCGCGTGACCGGCTGGCCGCGCGCGTCGAACAGCGTGCGCAGGATGCTGCGCTCCGAGGCGGTCAGATCGATACAGGCATCGTCCGGCGTCAGCAGGTTCCAGTCGCCGTCGCCGAGCCGCCACGCCCCTTCGGCGACACGCTCGGCCTTCTCGGACACGAGCCGGCGCGAGAGGCTGTGCAGGGTCGCCGTCAGCACGTCCAGATCGATCGGCTTGGTCAGATACGCATCGGCGCCGTGGCGCAGGCCGCGGACACGATCCGGGCTGGCCGCGCGGCCGGTCAGCATGACGATGCCGATCGACGACAGCGAGCGCAGATAGCGGGCCACGTCGAAGCCGTCCTCGTCGGGCAGGCCGACGTCGAGCACCACGACGTCGAAGCTGCGATGCAGCAGCGAGCGGTACAGGCCGGCCGCGCTGCCGAACGCCGTCACGTCGAAACCCGACTCGGCCAGCGCCGGCGCCAGGATCGCGTCGCGCAGCTCGGCGTCGTCTTCGACCAGGGCCACCCGCAATGCTTTGGTATCCGCTCGAGCCTCGATGCCGCCCCTGATCACCTCGCCCCCGTCGTCGATGTGCGGTGACCGATTCGGCACGCGTCATCGCGAGGCATGCCTTGGAGTCTGCATGCTCGCTGACGCATCGCGTCGGTCACCGGGTAGACCGGCATTGTAACGATGTGACCGGTCGATGCCAGCCCGTTCGGGATCGGCTTTGGCCGTATCACGCGCGGTCGGTGCCCTCTGCCGCGCGCTGGCGCCGGTCAATCGAAGCCGGAGTCGAAGATCCGGTCGGCGCCGCCGCCGACGCCTTCGATGCGGCCGGTCAGATCCCAGACGTAGCGCAGATTGCCGTGCGCGAACGCGACCTCGTCGTCGACGAGGATGTCGAAGCGGTCGCCGGCCATCGACAGCGTGCCGTCGTACGGCAGCCAGCCCATCGACGGAATGTAGTTGGCGTCGAGCTCGAAGCGGATCGCCGCCTCCAGCCGGATGTCGGTGACGACGCCGCCGCTGACCGTGACCGTGCCGATTGGACTGGCGACCGTGGTCCGGTAATCGGTGCCGAGCACGCCGTACTCGGCCGTGACGTGCGGCGACACGTCGAGCGCGACCGCCGTGATCGGGAATGTGCCGTCGCCGGAGCCGGCGTAGCTGATCGTGCCGATGTTCGCGAACGCGTGCTCGTGCGGAAACACGTCGGCACCGTCTGCGGCTTCCTGGAACACGACCGGCGCGAACGGATCGGCCTCGGCGCCGATGCGGAAGAAGCCGTCGAGCGCCGGATCGCCGCCGTAGCCCTTGTCGAGCTGCGCGAACGAATCGGTATAGAACTCGTACCAGCGGCTGGAGCCGTCGGCCGTGAACGACAGCGGGAAGTCCGCCGCCGCGGCCGGGGCGGCGGCGGCGGCGAGTGCGATGGCGAGCGCAAACGGGTGGCGGATGGTCATGTCGATGTCCTCGGGAGGTCCGCTGCGTCGTGACGCGGTGGCGGACGGGTCGATCGGAGCGGGCCGATCGCGGGCGCAGCGCTCGAGCCGGCCCAGGTCGGGGCGCCGGCGCGAACGCACGGTCAGAAGCGGAACTTGGCGGTCAGCGACACGGTGCGGCCGCGGCCGGTGTCGATCTCGCTGCCGCCGGCCGGCGTGCTCAGTACCGGTGTGTAGGCCTCGTCGAGCAGGTTCGAGACGTTCGCGCGCAGCTCGGTGCCGTTGCCGAACACGTAGTTCGCGAACAGATCGACCAGGTGGTAGCCCGGGTCCCAGGGATCGCCGTCGTAGGCATTGACCTCGCCGATGAAACTGCGCGAGACCTTGTAGTAGCGCGTGCCGAGCGTGAGCCGGCGCTCGAGCAGGCGCGTGCCGAGCGTCGCGCTGAGGACCTCGTCGGGCACGTAGCTCTGCGCACCGAAGCCGTTGACCTGTGAGGGCAGGTCCGAGTCGGTATGCGTGTAGCTGAGGTTCGCGAACACGAAGCCGGCGTCGTAGCCGCCCTCGAGCTCGATGCCCTTGACGGTCGAGGTGCCGGCGTTGTTGCCGAAATAGACGCCCTGCCCCATCACTGCGGTGATGTAGTTGTCGACGCGATTGTGGAAGTAGCCGAGCTTGACGCGCAGGCTGTCGTCGGCGGTCAGGGCCGGGCCGGCGAGGAAGTTCGCGCCGGCCTCCCAGCCGCGCGAGGTTTCCGGCTTCAGGAACGGATTCGGGAAGAACGACTGCGGCGGACCGCCGGACGCCGGATGGCTGCCGCCGGTCATCGTCTCGGAGATCGTCGGCGGGCGGAACGTCTTGCTCCAGCTGACGTAGGGCTGCACCCAGTCGGCCGGATTGAGCGCGAGGGTCAGTTTCGGGTTGAAGCGTCCGTCGGAGCGGTCGACCGTGTACGGTCCTTCGGGCATGCCGAGCGGATTGTTCGCCGTGACCGAACCGTGGCCCTTGAGCGTGAAGCGGTCGTAGCGCAGGCCGACGATGAAGTCGGCGATGCCGACGCTCAGTCGCGTGTCGGCGAACACGCCGCCGATCGAGCTTTCTCCGCTCGGGTTGACGCCGCGGTCGGGCACCGCGGCGCTGTTGACGACGTCGACGTCGTCGTGGAAGTACTCCACGCCGTAGGTCGTCGTCACGTTCGAGCCGAAGCGCGCGGTGTTGCTGAGGTCCAAGCCGGTGCCGACGTCCTCGATCACGCGGCCCATCGCGGTGCCGCCGGTCGGGATGCCCGGTGCGTCGTCGTAGGTCATCGTGACGTCACTGCGATACGCGTTGAGGCGCAGGTCCACCCAGTCGGTGCCGGGCGTGTAGGCGTAGCCGGCCGTGTACTGGCGCGAGTCGATGTTCTGGTTGTACGAGTTGGCGAGGAAGTCGTTGTCGTAGTAGATCCCGCCGAGGCTCAGCCGATGCGTCTGGCTCGGCCGGTACTCGAACTTGATCAGACCCGAGCTCAGGTCCTGCGCGGTGCCGGGGACTTCGACGCCGTCGCCGTTGTCGTAGTCGTCCGGCGAGCGCCGGCTGACCGCGGCGGCCAGCGAGACTGCGCCCCAGCGCGCCGCGCCGGCCGCGACCGGCGCGAAACCCGAGCCGTTGTCGCCCCAGTTCAGCGCCGCGAAGCCGCCGGCGTCGCGCCCGCCGGCGAGGATGTCGTCGGCACCGAGCGTGCGGAAGTTGACCGAGCCGGCCAGCGCGCCGGCGCCGCCGACGCCGGTCACCGCGCCGCGGCTGACGTCGATGCCGGACAGCAGCGCGGGATCGACGTAGGTGAAGCCCTGCGCCTCGTGGCCGGTGAAGCGGAAGCTCTGACGGATGCCGTCGATCGTCATGTTGACGCGGCCGGAGCCCTCCAGGCCGCGGATATTGACGGCGACGCCGGGGTTCTGCGGGTTGTCGCGCGTGAACGTGCCGGCGGTCGAGCGCAGCACGTCGTCGAGGTTCTGTCCGCCGAACAGATCGATCGCGTCGGCGCTGATCGCACTCTCGGCGGCCGGCTCGGCGTACGGATCGGTCTCGTCGGCCTGCGTCACCAGCGGCGACAGATAGACCGTGCCGTCATCAGCCTGCGCCGGGGCCTGCGCCTGGGCGCCGGCGGCCGTGCCGAACACGGCGGCGAGCGCGGCACACAGCGCGAGGCGCGCCGGCGGCCGGCCCGGTAAGCGGCGCGGGCGCCGGTTGGCAACGAGGGGGGCGCTGGTCATATCATGGGCTCCGTTATTGCGGATACGAGTGAGAATGGTTCTCATTTTAATTCCTGAACGAGCACAGGAGAAGCGTCTCCTCCGCGCTCGTCCACAGGCGTCTCCTTCGGTGGCCTCTGACACCGGCCGATCAGCAGCGCATTCGCGCATCGGCGCCGGCCCGGCGCGCGACGTATGCGCAGCGGAGCCGTGCTGACGATGGCCGACCCGTCGTTCGCCGCCACCGCCACCGTGGCCGTGCCGCGCGACCTCTCGCCGTGGGGCATGTTCGTCGCCGCCGACGCCGTCGTGCAGGCGGTCATGATCGGTCTGGCGCTGGCCTCGCTGGCGACCTGGACGATCCTCATCGCCAAGGCCTGGGAGCTGCGCGAGGTCGCGCGCCGTCAGCGCGCCGCCGGCGAGCGTCTGGCCGCGGCCGCGTCGCTGGCCGCGATCGAGCGCGACGCCCTGCTGACGGACGGCGTCGCGGGCCGCTTCGTCGAGGCCGCCGAACGCGAGCTCGCGCTGTCGCGCGACCTGCCGGCCGAGGGCATCAAGGAGCGCATCGCCTCGCAGCTCGACCGCCTCGAGGCCGCGCATGCGCGCCTGCTCCGTCGCGGCACCGGCGCGCTCGCGACGATCGGCGCGACCGCGCCGTTCGTCGGCCTGTTCGGCACGGTCTGGGGCATCATGAACAGCTTCGTCGGCATCGCGCGTTCACATACGACCCAGCTCGCCGTCGTCGCGCCCGGCATCGCCGAGGCGCTGCTGGCGACCGCGCTCGGCCTGGTCGCGGCGATTCCGGCGGTCGTGATCTACAACCACTTCGCGCGCAGCGCGGCCGCGGTCCGCGCGCAGACGGCGGATCTCTCGGCCGCGGTGCAGCGGATCGTCTCGCGCGATCTGGATCGCCACGCGACGGTGCATGGATCCGGCACGGGCCGGATCGCGGCGGCCTGAGGCCGGAGCGCGCGATGGGCATGCGCATCGGCCGCGGCGACGAGGACGATCTCGACGAAACGCACGAGATCAACGTGACGCCGTTCATCGACGTGATGCTGGTGCTGCTGATCGTCTTCATGATCGCGGCGCCGCTCGCGACCGTCGATACCGACGTCGATCTGCCCGAATCGAATGCGGCGGCCGCGCCGCGCGAGGCGCAGGCGCTGTTCCTGAGTCTGGCGCCGGACCGTTCGCTGCGGCTGGACGAGAGACCGGTCGCGCCGGACGGACTCGCCGCCGCGCTCGATGCGGCCAGCGGCGGCGATCGCGAACGGCGCGTCTTCCTGCGCGCCGATCGCGCGACCGACTACGGCAGCGTCATGGCCGTCATGAACCGCCTGCGCGATGCCGGCTATCGGCACGTCGCCCTGGTCGGCCTGGAGGCCGCGCCTGCACCGTGACCGCGACGGTCCGGCCGATGAGACGCTGGAGCGTGGCACTGACGGCGGCGCTGGCCGTGCACGGCCTGATCGCGGCCTGGCTGTGGCCGCGCGCGGCGCAGCCCGACGCCGCCGGTGTGGCAGCGGCGGCGATCCTGATCGAGCTGCCGGCGCCGAGTGCGCCGCCGCATGCTTCGACGACGAGTCCGACATCGGTGCCTGCACCGCCGGCCACATCGGTACGTCCCGCCGAGCCGAGCCCGCTGCGGCAGCCTCCGCCTGCGCCGCAGCCGTCCCGCGCGCCGCGCGTGATCGAGCGGCCGATGCAGCCCGACGCCGTCGACGCGACGACTGCCCCGGTCGCCGCCGACGCCGCGTCGGCGACATCGGCGCCGGACGAGGCCGACGCGGCCGCGACGTCGGCGGAGGAACCGGGATCCGATTCCGAGCCGGACCCGGAGTCCGGATCGACCGCGGCAACGTCCGCACTGTCAGCCGCCACGACGACGGCGCCTCAGCGCGGCAGCACGCAAGGCCGGCCCGCGGCCGAGATCGCGTGGCAGAGCCGCCTGCTCGGCCATCTCGAAGGCTTTCGGCGCTATCCGACGCGTGCATTGCGCCAGCGCCACGAGGGGGTGACGTATCTGCGCTTCAGCGTCGACCGGCGCGGCGGCGTCGGCGCGGTCCGCCTCGAGCGCGGCAGCGGCTCGGACCTGCTCGACGCCGAGGCGCTGGAAGTCGTGCGGCGCGCGCAGCCGGTACCGGCGCCGCCACCCGAGATCGAAGGCGATCCGATCGAGGTCGTCGTGCCGGTGCAGTTCCGGCTGCGGCGGCGCTGAACCGGCGCGCCAGCCTTCCGTCGCTCGTCCGTCGCGATCACGCCGGACCGCCTCGCCCCCCGTCACGTCCACGGTCTGGCGCGTCGTCGGTTGCGGGGCTCCGGGCATGCGCGGCCGTCTCGATGGCCCGGCCTGCCGCTCGTCGCCTGCGGCATACCTCGATCCGGACACGGCCGCTGCTGTGCAGGCGCCATCCGAGATGCGAAAGTGCCGGCACGCCGGTCCGGCGGCGACATCGGGGAGACTGCGTGATGCGACTTGGCCTTGTGATCGGCGCGCTTTCGTTGACGATCGGCAGCGTGCAGGCGGCACCGCCGACGGACCGTACCTCGGCCGAGGTGCAGCGCCTGCTGCCGCAGATCACCGCGTGGCGGCGCGATCTGCACCAGCATCCGGAACTGAGCAACCGCGAGGTCCGCACCGCGAAGATCGTCGCCGACGAGCTGCGCCGGCTCGGCTACGAGGTGCGCACCGGCATCGCCCATACCGGCGTGACCGGCGTGCTGCGCTCGGGCCGGCCCGGTCCGAAACTGGCGATTCGCGCCGACATGGATGCGCTGCCGGTCACCGAGGAGGTCGATCTGCCGTTCGCGTCGCGCGTCCGCGGCGAATATCTGGGCCGCGAGGTCGGCGTCATGCATGCCTGCGGCCACGATACACATACCGCGATGACGCTCGGCGTCGCCGCGGCGCTGGCCGCCGCGCGTGCCGACTGGTCCGGCGAGGTCATGCTGATCTTCCAGCCGGCCGAGGAGGGCGCACCGCCCGGCGAGGCCGGCGGCGCGCCGCTGATGGTCGAAGAAGGCCTGTTCGAGAACTTCCGTCCCGACGCGATCTTCGGCATGCACGTGGTCAGCACGCTCAACGCCGGCACGGTCGCGCTGCGCGAAGGTCCGATGATGGCCAGCTCCGATACGTTCCGGATCACCGTGCGCGGCCGCCAGAGCCACGGCGCGACGCCGTGGAAGGGCATCGATCCGATCGTGATCGGCGCGCAGATCGTCAATGCCGCGCAGACGATCGTCAGCCGCCAGCTCGACATCAATGCCGAGCCTGCCGTCGTCACGTTCGGCATCTTCAACGGCGGACAGCGCTTCAACATCGTGCCCGACAGCGCCGAGCTGCACGGAACGGTGCGCGCGTTCGACGAGACGATGCGCGCGCAGGCGCTGAGCAGCCTGCGCCGGCTGGCCGAACACACCGCCGCGGCCGGCGGTGCGACGATCGAGGCCCAGATTCCGGTCGTGCCCGGCAGCAATCCGGTCAACGTCAACGATCCGGCGCTGACGCGGCGCGTCCGCGCGAGCCTGGAACGCGCGCTCGGCGCCGAGCGCGTGCTCGAAGCCAGGCGCTGGACCGCCTCGGAGGACTTTCCGCACCTGGCGATCGCGGCCGCGGCGCCAAGCGTCTACTTCAACGTCGGCGCGACGCCGCCCGGCCAGGACCCGGCAACCGCGCCGAGCAACCACTCGCCACGCTTCTTCGTCGACGAGGCCGCACTCGAGACCGGCACCCGCGCGATGCTGCAGGCGAGCCTGGATTACCTGAGCGTCGCGCCGTGAGCGCTCCCGCGGATGGCGTTTTCGGTCCGCTACGGGTCCGGAGCGTGCCTTTCGGCGTATCGGGCACGCGCCGACACTGAGCGCTCCCGATCCGCCAGGAGCCTGCGATGCACAGCGCCGATACCGCCCTGATCGTCATCGACGTCCAGGAGTCGTTCCGCCACCGCCCGTACTGGGACGAGGCGCCGGTTCCACGCTTTCTCGACCGCCTGCAGACGCTGATCGACGGCGCGCAGGCGGCCGGCCTGCCGATCGCGCAGGTCTTCCACGTCGATGCCGACGGACCGTTCGCGATCGCGTCCGGCCATGTCCGCACGCTGGACGGACTGCGCATCGACGCCGACGCGGTCTTTCACAAGTCCCGGCACAGCGCATTGGTCGGCAGTGGTCTGGGCACCTGGCTGATCGGACGGCGCATCGGTCGCGTGATCGTGGCCGGCATCCGCACCGAGCAATGCTGCGAGACGACCGCGCGGCACGCCTCGGACCTCGGCTATGCGGTCGATTTCGTGACCGAGGCGACGCTGACGTTCGCGATGACCGACCGGCACGGCCGGCGCTGGGAGGCCGGCGAGATCGCCGCGCGGACCGAACTGGTCCTGGCCGATCGCTTCGCGCGGATCGTCGGCGTGTCCGAGGCACTGGCCGGATCGCTCGCACGCGCCGCATGAGCGTTCGCACGATCCCGGTCCTGGTCGTCGTGCCGCCGCGCTGTCTGCTGCTCGACGTCGCCGGTCCGCTGGAAGTGCTGCGCCGCGCGAACCTCGAACAGCGCGAGCTGCGCTTCGACGTGCGCTACGTCGCCGCGACGCGCGCGCTGACCTGCTCGATCGGACTGCACCTGGGCCGGCTCGACCCGCTGCCGCGGCGCCTGCCGGCCGGGGCGATCGTCGTGATCGCCGGCAGCGTCGAGGAGGTCGCGTTCGCCGATGCCGATCGGCAGCCGCACCGCGACGCCGCCGACGAGCAGGCGATCGTCGACTGGCTGCGCGAGTCGGTCGGCCGCACGCGAACGCTGGTCTCGATCTGCTCCGGCGCCCTGCTCGCGGCGCGCGCCGGTCTGCTCGACGGCCGTCTGTGCACGACGCATTTCGACTGCTGCGCCGAACTGGCCGCGCTGGCGCCGGCCGCGCGCGTCGTCGAGAACCGCCTCTACGTCGAGGACCAGGGCTGCTGGACCAGCGCCGGCGTCACCGCGGGCATCGACCTGATGCTGCATCTGGTCGCAGGCTGGACCGGCCCGGCCTGCGTGGCGGCGATCGCCCGGCAGCTGGTGATCTACCTGCGCCGCGGCGGCGGCGACCCGCAGCTCTCGCCGTGGCTCGACGGGCGCAACCACCTCCATCCGGCGGTCCATCGCGCGCAGGATCTGATCGCCGCGAATCCGGCCGCGGCCTGGCCGATGGACCGCCTCGCCGCCGCGATCGGCAGCAGCGCGCGACAGTTGTCGCGACTGTTCAACCAGCATGCCGGCATGAGCGTGCCCGACTACGTCAACGCGCTGCGCATCGCGCTGGCCGCCGAGCTGCTCGGCCAGACGCGCCTGGACATGGACCGCATCGCCGAGCGCTGCGGGTTCGGCTCGGCACGGCAGCTGCGACGCGCCTGGCGCCGGCTGCATGCGACACCGCCGCGGCAGGCGCGTTCCGGGCCGTGAACGGCCCGCTTATACTCGCCCGATGCGCAGCAAGAACGAGATCGTCGACAACTGGCTTCCCCGCTACACCGGCACGCCGCTGGAGCGCTTCGGCGAGCAGATCCTGCTGACCAATTTCGGCCACTACGTCGAGGTCTTCGCGCAATGGCACGACGTGCCGGTCGAGGGACGCGACCGCCCGATGCCGAACGCGACCGCCGACGGCATCACGCTGATCAACTTCGGCATGGGCAGTCCCAACGCGGCGACCGTGATGGACCTGCTGAGCGCGATATCGCCGAAGGCCTGCCTGTTCCTCGGCAAGTGCGGCGGCCTCAAGAAGAAGAACCAGCTCGGCGATCTGGTGCTGCCGATCGCCGCGATCCGCGGCGAGGGCACGTCGAACGACTATCTGCTGCCGGAGGTGCCGGCGCTGCCGGCGTTCCAGCTGCAGCGCGCGGTGTCCACGACGATCCGCGACCTCGGCCACGACTACTGGACCGGCACGGTCTACACGACCAACCGGCGCGTCTGGGAGCACGACGAGGACTTCAAGTCATATCTGCGGCGCACGCGCTGCATGGCGATCGACATGGAGACCGCGACGATATTCGCGGCCGGCTTCGCGAACCACATCCCGTGCGGCGCGCTGCTGCTGGTGTCCGATCAGCCGATGATTCCCGAAGGCGTCAAGACCGAGCAGAGCGATCGCGGCATCACCTCTCGCTTCGTCGAGGCGCACATCCGGATCGGCATCGAATCGCTCAAGCTGGTGCGGCGGCGCGGCCGCAGCGTCAAGCACCTGCGCTTCGAGGATCAGGACTGAGCGGCGCTTCGCTGCGAGTCCGGGCAGCGGCGTCGGCGCTGTGGAAAGCCATTGCACGGACCGATCGCGTGATCGATCGCGCCGCCATGAAGCGGGCCGCCGTGCCGTGACGACGACGCCACGCGGAGTTCGCCGCCGCTGCGCCGGCTGACGTCCCGCCGCGCGGCCGCTACAGGCCGAAGAACGTCTTCGCGTTATGCGTCGTCAGCTCGGCGACCGCCTCGGCCGATTCGCCGCGGGCCGCCGCGACCGCCGCGCAGACGTGGCCGAGATACATGGGCTCGTTGCGCCGGTGCGAGGGCTTGGGCAGCAGATCGCGCGGCAGCAGGTACGGCGCATCGGTCTCAATCAGCAGGCGCTCGGCCGGTATCGACGCGACCAGTTCGCGCAGATGCGTGCCGCGCCGCTCGTCGCAGATCCAGCCGGTGATGCCGATGTAGCAATCGCGGTCGAGGTAGTCGACCAGTTCGGCACGCTCGCCGGTGAAGCAGTGCACGACGGCGCGGCCGACGCGGTCGCGCACGCGGTCGAGCGCGGCGAGGAAATCGGCGTGCGCGTCGCGCTGATGCAGGAACAGCGGCTTGCCGCAGTCGACCGCGATCGCCAGCTGGCGATCGAACGCGTCGATCTGCGCGGCCACCGGCGAGTAGTTGCGGTGATAGTCCAGGCCGGTCTCGCCGACCGCCTTGACGCGATCGTCGCCGATCAGCTCGCGCAGCAGCGCGTCGGTGGCGTCGTCGTAGTCGACCGCGTGATGCGGATGGACGCCGGCCGTCGCGTCGAGCAAGTCCGGATAGGCCTGCGCCAGCGCGCGCGCGGCACGGCTGCCGGCGGCACTCGCGCCGGTGACCACGATGCGCTCGACGCCGCCCGCGCGCGCGCGCGCGAGCACGGCGTCGAAGTCGGGACGGAACGATTCGTGCGTGAGGTTGGCGCCGATGTCGATCAGGGTCATGGCAACGGAGGCGATGGGCGGGCGCGGACCGGCGGCGGACGCCGCGCTTCCACAGGCGTCGCGGCCTTCGGTGAACACGGCCTGTGAGCGAATCCGCACAGGGGTCGCCGCGGCGGGGCGGCGAGGTTAGCATCGGCCCGCACGGGCGACCAGCGCGACGGTATCGATGCGAGCGTCGTCTGTTCGGTTCACTGCGTCACGGCCCGACCCCAGGCCCGAGCACGCTTCGTCCCTGAAGGAGATGTCCATGTTCCGCTTGCTGCGTCTTTCCACCCTGCTCGCCGGCAGTTTCGCCGCGGCCACCGCGTTCGCGGCCGATGCACCCGATGCCGACGGCCGCGCCGGCCGCGTCGCCGCCGAACAGGCCGCGCGCGCCGAGCTGCTGCGCCGTCCGGCCGCCGCCACGACCCAGGACGAGTCGGTCGCGAGCCAGTATTCGGGCCTGCCGCAGGCCAATCCGCTGCGCGCCTATCCACCGAGCTGCCTAGCCGATCCGCTGGCCGACGAGCCCAGCGGCATCGTGTTCGACAAGCAGGTCACGCTCTATCAGGTCCGCGTCAACCAGAACCCGTCGACCGAGAACGTCTCGATCCGTGTCTGGCGCGTGGCCTGCAGCAGCGATACCACGTTCAATTCGGCGACGCTGATGCGCATCCAGCGACTCGGCAGCAACGAGGGCCGGCGCGACGCCTATCCGCTGTTCCCGGCGATCCAGGTCGCGCAGAACAACAGCGTCAACAACGTCGGCTTCGATTCGACCAGGAGCTTCATCCGCGTCGTGACCGAACCGAACACGATCATCGCCGATACGCTGGTCGACTCGCCGGTCATCAACAGCACGACCTACGTGCTCGAGAACTACCCGTACACCGGTGCCGGCTACTTCGATTTCAACCTGCCTTTCTCGATCCGCTTCGACAATCTGATCAACGGCGGCGGCATCACGCGCTTCTTCGTCACCGACGTCAGTCTGTACAACCCGACGCAGCAGACCTACCCGGACGCGTTCCGCAGCCTGCCGATCACCGGCTATCAGACCGCGGCGTACTTCGACCCCGCGCACGGCGGCGAGGGCATGTACGTCGACATCTTCGAGGTGCCGGCCTCGGGCAGCACGCCGCGGCGCATGGTGCTGCAGTGGGCATGGTTCACGTTCGACGATCTCGGCCTGCCGTACTGGATCAATGGCAACGTCGACTTCCAGCCGGGCGCACGCGAGGTCACCTCGCCGGCGATCTGGGTCGAGGGCGGCCGCTTCGCCGGCGGTGCCGGCTTCAACGCGCAGACCAAGCCCTGGGGTTCGGTCACGTTCGAGTTCCCGAGCTGCGGCACGTTCGTGTTCCGCTACGCGTCCAATCCCGGCCTGCCATCGGGCGTGCCGGCCGGCAGCGGCGAGCGCGAGTGGATTCGTCTGGCCGACGTCAACGGCCTGACCTGCGAATGAGTTCCGAGCGGTCGACGGCCGGCCTGGCCGGTCGTCGACCGCGTCGATAGCGCCTCTCCCGGACCGGTCGCGTCGGCCGGTCCGTACCGGGTACACGAGAGCGCCCTTCCTCGTTTCATCTCGATCGGCGTACACGCGCTCGCGCTGCGCGCGACACGCGCCGGCGACACCACGCGCGGACGCGCGTCAGCCAGGCACCAGAAGACCGCACCCCAGCGGTACCGGTACCGGCAACGACTTGTTCAGCGAAGCGAGCATGGCCGGCCGCCGCGCGACCATCTGCTCCGAATCCCTTCCGCTGCCCGGTCGCCGCGTCCGCTCGCCACGACCGTAAGCCGCAGTGCGACGCGCCACTCGGCGGCTCGCCGGCAGCCAAAACCATCGACATGCGGGCACCTGCGTCCTGCGGTGGCATCGATGTCATCGCTGCGCATCCTACAGGCGAGCTGCGTCAGCGTGCCCGATTCCGCTGCAGTTGCATCACGATGGGGAATCAGCACTAGAATGGTGCGATGCCTGCTCAATACGCCAGGTCGGTGCGTCCGGTCTCCGAAGATGCCGTCGGCATTCTCGAAGGCTGCGTCACCGGCATGGCGCTCGTCGACGATGGACTCGACGTCCTCTGGTTGAACCCGGCGATGGCCGAGCGCTTCGGCGCGCTGCTGCGCCGGCGCGCCGGCGCCGAGCGCGCGACGCTCGATCTGGACAACGACAGTCTCGCTGAGGCGGCGCAGCGGGCGCGGCTCGAAGGCCGCACCGTGCTGCTGCGCCAGGCACGCCTCGGCGACGGCAGCGGCGGCGAACTGATCGGCGATGCGGCGTTCACGCCATTCGGCGACGCGCTGCTGTTCGAATGGCACGGCCTGCCGGCTGCGGCCGATGCGGCCGCGCCGGCGCTGTCGGCCTCGCTGCGCGGGTTCGCGCACGAGGTCAAGAATCCGCTGGCCGGCCTGCGCGGCGCAGCGCAGCTGCTCAAGCGCTATCTGGACGATCCGGACCAGGCCGAACTCGCCGAGCTGATCATCGACGAGGCCGACCGGCTGGCCGCGCTGGCCGACCGCCTGCTGCGCGCCGGCGGCAAACCGCGGCTGGCGCGGATCAATCCGCACGAACTGCTCGAACGCGTGGCCGCGCTGATCGGCGCGGAGACCGGCGCGCCGCAGATCCGGCGCGACTACGATCCCAGCGTGCCGCCGATCCACGGCGACCGCGACCGCCTGCACCAGCTGCTGCTGAACCTCGCGCGCAACGCGGTGGAAGCCGGCGCGACGCAGCTGACGCTGCGCTCGCGCGTCGAGCATGGCGTGCGCCTGGCCGAGCGGAGGCGCCACCTGGCGCTGCGGATCGACCTGATCGACGACGGTCGCGGCGTGCCGTCCGAGCTGGCCGACACGCTGTTCCAGCCGCTGGTCTCGGGGCGCCCCGACGGTACCGGCCTCGGCCTCGCGCTGGCTCAGGAGATCGCGCGCGAGCACGGCGGCGACCTGCGCCATCTGGGCCGGCCCGGCGCGACCACCTTCACGCTGATGCTGCCGGTGAACGACGATGACTGAGCCCGCCACGATCTGGATCGTCGACGACGACCGCGGCGTGCGCCGCGTGCTCGGCGCGGCACTGCGCGACGCCGGCTTCGAGCTGCGCGAGTTTCTCGACGCCGAGAGCGCGATCGACGCCCTCGCCGAGCAGCGTCCGGCGGTGCTGTTCACCGATGTGCGCATGCCCGGCGTCAGCGGCCTGGATCTGCTCGAGCGCCTGCAGCCGCTGCAGCCGTCGTTTCCGGTCATCGTGATGAGCGCGTTCACCGACGTGGCGTCGACCGCGGCCGCCTACCGGCACGGCGCGTTCGACTACCTCGCCAAACCGTTCGACCTCGACGAGGCCGTCGCGGTCGCGCGCCGTGCGCTCGCGCAGTCGCCGGCGATCGCGGCGCCGGCCGTCGCGCCGGCACCGCAGCCGGAGGCCGAGCTGATCGGCCGCAGCCCGGCGATGCGCGAACTGTTCCGCTCGATCGGCCGCGCCGCCGCGAGCGGCCTGACCGTGCTGATCACCGGCGAGACCGGCACCGGCAAGGAGCTGGTCGCGCGCGCGCTGCATCGCGAGAGCGCGCGGTCGCGGCAGCCGTTCGTCGCGCTGAACACGGCGGCGATTCCGGCCGAGCTGCTCGAGTCGGAGCTGTTCGGCCACGAGGCCGGCGCGTTCACCGGCGCGCTGCGCCGCCACGCCGGCCGCTTCGAGCAGGCATCGGGCGGCACGCTGTTCCTCGACGAGATCGGCGACATGCCGGCCGCATTGCAGACGCGCCTGCTGCGCGTGCTGGCCGGCGGCGAGTTCTATCGCGTCGGCGGCCGCGAGCTGCTGCACGCGGACGTACGCGTGATCGCCGCCACGCATCAGGATCTGGATGCCAAGGTGCTGCGCGGCGAGTTCCGCGCCGACCTGCTGCACCGTCTCGACGTGGTGCGGATCCGGCTGCCGCCGCTGCGCGAACGGCGCGAGGACGTCGCCGCGCTGGCCGGACATTTCATCGCCGCGGTCGCCGCGGAGGCCGGGACCGAGCGCAAGCATTTCACGCCGGCCGCGCTCGCCCTGCTCGCCGAACACGAATGGCCCGGCAACGTCCGTCAGCTCGAGAACCTGTGCCGCCGACTCGGCGTGCTGGCCAGCGGCCGCGAGATCGACGTCGGCGACCTGCCGGCCGACTGGCGCCGCAATGCCGGCATCGACGGCGCGCCCTGGATCGAGCCGCTGCGCGACTGGGCGCGGCGCATGCTCGAAGCCGGCACCGAGGACCTGCATGCGCATGCACGCGCGGAACTGGACCGGGTGCTGCTCGAGGTCGCGCTCGCCGCGCACGGCGGCCATCGCAGCCAGGCCGCCGAAGCGCTCGGCATCGGCCGCAATACCGTGACGCGCAAGCTCGGCAGTTCGCGGCGCCGCAACCGGCGCAGCTGAGACGCGCGCCCTCAGGCGGCGCGGAGCTCGAGTCCGTGCGCGCCGAGGATCGCCGCGCATTGCGCGAGCCGGCGCGGATCGCGCAGATCCTCGGCCTCGACGTGGTCGCCGCGCCAGTGCAGGCGGCCGCCGTCGGCGAGGTCGACCGTCTGCTCGCGGCCGGGCGCCAGCAGCGCGGTCTCGACGATCTGCCACAGCGCGCCGAGTCCGGCGTGCTCGTACTGCGCGCAGGCCAGCGCGCACAGATCGAACGCGGTCAGATGGCGCACGTGCCGGATCGGCACGCCGAGCAGCTCGCGCAGGCTCAGCGCGAAATCGGCGCCGGCCATGCCGCGATCGAGCAGCTCGCGCTCGAGCAGCGAACCGGTGGCCGCGATGCGGTCGGCGTCGCCGCGCAGCAGCCATGGCATCACCAGCATCGCACTGCCGTGCAGGCGCGGGTCCGGATCGAGCGCCGCGTCGGGGAAGTGACCCTCGTGCGCGCCGATCGCGAGCACGCGCGCAGCCCGCTCGCGCGAGCCGAAGCGCGCATCGAGGCCGGCCAGCGCGGCGTGCAGCGGCCAGCCGGGACGCAGCAGCTGGGCCTGGTCGTACAGCGCACCGGCGCAGACCAGGTCGAGTTCGGCGACCTCGGGAAACAGGCGCAGCAGATCGGCGGCGAGCGCCTCGCCGTAGCGTTCGGCCTGCGCGCGGTCGAGCGTCGGGCGCGGCGGCGCGCCGGCGAGCTCGCATTCGATCGCGAGCGCGGCGGTACAGTGCAACGGAGCGGTATCGGACATCGGTATCGGGCATGAGCGCCCAGGCGGCGGCAGCCGCCGGCGCGGGGGCGCGGAGTGTACCATCGGCGATCCGGCCGGCCGCCCGCGAGCGGCCGCCGGTGCGATCCTAAGGAACGGATCGCGGCGCAGACCGGCGGCCGGGGCCGTCGCTGCTGCAAAGGGGGCGCGGCACCGCCGCGACCGCACGAGTCGGAACGGGCGGGTGCCCGTTCGCGACGTCCGCCGGATCGCCGATTCCACGTGAAGCTCTCAGACCGCGTTCGCCGCGCCGCCGCCGACCTGCTGTTCCTGTTCGTGCTGCCGGGCCTGGTCGCGCTGCTGCCGTGGCCGCTCGGCTTCGCGCTGCTCAAGCGCTGCGCGCGCGTCGATCTGCTCCACCGCAGCAGCGTCGCGCCGGCCTGGTCGGTCGCGCGGCGCTACCTGCCCGACGCCGACGAAACGGCCTGGAAACGCCGGCACCGGCTGCTGCGGCTGGTCGAGCCGGTCGACTCGTATCTGACCCTGCTGCGCAGCCGGACCTGGTGGCGCCGCCGCATCGCGTACGACGGCGCATGGCCGCCAGCGGGCACCCCGGCGCTGCTGCTGACGTTCCATTGGGGCGCCGGCCACTGGGTCTGGAGCCAGCTGCGCCTGCACGGCATCGACGCGCACTTCCTCGCGCGGCGCCCCGGTCCGGGCGATCTGGGCGTCGGCCGGCTCTCGGTGCTGTACGGCCGATTCCGCGGCTGGGCGCTGCGGCGGATCGGATCGGCCGGCCCGCTGTATCTCGGCGGCAGCGTGCCGCAGATCGAGGCGGCGTTCGCGGAGGGCCGCAGCATCGTCGGCATGCTCGACCTGCCGCCGCGGCCGGAACGGTCCGCGTTCGGCGCCTCGGTGCTCGGACGCAGCGTGCGGCTGCCGGGCGGCCTGGCCGAACTGGCCGTGCGCAACGGCGTGCCGGTCGTGATCTTCAGCTGCGGGCTCGACCCGGACACCGGCACGCGCACGCTGCGCATCGAGACGCTGCCGGCCGATGCCGGCATCGAACAGATCATGGACCGCTACGCCGCGCATCTGGACCGCTGCCTGCGCGAGCAGCCGGCCTACTGGCAGATGTGGAGCGCCGCCGACGCGATCTTCGAAGCCGCACCGCCGCAAGGCTCTCCGGCGCCGTCGCCGCCGCGCGCGCCCTGAGTCGTCGGCGCGATCGAATCGGGACGCAACCGCTGCGATTCGACGCCGGCGCGGTCGACCTTCATGATCGATCGCGCTGCGACCGGCCGCTCGTCCCGACGCATCGCAGGCGATGCCCGACGGCGCTTCGGTCGGATCGGGATCGTCGCCGCTGCGATCGCGCGAGGCCGTCGCGACCGCGACGACGCCGCCGATTCCCGTCAGTCGAAGTGATAGCCCTTGTAGAGCGTGTTGTGCGGCGCGCGCAGCTCCTCTTCGGGGCGGGCGCTGGTGTAGTAGTAGAGCGCGATCGAGCGCCGCTCCACGCCAGGCGGCGCCGACCACGGCGACGGGTGGCCGTGGAAGCTGTCCGAGCGCGTCGCGAACAGCACCGCGCGGTTGAACAGCGGCTCGATCGCATGGACGCGCGCCTTGGCGCCGGTGTCCCACAGCTCGAGCTCGCCGCCGTAGCCGGGCTCCCAGTCGCGGCCGAGATAGATCAGCAGATTGAGCCGGCGATGCGCCTGCAGCCGCTCGTGCCAGTTGAAGTCGGCGTGGATGCCGAGCAGGCCGCCGGCACGCGTCAGATGCAGACCGCCGCCGGCCAGATGCGGATCGGGCAGCAGATGGTCGATGCCGCTGAGCCGCTCGAGGAAGCGCACGAACGGTCCGGCATTGAACTGATGGATCGCCTGTCGCAGCGGCTCGGGAAAGCGCTCCTCGTGCGAAGTACCCATCTTCACTTCCAGGCCGGCCGCCGCGTACTGGTCCCAGCCGACCTCGTCGCCCGCCGCCGGAAACGCCTCGGCCAGCCGCTCGGCCGCATCGGGCTTCAGGAACCGGTCGATCACGACGTGCGGATAGGGGTCGGCCGCACGGAACCGCGGTCCGTCTTCCGACGCGATCCGGTCGAGTCGGTTAAGATCGAAAACGTAGGGCATACACTGGATGAAGGTGTTTCGGCGCATCATATCAACGCTTTGACCCCCGCTTCTGACCTGGGTCAAACGGCGACAGGAATCATCGTGACTGCAAGCAATCGGGTGGGCGTCATCGGCGGGGTCCGGATCCCGTTCTGCCGCAACAACACGGCCTATGCGGACGTCGGCAACTTCGGCATGTCGGTCAAGACGCTCGGCAGCCTGGTCGAACGCTACGGTCTGCACGGCCAGGAACTGGGCGAAGTCGCGTTCGGATCGGTCATCAAGCACGCCTCGGACTGGAATCTGGCGCGCGAGGCCGTGCTCTCCTCGGGCCTCGCGCCGACCACGCCCGGCATCACGACGGCCCGCGCCTGCGGCACCTCGCTCGACAACGCGATCCTGATCGCCAACAAGATCGCCACCGGTCAGATCGAGGCCGGCATCGCCGGCGGCAGCGACACCACCAGCGACGTGCCGATCGTCTACAGCCGCGCACTGCAGCAGCGCCTGCTCGCGGTCAACCGCGCCAGGACGTTCAAGGACAAGCTCAGGACCGCGCTGTCGGGCTTCTCGTTCGGCGAGCTCAAGCCCTCGTTTCCGGGCGTCGCCGAGCCGCGGACCGGCAAGTCGATGGGCGACCACTGCGAGATGATGGCGCGCGAATGGGGCATCGCGCGCGCCGACCAGGATCAGCTGGCGCTGGACAGTCACCGCAAGGCCGCCGCCGCCTACGAGCGCGGCTTCTTCGACGACCTCGTCGTGCCGTTCCGCGCGGTGCGCCGCGACAACATCCTGCGGCCCGATACGACGCTCGAGAAGCTCGCCGCGCTCAAGCCGGCGTTCGACCGCACGGCCGGCACGCTGACCGCCGGCAATTCGAGCGCGCTGTCCGACGGCGCCGCGGCGGTGCTGCTGGCCAGCGAGGACTGGGCGGCCCGGCGCGGTCTGCCGATCCAGGCCTATCTGACGCATGCGCAGGTCGCCGCGGTCGACTTCGTGCACGGCGAGGGCCTGCTGATGGCGCCGACGATCGCCGTGCCGCGCATGCTGGCGGCCGCCGGCCTGAGCCTGCAGGACTTCGATTTCTACGAGATCCACGAGGCCTTCGCCGCGCAGGTGCTGTGCACGCTGCGCGCCTGGGAGTCGGCCGACTACTGCAGGAACCGGCTCGGCCTCGACGCGCCGCTCGGCGCGATCGATCCGGCCCGGATCAACGTCAACGGGTCGAGCCTCGCGCTCGGCCATCCGTTCGCGGCCACCGGCGCGCGCATCGTCGCCTCGCTGGCCAAGCTGCTGCACGAGAAGGGCTCGGGCCGCGGCCTGATCTCGATCTGCACGGCCGGCGGCATGGGCGTGACCGCGATCCTGCAACGCGACTAGACACGCCCGGCGCCCGGGCGCATCACGGAACACGTCGGCGGGCGCACGCCCGCCTCTGGGGAGAGGGGAGATGACAGAGAAGTACGCATTGGTGCTGACCGGGGAGCTGTTCCCGGGCTACGAGCCGGCCGCGGTCTGGCCGGCGCTGGCGACCTATTTCCGCATGGAGCCGGACAAGCTGACCGGCCAGCTGCTCGCGCGCGCGCCGGTCACGATCAAGGAGAGCGAGGACCTGGCCAAGCTGCAGAGCCTGCAGAGCGGCATCAACGCGCTCGGCGCCGAGGCCGAGCTGCACGCCGCCGACGGCGGCGCGTACTTCGCGCTGGTCGCCAACCAGCCGCGCGGACCGATGCCGCTGGCGTTCGTCGCCGACCGCGTCGAACGCGGCCTGTGGCCGGCCGACATCTCGATCGCCGCGGTCGGCGCGGCGACCTGGAACGCCTATTCGACGGTACGCCCGGCCGCCGCGGCGGCGCCGCCCCCGCCGATCGCGCCGGCCCTCGCGCAGCCGATCGCGGCCGCCCCGGCCGCGTTCTCGGCCGCACCCGACGCCGCGCCGTTCGCGGCCGGTCCTGCGCTGTCGGAGTCGGGCATGCTGCCGGCGGGCCTGACGATCCACGGCGGCTTCTGGCGGCGCACCGCCGCCTATCTGATGGACGGCTTCATCATCGGCGTCGTCAACTGGGTCATCACGATGATCCTGATGGTCGCGATGGTCGGTTCGCTGGCCGCCGGCAGCGTGAACGCCGCATTCGGCACGATCGCGCTGCAGGTTCTGATCGGCATCGCGCTGTCGTGGCTGTACTTCGCGCTGCAGGAGAGTTCGGCGGCACAGGCCACGCTCGGCAAGCGCGCAATGGGCCTGAAGGTCACCGACGACTACGCGCGGCGGATCGGCTTCGGCCGCGCGACCGGCCGCTTCTTCGGCAAGATCCTGTCGAGCGTGATCTTCAACATCGGCTTCATGCTGGCCGGCTGGACCGGCCGCCGCCAGGCGCTGCACGACATGATCTGCGGCACCGTCGTCGTGTTCCGCGAGGTCGAGCCGGGCCGCCCGCTGCCGACCACGCGTCCGCCGATGCCGTGGTACGGATGGGTCGTCAACATCCTGATGGTCGGCCTGTTCGTCGTGGCCTTCCTCGCGGCCGGAGCGAGCTTCAAAGCCCTGCTCAATCTTTGATCCGGCCGGCATCCGTCGCCGCCGCGTGAGGGCGGCGGCACGAGACGAAAAAAGGCCCGGCGATGCCGGGCCTTTTTCCTTTGCGACCGAACCGTCTTCGGCGCCGGATGTTCCGGCTCCGCGACGGACCGATCAGCCGACGCGGAACAGCACCGGCGACCAGCCGCCGACATTGGCGTAGCCGTCGCGGCGGCGGCGACGCATGCGGTCGATCAGCTCGACGCGGCGCGCCTCGGCCCAGTCGACGCGCTGCGTCGCCAGCGTGGCCGGATCGACGCCGAGACGGTGTGCTTCGTGGTTGCGGAAGTCGACGAAGTCGGCGTAGGCCTCGATCTCGTGCTTGAGCTCGCGCTGGCACAGCTCGATCATGATCGCGTCGTCGAGGAAGCCGAGCACCGGCACGCTGTCGTGGATCAGGTCGTCGGCGTCGGCGAAGTAGGCCAGGCAGGCCAGCACGCGCTGACGGTCCTCGTCGGGCAGCGCGAAGCCCTGGTCACGCACCATGTCGATCAGATTGCGCAGCGCGTCCAGGCGTTCGCGGATGAACGAGGGCACGCCCTCGACCGTGGCGAGCTCGAGCAGCTTGGACGCGGCGCCGACGATGTCCTCGGCCGACCGGCCGCGCACGTTCTTCTCGGCACGCTGCATCGTTTCGGCGAAGCGCTGGACGTCGGCATCGCCGAGTTCGATCGTGATGGCCAGGGACATGGACGCAGATTCCTCGAAAAAGGCGCGACGAGACTAACCACCCCCGCATATCGCGTCAATCGGCGCGGGCAGCGGGACCCGCGCCGCTACAGGAAGCCCTCCAGCGCGACGCCGAAGGCCGTGATGATCCGCGTGTAGATCGTCTTCAGCGGCAGGTCGACCTCCGGGAAGTCCCCGACCGAGGTATAGCAGTCGTAGAAGCCCGGGTCGTTCGGCCACAGCGGTTCGCAGCCGGGATTGAGCTCGTAGCTGGTCGCGTAGCGGAACGGCCACAGGTCGAACACCGGCAGCGCCGCGGAGACCGTGCTCATCGCGTTGTTGATCCGCGCGATCGGACCGTCCAGCGGCCGCCGCGCGATCGTCCAGCTGTTCTGCGGTTCGATGTCGCGCTCGATCTGGGCGGCGACCGCGTCGGCGACGGCGCGGTCGTGGATGATGAAGCCCGACTCGGTGTTGTAGTAGTCGCCGCGCGGGTCGAAATTGTGCGAGCCGATCATCGCCACGCGACGATCGATCACGATCGACTTGGCGTGCAGCCCGACGCGCAGGCCGTGCGACTGCTTCAGCGGCGTCTGACCCTGCCGGCTGACGCGGCCGGCCTGGCCGCCGCCGGACAGCTCGTGATAGTTGGCGATCAGCAGCGCCGCATCGCCCGGAAACGGCTTGAACTCGAACACGCGCAGTCCGAGCCGCTTGAGGTACTTCTTCTTGTGCTTGTAGGAGATCGCGTAGACGTAGAACGCGTCGGTCGCGGCCAGCGAATTGGTCGAGACGACCGCGCGCAGCGGCGGGTCGCGCTCGCGCAGTTCGCGCAGCAGGTCCTGTGCGGCGCGGCTGAAGACCAGATACGGCGTCTGCGCCAGCACTTCGGTGTGGGCGTTGCGCAGCAGCGCGGCGACGCGCCCGCTGAGCTGGGCGGCCTGCTCCGAATCGGCGTTCTTGCCGGGCGGATCGGAGAAGTACTCGGCGCGGCCCACGCGCAGCGCGCGCGCGGCGAACGCGGCGCGGACGTAGCCGGCGTCGCTGGCGCGGTCGCGCATCGAGCCGATCCGCGCCCAGCGGATCGACGCCGGCGGCGGCAGCGGACCCTCGCCGCCTACCGCGACCAGTCGGCGGTTGACGTCGTTCAGGCGCGTCAGCGGCACCGACAGCGGATGCTGCCAGAACTGCTCGAACGAATCGGTCATCTCCTTGCCGGCCTGCGGCCCGAGCACGAGCACGTCGCGATCGCGGTAGTCGAACGTCTGGTCCCAGTCGAAGTAGCGATCCTGGTAGTTGCGCCCGCCGGTGATGCCGATCTGGCCGTCGACCAGCAGCAGCTTGTTGTGCATGCGCTGGTTCACGCGCGAGAAGCAGCACGCGATGCTGAGCGCCAGATCGAGCCCGCCGGCACGCGCCTTGTGGAACGTGGTGTTGTAGAGGCGAAACTCGAAATTGGCGTGCGCGGTCGCCAGCCGCGCGAACCAGTCCACGTCGCTGATCGAGAACAGCTGGTCGGAGAGCACGCGCACGCGCACGCCGCGGCGCGCCGCCGCGATCAGCTCCTCGAGCACGAGCCAGCCCGAATCGTCGTCGGCCCAGATGAAGGTCTGCACGTCGATCGTGCTGCGCGCCGCGCGGATCAGATGGATCCGCAGCAGCAGCGCGTCCTCGCCGCGTTCGAGCAGGTTGACGTAGTGCACCGGCGCGCCCGGCCGGCTCGACGCGCGCGCCTCCTCGATCAGCGCCTGGTACGGCGAGGCGATCGCGCAGCGATCGGCGCGATCGCAGTCGAGCTCGGTCGGCCGCTCGCGCTCCACGCGCGCATCGGCCTCGCGCGCGAGCTGGCGATTCAATGCGCAGCCGGATCCGGCCAGCACGAGCGCGATCAGCGCCAGGACGCGAAGCGCGCGAGGCAGTCCACTCATGAGGGCCGGCTGCTCCGGGCGGCGCGCATGCGCGAAGGCGCGGCACTCATGAAGGCGCGAATCCCGCTTCGTTCGGCAGCGCGTAGATCGACAGCTCCAGGATCACCTTGTCCGACAGCGTGCCGCGGCGCGTGCGCATGCCGAACATGCTGCGGCGGATCACGCCCTTGGCGCGGACCGGACAATCGCGCGCCGGATGCGCGCATTCGGCCGGCAGCAGCTCGAAACTCGCATTGCGGGTGACGCCGCGCAGCGTCAGCCGGCCCTCGAGCGGGCCGCCGCTGGCCAGCCGCGCCAGCGGAAACAGCTCGGACCGGAAGCGGATCTCCGGGAAGTGCTCGGCATCGAAGAATTCGGCCGAGCGCGCCCAGTCCTCGCGGCTGCCGCCGTCGATGCGGACCGAGTCGGCGGCGATCCGCGCGTCGACGACGGCTTCCTGGCGCTCGCGGTCGACCTCGACCTCGCCGTCGACCTTGACGAAACGGCCGACGACGTCGAACAGCAGCAGCACGCCGATGCCGAAGCCGGCCTGCGACCGGGTCGGATCGAGCCGTACGCGCTCGACGCCGTGCGCCGGCGCGGCGAGCGCCAGAGCGGCCAGGAGCGCGGCGACGGCACGCACGGGGCGAGCCGGTTCAAGGCCACCAGAAGTACAGCACTTCGGCCGAGTCGGGCTCGAGGCGGCCCGGCTCGCGCAGGCGCAGCCAGACCACCGCGCCCGGCGGCAGACCGCGTCCGGCGTCGGACGCGCCGTCGGCGAGCAGGGCGACCAGATCCTCCAGGCCCGGATTGTGGCCGACCAGCAATACGCGCTCGGCGTCGGCGTGGTCGTCGAGCACGCGGATCAGCGTGACCGGGCTGGCCTCGTAGATTCGCGGCTCGACGCGCAGGTCCGAGTAGCCGGTGATCGCCAGCACCTGCTGCAGCGTCTCGCGCGTGCGCTCGGCCGGCGAGCACAGCACGCGGTCCGGCTCGGCGCGATGCGCCTTGAGCCAGGCACCGACGGCTTCGGCCTCGGCGATGCCGCGGGCGCTCAGTGAACGGTCCCGATCCTCCTGGCCGGTCGCCGCCGGATCGGCATGGGCGTGGCGCAGCAGGATGACTTCGCGGATAGCCATGGGACCTCTCCCGTCGATGGTCAGCCGATCATGCCGGAAGCGGCGGCGCGGTCAAACACGCTGCATCATTTTTGTGTGGTGGCAGCCACCCGGCCGCCGGTCGCGTCGTGCCGGCGCGCCAGCAGACCGGCGACCGGCACCGCGAGGGCCGCCAGCGCCAGACTGAAGGCCAGGTGCGCGTGCTTGCCGAGTTCGACGTAGCCGTCGCCGAGCAGCGCGATGGCCGCCACGGCCGCCGAGCCGGCCGCGAACACCGCGGCGAACGCACGCGCCAGCGACGGCGTGCGCGCCAGCCAGGTGCCGGCCAGGACCAGCCACGGCAGCACGAACAGGCCGAGCAGTGCGTAAGGCTGGCGGTCCAGCCAGCGGTCCAGCGTCACGTAGCCGTCGGGCAGGCGCCGCGGTTCGGCGCCTTCGACCAGGCCGAGGTAATCGGGAATCCACGGCATGTACGGCGGTGCGCGGCCGGCCGCGCGCAGCCAGGCCGCCGGCTCGACCGCCAGCGCGGTCCAGGCACGCAGCGCCGGCAGCTCGCGCAGGCCCGGGCACAGCGTCTCGACCGGCTCGGCGAGCACGTAGATGCTCTTGCCCGACAGCGCCGCGCAGCCGGCCGGCAGCCCGAGCGCGGCGACCGTCGCGGCCGGATCGGCCACGTTCGGCAGCAAGGCGGTCAGCACGAAATTGACGCGATTGGTCGATGCGATCGCCTCGGTCATCGGCGTCGTGCGGCCGGCCTGATGGATCTGCAGCGCGCCGCCGGCGAGTCCGCCGAGCGCGAGCGCCAGCGCGGCCCGGCGCAACCGCCGGTCGCCCGCGCTGACCAGCGCGAGCGCCAGCAGGCACGGCAATGCGAAATGCTGGTACTTGCTGCCGCCGAGCAGGACGCCGCCGATCGCGGTCACGGCCCAGGCCGAGCGGCCGCCGGCGACCGCCGCGACCAGCGCGCCGGCCAGCGCGACGTAGAGACCGAACAGGGCCCCGGCCTCGGCGTAGAACGTGCTGAGGTAGAGCGTATTGGCCGGATCGGCACCGATCAGCGCCAGCACGGCCAGATGCACGATCGCCAGATCGTCGCGGCCGGCGCGGCGCAAGCGCACGGTGACCCAGCCGGCGACGAGCAGCCAGCCGGCCAGGCGCAGCAGCCCGAGGGCGCGGATCGAGTGCTCGGGCGCGTCGCCGAACGATTCGGCGACGCGCCAGGCGGCGGCGACCGCGGCGCCGGCCAGCCAGTCGGTCGACCAGTAGCAGTTGCCCTCGGGAATCGGCTGGCGCGCGTAGACGCGCAGCGGCGCCTGCGGATTGCTGTGCCAGGCCGGCACGTCGGCCCGCACCGGTCCGATGTCGTAGCAGCCGGTATAGCGGATCTGGTCGTAGTTGTTCGCGAGCGCGAGCAGCGGATCGTGCAGCAGCAGGCTGAGCACGCGGTACAGCGCGAACGCCGCCAGTGCGAACAGGACGATGCGGACAGGCGGTGAGGACGGCACGCGCGAGGGGTTCGGACACGAAAGTCGCGCAGTGTAGTGCACGACGTCGCGGCGCCGGGCGGACCGATGCGAGGCTTCAATCGAAACTCGATGCGAACAATCGGTCGAGGTACGGCCGCAGCCAGGCCATCTGCGGCCGGTCGACGCCGAAGTTTCCGGTCGGCTCGAGCGTGAACATGTAATCGCCCCAGGCCGGGCCGGCCGCCCACCAGGTCCAGCCGAGCCAGACGTCGGCGTTCGCGTCGAGGTGGTCCAGCGCGCTGCGGATCGCGCGCCGGCAGGCCTCGTTGTCGGCGCCGGCGAACTCGCCGAGCACGGCACGCCGGCCGTGCGCGCGCAGCCAGCCGCCGACCGCGGCGAGCTGTGCGGCGCCGGCGTCTTCGCGGCAGGTCGGCGAGGTGCCCGAGTAGTCGCCGTCGAAATACTGATGGAGCTCGAACGCGTAATGGTCGAGCGGATCGACGACGCCGAGCATGACCGTGCCGTTCGGCGTGCCGTACCAGTCCGACAGCCAGCTGTGCGCACCGGTCCAGGCATTGCCGGGCACGAGGATCCACTGCGTCGCGCCGGCCGCGCGGATGCCGGCGATGCCGGCATTGGCCGCCTCGAGCCAGGTCTCGGTCGGCATCGAATTGGGCTCGTTCATCAGGCCGAAGATCACCTGCGGCCGGTCACCGAACTGCGTCGCCAGACGCCGCCAGAAGTCGGCGAACGCTTCGAGCGGCACCGCCGCGCTGCCGATGACCTGGCCGCCGTAGCGGGCGTAGTTGTGCGGGTCGAGGATCACGAAGGCGCCGGCCGCGATCGCATCGTCGACGACCGCGGTCAGCGCAGCGAGCTGGGCCGCATCGAGCGGTCCGGACAGCGCCGGCTGCATGCGCTCCCAGCGAAACGGGATGCGCAGCACGTTCATGCCGGCGGCGCGGAAGTAGTCGGTCTCGGCCGGCACCGGCCAGAACGACTGGCCGTCGAATTCGGCACCGGCGAGGTTGACGCCCTTCCATTGCACGGCACGCGCCGGCTCCGGCACCGACGCGGTCGTCAGCAGCGCCGCGAGCAGGCAGGCGCTGCGCAGGTGTGCCCATGGCTTCATCGTGGCCGTCCGTTCCGCCGCCGGTCGCGGCCTCGCTACGATAAGCGCTCGGCGCAGGTGTCGCCGAGACGCCGGTCGGCGCCGGCCTCATTCGGTGTCCGATACGTCCGGCACCGCGTGATCGCCTCGATCGGCCCGAGACGGGAGCAGCCGTCGCGCACCGGTACCGGCAACGCCGCGACCACGCTACGGGGCCGCCGGCGTCGCGTGCGGCTACTGGCGCTTGATCCAGCGCAGCAGCTTGGCCCAGTCGTCCTGGTGCGAGCGGACCTGCTCGGAGTGGTAGTCGAAGATGCTCTTGCCGAGGCCGGCCAGCAGCACGTAGGCCTGGGTATCGCGGATCTGCGCGACCAGCGGGAACGGCAGGCGCTTGATCTCCTCCAGCGCCTGCTGCGAGGCCGAGGTCCACGGCTTGAGACGGTTGGCGACCAGGCCGACCGGCAGCTTGCCGCGCTTGATGCGCGGCAGCGCGGCCAGATCGGCGAGAAACGCCGCGCTGGCCTCCAGGTCGATCGTCGAGGGCAGCACCGGCACCACGATCACGTCGACGTCGTCGATCCAATCGGCGATCTCCGAGGCGCGCACGCCGGCCGGCGTGTCGATCACGACGCGCTGGGCGTCGGCCGGAATGCGCTGCTGCCAGCCGCGCCGCGTGCCGTCGACCGGCAGCACGATGCCGCCGAGCAGGACGCGCTTCTCGCACCAGCGCTGGCTCGAGCCCTGGCGGTCGGCGTCGACGATGACCGTGCGCTTGCCGTCGGCGGCGTAGTGCGCCGCGAGATTGGTCGCGAGCGTCGTCTTGCCGCAGCCGCCTTTCGAACTGGCCACCAGAACTTTCAGCATCGAAGCCTCCCGTCGGTACGCAGCGCGTGCAAGCGTACTACAAGCGCCGGCGACGCCTCGCGGAGGCCCGCAGCCCATGGGTCGCGCAGGCGATCGTTTCTTTTTTTGCACGAAACAGTTGACAGTCCGCCACGAGTGCCGGTACGTTCGCTGCCCATGACGCATCGCAGCACGACCCGCCTCCTTGTCCAGACCGTCCGGCTCGCCCCGGTCGGCAGCCTCGCGGGCGCGGCCCTCGCGATTCTCGTCCTCGTACGCCTTATTACCGCCGGAGGTGCGGGTTAGGGGGTACGCGTCCGACAAACGCCAAGAACACCTCGAAACCCCACCTCCGGCGACGGACGTGGGGTTTTTTGTTGCCCGGATCCTGAAAAGCGGAACAGCCATGACCGACCCAGAGACGCCCAGCGACGTAAACGCGACGCCCCCGGCCCCAGCCGAGCGCGTGCGCATCTTCGACACCAGCCTGCGCGACGGCGAGCAGGCACCCGGCTTCTCGATGGGGCGCGCGGCCAAGCTCAGGCTCGCCCGATCGCTCGAGGAACTGGGCGTGGACGTGATCGAGGCCGGCTTCCCGAGCGCTTCGGACGGCGACTTCGAGGCGGTCCAGGCGATCGCGCGCGAGCTGCGCAAGCCGGTCGTCTGCGCGCTGGCGCGCTGTGTCGCGACCGACATCGAGGCCTGCGCCCGCGCGCTGGAACCGGCCGCGCATCGGCGCATCCACCTGTTCCTCGCGACCAGCCCGCTGCATCGCGAGTTCAAGCTCGGCATGAGCCGCGAGCAGGTGATCGACAACGCGGTCCGCGCGATCGAGACCGCACGGCGCCACTTCGACGACGTCGAGTTCTCGGCCGAGGACGCGATCCGCACCGAGCCGGACTACCTCGCCGAGGTGTTCTCGGCGGCGATCTCGGCCGGCGCCGGCACCGTCAACGTGCCCGACACGGTCGGCTACACGACACCGACCGAGATGGCCGAACGGATCGCCTATCTGCGCCGCCACGTGCGCGGCATCGAGCGCGCGGTGATCTCCACGCACTGCCACGACGACCTCGGCCTCGCGGTCGCCAACAGCCTCGCCGCGGTCGCGGCTGGCGCGCGGCAGATCGAGTGCACGATCGGCGGCATCGGCGAGCGCGCCGGCAATGCCTCGCTGGAGGAGGTCGTGATGGCGCTGGCGACGCGCGCCGAACGCTTCGGCGTCGCCACCGGCATCGATACGCGCAGGCTCTATCCGACCGCGCGGCTGCTCAGCCAGCTGACCGGCCAGCCGATCGCGCGCAACAAGGCGGTGATCGGCGAGAACGCGTTCGCGCATGAGTCGGGCATCCACCAGCACGGCATGCTCAAGCATCGCGGTACCTACGAGATCATGAAGCCCGAGGACGTGGGCTTCAGCCGCTCGCAGCTCGTGCTCGGCAAGCACAGCGGCCGCCACGCGCTGCGCGAGCGCCTGGCCGGACTCGGCTTCACGCCGGACGAGGCGCAGCTCGACGCGATCTTCACGCGCTTCAAGACGCTGGCCGACCGCAAGCGCGAGGTCTTCGACAGCGATCTGGAAGCGCTCGCGGCCGGCCGCGACCCCGAAGCGGTCGGCCCCTGGCATCTGGAGCACCTGCATGCCTCCAGCCACCTCGGCGGCAACGGCTCGGCCTCGGTGCGGCTGGTCCACGAGGACGGCCGGCGCGCCAGCGAGGCGGCGATCGGCGACGGCCCGATCGACGCGGTGCTGCGCGCGATCGGCCGCGCGATCGGCCGTGAGCTCGAACTGACCGATTTCCAGATCCGCGCGCTGACTCAAGGCGGCGACGCGCAAGGCCAGGCCACGCTCGGCGTGCGCCACCAGGACCGCGTGCTGCAGGGCCGCGGCGTGTCGACCGACATCGTCGAGGCGGCCGCGCTGGCCGCGCTCGAAGTGGCCAACCGGATCGAACGCGCGGCGCCGGCGGCGCCGCTGCGCGCGCTCGCCCAGGCGATCTGACTCCCATGCATACGCGAGGACTGCAGCGATGAGCCCCACCTCCCTGATCTGGCACAACGGACGCCTCAAGCCGTGGCACGAGGCGACCGTGCACGTCGGCGCGCATGCGCTGCACTACGGCTCGTCGGTGTTCGAGGGCGAGCGCGTCTACGCGACGCCGCAGGGCCCGGCCTATTTCCGCCTGGCCGATCACACGCGCCGCCTGTTCGAGTCGGCACGCATCTACGAGATCGACATCGGCTACAGCGAGGAGGCGATCAACGCCGCCTGCATCGAGCTGATCGCCGCCAATGCGATGCCGTCGGCCTACGTGCGGCCGATCGTGTTCCGCGGCGCCGGCGGCCTCGGCGTGCTGGCGCAGCCGGGCGCGCCGGTCGAGGTCGCGATCATGGCGCTGGACTGGGGCGCGTATCTGGGCGAGGCGATCGAGCACGGCGCCGACGTCTGCGTGTCCTCGTGGCAGCGGCCGGCGCCCAACACGTTCCCGAGCTGGGCCAAGGCCGGCGGCAACTACCTGTCGAGCCAGCTGATCGGACTGGAAGCGCGCCGCGGCGGCTACGCCGAGGGCATCGCGCTCGGCAGCAACGGCCTGCTCAGCGAAGGCGCCGGCGAGAACCTGTTCCTGGTGCGCCGCGGCGTGCTGTACACGCCGCCGAGCAGCGCCGGCATCCTCGCCGGCATCACGCGCGACAGCGTGATGACGCTGGCGCGCGAGCTCGGCTATGCGCTCGAGGAGCGCGACCTGCCGCGCGAGGCGCTCTATACCAGCGACGAGATCTTCATGACCGGCACCGCCGCCGAGATCACGCCGGTGCGCTCGGTCGATCGCAAGGCGGTCGGCAGCGGCCGACCCGGCCCGGTCACGCGTGCATTGCAGCAGGCGTTCTTCGGCCTGTTCGACGGCCGCACGGCCGACCGCTGGGGCTGGCTGACGCCGGTGCACGCGGCCGCCGCCGATCGCGCGCCCGCCGCGCAGGAGACGATCGCGGCATGAGCGCACGCACGATCATCGACAAGATCTGGGATGCGCATCAGGTGCGCGCCGAGACCGACGCGACACCGGGCATCCTCTACGTCGACCTGCATCTGATCCACGAGGTCACGACGCCGCAGGCGTTCGCCGAGCTGCGCGCGCGCGGTCTTCGCGTGCGGCGACCGGACCGCGTGCTGGCGACGCTGGACCACTCCACGCCGACGCTGCCGGCGGCCGCCGACGGCACGCGGCCGTATGCCACGCCCGAGGCCGCGCATCAGGTCGCCCAGCTCGAGGCGAACTGCGCCGAGTTCGGCATCGCGCTGCACGGCTGGGACAGCCCGCATCGCGGCATCGTCCACGTGATCGGGCCGGAGCTCGGCGCGACCCGGCCCGGCATGACGATCGTCTGCGGCGACAGCCACACCGCCACGCACGGCGCGTTCGGCGCACTCGCGTTCGGCATCGGCACTACCGAGGTCGGCCATGTGCTGGCGACGCAGTGCCTGCTGCAGCGCAAGCCCAGGACGTTCGCGATCCACCTCGACGGCCGCCTTCGTCCCGGTGTCGGTGCCAAGGATCTGATCCTGCACGTGATCGGCGTGATCGGCGTCGGCGGCGGCACCGGTCACGTGATCGAGTACCGCGGCAGCGCGATCGAGGCGCTGTCGATGGAAGAGCGCATGACCGTCTGCAACATGTCGATCGAGGCCGGCGCGCGTGCCGGCCTGATCGCGCCGGACGAGACCACGTTCGCGTATCTGCAGGGCCGGCCGCGTGCGCCGCAGGGCGAGGCCTGGACGCGCGCGGTCGCGGCCTGGCGCGAACTGGCCAGCGATCCGGGCGCGCAGTACGACCGCGAGATCCGCATCGACGCTGCCGCGATCGGCCCGACGATCAGCTACGGCACGCATCCGGGCATGGTCACGCCGATCGGCGCGCCGATCCCGCCGGCGCGCGACGCGCAGGAGGTCAAGGCGCTCGACTACATGCGCTTCGCGGGCGGACGCGCGCTGACCGGCGAGCCGGTCGACGTGGTCTTCGTCGGCAGCTGCACCAATTCGCGGCTGTCGGATCTGCGCGAGGCGGCCGAGGTGCTGCGCGGCCGTCGCGTCGCGGCCGGCGTGCGCATGCTGGTCGTGCCGGGCTCGGTCGCTATCAGGCACGCCGCGGAGGCCGAAGGTCTCGACGCGGTGTTCCGCGCGGCCGGCGCCGAGTGGCGCGACGCCGGCTGCTCGATGTGCATCGGCATGAACGGCGACATCGCCGAGCCGGGCCAGTTGGTGGTCTCGACCAGCAACCGCAACTTCGAGGGCCGCCAGGGACCCGGCGCGCGCACCGTGCTGGCCAGCCCGCGCGTCGCCGCGACCGCCGCGGTCGCCGGCCGCATCGCCGATCCGGACAGCCTGCTGGAGGACGCCGCATGAAGCCGCTGAACCGCGTGCGCTCGCGCACCGCCGTGCTGCCGTTCGAGAACATCGACACAGACCGCATCATCCCGGCGCGCTTCCTGACCACGACCGAACGCGCCGGCCTCGGCCGTCATGCGTTCAACGACTGGCGCTACGCCGCCGACGGCTCGGCCGATCCGGCGTTTCCGCTCAATGCAGCGGAGGCGAAGGGCTGCGCGATCCTGGTCGCCGGCCGCAACTTCGGCTGCGGCTCCTCGCGCGAGCACGCGCCGTGGGCGCTACTCGACTACGGCATCGGCGCGGTGATCTCCTCGGAGATCGCCGACATCTTCCGCAGCAACGCGCTCAAGAACGGCCTGCTCGCGATCGTGCTGCCGCCCGAGCAGCACGCCGAGCTGCTGGCGCAGCCGGGCATCGAGCTCGACATCGACGTCGCGACGAGCACGATCACCCTGCCCGACGGCCGCGTGTTCGCGTTCGCGCTCGACGGCTTCGCGCGCCACTGCCTGCTCAACGGTCTCGACCAGCTCGGCTTCCTGCTCGACGCCGAGGCCGACATCGCCGCGTTCGAGCGGCGCGCCGAACCGCATCGTCCCTCCCTGGAGAACCCCGCATGAAGATCACGCTCGCCGTGCTGCCCGGCGACGGCATCGGCCCGGAAGTCACCGCCGCTGCGATCGAGGTGCTGCGCACGGTCGCCGGTGCCGCCGGTCACGCGATCGACGCCGCCGAGCATGCGATCGGCGGCAGCGCGATCGACGCTACCGGCGAGCCGCTGCCGCAGGCCACGCTTGAGGCCTGCCTCGCCGCCGATGCGGTGCTGCTCGGCGCGGTCGGCGGCCCGAAGTGGTCCGACCCGAACGCGCGCGTGCGGCCCGAGCAGGGTCTGCTCGCGCTGCGCGCGGCGCTCGGCGTCTACGCGAACCTGCGGCCGCTGCGCGTGCATCCGCGCCTGGCCGCGCTGTCGCCGCTGAAGACCGAACGGCTGCACGGCGTCGATCTGGTCTTCGTGCGCGAACTGACCGGCGGCGCGTACTTCGGCCGCAAGTCGCGCGAGGGCGACAGCGCACTCGACGAATGCCGCTACAGCAGCGGCGAGATCGAGCGCGTCGTGCGCCGCGCCTGCGCGCTCGCGCGCACGCGCCGCGGCCGGCTGACCTCGGTCGACAAGGCCAACGTGCTCGAGACCTCGCGGCTGTGGCGCTCGACCGCCGAGCGCGTCGCGTCCGGGTATCCGGACGTCGCGCTCGAACATCAGCTGGTCGACTCGATGGCGATGCTGCTGCTGACGCGGCCGGCCGCTTACGACGTGATCGTCACCGAGAACCTGTTCGGCGACATCCTGACCGACGAGGCGGCGGCCCTGGCCGGCTCGCTCGGCGTGTCGCCGTCGGCCTCGCTCGGCGACGGCCGGCGCGGCCTGTACGAGCCGATCCACGGCTCGGCGCCGGACATCGCCGGCCGCGGCATCGCCAATCCGATCGGCGCGATCCTCAGCGCCGCACTGCTGCTGCGCCACTCGCTGGGCCTGGACGACGAGGCGGCCGCGGTCGAGGCCGCCGTCGACGCGGTGCTCGATGCCGACGAGCTGACCGCCGATCTCGGCGGCAGCGCGACCACCGCCGAGGTCACCGCGGCCGTGATCGCACGGCTGGCCGATCGCCGCAGGGCCGCCGCATGAGCGCCGCCGACGAGACGCGCGCCAGGCCGGCGCTGTCGGCCGTCGTGCTGCGCAGCGACGCGATCAAGTCCGGTCCGGATCGCGCACCGGCGCGCGCGATGCTGTACGCGACCGGCCTGGACGGCGCCGCGATCGCCAAGCCGCTGGTCGCGGTCGTGCATACCTGGTCGAACATCTCGCCGTGCAATCTCAATCTGCGCGAGCTCGCCAATGACGTCGCCGACGGCATCCGCGCGGCCGGCGGCACGCCGATCGAATTCAACACGATCGCGGTCACCGACGGCATCGCGATGGGTACGCCGGGCATGCGTGCCTCGCTGGTCAGCCGCGAGCTGATCGCCGACTCGATCGAGCTGGCGGTCGACGGCCACTGTCTCGACGCGATGGTCGTGCTGTGCGGCTGCGACAAGACGATCCCGGCCGCCGCGATGGCGCTGGCGCGGCTCGACATCCCCGGCGTCGCGCTGTACGGCGGCAGCATCGCGCACGGCACGCTCGACGGCACGCCGATCACGCTGCAGCAGGTGTTCGAGGCGGTCGGCGCGCACGGCGCCGGGCGCATCGACGACGGCCGGCTCTGCGCGGTCGAGCAGCGCGCCTGTCCGGGCGCCGGCGCCTGCGGCGGCCAGTTCACGGCCAATACGATGGCGATGGTGCTGACCGCGCTCGGCCTGACGCCGCTTGGGCTCAACGACATCGCCGCGACCGATCCGGCCAAGCGTGCGGCGGCGCGCCGCTGCGGCGAGCTGGTACTGGACTGCCTGCGCAGCGATCGCCGGCCGCGCCAGCTTCTGTCGCCAGCCGCGTTCCGCAACGCGATGCGGATCGTCGCGGCGACGGCCGGCTCGACCAATGCCGTGCTGCACCTGCTGGCGATCGCGCACGAGGCCGGCGTGCCGCTGACGATCGAGGACTTCGAGGACGCCTCGGCGCGCACGCCGGTGATCGCCGATCTGATGCCGGGCGGCCGCTATACCGCGATCGAGATGACCGCCGCCGGCGGCATGGCCGCGGTCGCGCGCGAGCTGCGCGCGGCCGGCCTGATCGAGGACGCGCCGACCGTCAGCGGACGCAGCCTGTTCGACGAGATCGACGCGGCGCCGCCGACGCCGGCGGGCCAGCCCGTGGTCCACCCGGTCGCGCGCGCGCTCAAGCCGCGCGGCGGCTATTCGATCCTCTACGGCAACCTGTCGCCGGAGGGCTGCATCCTCAAGCTGGCCGGTCTGGACTCGGGTCATTTCGAAGGTACCGCGCGCGTCTTCGAGAGCGAGGAGGACTGCTTCCAGGCCGTGCAGGCCGGCCGCATCGTGCCCGGCGACGTCGTCGTGATCCGCAACGAAGGCCCGGCCGGGGGGCCGGGCATGCGCGAGATGCTCGCGGTCACCGCGGCCCTGGTCGGCCGCGGCCTCGGCCACCACGTCGCCTTGATGACCGACGGCCGCTTCAGCGGCGCCAGCTACGGCTTCGTCGTCGGCCACGTCGCGCCGGAGGCCGCGCGCGGCGGGCCGATCGCGCTGCTGCGCGACGGCGACCGCATCGTCATCGACGCGACGCGACGCGTGATCGAGACCGACGCCGATCTGGAGTCGCGCCGCCGCGACTGGACGCCGCCGGTGCCGAAGGTCACGCACGGCGCGCTCGCCAAGTACGCGCGTCTGGTCGGATCGGCCGCGCTCGGCGCGGTCACCAGCGCCTGACGCACCGATTCGCTCTTCCTCACCCCGCACCGCCACGCCCTTCATCCACGGAGAACTCCATGAGCAGCGAGACGATCACCGCCACCACCGACGCCCTGCAGCAGGCCCGCATCGCCGTGCTGGGCTATGGCAGCCAGGGCCGCGCACACGCCCTCAACCTGCGCGACTCGGGCCTCGACGTCGTGATCGGCCTGCGTCCGGGCGGTCCGACCTCGGCCAAGGCCGCCGCCGACGGCTTCACCGTGCTGGCACCGGCCGAGGCCGTGCAGGGCGCCGACCTGATCGCGGTGCTGACGCCGGACATGGTCCAGGCCGCGCTGTACCGCGAGGTCATCGCGCCGAACGTCAAGCCCGGCGCCGCGCTGCTGCTCGCGCACGGCTTCAACGTGCACTTCAAGACGATCGAGCCGCGCTACGACATCGACGTCGTGCTGGTCGCGCCGAAGGGTCCGGGCGCGCTGGTGCGCCGCGAGTACGAGATCGGCCGCGGCGTGCCGTGCCTGTTCGCGGTCCATCAGGACGCCAGCGGCCAGGCCCGCGACAAGGCGCTGGCCTATGCGGCCGGCCTCGGCGGCGCGCGCGCGCTGCTGATCGAGACCGACTTCAAGGAAGAGACCGAGACCGACCTGTTCGGCGAGCAGGCCGTGCTCTGCGGCGGCGCCAGCGAGCTGGTCATCAACGGCTTCGAGACCCTGGTCGAGGCCGGCTACAAGCCGGAGATCGCGTACTACGAGGTCATGCACGAGCTCAAACTGATCGTCGACCTGCTCTACGAGGGCGGTCTGGCCAAGATGCTGAGCTTCATCTCCGAGACCGCGCAGTACGGCGACTACACGCGCGGTCCGCGCGTCGTCGACGCTGGCACCAAGGACCGCATGCGCGAGGTGCTCAGGGACATCCAGGAAGGCCGCTTCGCGCGCGAGTGGACCGCCGAGCACGCCGCCGGCCTGCCGAACTACACGGCCTACAAGCAGAAGGATCTGGACCACCCGATCGAGCAGGTCGGCAGCCGCCTGCGCGCGCGCATGCCGTGGCTGAGCGGCAGTGCCTGACCGAGCGCGCGGCCGCACGCCGCGCCGATGCCATCCGAGGACGATGACGATGAACGCTGTGCTCGAAGACCTGCCCGGGACGACCGGGCATCCGCTGGCCGGATCCGCGATGAGCGGTGCCGACGTCGTCGTGCAGGTGCTCGCCGACGAAGGGGTCGAGGTCGTGTTCGGCTACTCCGGCGGCGCGATCCTGCCGGTCTACGACGCGGTCTTCCGCTACAACCGCGAGCATCCCAGGGCCGACGGCGCCGAGCCGCTGCCGCTGATCGTGCCGGCCAACGAGCAGGGCGCGGGTTTCATGGCGCAGGGCTACGCGCGCGCGTCGGGCCGCGTCGGCGTCGCCCTGGTCACCTCCGGCCCCGGCGCGACCAATACGGTCACGCCGGTCCGCGACGCGATGGCCGACTCGATCCCGATCGTCGTGCTGTGCGGACAGGTGCCGACCGGCGCGATCGGCACCGATGCGTTCCAGGAGGCGCCGATCAGCAACATCATGGCGGCCTGCGCCAAGCACGTGTTCCTGGTCACCGACGCCGACCGGCTCGAGGCGACGCTGCGCACGGCGTTCGAGATCGCGCGGACCGGGCGGCCCGGTCCGGTCGTCGTCGACATCCCCAAGGACATCCAGAACGCCGAGCTGAGGTTCCGCGGCGCGGGCACGCTGCCATTGCCGGGCTATCGCGCGCGGCTGCGCGCGATCGACACCGCCACGCTCGACGCGGCGCGCTGCGCGGCGTTCTTCGACGCGCTCGGCCGCGCGCGACGGCCGCTGATCTACGCCGGCGGCGGCGTGATCGCCGCCGACGCGGCCGGCGCGCTGCGCGACTTCGCCCGCACGTTCGCGATGCCGGTCACCACGACGCTGATGGGCTTGGGCGCGGTCGACACGACCGAGCCGCTGTCGCTGCAGATGCTCGGCATGCACGGCACCGCGTTCGCGAACTACGCGGTGGAGGACTGCGACTTCCTGATCGCGGTCGGCGCGCGCTTCGACGACCGCGTCGCCGGCGTGCCGCAGGCGTTCGCCGGCAGCGCCCGTTTCGTCGCGCATTTCGACGTGGATCCGGCCGAGATCGACAAGGTCAAGCGCGCCGACTGGCACCATCTGGGCAACCTCGCGCGCGCGCTCGACACCTTGCGCATCTACGGCCTGCAGCACGGCTTCCGGCCGCGCGAGCAGGATCGCTACGCGCCGTGGCACGCGCATCTGGCCGCGCTCAAGCGCACCCATGCGATGAACTACGACCGGACCAGCGCGCGGATCCAGCCCTATGCGGTGATCGAGGCGATCAACGCGATCACCGACGGCCGCGCGATCATCAGCACCGGCGTCGGCCAGCATCAGATGTGGGCCGCGCAGTATTTCGACTTCCGCGAGCCGCGATTGTGGCTGACCTCCGGCTCGATGGGCACGATGGGCTTCGGCCTGCCGGCGGCGATCGGCGCGCAGTTCGCACGGCGCGACCTGCCGGTCATCGACATCGACGGCGACGCCAGCATCCGCATGAACCTCGGCGAGCTGGAGACCGTCACGACCTATGGGCTTCCGATCAAGGTCGTCGTGCTCAACAACGCCGGCGACGGCATGGTGCGGCAGTGGCAGAAGCTGTTCTTCAAGGGCCGCTTCTCGGCGACCGACAAGAGCCTGCACAAGAAGGACTTCGTCCGCGCCGCGCAGGCCGACGGCTTCGAATGGGCGCGCCGGCTCGCCGACCCGGCCGAGCTGCCGGCCGTGATCGCCGAGTTCGTCGCGTTCGACGGGCCGGCGTTCCTCGAGGTCGTGATCGATCCGGACGCCGGCGTCTATCCGATGGTCGGGCCCGGCATGACCTACGCGCAGATGATCACCGGCGACTTCATCGTCTCGCGCCAGGCCCAGCCGGCCGCGGTCGAGGCCGGCCCGTCGGAGATGTTCTGATGCGCCGGATCATCGCCATCCTGCTGCAGAACGAGGCCGGCGCACTGGTCCGCGTCGCCGGCCTGTTCTCGGCGCGCGGCTACAACATCGATTCGCTGACGGTCGCCGCGACGCACGATCCGGCGATCTCGCGGCTGACCCTGGTCACCAGCGGCGACGACGCGGTGATCGACCAGATCGTCAAGCAGTCGCGCAAGCTGATCGACGTGCTCGAGATCGCCGACCTCAGCCGCAGCGACCATCTCGAATCGGAGCTGCTGATCGTCAAGATCGGGCTGGCCGGCCTGGCCGCCGCGGAGTTCGACGCGTGCATGCGGCGCCATCCGGCCGCATGCGTCGTCGATCAGGGCACGGCCAGCCGCGTCGTCCAGTTCAGCGGTACCGGCCGCGACGTCAACGCGTTCTTCGCCGAGCTGTCGAACCTCGCGCCGGTGCTCGAACTGGCGCGCAGCGGCACTGCCGCGGTCGGGCGCGGCGACGCCGTGCTGACGCCGCGGACCTGACGGCCAGGCGTGCCGGCGCCGAAATGTGACCGCGTCGCCGTTGTGGCCGGCGGCCGGCCGGTGCGCGGTTGCCGCCGTCATCGGCCGCTCGCATAATCGATCGCGCTTCGCCGTCCGGCCGGGCGACGCAGGGACGCACCGCCGCACGGCGCCGGATCGCATACGCGTCCACATCGATGCCGCGTCAGGCGGCCGCAGGGGAGAAACGAAGATGGCCGATCCGACAGCGGATCCGGGTGCGCTCGACGATGCCGATCTCGGCGTGGTCGACGCGTTGCGCGAGCTCAAGCACGAGGTCGACCTGCTGCGCGGACGGCTGACGGCCCTGGAGGGCATGCAGGCCAATCTCTCCGAGGCGGTCTACCGCCGCGTACACGAGGACTACGGACGCCGACTGGCGGACCTGGAGACGCGCATCGCGCCGCTGCGCGCGCAGGCGCGCCTGGCCTATGCCGGACTGCGCGACCGCATCGAGGCGATCCAGCACGCCTATGCGTCGATCCAGCTCGATCGCCAGGAGGTCGAACTGCGCCATCAGCTCGGCGAGTACGACGCGGCCGCGCGCACCGAACGTCTCGCCACGATCGACGCCGCGCTGCGCGAGCGCAGCGTCGCCCAGGACCGCGCCGAAGCGCTGCGCGCGCGCTTCCTCGAAGTCTTCGAGAGCGAGGCCGACCTGGAAGCGGCCCCGGCGCCGCCGGTCGCCGTCGCGGCGGTGCCCGATCCGCCGCGCGATGCGCCGGCACGGCCGGCGCTGGCGCTGGCCGAGGAGCCTGCGCTCGACGACGAGCTGGCCGCACTCGCGCTCGACGCCTCGATGCTCGCGCAGATTCCCGAACCGGCCACCGCGAGCGCGCCGGCCGACCCGGCACCGCCGCCGCGCCAGGACACCGCGCCGGCCCATCTCGATGCGGCCGTCACGCAGATCCTGCAGGTGCTCGACATGCCGGACCTGCCGACGATTCCGCCGGCACCGCCGGCCGCCGCGCCCACACCGGCTGCGCGCGCGACCGCCGCTCCGCCACGCCAGGCCGCCGACGCGCGCCCCGGCCCGGCCGCCGCCGTCACGAGCATCGGCATCGCGACGCCGACGCCGCCACCCGCACCGGCGAGCCCCGCCGGCGCGCCCGGACCGTCGGCGGTCGCCGCGACGTCGGGCTCGACGATGTTCCTGCGCACCGCGCGGCTGGTGCCGCAGAACGTCGAGGCCGGCCGCGCGGCGATCCCGCTGCCGCCCAAACCGGTCACGCTCGGCGGCGACGCCGGCAGCGACATCCGGGTCGGCGGACCCGGCGTCGAGGCGCAGCACGCACGCATCGAGGCCAACAACCAGGGCTACGTGCTGACCGACCTGGACAGCAAGCACGGCACGCGCGTCAACGCCGAGCCGATCCGCGAGCGCCTGCTGCGCCACGAGGACGTGATCCAGATCGGCGCGGCCCGCTACGTGTTCCGCGAAGGCTGATCGACCGTACCGTCGGCGCGTCCGGTGGAGGCCGCAGGCTGCTCGGTGCAGGCACCGAGTGGACGTTCGAGCCGGCGATGGATCGGATGGCCGGCGAACGCCGGCCGCGCCGCATCGAGGGCCGCCTGCCAGCGCTCGGCGGCCAGCGCGCACTGGCCGCGCGCCGCGGCGAGCTCGGCCAGCCGCAAGGCGCGCAGACCCAGATCCGGGCGCTGCGATCCGCGTCCGGCCGCCTGCCGGGCCTCGGCGTCGAGCCAGGCCGCCTCCGCACCGGCCGGGTCGCCGGCGGCGAGCAGCGCCTCGCCGAGCCAGTCGGCCGCGGTGACGCTGCTCGCATCGTCGCCGGGCTCGCGGCGATCGCTGGCCGCGATCACCTCGCGCAGCAGCGCCGCGGCCGGTTCGGGCCGGCCTTCGCGCAGCCACACGTAGGCCTGGCGCATGCGCGACCACAGCAGATGCGGGCCGTCCTCGTCGCCGTAGAGCCGGATCGCCAGATCGACCGCACGGTCGGCGGCCGCGTGCGCATCGGCAAAGTGCCCCGCGTCGGCGCGCGCCATCGCCAGATCGCCGCCGCCGAGCACGCTATACGGATGCGCGTCGCCGCGCTGCGCGAGCGTTGCGGTCCAGGCCTGCTCGGCCGTCGCGAGCGCCTCGTCGTAGCGCTCGATCTGGCCGAGCAGCAGCGACTGCAGCTGCTGCGCCGAGGCCTCCTCGGGCAGGCCGTGCTGCCGGTCCAGGCGGCGGATCTCCTCGAGCAGCGCCAATGCGCGCGGATAGTCGCCCAGATACGGATAGCTGGCCGCCATGCGCAGCTTGGCGTAGAGCAGGTTGCGGATCGTCTCCGGGTCGTTCGGATCGAGCAGATCGATGACCGACTGGTAGTGCGCGATCGACTGCGCGGAGTCGTCGGGCATCGGCTTCCTCAGCAGCAGGTCGGACAGCTCGGCGCGCGTGAACTCGGCGCCGTGACCGATCAGCGCACGCGCCGCCTCGGCCAGCCGGTAGGCCTGCTGGTCGTGGCGCAGCCGTATGTGGATGCGGCTCAGCGCGGACAGGATCGCGGCGCGGATGCGCGGCTTGTCGTGCAGCTCGTTCTCGATCCGCGCGGTGCCGGCCTCGAGCACCGTGTCGATGCTCGGCTTCTGCCCCTTGTGCAGGGCCGGATCGGCCTGCGCGAACACCGAGACCATGAAGTCGGTCACCGCGCGCGCGGCCGCGGCATCGTCCTCGGCACGCACGCGCGCGGCCTCGGCCTCGGCGTTGGCGAGGCCGATCTGCCGCACGTAGGTGCCGGTCAGGCCGGCCAGCGCCGCGACCGCGACGGCCAGACCGAGCAGCGCCAGCCGGTGCCGCAGCACGAAACGTCCGGCCCGATAGCCGCGCGCGGCACCGGACGCGGCGACCGGCCGCAGCTCGATCAGGGCCTGCACGTCGGCGGCCAGGGCGCCGGCGGTCCGATAGCGCGCTGCCGGCTCGGGATCGAGCGCGCGGCGCAGGATCGCGGCCAGATCGCGGCGGCGGTCGCGCGGCGGCGGCGCGGCCGCCATCAGCAGATCGAGCAGCCGGCCGAGCTGGAAGATGTCGTCGCCGACGCCGGCCGCGTCGCCGCGATTCTGCTCGGGACTCGCGAAGCCCGGCGTGCCGGCCTGCGGCGCCGCGCCGGCAGCGTCGTCGAGCGCCGCGGCGATGCCGAAGTCGAGCAGGCGGACCTGGCTACGCGCGTCGACCAGGATGTTGGCCGGCTTCAGATCGCGGTGCACGACCAGCTGCGCATGCGCGTAGTCGACCGCATCGCAGACCTGCAGAAACAGACGCAGCCGGGCCAGGCCCGGCAACTGGCGGCGTTCGCAGTGGTGGTCCAGCCGCTCGCCGTCGACGACTTCCATCGCGAACCACAACTGACCGCCGTCGGTCCGGCCGCCGTCGATCAGGCGCGCGATGCCCGGATGCTGCAGCCGGGCCAGCAGGCGCCGCTCGCGATCGAGCAGCCGCTCGGCCAGCGCCGGATCGGCGTCGCCGGCCATGACCTTGAGCGCGACCTGCTGATGGTAGCTGCCGTCGTCGCGCTCGGCGCGATAGACCACGCCGAGTCCGCCGCGGCCGATCTCGCCGACGATGCGGAACGCGCCGACGCGGTCGCCGGCGCGCAGCACGTCCTCGGCGTTGTCGAACAGCTGCTGCGCCAGCTGGCTGCGCAGCGCCTCGCCGGGTTCGAGCCGAAGGCGCCTGAGGCCGGTCCGCGTCACGGCGCCGGCCCCTCGCCGAGCAGCACCAGCAGCCGCTCGCGTGCGCGCGCCCACAGGCGCCGCACCGTACGTTCGGAGACGTCCATCGCCTGCGCGGTCTCCGGCTCGCTCATGCCGGCGAAGAAGCGGCACTCGACGACGCGCACGAGCGTCTCGTCCTCGCGTGCGAGCTGCAGCAGCGCGGCGTCGACCGCGATGAAGTCCTCGCTCTCGGCGTCGAGCGCCACGGCGCCCTCGTCGAGTTCGGCACGGCGCTGCTCGCCGCCGCGCTTGAGCGTGAGCCGGGTCCGCGCGTAGGCGCAGATCACCTGACGCATGACCTTGGCCGACAGCGCGAAGAAATGCTGCCGCGTGGCCGGCACCGCGCCGCCCGATTCGGCCAGTCGCAGATACCATTCGTTGATCAGGCTGGTCGCGTTGAGCGTCGGCAGCGTCTGGCCGCGCAGCAGCAGCTGGCGCGCCATGCGCTTGAGGTCGCCGAAGGTGCCGCGCAGCAGCGCTTCCCAGGCCGCACGCTCGCCGGCGCGGGCCTGGCCGAGCAGGCGGGTGATCTCGTCTCGATCGGACAACGCGGGAACGGCAGCACCAGGGGACGGCGGCCATTGGACCCCGCCCGGCGTCGGCGGTCCAGTGACCGCGGTCATCGGCGCAAGCGCGCACGGCGGTGCGCGGCGCGGACGGCGCGCCGGGTCGGCGGCCACCGGCACGCACGCCGGCCAGTCGGCGAGCAGGGACGACATCGCGTTGCCGGCGTGCCGCGCCCACGCCCGGTCCAATCCGGGCGCGGACGCGGCGGCCGGTCAGAACGGCAGTTCCTCGAAGTGCGCGATGATCAGCGGCGCATCGTCCGGGAAGTAGAGCGGTCCCTGCGAATACACCACGCTGTCGAGCGGCACGATCTGGTCGCCGGCGATGCTGCTGCCGTCGCCGTAGCGGCACGCACCGGAGTAGTAGGCGCCGCGCGTGTGGCCGGCCTGGTTGATGCCGATCAGGAATTCGGTGCCGGCCGGACCGTACTCGGAACTCACTTCCACGACCAGGTCCTGCGTCTGCGCGTTCGGTACGAAGGCCTGCGCCGGCACATGGCGCGTGACCAGGGAGTCGCCGGCGTAGACCAGCGCGTTCTCGATGCCGATCACCGTCAGGTTCTCGACCGCCAGTTCGGCATCGCGCGCAATCGTGTACAGCCGGATCGGCAGGTACTGGTTGGTGATCGAATCGCCGACGCCGAAATCGATGCCGGTGACGGCGACGCGTCCGGACAGATCGTGGTCCTCGGCCAGGTGGAAGCGACGGAACCAGGCGTTACGCCGAACACTGGTGCTGCTGCCCCACTGCCAGCAGACCGCGCCGCTGAGCGTGACGTTGGCCGGATCCCGATTCTGGATCAGCCGGTTGGCCGGCGCTTCGAAGTCGTGCGCGAACAGTCGGTTGTGGCGCAGCGGGCAGGTGGCCGCGCCGTCGATCTGCACGGTGTCCACCGCCGCGACCACGCCGTTGCCGTTCGGCTCCCAGCCGCCGCCCCAGCGCAGCGGATAGTGGTTCTGGATCGCGATCCGGCCGCGCCCGGATTCGGGCAGCGTGACGCTGACCCGGGTCCAGTTGAGCGGAAAGCCGTTGCAGGCGGTCGCATCGGACTCGTAGCAGAATTCGTTGGTGACCAGCGCTTCGTTGACGACCGCGAGCTGCTGCGTGAACGCACCGACCTCGTCGGGGCCGGCGCCGACGTCGGTACAGTCGCCGCTCGAGCAGGCGCGCACGTAGAGGCGCTCGGGCAGCTGGAACAGATCGTCGATCGCGGCGCGCGTCCAGAAGCTCAGGCGCATGCCCGGCGCGAAATCGATCTCCGGCGTCAGCAGCCAGCTGCTGGTGGTCATGAACGAGCCGGAAAGCGTCCAGCCGGCCGACAGCACGCGCGTGTGCGGCTGGCCGCTGTGGCCGCCGAAGTTCAGCAGGCGGTTGTTCGGCTGGTTGCCGTAGTCCCACAGCACCGGCGCCGCGTCGCCGGTACCGGCGCTGCGGTTGTAGCGCAGCCAGCCGTCCTCGCTGTAGAGCGTGTCGATACGGTCGAAATCCTCGCGGCACTGTTCGCCCGACGGCGCGCCGTCGAGGACGATCGTCAGATCGCCGTCCTGATGGATGCGCGTGGCGGCGGGCCAGTCCGGCAGGCGCTGGGCGTGAACGAAGGCGGTGGCGATGAGACAACACGCGCCCAACAGGGCGACGCTGGCGGTCGATCGGATGGCGGGCATGAACGGGGGCTCCGGCAGTAGTGGCGGTCGGGGATCGGTCGAGGAGGACCGGCCATACGGCCGCCCCCGTCCTCTCAATAGGCGATCCGATGCCAAACCCGGCCACGCACGCTCGCGCAGCCGTCGCGCGCGGCGGCGACCGGCGGACGATAGCCGTCCGGGCGCGGCCGGCGCGCGCTCAGCGCTGCGGCGATTCGCCGCCTTCGGCCGCGCGATCGAGCTCGGCGGCGTGGCGGTCGGACTGATCCTGGAGCGCACGCGCCTTGGCGAGCGCTGCGTGCTGCGCATCGAGCACGGTCGGTTTGGGCGCCTCCACCGGCGGCGGCGACGGTGACGGCGCGCACGCCGCGAGCGGCAGCGCGAATGCGACGGCGGACCAGAGCAGGCGCAGGTTCATCGGTGCTCCGCGGCGACGGGATCGGCTACAGTCTGCGCGTGGACCCGAGGACCGACAAGCGGGTGGAACGGTGATCGATCCGGCGCGCTGGCGGCTGGACGGACAGGTCGCCCTGGTGACCGGCGCGAGCCGCGGCATCGGGCTGGCCTGCGTGCGCGAGCTGGCCGGCCTCGGCGCCGACGTGCTGCTGGTCGCGCGTGACGAGCCGTATCTGGAGACGATCGCCGGCGAGCTGGCCGAGGAATTTCCGGCGCGCCGTCTGCTCGCGTTCGCGGCCGACATCGCCGATGCCGAACAGCGCCTGGAGGTGTTCGACTGGATCGCCGACCTCGGCCTGCCGCCGTCGCTGCTCGTCAACAATGCCGGCGCCAACACCAGCCGCGCCGCGCTCGACTACACGCTCGAGGAGGTGCGCGGCCTGGTCGAGACGAACCTGCTCGGCGCGTTCGAGATGTGCCGTCTGGCGCATCCGCATCTGGCCGAACACGGCGGCGCGGCGATCGTCAACGTCGGCTCGGTCTCGGGGCTGACCGCGGTGCGCACCGGCGCGCCGTACGGCATGACCAAGGCCGCCCTGCACCAGCTCACGCGCAATCTGGCCTGCGAATGGGCCGAGGACGGCATCCGCGTCAACGCGGTCGCGCCGTGGTACATCCGCACGCGCCGCACCGAGGAGCCGCTGGCCGACCCGGACTATCTGGAGGAAGTGCTCGAGCGCACGCCGATGCGCCGCATCGGCGAGGTCGAGGAGGTTGCCGCCGCGGTGGCGTTCCTGTGCCTGCCGGCGGCCAGCTACGTCACCGGCGAGTGCATCGCGGTCGACGGCGGCTTCCTGCGCTACGGTTTCTGAGGCTGCGCGTCGCGACGCGACCGTCACCGGCGACCGGACACCTGCTGCGGCTCGAACGCATGACCGTACGACAGCCGAAAACGGCGAGTCGGGCTTGACGAAGCCTGCTACGGTGTCGTCCATGGAACGATCCGTCGCCAACCCGATGCCGAGCAACGCCGCCTGCGAGCGAGCGCGGCTGACGCGCGACCGGCGCTTCGACGGCCTGTTCTTCACGGCCGTGACCTCCACCGGCATCTACTGCCGGCCGGTCTGTCCGGCGCCGGCGCCGCGGCGCGAGAACGTCCGCTACTACCCGAGCGCGGCCGCCGCGGCCGCCGCCGGCTTCCGGCCGTGCCTGCGCTGCCGGCCCGAGGCGGCACCCGGCTCGCCGCTGCATCGCGCGCGCAGCGAACTGGTCGCCGGCGCGCTGCGGCTGATCGAGCAGGGCGCGCTCGATGCCGGCTCGCTGCCGCAGCTGGCAGGCCGCGTCGGCGTCGGCGAGCGCCATCTGCGCCGTGTGTTCGCCGAGGAGATCGGCGCGTCGCCGCTCGAGGTCGCGGCGACGCGCCGCCTGCTGTTCGCCAAGCAGCTGGTCGGCGAGACCGCGCTGCCGATGACCGAGGTCGCGCAGGCGGCCGGCTATGCGAGCCTGCGCCGCTTCAATGCCGCGTTCAGTGCGGCCTACGGCAAGGCCCCGCGCGAGATCCGGCGCAGCCGCGACGCGCTCGCCAACGGTATCGACGGCGAATGGACGCTGCGCCTGCCGTACCGCGCGCCGTACGATTTCGCGCAGCTTGCCGCGTTCTATGCGCGGCGCGCGATTCCCGGCGTCGAGGCGGTCGAGGAGACCGCGTATCGGCGCAGTTTCGTCGCCGGCGGCGTGCCCGGCTGGTTCGCGGTCGAGCCGCTGCCGGGCGAGCACGCGCTCGCATTGCGCGTGCATCACCCGCGCAGCGGCGTGCTCGGCGCGCTCGCCGCACGCGTCAGGCGCATGTTCGACGTCGACGCCGATCCGCGCGCGATCGCCGCGGTGTTCCGGCGCAGCGACCTGCTCGCGCCGCTGATCCGGCGCTGGCCGGGGCAGCGCCTGCCGGGCGCCTGGGACGGCTTCGAACTCGCGGTCCGCGCCGTACTCGGCCAGCAGGTCAGCGTGGCTGCCGCGCGCACGCTGGCCGCGCGCGTCGCCGCGCAGTACGGCACGCCTTACGCGGACGGCGCCGCGGCCGGCGTCGGTGTGCTGTTCCCGACGCCGGAGCGCCTCGCCGATGCGCCGCTCGAGGCGCTCGGCATCACGCGCGCCCGCGCACAGACGATCCGCACGCTGGCGGCTGCCGTGCACGAAGGCCGCATCGCGTTCCGCCCGGAGCAGCCGCTGGCCGCGTTCGAGCGCGACTGGGTCGCCCTGCCCGGCATCGGCGCCTGGACCGCCCATTACGTCGCGATGCGTGCGCTCGCCCAGCCCGATGCATTCCCGGCGGCCGACCTGATCCTGCGCCGTGCGGCCGGACAGGGGCGCACGCTGACGACGCGCGAGCTCGAAGCGCTGAGCGATGCCTGGCGGCCGTGGCGCGCCTATGCGGTGATGCTGCTGTGGCGCGCGAGCTGAACGGCCGCGCCGACGACCGGCGCGATCGCGGCAGCGCCGACCCGATGCGCGGCGGCCGCGCCTGGACATGCGGAGTCACACGGTGACCGGTCGGGCGCGATCGGCGCATACACAGCACGCAGCCGGTCGACGCCGTGCAGCACGAATGCCGACGGGTGATGCAAGCCTTCAAGCCACGACAGGATGGACATCGCTCCGTCCTGGCGACCGACCAGGAACTCACGATGAACTACGAACGACTGCAAACCCCGATCGGCACGCTGCTGCTGGCCGGTGACGAGGCTGGCCTGCACTACGTCGAGTTTCCGGGCGAATCGCAGGGGCGACGCATCGAGCCGCACTGGCGGCGCGATCGCACGCATCTGCGCGAGGCGATCGCGCAGCTCGAGGCGTACTTCGCCGGCGAGCTGACCGCGTTCGATCTGCCGCTGGCCGCGCACGGCACCGAGTTCCGGCGCGGCGTCTGGAACAGGCTGACCGAGATTCCGTACGGTACGACGATCAGCTACGGCGAACTCGCGCGGCGCATCGGCCAGCCGTCGGCGAGCCGCGCGGTCGGCGCCGCCAACGGCGCCAACCCGATTCCGATCATCGTGCCCTGCCATCGCGTGATCGGCAGCAGCGGCGCGCTGACCGGATTCGCCGGCGGCCTGCCGATCAAGCAGTGGCTGCTCGCGCACGAGCGCCGCCATGCGCCGGCCGCGGCACTGACGCTGCAATAGACCGCCGCGGCGGACCCGGCGGCGTGCAGCCTTGCTGCATGCGACCGCCGGTACGAACCGTGCGAGCGAATCGGCGCGATGCGCAGGACGGCTCGCCTTCGCATCGGCCGTGACGTTCCGGAACTGCGCGACGAACGGCCCGCGCGCACGAGGTCGCGGGTCGTTCGTCGCCGCGCATCACCAGGGCAGCGTCTGACCGAGATGCGTGAAGCTGCCGGTCGGACCGTCGGGACCGATCAGCGCGAGCTCGACACTGGTCCTGGCGCCGTCGGCGATCTCGAGCTCGCCCTCGCCGGCATTCATGTCGGTCTTCACGTAGCCCGGATGGATCGCGTTGACCTTGATCGGCGTATCGCGCAGTTCGTAGGCCAGCTGCACGGTCCAGGCATTGAGCGCCGACTTGGAGACGTTGTAGGCCGGCACCTTGAACGCATAGATGCCGGAAGTCGGGTCGCTGTGCAGCGTCAGCGAGCCGAGGATGCTCGACACGTTGACGATGCGTGCTGCGTCGGCCTTCTTCAGCAGCGGCAGGAACGCCTGCGTGACCGCGACCACCGCGAACAGGTTCGTCTCGAACGTCGCCCGCCAGACCTCGAGCGTCTGCGCCGACGGCGGCTTGGCGAGATCGTCGAGCAGGATGCCGGCATTGTTGACGAGGATGTCGAGGCGGCCGTGGCTACGCTCCACTTCCGTCACGGCGGCGGCGATGCTGCCGGCGTCGTTCACGTCGAGCGCGATCGGCTCGACCGGCAGATTCTCGTCCTGCAGCTTCGCGGCAGCTTCGGCGGCCCGGTTCCGGTCGCGGCCGGCGAGCAGGACATGCACGCCGCTGCGTGCGAGCTGGCGTACCGTTTCAAGACCGATGCCACGCGTGGCACCGGTGACGAGGGCGATTTTCTGGGTCATGTCGATGTCTCCGGAGATGCGCGCGCGGTCGATCCGCGGCGCTGTGGGAATTCGATGAGAACACTAGGCGCGTGAGCGGCCCTGCATCGATGCAGGGCCGTCCGCGACACGGATGGGAATCGCCCCACCCTCATCAATGCGCCGCCGCGGGTGCCGCGGCCGACTCGTTCGGCAGCTGGAGCGCGGCCGCACGCGCGCGGCGGCGGCGCACCAGCAAATAGAACACCGGCGTCAGCAGCAGGCCGAAGAACGTGACGCCGAGCATGCCGGAGAACACCGCCACGCCCATCGCGCGGCGCATCTCGGCACCGGCGCCGGTCGACAGCACCAGCGGCACCACGCCCATCACGAACGCCAGCGAGGTCATCAGGATCGGGCGCAGGCGCAGGCGGCAGGCGTCGAGCACGGCCTGCCAGACGGTCTCGCCCTGTGCCTCGCGGTCCTTCGCGAACTCGACAATCAGGATCGCGTTCTTGCAGGCCAGGCCGACCAGCACGATCAGGCCGATCTGCGTGAAGATGTTGTTGTCGCCGCCGGACGCGAGCACGCCGAGGATCGCGCAGAGCAGGCACATCGGCACGATCAGGATCACCGCCAGCGGCAGCGACAGACTCTCGTACTGCGCGGCCAGCACCAGGAACACCAGCAGCACGACCAGCGGGAAGATGTAGACCATCGTGTTGCCGGCCAGGATCTGCTGATAGGTCAGATCGGTCCACTCGTAGGCCATGCCGTTCGGCAGCTCGGCCGCGAGCACTTCCTCGATCGCGCGCTCGGCCTGTCCGCTGCTGTAGCCCGGTGCCGGGCCGCCGTTGATCTCGGCCGCCAGATAGCCGTTGTAGTGCGGCACACGGTCCGGTCCGGACGTTTCGCGCGCGGTCACGAAGCTCGCCAGCGGGATCATGTCGCCGCGCGCGTTGCGCGTCTTGAGCCGACCGATGTCCTCAGCGTGGATCCGGAAGCCCGGCTCGGCCTGCGCATTGACCTGGTAGGTGCGGCCGAAGCGGTTGAAGTCGTTGACGTACAGCGAGCCCAGGTACATCTGCATCGTGTCGTAGATGTCCTGCAGTGCGACGCCGGCGGCCTTGGCCTTCTCGCGGTCGACCTCGACGTCGATCTGCGGCACGTTGACCTGGAAGCCCGAGAACACGCCGGCGAGTTCGGGACGCTGGCTGGCCTTGGCGACGACGTTCTGCACCTGACGGTACAGCTCGTCGGCACCGAGGTTGGCGCGATCCTGCACCTGCAGCTTGAAGCCGCCGATCGTGCCGAGGCCCTGCACCGGCGGCGGCGGGAAGATCGCGATGAACGCGTCCTGGATCTTCGCGAACTCGCCGTTCATCGCGGCCGCGATCGCGCCGGCCGACAGCGACGGGTCGCGGCGTTCCTCGAACGGCTTGAGCGGCGTGAATGCGATGCCGGAATTCGGCGCGTTCGTGAAGCCGTTGATCGACAGGCCCGGGAACGCCGGCACCGATTCCACACCGGGCGTCGCCAGCGCGATGTCGCCCATGCGCCGCACGACGGCCGTGGTGCGGTCCAGCGTCGAGGCGTCCGGCAGCTGCGCGAAGCCGACCAGGTACTGCTTGTCCTGCGCCGGCACGAAGCCGGTCGGCGCCTTCGAGAAGCCGACCGCGGTCAGGCCGATCAAGCCGACGTAGACGAACACCGCGACCGCGCTGGCGCGCAGGATGCGGCTGACCGCGCCGACGTAGCCGTTCGACGCGCGTGCGAAGAACCGGTTGAACGGCCGGAAGAACCAGCCGAGCGAGAAGTCGAGCAGGCGCGTCAGGCGGTCGCGCGGCGCGTCGTGCGCCTTCAGCAGCAGTGCCGACAGCGCCGGCGACAGCGTCAGCGAGTTGATCGCCGAGATCACCGTCGAGATCGCGATCGTCAGCGCGAACTGCTTGTAGAACTGGCCCGACAGACCGCTGATGAACGCGGTCGGCACGAACACCGCGCACAGCACCAGCGCGGTGGCGACGATCGGTCCGGTCACTTCCTTCATCGCCTGGATCGTCGCGTCGAGCGGCGACAGGCCCTCCTCGATGTTGCGCTCGACGTTCTCGACGACGACGATCGCGTCGTCGACGACGATGCCGATCGCGAGCACGAGACCGAACAGCGACAGCGTGTTGAGTCCGAAGCCGAACAGGTGCATGACGCCGAGCGTGCCGATCAGCGAGACCGGCACCGCCAGCAGCGGGATGATCGACGCGCGCCAGGTCTGCAGGAACACGATCACGACGATCACGACCAGCGCGATCGCCTCGAGCAGCGTATGCAGCACGGCCTGGATCGAGCCGCGCACGAACACGGTCGGATCGTAGGCCGGGTCGTAGTCGATGCCCTCGGGGAAGGACTTCTTGAGCTCGGCCATCTTCGCGCGGACCGCGTCGGAGATCGCGATCGCGTTGCTGCCGGGCCGCTGGAAGATGCCGATGCCGACCGCGGTCTGGTTGTTGAGCATCGCGCGCAGCGCGTAGTTGTCCGAGCCGAGCTCGACGCGCGCGACATCGCGCAGCCGCGTGATCTGGCCGGCGCTGCCGGTCTTGACGATGATGTCGGCGAAGTCCTCCTCGTCGACCAGGCGGCCGCGCGTATTGACCGCGATCTGGAAGTTCGGCTTGGCCGAGCCGTCCGAGACGCTCGGCGTCGACGGCGAGCCGAGCTGGCCGGCGGCGACCTGCACGTTCTGCTCGCGGATCGCGTTGGCGATGTCGGTGGCGGTCAGGCCGCGCGCGGCGACCTTCTCCGGATCGAGCCAGACGCGCATCGAGTAGTTGCCGCCGCCGAACTGCTGCACGTCGCCGACGCCGTCGATCTTGGCGAGCTCGTCCTTGATGTAGAGCGTGAGGTAGTTGGCGAGGTAGTTGAGGTCGTAGCGGCCGTCCGGCGAGGTCAGGAACACGCCCATCGTGATGTCGGGCGTGGACTTGTTGACGGTCACGCCGATGCGCTGCACGTCCTGCGGCAGCTTCGGCGTGGCCTGCGCGACGCGGTTCTGCACCAGCACCTGCGCCTTGTCGACGTCGGTGCCGAGCTTGAAGGTGACCGTCAGCGTCATCACGCCGTCGCTGGTCGCCTGCGAGAACTGGTACAGCATGCCCTCCACGCCGGTGATCGCCTGCTCGAGCGGGCCGGCGACGGTGTCGGCGATGACCTGCGGATTGGCGCCCGGATAGGTCGTGCGCACGACCACGGTCGGCGGCACGACTTCCGGATACTCGGAGATCGGCAGCGACGGGATCGCGATCAGGCCGGCCAGCAGGATCAGGGCCGACAGGACGCCGGCGAAGACCGGGCGCGTGATGAAGAACTGGGAGAAATTCATGGCAGGGTCCTTGGCGCACCCCGATCGATCGGGGTCATGCGCCGCGTATGGCGGGCTGTCTGAAGAACGACTGGAACGATCCTGGGCGGCGATCGCTCACGGATCGGCCGCCCAACGTCCGATCCGCGACGAAGAAATGCATGTACGCCGCGGCTGCGGCTCGATCGGCGGCCGGCAGGCTGCCGCAAGTCGCGAACGGCGGGCCGCGAGTCAGCGCTGCGCGTGCTCGCCGGGCGCGGCGCGACTGGCGACCAGGCGCGTCGCGTCGCGATCGGCCGCGACCTGCGCGACGCCGGCGCGGTCGGCGTCCATCTCCACGCGGGTCGGCTTGACCGCCATGCCCGGACGCACGTGCTGCAGGCCGTTGACGACGATCACGTCGCCGGCGGCCAGGCCGCTCCTGACGACGCGCAGGCCGTCGATCGAGGCGCCGAGCTCGACGAAGCGCGCCTCGAGCGTGTCGTCGGGCTTGAGCGCGAGCACGAACTTCTTGCCGAGATCGACGCCGACCGCGCGATCGTCGACGAGGATCGCCTCGCGGCTCTCGCCGCCGACCAGCTTGATCCGCGTGAACAGGCCCGGCGTGAAGCGGCCGTCGGCGTTGTCGAACACCGCGCGGCCGCGGATCGTGCCGCTTTGCGTGTCGACCTGGTTGTCGATGAAGTCCAGGCGGCCCTCGTGCGGATAGCCCTGCTCGTCGATCAGGCCCATGAAGACCGGCGTCGCCGCTTGGCGGCCGTCGCTGCCGCGCTCGGCGCTGCGCGAGAAGCGCAGATAGGTCTGCTCGTCGGCGTCGAAGTACGCGTAGACCGGATTGTCCGAGACCACGGTCGTCAGCACGCTCTCGCCGGTCGCGAGGTTGCCGGCGGTGATCAATGCACGCGACACGCGACCGTCGATCGGCGAGCGCACCTCGGTGAACTCGAGGTTCAGACGCGCGGCCTCGAGCGCGGCCGCCGCCGCGCCGATGCCGTCGGCGCCGGTGCTGGCCAGCGTCGAGAGCTGGTCGAACTCCTGCTGCGAGATCATGTGCTGGGCGACCAGGCGCTTGCCGCGCTCGTGGTTCGAGTCGGCCAGCTTGGCCTGCGAACGCGCCTGCTTGAGCGCCGCCGAGAGCCGGTTGACCTCGGCCTGGAACGGGCGCGGATCGATGCGAAACAGCAGTTGCCCCTTGCGGACGCGCGAACCTTCGGCGAACTGCACCGAATCGATGAAGCCGTTGACGCGCGGGCGCACCTCGACGCTCTCGACCGCTTCGAGGCGGCCGGTGAACTCCTCCCAATCGCGCAGCGGCTTGGCGACGACGGCGGCCACGGTCACCGCGGGCGGCGGCGGCGCGGCGGCCGTCGCGACGTCGGCGCTGCCGCGGCTGCAGCCGGCCAGCAGCACGGCCAGTCCCAGAAGCACAACGGAGGTACGGATCGCTGACATGGCACAATTCCTTCAAGACCAAAGCAAAACCGCCGGTCCTTCCAGCGGCCCGGCGGGTTGAATGAGTGCGAGAGCCCCGTGCTGCGCCGCCGCTTGACCGCTGCCGCGAGGGCGTCGATCGTGCGAGGTGCGTTACCGGTCAGTCACATTGTGCTAGTGTTACTGACCGGTAACTAACCTGTCAAGAGGAGTTTTACGTCATGAGCAAGCTCAAGTCCGAGGGGGTCGACAAGGCCGCGTCGGACAAGCCGCGCGTGCGCGACCGCATCTTCGATACCGCCAGCGAGCTGTTCTATCGGCACGGCATCCGCGCGGTCGGCGTCGACGCGATCGCCAGCGAGGCCGGCACGAACAAGATGAGCTTCTATCGGAGCTTCCCGTCGAAGGACGATCTGGTCGCCGAGTACCTGTGCGGCCAGCAGCGCGAGTATTGGCAGTGGTGGGACGAGGTCGTCGCGCCGCACCAGGGCGATCCGCGGCGGCAGATCGAGGCGCTGATCGAATCGACGATCGATCTCGCCCGCCTCAAGGCCAAGACCGCCGAAGGCTGCCGGACCGCGCGCGGCTGCGCGCTCGGCAATGCGGCCGTCGAGATTCCCGAGGACAACGAACGCCTCGGCGACATCGTCCACAACTACAAGTCCGAGATCCGCCGCCGCTTGCGCGCCTTGGCGGCCGAAGCCGGCGCGCGCGATGCCGATGCGCTCGGCGATGCGTTGATGCTGCTGCTCGAAGGCGGCCTGTACACGCGCCTGACCTTCCCCGACAACACCGGCCCGATCGCGGCGATCACGCAGGCGGCCGGCTGGCTGCTCGATGCATGCACGACGCCCGGCTGCACGGCCGGATCGGCCAAGCGGGCGAGCGGGCGAGCCTGAGCGCACGGCGCGGACGTTGCCTGTCGGCTTCCGGCGCGAAAGGCACGGCAGGAACGGCCGTGGCCCGAACGACTCGCGCGTCCGGGGGAGTCGGCGGCGAAGATCGCATGCGCCTGCTCGCGTCGACGCGAGCGCCAGGCGATCGATGGCTACGCTACGCGCAACGCGTGCCTGTCCGTTCGTCGGGGCAGCTGTCGGAGCTCACACGCGCGGTCATCGGGCGAGCACGCCCGGTCCGCGCCGTTGCCATCCGCACATCGCACATCACGCTTGGAGGTTCGAGGTTCGCGACCGTCGCAGCCGCTACGCTGACGCATGCCGGCGCGAAGCGCGGGCGCACGCATGAGTCCGCCGACTCTCTCGGCGCCGCGACCGGGGGCGAACCGACTTGTTGCGCGCCCGGCGCTTGCAAACGCGACGCGGCCGCCCGTCGCGGAGCGGAGGCCACGCAGGTCTGCCGATCGAAAGCGCCGCCCGATCGGCGCGCAGCCGGTCCGCGCTGCGCGGCGCTCAGCGCCGCCGTTCGATCCCGACCGGCAGCGCCGACAGGCGCGCGTACTCGCCGTGTTCGAAACGCTGCGGGTCGTCGAGCCAGTCCAGCAGCATCGGCGTCGCGTCGTTGCCCCAGAACCGCCGCTCGCCGACTGCCAGCGTCGGCACGCCGAACACGCCGGCACCGATCGCCGTCTCGGTGTTCGCGCGCAGGGCGGCCTTGACCGCGTCGGTGCCGATCGCCGCGGCGACGTCGGCGATGCCGAGCCGTGCGGCCGGCTCGGCCAGCGAGGCCGCATCGTCGCCGGCACGGCCGTCGCGCCAGAGGTGATCGAAGATCGTGACGATCGAGGTCCAGTCGGCGCCGGCCGCGATGCACAGCCGCAACGCCGCGACCGGATTGAACGGATGCGCCGGCGGAAAGCGCAGCACGCGGCCGGCGCGTTCGGCCTGCCACTGCACCATCCGGTAGGTGAAGTCGCGCTTGCCGGGAATCTCGGCCGGCCCGAGCTGGCCGTGGTGCTGCAGCACGGCGCCGAACAGGATCGGCACCGGCGTAATCGCGAGCCGGTCGCGCAGCGCGAGGATGCTCGGCAGCTGCAGATACGCGAACGGCGAAACGAAATCGAAGTACCAGTGTGAACTCATTCCGGTTCCTGCTGTGAACGGGTGCGCCCGCGCGGCGTGAAACGCGCGACGTCGGGCCGTCGGCGAAGGCGCTACGATAGCGCAGCCATGGCCGACGCCGCCGACACCACCGCCCTGCTGGCCCGTGCCGGCGCCGGCGAACGCCACGCGTTCGACGCGCTGCTGCCGCAGGTCTACGAGCGGCTGCGCCGGCTGGCGCACCGTCAGCTGGTCGGCGAGAGCGCCCATACGCTGAGCACGACCGCGCTGGTCCACGAAGCCTGGCTCGGCATGGTGCAGCAGCGCGAGCTCGCGTTCGCGGACCGCGCGCATTTCCTCGGCTACGCCGCGACCGCGATGCGCCACATCCTGGTCGACCACGCGCGCCGCAAGGCCGCGCAAAAGCGCGGCGGCGGCCAGCGCGTGCTCGACTGGCAGGCGCACGAGGTGCCGGTCGAGGACCTGGCGGCCGATCTGCTCTGTCTCGACGAAGCGCTCGACGAACTCGCCGGCGTCGATGCGCGGCTGGCGCGCGTCGTCGAGCTGCGCTTCTTCGGCGGGCTGTCGGTCGAGGAGACCGGCGAGCTGCTCGGCATCACCGCGCGCAGCGTCGTGCGCGACTGGCGCAAGGCGCGCGCGTTCCTGCACCAGACGTTGCAGAGCCGGCCGTGAATCCGGCCCTGCGCACGCGCTGGGCCGAACTCGAACCGCTGTTCGATCGCGCGCTCGATCTGGAGCCCGACGCGCGCGAGGCCTTCCTGCGCGAAGTGACCGATCCGCAGCTGCGCGAGCTGCTGGCCGGCCTGCTCGCCGGCGATCGCAGCGAAGGCTTTCTCGACGCCGACGACGCGAGCCGGGCCTGCCTTCTGCTGCACGACGGCGACGGCGCGAGTTCCGAGTCGATCGGGCCGTACCGCATCGTCCGGCTGCTCGGCGAGGGCGGCAGCGGCAGCGTCTACCTGGCCGAGCGTGACAGCGACGGCTATGTGCGCCGGGTCGCGCTCAAGCTGTTGCGCGTGGGACTGCGCGATCCGGCCGAGCAGGCGCGGTTCCGCCGCGAGCGGCGCATCCTGGCGCGCCTGACCCATCCGTCGATCGCGCGCCTGCACGACGGCGGCTTCACCGCCGAGGGTGTGCCGTGGTTCGCGCTGGACTACATCGAGGGCCAGCCGCTGACGCAGTGGTGCGACGACCGCCGGCTCGGCCTGCGCGAACGCGTCGCGCTGCTGGTCGCGGTCTGCCGGGCTGTCGCCCATGCGCATCGCGCACTGATCGTCCATCGCGATCTCAAGCCGGCCAACATCCTGGTCGACCAGGACGGGCGTCCGCATCTGCTCGACTTCGGCATCGCCAAGCTGCTCGATGCGTCCGAACGCGGCGAGGACACGCGAACCGCGTTGCGCCGGCTGACGCCCGCGTATGCCGCGCCCGAGCAGTTCACCGGCGGCGTGGTCACGACCGCGACCGACGTCTACGCGCTCGGCGTGCTGCTGCACGAGCTCGCGACCGGACTGCGCCCGGTCGCCGCGGCCGGCGGCGAGGCGCGCGCCGCCTCGGCGACGTTCGACGCGAAGGCCGACCGCGATGCGGTCGCCCGGGCGCGCGACACGCATGCGCGGGCCTTGTCGCGCGCATTGCGCGGCGATCTCGACACGATCGTCGCGACGGCCGTCGCGGCCGATCCGCAGCGCCGCTACGGCGGCGCCGACGCGCTGGCCGACGATCTCGAGCGCCATCTGCGGCAGCAGCCGATCCACGCACGCCGCGCGACGGCCCGCTATCGGCTCGGCAAGTTCCTCGCCCGTCATCGCGTCGCGACGGTCGCTGCCATGCTGGTGCTGGCCAGCGTCGCGCTCGGCGTCGCGGCGACGCTTCGCGAATCGCGTGCGGCGCGCCAGGCAGCGGCCGCGGCCGCGCGCGCGGCCGAGCGCGCCGATGCGGTCAAGACCTTCACGCTGGAACTGTTCGCCGGCGTCACGCCGGACGAGAGCCGCGGTCGCGTCGTCAGCGCGCGCGAGCTGCTCGAGCGCGGCGAGGCGCGCATGGCCGAGGTGCTGGACCGTCAGCCGCAGCTGCGCAGCGAACTGTCCGCGGCACTGGCCGGCGCCTGGCGCCAGCTCGGCGCGCTCGACCGCGCCGACGCGCTGGCCGAGCGTGCGCTGGCCGCGGCCGACGACGGCGAGCGCCGCCACGCGGCGCTGCTCGAGCTCGGCGCGGTGCGCTCGGCACAGGGCCGCTTCGACGAGGCCGAACGTGCACTGCGCGCGGCCTCGGCCGACGCGACCGATGCAGCGGCGCGCAGCGAGGCCGACGTCCGCCTCGCCGAGTTGCTCGCCGAGGCCGGCCGTCCGCAGGAAGCGGCGCAGCTGATCGACGCGGCGATCGGCGCCAACCGGCGCGATCCGGCCGGTGCCGACCGACTCGCGCGCGACCTCGCCGCGCTCGGCAGCATCCGCTTCCGCTCCGGCGATCTGCCGGTCGCCGAGCAGGCGCTGCGCGAATCGCTGGCGCTGACGCGTCAGGCGCGGCCGCAGGCGCATACCGAGACCGCGCGGCGCACGCACGATCTGGCCGTCGTACTGCTGCAAAAGGGCGACGCCGCCGAGGCCGCGGCCTTGCTGGAGGAAGCGCTGCAGACGCGCGTCGCCCTGCTCGGCGAGCGCCATCCCGACGTCGCGCAGAGCCGCTTCAACCTGGCGGTCGCGCGGCAGCGCCTCGGCGATTCGGACACGGCCCGACGCCTGTACGGCGAGGCGCTCGCAGTGCAGCGCGAGCAGCTCGGTCCGGGCCACCCGGACGTCGCCGCGACGCTGAATTCGCTGGCGATGCTGGCCTGGCAGCGCGACGACGTCGACGCGGCGATCACGCACATGGGCGAAGCGCTGACGGCGGCGCGTGCGGCCTACGGCGACGCCCATCCGACCGTCGCGACGATGCTCGGCAACCTGGCCGCGTTCGAACGCGTCAGCGGACGTCTCGACGAGGCCGAGCGCGATCAGCGCGCCGCGCTCGAGATCGCGCGGACCGCGCTCGGCGAGCGCCATTATCTGGTCGGCGTCGCGCGCACCGGACTGGCCGGCGTGCTGGTCGAGCAGGGCCGGCTCGATGCGGCGATCGAGACCTATCGTGATGGCCTGACGATCCTCGAGGCCGGCCTCGGCAGCGCCCATGCCGACGTCGCGCAGGCGCGCGCCGCCTATGCCGAGGCGCTGCAGCAGGCCGGTCGCCTCGACGAGGCGCGCACGGCCGCCGCGGCAGCGCGCTCGGCGGCGGCCGCAGCCCTGCCGGCCGGTCATCCGCGTCGCGCGCGCATCGAGCTGGCGGCGCTGCGGCTGGACGCCGCGGCCGACGGCTGCGCGGCGCAGCGCGCGGAACTGCCCGGCCTCGTCGCCGCGCTCGGCGGCGGCGGCCATGCGCTGCGCACCGACCGCGCGTCGGCGCAGCTGCTGCAGGCGCGCTGCCTGCGCGAGGCCGGCCAGGTCGCCGAAGCGGCCGAAGCGCTGGCGCAGGCCGACAGCGCACTCGCCGCGATGCGCTACGTGCCGCGCCGGCTGCGCGCCGAGCGCGCGGACCTGTAGCCGGCCGAGCCGAACCGGATCGCACGGCAAAGTCTCGACCGGCACGGCGACGAGCCCTGTCGCCGACGCCGGCCGGCTGGCAGACTGGGCGCGCTCCCGGTTCCCGAGGCGCCGCTCATGCCCAGTGCGATCCATCACCACAGTCAACGCGTCGGATGGCTGCGCGCCGCCGTGCTCGGTGCCAACGACGGCATTCTGTCTACCGCCAGCCTGCTGGTCGGCGTCGCCAGTGCCGACGCCGGCGCCGGCAACGTGCTGCTCGCCGGTGGTGCGGGCCTGGTCGCCGGCGCGATGTCGATGGCGGCCGGCGAGTACGTGTCGGTCAGCTCGCAGGCCGATACCGAGCGGGCCGATCTGGAGCTCGAACGGCGCGCGCTGGCCAGCGATGCACAGACCGAGCGCGAGGAACTGGTCGACATCTACGTCGGCCGCGGTCTCGACCGTGCGCTGGCGCGCCAGGTCGCCGACCAGCTGAGCGCGCATGACGCGCTCGGCGCGCATGCGCGCGACGAACTGGGCCTGACCACGACACTGCGCGCGCGTCCGGTGCAGGCGGCACTGACCTCGGCACTGACGTTCTCGATCGGTGCGTCGATCCCGCTGATCGCGGCCGCGCTGGCGGCGCCGGCGCGGATCGCACCGGTCGTCGTGGTCGCCTCGCTGCTGTCGCTCGGCATCCTCGGCGCGCTGGCTGCGCGCGCCGGCGGCGCGCGCGCCTGGGTCGGCGCCGCGCGCGTGCTGGTCTGGAGTGCGCTGGCGATGGCGGCCACCGCCGCGATCGGACGTCTGGCCGGCACGACGCTCTGACCGGACGCGACACCGCGCTGCGCGCGCGTGCGCGATAGCGACGGTCGTGGCTTCGACGCAACCGACGACGCGCCACGCGGACAGGCCCGCACGTCGATCGCGCTACGTGTCGAGGTGTGCGGGCGTTCCCGATCGACCGGCAGGCGCGCTGGCGCCGAAGCAAGCGTTTCGACGGACGCGCTGCCGGTCGCCGCGCCGTCAGGCCAGCGTGTCGAGGTAGGTCCGCAACGGCTGTGCCGGCCGTCCCGTCAGCCGTTCCACGTCACCGGACACCTCGGCGTACTCGCCGGCGGCGAGCGCCGCATGGAAGCTGGTCACGCCGGTGACGACGAACTCCGGGAGTCCGGCGGCACGCAGTCCTTGCGCGAAATCGGCCAGCGGCAGATCGACCGCGCTGATCGGACGCCCGAACACCTCGCCGAGCATCGCGGCGATGCGATGGCCGTCGACCGCTTCGGGGCCGGTGATCTCGTAGATGCGGCCTTCGTGGCCGGACGTCGACATCGCCCCCGCGAGCGCCGCGGCGACATCCTCGTGGGTGACGTAGGCGACCTTGGCGTCGACGCCGGGAAGGGCCAGCACGCCGGTCTGCCGCGCCTGCTCGTAGAGACCGGCATTGTTGGCCGCGTAGGCGTTGTCGCGCAGGATCGTCCAGGCCAGCCCGGACTCGGCCAGCAGTGCCTCGGTCAGGCGATGCGCGCCGGCCCACTCGAACTTGCTGTCGGCGCTCGGATGCGTCGCGCTTGTATAGACGATGCGGCGCACGCCGGCGCGGCGCGCCGCCTCGATCGCGTTGCGGTGATGGCGCACCCGGTCGGCATCGACGCCCATGCTCGAGATCAGCAGCACGGTGTCGGCGCCTGCGAAGGCCGCCTCGAGCGTCCCGGGCTGCTCGTAGTCGGCGGCGGCGACGCCGAACCCGCGGGCCTCCAGATCGGCCAGCCGCTCCGGCGAACGGGCGGCGAGGCGGATCTCGGACGGGGCGACGCCGCGAGCCAGCAGCGCCTCGGCGGTGGTGCGGCCGAGACGGCCGGTGGCAGCGGTGATGACGATCATGGCGGGCTCCTGGAATACGGAATTGGTTACGGAACGAGACCAAGATACTATTCTGCATCCAAGCTTCAAGAAGGGAGCGCAACGTGCCTCGGTTACCGTGCGATAACCACCCCGACGCGGCGATGCCGGGCCTGCCGGCATGAGCCGGCGCCGCCTGACGCCGGACGGCGCGATCGATCCGGACTGCCCGGTCCGCGACGTGCTCGACCGCATCGGCGACCGCTGGACGGTCCTGGTGCTGAACGAGCTCTCGGCCGGCACGCGTCGCTTCACCGAGCTGCGCCGCGGCATCGCCGACATCTCGCAGCGCATGCTGGCCCAGACGCTGCGCACGCTCGAGACCGACGGCCTGGTCACGCGGACCGTCTACCCGACGATTCCGCCGCGCGTCGACTACACGCTGACGCCGCTCGGCGAATCGCTGCTCGATCCGCTCGAGCGGCTGATCCGCTGGGCCGACGCCAGCCGGCCGGCGATCCATGCGGCGCGCCGTGCCGCGCTGGCGCGGTCGGCCGGCGCCGCCGCGGACGCGATGGCCGGACCGATCGCAAGGACGGCGCGCGCCAGCTGAACCGGCGCGCGGCGCTTCCGGCCCGGCCGGCCACCTTGACTTCCCCCCTGCAAGCCGCAGATTTTCCGGCGATGGCGCCTTCGTTCCCGCTCCAGGATTTCCACCCCGCGGTCGGCGCCTGGTTCGCGTCGCGCTTCGCCGCGCCGACACCGGCACAGCGTGACGCGTGGCCGGCGATCGCCGACGGCCGGCACACGCTGATCGCCGCGCCGACCGGCTCGGGCAAGACGCTGGCGGCATTCCTGGCCGCGATCGACGGACTGGTCCACGAAGGCGTCGCGGCCGGCGGTCTGCCGGACGTCACGCGCGTGGTCTACGTCTCGCCGCTCAAGGCGCTGTCCAACGACATCGCGATCAATCTCGAGGAGCCGCTGGCCGGCATCCGCGACGAACTGGCCAGGCGCGGCCTGGCCGATCTGGAGATCCGCACAGGCGTGCGCACCGGCGATACGCCGGCCGCCGACCGCCAGCGCATGCTCAAGACGCCGCCACACATCCTGGTCACGACGCCCGAATCGCTGTACGTGCTGCTCGGCTCGGACTCCGGCCGGCTGATGCTCGGCGACGTGCGCACGGTCATCGTCGACGAGATCCACGCGATCGCCGACGACAAGCGCGGGAGCCATCTCGCGCTGACGCTGGAGCGGCTCGAAGCGCTGTGCCAGCGGCGACTCGTGCGCGTGGGCCTGTCGGCGACGCAGAAGCCGATCGAGGAGGTCGCGCGCTTCCTGGTCGGCGCGCATCAGGTCGACGCCGACGGGCAGCCCGATTGCGTCGTCGTCGACAGCGGCCACGTGCGCGAGCGCGATCTGGCGATCGAGATGCCGCCGCTGCCGCTCGAGGCGGTGATGTCCAACCAGGCCTGGGAACTGGTCTACGACCGCATCGCCGACTGCGTGCGGTCGCATCGCACGACCCTGGTCTTCGCGAACACGCGACGCCAGACCGAGCGCGTCACGCGCCATCTCGGCGAACGGCTCGGCCACGAGCACGTCGCCGCACACCACGGCAGTCTCGCCAAGGAGCTGCGTCTGCGCGCCGAGCAGCGGCTCAAGCACGGCGAGCTCAAGGTACTGGTCGCGACCGCCTCGCTCGAACTCGGCATCGACATCGGCGAGGTCGACCTCGTCTTCCAGCTCGGCTCGCCGCACTCGATCGCCGCGTTCCTGCAGCGCGTCGGCCGCTCCGGCCACGCGGTCGGCGCGACGCCGAAAGGCCGTCTGGTGCCGCTGTCGCGCGACGATCTGGTCGAATGCGCCGCGCTGCTGGACTGCGTGCGTCGCGGCGAGCTGGATCTGCTGCACGTGCCGGAGGCGCCGCTCGACGTGCTCGCGCAGCAGATCGTCGCCGAAACGGCCTGCACCGAATGGGACGAGGGCGCGCTGTATGACTGGCTGCGCCGGGCCTGGCCGTATCGCGCGCTGACGCGCGAGACCTTCGACGCGGTCGTGACGATGCTCGCCGAAGGTTTCACGAGCCGGCGCGGCGCGCGCGCCGGCTACCTGCACCGCGACGCGGTACACGGCCGTCTCAAGGGCCGGCGCAATGCGCGGCTGACCGCGCTGACCTCGGGCGGCACGATTCCCGACACCGCCGACTACACGGTCGTGCTCGAGCCGCAGGCGACGACGGTCGGCACGGTGCACGAGGATTTCGCGATCGAGAGCCTGGCCGGCGACGTGTTCCAGCTCGGCAACGCCTCGTACCGGATCCTGCGCGTCGAGCGCGGCCGGGTTCGCGTCGAGGACGCGCACGGCCAGCCGCCGACGATCCCGTTCTGGGTGGCCGAAGCGCCGGGCCGCAGCGACGAGCTGTCGGCGAGCGTGTCGCGGCTGCGCGCCGAACTGGACCACCGCCTCGGCGACGGCGTCGAGGCGGCACGCCGCTGGCTGATCGAGACCCTGGCGCTCGACGAGGCGGCGGCCACCGCGATCGTCGAGTACCTGGCGCGCGCGCGGCAGGCACTCGGTCTGCTGCCGACGCAGCGGCAGCTCGCGATGGAGCGCTTCTTCGACGAGTCCGGCGGCACCCAGCTGGTGATCCACTCTCCGTACGGCAGCCGCGTCAACAAGGCCTGGGGCCTGGCGCTGCGCAAGCGCTTCTGCCGCACGTTCAACTTCGAGCTGCAGGCCGCCGCGACCGAGGACGCGATCATCCTGTCGCTGTCGACCAGCCACAGCTTCCCGCTGGTCGACGTCGCGCGCTATCTGCATTCGGCCAGCGCGCGCGACGTGCTAATCCAGGCCCTGCTTGACGCGCCGCTGTTCGGCGTGCGCTGGCGCTGGGCGGCGACCACCGCCCTGGGACTGCCGCGCTATGCCGGCGGCCAGCGCGTCGCGCCGCAGCTGCAGCGCATGAAGTCCGAGGATCTGCTGGCGACGGTGTTTCCGGATCAGGTCGCCTGCCTCGAGAACATCGTCGGCGAGCGGCAGATTCCCGATCACCCGCTGGTCGCACAGACGCTTCGCGACTGCCTCGGCGAGGCGATGGACGCCGAGGGCTGGCTGGCCGTGCTGCGCGGCCTGGAGAGCGGCGCGATCACGATGACCGCGCGCGACCTGCCCGAGCCCTCGCCGCTGGCGGCCGAGATCCTGACCGCGCGGCCGTACGCGTTCCTCGACGACGCGCCGCTCGAGGAACGCCGCACCCAGGCCGTGCAGATGCGCCGCTGGAGCGATCCGGAATCGGCCGACGACCTCGGCGCACTCGACGCCGACGCAATCGCCGCGGTCCGCGAGGAGGCCTGGCCCGGCGCGCGCGACGTCGACGAGATGCACGAGGTGCTGATGGATCTGGGCTGGATCGGCAGCGACGAAGCCGCCGCGACGCCCGAATGGAACGGCTGGCTCGATCGCCTCGCGCGCGACCGCCGCGCGACGCGCGTGCATGCCGGTCCCGGTCGCGTGCACTGGTGCGCGGCCGAGCGGCTGCCGCAGCTCGATGCCGTGTTTCCGGCCGCGCGCCGCGAGCCGGCGATCACGCCGCCGCCCGGCTACGCCTCGACCGCATGGACCGCCGAGACCGCGCTGATAGACCTGCTGCGCACGCGCCTGACCGCGCTCGGGCCTACGCGCGCCGCGGACCTGGCCGCCGCGCTCGGCGTGGACGCCGGCGCCGTCGAAGCCGCGCTGATCGCGCTGGAGACCGAAGGCTACGTGCTGCGCGGACGCTTCACGCCGGGCACCGCTCACGAGGAATGGTGCGAGCGCCATCTGCTCGCGCGGATCCACCGCTACACGCTCAAGCGGCTGCGCCGCGAGATCGAGCCGGTCGAGCCGCGCGACTTCATGCGCTTCCTGTTCGAGTGGCAGCGCGTCGCGCCCGGTGCGCGCGCCAGCGGTCCCGAAGCGCTGCAGGGCATCGTCAATCAGCTCGAGGGCTATCAGACCGCCGCCGGTGCCTGGGAGGCCGATCTGCTGCCGGCCCGCCTGTCCGACTACGCGATCGGCTGGCTCGACGAGCTGTGCCGCAGCGGCCGCGTGGTCTGGGCGCGCATCGCCGATGCGGCCGCCGCGGGCCGCTCGCGTGCGGCCGGTCCGCTGCGCAGTACGCCGATCGTGATCGTGCCGCGGCGCTCGCTGGCGCTGTGGACCGGGCTCGGCGCCCAGGCCGGCGAGGCCGGGCCGGTGTCCTCGCGCGCGCAAGTGGTGTTGGATCTGCTCGACCGCGAGGGCGCCCTGTTCTTCGACGAGCTCGTGCATGGCACGCGCCTGCTCAGGACCGAGCTCGAGGACGTGCTCGGCGAGCTGGTCTCGCGCGGCCTGATCCATGCCGACGGTTTCGCCGGCCTGCGCGCCTTGCTGATGCCGGCATCCAAGCGCAGCTCGCATCGCAGTCGGCGCGTCCGCCACGGCGCCCTGCTCGGCATCGAGGACGCCGGTCGCTGGGTGCCGCTGCGCGGCACGCGACGCATGTCGGATGCCGACGCGAAGGACGCCGCGCGCACGGCCGCCGACGACGATACGCTCGAACACGCGGTGCGCGTGCTGCTGCGACGCTACGGCGTGCTGACCTGGCAACTGCTGGCGCGCGAGGCCGACTGGATGCCGCGCTGGCGCGAGCTGGTACGCGTGTGCCGCCGGCTCGAGGCGCGCGGCGAGATCCGCGGCGGCCGCTTCGTCGCCGGGCTGTCCGGCGAACAGTTCGCGCTGCCCGAAGCGATCGCGGTACTGCGTTCGGTGCGGCGCCGGCCGGCCGACGGCAGCCTGATCGTGGTCGCCGCGACCGATCCGCTGAATCTGGCCGGCATCGTCACGCCGGGTGCGCGCCTCGCCGCGATCGTCGGCAGCCGCGTGCTGTACGAGGACGGCGTCCCGGTCGCGACGATCGTCGCCGGCACGGTCGCCCGCATCGACGCCGGCGATCCGACGCGTCCGCTGCCGGCCGAATGGCGCGAGGCATTGATCCGCGGCACGCGCGCGGCCGTCGTGGCCGCCACGGCATCCGCGGCGCATTGAACCGTCACGTTCGCGCCGGCGCTGAGCCGGTCGAACCGTCGCGCAAGTTACGAAAAAGCCGGGACATGCCCGGCTTTTTCGTGTCATCTCGTGCAGGCGTCGGTCACGGACGCTTCGACGAGGGCAGCTTCTCCTGCGCCATCTTGAGCGTCCGGGCCGCTTCTTCCTGGTAGGCCTTGACCGCCGCGTCGTCGAGCTGGCCGCCCTTGCCGTCCTCGTTGAGGATCGCCGCGCCGCTTTCGTCCCAGCCGATCCGCGTCGAGCCGGCGATCACGCCGAGCGGGCGATCGTCCTTGAACGCGTACTGCACGGTCGACCGGCCGGCTTCGCCGCGATCGGTGATCACGCGCGCGAAGCGCACGTGGCCTTCCGAGACGAACGCGTCCCAGGCCACCGAGACCTGATCGTTGAGGTAGGAGCCCTCGATCCGTTTCATGCCGCCCGAGTTCGAGCGGACCTTGTTGATCTCTTCCTTGAGCTTCTCTCCGGGCGTGGCTTCCGCATTGAGCACGACCTCGGCGGTCGCGCCGTTGCCGCCGGTCAGCACCGGCGAGTTCAGCGCCGGCATGAAGCGGCGGTCGCCGTCGACCAGCATCGCCTCGATGACGTAGGTGTGATTCGGGTCGATCCGGGCCGGATCGAAATCGATCGTGAACTGGAACGGCGGATTGCCGGCGACCGGCTGCACCTTCTCGGCGACCGCGATCTCCGGCTGCGACAGGTCGACCAGGCGCACCGTCAGCTTGGCCTCGGCGCCGAGCGGAATCTGGTCACGCAGCGCGACCGTGCCGCTGATCGAGGTGGCCTGCACTGCGGCCGGCGTATTGGCCGGTGAGGTGCCGTTCGCCGGCGTGCCGCTCTGGTCGCCGGACGTGCATCCGCCGAGCACCAGCAGCCCCACCATCGCGGGGGCGAAAAGATTCCGCATGAGTACACCCTCCAGAAAGTTTGAGTCGGCTAATCAACGAAACGTATCGTAGAACGGATCGGGGCGAAAGCACCCCCGTCCGCGCGTTGCGGCGCGGCCTGCGGGGATGCTGCGACGCTGGAATGATAACAGTACCGGTCCGGTCCGCCGGATCGGGGGCGACCCCGCGCCCATGTGACCCGGTTATCGCGCCGCCGTTCGGAAGCGGGCCTGAACGCCGGCGCGGTCAGTTCAGTGTCGAGCAGACCTTGTTGCGTCCGGCCTGCTTGGCGCGGTAGAGCTGTTCGTCGGCGGCGCGCAGCAGCTTGCTGACGGTGTTGGTCTCCGCGTCGCGACTGGCCACGCCGATGCTGATCGTGATGCCCGGCGGCACCGGCGGACCGGTATCGGCGTGGAGGTCGAGCGCGTCGACCGCGATGCGCACGCCCTCGGCGAACGACACCGCGTGTTCGAGCGGCTGCTCGGGCACGATGATCGCGAATTCCTCGCCGCCGATCCGCGAGACGATCAGCTCCTGCGGCGCCTGCTCGCGCAGGATCGCCGAGACCCGCCGCAGCACGATGTCGCCGGCCGGATGGCCGTAGCGGTCGTTGACTTCCTTGAAGTGGTCCAGATCGATGATCAGCAGCGCCAGCGGCCGGCTGTGGCTGGCCGCGCGCGCCAGTTCCTTCTCGAGCAGCTCGAGGAACTGGCGGCGGTTGTAGAGCTCGGTCAGCGGGTCGATCGTCGCCAGCAGGTAGAGCTCCTCGTGATAGCGCACCTCGAGCGAGGAGGTGTCCATGAACTTGAACACCCAGCTGCCGATCGTGATGTGGTCGCCGTCCTTGAGCTCGGCCTCGATGATCGGTTGATCGTTGATGAAAGTCTTGTTGGTCGAGTCGAGGTCCTTGATGCGATAGCCGGACGGCTCGAGCCAGATCCGGCTGTGCAGCCGCGAGATGCTGTGCTCGAGCAGTTGCAGACCGGCCTCGGGCGAGCGCCCGATCAGCAGCGGGCCCAGGCCCAGATCGATGCGCTGGCCGAGCCGCTGCCCCTGCAGCACGATCAGGCAGGCCTGCCCGTGTTCGACGCCGAGCTCGCGCTGCGGTCGGATCGTGCGTCGCTGGGTGGTGCTTGGATCGTCGTCGCGCGAACTCATGGATGTCGAGGCAGGGCGAGCACGGACACGCCGGGCGTGTCCGACGGAAGACGGGTGACCGGTTTGGACGGCCGTTTCAGGGGACGGTTGCGTTGCGGACGCCGCGCCGCATCGGGGCGCTAGCGTAGCAGACACGGGCCGGTGGCGACGCGCCGGCGGGCCGGAAGCGTCGCGCGGCCTGCGGCCGCACGACGCCGTGGAGCGAGGTCAGGCTCGTTTGATCAGCCCGATGATGACCAGCAGGATGACCGCGCCGATCAGCGCGTTGATGATCGCCGCGACGATGCCGCCGCCGATCGCGAGGCCGACCTGAGGCAGCAGCCAGCCGGCCAGGAACGCGCCGACGATGCCGACGACGATGTTGCCGAGCAGGCCGAATCCATGCCCCTTGACGATGACTCCGGCCAGCCAGCCGGCCACGGCGCCCACGATGAGCCAGACGAGGACAGTTTCGATAGCCACGTTGTGATCCCCTTTCCCAGCGTCGCCCGATGCGACGGCACCCATTCTGCGCCGAGCACGGCCGCCGAGCATGGCGCACCGCGGCAGCGGCGGCCGCGCGGGCTCAGGACCCCGGCCGGTTCGGATCGCGCGGGCCGGGCGCCTGCGGCGGAGCGGCCGTGCGACGGGCGCGGGCGCGCTCGCGGATCGCCGCCAGCGCCTCGGGACCGAGCATCGCCGAGTCGGGCCGCGCGCGTGAGGCGACGCGCTCGGCGGCGATCGAGAACACGACGCCGAACAGGCCGATCGCCGTGCTGAGGATGCCCAGGCCAAGAACGCCGGGGCTGTGCGTCGTCAGCGACACGCCGAGGCCGAGCACGATCAGGCCGAACATGATCCAGCGAATCATCCGCACCTCCGCCAAGCCGGCCGCAACGGGACCGTGACGCTAGCAGAACGCCGGGACGATCGGCGACCCACCGGTCGGCTGTTTGCGGCCGCGGGCCGGCGCGCTACCCTGCGAACGGGCGTACCGCCCGGTCCGATCCGACGCCATGGAATCGATCTCGCACGTCGCGCTCGCCGCCGGCCTGGCCTGGGCCAGCGGATTTCGTCTGTACGCGGCGGTCTTCGTGATCGGCCTGCTCGGCCGTTTCGATTACCTGACGCTGCCCGACTCGCTGCAGGTGCTCGAGCACGACTGGGTGCTCGGCGCGTCGGGCCTGATGCTGGTCGGCGAGTTCCTGGCCGACAAGGTGCCCGCCTTCGATTCGCTGTGGGACGCGCTGCACACGTTCGTGCGCATTCCGGCCGGCGCATTCCTGGCCTGGGGCGCGATGGGCGACGCCGGGCCGGCCGCGCAGATCGCCGCCGCGCTGCTCGGCGGCGTGGTCACCAGCGGCACGCACCTGTTCAAGAGCGGCGGACGCGCAGCGATCAATACCTCTCCGGAGCCTTTCAGCAACTGGGGCGCGAGCCTCGGCGAGGACGGGCTCGTGCTCGGCGGCCTGTACCTGGCGATCGCGCACCCGGTGGCGTTCCTGGTCCTGCTGCTGATGTTCCTGGCGCTGGTCGCCTGGCTGGTGCCGAAACTGTGGCGCTTCGTCGGCCGCGTGCTGCGCCGTCTGCGCGGCGACCCGGTCAACGCTCGGAATGACCCGATTCGAAGTAGTCCCGACGCATGAACAGGCCGGGCCGGATCAGGTCCACGAATGCGCGCGCCTCGGCGCTCAGATAGCGGCCCTTGCGGATCACGACGCCGTAGCTGCGCTGCGGAAAGTATTGACGCAGGTTGCGCACGGCCAGACGGCCGCGGTCGGCGTCGGTGATGCAGATGCCGGTCACGATCGAGATGCCGAGCCCCATCGCGACGTACTGCTTGATGACCTCCCAGCCGCCGACCTCGATCGCGACGTGGAACGGCACCTTGCGCTGCTGGAAGATCAGATCGACCAGACGATAGGTCGTCAGCCGCTTCGGCGGCAGGATCAGGCCGTACGGCGACAGGTCCTCCAGGCGCACGTCGCTGCGCGAGGCCAGCGGATGGTCCGGTGGCATGATCAGCAGCGGATCGAAGTGATAGATCGGCTCGTAGCTGAGGTCGACCGGCACCTCGAGCATCGAGCCGACCGCAAAGTCGACCTGGTCCGAACGCAGCAGGGCGAGGCCGTCGCCGCCGGTCACGTTGTGCAGGTGCAGGCGCACCTCCGGATGCGCGGTGCGGTAGAGCGCGACCATCGACGGCAGCAGGTACTGGATCGTCGAGGCGCCCGCGGCGATGTTGAGTTCGCCGCCGGCCAGGCCCTGCAGACGCGACCGGAACTCGCCGTCGAGCGCATCGAAACCTTCGATCAGCGGCTGCGCCAGTTCGTACAGCAGTTGTCCTTCGCGGCTCAGCGCGACGCGCCGCCGTCGCCGCTCGATCAGCACGACGCCGAGCTCCTGCTCGAGCGCGGCCAGTTGCAGGCTGACCGCCGGCTGCGACAGGAACAATGCCTCGGCCGCGCGCGACAGCGTGCCGAGCTTGGCGATCGTGCAGAACGCACGCAACTGCTTGACCCGGCTGCCCTTGTAGTAGAAGCGCGCGGACCCGGCCGCACGCCGCTCGGACGTCGTCCTCGAAGCCGATTCAGGCCGTTCCCGCTTGCTCATCGCCAATCCCTTCAATCGCTTGGCGCTAAATTTAACATTTATTATGGTCTGCATTTAAACATTTGTTTTGTAAATTTGCGGCGTCGCGACATAGTCTGACCGTCCCCAGCGGGAGGTGCGCCATCGTGCCGATGCCGAGTTCGACCGATCCGACGCCGAGGCCGCGCATGGTCGGCCCGCGCGTGGACGGACGCCGATGCGGCCACGCTGCGGCTGAACGCCTTCGTCGCCCGGGCGCGCGCGGCAAGAACCGGTTCACGCGCCGCCCGGAATCCTCGTCGGCCTGGCTGCATTGCGGTTGCGCCTTCACGCAAGCACCTGACCGGGCCGGGCCGGAATGCGCCGACGTCGCACGCCGCCCGCTCCACTTCCACCATCCCGTCTCGGCTGAGACAGGCCTCACACCCACCAGGAGCCCCTTCCGATGAGCAAGACCTCGCTGCCGACCGCCGACCAGATCGCGCTCGACTGGAACAACAACGCGCGCTGGGCCGGCATCAAGCGCAACTACGGCGCCGAAGACGTCGTACGCCTGCGCGGCACCGTCGCGGTCGAGCACTCGATCGCGCGGCTCGGCGCCGAGAAGCTCTGGAAGTACCTGCACACCGAGGACTTCGTCAACGCGCTCGGCGCATTGACCGGCAACCAGGCGATGCAGCAGGTCAAGGCCGGCCTCAAGGCGATCTACCTGTCGGGATGGCAGGTCGCGGCCGATGCCAATCTGGCCGGCCAGATGTATCCGGACCAGTCGCTGTACCCGGCCGACTCGGTGCCGGCCGTGGTCAAGCGCATCAATAATGCGCTGCTGCGCGCCGATCAGCTCTATCACGCCGAGGGCGACGACAGCATCGACTTCCTGCAGCCGATCGTCGCCGACGCCGAAGCCGGCTTCGGCGGCGTGCTCAATGCGTTCGAGCTGATGAAGGCGATGATCGAAGCCGGCGCCGCCGGCGTGCATTTCGAGGATCAGCTCGCCAGCGTCAAGAAGTGCGGCCACATGGGCGGCAAGGTACTGGTGCCGACGCGTGAAGCGGTCGAGAAGCTCAACGCCGCGCGCCTGGCCGCCGACGTCTGCGGCGTGCCGACCCTGCTGGTCGCGCGCACCGACGCGGAAGCCGCGAACCTGCTGACCAGCGACGTCGACGAGAACGACCGCCCGTTCACGACCGGCGAACGCACCGTCGAGGGTTTCTACAAGACCCGCAACGGCCTGGACCAGGCGATCTCGCGCGGCCTGGCCTACGCACCGTACGCGGATCTGGTCTGGTGCGAGACCGGCAAGCCGGATCTGGAGTTCGCGCGCAAGTTCGCCGAGGCGATCCACGCCCGATTCCCCGGCAAGCTGCTCGCCTACAACTGCTCGCCGAGCTTCAACTGGAAGAAGAACCTCGACGACGCGACGATCGCCAAGTTCCAGAAGGAAATCGCCGCTTACGGCTACAAGTTCCAGTTCATCACGCTGGCCGGCTTCCATGCGCTGAACTACTCGATGTTCCATCTCGCGCACGGCTATGCGCGTCGCCAGATGAGTGCGTTCGTCGAGCTGCAGGAAGCGGAGTTCGCGGCCGCCGACCGCGGTTTCACGGCGGTCAAGCACCAGCGCGAGGTCGGCACCGGCTATTTCGACCAGGTCACCCAGGCGATCCAGCAGGGCCAGTCCTCGACGACCGCGCTGACCGGCTCGACCGAGGAAGAGCAGTTCCACGGCGGCGCCAAGAGCGCGGCCTGACCGGAACCGGGCGGCGGGCCGGCCACCTCGGGCCGCCCGTCGTTCGAGTCGGCGCGTCGCCCACGACGAGCGCGCCGGCAGCGCCGCTGCACTGGCGCGTGGTCTCCGGTAGGCTATGATCAGGGGTTTGGTACGAACCACGCGGGGTGGTCATCGTGTCCTCAGTGCCGTCGGTGTCGCAAGCGGGTGCCGAACCGTCCGCGGCGCGGACGCCCCCGCCTGCGCCCACGGCGCACCCGCGGCAGCTTTCCGCGGCCGAGCTGGACCTGTTCGTCCGCGTCGGCACGCCGCGCGACGCCGCCGGCGGCGACCTGATCTTCCATCGCGGCGAACAGGGCCGCAGCATGTTCGTCGTGCAGACCGGCCAGGTGCGCCTGCAGTTCGGCGACAGCGTCGTCGACAAGCTGATCGGCCCGGGCGAGTTCTTCGGCGAGCTGGCGCTGTTCATCGGTAATCACGCCCGCGTCGCCAATGCGATCGCGTCCGAGCCGACCCGGCTGTGGGTGGTCGGCCACGATACGTTCTCGGCTCTGCTCGACAGCGAGCCGCGCCTGCTGGCGCTGTTCATGCAACGCTCGTTCGCGTACCTGGTCGCCAGCGAGCAGCAGCTGATCGCGAACCTGCGCCGGCGCAACGAGGACCTGATGGTCACGCTCGATTCGCTGCGCCAGACCCAGACCCAGCTGACGACCGCGCAGCGCCTGGTCCAGACCGACGAGCTGACCGGCCTGTGCAACCGGCGCGGCCTGTCGATCTATCTGGAACAGCTGCAGCAGCGACGTGTGCCCGACACCCTGCTCGGCCTGCTGCTGATCGACGTCGACCACTTCAAGCAGATCAACGATCGCTGCGGACACCTGATCGGCGACTCGGTGCTCAAGGCGATCGCCGAGGCGCTGCGCGAGGCCGCCGCGGCCTGCGACATGCCGTGCCGCCTCGGCGGCGACGAGTTCGCGTTCCTGGCCCAGATCACCTCGCTGGACGAGCTGCGCGCGCGGGCCGACCGGATCGCAGCCTCGATCCGTGCGCTGCGCCTGCCGATCGGGGCCGAGACGCTGCGCATCGCGGTCAGCATCGGTGGCGGCCTGTGCCCGCCCGACGGCGGCTGGACGGCCTGGTACAGCGAGGCCGATACGGCCCTGTATGGAGTGAAGGGCAACGGCGGCGATGGTATAAACGTAAAGCATATGGACGCCGGGCGGGATTCTCCGGCATTCTGCTAGGTACGAACGCCCCGACCGCAGACGGTCGGAGCGGATCGGCGATCACCAGCGGAACGGCACCGACACGATCGTCGGTATCGAAGAACAAGCGCATCCGAGCATGGCGCCGGAGGCGCACCTAGATCGACCGGACGACGTATCCGGTCCACCAGGTGCGGAATCCCCAGGGATTTCGCCTGTAGCCAGGGAGTTTTCTCGCTTCATGGAAGCCACCGCCCAGTCATTGCCCGATCCGGCGCGCGATCGCGCCAAGCCGTTGCTGCGCACCCTGGTGCTGTGCGACCTGGTCGATTCGACCGCCCTGGTCCACAAGCTCGGCGATCTGGCCGCCACCCATCTGATCCGCCGCCACGACCGCTTCGCGCGCGCGCTGCTGCAGGTCCACGACGGCCACGAGATCGACAAGACCGACGGTTTCCTGCTGATGTTCGACCGGCCGATCCAGGCCGTCGCGTTCGCGCTGGACTATCAGCGCAACCTGCACCAGTTCAACCTGCAGGAAGGCAGCGAGCTCAGGGCGCGGGTCGGCATCCACGTCGGCGACGTGCTGCTGTGGGACAACGGCGAGGAGGAAATCGCCAAGGGCGCCAAGCCGGTCGACATCGAGGGCCTGGCCAAGCCGGTCACCTCGCGTCTGGCCTCGCTGGCGCGGCCCGGCCAGATCCTGCTCTCGGGCATCACCTGGTCGCTGGCGCACCGCGCCCAGGGCGAGCTGACCGAGCCGGTCGACAAGATCCGCTGGCGCGCGCACGGCCGCTACCGCTTCAAGGGCGTGCCCGAGCCGATCCCGGTGTTCGAGGTCGGCGAGGAGGGCCTGGCGCCGTTCAAGACCCCGCCGTGGTCCGGCAAGGCGCACCGCGAAGTGCCGTTCTGGCGGCGGCCCTCGGTGCTGGTGTTCGAGGCGATGCTGATCGCGCTGGCGATCATCGTGCCGGTCTACATGATGCTGCGCTCGCCGCCGGCGATCGCATTCGCGAGCCGCGACTGGGTCGTGGTCGGCGATTTCCAGAACCACACCGACCAGGCGATCTTCGACGACTCGCTGCAGGTCGCGTTCCGGATCGGACTGGAGCAGTCGCGCTACGTCAACATCCTGTCCGACCTCAAGGTGCGCGACACCGTCATGCGCATGAAGCGCGATCCGAACGCGACACCGATCGACCGCGCGATCGGCTCGGAGGTCGCGCTGCGCGACGGTGCGCGCGCGCTGATCCTGCCGAGCATCGCCGAGATCGGCGGCCGCGTCCGCGTGACCGCCGAGGTCGTGGATCCCAAGACGCAGACCACCGTGTATTCCGAATCGGCCGACGGCGTCGGCGCCGACTCGGTGCTGCCGTCGGTCGACAAGGTCAACCGGCAGCTGCGCGAGCGGCTCGGCGAAGCCGTCGCGGTGATCTCGACCGACACCAAGCCGCTCGAGAAAGCCACCACGTCGAACCTCGACGCACTGCGCGCCTACTCGCTCGCGGTCGCCGAGGACAGCAAAGGCAACACCAAGGAAGCCATCCCGCTGTTCCGCCAGGCGGTCGCGCTGGACGCCGATTTCGCGCTGGCCCGTGTCGGCCTCGGCCGCACCCTGCTGCTGACCGGGTCGGGCGACGCCGGCGAGGTCACGCGCGAGCTCGAGCAGGCCGTCAACATGGTCGACCGTCTGTCCACGCGCGACGCGCTCTACGCGCAGGCTTGGCTGGCCAACAATGCGACGCCGCGCGTCGCGCTCGAGAAGTGGCAGCTGATGGAGCAGCTGTATCCGGACTCCACGCCGGCCAGCGGCGGCCTGGGCTATTTCTCGTGGCAGGCCGCCAACAATTTCGGCGAGGCGATCCGTGCGATCGAGAAGATCGCGATCGCGACCAATCCGCGCCGCGGCATGGCCGATTATCTGCTGGCCACGCTCTATCTCGGACAGGAACGCTTCGCCGATGCCGACGCGCGCTTCCGCGACGCGGAGGCCAACGGTTTCAGCTCGCGCAACCTGTTCTACGCGCATCTGTTCGCGGCGCAGCGCCGCTTCGATCAGGCCGACGCGCTGCTGACCAACGGCAAGAACACCGGCATCGCGACCAGCGACGCCGACGTCTGGTACACGCGCGTCGCGCTCGCGCTCGATCGCGGCCGCTGGAACGATGCGCTGGGCCTGCTCGAACAGGCCCAGGCCGAGACGCGCAGCCTGCGCGGCGGCCGCCACTACGAGATGCAGACGCTCGAGCAGATCATGAAGACGCGCAGCGTCCCGGCTGCCGAGAGCAAGGCCGCGCTGGCCGCATACTTCAAGCAGATCGACGGATCGACGCTGCAGGCGCCGCATCGCCAGTTCAATCTGCTGATGGTGGCGTATCTGGCGGCGCGGCTCGACGACGTCGAGCTCGCGCAGCGGGCGCTGGCCGCGGCCGCGGCGTTCAGCCGCAAGGGCGATTACCCGTATCTGTCGAGCCTGCTGACCGTCGTCGAGGCCGAGCTGCTGCGTGCGCGGGGCAAGCCGCGCGAGGCGATCGCCCAGCTCGAGCCGTACATGGACGGGCGCGAGTTCTACTTCAGCCATCAGGTCCTGCTCGACGCCTACCGAGCGGCCGGCGACCACGCCGCCGCGCTGAAGCAGGCGCGCTGGCTCGCCGAGCACCGCGGCCGCGCCTATGCCGAGCAGTTCGGCCAGCTCGCGCTGATCCCGTTCAACGTGATGCTGTCGGATCTGGCCTGGCTCGAGGCATCGACGCTGTCGGCACGGATCGGCAACGCCGCCGAGGCCGCCGAGGCGCGGTCGCGCCTGCTGGCGGCCTGGCCGGATGCGATGTCGCTGGGCTTCGTGCGTCAGCAGCTGGCGCCGGACGAGCCGGCCGCCCAACGCTGATCGCGGGCGGCGGCGCGCGTCGATCGCGCCGCCGCGCAGCGGCCGATCAGCTCGACCCGAGCTTCACCCACGGCACGTTCATCGCCATCGTCGCATTGACGGCGACTTCGCGCTGCTTCTGCATCAGGTCGCTCAGCGCCGTCTTCGGCGGCAGCGGCTTGGGCTTGAGGCAGGCGGCCGGCAGCTGGTTGATGAGCTCGACCGGGATGCCCAGCTCCTGCAGCGCCTCGGCAGGCGCCGACTCGAACCGGGCCCGGAAGGCGTCGTCGGACGAAATCCGTTGAAGCAGGCTCTCCGCCTGCGAGGAAGTCAAAAGACCGTCGCTCATTGGTGTTCCCCTGAATTACGGCTGCCATCATAGCGTTGGCCTTGCGGACTTGCCATCGCGCCCTGACGTCCGTGCGGCGCGGGCCGGTCGGCCGCCGAATCCGCCGCAACGCGCGCCCGGGACCACTCGGTCCTGCACCACTACAATGGCGCCCTCCGTTTTCGCCACAGGGCCCGCGTCATGCGTCTACGTCGCTGCCAGTTCCTGATGCTGGAGCTGCGCGAACGCCTCAGCGTGGATCTGGAGCTTCTGCTCGCCGACGAGCCGCGTCTGGCGTTCCAGGCGCAGTGGGTCGCATTGGCGGCCCATCTGGAGCGTCCGGTGACGCTCGATGCGCAGGAGATCGCGATGCTCCAGCGGCTGTCGGCGAGCGAATGGATCACGGCCGAAGATGCCGGCACCGATCGCGACGACGCGGCGCTCGCGCGGCTGCGCGAGAAGGGTCTGGTCTTCGAGGCGTCCGAGCCGAGTGCAGCGCACGACGCCGACGCGCGGCTGCGCGACTGCCATTGGCACGGTCTGGCCGCGGTCGCGCATCGGCACCTGCGCTGGTCCGGCGTGGACAGCATCGCCGAGCAGCAGCGCTTCGCCGAACTGTTCGACGGGCAGCCGATGGCGCATCTGCAGCAGCCGCCGTCACCGGTCTTCGAACGCGGCTCGCCGCAGCAGCGCATCGCGCTGCCGGGGCGGACCGCCTCGCCGCTGCTCGACCTGCTGATGCGCCGCGCGACCTGCCGCAACTTCGATCAGGGCGCTGCGCTGTCGAACGCCGACTTCGCGTTCGTGCTCGACGCGACGTTCCGCGCGCTGGCGCAGGTCGAGGTGACCGGCGTGAGCGTGCTCAAGAAGGGAACGCCCTCGGCCGGCGGCCTGCATCCGACCGAGACCTATCTGCTGATCCAGCACGTCGAGGGCATCGCAGCCGGCCTTTACCACTACCACGTGGTCGATCATGCGCTCGAACCGCTGCAGCCGCTCGACGCAGCCGAGGTACGGCGGCTCGCCTCGCGCCTGCTCGCGGTGCAGGAGTATCTGGCCGATGCGCCGGCGATCGTCGTCTACGTCAGCCGCTTCGAACGCAACTTCTGGAAGTACCGGCAGCACGCCAAGGCCTATCGCGCCGCGATCCTGGACGTGGGCCATCTGTCGCAGACGCTGTATCTGGCCGCGACCGAGCGCGGACTCGGCGCGTTCTTCACGGCGGCGGTCAACGAGGCCGACATCGAGCAGGCGTTCGGGCTCGATCCGATGCAGCAGGGCGTGATCGGCGTCGGCGGCTTCGGCCGGCGCAGCGCGACACGACGCGAGATCGAGTTCGATCCGCTGCACGCGGTCTGGCCGGACTGAGGCGCGCAGCCGCTGCGATCCAGGCGGCGACCGGTATCGATTCGCCGCGACATCGCGCCTTGCGTCAGCGCCGGGCCGCCTTCACCGATCCGACGCGGCCGAGCTCGACGGCGAGCCGTCGCGCGTCGCGCAGCGCGCGCGTCTGGTCCGGCGCGCCCAGGCGTCCGACCGCTCGGTCGGCATCCTCGCGTGCGCCGGCGAGATCGCCGCTGTCGCGGCGCAGGCGCGCACGCTCCAGATACAGCATGCCGACGAAGGCGGCACTGCTCTCGTCGGCGCCGGGCTCGGCCGCCTCGAACGTCGTACGCGCCGACTCCAGCAGCGCCGCCGCTTCGCCACGCGCGCCGGGATCGCGCGCCGCGACCAGGCTCGCGGCCAGCGCGACGCGGGCCGCCGCGACCTCGGCGTGCGCCTCGCCGTAGGTTCGCACCAGCGATGCGAGTCCCTGCCGGCGCAGCGCGACGGCCTCCTCGTAGCGGCCCTGCGCATGGCGCAGGCTGCCGGTGACCGTAGCGGCGTACATCTCGCCGTACGGATCGGCACCGCCGCTGCGCTCGCGGGCCCGGGCAGCCGCCGCGGACGCCTCGTCGACCAGCGCCTCGGCCTCGGCGACCCGGCCGGTGGCGACCAGCACGTCGGCGAGCTTGAACTGGGTCAGCCAGGCGTAGACGCTGTCGCCGCCGGCCGCGCGGAACGCCTCGATCGAGGCACGATAGCGCCGCACCGCCAGGTCGAGATCGCCCTGGGCGAGCGCGAGATTGGCGTGGAACTGCAGCGCCTGCGCATACTGTCCCGACGGCGCGCCGCCGAGGATCGCGATCGCCTCGCTCAGCGAACGATTGGCCTCGTCGAGGCGGCCGGTGCGCCGCTGCAGGTCGCCCAGCCGCAGCAGCGTGCCGCCGATCAGCGCGTGGCCGGCCGGCAGCTGCGCCCGCTCGATGCGCAGCGCGGTCTCGTAGTCGACCAGGGCCTCGTCGTAGCGGCGCTGCACGCGCAGGATGTCGCCGCGCCGGCTGCGCAGCGCGACGCCGCGCGCGTGACCCTCGCCGAGCGTGTCGGCGACGATCCGCAGCGCCTCGTCGTACAGCGCCAGCGCCTCCGGATAGCGCCCGCCCTCCTTGAGGACGTTGCCGAGCACGCCGAGCGGCTCGATCAGCTCGGCATGGCCGTCCCCGTATCGGGCACGTGCGACCTCCAGCGCGTGGCGCGCGAGCCGCTCGGCCTCCTCGTAGCGGCCCTCGATCATCTCGACGACGGCCAGGCGCGACTCGGCCTCTACGGTACGGGCATGGTCGGCGCCGCGGCGCTGGCGCAGCTGCTCGACGGCGTCGCGCAGCATCGTGCCGGCGCGCGCGCTGTCGCCGGTCGCATAGACCGCGTCGGCATAGGCGGCAAGCGCTTCGGCAGCGGCGGCGCTGTGCGGCCCCGACAGCTCGGTCTGCAGATCCCAGGCACGGCGCAGTGTGGCCTCGCCGCCCGCGCGATCGTCGAGCCCGACCTGCAGCTGGCCCAGATCGCGCAGCAGCTCGGCCTGCAGGTCGGGCTCGGTGGCCAGCGTCGCGTCGATCTGCGCGATGCCCTCGCGGATCAGCTCCGGCGCGGTGCGTGCCTGCGCCTTGGCACGGCTGATCGGATCCTGCTCGCGGAACAGCGTCAGCATGAAGTCCTTGACGCGTTCGGCTCGCGCCAGCTGGCGCTCGGCGTGCTGGCGCTCGGTCGCGGCCTGGCGCGCCTGCTCGCGCGCGATGCGCGCCTGCCACAGCGCCGCGCCGAGGCCGCCCAGCAGAGACAGCGCGATCAGCGCCGCGGCCGCGACGCCGACCCGGTGCCGCCGCACGAAGCGAGCGAACCGGTATGCCGCCGAATCGGCTCGCGCGGCGATCGGCCGGCCGTCGAGCCAGCGGCGCAGATCGTCGGCGAACGCCGCCGCGGTCCGATAGCGGCGTGACGGCTCGCGCTGCAGCGCGGTCGCGGCGATCACGTCCAGATCGCCGCCGAGCTGGCGTGCCAGGCGCCGCGCGTCGGCCGCATCGCCGTACAGCGCGGCCAGGCGGTCGCCTGACTGCTGAGCGGCCACCAGACTGAGGCGCTGGCTGGTCTCGTGCGCGGCCTCGTGCGCGAGCCGGGCCGCGCTCGCGCCGCTGCGCCGCTGCGGCAGCGCGCCGGTCAGCAGCTCGCTCATCAGCATGCCGAGCGCGTAGACGTCGGCGGTGGTGCCGACCGGCTCGCCGAGGATCTGCTCCGGCGCCGCGTAGGCCGGCGACAGCACGCGCGCGGCGGTGCCGGTGACGGCCTGCTCGCCGGTGTCCTCGATCAGCTTGGCGATGCCGAAGTCGAGCACGCGCGGCTCGCCGGCCGCGTCGACCAGCACGTTGGACGGTTTGAGGTCGCGATGCACGACCAGATGCGTATGCGCATAGGCGACCGCGTCGGCGACCTTCGCGAGCAGCGCGATCCGCGCGGTGATGTCGAGCTGCCGTTCGGCCGCATGCACCGTCAGCGCGCTGCCCCGGACGTGCTCCATGACGTAGAACGGACGGCCGTCCGCGGTCATGCCGCCGTCGAGCAGGCGCACGATGTGCGCGTGATGGAGCCGCGCCAGGATGCGTCGTTCCTGCACGAAGCGCCGCACGATCGCCGCGCTGTCCATGCCGCGCTTGATGATCTTGACGGCGACCTGCTGCTCGTACGCGCCGTCGGTGCGCTCGCCGAGCCAGACCACGCCCATGCCGCCCTCGCCGATCGGATGCAGCAGCCGGTACGGACCGGCGCGCCGGTCCGGCGGCGCACCGTCGAGCAGGTCGGGCACGACCTCGGCGACGCCGGCGTCGAGCACGGCATTGCCGTCGGCATCTGCGGCCAGCAGCGCGCGCACCGCGACGGCCAGCGCCGCATCCTCGGCCTCGAGCGCGTCCAGACGCCGCGCACGCGTCTCCGCGTCCAGCTCGACGAGCGCATCGAACGCGGCCGATATGCGCTTCCAGCGTCCGGCGGCGTCGTTCATCGCGCTCAGTCCGCCGACAAAGCGTGCTGCAGGAACGCGCGCGCACGCCGCCAGTCGCGCTTGAGCGACCGCTCGGAACGGCCGATCTGCTCGGCGATGTCGGCCAGCTCCAGTCCGCCGTAGAAGCGCATCTCGACCAGGGCCGCCAGCGGCGCGTCGATCTCGCCGAGACGGACCAGGGCCTCGTCGAGCGCGAGCAGATCCTCGTCGCGCTGCTCGGCGGCCAGATGCAGAGCGCCGGTGTCGAGCGCGGCGAACTGCAGATCGCCGCCGCGCCGCAGCGCGCTGCGCGCGCGCACGTGGTCGACGACGATCTGGCGCATCGCCCGCGCGGCGATCGCGAAGAAATGGCCGCGGTCGTTGACCGCCAACGCGCCGTGATGGGCCAGCTTCAGATAGGCCTCGTGCACGAGCGAGGTCGCGCGCATCGCCGGCTCCCCGCGCAGCTGGCCGGCCGCGAGTCGGTGCAGCTCGTCGTAAAGCAACGCGAACACGCGCGCCGACGCATCCGGATCGCCGTCGCGCGCCTTGCCGATCAGTTCGGTGATCTCGGCCACGGGCCCTCCCCCGTCTGCTGGCCGGTACGGTGCCATGCGCCGCCGCAGCCTGGCAATCGGTCCGCCGCGCCGCTTCCATGGATTCACCGATCAGGCGCGATCGTGTATCCGGGTCGCCCGCACCGCGGGCCCGACCCGCCTGCGCGTGGCGGAGCTCCCGGTCTGTCCTAAGCAATCCCCAAGGCGTACGGCGAAGCCGAAGGCGGTCCTGCGGTTTTCCTAAAGCCTTCGAGGGGCCCGCAGGCCAGGCTGCCGGGGATGGCGCGATCGGCGCCAGCCAGAGGAGTGCGCTCATGGATGTCCCACCACCCCAGGTCGCTCGTCCCGCGTTCGAGAGACCCGATTCGAGGCGGGTTTCCGGTCCGCCATCGATCCTTACGTCGCCGGTGGCACGGATCGTCCTGCTCGCGGTCCCGCTCACGGCCGCTCCCGTCGATGCGGCGATCTTCACGGTCGGCTTTCCGTCGGGCGCCGGCCAGCCGTGCACGCACGGCACGATCCAGTCGGCGATCGATGCGGCCAATGCCAGTCCCGGATTCGACACGATCCGCCTGACGCGGTCGCTGAGCTACGAGCCGGAGGCCGACGTCGTCGTCACCAGCCAGGATCTCAACATCGTCGGCGGCTTCGCGACGTGTTCGCAGACCGACAGCGACGCCATCCGCACCGTCGTCAGCGGCGGACTGACCGGAACCCAGCCGGTGCTCTCGATCACCGCCAACGGCAGCGCGATCGTCAAGCTGCGCCATCTGGAGGTCCGGCGATCGCCGACACGCGGCATCGCGTTTTCCGGCAACGGCATCCTGCAGGTCATCGAGAGCACGATCACGCTGAACCGCGGCGGCGGCATCGCCGCCACGGCGACCGGCAGCGACGCCGAGCTCATCCTCGACACCGGCACTCTGGTGACGTTCAACAGCGGCAGCGGCGTGACACTGAGCGGTCCGATCGAGATGACGATGATCGCGCCGCAGACGATGATCGCCTACAACGTCTCGGGCATCTCGGGCGGCGGATTATTCGTGGGTGCCGGCGCGCGGGCCTACATCGGGTCTCCGGGCTATTCCGGTCTGCCCGCGATCTATGCGAACGAGGCCGTCTCGCTCGGCGGCGGCATCTACAACCAGGGCACGCTGAAGCTGTTCGCGACGCAGCCGTCGAGACCGGTCGGCGTGGTCGGCAATACCGCCTCCTGGGGCGCCGGCATCGAATCGCCCGGAACGACCTGCGCCTGGGATTTCAGGATCGACGACAACACCGGCTGGCGCGGCCCGGCGCTGCACGCCAGCGGCGCGGTCGTCATGAACAGGGACGGCTTCGCCGAATGCACGCCGCACCCCGCCGCGGTGCGATGTACGGCCGGCGCCAGCTGCAACAGCGTGTCCGGCAACCTCTCCGAGGATCCGAACGGGGCCGGTGCGATCCATCTCGACGACGGCTACCTGGCCGCCGACCGCATCTGCCTGCGCGACAACCGGGCCCGCTTCGTGGTCTACGGCAGCGACAGCGACGTCAACCTGCGCAATTGCCTGATCACCGACAACGTGGCGGACGATACGCTGCTCGCCGCCGAGGGCGATGCGACGATCGGCAATGCCCTGACGGTGTACGGCTGCACGCTGGCGCGCAATGCGATCGGTGCCCACACGCTCTACTCGACGAACCATCTGTCGGTCGCCCAGAGCATCATCGACCAGCCGGGACGCGGCGTGCGCTACCTCGGCAGCGCCGGCTTCCTGGCCGGTCATCTGCTCGTCGCCGAGCTCGACGGGCTGCCCGCGCTACCGACGATCGTCCAGGCCGACCCGCTGTTCGTCGCGCCGGACGCCGGAGATTACCGGCTGCAGTTTCAGTCGCCCGCGGTGGACTGGGCACCGACCGACAGCCTGACCACCCTCGACCTCGCCGGCAACCCGCGCGACGTGGATCTCACGCATCAGGCCAACAACTACGGACCGCGCGATCTCGGCGCGTTCGAGCGCCAGCGCGGTCCTTGGGACTGCGGCGCGGGGGACGCGATCTTCTGCGACAACTTCGACTTCAAGTGAGCGGCCCGACGGCAGCCCGGACACGAGGAGAGCTGGATGCATCCGAGCTGTGGTTCGCGCTGGGCTTGGCCTCGACCACGCCCACCGCACCGAATCTGCTCACCTCGCAGGCACACGCCACGCCGTCGTCAGCGGAGCCTGCGACGGGCGCCCGGACCGTCACTCGAAGTCGCCGTCGAACAGCCGATCGAAGCGCACGCGGACGAGGGTCACGAAATCGACGCCCTTGGAGTTTCCGTCCTCGAAGAAGGTACGGCCGAACATCAGCGCGGCCCCCTCGCCGTACGCCATGCCGTGGATCTGCGAATACGGGCCGCCCATGCCAGCGCCGGTCGGATCGTGGACCACGTAGCTGCGCCAGCCGGCCGTGCCGAAGCCGGTGTCCAGCGAGCCGTCGCCGTTCAACCGCAGCAGCGTGAAGCGCGTGCGCGTGCTCTCGCCCGCGCTCGGGAATGGGAACGACGTGCGAGCGAGCAGGATCTGGCCGCCGGGCAGCAGCGCAAGCGTGCTGGAGGTTTCGCCGAACGGCGACAGCGTGGTGCTGCCGGGCGGCGTCATCAGACGCAGCCCGAAACTCGCGTCGAGCGTGCCGGTCGGATCGACCCGCGTCACCAGTGCGCAACAGCTCTGCGAGCCGTTGTTGCCGTTGCCGGCGACGATCGCATTGCCTCGCCGGTCGAGCACCACGGCGGCGGCGTCGATGCCGTTGAACCCGGCCGGCGCTTCGACGTCGACCAGTCCCTGCGTGCCGAACTGCGGATCCGGCTGACCATCGGGGAGCAGTTGCAGCAATACCAGGTTCGGTCCGTTGCTGTTGCCGCGCAGGCCAGCCAGCAGAACGCGATGGTCCGGTCGCACGGCCAGGGCGCGCAGATCGCGCACGCCATTGCTGGTGGGCACGGCGGGCGAGACGAAACCCTTGCCGCCGCCGAAGGCCGGATCGTTGCTGCCATCGGGCCGGAAACGCCACACCTGCCACTGAAAGGCCTGGATGCCGGCCAGCAGCCAGCGCCCGGCAGCATCGCGTGCCAGCGCCGCCACGCGGAAGCCGGTTCCGGGCACGGAGGGGGTGCCGGCCGGAAAATCCTCGTCGGGGCTGCCGTCGTGATGGAAGCGCAGCAGGCAGGCGCCGGTCCAGATCACCACGCCGTCGCCGTCGACGGCCACGCGGACCGGATGCGAGCCGCCGCACGGCGCGTCGACCTCGACGCGGCCATCGCCGGCGAAACTCGTGTCCCAATCGCCGTTGCGATGCATGCGCACCAGCCACTGCGCGTCGTCGCCGTCGTTGAGCGTCCAGTAGAAACGTCCGTCCGACAGTGCGACCAGTCCGCCGAGCCATTCGGGTGAGCCGTGCGTGCTGTCGGGCCGCACGATCAGCAGCTCGCCGCCGGTGCCGAACGCGGCATCCAGCTCGCCGGTCGCGAGGGCCTGCCCGGTCGCGGCCAAGGCCCAGGCGGCCGCCAGGCAGCGGCCCAGGCGCATGCATGTACGAAGTGCGTGCATGACGGTTCCTCGTCCCCGCCGCTTCGCGCGCAGCGTAGCGCCATCGCCGCTTCGGAGCCAGGGTGCCGACGGCGGCGCCGGGCACAGGACATTCAAGGGCGGGTCCGGAGCCATCGGCGCGATGCAAGCTCCGGTCGCGCAGGACCCGGCGCTTCAGCGATCACTCGGCAGCCAGACCGACACCCGGCGGCGACCCGCCTCGCGGCGCGCGGCCCCCGCCGCCGGTCGGGCCCGGGGCGGTCGCGCTCGCCGCCACGATGTTGCGGACGGCACGTTCCGCACCGACCCGCCCGGAAACACGAAGCCCGGCACAGGGCCGGGCTTCGTGGTCAATCGGGGAGCTGGCGGGATCAGAAATCCATGCCGCCCATGCCACCCATGCCGCCGCCGGCCGGGCCGTGCGAATGCGGCTCTTCCTTCTTCGGCGCTTCGGCGACCATCGCCTCGGTCGTGATGACCAGGCCGGCGATCGACGCGGCGTTCTGCAGCGCGGTGCGCGTGACCTTGGTCGGGTCCAGGATGCCGAGCTCGACCATGTCGCCGTACTCGCCGGTCGCGGCGTTGTAGCCGAAGTTGCCCTTGCCCTCGGCGACCTTGTTGAGGATCACGCTGGGCTCTTCGCCGGCGTTGGTGACGATCTCGCGCAGCGGCGCTTCCATCGCGCGCTTGGCGATCTGGATGCCGTGGGTCTGCTCTTCGTTGTCACCCTTGAGCTTGGCCAGCGCCGACAGTGCGCGGATCAGCGCGACGCCACCACCCGGAACCACGCCTTCCTCGACGGCCGCACGCGTGGCGTGCAGGGCGTCCTCGACGCGCGCCTTCTTCTCCTTCATCTCCACTTCCGTCGCCGCGCCGACCTTGATGACGGCCACGCCGCCGGCCAGCTTGGCCACGCGCTCCTGCAGCTTCTCGCGGTCGTAGTCCGAGGAGGTCTCCTCGATCTGCGCCTTGATCTGCTTGATGCGCGACTGGATCGCGGCCGCCTCGCCGGCGCCGTCGATGATCGTCGTGTTCTCCTTCGTGATCACGACCTTCTTGGCGCGGCCCAGATCCTTGAGCGTGGCCTTCTCGAGCTGCAGGCCCACTTCCTCGGAGATCACCTGGCCGCCGGTCAGGATCGCCATGTCCTCGAGCATCGCCTTGCGGCGGTCGCCGAAGCCCGGCGCCTTGACGGCCGCGACCTTGACGATGCCGCGGATCGTGTTGACGACCAGGGTCGCCAGCGCCTCGCCCTCGACTTCCTCGGCGACGATCAGCAGCGGCTTGCCGGCCTTGGCGACGCCCTCGAGCACCGGCAGGAGCTCACGGACGTTGGAGATCTTCTTGTCGTACAGCAGCACGAACGGGTCTTCGAGCTCGACCTGCTGGCTCTGCTGGTTGTTGATGAAGTACGGCGAGAGGTAACCGCGGTCGAACTGCATGCCCTCGACGACGTCGAGCTCGTTGTCCAGGCCCGAGCCTTCCTCGACCGTGATCACGCCTTCCTTGCCGACCTTGTCCATCGCCTCGGCGATCAGCTTGCCGATCAGCTCGTCGCCGTTGGCCGAGATCGTGCCGACCTGGGCGATCGACTTGGAGTCGGCCGACGGCTTGCTGAGCTTCTTGAGCTCCTCGACGGCCGCGATGACGGCCTTGTCGATGCCGCGCTTGAGGTCCATCGGGTTCATGCCGGCGGCGACGGCCTTGAGGCCTTCGCGGATCAGCGCCTGGGCGAGAACGGTCGCGGTCGTGGTGCCGTCACCGGCCACGTCGGAGGTCTTGGAAGCGACTTCCTTGACCATCTGCGCGCCCATGTTCTCGAACTTGTCGGCCAGCTCGATCTCCTTGGCGACGGACACGCCGTCCTTGGTGATCGTCGGCGAGCCGAAGCTCTTCTCGAGCACGACGTTGCGGCCCTTCGGGCCCAGCGTCGCCTTCACGGCGTTGGCGAGGGTGTTGACGCCGCGCAGGATGCGCGTACGGGCGTCTTCGGCGAAACGAATGTCTTTGGCTGCCATGGAACGGATTCCTTCGATGGATTGCTTGTGGGTGCGGATGCGTCGAGTGCGGCGCGCGGCGCCGGCTTACTCGATGACCGCCAGGATGTCTTCTTCGCGCATGACCAGCAGGTCTTCGCCGTCGACCTTGACCTCGGTGCCCGAGTACTTGCCGAACAGGACCTTGTCGCCGGTCTTGACCGCGATCGGACGGACCTTGCCGTCCTCGAGGATCTTGCCGTTGCCGGCCGCGATGACTTCGCCGCGGCTGGGCTTCTCGGCGGCGCTGTCGGGGATGACGATGCCGCCGGCCGAGACCTTTTCCTCTTCCAGGCGCTTGATGATCACGCGATCGTGCAGGGGGCGCAGTGCCATGGGGTGCTTCCTTCAGCAGGTGGGTTGAAAGGGTTCAAGTGATTGAATTGTAACCACGTGGTCGAGCGTTGTTAGCACTTGACCGTAGTGAGTGCCAATTCTAGCGGCGCACTTCGGACAACGGAAGCCACCGCGACGTGGCAGCGACGTGGAGGCGCGGCCCGACGCTTCAAGGGTGCGCATGCGAATCCTCGCGTGGCCGTTCGTGCGCGGCGGATCGTCGCCGGCACCGATGACGGCGCCGCGACAGGCCAGCCGGGCGTATCAGGACTGCCCGCTTCCCGTCTGGCGCGGTGGACGGCCGGCAAGCTGGCCGGCACGCCGACGCGATGCCCGAACCAGCGAACGCCGGCCCTCCGCAGCCGCAGACAAGCGGCCGGCGCACCGCGCCCGGCTGAGACGCGGTTACGCGCCGCCGTCACGACACCCTGCTAGAGTCGCGCCCTCTTTTTTGTGCCCGGTTGCGGGACGCCTCGGGGAGGAGGCAGGCCATGAGGAATCACATCCTGACCGTGCGCACCTGGGCCGCACTGCTGCTCGCCGTGGCGTGCGGACCGGTGCTGGCGCAGTCGATCGCGCTGACGCCGGGCACGCCGGCGACCGAGAACTTCGATTCGCTGGCCGCCAGCGGCACGTCGACGACGCTGCCGAACGGCTGGTACCTGCTCGAGACCGGCAACAACGCCGATGGCCGCTACGCGGCCGACACCGGTGCGGCCAATGCCGGCAATACCTACAGCTACGGCGCGTCCGGCAGCAGCGAGCGCGCGCTCGGCACGCTGCGCTCGGGCTCGCTGACGCCGACGATCGGCGCGCGGCTGCGCAACGACTCGGCGCAGACGATCGACACCGTCACGATCGCCTACGTCGGCGAGCAGTGGCGCCTCGGCACGGCCGAACGGCCCGACCGCCTGGCGGTCGAGTACAGCCTCGACGCCAGCGGCCTCGGCAACGGCAGCTGGACGCCACTCGGCGCGCTCGACTTCGTCGCACCGGTCACCGGCGGCGCGATCGGCGCGCGCGACGGCAATCTCGCCGCCAACCGCAGCACCGTCGAGGCCGCGATCGAAGGGCTCAGCCTCGCGCCCGGCGCGGAACTGTGGGTGCGCTGGGTCGACGTGGATGCCAGCGGCGCCGACGACGGCCTGGCGATCGACGAGGTCAGCTTCTCCGCGAACGGCGGCACTTCGCCGCCGGTGCCGCCGAGCGTGGTCTCGACCGTGCCGGCCGACGGCGCCGCCAACGTGCCGGCCGCCAGCGACATCCGCGTGGTGTTCAGCCAGTCGGTGACGACCGATGCCGGTGCGTTCGATCTGGCCTGCGGCGGCCAGCCGATCGCACTGACCGAAACCGGCAGCGGCGCGACGCGCACGCTGACGCCGGCCACCGTGCTGCCGGCCGGCGGCAGCTGCCAGTTCGCGATCGACGCCGCCGCCGTCCGCAACGCGGCCGGCCTGCCGCTGGCCGCACCGGTCGCCGTCGCGTTCACGGTCGCCGACGGTTCGCTCGCCGGCTACTACGCGCAGGTCAACACGAGCAGTCCCGGCCAGCTGCGCTGCACGCTGCACGCGACGATCCGCGGACATACCGCCTATCCGTACAGCGGCAGCGGCACCAGCACCTGGACGATCCTCGAGCTCGCGCAGGCCCACCCGAACGACCCGAACCGCATCCTCGACGTCTATCGCAACCGGCTCTACGTTCGCGGCAGCGACCGTGCCGGCACCGGCAGCGGCCTGACCTACAACCGCGAGCACACCTGGCCGAACTCGCTCGGCTTTCCGAGCACGACCGGCAACCTCGGCCTGCCGAACGCGCCGTACACCGACACCCACATGCTGTATCTGTCCGACACGCAGTGGAACGCCGACCGCGGCAACAAGCCGTACGCGTACTGCCCGACCTCGGCCAGCTGCGGCGAGCGCATCACCGAGACCAACTTCGGCGTCGGCGGCGGCAGCGGCGTCTATCCGGGCAACTCGAACTGGGTCAACGGCAACTCGTTCGAGGCCTGGAACTTCCGCAAGGGCGATCTGGCGCGCGCGGTGCTGTACATGGCGATCCGCTACGAGGGCGGCACCGACCCGGCCAGCGGCCAGCGCGAACCGGACCTGGAGCTGACCGACGACCGCAGCCGCATCGTCGGCACGTCCAACTACGACGTGCCGGCCTACATGGGCCTGCTGGCCGACCTGCTGGCCTGGCACGCGGCCGATCCGCCGGACGCCGCCGAGGTCGCGCGCAACGACGTGATCCAGACCTTCCAGGGCAACCGCAACCCGTTCATCGACCACCCCGAATGGGCGACCCGCGCGCTGTTCGAGTCGGTCACGCCGGCCGTCTGCGAGCCGGCCTCGAACGACGCGCTGTTCGTCGACGGCTTCGACGGCACGCCGTGACGCGGACCGCCGGGCGGCGCGGCCCGGCGGCCCGATCCTCGGAACTTGGCGCGGACTGTGCGACCATCGGCGGCCTTTGCCGGTCCGCCGCCTCGCCATGTCCGCCTCGATCGTGCAGTGCACCTGCCCCGACGCCGAATCCGCGTCGCGCATCGCGCGTGCCCTGATCGAGGCGCGTCTGGCCGCCTGCGTGCAGGCGATCGGCGGCGTGAGCTCCACCTACCGCTGGGACGGGGCGGTCACGGTCTCGACCGAGGTGCTGCTGCTGATCAAGACGCGGCGCGAGCGCCTCGACGCGCTGCGCGACTGCGTGCTGGCGCTGCATCCGTATGAACTGCCGGAGATCGTCGCGGTCGATATCGCGTCGGGCCACCCGCCCTACCTCGACTGGATCGCGCGCGAGACCGCCGCTCCGGCCTGACCGCCCTGTGAGGAGTCGTACCTTGTTGCGTTGTCTTTTCGCCGCCGCGCTGGCCCTGACGTCCCTCGTATCCACCGTCGCGGCGCAGGAGCAGGACGGCCTGCTGCCGGTCGAGCAGGCATTCGTGCTGCGCGCCGAGATCCGCGAGCCGGGCCGCATCGCGCTCGAATGGACGGTCGCGCCGGACTATTACCTCTACAAGTCTCGGATCAGCGCCAAGACCGGCCAGCCCGGCCTGAGCCTCGGCGCGCTCGATCTGCCGGCCGGCATTCCGAAGCACGACGAGTTCTTCGGCGACGTCGAGATCTACCACGGAACGGTCGCCGCTTCCCTGCCGTACGCGCTGAGCGGCCCGAACACGCGCGCGGTCGAGTTCACGGTGACCGTGCAGGGCTGTCACGAGGTCGAGCCGCTGATCTGCTATCCGCCGCATCCGACCACGCTGCGGCTCGAGGTTCCGGCCGCACCGGCCGGCGCAGCGTCCGGCGGCGGCCTGATCGCGCTCGGCGGCGCCAGCGGCGGCGGACTGCTCGGCCAAGTCGGCGGCCAGGATGCGCTGCCCGAGGACCAGGCGTTCGTGTTCGAGGCGATCCCGAACGGCCCCGGCGAGATCCTCGCGCGCTGGACGCTGCCGGATGGCTACTACCTGTATCGCGACAAGACCGAGTTCGCGCTCGAAGGCGGCGCCGCCGAGCTCGGCGCGCCGCGCTGGCCGCCCGGCGTCGATCACGTCGACGAGCATTTCGGCAACGTGGTCGTCTACTACCGTCAGGTCGAGCTGCCGATCCCGCTGCGCCGCACCGATGCGCAGGCCGCCAGCGCGACGCTGCGCGCCGCGTTCCAGGGCTGCAAGGAAAACGGTATCTGCTATCCGGTCATGACGCGGTCGATCGCGCTCGCGCTGCCGGCATTGACCGACACCGAATTCGCGCAGGCCAACGCCGCGTTCGTCCCGGCCACCGCAGCTGCAGCCGCCGCCGGCGCGACGGCCGATGCCTCGGCCGACAACGCACTGCGCAGCCAGCCGCCGCAGACCGACGCCGCATCGCTGGCCGGCGCATTGCTGCTGGCGCTGCTCGGCGGCCTGATCCTCAACCTGATGCCGTGCGTGCTGCCGGTGCTGTCGCTGAAGGTGATCGGCCTGGCGCAGAGCGGCGAGAGCCTGGCGAAGGCGCGCAGCCATGCGCTGTGGTACACGCTCGGCGTGCTGGTCTCGTTCACCGCGGTGGGCCTGGCGGTGATCGCGCTGCGTGCGGCCGGCCAGGCGCTCGGCTGGGGATTCCAGCTGCAGCAGCCGGCGTTCGTCGCGCTGCTGGTCTACGTGCTGCTCGCGGTCGGCCTGAGTCTGTCGGGAGTCTTCACGATCGGCGCGGGCCTGGCCGGCACCGGCCAGACGCTCGCGAACCGTTCCGGACCGGCCGGCGACTTCTTCACCGGCGTGCTCGCCTGCATCGTCGCCAGTCCGTGCACGGCACCGTTCATGGGACCGGCGCTCGGCTTCGCGTTCGCGTCCTCCTCGCTGGTCGCGCTGCTGATCTTCCTCGCGCTCGGTCTCGGCCTGGCGCTGCCGTTCCTGCTGATCGGCTTCGTGCCGGCGCTGGCCTCGCGGCTGCCGCGGCCCGGCGCCTGGATGGAGACGTTCAAGCAGGTGCTGGCGTTCCCGATGTATCTGACCGCGGTCTGGCTGGCCTGGGTGCTCGGCAAGCAGCGCGGCGTCGACGCGATCGGCCTGGTACTGGCCGGTGCCGTCGTGCTCGCGCTGGGCCTGTGGTGGTACGAGCGCAGCCGCTGGAGCGGACGCCCGCTCGGCCGCGTGCTCGCGCTGCTGGTCGTGGCGGCCGCGCTGCTGCCGCTGATCGGCGTCGCGCGCCTGCCGGTGCCGAGCGCGACCGTCGCCGCCGATGCCGACGCGGCCGTGCCGTACTCGGCCGAGAAGCTCGCGGCGCTGCGGGCCGAGGGCCGCACCGTGTTCGTCAACATGACCGCGGACTGGTGCGTGACCTGCAAGGCCAACGAGAAGAACGTGCTCGGCACCGATCACTTCAAGTCGCTGCTGCAGGCCGCCGACGCGGTCTACATGAAAGGCGACTGGACCAACGTCGATCCGGCGATCACCGCGTTCCTGCAGCAGCATCAGGCGGTCGGCGTACCGCTGTACGTCGTGTTCGAAGGCCGCGAAGGCCCCGGACGCGTGCTGCCGACGCTGCTGACGGCCGGCATCGTCGAGCAGGCGCTGCCGCCGGCGCGACGCTGACGCATGCGGCTCGAACGCACCCATCTGCTGATCGTCGCCCTGGCGCTCGCCAGCGCCGGCGCCGGCCTCGCGCTCAGCGTCTGGCTGCGGCCGTCGCGCCCGGCCGTCACGCTGCCGGCCGACCTGCAGCCACTCGGCATCGGCGACCGCCGCCTCGACGTCGCCCTGCCCGACCGCGACGGCCGTCCGCGCCGCCTGTCCGAATGGGACGGTCAGCTGGTCGTACTGAACTTCTGGGCCAGCTGGTGCGGACCGTGCCGCGAGGAGATGCCGATGCTCGACGCCGCGCGGCGGCGCCACGCCGGCAACGGCGTGGAGATCATCGGTGTGGCGGCCGAGGAGGCCGAGCCCGCGCTCGCGTTCCTGCGCACGCATCCGGTCGACTATCCGATCCTGATCGACGCGCCGGGTGCCGGGCCCGACCTGTCGCTGCGCATGGGCAATACGCGCAGCGTACTGCCGTTCAACGTGCTGATCGGCCGCGACGGCCGCATCCTCGCGCAGCGCATCGGCAACATGAACGAGTCGACGTTCGAAGCCTGGCTTGCGCCGCATCTGGCGCCGTGATAACGCACACGCGGCGCGGCCGATGCGCGACGGTGGTCCGCGAGCGAGCGTTCCTGCTAATTTAGCCGCGCCGACCGGCGATCGACCGCGCGCCGGCAGGGACACAAGGCCTGCGATGAACAAAGCTCTCTGGGAACCGAGCGACGAGCGCATCGAGCGCGCGAACCTCAACCGCTTCATGCGCTTCGTGCGCGAACAGACCGGCAACGAGGACATCCGCCGCTACGCGCCGTTGTACGACTTCTCGATCCGTCATCCAGCGCGCTTCTGGCCGCTGGTCTGGGAATTCTGCGGCATCCGCGCCAGCGGCGATTTCGAGCCGGTGCTGAAGGAAGCCGAGCACATCGCCGATGCGCGCTGGTTCCCGGAGGTGCGGCTCAACTTCGCGCAGAACCTGCTGCGTCATCGCGACGATCGACTCGCACTGATCGTGCGCGACGCACACGGCGCACAGCGATCGCTGACGTATGCGGCGCTGCACGGCGAAGTCGCACGCGTCGCCGCGGCGCTCGGCGCGGCCGGTGTCGGCAGTGGCGATCGCGTCGCCGGCACGCTCGGCAGCGGGCTCGAACGCGTGATCGCGTTGCTCGCGACGAGCGCGATCGGCGCGATCTGGGCGCCGTGTCCGCACGACGAGGCGCACCTGCCCGATGTGGCGTATCTCGCCGCGCTCGCACCGAAGCTGCTGTTCCTCGGCGGCGAGCACGGCGTCGCTGCGGCGACCGCCGACGCATTGCGTGAGGCGGCACCTTCGATCGGCACGATCGTCGCGATCGCGGGCGCCGAGGCATCGGCCGGCGTCGTGAACTGGAACGCGTTCGCGAGCGGCGACGCGGCGCATCCGGCGTTCGAGCCGCTGCCGTTCGTGCATCCGCTGTACGTGCTGCCGGCCGCGGCATCCGCGAGCGGACACCGCGAGGGCGTCGTCCACGGCGCCGGCGGCCTGCTGATCCAGCATCTGAAGGATCTGGTGCTGCAGCTCGATCTCAAGCGCGAGGACCGCATCGTCGTCGCGACCGACGACACGGCCGCCTGGCACTGGCTGGTCTCGGCGCTCGCGGTAGGCGCGACGCTGATCTTCGTCGACGAGACCACGTCGGCCGGCGGCGAGGCGCTCTGGAGCGTGCTCGACGACGTCGCCGCCAGCGTGCTGGTGACGCGCAGCGCGGCGCTGGCCGCCGCGGCCGAAGCCGGGCTCGCGCCGATGCAGACTCACAAGCTGCACCACCTGCGCACGATCGTCGTGACCGGCCCGGCGCCGCCGCCGGCGGCCTACGACTACGTTTACACGGCGATCAAGCAGCGCGTGCTGCTGTGCGCGACCGACGGCGGACCGGACCTGCTGTCGAGCCTGGCGATTGGCAATCCGCTGCTGCCGATCCACCGCGGCGAGCTGCAGGGTCGCGGGCTCGGCCTGCGCGTCGAGGTGATCGACGAGGACGGTCATCCGCTGCGCGACCGCAGCGGCGCACTGGCCTGTCTCGCGCCGTTTCCTGCGCTGCCGCTCGGCTACTGGAACGACGCCGACGGCGCGCACTACCGGCGCGACCGGTTCGACGACGCGCTCGGCATCTGGCTTTCCGGCATGCAGGCGCTGCTGACCGCGCGCGACGGACTGCTGGTCTCCTCGGTCGCATCGTGGCCGGCGGCGCTGCCGGCCGCCAGCGCAGCCTGACGATGGCCGCGACGCGCGTCGCCGCCGATGGCGTGCTCGTGCTCGGCTCGGCCGGATTCGCCGGCCGCGCGATCGTGCGCCATCTCGCCGGCAGCGGAAGGCCGATCGTCGCGCTCGGGCGCTCCGAGCGCGTCGGCCGCGAAGGCGCGGTCCGCCGCGTGCGCGGCTCGATCGAGGACGCCGGCCTGTTGGCCGACCTGCTCGGCCAGTGCCGCACGATCGTCCATGCGGCCAGCGTCACGACGCCCGGCACCTCGGCGCGCGAGCCCGGCCTCGAGATGCTCGGCAATCTACTGCCGCTGTCGCGCCTGCTGGAAGCGGCAGCGGCGTTTCCGGACCGCGAGCTGATCTACCTGTCCTCGGCCGGCGCGATCTACGGCGACGGCGCCGCCGGCGCCGACGAGAACACCGCGCTGCGGCCGCGCTCGTACTACGGCGCCGGCAAGGCCGCGGCCGAGGCGTTCCTGCACGCGTGCACGGCGACCACGAGCTGGCGCGCGGTCGCGCTGCGGCCGACCAATGTCTACGGCCCCGGCCAGACGATCGGCACCGGTTTCGCGATCGTGCCGACGCTGTTCGGCCGCGCGCTCGACGGCACGCCGTTCCCGATCTGGGGCGACGGCTCGAGCGTGCGCGACTACTGCCATGTCGACGATCTGGCCCGTCTCGTCGCGATGATCGTCGCGGCTGGGTGTCCGCACGGCTTCAGCCGTTACAACGTCGCCAGCGGCCATACCGCGTCCGTGCTCGAGCTGGTCGAAGCGTGCTCGCAGGCCTGCGGACGTCCGATCGCGGTCGAGCGTCTGCCGCCGCGCGGCGTCGACGTCGCGCGCGTCGCGCCGGACGGGCGCGCCGTGCAGACCGAATTCGGCTGGCACGCGGCGATCGATCTGGCCGCCGGCCTGGCCGATACCTGGGCCTGGTTCGAACGCGACGGCGGCGCTACGCGTTGACGCAATGCCGTGACGCGCGCGCCTCGCGAGTACGTGCGGACGGCGACGCTGCATCGGTCGATCGCAGCTGACGTCCCACCGAGCAGCGGGGTCGTCGCCGCTCGAAGCCGCTGCACCCATCCGCGTCGAGCAGGCTAGACTTGCCGGCCCCGCTCTTCGTCGCAAGCTCATGGAAGCCGCCCCATCCACCCTGGATGTCTCGATCGTCGTGCCGGTCTACGGCGGCAGTGCGGCGCTGCCCGAGCTGCGCGAGCGCGTCGCAGCCGCGATGCGCGACGCGGGCCTGCGCCATGAGCTGATCCTCGTCGACGATCGCGGCCAGGCCGAGGCCTGGCCGACGATTCAGGCCTTGTCGGCCGCGCATTCGGAGGTTGTGGGGCTGCGCCTCTCGCGCAATTTCGGCCAGCACGCGGCGACCGTCTGCGGCATCGCCGAGGCGCGCGGCGCGTGGATCGTGACGATCGACGACGATCTGGAACACGCGCCCGAGGCGATTGCGGCCCTGCTCGCGGCCGGCAGCGCCGAGACGCCGCTGGTCTACGGCACGTTCGCGCAGCGCACCCATGCCGGATATCGCAACTTCACGTCCGAGCTGATGCGCCTCGCGCTCAAGCGCGCATTCCCCGATCTCAACGAGTCCTATACCTCGTTCCGCGCGATCCACGCGCCGCTGGCGCGGCATCTGGTCGCGCTCGGCCACAACCGGCCCTACATCGACGGCATGCTGTCGTGGCTGACCTCGAGCGTCGCGACCGTCGAGGTCGACCACGGTGAACGCCAGCATGGCCGGAGCACCTATACGCTGCGCAAGCTGATCTCGCACGCGCTGAACATCTTCGTGACGTTCTCGCATCTGCCGCTGCGCGTGGCGACCTACGGCGGCGGCGTGCTCGCGGCGATCAGCTTCCTGTATCTCGCCTACGTCGTGATCGGCCGGCTGACCGGCCACATCACCGACCCGGGCTATACCTCGCTGATGTCGGTGGTGTTGCTCGCCTGCGGCATCCAGCTGCTGATCCTCGGCGTGATCGGCGAGTACATCGGACGGCTGATGAGCGCCGCGTACCGACGGCCGGTCTACATCGTCGCGCACCGCGTCGGCCGGAACGACGCCGCCCATGACCGCTGAGCTGCGTCGCCGCGTCGCCGGCGAGTTCGTGCGCTTCCTGATCGTCGGCGGCACCAACACCGCGGTCGCCTATGCGCTGTACCTGCTGCTGCTGCGCTGGCTGCACTATCCGGTCGCCTACAGCCTGGCGTATCTGGCCGGCATCTCGGTCGGGTACTTCATGAATACCTGGTTCGTGTTCCGGCAGAAGCCGAGTCGCCGCGCGGCGCTGCGCTATCCGCTGGTCTACCTCGTGCAGTACCTGCTGAGCCTGCTGGTGCTGCACGTCGCGGTCGACCTGCTCGGCGTGCCGGCCTGGCTCGCGCTCGCGTTCGCAATCGTCGCGACGATTCCGGTCACGTTCGCGCTGTCGCGCCTGATCATCCACGCACGCTGACGAGGTGGCACAGTGAGCACCGCGATCGTCTGGTTCCGCCGCGACCTGCGCCTCGACGACAACGGCGCCCTGCGGGCCGCTTTGGACGCGCACGATCGCATCGTGCCGCTCTACATCGACGCGCCGGACGAGGAAGCGCCGTGGGCGCCCGGCGCCGCGAGCCGCTGGTGGCTGCATCATGCGCTGGCCGCGCTGGCCGACCGCCTCGCCGAACGCGGCGCCGCGCTGCACCGGCTGCGCGGCCCGACGCTCGACGCGCTGCGCACGGCGATCCAGTCCAGCGGCGCCGTCGCGGTGTACGCGCAACGGCGCTACGAGCCGATCGTCGCCGCGCGCGACCGCCGCGTCGGCGACGCTCTCGCGCGCGACGGCATCGTGATGCATCTCGTCGGCGGTGCGCTGCTGACCGAACCGCATGCCGTCGCGACCGGCGCCGGCACGCCGTATCGCGTGTTCACGCCGTACTGGCGTGCCGCGCGCGCGCTACTGCAGCCGCGCAAGCCGTGGACCGCGCCGTTGCGCCTGCCCGGCGCAGCGATGACAGGCTCGCTGCCGCTCGAGGCGTTCGGCCTGCTGCCGTCGATCCGCTGGGATGCCGGTTTCGATGCGGCCTGGCAACCCGGCGAAGCCGGCGCGCAACAATCGCTTGCGGATTTCCTCGGCGCGCCGCTGCGCGAATACGCCGAGGCACGCGACCGGCCCGACCAGGTCGGCACCTCGCGCCTGTCGCCGCATCTTCACTTCGGCGAGATCTCGCCGAACCAGGTCGCGCACGCCGTGATGCGCTCGGCCGCCGATCTCGGCGCCGGCGCGCGCCAGGCCGCCGAGGCGTATCTGCGCGAGCTCGGCTGGCGCGACTTCTCTCAATACCTGCTGCACCACAATCCGACGATGGCCGACCGGCCGCTCGATCCGCGCTTCGAGCGCTTCGCCTGGGTGCCGCGCGACCATCATGCGCAGCGACGCTGGCAGCAGGGCCTGACCGGCATCCCGATCGTCGACGCCGGCATGCGCGAGCTGTGGACCACCGGCTGGATGCACAACCGCGTGCGCATGCTGGTCGCGAGCTTCCTGACCAAGAACCTGCGCCAGCACTGGCTCGACGGCGCACGCTGGTTCTGGGACACGCTGGTCGACGCCGACCTCGCCAACAACTCGCAGGGCTGGCAATGGACGGCCGGCTGCGGCGTCGACGCCGCGCCGTACTTCCGCATCTTCAACCCGGTCACGCAGGGCCTCAAATTCGATCCGCACGGTCACTACGTGAGGCGCTGGATCCCGGAACTGGCCGGCATCGCCGCGCCGCTGGTCCACCAGCCCTGGCACGATCCGGACCTGCTCGCGCGCAGCGGCTACCCGGCGCCGTTGGTCGATCTGGGCGAGTCGCGCGCGGCGGCGCTCGCGGCGTGGAAGTCGCTGGGCGGCTGAGTCCTTGGCTCATCCTCAGTCGTGTCTGGACGTCGACCGTGCTCGGGCTCGCAAGCGACGGATCGGCGCCGACAGCAGTGCGAAGACGATGCAGTAGAGCGACACGTCAGCCAATGCGACCGTCGCGAACAGCCAGGCCGGGAACGTCGGCGGATTCGTCCGGTAATCGAGCACCGCTGCTACCCAGACGAGGATCTGCGGCACGGCGTAAACCAATGAGACCCCGTGCCGATCGCCACGCAGGCGCCGAGCGATCGTCTGGCCCGCATGGATCCAGTTGAGCACCACCGTGACCGACGCCAGGAACAGCAATAAGGCGGATGCCATCGCGGTCATCTCAGTCTCTTCCGCGTCGCTTCATCGACGCCTCCTGTCGGCCGCTCCGCACACGGCTCCCCCTGCGTCTGCTCTCATTGCGTTGGGTCGCACGACGCGGGCGCAAGAACGGCGTGCAGCCCGTCATGTTGGATCACCCGCGCAACAGCAACCGATACGCCGGATTCTCGCTCTCGTCGGTGTATGCGTAGCCGAGTTGCGCGAGGAACGCGGGCCAGGCCGCGCGATCGCGCTCGGGCACCTGGATGCCGACCAGGATGCGGCCGAAGTCGGCGCCGTGGTTGCGGTAGTGGAACAGGCTGATGTTCCAGGCCGGATCGAGCGCATCGAGGAAGCGCGCGAGCGCGCCGGGGCGTTCGGGGAAATCGAAGCGGCACAGGCGCTCGTCGACCGCCAGCGGCGAGCGGCCGCCGATCATGTGGCGCAGGTGCAGCTTGGACAGCTCGTCGTGCGTGAGGTCGAGCGTCGCGAAGCCGTGCGCGCGGAAATGCGCGGCGACCGCGGCACCTTCGTCGCGCGAGGCGATCTGCAGGCCGACGAAGATGCGCGCCTGATGCGGATCGTCGATGCGGTAGTTGAACTCGGTGATCGCGCGGCCGCCGAGCAGCGCACAGAAACGGCGGAAGCTGCCGCGCTCCTCGGGGATCGTCACCGCGAGCAGCGCCTCGCGCGCTTCGCCGACCTCGGCGCGCTCGGCGACGAAGCGCATGCGGTCGAAATTGAGATTGGCGCCGCTGGCGATCGCGATCAGGCTGGCGCCTTGCAGGCGCTCGCGCTCGGCGACCTGCTTGAGTCCGGCGACCGCGAGCGCGCCGGCCGGCTCGAGCAGGCTGCGCGTATCGGTGAAGACGTCCTTGATCGCGGCGCACAGCGCGTCGGTGTCGACGCGCTCGATCGCATCGACGTGCCGGCGGCACAGCGCGAAGGTCTCGGCGCCGACCTGCTTGACCGCGGTGCCGTCGGAGAACAGGCCGACGTCCTCGAGCATCACGCGCTCGCCGGTTTCGAGCGAACGCGCCATCGCGTCGGAATCGGCGGTCTGCACGCCGATCACGCGGATCTCGGGCCGCAGCGCCTTGACGTAGGCGGCGACGCCGGCGATCAGACCGCCACCGCCGACCGGTACGAAGATCGCGTCGAGCGGGCCGGGATGTTGGCGCAGGATCTCCATCGCGACCGTGCCCTGGCCGGCGATGACGTCGGCGTCGTCGAACGGATGGACCAGGGTCAGGCCGCGCTCGGCACCGAGTGCGACCGCGTGGCGATACGCATCGCTGTAGGACTCGCCGGCCAGTACGACCTCGACCGCCTCGCCGCCGTGGCTGCGCACCGCGTCGATCTTGACGCCGGGGGTCGTCACCGGCATCACGATGACGGCGCGGATGCCGAGCCGGCGCGCGGCCAGCGCGACGCCCTGCGCATGGTTGCCGGCGGACGCGGCGAACACGCCGCGTCCGCGCTCCTCGTCGGTCAGGCGCACCATCTTGTTGTAGGCGCCACGCAGCTTGAACGAGAACACCGGCTGGTTGTCCTCGCGCTTGAGCCAGACGCGGTTGCCGAGGCGCGCCGACAGCGACGGCGCATAGTCCAGCTCGGTCTCGCGGGCGACGTCGTAGACGCGCGCGGTCAGGATCCGGCGCAGGGTGTCGTGATCGGTCATCGTGCGCAGCAGCATAGCAGCGCCTGCGCACCTGCCGGATGGCAGGGGTGGGGCCTCGCGCGCCTCGGTACCATCGCGCCTTTCGTCCCCTCTCGGAGCCCACGATGACGCTCACCCGTCTTGCCCTCGGCCTGCTGGCCCTGACCGCCGCGACGGCGCAGGCCGCCGACGGCTACTACCGGTTTCCGGCGATCCGCGGCGACACGGTCGTGTTCACCGCGGAGGGCGATCTGTGGACCGTGGCCGCGAGCGGCGGCAGCGCGCGGCGGCTGACCAGCCATCCGGCCGAGGAGACGCGCGCGGCGATCTCGCCGGACGGACGACGCGTCGCCTTCTCGGCCAACTACGAGGGACCGACCGAGGTCTACGTGATGCCGCTGGCCGGCGGCGAGCCGCGGCGCCTGAGCTTCGACAACGGCCGCACGCTGAGCCTGGGCTGGACCGCCGACGGCCAGGTGCTGATGACGGCCATGGACGCGAGCGGCCTGTCCGCGCAGCGCGTGATCGTGCGCGTCGATCCCGACAGCGGCGCGCGCAGCGTGCTGCCGCTGGCCGACGCCAACGACGCGGTGATCGATCCGAGCGGCCGCTGGGTCTACTTCATCCGGTTCGGCCTGTCGGTGACCGGCGACAACGCGCGCGGCTATCGCGGCGGTGCGCTCGGCCAGCTCTGGCGCTACGACCTCGGTGGCGACGCCGAGGCCGAGCGGATCGGTCCGCGCGAGGAGAACCTGCGCCGCCCGCAGTGGTGGAACGGGCGTCTGGTCGTGATCAGCGATCGCGACGGCCGCGACAACCTGTGGTCGCTGGCCGCCGACGGCTCCGATCCGCGGCCGCTGACGCAGCGGCGCGACTTCGACGTACGCACGGCCAGCCTCGACGGCGACCGCGTCGTCTATCAGGCCGGCGCCGATCTGCGCGTGGCCGACCTGCGCAGCGGCGAGGACCGCGTGCTCGGCATCGGCCTCGCCGGCGATTTCGACCAGCGTCGCGAGCGCTGGCTCGACAAGCCGCTGCGCTATCTGGAATCGACCAGCCTGTCGGCCGACGGAGAGCGTCTCGCATTGACCGCGCGCGGCCAGATCGCGCTGGCCGGCACCGGCCCGCTGCGTCGCGTCGACGTCGCCGCCGCGACCGGCACGCGCGTGTCGAGCGCGGTGTTCAGCCGTGACGGCAAGTCGATCTATGCGATCAGCGATGCGACCGGCGAGGAAGAGGTCTGGCGCTTTCCGGCCGACGGCAGTCCCGGCGCCAAGGCGCTGACCGACGACGGCGATACGCAGCGCTGGGGTCTGTATCTGTCGCCGGACGGCAAGCAGCTCGCGCACGACGACAAGCGCGGCCGGCTCTGGCTGCTCGACCTGGCCAGCGGCCGCAATCGCCTGATCGACGACGGCGGCAAGGACGGCAACGAGGGCTACGACGACGTCGTCTGGTCGCCGGACAGCCGCCATCTCGCACTGGTTCGGCTGTCCGACGACCGCGACCGCGATCGCAGCCGGCTGGCGCTGTACTCGCTCGACGGCGGCACGCTGCAGTGGCTGACCAGCGCCAAGTACGCTTCGGCCGCGCCGGCGTTCAGTCCGGACGGGCGCTGGTTGTGGTTCCTGTCCGACCGCCAGTTCACGCTGGCCAATGGCTCGCCTTGGGGCGACCGCAATACCGGGCCGGTGTTCGACCGGCGCACGCGTCTGTACGCACTGGCGCTGCAGGCCGGCAACCGCTTTCCGTTCCAGGCCAAGGACGAGCTGGCCGCCGGCCAGCGCGACGAAGCCAAGGACGAGAAGGACGACAAGAGCGACAAGAACAAGAACGACGAGAAGACGCCGAAGCTGCCGGCGATCCAGCGCGAGGGCCTCGCCGAGCGGCTCTACGAGCTGCCGTTGCCGGCCGGCGAATATCGTGCGCTGCGCGCGAACGACAAGCGGCTCTACGTGCTCGACCGCGAAGGCGGCAAGACCGTGCTGAAGACAGCCGCGATCGGCAATGAGGACATCAAGCTCGAGACCTTCACCGGCGACGTCGCCGAGTACGCGCTGTCGGCCGACGGCAAGAAGCTGTACTTCCGCAAGTCCGGCCCGAGCCGCGACGAGCCCGGCCTGATGGCGATCGTCGAGGCCGGCGCGAAGGCGCCGGACGACCTCGGCAAGGCGACCGTGCGCGTCGGCGACTGGAACCTGCGCGTCGATCCGCGCGCCGAGTGGCGGCAGATGTTCGACGATGCCTGGCGCCTGCATCGCGATCACTTCTTCGACGCGAAGCTGCGCGGCGTCGACTGGGCCGCCGTGCGCACGCGCTATGCGCCGCTGGTCGAGCGCCTGACCGACCGCAACGAGCTCGACGACCTGCTCGGCCAGATGATGGGCGAGCTCGGCGCGCTGCATTCGCAGGTCGGCGGCGGCGAGCTGCGCGAGGGCGCGCCGGTGCCGGAAGCGGCCGGACTCGGTGCGCGCTTCGAGCGCGTCGCCGGCGGCTGGCGCGTCGCGCGGATCTATCGCACCGAGGCTGAGCTGCCGTCCGAGCGCGGACCGCTGCAGCAGCCCGGCGTGGACGTGCGCGAAGGCGATCTGCTGGTCGCGATCAACGGCCGGCCGACCGCCGACGTGCGCGACCTGTCGGACCTGCTGCGCGGCCAGGCCGGCCAGCAGGTGCTGATCGAGGTGCGCCGCGGCGCGGCGGCGAGCCGGCGCTTCGTCGTCGTGCCGGCCAACGGCATGCGCGAATCGGGCCTGCGCTACAACGACTGGGAGCAGGTGCGCCGCGAACGCGTCGAACAGGTCGGCGGCGGCCGCATCGGTTACCTGCACCTGCGCGCGATGGGCGCGGGCGATATCGCGACCTTCGTACGCGAGTTCTATGCGCAGTACGACCGCGACGGCCTGATCATCGACGTGCGCCGCAACCGCGGCGGCAACATCGACAGCTGGATCGTCGAGAAGCTGCTGCGCCGCGCCTGGGCGTTCTGGGCGCGGCCCGACGCGCCGCCGTACACGAACATGCAGCAGACCTTCCGCGGACACCTCGCGGTACTGACCGACGAGCTGACCTACTCGGATGGCGAGACGTTCTCGGCGGCGGTCAAAGCGCTCGAGCTTGGGCCGCTGATCGGCACGCGCACGGCCGGCGCCGGCGTCTGGCTGTCGGACCGCAACGCGCTGGTCGATCGCGGCCGCGCGCGCGTCGCCGAGTTCCCGCAGTACGGCCTCGACGGCCAGTGGCTGGTCGAGGCGATCGGCGTGGAGCCGGACATCCACGTCGAGAACCCGCCGCATGCGACGTTCAACGGCGAGGACCGCCAGCTCGACCGCGCGATCGGCTATCTGCAGGAGAAGCTGCGCAGCGATCCGGTGCCGGCACTGACGCCGCGTCCGATTCCGGGTTTGCCGGCGCGGCCCTGATCGATATCGCGAGCGAACCCCGTTCTGCGCCCGGCGGCGAGCGCTCGCCGGGCTGTCGCCTGATGTTTGTGCTCGCGGCGAATCTGCCGGCGATGCCGCACGGAACGTGGCCGTTCGGGCAGCGATCCGCCCGACGTGTCGCCGGCCCGGCCGCCGTTCGGCCGGGCGCCGCTGCGGTACATCGCGACGCACGCTGCCTGCTAGGCGGCATCGCCGTCTTCGCTTAGGCTTGGGACCGACGGCCCGTCGCGCCGTCGGGTCTGTTCGCGTGCCGATGGACGGCGCCGTCGCGGCCGACCGGTGAACGAGCGGGCATGGCCGGGCGCATCTACGAATTCGACGGATTCCGGTTGTCGGCGGCGACGCGCCAGCTGTGGCGCGCCGACGGCAGCGTCAGCGTGCTGCCGGCCCGCGTCTTCGACTGCGTGCTGCATCTGATCGAGCAGCGCGCGCGGGCGGTGGGCCGCGACGAGCTGATCGCCGCGGTCTGGAACCAAACCGAAGTCGGCGACAACGTGCTGGCGCAGCTGCTCGCCCGCACGCGCAAGCTGCTCGACGACGGCGGCGACGAGCAGCGCGTGATCCGCACGATTCCGGGATTCGGCTACCACTGGGTCGCCGATACGCGCGTCGTCGATCCGGCGCCGTCGCCCGCGGGTCCGATCACGACCACGATGGCGCCCGCGCGCCCGCGCCGGGCGCCCGTCCGCATGCTCGCGGCCGCGCTCGGTGTGGCCGCGGTCGTGGCGCTGGCGATGCTGCTCTGGCGCCGGACCGATGCCGATCCGGACGCGCCGGCGGCCGGCATCACGCCGGCCTCGGTGCCGGTCACGCAACGCCCGGCGCTGGTCCTGCCGGCGATCGTCGAACACGCCGACGGGCAAGCCTGGCTGCGGCTCGGCGTGATGGCACTGGTCGCCGAACGGTTCGAAGGGTCGGGCCGGACGACGATCCCCAGCGACAACAGCGTGGCGCTGGCGCGCGGCCGCGACACCGGACACCTCGACGCGGCCGCGCTGGCCGAGCTGGCCGAGACCGCCGGCGCGAACTGGATCGTCCAGCCACGCGTGGAGGCGGTCGGCCCGCGCTGGCGCGTGGAACTGGCGATCGTCCACGGCGATGGGCCGACCCGGCTCGAGGTGTCGGCCGAGCACGATCAGGTGCTCGACGCGGCGCGCGAGGCGGTCGACCGGCTGCTCGCCGGCGCCGGCGTGGCGACGTTCGAGCCAGGCGGCGAAACCGACCCGGAGCTCGCGGTCGTGCTCAAGCAGGCGCAGGCCGCCTATCTGGACGGCAAGCCCGAGGCGGCGCGGCTGCTGCTCGCCGAGGCGCAGCGGCGCCATCCCGACTCGATCGAGCTCGCCTACGAGCTCGGCCGCATGGAGTACACGACCGGCCGCTTCGATGCAGCCCAGGGCCGCTTCGAAGCGCTGATCGCGAAGCTGCAGAGCCCCGAGGAGGTCGTGATGCGCGCGCGCGTGCTGAACGCGCTGACCCAGGTGCACTACCAGCGCCGCGAGTTCGCCGAGGTCGAGCGCCATGCGCGGCAGACGATCGACCTGCTGCAGGGGCGCGCCTACGGCACCAACGAGCTCGGCCGCGCCTGGCGCGAGCTCGGCGTGCTCGCCAGTTCCGAAGGCCGCTACGAGCAGAGCCTGGCCGAGTACGCGCGGGCTCGCGTGCTGCTCGCGGCCAGCGGCGACTGGCTCGGCGTGACGCGCACCGATGCGCAGGTCGGCGTCGTGCTGCGCCGCGCCGGGCGTCTGGCCGAGAGCGTGCCGGTGCTGTCGCGCGCCGCCGATCGGCTGCAGACGTTCCACGAGGCCTGGCACGAAGGCGTGATCCGCAGCCATCTGGCGGCCGCCTGGACGCTGATGGCCGAACCGCAGGCCGCGCTGACGCAGGAGCCGCGCATGCGCGAGCTCGACGCGCGCATCGAACATCCCGGCATGCGCGCATCGATGAAGCTGGCGCGCGCCGACGTGCTGCTCGACAACGGGCGCATCGCCGACGCGGTCGCGCTGATCGCGCAGCCGTACCGGCAGATCCTCGACGAGGACGATAGGCTCAACGTCTACTTCGCACACGCCCTGGCCGCGCGCGCCGCGGCCGCATCCGGCGAGAGCGGGCGCGCCGAGCGCGAGGCCGCGCTGGCGATCGAGCATCTGTTCGATCCGGACGAGGATCCGCGCCACGTCGCGCTGACCCATCTGCTGCTGGTGCGGCTGCAGGCCGCTCACGACGTCGCGGCCGCGCAGCGCACCGCCGCGGCGCTCGCCGCGTTCGCCCAGACCACGCCGATCCGGGTGGTCGCCGCCTACGCGCGGGTCGCCGATGCGCTCGTCGCGGCCGCGCACGGCGACGCCGAGGCCGCGCGGACGGCGTTCGAGGCTGCGCAGGCGACGCCGGACCTGGTGCCGTGGGACCGGCTGCGCATCGCCGAGCGCTACGTGCCGTGGCTGATCGAGCACGGCGACACCGACCGTGCGGCCGAGATCGTCGGCCTGCTCGGCGACGTCACCTACCGCAACTACGATGCCGCCGTGCTCGAAGTGCGGCTCTACCTCGCCGCGCGTCAGCACGCCGCCTGGCAGGCCGCGCTCGACCGCGCCGACGCGCTGGCCGGCGAGCGCACGATCGACCCGGCGCTGCGCGCGTTTCCGGGTCTGCGCTGAGCCGACCGGCCGGCGCGGTTCGCCCGATGGGCCTCGAACGGCTGTCCGTCTTGCCGACGATGGGTTCGATCGATGCGCGGCGCGTGTCCGATCATCGTGCACGCGTGCGATCGGCCTCGGATCGGCGCACGCGTTGCCCCCTCCACGAAATCAAACGCTTGCAAGTTCGATTGCGCCGTGACACGCCGCCCCGCCGCCGCCTCGGACGCGTTCTCACCGGCCTGTTAGCCGCGTGTTAGCCGTGGCGAATGCACGGCGGGCGCGCCGCGGATAAGAACGTCCCGTGGCGCAACCGCGCCATGACGGGAGTCCACGATGTCCGACACGATCGCCGAGGATCGGCCGCCGTCTCCGGCGCTCGAGGTGCTCGGCCTCGGCGCGGCCGCCGAGCAGGCCTACCGGCTCCTGCTGCGCGGCAGCGGCGCGTCGGCGCCGGAGCTGGCGGCGCGGCTGACCGTGCCGGCGGCGCGCGTGCGCGGCCTGCTCGCCGAGCTCTCGGCCAAGGGCTTGATCACGACCTCGCGGCAGCGCCCGCGGCGCTACCGCGCGGTGCCGCCCGACCTCGTGCTCGAGGCGCTGATCCGGCGCCAGACCGACGCGCTGGCGCGGGCCGGCGCCGCGGCCGCCGCGCTGATCGAGGAGTTCCGCCCGGCGACGTTCCGCGTCGCCCCGAGCGACGACGCGATCGAGGTGCTCGACGACGAGGAACGGGTCCGTCGCACGATCGCCGAGATGCAGCGCGACGCGCGAAGCGAATGCCTGTGCCTGGACAAGCCGCCGTACGTGACCGGCCCGCCGCATACGGTCGATCCGGCCGAGATCGAAGGCCTCGCACGCGGGGTGGCCTATCGCACGCTGATCGACGTCGAGGCGTTCGACGCGCCCGGCGTGCTCGAGCGCGTGCGCGCCTGCGTCGAGGCCGGTGCCGAGGTGCGCGCCGGCTCGGGCCTGTCGCTGAAGCTGCTGATCGTCGACGGCCGCGCCGCGCTGATCCCGATGCGGCTGGAGGCGCTCGGCGGACCGGTCCTGCTGCTGCGCACGTCCTCGCTGCTCGAGGCGCTGCGCGACTACTTCGATCTGCTCTGGCGGCAGGCCGCGCCGCTGTCGACCGCGGACATGACCGGGATCGGCGCCGATCCGCGCAGCGCGCTCGACACCGAGCAGCAACTGCTGACGCGGCTGGCGGCCGGCTCCAACGACAAGACCACCGCGGCCGCACTCGGCCTGTCGCCGCGCACGCTGGACCGGCGCATCGGCGCCTTGATGAAGCGGCTCGGCGCGCGGACGCGGTTCCAGGCCGGCTGGCTCGCCGCGCAGCGCGCCGGCGAGGCGCCGATGCCATGACGGTCCGCACCGCAATGCATGGCGCATCGGCGCCGTGGCGCCAACACGGCGCCGTCGCCGCTTGTCGGCGCGGCGGCGGCACTTCCACACTCGATCGGCGCGGCCTGTCGGCCGCCGATCACGTCCGCATTCCGTCCTGTCGCGGAATGCTTCATCGTCGTTCCTCGGAGACCTCATGTACACGATACCCACTCGAAGGCTGACCGCAGGCACGGCGCAGCGCGTCTGGCGCGGCGGCCTGCTGGTGCTGGCGCTGACGCTGCTGACGGCATGGCTCGGCAGCGGCGAGGTGCGCGCGCTGGAACGCGTCGACGCCACGGCCGTCGGCGCCGGCATTCCGCACGCGCGGCGCGTGCTGCTCAGTGACGACGGTCGCTGGGCCTATGTCGTCACGAGCACGACGCCGACGCGCCCCGCGCCGCTGATCAAGATCGACCTGGCGACGCTGGAGCCGGTAGCGGAGATCGCCTACGCCACCGACGTGGACTCGGCCGACGGCGCGATCGGCGTCCTCGCGCCGTCCGGCCAGCATCTGTACCTGGTCTATTCGAGCCTCGCCGGCCCGCGGGTCGCCAGGGTCGACCTCGCGACGATGCAGCTGACCGGCACCGGCCAGATCGGCGAGTATCCGCAGACCTTCGTGATCGACGCGCAGGGGCGCTACGGCTACACGAGTTCCGACGAGGGCGGCGTCGACAAGATCGATCTGACGACGCTGCAGGTCGTCGGCCATCTGCAGACGGGCCTGAATTTCCTGCAGTCGGCGACGATCGATCCGTCCGGCCGCTACCTCTACCTCGGCACGTTGACCGCCCCGGCCAACGTCGCGCGGATCGATCTGGCGACGTTCCAGTGGGCCGGCATGATCACGTTCCCGCCCCACGTCGTCGGCTTCCGCTCGGCCGTGATGGCGCCCGACGGCTCGGCCGCCTATTTCGGCACCTATTCCAATCCGAACTACGCGCCGTACGTCGCCAAGGTGAACCTCGCGACGTTCGAGCCCGGCCCGGCATTGCACATGGGGATCGACTCGGTCGGCCTCGGCGCGGCCGCGATCGACGCCGCCGGCACCTTCGCCTACTTCGGCACCGCCACCAGGCCGGCGCGCCTGCTCAAGGTGAACCTGACGACGTTCGCGGTCGCCGCCTCGCTGGTGCTGGACGGCGACGACAGCGCACTGCTGAGTCTCGCGCTCGATGCCGGCGGCGACTATGCCTACGCCGGCACGGTCGACACGCCGGGCCGCGTCATCAAGGTTGCACTGCGCGATCCGGTGCCGGACCGGCTGCGCTTCTCGCCGGCCGACGTCGACTTCCAGATGGTCCGCACCGGTACCGGCGCGACGCGCACGGTGACGCTTCAGAACGCCGGCACGCGTGCCGCGACCGGCCTGGCGTTCACCGCGCCGGCCGCCGGCGTCAGCGCCGACACCAGCGCCTGCGGCGCCACGCTGGCGCCGGGCGCGAGCTGCCCGATCGTGCTGAGCTATGCGCCCGGCGCGGCCGGCACGCTCGCCGACAGCTGGGGCGTCAGCGCGCTCGAAAGCGCGACCGCACATCTGAGCGTGCTCGGCACGGCGGTGCCGGCGCCGCAGGGCGCGACCGTGTCGGAACAGATCCTCGATTTCGGCGCCGTCGACATCGGCTCGACCAGTACGCCGCGCACGTTCACGGTGACCAACACCGGCAGCGCCGCGGCGATGTTCGTGTTCTTCTACTCCGATACGCCGGGCTTCCTGATCGACGCGACCGCGTGCGACTTCATCGCCGCCGGTGCGAGCTGTCAGGTCACGGTGCGCTATGCGCCGATCGCGGTGTCGCCGGTCTCCACGACGCTGCACATCTCCAGTCCGAATCCGGTGATCGAGGCCGACGTCGGCCTGTCGGGCCGTGGCGTGCTGCGCGACCTGGCGGTCCGGTTCGTCGAGAGCAGCGTCGACTTCGGCCAGACGCCGGTCGGCGGCATCGGCCGCCGCATGGTGCAACTGCGCAACGTCGGCGCGAGCCTGCTGACCGATCTGGATTTCTCCTCGTCCGATCCGGCGTTCCGCGTCTCGTCCGAGACCGAATGTCCGTGGCTGCAGGGCGGCCAGGTCTGCGTGGTCGATCTGGAATTCACGCCGGGCGCGCAGGGTCCCGCCAGCGCGACGATCACGCTGACCACCGCGCAGGGCGCGATCGCGCAGATTCCGGTCACGGGCACCGGCTCGGGCAACGGCCAGCCGGCCGCATTGGCGTTCGAGCCGGCGATCCTGGATTTCGGCAACGTCGCCACCGGCACCTCGGCGACGCGCACGGTGACGCTGCGCAACACCGGCAGCGGCTTCGCGCCGATCTCCAACTTCATGGTGCTGCCGTGGTTCTACGCCGACGGCATGGCGTGCATGCCGATGCTCGGACCCGGCGAGAGCTGCACGGTCGAGGTGCGCTTCGCGCCGATCGGGCCGGGTCCGCAGAACGAGACGCTGATGGTCATGACCGACCAGGGCATCGGCGCGCAGCTGCCGCTGTCGGGCACCGGCCGCAGCGAGGCGATCTTCCAGAACGGATTCGACTGATCGCCGGCGGCAACGCGCCGGCGCGCGCGTCGCAGCGGCTGTCGACGAAAGCAGCCGGACGTCGATACGCGCGGCGTCCGGCTAGGCGACGACGTGTCGCGCAGCTCAGGCAGGCGCAGGTCGCGACGCTGTAGCGCTGTAACGCCGGAAGGAGAATCGCGATCGCGAGCGGCGCGTGCGCCGATCGCGACACGCAGGAGCGAGCTCGTATCCAGGGATGCAGTGGGTTGCATGCGGCGCGCGGCCGATCCGCAGCGTGGCCGCGGGCTGATTCGAACGTCGTACCGCCGTGCGGGCGTGGGCCGTTTTCAGGTCCGCGGTCGGCCGGCCGACGACGCAGTGGCTATCACGCAGCGTTCCTCTGGAGAACCTCCATGCACCACGCAGCAGCAGACACGATGACACGGCGCGATGGCTTCCTCCGCACCGGCCGATACGGGCTCGCACTGGCCGCGATACTGACGCTGGCGGCGGTTTGCGGCGGCGCTCATGCGCTGGAACGGGTCGACGCCACGACGCTCGGCGACCATATCGATCGCGCCGCGACGGTGCTTTCGAGCGCCGACGGCCGGTCGGCCTACGTGATCTCGGCGCCGTCGCAGACCCGCCCGAACCGGCTCGTCGAGATCGATCTGTCGACGATGGAGCCGATCGGCGGCGTCGACTTCGCACCGCCCGGAGACTGGGCTCAAGGCCCCATCGGCGCGCGCGATTCATCCGGCGCATATGTCTACATCGCGTACCAGGACCAGAATGCCCGGAAGATCGCCAGGATCGACACCTCGTCGCTGCAGCTCGTCGGCACCGGAGCCCTGAACCTCGAAGCCAAGTCCCTGGTCGTCGATCCACAAGGGTTGTACGCCTACGCAGGCTCCGACGAAGGCGTCGTCGAGAAAATCCACCTGCCTACACTCCAGGTCGTCGCGCAGGTCTCGACCGGTCAGACCTTTCTACGGTCGGCCGCGATCGATCCCGCCGGCACGCATCTGTACTTTGGCACCTTCACGGTGCCTGCACGCGTGGTCAAACTCGACCTGTCGCCGTTCCGCCTCGCCGGCACGATCGCGTTCACCGGCGGCGAAATGGGTTTCCGCTCGGCCGTCGTCGACCCGAGCGGCAGCGCGGCTTACTTCGGCACGTATACCGACCTCGATCAGCCGCCTCGCATCGCGAAGGTCGACCTCGCGAGCTTCCAGCCTGCGCAGACGCTGCAGCTCGGTCTCGACGCGGTCGGCCTGCGCGCCGCCGCGATCGACGCGAACGGCCAGTACGCCTACTTCGGAACGTCGACCTATCCCTCGCGCCTGCTGAAGATCGACCTGTCGAGCTTCACGCTGGCCGACTCACGCGTGCTCGCCGGCGACGACGGCGCCCTGCTGAGCCTGTTCGTCGGCAGCGGCGGCGACTATGTCTACGCCGGCACCGACGACAGTCCCGGCAGACTGATCAAGGTGGCCTTGCGCGATCCGGTTCCGGACCGGCTGCGCTTCTCGCCCGACTATCTGGACTTCTACGACGTCCGGACCGGCAGCTCGACGAGCCGCACCGTCACGTTGCTGAACGCCGGCACGCGCGCAGCGACGGGATTGATGTTCACGCCGCCAGCCGCCGGCGTCGGCATCGACGCGAGCGCCTGCGGCGCGACGTTGGCGGCCAGCGCGAGCTGCCCGATCATCCTGACCTACGCGCCCGGCGCGGTCGGGACCTTGGCCGACGACTGGGGCGTGGGTTCGCTCGAGGGCGCCAGCACGCACCTCCCGCTGCTCGGACGCGGCGTGCCGCCACCGTATGGTGCGACGGTACAGCCAGCGGTGCTGGACTTCGGCGACGTGGACATCGGCACGGTCAGTGCGCCGCGCACCTTCACGCTGACCAATGCCGGGTCGACGATCGCCGCCGATCTCACGATCCTCGACGTGGACGCGGCGACGTTCCTGATCGATCAGAGCGCCTGCGTACGCCTGCCGGCCGGCGCGAGCTGTGAGGTCACGGTGCGCTTCAAGCCGAGTGTCGCCAGTCCTGCCGCCTCGTCCGTACGCATCGTCAGCACGATTGCGGAGTTCGACGTGCGCGTCGCGCTGTCGGGCCGCGGCGTACTGCGCGAGAGCGCGATCGCCTTCGTCGAACCGGCGGCCGACTTCGGCACGGTCGCCGTCGGCGACATCGGCCGCCGCACGGTGCGGCTGATCAACGTCGGAGCCAATGTGCAGAGCGGCCTGTCGTTGACGACCTCCGACCCGGCCTTCGGTGTGACGATGCTCTGGTGCAACTCGCTGGCACCGCGCTCGACCTGCCTGGTCGATCTTCAGTTCGCGCCGGGCGCACCCGGCTCGTTCTCGGCAAGCCTCCAGGTCGCGACCGATCAGGGTGCAATGGCGCAGATTGCGCTGTCGGGCGTCGCGACCGGGGATTCGTCGCCCACCAGCCTGTTGTTCGAACCGGCGAGCGTGGACTTCGGTCCGATCGGCGTCGGCACGACGGCCAATCCGCGATCGGTGACGCTGCACAATACCGGCACCGACGTCGCGATGATCTCGAACATCATGGTGCTGCCGCCCTTCTCGGCCGAGGGCACGGCCTGCCTGCCGGCGCTCGGACCGGGACAGGCCTGTACGATCCGCGTCGGTTTCTCGCCGCTGGTCGCGAGCCCGCAGAGCCAGACGCTGATCGTACAGACCGCCCAGAGCGGCCATCCGGCGCTGCCGCTGGCCGGTACGGGCTCCCTCGATGCGATCTATCAGGGCGGCTTCGACTGATCCGCGACGCGACCGGTACCGCCGGCATGAGGTGCGGTGCTGCCCGGCGGCAGGACGGAAACGCCGAGCGCGATGCCGCGGAACGATGCCGCGGCTGAGGCGCTCTCGTGCGCCTCAGCCGCGCTGCAGCAGCGCGACGTCGGCCACGCGCAGGAACAGCGCGCGCAGGCGGCCGAGCACCGCGAGGCGGTTGCGGCGCACGGCCGGATCCTCGGCCATCACCATGACCTCGTCGAAGTAGCGGTCGACCGCACCGCGCAGCGCGGCCAGCCGGCGCAGCAGGCCGACGTAGTCGCGCTGGCGGATCAGCGGCGCGGCATCGCGCTCGGCACCGGCCAATGCGTCGACCAGGCCGATCTCGGCGTCGCCAGCGAGCAGCGCACGCTCGATGTCACCGTTGGTATCGCCGCCGGCCTGGCGCAGGATGTTGCCGATGCGCTTGTTGGCCGCGGCCAGCGCCGCAGCCTCGGGCAGGCCGGCGAATGCGACGACCGCGCGCAGGCGACGGTCGAAGTCGAGCAGCGAGGCCGGCGCGAGCACGCGTACCGCCTCGAACGCCTCGGCGCCGATGCCCTGGTCGGCGTAATAGCCGCGCAGGCGATCGAGCACGAAATCGTAGAGCTCGGCCGCCAGCGCATCGCGCCGCGCGCCCGGCTCGACGGTGTCCTTGCCGTCCTTGCTCGCGAACGCGGTGTCCGGCAGTTGCGCGAGCGCCTCGGCGATCTGGGCCTTGAGATCGAGGTCCAGGCCGCCTTCGATCAGCGTGCGCGCCAGACCGAGCGCGGCACGGCGCAGCGCGAACGGGTCCTTGTTGCCGCTGGGCTTGAGACCGACCGCGAAGATGCCGGCCAGCGTGTCGAGCCGCTCGGCGATCGCGAGCACGCGACCGACCGGGCCGGCCGCGATCGCGTCGCCGGCATAGCGCGGCGCATAGACCTCGTCGAGCGCGGCGGCGACCGCCGCGTCCTCGCCGGCGGCCGTCGCGTAGTAGCGGCCCATGACGCCCTGCAGCTCCGGAAACTCGCCGACCATGCGCGTCATCAGATCGCACTTGGCGAGCGCCGCGGCGCGCGTGGCGAGGCCGGCGTCGACGCCGCAGCGATTGGCGATCACGCGCGCCAGCTCGGCCACGCGTACGACCTTGTCCCAGACGCTGCCGAGCTGCTGCTGGTAGGTCACGGCCTTCAGCGAGGCCTGGTAGGCCTCCAGCGGCTGCTTGCGGTCCTCGTCGAAGAAGAACTTGGCATCGGCGAAGCGCGGACGGATCACGCGCTCGTAGCCCTTGCGGATCTCGGCCGGATCCTTCGACTCGATGTTGGCGATGCCGATGAAATGCTCGGTCAGCCGCGCGTCGGCGCCGAACACCGGCACGAACTTCTGATTGGTCTCCATCGTCGTGACCAGCGCCTCGGCCGGCACGTCGAGGAACGCGCGCTCGAACGTGCAGCCGATCGCGACCGGCCATTCGGTCAGATTGGCGATCTCCTCGAGCAGGGCGTCGGACAGGCGCGGCTCGCCGCCGGTCCGGCGGCCGACGCGCGCGACCTCGTCGCGGATGCGCGCGCGGCGCTCGGCCGGATCGGCCAGCACCCGGGCGGCACGCAGCGCGTCGAGCCACGAATCGGCGTCGGCGACATGCACCGGCTGCGGATGATGGAAGCGGTGGCCGCGCGACTGCCGGCCCGAGCGCAGGCCGAGTACCGAAGCCTCGACCACGTCGCTGCCGTGCAGGACGACCAGCCAGTGCGCCGGACGCACGAAGCCGTAGGCGTGCGCGCCCCAGCGCATCGGCTTGGGAATCGGCAGCGCCTTGAGCGCCTCGTCGAGGATCTCCTGTATCAGCTCGGCGGTAGGCCGGCCGGGCCGTTCTCGACGCACGACGAAGCGCTCGCCCTTGGCGTCGCGGGTGCGCTGCAGCTCGTCGACGGCGACGCCGTTCTTGGCCGCGAAGCCGGTCAGCGCCGGCGTCGGCGCGCCGTTCGCGTCGAGGCCGATGTTGAGATACGGACCGAGGACCTCGGACGTCGTCGTCGGCTGCATCCGTGCGACCTCGGGGATGTAGGCGGCGATTCTTCGCGGCGACCGATAGGCCACCGGGTTCGGCGCACCATCGGAGCTCGGTTGCGTCTTCGCGTCGATCTGGCGCTTGATCAGCCCTTCGCTGATCGCATTCAAGAAGGCCACGGCCAGATCGTCGAGCGCCTTCGGCGGCAGCTCTTCGGTGCCCAGCTCGATCAGCAGCGCAGCGGTGCCGGTCATCACGCGGCCTCCTTGGCGGTCTTGAGGCCCGGGAAGCCGAGCTTCTCGCGCTGCGCGTAGTAGGCCTCGGCGACCGCGCGCGCGATCGTGCGCACGCGCAGGATATAGCGCTGGCGCTCGGTCACGCTGATCGCGCGGCGCGCGTCGAGCAGGTTGAACGTGTGGCTGGCCTTCATGACCTGCTCGTAGGCCGGCAGCGGCAGGCCGGCCTCGACCAGACGCGCAGCCTCGGCCTCGCAGGTGTCGAACCACGCGAACAGCTTCGGCACGTTGGCGTGCTCGAAGTTGTAGGTGCTCTGCTCGACCTCGTTCTGGTGGAACACGTCGCCGTAGGTGACCGTGCCGTGCGGCGCCTGGGTCCAGACCAGGTCGTAGACGTTGTCGACGTTCTGCAGGTACATCGCCAGGCGCTCCAGCCCGTAGGTGATCTCGCCGGTGACCGGCCGGCACTCGAGGCCGCCGGCCTGCTGGAAGTACGTGAACTGCGTGACTTCCATGCCGTTGAGCCAGACCTCCCAGCCCAGGCCCCAGGCACCGAGCGTCGGCGACTCCCAGTTGTCCTCGACGAAGCGCAGATCGTGCACGAGCGGATCGACGCCGAGCGCCGCGAGCGAGCCGATGTAGCGGTCGAGGATGTCGTCCGGGTTCGGCTTCATCACGACCTGGTACTGGTAGTAGTGCTGCAGCCGGTTCGGGTTGTCGCCGTAGCGGCCGTCGGTCGGCCGGCGCGAAGGCTGCACGTAGGCTGCGGCCCAGGGCTCGGGCCCGAGCGCGCGCAGGAAGGTGGCCGGATGGAAGGTACCGGCGCCGACCTCGGTATCGAGCGGCTGGATCAATACGCACCCCTGCTCCGCCCAGTAGCGGTTGAGGGTCTGGATCACGTCCTGGAAGGTCGGGCCGGCCATGCACTGGCTCACAGTTGCGAAGAAAAAGCGCGCTAGTATAGCCGCGGACATGGGTTTTCCGAGGTCGAGGCATGGCGACGCAGGCGCAGCGCAACCCGTCGGAACGCGGCAAGGACAGCCTGCTCGGGGCGCGCGGCCGGCTGGAGCTCGACGACGTGCTGGCCGCCCTGCTCGCCGACGGCGTCATCACCGAACCCGACGCCAAGCGCGTGCGCGCCGACGTGCGCACCGCTCGCGGCCTGACCGAACTGCACCCGCTGGTGCTGATCGCCAACCTCAAGCTGGCCGACGTGCGCGAGCCGGAGAAACCGCTGAGCGTCGAGGTGCTGACGCAGTGGCTGGCGCGGCGCGCGCAGCTGCCGTATCTGAAGATCGACCCGACCAAGATCGATGTCGGCGCCGCGACCCAGGTGATCAGCCACGCCTATGCGCAGCGCTACCGGATCCTGCCGGTGGCGGTGACCGAATCGCAGGTCGTGATCGCCACGCCCGAGCCGTTCGACGAGCGCTGGCACGCCGATCTGGCCCACGTCCTGCGCAAGGACGTGCAGCGCGTGGTGTCCAGCCCGATCGACGTCAACCGCTACCTGGCCGAGTGGTGGAGCGTGCAGCGCTCGATCCAGCGCGCGCGCGACGCCAAGTCCGACGTGCACGACGGTCGCGCGATCCTCAATTTCGAGCAGCTGGTCGAGCTCGGCAAGACCGGCGAGGTCGGCGTCGACGACCGCCACGTCGTGCACATCGTCGACTGGCTGCTGCAGTACGCGTTCGAGCAGCGCGCCTCGGACATCCATCTCGAGCCGCGCCGCGACACCAGCCCGATCCGCTTCCGCATCGACGGCGTCATGCACAAGGTGTTCGAGCTGCCGACGCCGGTCATGACCGCGGTCACCGCGCGCGTGAAGATCCTCGCGCGCATGGACGTCGCCGAGAAGCGGCGGCCGCAGGACGGCCGCATCAAGACGCGCTCGCAGGGCGGCCGCGAGGTGGAGCTGCGCATCTCGAGCATGCCGACCGCGTTCGGCGAGAAGATCGTGATGCGCATCTTCGACCCGGACATCGTCGTCAAGGAGTTCCGCCAGCTCGGCTTCGCGCCGGACGAGGAGAAGCTCTGGCGCGAGATGGTCGAGCGCCCGCACGGCATCGTGCTGGTGACCGGCCCGACCGGCTCGGGCAAGACGACCACGCTGTACTCCACGCTCAAGCATCTGGCCACACCCGACCTCAACGTCTGCACGGTCGAGGACCCGATCGAGATGGTCTCGCCGGAGTTCAACCAGATGCAGGTGCAGCCGGCGATCGACCTGGATTTCGCGGCCGGCGTGCGCACGCTGCTGCGCCAGGACCCGGACATCATCATGGTCGGCGAGATCCGCGACCTGGAGACCGCGCAGATGGCCGTGCAGGCCTCGCTGACCGGCCATCTGGTGCTCTCGACGCTGCACACCAACGACGCGCCGAGCGCGATGACGCGCCTGCTCGACCTCGGCGTGCCGAACTACCTGATCCAGTCGACGCTGACCGGCGTGGTCGCGCAGCGCCTGGTGCGCACGCTGTGCCCGCACTGCAAGGCCGAGCAGCCGGTCGACGAGACCGCCTGGGCCGCGCTGACGCACGGCTGGAAGATCTCGCCGCCCGAGCGCGTGTTCGCGCCGAAGGGCTGTCTGGAATGCCGCAAGACCGGCTTCCTCGGCCGCACCGGCCTCTACGAGATGCTGCGCGTCACGCCGAAGCTGCGCGCGCTGATCGAACCGCAGATGGACCTGACCAAGCTGACCTCGGCCGCGCTGGCGACCGGCATGCGGCCGCTGCGGCTGTCGGCGGCCGCACAGGTCGCGCGCGGCATCACGACGATCGCCGAGGTCAGCACGGTCTTGCCGCCGATCGACTGATCGGCATGTGTCCGTGCACAGCGATCCCTCGCCTGCGGCACGCGCGGCGCGATGGTTCCGGGATGGGATGACTGGACGTCGCGGGCCGATCGTCCAGGATGTCGGACGAGCCGCTGCGCCGCCGGTGGCGGCGGGCGCGTCCGGCTCAGCGCGAGGCGTTGCGCGTGCGCACCGTGCCGCTGCGGCGGATCGCGACCAGCGGATCGCCGAGCTTGAGATTGCCGAGGTAGTGGTTGATCGCCTCGTTGGTGACCTCGTACAGCGGCCGGCCCATCACGGCGGCCGCGGCCTTGAGGCTGTCGCGCATGCGCTTGGAGACCCGCAGCGAGGCATCGCGGGCGTCTTCCGGGGGGAGGTTCGAATTCTTCATAGGGGATCCACCGTCGCTGAGAGTGCAACGGGCCGCCGGTAGGCGGGCCCGTGTCCTGCGTCCACGGCTGCCGTCTACGGGAAGCCCGGCGAGCCGAGCAGATCCATTGCTGCGCGGCAGTATATCGGCGGACCCTGTACGCACAGGTGCTCGGGGCCGGTCAACTTGTTACGTTTTGTAACTGTCCACGCCTGCAAGACGCATAACCGCGTCGCCGAAGGCCATCCGTGCTAGTGCGTGACGCCCGATCGGGTACCCCGGACGCGCGCGCGCCGATCGACCGGTCGCGTCTCGGCCGGGGCGGAAGGTTGCCTGGAACTCGGACGGGGGCCGCCCGGGCGGGCCGGCGGGCGGCCGTCACTCGACGGCGTCGGCCTCGGCAGCCCTGCGTACGATCGTGCGCGCGACGAGGATGCCGAGCTCGTACAGCAGGCACATCGGGATTGCCAGCATCAGCATCGACAGCACGTCCGGCGGCGTGACGATCGCCGAGACGACGAAGGCACCGACGATCGCGTAGGAGCGGTTCGCCGCGAGCTGGGCCGGCGTGACCACGCCGATCGCGACCAGGATGATCAATGCGACCGGCACCTCGAAGCACAGGCCGAACGCCAGGAACAGCATCAGCGCGAAATCGAGGAAGCGGCTGATGTCGGGCATGACCGCGACGCCTTCGGGGGCGATGCCGGTCGTGAACGTGAACACCGCCGGCAGCACGAGGAAGTACGCGAACGCGCAGCCGATGTAGAACAGCACGACCGCCGAGGCCAGCAGCGGCATCGCCAGACGCTTCTCGTGGCGATACAGGCCCGGCGAGACGAACGCCCACAGCTGATAGAGCACGACCGGCATCGCCAGGAACAGCGCGACGAAGAAGCACAGCTTCAGCGGCACCAGGAACGGCGAGGCGACCTCGGTCGCGATCATGCTGCCGCCGACCGGCAGATGCTCGACGAGCGGCTGCGCGAGCAGCGCATAGACGCGCTTGGAGAAAGGCAGCAGCGCGACTAGCACGACCAGCACCGCCGCGACCGCCTTGAGCAGGCGCGAACGCAGTTCGACCAGATGCGTGAGAAACGATTGTTCCTCTTCGGTGCCGGGATCCGCTTGCATGGGGGAGCGTAGAGAAAGAGGAAGGACGCCGCCGCCGGACCGGCGTCAGCGGGTTTCGTCGATGGCCGCAGTCCGCTGCGGCGCGGCAACGGCCGGTGCCGGCACGGTCGCAGCCGGATCGGACGGCGTCGCCGCTGCGGCCGGCGCGGCCGGATCGACGCTGCGGCGGATCGTCTGCGCGGCCGCGTCGACCTCGGCGCGGACGTCGCCGGCGCGCATCGCCTCCTCGACCTGACGCTTCATGTCTTCGGCGGCCAGTTCGCGCTCGATCTCGCCGCGCACGCTGAGCCAGCTGTTGCGCGCGCGGCGCACCAGGGCGCCGGCGGTGCGCGCGACGCGCGGCAGACGCTCCGGTCCGAGCACCAGCAGCGCGACGATCGCGATCAGCGCGAGCTTGCCGAAGCCGACGTCGAACATGCCGGTGCCTTACTCGACGCGGTCGCGCTGCTCGCTGGCGGTCTTGGCGGCCGCCGGCGGCGGGTCGGCCTTGAGCTGGCCCTGCGGCTCGTCGCCGTCCTGCATGCCCTTGCGGAAACCCTTGATCGCGCTGCCGACGTCCTCGCCGATGTTGCGCAGGCGCTTGGTGCCGAAGATCAACGCGACGACGACCAGAACGATCAGCCAGTGCCAGATGCTGAAACTACCCATGGAAACACCTCGATCTCGTGGTGGCGCGCACCGCGGCGAGGCAATCCGGAACGTGGCGTCCGGCCGCTGCGGGCACGATTACTGCGCAGTGTACTCTTCCAGGCGGTCGCGGAAGTCCACGACCGCAGGCGGCACGTTGCTGACGCCGCCGTCGAGGATGCGGCGGGCGGTCACGCCGTTGCCGTAGACGGCCTGATTGGCCTTGTTGTCGATCGTCAGCGCCGAGCCGTCGAGGGCGACGCCGGCGAACAGGCCGCGCGCGCGCGAGTACGAGTAGATCTCGGCCTTGAGCTGCGCATCGGTCGAGGCCTGCGCGGTCCGGCCGACCGGACCGGCCGCCGCCGACGCATCCGCACCGAGCGTGAACTTGCCGTGCACGATCGATTCGACGCCGCGCTGGTTGCGGAACACCAGGATCACGTCGGTCGAGGACACGCCGGCCTGGAACCCGACGCTGCCGCCGGTCATGCTGATGAAGCTGGGATTGGACCAGGTGCCGTCGGCGGACTTGATCGACAGCAGGCCCGAGCCGCGACGCCCGCCGAGCACGAAGCCGGCCTTGATGACGTCCGGAATCACCGCCACGGCATAGGCGTTGTGCAGCAGATCGCGCGGAATCGCCTTGTCGGGCGCCTGCATGACCTCCTGCAGCACACGCACGGCATTGGCGGCGCGCTCGTTCTCCTTCTCGCCGGCGACGGCGGGCAGCGCCGATAACGCGAACAGGGCCAGCGCGGCCAGGCAGGTGCGCACGAGGATCGACATCGCAGACTCCAGACGAAGACGGAATCCGCGCACGCTATCAGGTCGAGCTGAGTGTTCGCTGAGCCGCCGCTGAAAGCGGCGATACGCTCAGAACGTGCGGCGGCGGCGCAGCGCGAACGCAGCGACCAGCGCGAGGCCGGCCATCATCAGCGCCAGCGCCCACGGCGAGCGTACCGGCGCGGGCACCGGCTCGGGCGGACCGCCGCCGGTCGTACAGTCGGTCGGCGCGACGAGAAAGCCGTTCATCGAGATGCCGCGCAGCCGCGAGGGACCTTCGAGCGAGCCGAGCACGGTCAATGCACCGCTGGCCGGATCGATCTTGACCAGATCGCTCCAGTCGACCAGCGCCGGCGGGTTGTAGTTGAGCGTCGCCCACAGCGTGCCGTCGGCGCCGAAGCTCATCGCGACGACGTTGACGTAGTTCGGCACCGTGCCGAAACCGCCGATCCGCTCGACCGTCGCATCGGCGGTGTCGACGCGATAGAGGCTGTTGTCGTCGCGGCCGGCAGCGGCATAGAGCGTGTCGCCGCGCGCGGCGAGGCCGGTGATCGGCTTGCCGGTGTTGCCGACGTAGACCGGATGGATCGCACTCGGCGGCGTCTTCCAGAGACTGCCGTTGGCCGAGGCGATCCACAGGTTGCCGTCGCAGGCATAGGTCATCGACAGGTCGAGCGCTTCCTCGGTCGCCATGCCGGACAGGGAGCCGCGATAGCTCGCGGTGCCGGAGGCGGGATCGAGCTGCACGACGATCTTCTGGTTGCCGACGACCGCAAGGATCTCGCCGCCCGGCCCGTAGGTCAGGCCGCGGACCTGCGCGACGGCCTGGCCGTTGACCGCGCCGGCTTCGCCGACGAAGCTCGCTCGGCGTGCGGCCAGATCGATCTGGTAGAAATCGCGAAACGCCACGCCGTAGGCCGGCGCCGCCAGCTGCGCGAACGCAGACGACGAAGCGACGGAAAGCACGGCTGCGGTCAAGCAGGCACGCAAGCGCATGGCGGTCGATGTTATCGTTATGGGTAGTCGTCGCCCGCGCCGGCACCCGGATCCAATCGGGAATCGTCGACACGCGCACGCCCGAGTCTAGCAGCAATTCCAGCCGCGACAAACCGCCGCCACCCGGCACCGGGCGGTGCGCGCGAACACGCCGCGGTCGCATCCGCAGCGCCGTTCCCGCCCCAGCCCATCGCCCGGCATGACCACCGATCCGCTCCCCGCCCCCGTTCACGCCGCCACGGACAGCGCCGTCCTGCTGGTCAATCTCGGCACGCCCGATGCGCCGACGCCGGCCGCGGTACGGCGCTACCTCGCCGAATTCCTGTCCGACCCGCGCGTCGTCGAGCAGCCGCGCTGGCTGTGGCTGCCGATCCTGCACGGCGTGATCCTGCGGATCCGTCCGGCGCGCTCGGCCGCGCTGTACCGGCGCATCTGGACCGAGGCGGGCTCGCCGCTGCAGACCGGCATGGCCGCGCTGGCCGCGGCCGTACAGACGCAATGCCCCGATCTGATCGTGCGTCACGCGATGCGCTATCGCGAGCCGAGCCTGGCCGCCCAGCTCGACGCGCTCGACGCCGCCGGCATCCGTCGGCTGCTGGTGCTGCCGCTGTTTCCGCAGTACTCGGCGACCACGACCGCCTCGGTGCTCGACGAGCTCGGACGCCTGCTGCGGCGCCGGCGGCGCGTGCCGGAGCTGCATTTCGTCGACGGCTACGCGACCGAACCGGCCTACGTCGAGGCGCTCGCGGCGCAGATCGAGGCGCACTGGCGCACGCACGGGCCGGCCGAGCGGCTGCTGCTGTCGTTCCACGGCATTCCGGAGCGCTACGTGCGCGCCGGCGATCCGTATGCCGAGCAGTGCCGGGCGACCGCTGAAGCGCTGCGCCGACGGCTGGGCCCGGCCGCGCCGCCGATCCTGACCTGCTTCCAGTCGCGCGTCGGACGCGAGCCGTGGCTGCAGCCGTATACCGACCGGTTGCTCGAACGGCTGCCGTCCGAGGGCGTGCGCAGCGTGCAGATCGTCGCGCCGGGCTTCTCGATCGACTGCCTCGAAACGCTCGAGGAGCTGGCGATGACCAATCGCGAGCATTTCCTCGCCGCCGGCGGCGAGCGCTACGAGTACATCCCGGCACTCGACGCCGGGGCGGGCCAGGTCGCCCTGGTCCAGACGCTGATCCGCCGCCATCTCGGCGGTCCGCCGGCACCGTGAGCGCGCCGGACGAACAGGTCTTCGAACTGCCGCAGCTGAGGATCGCGGCACGCTGCTGGGGAGACCCGGCGTTGCCGCCGCTGCTCGCGCTGCACGGCTGGCTCGACAACGCCGGCTCGTTCGACCGGCTGGCGCCGCTGCTGGCCGACCGGCATCGCGTGATCGCGATCGATCTGCCCGGCCACGGCCGCTCGGCGCATCGGCCGGCCGGCGCCTGGTACCACTACGTCGATTTTCTCGACGAGATCCTCGCGGTGCTCGACCGGCTCGGCCGGCCGCGCGTCGACCTGCTCGGCCACTCGCTCGGCGGCACGCTGGCCGCGATGCTGGCCGGTGCGTTCCCGGAGCGCATCGACCGGCTCGCGCTGATCGAGGCGCTCGGCCCGCTGACCGGCCCCGACGAGGAGACCGCCACGCGTCTGCGCGCCGGGCTCGAGGCCCGCCGCGAGCGCCGCGGCGACCGCCGTCGCGTGTTCGAGACGGTCGAGGCCGCGATCGCGGCACGGCTGACCGCCGGCGGCCTGTCCGAACACGGCGCACGGCCGATCGTCGAGCGCGGTCTGCGCAGCGTCGACGGCGGCTTCGTCTGGGCCAGCGACGCGCGCCTGCGGCTGAGCTCGCCGATGCGCTTCAGCGAGGCCCAGGTGCTCGCGGTGCTCGCCGGCATCGATGCGCCGACGCTGCTGGTGCTGACCGAACCGGACACGCCGTACCTGCCGCGCGAGGGCATCGAACGCCGCGCCGCGCGCGTCGCCGACATCGGGATCGTGCGGCTCGGCGGCGGCCATCATCTGCATCTGGAACGGCCCGAACCGGTCGCCACGGCGCTGGCGGCGTTCTTCGCGCGGACGCCGTCGCGCGGCTGAGCCGCGCGACGGGGCGGCGCAAGCGCGCGAACCAGACACCGGCCGCGCCGGGGGGCATCGGCATCAGGCGCGGGGCGGATACGGCGGCATCACGAGATTGAATGCCCGGGTGAGCACAGGTCCGATCCTGCCCGCGCGATCCCCTGTCATCGGCCACGCGGCGCCCGATCGGCCGATCCCGCGTATCGGCGAGGCGACGCGCATCGCGTGCGCCGCCCCTCTGCCCTCAGCTGCCCGGCGTCTGGATCAGGCGGCCGAGTTCGGCCTTGAGCGCCTGGCCGTGGAATCTCAGCCAGTCGCGCTGCTCGCCCCATTCCGGATACAGCGACTCGACGAGGTTCCAGAACCGCTTGGAATGGTTGCGGATGCGCAGATGGCACAGCTCGTGGACCAGCACGTAGCGCAGTGCCGCCGGCGGCGCCAGCGCGAGCGCGAGATCGAGCGTGACCACGTCACGCGTGTCGAGGCTGCCCCACAGGCTCTTCAGCGGCCGCACGCGGATGCCGGTCGGCGCCATGCCGAGCTCGGGCGTGTAGCGCGCCAGCCAGCGCGAGACGTCGCGGCGCATCTGCGCCTCGAGGAACGAGCGCAGCAGCGCGCGAGCGGCTTCGGGCGCGCGGCGGTGCGGCCGCGGCAGGCTGATGATCAGCCGGTCCTCGGCGTGTTCGATGTGCGGATACGGCCCGTCGCGCCAGGACAGGCGCGTGGTCTCGCCGCGCAGCGGCAGCACGGTCGCCGAGCCGACCTTGAGCGGCGGCGGCTGCGAGCCGAGATTGAGCTCGTCGAGCTTGCGTTCGAGCCACTCGCCGTGTTTGCGCAGGAACGCGAACACCTGCGCCGGATGAGTGCCTTCCGGATAGGTCACGCGAGCGCCGCTCGGCGTCACGGTCAGGCGCAGCCGGCGTGCGCGCGGATGGCTGCGGCGCAGGACCTTGATCGTGTCGCCGGTCTGCGTCGCGAGCTCCAAGTAGGTATTGTCGTTGTCGAGGGTCATCGCTGCCTCATGACCCGCACGGGTCCGCTAGCCGGGACGGGACACGGACTCCTGCCCGCCTCCCGATCGAACGGCGCAGGACGAGCCTGCGCGCCTTCTCCCCCGAATCGAGCGCTCACGCGCTCGATTCCGGAGCGATCCGATCCTGGATCGCACCGGCGGACCGTCCTGCGACGGCCGCTAGTCGCGGTTCCCCGGCCGCGGCAAACCAAACCATTCCCCGAACTTGTCGAACAGGCGCGCCAGCTCCAGCGTCAGCAACGCGAACCGGGCGTCGATCTCGGCCTGGATCGACTCGGACGATTCCTCGCCGAGCTCGTCCAGAACCACGTCCAGAAAGCGCAACTTGCGGACCGTCAGGTCTTCGCCGAGCACGAAACTCATGCGCTCGTCGAATTCCAGACCGAGCTGATACACCTGCTTGCCGGTCTTCAGATGCTCCCGCACCTCGTCCGATTCAAGCTCTTGACGCCGGCATCGGACGATGGCACCGGACTCGACCGGATCGCGCAGCTCGCACTCGTCGCCGAGCGTCAGACCCGCAGGCAGCTTGCCATGGATCAACCAGTCCGTCATCAAGGCCCGCGGCGACTCTTCCGGCGCCATCGGCGTGGCCGGAAACTGGCCCACCGCCTCGCGAATCTGGCTGACCGCCTCCTCGGCGACCTTGCGGCTGGCGGTATCGACGACGAGCCACCCGTTCTTGGCGTCCAGATAAGCACTCTGACGTGACGGGCGGATGAAAGCCCGCGGCATGAGTTCAGAAATGATCTCTTCTTTCAACCGCTTGCGCTCACGCGCACCGATCCGGCGGCCTTCCTTGTCGGCCAGGGCCTGGATCCGGTTGGCGAGCTCCTCCGATACCACGGAGCCGGGCAGCAGGCGGTCCTCGCCGCCGATCGTCAGCAGCGTATAGGCGTTGATCCGGTGCATCAGGGCCTCGGCCTGGCGGCCGAACGGCGAGACGAAGCCGCGCGTGGACAGCTCGAGCGGGCCGCACGGGCGCAGCCGCTGCGGTTCGAGCCGGGTCTCGAGGTCGTCGAGCGCCTGGGCGGCGGATTCGGGGAAGCGGAACAGCGTCAGGTTTCGGAAGAACATGGCATCTCGGTGCGAAGGTGGACGTCAATGGACGCCGGCCGGCGCGCGCCGGCCGGCGCCACGGCGGAACGGCAATCAGGTTGGGTCGGCCGCGTTGTCGCGCAGCCAGGCATGGGCGTCGGCACCCGCGCCGCGGGTGCCCAGGCCGGCGAAATCGAACAGGGCCGGGTCGGCCAGCTGCGAGGGCGAGATCTTGGTCAGCGCGCGGAACACGTTCTCGACGCGGCCGGGCTGCTGGCGCTCCCAGTCGGCCAGCATCGCCTTGACCACCTTGCGCTGCAGGTTCTCCTGCGAGCCGCACAGGTTGCACGGCATGATCGGAAAACCCTCGTTGGCGGCATGCGCGGCGATGTCCGATTCGCGGCAGTAGGCCAGCGGCCGGATCACGATGTTGCGGCCGTCGTCGGACCGGAGCTTGGGCGGCATCGCCTTCAGCGCGGCGTGGTGGAACAGATTGAGGAACAGCGTCTCGACGATGTCGTCGCGGTGGTGGCCGAGCGCGATCTTCGTGAAGCCCTCCTGCGCCGCGAACGTATAGAGCGAGCCGCGGCGCATGCGCGAGCACAGGCTGCACATTGTCTTGCCCTCGGGCACGACTCGGCGCACGACGCTGTAGGTGTCCTGCTCGATGATGTGGAACGGCACGCCGATGCCGCGCAGATACGCCGGCAGCACGTCCGGATCGTAGCCGGGCTGCTTCTGGTCCAGATGCACGGCGACCAGCTCGAAGCGCACCGGCGCCTTGGCCTGCAGCCGGCGCAGCAGATCGAGCAGCGTGTAGGAGTCCTTGCCGCCGGACAGGCAGACCATCACGCGGTCGCCGTCCTCGATCATGTTGTAGTCGGCGATCGCCTGGCCGACCTGGTGGCGCAGGCGCTTGGCCAGCCGGGTGGCTTCGTGTTCGTGCTTGCGGGCGGCGACGTTCATCGGCGGACGGCGGCGGGAAATCGTCCATTGTACGGCCACTGTCGTTCGGCGCGTCCGACCTCGGCCCCGTCCGGCGTCAAAAGCACTACACTTGCCGCCCTGCCATGAGCCACCTGTTCCCCGACGATCCCGCCGCGCTGGTCCGCAAGCTCGCCGAGCTGCGGCTGGAGCATCGCGACCTGGATACCGCGATCGCGCGACTGTCGATCGACCCCAATCTGTCCGACGAGCTGCAGATCACGCGCATGAAGAAGCGCAAGCTGCGGCTCAAGGACATGATCGCGTGGATCGAAAGCCGGATGATCCCCGACCTCGACGCCTGAGCGTCGCCGCAATCGGTCAGGCGGCCGGCTTGGCCGCGGCGCTCTCGGGCGCGTCGTCGGCCAGGCGCGCCCGCATGTCCTGGGTCAGCTTGAGGATGCCGTGGCGGATCTCGCGGCTCAGGATCACGCGCGCGTCGCGCGCCACTTCCTCCAGAGAGCCGTCGAAGTCGAGCTTGCCGTTCTCGTCGAGCCAGACCACGCGCCGCTCGCGCAGCTTCTGGATGAAGCCGCGGAACAGCGACTTGTCGAAGAACTCCGGCGCGTTGACCTCGTGCAGCAGCGACAGCCGCTGCGCGGTCAGGTAGCACAGGTTCTCGAGCTCGCCGGCGGTCAGGCTGTGCGGGCCGTTCTTCACGAGCGCGGCCAATGCGATGTAGTAGCGCTCGAACGCCTGCAACAGGCTGTGCGCGATGCCGCGCAGGCGGAACGCCGTATCGCTCTGGCCGGGGCCGCGGCTCATGATGCGGCCGTCCTCGTCGGTCTCGAGCAGGTCATGGCGCGCGAAGAAGTCCAGCGTCGCCTCGATGCGCTCGCCGAAACGCTCCTCGTCCCAGCCGAGGAACAGCTCGGAGCGGATGAACGGATAGACCAGGCGGCCGAGCCGCACCAGGGTCGCGCGCGCCATGCGCCGGTTGTTGAGGAAGCAGCAGGCGACCCACGCCGCCGCCGCGAACAGGTGCTGGACGTTGTTGCGGAAGTAGCTCAGCAGGACCGCCTGCTCCTCGCCACAGCGCAGCACGTCGCCGAGCGGATGGGCGACGCGCTCGATCCACTGCATCTTCTCGCCGTAGGCGATGATCGCCGCCGGCTCCAGCGCGGTCACCGTCACGCGGTCCGAATACGGCAGTTCGATCAGCAGGCGCTTGGCCAGATCGAGCTGCGCGAGCAGGTCGGACTCGGCCATCGCATGGTTCGGCGTCGACAGCAGCGCCAGCGCGAGCAGATTGACCGGATTGACGTCGGCGGAGCGGTTGATGTTGACGAGGATCCGCTCGGCCAGCGCGTCGACCGCCGGACCGGCCCAGTCGGGCTTGTCGTCGGGCCCGGCCGGCGTCTGGCGCCATTGCGGCGCGACCTCGTCGAGCAGCTCGGCCAGATAGACCGGCTCGCCGAAACTGACCGCGACCTCGCCGTAGTGCTGGCGCAGCACCTTGGTCGCGCGCAGCAGGCCCAGCCAGGATTCCTTCTGTTTCGGCCGGCCCGACAGCTCGCCGATGTACTCCTTGCCTTCCATCAGCTTCTCGTAGCCGATGTAGACCGGCTGGAACAGCACCGGCCGGCGCGACTGCGACAGGAAGCTCGACAGCGTCATCGACAGCATGCCGGCGCGCGGCGCGAGCAGGCGGCCGGTGCGCGAGCGCCCGCCTTCGATGAAGTACTCCAGCGGCACGCCGCGCGCGAACAGCTGGCCGAGGTACTCGCGGAACACGGTCGAGTACAGCACGTTGCCGCGGAACGTGCGGCGCAGGAAGAACGCACCGCCGCGGCGCAGCAGCGAGCCGAGCACCGGCAGGTTCAGATTGACGCCGGCCGCGATGTGCGGCACCGACAGGCCATTGCGGTACAGCAGCCACGACAGCAGCAGATAGTCGATGTGGCTGCGATGGCACGGCACGTAGATCACCTCGTGGCCGGGCACGCTCGCGCGCAGCGACTCGAAGTGGTGCATCTTCACGCCGCCGTAGAGCTTGTTCCAGAAGCCGTTCAGCAGGAACGACATCGATCGCACCAGCGGATGCGAGTAGTCGGCCGCGATCTCCATCGCGAAGTCGCGCGCGCGCTTCTCGGCCTTGGCCGGCGACAGGTTCTCCTTGCTGGCCGTCGCCGCGATCGCCTCGCGCACCGGCTCGGCATTGAGCACCGCGTTGACGACGGTGCGCCGATGCGACAGGTCCGGCCCGATGACGGCCGCGCGAATCCGGTGGAAGTGCACGCGCAGCACGCGCGAGAGCTTGCGCACGCTGCGCTCGGACGCCTCGCCGCCGGCCTCGTCGATCAGCTGGCGCAGCGAGACCGGCGCGGCGAACTGGACGATCGTGTCGCGGCCGTTGAGCAGCAGCGCCAGCAGCCGGCGGAAGCGGCCGACGACGACCCAGTTCTCGGAAAACAGCACGCTGAACCAGCCGGACTGACGGTCCGGCGCGCGGCCGACGAAGATCGACACCGGCACCAGGCGCACGTCGGCACCGGGCGTCTGCGCGACGTGCGCGAACAGGCGCGCCAGCGTCTCCGAGCGCGTCGGATGCTGCGGCCGGCCGAACCAGCGCGGCCGCCGCGACAGATAGACGATCGACCGGCGGCGCCGGATCGGCAGCACGTCGGCCGCCGCCTGCGGCGCCGGCAGGCCGGCCGATGCGGCCGCCTCCTCGAGGATCAGCGTGTCCGACAGGCCGTAGCGTTCGAGCACGTAGACGGTCGGATGACCGTCGGCGGTGTCGACCAGGGTGCGCGGATCGGACGGCTGCAGGCGCAACCGCAGCCACGGCCGCAGCAGCGCGCACAGCAGCCGCGTCAGCGCGGGCGCCCGGCCTGCAGCGGCCGGCCGGGCTCCGGGAAGGGCCGGATCCATCGCGGGAGAGCGGTCGTCGGGATGCGTGACCGCGCCGCTCAGCCTTCGCCGGCGGCCACGGCCGGTTCGGCGGCAGCGTCGCGCTCGAGCTTCTCGAGGGCGTTCTTGCCGTACCAGGCGTTGTCGCGCTGGACCATCTCGGCCTCGGCCGTCAGCGGCTTGCCGAGCAGCGTGTAGTCGATCTTGACCTTGGCGTTGTTGCCGTCGTTGGACACCAGCGTGGTCTTGACCGAGTCGAGCGTGTCGTCGATCGAGAAGCCGTAGACCGCGACCGTGCGCTTGATCGCCTGAAACACCAGCTGGCCCTTCTGCATCGCGTCCTCGTAGCTCAGCGCGCGCGCCTCGTCGATCGTCGTGAGCTTCATGTCGCGCGCGGTGGCGGTCGCGATCGCGATGACCTGCTTGACCTTGTCCGGATCGGTGAAGCGCGTGTTCTGCATCCAGTCGGCCAGCGCGTCGATCGCGGCCAGCGCCTGGTTCTTCTCGGCCTCGGCCAGATCCTTGCTCTGCTGGATCGTGCTGCGCAGGAAGCCGCGGCCCATGTTGACGTACATCGGCAGCTGCTGCTGGTACTGCGCGTCGAACGCGGTGAGCTGCGGCTCGATCTCGGCGTAGAGCGTCTGCTCGGCATCCGGCGCGGTCAGCTTGGCCATCATCTCGGCGAATTGCGCGCGCTCCTCGTCGGTCGGCGGATCCTGGTCCTGGCCCCACTCGGCCTTGACCTTCGCGTAGTCGGCCGGCGGCAGCGAATGGGCGATCAGGCCGCCGATATCGCCGGCCTTGAGCAGCGCCACGGACGTATGGATCGCCGCTTCCGGACCCTCGGCGCTCTTGGCGGCGGCCGGGCTCGCGGCCTCGCCGGACGGGGTCTCCTTGCTGCAAGCGGTCGCCACGACGAGGGACAGCGCCAAGCCGGCGATGCGCAGGGATTTCGCGAACATGGGGATTCCGATAGGCCGAAGAGAAAGGAGCGGCACTCTATCAGACTTGCCCGATTGACCTGAAAGCGCCGGCGGGGCAGTCGTGGGGCGTATTCGCCGCGGGGCCCGAGGCTGCGTCGCATCGAGGGCAGGCCGGGCGGCGGCTACAGAGCGAGGTGAGGCGCGCGCACAGCGTGCTCGACGCAGGAGGGAGCCCCTGCATATGACGCGGCGTGGACGGAACCCAGGCGGTGGCGCCCATAAAAAACCCGGACGGCAGCGGACCGTCCGGGCGAGTCCGGCAAAGCCGGAGAGATCGTTGTTGTTGTAGGCCTGTCTGGTCGGGCGCTGCAGGCGTCGATCTGAAGAGCGGGCGCATCATACGACCTGACTGATGCTGATGCAACACTTTAGGAAACAGGCAGTATGTTGTTGTTTTATCTGTCCCGATAGTCGAGCGCATCGAGCTTCATACGCCGCCGCTCGGCGGCCGGCAGGCTCCAGGCATTGTTGAACAGGGCCGGCTCCCAGGAGCCGTAGGTCGGGTTCGGCAGCACGAACCAGCGCTCGCCGATCCAGCCCAGATACGGCTCGACGGCCTGACGCCGGCCGGCCGGCGTATTGGCCAGCACGTCGACGAAATCCCCGATCTGGTCGCCGAACTGCATCAGCACGCGATGCTCGCGCGCGACCAGGCGGCGCCGGCAGCCCTTCTCGCTGCCGTTCTGCTCGCAGCCCGGCACGACGGTGCCGAGGCCGAGGAAGACGTCTTCGCGATCGGCGATCGGAAAGCCGAGCTTGCGCAGGTTCGCCAGCGTCACCGTATTGAGGTCGCGCGCGCGATTGGACAGATAGAACACCGTCACGCCACGCTCGGCCGCGTCGCGCGCGAACTCGAGCGCGCCCGGCACCGCCTGCGCGCGTTCCTCGCGGCACCATTGCGCCCAGGTGAACTCGTCGTAGCTCGCGCCGTCGCGCACCAGACGCGCCTGGTACGGGCTGTTGTCGAGCATCGTCTCGTCGATGTCGACGATGATCGCGGGCTTGAGCCGCTCGACGCCGCCCTCGCGCTCCTCGCGCGGCAGCGCGTCCCAGCCCGGATCGGCCAGCGCGCGCGACAGCTGCTCGCGCGCGGCTGCGAACGCCTGGCGCGTCAGCAGCTCGCGCTCGATCGCGGTCTGCGTCCAGACCACGGCATTGAGATTGTCGTCGGGCAACGGTGCGGACGCCGCCGCGACGACCGGCGCCGACACCGCGGCGCGCTCGACCGCGACCGGCCGCGTCGCGGCACAGCCGCCGAGCGCGAACGCGATCAACGGCACGAGGACGGAAAACGGCTTCATCATGACTCCCGGGGTTGGAAACGCGGCGATGCAGCGCATACGATCCGGCCAGTTTATTACGCCCGTGCGAGCACGGGCTCCCCCAGGACCGCACGACAGGATCCCGCGTGACCCTCCACGAACCGCTTTCTCCGCGCGTGACGATCGCCAGTCACGTGCTGGCCGCACTCGCGCTGCTCGCGATCCTGCATCTGCATCTGCTGCCGGCGCTGCTGGCCGGTCTGCTGGTCTACGTGCTCGTGCACGGCCTGGCGCCGATGCTGCAGAAGCGCCTGCCCGGCGCACGCGCGCACTGGCTGGTCGTACTGTTCCTCGGCGTGGTCGTGGTCGGCATCCTCACCGTCGCGATCATCGGCCTGATCGCGTTCCTCGGCAGCGAGCGCGGCAATCCGAGCCTGCTGTTCGAGCGGATGATGCCGCTGATCGAGAGCGCGCGATCGCAGCTGCCGCAGATGATCGTCGACCACCTGCCCGACAACATCGAGGACTTCCGCGCCTCGGCGATCGACTGGCTGCGCATGCACGCCGCGCAGCTGCAACTGGTCGGCATCCAGGCCGGCCGCACGTTCGTGCAGCTGCTGATCGGCCTGGTGCTCGGCGCGATCATCGCGCTGCACAGCTTCAGCATCCACCGCTATCAGGGGCCGCTCGCGCGTGCGCTGACGCAGCGCGCCGCGTGGCTGGCGACCGCGTTCCACGACATCGTCTATGCGCAGGTCAAGATCTCGGCCTTGAACACGCTGTTCACCGGCATCTTCCTGCTGCTGGTGCTGCCGTTGTTCGGCGTCAATCTGCCGTTCGCCAAGACGCTGGTCGTGATCACGTTCGTCGTCGGCCTGCTGCCGGTGATCGGAAACCTGATCTCCAACACGGTGATCTTCATCGTCGGCCTGTCGATCTCGCTCTGGGTCGCCTGCGCTGCGCTCGGCTTCCTGATCGCGATCCACAAGCTTGAGTACTTCCTCAACGCGCGCATCGTCGGCTCACAAATCCGCGCGCGCGCCTGGGAGCTGCTGCTGGCGATGCTGCTGATGGAGGCGGCCTTCGGCCTGGCCGGCCTGGTCGCGGCGCCGATCTACTACGCGCTGCTGAAGCGCGAATTGGAGGCGGCGCATTTGATCTGAAAAAGCTCGCAACTTTCCGAACAGCACGTAGCGAGGCCGCTATGAGCGTTACCCTGCCGAAACTATTTCCCAGATTTGGTCCGTCCGAATGCGCCCGGTTTCAAGGCGCGCTGCTAAGTCGGTCATAGTCTGCATGGCAACGCCGATGTAGAAGCGAACAGGAGGTGCGTCGCGAGCGCCAAGCGTGAACTCCAATCGAAACGCTTGTCGGTACTCGACCGGCAAACTGACAATGATGTTACACAGCTCGTCCATGCCACCCGGCGCGAGTTCGATACCATCCTTCGCTACAACGCTGAAAACTGGCATCCGGCCACGGCGCAGCTCATATGCCTCATGGTGCACCAATTGGACGGTAACCGCGCCTTCTACACTGCCAAGATCTCCGAGCAACCCCGATAAAAACACCTTGCTGGCTAACACAGCGCCAAAGTTGCCCGCCGCGATCGCGAAAGAGATGGAGATCGCGTCACGACGCTCGTTCAGTTGGGCGAAGTAGGCGATGAAGTTGGGCTGTACTACTGGCTGGGGCGAACGACCGAACATACCTGCTAGCACCGCGTGCGGTACCAGGCCGAACGTGGATCCCGAGCGCAGGTGATACTTGTCGCTACGGGTCGCACGTATTGGCCCAATCAGCGAGCGCGGGATCAGCACGACGACGTATCCGCGAGGGCCATCGCCTTCGAGAATGTGGTGAACGCGCGCTGTTGTCAGCGCCGGGATCGACTCGCCAGATAGCGCGCCTTCGATCAGCCCACGAAAACTAGCGGCGTCGGCAACCGGCAACTTCTCGACAGTTTCTCGTTGGTCGCCCGTCGCACGCCGTGCGTTGACGCCCCACAACAACATGCCGCCTTCGGAGTTTGCGAAGCCAGAAAGGGCTCGTGACAAGTTTTCCCGATCACTACGATGAAGAGCAGTATCATTCGCAGTGGTAACGGCGCGCTTGTAATCCAAGAACAGACTTTCTGGCTCTTCTTCAGCAAGCATGCGCTCGAGCGCCACCAGACCATCTATTTGCAAGCGTTCAAACAGCTCAAGCGGGCGATCCATAAGGTAGCTCCGAGGATAGAGGTGTACATGCTATCTCGCATTGATCGCGCCCAGACTTGCTGCTGTCCATCGTGCACGCGCCGCAAATATCGCGACAACAGATCATCGTTTCGATCAACGAGCCGCCACTCTGCGCGCGAGTGCTCCATTGTTCTGATGGAACGCACTTGGTCAGCGAGTATTCGCCCACCATGCCAAACATTTCATGCCTGAACCGCGATGCTCAAAGAACCGCCTCAAGCCCTTTGCGATCGATCAAGTCCAGCAGCTTCTGTGACGGACCACTGGGACGCTTGTCGCCGACCTCCCACTTGCGAACCGTGGACGCACTGGTGTTGAGCACGGACGCCAGCACCGCCTGGCTCAGATGAAGGCGCTTGCGCAGCGCCTTGACCTTGGCGGCGTCGTACTCCTGGATCGGCTCGAGGCACAACAGGTCGTACTTGCGCATCTTGCGCTGATCGATGAAGCCCAGGCGATACAGATCGCCGGCCGTCTCGTGGACGGCGTCGAGAATGCGGCTTTTGGCTTTGCTTTTGGTGGTCATCCGATTTCCTGCAATGTGCCGCGCCTGACGGCCTCATCCAGTTGCTCGTGGGTCAACGCCAACAGATCGGCGGCGATCGCTTGCAAGGTTTCGAGTTCTTCGTCGCTGAGGTTGGAGCGATCGTTCTTCTGGAGCCCATACAAGAAGAACCAACGATCGCTCTTCTTGGTGGCGACCAGCGTTCTGGCTCCGCCGCGCTTGCCACGACCGGCTAGCCCGACGCGCTTCTTGACTACGCCGCCACCGAGATCGGCGTCGATCAATCCTGCTGCCATTTCCTCGACAGCCTTGCGCAGTGCAGCCTCAGTCAGCTAGGTCTTGCGCATCCAACGCTGGAAATGACGAGTTTTGAAGGCTCGCTCCACGGTGCCGCATCCATGCCACCAAGTGGCACGATTTTCCCTCGTCTAACGGCCGAAAGCTAGTACCCCGCCGCCTGCCCATCCTTGCGGCTCTCCGATGCGCCGGTGTAGACGCCGGTCTTCGGATCGCGTGCAATCGCCTGGTAGCCGCCGTACGGGCCGTCGGCGAAGCGCACGTCGTGGCCCTTGCGCATCAGATCGCGGACGGTCTCGTATGGGAAACCCGTCTCGAGGTCGATCCAGCCGCCGGTCTTCATCGGCTCGGCCTGGCCCTCCGGCGAGGTGGAGCCTTCGTGCTGGATGCGCGGGGCGTCGCCGGCCTCCTGCAGGTTCATGCCGAAGTCGATCAGGTTCATCACGATCTGCACGTGGCCCTGCGGCTGCATGTCGCCGCCCATGACGCCGAAGCTCAGCCACGGCTGGCCATCCCTGGTCACGAAGGCCGGAATGATCGTGTGGAACGGCCGCTTGCCGGGCGCGAAGCTGTTGGCGTGGCCTTCGGTCAGCACGAACATCTCGCCACGGTCCTGCAGGATGAAGCCGAGGCCGGGCGGCGCCATCCCTGAGCCCATGCCGCGGTAGTTGGACTGGATCAGCGAAACCATGTTGCCGTCACGGTCGGCGGTGGTCAGGTAGATCGTGTCGGTGCCGGGCTTGAAGTCGCCGGCCGGCACGCTGCGCGCGGCCTGGTCGGGCGAGATCAGGCGGCGGCGCTCGGCCGCGTAATCCTTCGACAGCAGCCGGTCCAGCGGAGCGGCCGCGAACGCGGGATCGGCGTAGTAGCGCGCGCGATCCTCGAATGCGAGCTTCTTGGCCTCGGTGAACAGGTGCACGTGCTCGGCGCTGCCGAACGCGATCTTCGAGAAGTCGAAGCCTTCGAGGATGTTGAGCATCTGCAACGCCGCGATGCCCTGCCCGTTCGGCGGCAGCTCCCAGACCTGGTAGCCGCGATAGTCGACCGCGACCGGATCGACCCATTCGCCGCTGTGCGCGGCCAGGTCGTCATAGCTCAGGAAGCCGCCGTGCGCCGCGAAGAAGTCGCCGATCGTGCGCGCGATCGCACCCTTGTAGAACGCGTCGCGGCCGCCGCGCGCGATCGTCTCGAGCGTCGCGGCCAGGTTGGGGTTCTTCCAGATCTCGCCCTTGGCCGGCGCGCGGCCGTCGATCGTGAACTGCTCGACGAAGCCGGGCTGGTCGCGCAGGCGCGGCACCGAACGGCCCCAGTAGTACGCGATGACCTCGCTGAGCGGGAAACCGTCACGCGCATAGCGGATCGTCGGTGCGAGCAGCTCGCGCATCGGCCGGCGGCCGAAGCGCTGATGCAGCGCGAACCAGCCGTCGACGCAGCCCGGCACGCTGACCGGCAACGGGCCGTATGGCGGGATGCGCGTGTAGCCGTGCTCGCGGAACCAGGCCAGGCTCAGCGAACGCGGTGAGCGGCCCGAGCCGTTGTAGCCGTAAAGCTTGCCGGTCTTGGCATCCCAGACCAGCGCGAACAGATCGCCGCCGATGCCGTTGCCGGTCGGCTCCATCAGACCGAGCGCGGCATTGGCGGCGATCGCGGCGTCGACCGCGCTGCCGCCGGCCTTGAGCACGTCCAAGCCGATCTGCGTCGCCAGTGGTTGCGAGGTCGCGACCATGCCGTTGCGCGCGAACACCTCCGAGCGCGTCGCGAACGGCCGGCCGGTGATGCGATCGGCGGCGAGCGCCGGCACCACGGCCAGCAGCAGCGAAACCAGCAGCAGACTGCGCTTCATCGACGCTCCCCTAACGATTGAACGGTGGGCCATTGTGCCGCAGCGCTGGCCGGCCGCGGCACGCTCGGCGATCATCGCGCGATGAACTGCGACATCCCGACCGCCGCCCCGCCCCTGATCGAACTGGACTGCGCCTGCGTGATGCGCGGCGGCCGCGCCGTGCTGCACGAGCTCAGCCTGCGCATCGACCAGGGCGAGCACGTCGCGATTCTCGGGCCCAACGGCTGCGGAAAGTCGAGCTTCGTCAAGCTGATCACGCGCGAGCTCTATCCGCTGGCGCGCGAAGGCGGACCCGCGGTGACCGTGCTCGGCCAGGCGCGCTGGGACGTGGCCAGCCTGCGCTCGCAGCTCGGCCTGGTCTCGCCGGACCTGCACGGCGACTTCGCCGCAGCCGGCGAGCTGACGGCCGAGGACGCCGTGGTCTGCGGCTTCTTCGCGGCACAGCGCCTGCCGCCGCACCGGCTGATCCCGGCGGATCTGCGCGCCCAGGCGCGCGCAGCACTGAGCGAGAGCGGCGCCGGCGCGCTGGCCGGTCGCAGCCTGTCCGCGCTGTCGACCGGCGAGCTGCGCCGCGTGCTGATCGCGCGTGCGCTGGTGCACGGACCGCAGGCGCTGCTGCTCGACGAGCCGACGACCGGCCTGGACATCGTCGCGCGGCGCCAGTTCGTCGAGACGCTGCGCGGGCTCGCGCAGCGCGGCATCGGCCTGGTGCTGGTGACGCATCATCTGGAGGAGATCGTGCCGGAGATCGGCCGCGTGGTCCTGCTGCGCGAGGGGCGTGTGTTCGCGGACGGGCCGCCGGCGCGCGTGCTGACCTCGGCGCGGCTGTCGGCGCTGTACGGGCAGCCGCTGCGCGTGGATCGCGACGGCGACTACTTCCGGCTCGGCTGGGCGTGAGCGAGGGAGGCGAAGCATCTGCGCGGTTCTCTCGCCCCCACGTCGATTCGTGCGGTGACGTCCCGCGTCGCGATTGGCGGTTCGAGCGTGCCCCGTATCGATGCATATCCGTGCGCAAGACGTGGTACGGCGCTTGCCGATCGACCGCACGGGCCGCGCGCGGCGTTCAGCCCGGCCTCGGCAGACTGCGCGCGGTACCCCGAGAGCGGGATAGGCTATGCACGAGTCCTCGACGTCCGTTCTGCACGGCAAGCCCTCGATGTTCGAATCCCTCCACGCGCAGTTCCGCCAGTTTGTCGCCGACCGCAGCGGCACGCGCTTCCAGCAGCGCTACCGGCGCCGCACCGAGCGGCCCGGCGGCATCGTGCGCAAGTCACTGGTGTTCGCACTGGCGACACTGCTGGTGCTGATCGGCCTGCTGCTGCTGGTGCTGCCGGGACCGGGCCTGCTGGTCATCGTGATCGGCGCGGGTCTGTTCGCCGAGGAATCGCTGCTGATCGCGCGTTTGCTCGACCGCATCGATCTGCTGCTGACGCGCCGCGTGCGGCGCTGGCGTGCCGCGCGCGCGGCGCGGTCTTCACGCTGATCGGAGGTGTGCCGGAGCGCGTCCCTGCGCGCCGGCACGGGGGGAACGGTCTCTACCAGTCGTAGCGCGCGCTGAACTGCACGTAGCGCGGCGGCGTATAGCTGCGCACGCGATCCCAGGCCGAGCTCACGGTCGTCGAGGAGGTCTGCAGGAAGCGGTTCTCGACGACGTTCTGCGCGGATTGGCGGTTCAGCACGTTGAACACGTCGGCACTGAAGGTCAGGCCCTTGGCCCAGCCCGGCGCATAGCGCACGCCGAGATCGAGCCGCTGGAACGAGGGCAGCGTGCCGTAGCTGCCGCGCGGCGCCGGCCGGCCGTCGCAGTAGTAGTAGTACGAGCCGTAGCCGCCGCCCTCGTTCTCCTGATCGGGGTAGTAGCCGATGCAGTTGCGCTTGCGGCCGGAAGCAGCCATGAAGCTTGCACTGAGCATCCACTCCGGGCTCAGCTGCCAGTAGCCGCGCAGCTTGAGCTGGTGCTTGCGGTGGTTCGGCAGCAGGCCGTTGGCATGCTCCATCAGCTCGGGATAGTCCCAGGTCACGGTCTGCGAGACGTCGTCCTGGCCGTAGTCGGACTGCAGCTGACCTTCGGTGTTGCCCCAGTTGCGCGAGAACGTGTAGTCCACGCGCGCATACCAGACACCGTCGAACGGACGCTCGAAGAACAGGTCGACCGCGTAGTACTTGCGCTTGGCCTTGTCGTAGCCGAGATCGGCGGCCGACAGGTCGTAGCGCTCGAGCACGCCGTCGCCGTCGACGTCCTGGTAGAACGTGTTCGCGTAGCCCGGGTTGAACAGCGCGCACTGGAACTGCCACTCGCCGACCGCGTCGGGGTCGAGGCCGGCGGCGAGCGCGGCACGGCGGAACGGCCGCGCATCGCAGGTGTCGTCGATCGCGCTGCGCAGCGTGCGGTAGGACGCCTTGGCGCCGACGTTGAAGCCGCTGATCGCCTGCTCGAGACCGAACGTGATCGCGTCCTGGTAGTGCGAGCGCAGGTTGGTCGCGGCGACCGTGCGCGGATCCTTCGGCTGGCCGAACTCGTTGTTCTCCGACCAGCGCGGGCCGAGCGGCGTCAGTCCGGTCGGTGCGCCGGTGATCGGATCGACGCCGGTGTAGACGAACGCTTCCTGCGTATTGACGATTCCGTCGGCGCCGCGATACGCGACCTGGCTCGGCAGCGCGAGGTGGTAGCGGCCGGCGTTGGCGAACACCTTCAGCGTCGAGTCGCCGCGCACGTCCCAGGTCGCGCCGAAGCGCGGCGCGATCTGGCGGTTCTTCTTCGCGAACGCCTCGCCGGCGCTGTTGTAGTTGGCGAACTGCTCGTTGCGCAGGCCCATCTCGAGCAGCACGGTGTCGGTGATCTGCCAGAGGTCCTTGATGTACTGCGCCTTCTGCTCGACCTCCAGGTTCGAGCGGCCGAAGTTGACGTGGCGGACCACGTAGTAGCCCTCGGCGCCGTAGCCGCCGCCCGAAGCCGGCGAGCCGACGCCGAACACCGGCGCGACCGGCGTGCTCGGATCGTTGCTGCGCAGGTATTCCCACCACTCGCCGCCCGGATAGAACTCCTCGCCCATCAGCGAGCGCGCCTTGCTGTAGTCGTAGCCGGCCTTGAGCGTGTGGTCGCCGATGCGGTACTCCAGATCGAGGCGGCCGTTGCGCGTCTGGTCGTTGGCGCCTTCGGGCGTCAGCGTCTCGGTCGCGTACTGGCAGGTCGGGTACGTGAAGCCGGCGATGCCGGCGCCGGGCGCGACCGAAACGGTCGGGCAGTTCGGATCGTACTGGTACGGCTCGTTGACGTGGTCGGTGCGCGAGCGGCCGAACATGCCGGTCACGGTCAGCGCATCGGTCAGATAGCCGGTGTAGTTGGCGATCCAGGTATTGGTCTTGTCGTCGCGATACTGGCCGCCGGTCTTGACGTGGTTGCGGTCGAAGGTCGCGTAGTCGAAGCCGGTCAGGTCCACGCTCTGCTTGGCGCGGTCGGAGAAGCCGGTCAGCTCGAGGCGATGGTTGCCGGTGATGTTCCAGTCGAGCTTGCCGAGCCAGCGCGGCGTGCGATACGTGTAATCGCGCCAGCCGTTGCTGCGCGCGGCCTCGATCGCCGCGTTCGAGGAGGCATACGAGTCGGTGCCGCCGCCTTCCTGGCGCACGAACTCGCCGGCCGCGTAGAAGAACAGCGTGTCCTTGACGATCGGGCCGCCGACATAGGCCGATGCGGTGCGCGTGCTGTAGAGGTTCTCGTTGCGATACTGATAGAGCCGGCCCGCGTCGCCGGGCTGGCCGAACGCGCGGCCGTTCTGGCCGTAGTAGATGTTGCGCGGCGCCGCCATCAGGCCTTCGGGGCGCCAGATCACCTGGCCGCCGGCTTCCCACTCGTTGGTGCCGCGCTTGGTGACGACGTTGACGACGCCGCCGGTGGCGCGGCCGTACTCGACGCCGTAGCCGCCGGTCGACAGCTGGATCTGGTCGATCGCGTTGAAAGGCAGCTCGCTGTAGCCGAGGCTGGTCAGCGGATTGGTGACCGGATAGCCGTTGATGTAGTACGCGTTCTCCGACACCGCCGAGCCGCCGAAGCTCGGCAGGGCGCTGAAGCGCGGCGGATCGCTGTAGGCCGAATCGCCGGGGATCACGCCGGGCGCGAGCAGCGCGATCGCGGTCAGGTTCGGCGCGATCGGCATGTTCTTGAGGTCTTCGGTCGTGATCACGACCGGCGACTCGACCGTCGTCACGTCGATCGCGTTGCCGCGACTGGCCGTGACGACGTAGGTCTCGAGCTCCGAAGGCTGTGCGGCCAGCAGCTGGACCTCGCTGCCGGCGCCGGCGGTGACCAGCACGGCGGCTTCGGCGATCACCTGGCCGTCGCGCGCCAGGTGCACGCGGTAGCGGCCATTGGGCAGGCCCGGCACGCGGAAACGCCCCTCGCCGTCGATGGCGATCTCGCGGCGCAGGCCGGTTTCGGTGTTTTCGATCACCACGGTGCCGGCCTGGCCGTCGGGCACGCGGCCGAAGATCGAGCCGGCGGTTTCCTGGGCCTGGACCGTGTGCGCGAGCGCGAGGCCGAGCGCGAGGGCGAGCAGCGAGCGGCGCAGGCCGGGCGCGCGATGGGGTGCGGATGGGACGTGTCGGTTCATGAGGGTCGCCTCGGGGCTGGAAATCGGCGTCACGCGGCGGGCAGCCGCGCGGCGTCGGGGTATGCGATGACGTTAGGGACGAAGGCCGCCGGCCGTGGTGCGGCGCGCGCGGGGGTCGGTAGCGGCCGCTGCGCAATGGCGCCGCGGCCGGGATCGAGCGCGGCCTGACGGCGGAACACGCCGGCGGTCACGCCGTAGCGCTGGCGGAACTGCCGCGCGAACGCCCAGCGCGACTCGAAGCCGGCCGACAGGCCGACGTCGCCGATCGACAGGCGCGTGCCCTCGAGCAGCTGCCGCGCCAGTTCCAGGCGTCGGCCGAGCACGAAGCCCTGCACGGTCTCGCCGAAGACGCGATGGAAGATCCGCTGGAAGTGGCCGACCGTGTAGCCGACCAGGGCCGCGGCCGGCCGGGTGTGGCGGCCCTGCGAACAGCGCGCACGCAGCAGGTTGCGCGCGCGCTGCAGACGCGCATGGACGCGGCGGCGCTGGCTGGCGCTGCGGCCCGGGCAGCGGCCGATCTGCTCGATCAGGTTCGCACTCCAGCGCGTCGGATCGCCGAGCGTCTCGAGCACGCGTCGGGCCGGCGCCTGATCGCCGAGCTGGCAGGCCGTGCGCAACCGGTCGAGCTGGTCGGATGTCAGGCGGTAGTCGCCGGTCGGCACGAAGCGGCGGGCCGGCGGCAGGCCGGCCTCGCCGAGCGCCCAACTCCATTCGGCCGGGCTGCCGGCGACGACGCCCCAGGCCGAACCGGCGCTGCGGCCGGCGCAGACGACGACCGGACCTTCGACGACCTGGACCTCGCCCGCGGCGAGCGCCCATTGACCCTCGGCGGTGCGGATCTCGGCGCCGCCTTCGAAGCAGGCGACCAGGACCCAGCCGGGGCCGCCGACCCAGTCGCCGGGTCCGGCGACGTGGCGGCATTGCAGCGTGGCCGCGGCGGCCGGGCGGGCCTGGGCGGCCGGTACCCATTGCGAAGCGAACATGGAAACCTCCTCGTTGACGGGGTTTCCTGTGTAGTCGGCACGACGTTCGGGGTCCTGATGGCACGCCGAAATCGACGCGAAATCCTCGTGAAACGGCTGTGATGCGCCGGAACGTGCGCGATCGTCGCCGAGCCGTGCCGAACGGCACGCCGAGCTGGCCACGCGCACGCGTGTCGGCAGGGAGCCCGGAGACTTGACCGGTCTCGGTATCTCGCAACATAGTCAGTTACATGAAATGTCTCGTCGCTCTTCGTCTGGTCCGGGACGGATCCGGAACCTCCCGCGTGACGCCGCTCGCGAGCGCGTCTTCCTCATCGACGCCGATCGGCGAGGCCCGCCGGCGTGCGCGGAGCGGCGACGCACCCACGCCTCGCCGCATCGAGGCCGCGCGATGAGCGCGCCCGATGACGCACCGTTCTCCGATGCCGCCGCGGTCTCGCGGTACGCGGAGCGGACCGCGCGGATCGTGCCCGGCCTGCGCGATCTGCACGCGATGGCCTGCGTGCTGCTGGCCGAGCGCGCACCGGCTGACGCGCGCGTGCTGGTCGTCGGCGCCGGCGGCGGCCTGGAGCTCGAAGCCTTCGCCGGCCGCCAGCCGGGCTGGCGCTTCGACGGCGTCGATCCGTCGCTGCCGATGCTCGATCTGGCGCGCGCCCGGCTCGGTCCGCTCGCCTCGCGCGTACGGCTGCATCCGGGCTATGTCGACGACGCGCCCCACGGCCCGTTCGACGCCGCGACCTGTCTGCTGACGCTGCATTTCCTGCCGCGCGAGGAGCGGCGCCGGACGCTCGAGCAGATCCGGCAGCGGCTCGTGCCGGGCGCGCCGCTGGTCATCGCGCAGCACAGCTTCCCGAACGAAGGGCCGGCGCAGGATCGATGGCTGGCGCGCTACGCCGCCTACGCGGCCGCGGGCGGCGCGCCCGAGGCGCAGGCCCAAGGCAGCATCGCGGCGCTGAAGGCGCGCCTGCCGGTACTGACGCCGGAGCAGGACGTCGCGCTGCTCGGCGAGGCCGGCTTCGGCGACGTCGAGCTGTTCTACTGCGCGCTCACGTTCCGCGGCTGGGTCGCGTATCGCCGATAGGGATGCCGGTCACGATCGGCGATGACGGCGCGACGACGCGCCGGCGACGCACGCTCAGCCCGCGGTCGCGACGACCGGACGGAACGTGAACGCGGCGATGTCGCCGCCGTCGCGGTCGAGCAGCCAGACCAGCAGCTGGCGGCCGCTCGCATCGCTGCTGACCGCGGTGATGCCCAGGCCCTGATCGACCTGGCCGACCAGCCGCCGCTCGCCGCTGACCAGATCGATCGCCTCGACGCGGCGCGTCGGAAATTCGGCGACGACCTGGAACGCGGTGGAACCGGCCAGCGCCCACGGCATCTCGTAGCGGAAGTACGGCGCATCTCCGATGCGCTCGGCCTGGAGATCCTTGCCGCGCCAGCGATAGAGGCCGACCCGATCCAGATAATTGAACACCAGGCCGGTCGCCGCGTCGCCGGCACGCGCGAACGCGACGCCCGGCTCGAGCAGATCGGCCGTGCCGTCCGCCTCGAGCGCGTACAGGCCATGCTCGCCGTCGGCCAGCGCGACCGCATAGAGCCGGCCGTCGGGCGCGGCGCTGAGGTAATGCACGTCGAGCGCGACCGGCGAGCGCGGCGTCAGACGACGCGTGTCGAGCGCGACCTCGAACGCGCGGCCGGGACCGTTGCCGCGCAGCACGAACAGCACGCCGCGGCCGTCCGCACGCCATTCGGGCATGCGCGGCACGCCGGCCTCGAGCGAGGTCACGGCGTAGGCGTCGCCGTGCTCGAGGTCGTGGATCCACAGCTCGTCGCGGCCGGTGCGGCGCGACACGAACGCAACCTGGCGACCGTCCGGCGACAGCGCCGCCTCACGGTCGCTGGTCGTCGACGCTGCCGGCAGCCGGGCCGGCGCGTCGGCGCCGAGCAATGCGAACTGGAACCGGTGCTCGGGCACGCGGTAGGCGCCGACGTCGGCTTCGCGCGCGAGCGTGGGCTCGACTGCGGGCGCGATGCCGAGCGCGTCGACCTGACCCGATGCGACGTCGACCGCGTACAGCGCCGGCTCGCCGCCGTGATCGGACGAGAACACCAGGGCGCGGCTGTCGCGCGTCCAGTCGAATCCGACCATGCGCGAGCCGAACCGCGTCAGCCGCCGCAGCGTATCGGGCGCGTCCACGTCCATCACGTACAGATCGCTGTACGGCAGAAGACCGCGCCGGAACGCCAGCAGGCGCCCGTCCGGAGAGAAGCGCGGGCTGAGGTCGATGTCGCCGGGCGTATGCGGATACGGAAACGGCTCGACGGCGCCGCCGCCGACCGGCTGGCGCGCCAGGCCGGTACCGATCGATTCGCCGCCCGGAAACGTCGCCGCCATGCCGACCAGCCACTGCCGGTCCGGCGAAAAGTCCACGCGCACGACCGCGTCGGCGTTGCACGGCCCGAGCGCGCGCACCGGTCCGCCGAGCGCCGGCATCGCGTGGATGCGGCAGTCGTGCGCCTGCGTGCGCGTGAACACGATCTCGCCGGCGGCCGGCGACCACGACGGGTACTGGTCGCTGCTGTCGGCCGGCTGCGGCACCGTCAATGCACGCGAGCCGGTCACGTTCTGCAGCCGCACGCGCCCGGCCTTCGCGGCGGCGTCGACCATGTGATAGAGCACCTGGGTGCCGTCCGGCGAGATCGCCGGCCCGAGTTCGAGTGCCGGATCGGTCGTCACCAGCCACGGCGCCCCGGCGAGCCAGGCCGGTCCGGCCTTGCGCGGCGACCAGGCATGCGTGCTGAACGCGACGACCACGCCGCCGAGGCCGATCACGGCCGCGAGCGCGGCGGCACGACGCAGCGCGACGCCGAACCGCCGCGAGCGCCGCCGCGGCGGCAGGTCCGTGGCGGCATCGGTCGCAGCCGGCGCGGCGGCCTCGAGCGCGCCGGTCTCGACGCGCGCAGGGTCGTCCTCGAAACGCGCTTCGGCGATCAGCCGATAGCCGAGCTTGGGAATCGTCTCGATGTATCCGGCGGTGTCGCGGCTGTCGCCGAACGCGCGGCGCAGTTCCTTGATCGCCTGCGTGACGACTTCGGGCGTCGGCAGCGTCCCGCGCCAGACCGTGTCGAGCAGCTGGTCGCGGCTGACCGTGACGCCCTGATGGCGCGCCAGCTGGATCAGCACCTGCACCGACTTCAGCGTCAGGCGCACCGGCGCCTCGTCGTCCGAGATCACGCGCAGCGCGCCCAGATCCACGCGATACGCGCCGACCTGCAGCATGCCGGTCGACGGGAACGCGGAACCCGCATCGTGCAGCGGAGGGAGCGACAGGACGTTCACGGTCATCATGACGAAAAACGGCGCCGGATCCGATCATGACGCCGCAAGCGGGCTGCATCGGCAACCGCCAGAAGTCGGGGGGTGCCGCTGAAGCGGCGCCGCCGCCGTGAGACCGGCGGTGCGGACGCGCATGCGGACCGTCGGCGGCGTGATCGAGCGGCCCGGCGCGGCGCGCGCTCGTCCGACTCAGGCGGTCGCTACAGCACCCAGTGCCACAGCGGCAGCGTGACGATCGACAGCACCGTGCCGTAGCCGACCATCGCCGCGGCCAGTTCCGGCGCGAGGCCGGCCATCGACAGCAGGGCGCCGGTCGTCATCATCGTCGGCATCGCGGTCTGGAACACCGCGACCGCGCGCAGGTCGCCGGTCAGCCCGAACGCGGCGCACAGCGCGAGCGCCAGCAGCGGCAAGGCGATCAGCTTGGCGACCAGTCCGATGCCGAGCGGCGCCAGATAGCGGCGCGGCAGCTTCAGCCGCAGCTGCATGCCGAGCGCGATCACGACGATCGGCAGCAGCGCACCGGACAGCGTCTCCAGCGGCCGTGCGACCGCGACCGGCAGCTCGGCCGGCATCACGGTCAGGCCGAGCATCAGCGCCAGGAACGGCGGGAAGCGCAGCACGCGCCGCGCGATCGCGCCGGCCGTCGGCCGCGCGCCGCCGCCGTACAGCGCCAGCACGAACAGACCGAAGCTGGCCAGGATCAGGAACGTGCCGAACTGGTCGTAGACGACCGCGTAGCGCATCGCCGAAGGTCCGGCCAGCGCCGGAATCAGCGCATATCCGATGAAGGCGGTGTTGCCCATCGGCACCTCCATCAGCAGACAGGCCGTGCTCGGCCGGTCCCAGCGCAGCAGGCGCGAGAGCGCCAGCACCAGCGCGATGCTGACCGCGAGGCAGATCCACGGAATCGCGATCAGGCCGATCAGCTCGCGCTCGAACGACAGCCTGGGCACGTTGAGCAGGATCGCCGCCGGCATGCAGACGTAGATCGCGACGATGTTGAGCGTCTCGGGCGCGGTATCGGGCACCAGCCGCCAGACGCGCAGCAGCGCGCCGACCGCCAGCAGCACCAGGATGAACGCGAAGACCGACACGATCGCCATGCGAATCAGACCGTCGAGGAGGCGTGGCGTGGGGATTGTCCCATGCTGCATCGCGACAATGCCATGCCGGCGCGAGCGGTGCGGCGTCGCAGCGCCGATGCGGCGATGGCGCGCGTCGAAGGCTTTCTTACCCTGCGACCGGCCGCGGCGCGGCGCGCCCGTGCGCGGCGGCCGGCTTTGCATGGCGACGGCCGCGCGTCGATAATCCGCGGCCCGCCGCTCGTCCGGCGCCCCGCGCCGCGCCCAGGTCGTCCGTCGTGTCCGAAATCCTCGCCCGTCTTCCGGAGTTCATCAGCCACCATCCGCTGCTCTCGTTCGGCTTCATCGGCGTGCTCATCGCGCTGATCGTCACCGAGATCAACCGCTTCACGCGCGGCTATCGCGCACTGACGCCGGCCGGGCTGACCCAGCTGATCAACCGCGAAAGCCCGCTGCTGATCGACGTGTCGAGCGTGCAGGACTACGAGAAGGGCCACGTTCCGGGGGCGCGCCACGTGCCGCCGAGCCAGCTCGATCCGGACGGCAAGGACCTGGCGAAGGCGCGCGAGCGGCCGGTCGCGCTGGTCTGCAAGACCAGCCAGGCCTCGGCGCAGGCCGCGCGCAAGCTCGTCAAGGCCGGCTTCAAGCAGGTGTACTGGCTCGACGGCGGCCTCGGCGCGTGGATCGAGGCGCAGATGCCGGTCGTGAAGGGTCGCGCGACCGGCTGAGGCTTGATCGACGGCGGTCCGTCACCATCGAATGATGCGCTCGACCGCGCCGACGACGACGGCACGGCACCGGCCAGCCTCGTTCGGGCCGGCGGTGCCGCCGATCGACGCCAGGCCAGGCGCGTTCCGCAGCAGCCGTGCCGGCGCCGAGGGTGCGTCGATCGGGGCGGCGTGGAATAATCCCGAATCTTTTCTCCCGTAGCTTCATTCCCCCGGCTTCATTTCTCCCTTTTTCTCCTCGCAACAGCTTCCGGAGCACCACATGGCAGAGAACATCGACGGCGCGGCCAACGGCGCAGCGCAGCCGCAGGGCGGCGCCCAGCTCAACCTGCAGCGCATCTACATCAAGGACGCCTCGTTCGAGGCGCCGAACGCGCCGCACATCTTCCAGCAGCAGGGGCAGCCGAACATCGAGCTCAACCTCAGCCAGCGCGTCAACCAGCTCGGAGACGGCGTGTTCGAAGTCGTGCTCGGCGCGACCGTGACCTGCAAGGTCGAGGACAAGACCGCCTATCTCGCCGAAGTCCAGCAGGCCGGCATCTTCGGCCTGACCGGCTTCGACGACGCCTCGCGCGAGGCGGTGCTCTCGACCTACTGCCCGAACACGCTGTTCCCGTATGCGCGCCAGGTCGTCTCCGACCTCGTGCAGAACGGCGGCTTCCCGCCGTTCCTGCTGCAGCCGATCAACTTCGAGGCGCTCTACGCCGAGCAGCTGCGTCGCCGCACCGAAGGCGGCAACCAGCCGACCCAGGGTCTCAACGCCTGATCGCGCGATGAGCGATACCACGCCGGTCGCGGTCATCGGGGCCGGCTCCTGGGGCACGGCCTTGGCCGTGCTGCTCGCGCGAAACGAGGTGCCGACGACGCTGTGGGGCCGTTCGGCCGCGGCGGTCGTCGAGATGGCGAGGACGCGCACCAATGCGCGCTACCTGCCGGACCTGCCGTTCCCGGACGGCCTGCAGCTCTCCTCGGCGCTCCAGACCACCGTGCGCGACGCCGGCACGGTGCTGGTCGTCGTGCCGAGCCACGCGTTCGCCGAGACGCTCGACCAGATCGCACCGTGGGTCGCGCCGGGCGCCGGCATCGTCTGGGCGACCAAGGGCTTCGATCCGGCTTCGGGCCGGTTCCTGCACGAGCTCGTCGCCGAGCGCTTTCCGGCGCACCCGGCCGCCGTCGTCACCGGTCCGTCGTTCGCGCACGAGGTCGCGCGCGGCCTGCCGACCGCGGTGACCGTGCATTCGGACCATCCGGCCTATGCGCAGACGATCGCGCAGCTGCTGCACTCGCCGCTGCTGCGCGCCTATACCGGGGCCGACGTGCTCGGCGCCGAACTCGGCGGCGCAATGAAGAACGTGCTGGCCGTGGCGACCGGCGTCGCCGACGGCATGCAGCTGGGACTCAACGCCCGCGCCGGCCTGATCACGCGCGGCATGAGCGAGATGCTGCGGCTCGGCGGCGCGCTCGGCGCGCGCGCCGAGACGCTGATGGGCCTGTCCGGACTCGGCGATCTGGTGCTGACCTGCACCGGCGACCTGTCACGCAACCGGCGGCTCGGTCTGGCGCTCGGCCGCGGCGTGCCGATCGCCGAGGCCGTGCAGCAGATCGGCCAGGTCGTCGAATCGATCGTCACCGTCGATGCGGTCATGCGCCTGGCGCGCGAGCACGCGGTGGACCTGCCGATCAGCGAAGGCGTGCAGCGCGTACTGCACGGTCAGATCACGCCCGAGGAAGGCATGCGCGCCCTGCTCGCGCGTGAGCAGAAGCCGGAATTTCCGATCTGAGCGCGCGGGCGCGCCTCAGCCCTCGGCCGCGCCCGCGAATCCGAGCTGCCGCCACGCCTCGTAGACGACGACGGCGACCGCATTGGACAGATTGAGGCTGCGATTGCCGGGCCGCATCGGCAGGCGCAGCCGCTGCTCGGCCGGCAAGGCGTCGAGCACGGCCTGCGGCAGGCCGCGCGTCTCCGGACCGAACAGCACCGCGTCGCCGGGCCGGTAGTCGGCCGCGTCGTAGCGGCGGCTGCCGCGCGTCGACAGCGCCAGCAGGCGCGCCGGTGCGATCGCGGCCAGGCAGGCGTCGAGGTCGTCGTGGACGGCGAGAGCGGCGTACTCGTGATAATCCAGGCCCGCGCGACGCAGCTTGGCGTCGTCGAGCGCGTAGCCGAGCGGCCGGATCAGATGCAGGGTTGCGCCGGTATTGGCGCACAGCCGGATCACGTTGCCGGTGTTGGGCGGAATCTCGGGCTGGTAGAGCAGGACGTGCAGCACCGACGCATTATGCGTCAGGTCAGCATCAGCACCGCGTGGGCGGCGCCGCATCGACGCGGCGCCGCGTCCGGGTGCGAATCATCGGAACCTGCGTGCAGGTGCACGGCACGATCGTCGCCATCGGCGAACGCTCGCGCTCAGCCGGCATGCGCGGTGGTCGCGGTCGACGTCGAAGCCTGCGCGATCTGTGCCGGCGCGGCATCGATGGTGCGCACGAAGCTGCCGAAGCCGGCGACGACGGTGGCCATCGTGATCACGAACAGGCCACGCAGAACGATCATTTCGGTTTTCATGGTGTTTGTCCTTTTATCGGGGATCGGGCTGCTGCCCGCAGGACATTCTTAGCAATAGGCGTGCCAACCATTAATATTAGTTAAAACAAATATCTACGAGGATGCATGGCATGCGATCTGTCCGCTTCGACGACCGCTTCCGGCCGCGCGGACAGCGCCGCACCGACCGCGGACACGCCACGCGGCGAACTCGCGGCGGCTCGCCGCGGTCGATCCGGTACCATCTGCCCCTCCCGCGGCCCGCCGTTTCCGGCGACCCGGCCGACCGCCGTCCCGGCCGACATCCGCCGCGATCGCGATACCTCCAAAGGATCCTTTCATGCTCAAACCGTTTCGCCCCGCCATCGTCGCCGGCCTGCTGGCGGCGAGCCTCGCCGCGTCCGCCAACCCGGTGACCGACGTGATCGACATCCCCTACACCCGCTTCACGCTACCGAACGGTCTGACCGTCATCGTCAATGAGGACCACAAGGCACCGGTCGTCGCGGTCAGCGTCTGGTACCACGTCGGCTCGGCTGACGAACCGGCCGGCAAGACCGGCTTCGCGCATCTGTTCGAGCACCTGATGTTCTCGGGTTCCGAGCATCGCAAGGGCACCTACTTCGAACCGTTCGAGCGCGTCGGCGCGACCGACATGAACGGCACGACCTGGTTCGACCGCACCAACTATTTCCAGACCGTGCCGACCACGGCGCTCGACATGGCGCTGTGGATGGAATCGGATCGCATGGGCCATCTGCTCGGTGCGATCGGCCAGGCCGAGCTCGACACCCAGCGCGGCGTCGTGCAGAACGAGAAGCGCCAGGGCGAGAACCGCCCGTACGGCCGCGTCTACGAGAATCTGCTGCTGAACTCGTTCCCGGCCAACCACCCGTACCAGCACGACGCGATCGGCTCGATGGCCGACCTCGAGGCCGCCTCGCTCGACGACGTCAAGCAGTGGTTCCGCGACTACTACGGCGCGACCAACACCACGCTGGTGATGGCCGGCGACATCACGCCGGAGATCGCGCGCGAGAAGGCGCTGAAGTTCTTCGGCGACATCCCGCCGGGCCAGCCGGTGCCGCGCCAGCAGCCGTGGACCGCGCCGCGCACGGCGTCCACGCGCGGCATCCAGCACGACCACGTCGCGCAGACGCGCATCTACCGCAGCTGGAACACGCCGGGACTGGCCGACGCCGACGCGCCGCTGCTCGAACTGGCCGCGTCCGCGCTCGGCGGCGGCAAGACCTCGCGGCTGTACCAGCGCCTGGTCTACCAGGACAAGCTCGTCGACGACGTCTCGGTCAGCGCGCAGACGTTCAATCTCGCCGGCCTGTTCGTGCTGAGCGCCGACGTCAAGAACGGCGTGGAGCCCGCTCGCGTCGAGGCCGTCGTCGCCGAGGAATGGGCCAGGTTCCTGGCCGAGGGCCCGACCGAGGACGAACTCGCGCGCGCCAAGACCGGCGTCACTTCGAGCTTCGTGCGCGGCCTCGAGAAGGTCGGCGGCTTCGGCGGCAAGGCGACGATCCTGGCCGAGGGCCAGGTCTACCGCGGCGATCCGGCCGCCTACAAGACCGACCTGGCGCGCATCGGCGCGGCGACGGCCGACAGCGTCAAGGCCGCGGCCGGGCGCTGGCTCGCACGCGGCGACTACACGCTGACCGTGCTGGCGGCCAAGCCGGACACCGACCTCGCCGCCGAGGACGCGGCGGTCAAGGGCCTGCCGGCCGCCGACGGCAAGCCGGCCGCGGTGCGCGCGCCGGCCGGCGAGTTCCGCACGGTCGCCTCGACGATCGATCGCGCCAAGGGCCTGCCCGAGGTCACCACGTTTCCGGACCTGAGCTTCCCGAAGGTGCAGCGCGGCAAGCTCAGGAACGGCATCGAGGTGATCCTGGCCGAGCGCCACACGATCCCGGTCACGCAGATCCAGCTGCAGTTCGACGCCGGCTACGCCGCCGATCTCGGCCGCAAGCTCGGCACCGCCAGCTTCACCGCGGCGATGCTCGATGAAGGCACGCGGACGCTCGATTCGGTCGAGATCGCCAAGCGCAAGGAGCGCCTCGGCGCGCGCATCGGCGGCGGTGCCGGCCTGGACAGCTCCTCGATCGGCCTCAATGCACTGAACGACCAGCTCGAGCCCTCGCTCGCGCTGTTCGCCGACGTCGTGCGCAATCCGGCCTTCCGCCAGACCGACATCGACCGCATCCGCGCGCAGTGGCTGGCCGGCATCGCGCAGGAGAAGACCCAGCCCAACAGCCTGGCGATGCGCACGCTGCCGCCGCTGCTGTACGGCAATGGCCACGCCTACGGCATCCCGTTCACCGGCAGCGGCACCGAGGCGGCGATCGGCGCGCTGACGGCCGAGGATCTGGCCGCGTTCCATCGTGACTTCTACCGTCCCGACAATGCGCGCATCCTGGTCGCCGGCGATACCACGCTCGAGGCGATCATCCCGCAGCTCGATCGCGTGTTCGGCGACTGGCAGGCCCCGGCCGGCGCGGTGCCGAAGAAGAACGTCGCCGAGGTGGCCGCGCAGACCAAGCCGCGCGTGTTCCTGATCGACCGCAAGGACTCGCCGCAGTCGCTGATCCTGGCCGGCCTGCTCGCGCCGTCGACGCGCGCGCCGGACTATCTGCAGGTGCAGACCGCGAACGGCGCGTTCGGCGGCACGTTCACCTCGCGCCTCAACATGAACCTGCGCGAGGACAAGCGCTGGGCCTACGGGGCGTCGAGCATCATCCAGGACGCGATCGGCCAGCGGCCGCTGATGATGGTGGCCTCGGTGCAGACCGACAAGACCGCCGAATCGGCCGCCGAGGTGCTCAAGGAAGTGCGCCAGATCGCCGGCGACAAGCCGCTGACCGACGCGGAGATCGGCAAGATCAAGGAACAGCGCGTGCGTGCGCTGCCCGGCGCGTACGAGGCGACCAGCAGCGTGCTCGGCGCGCTCGCGAGCAACCAGCTCTACGGCCGTCCGGACGACTACGTGCCGACGCTCAAGGCCAAGCTCGAGGGCCTCGACGACGCCAAGGTGCAGGCCACCGCCAAGGCGCTGTACCGCGCCGATGCGCTGACCTGGGTCATCGTCGGCGATCTGTCGAAGATCGAGCAGCCTGTCCGCGACCTGAAGCTCGGCGAGGTCAAGGTCATCGACGCCGACGGCAAGGTGCTACGCTGAACCGGCCGTCCGCGGCGCCGCTCGTCCGGCGCCGCGGACGTTTCCCGCGGAGAATCCGATGAACATCCGTATGTCCGGCCTGCCCGTGGCGGCCGTGTTGATCGGCGGCGCCGTACTGGCCGGCTGCAGCTGGGGCATCAAGCTCGACTCGGCCGGCCGCAACGTGCGCGTCGCCTGGAACGGCGACGTCGCCGGCTGCGCCGAGCGCGGCAAGGTGACGGTTTCGGTGCTTGACCGCGTCGGCCCGGTCGACCGCAGCAACCTCAAGGTCCGCGACGAACTCGAGGTCATGGCGCGCAACGAGGCCGCCGGCCTCGGCGCGGATACGATCCGGCCGCTCGGCGATCCGCGCGACGGCGCGCAGAGCTGGGCTGCATACCGCTGCGGCGCGGCTCTCGCGCAGCCGGCGACACGAGCGGCCGAACCGGCGCAGCAGGGCGCCGTGGAGACCTACCCGATCAAATAAGGCGCTTCAAGCCGGCGCCGTTCGCCGACCAGATGCGGTTTCCTCGAGCACGACCTCGAGGCGTCCTCGACCGGTTCGATCGATGCCGCGCGCCTGCGCGGCGATATTCGCAAGGCCACGCAGGACGCCGACCGCTTCCGCAGGAATTCGGGACGCCGTGATCGTGCCGCCGCCGTGACAGCGCGGCGGACCGCTCGCTATGCTGCGGGCGGCGGGAGCGATCGCGCGCATGGCGCGCAGAGGACGTTCGAACGATGAAGATGCTCGTACTCGGCGCCGGCGGGACCGGCGGCTATTTCGGCGGCCGGCTCGCGCAGGCCGGCGCCGACGTGACCTTTCTGGTGCGACCGGCGCGCGCGCGCGATCTGGCCGAGCGCGGCCTGCGCATCCGCAGCCCGGCCGCCGGCGATGCCGACCTCGCGGTCCGCTGCGTGACGCAGGACCAGCTGGCCGGCGAGGCCGCGCGCGGTTACGACCTGGTTCTGCTGAGCTGCAAGGCCTACGACCTCGACGGCTCGATGGACGCGATCGCGCCGGCCGTCGAGGCCGGTGCCGCCGTGCTCCCGCTGTTGAACGGACTGCTGCACTACCCGGCACTCGATCGCCGCTTCGGCGCGGAGCGCGTGCTCGGCGGGCTGTGCTTCATCAGCGCCGCCAAGGGGCCCGACGGCGAGATCCTGCACCTGGGTCCGGTCGCATCGGTCACGTTCGGCGAGCGCAGCGGCGATCCGGACAGCGCGCGCTGCCGCGCGATCGCCGAGACGTTCGCGCCGGCCGCGTTCGATGCGGTGCACGCGCGCGACATCGCGCACGAGATGTGGGTCAAGTATTCGTTCCTGACCGCGCTGGCGGCCGCGACCTGCCTGATGCGCGCGAGCATCGGCGTGATCGTCGAGGCCGACGGCGGCGATGCGTTCATGCGCGCGCTCTACGCCGAATGCGTCGCGGTGGCCGCGGCAGCCGGACAGCCGATTCCCGAGGCGATCCAGGCCACCGCGCTCAACGCGCTGGCGCAGCCGCGCTCGCCGCTGACCGCCTCGATGCTGCGCGATCTCGAATCCGGCCAACCGATCGAGGCGGCGCACATCGTCGGCGATCTCGTGCATCGCGCCGATGCGTTCGGCGTGGCGGTGCCTCTGCTGCGCGTGGCCTGGATCCACCTGCAGGCGCATCTGCTGCGGCAGCGCGGCAGCCGAGACTGAGGACTTTGCGGCCGCGTGAGCGGGCTCGCGCGCATGCCACGACCGCCCGGCCACGCCCGAAAGGCATGTGGCAACGGCGGGCCGCAGGTCACGCGCGCGCGCGACCTGCGGCTCGGACGCACTACGGCGTGCAGCCCGGCAGGCCGGCCGGACGCGTCAGGCGGATCAGGTCGAACTGCGGCGCAGGTGTCGGCTGGCCGGCGCGGACCTGGACCTGCGCGTTGCCGGTGTCGCCGCAGGAAATCTGCAAGGCGACGTCGGCCCACGGCGTCTGGATCAGCTGCTGCGGATCGAAGCCGGCACCGAAGCGCGTGCCCAGACGGCGATAGAGCACCAGCGGGCTCACGCCGGGCTCGATCGTGTTCTCGGCCCAGGTCTGCACACCATTGGCGCCGGCGTCGAACCAGCCGATCCAGCTGCGGCCGTTGCCGAGCTGCTGGACCAGGAAGCCGCTGCCGGTGAATGCCGGATCGAACCAGGCGCCGCTGGTCTGCGCCGGCGGCGAAGTGCCGACCGAGTCGCAACCCAGCCCCTCCAACGCACTCAGACGCATCAGCGGCACTTCCCCGGTGCCCCAGCCGTCAGGGCCCTGCCAGCGCATGCGACCACGGTCGCAACTGTCGAAGCTGATCTGGATGCGGCCCCACGGCTCGTGCACGAACGCGTTGCCGCCGCCGACCGTCGCCGTGCGGACCGGACGCGTCACCTGATCGAACACGAGGCCGCCGTCGACGACCTGGCCGACCGCGTTCAACCAGGCCTGCTCGCCCGGCACGCCCTGGCCCGGATACGTGTAGAAGTACAGATGCGCGCGTCCGCCATCGAGGATCTCCAGATAGATGCCTTCGCCGGCGCGCGCCGGATCGAACCACAGGCCGCTGTAGCGCGCATCGGGTGCCGCCGCAGCCGGCCGCGGCGGGATCACGCTGTCGAGCGCCGGCACCGTCGCCGCCGCGTCGAAGCGGCATTCGCCCGACACGCCGGCGACCTGCATCGTCTGGCACAGCGCCTGCAGACGGTCCGCGTCCGGCTGGCGCTCGCTGCGCATCCACTCGCGCAGTGCCTCCCAGCCGGCCCTGCCCTCGACCTCGGTGAAGCCGCAATGGGTCGGCGCCTGCTCGGCGACGATCGCGCTGGTCAGCTGCTGCGCCGGCAGACGGCGCCGCAGCACGTCCTGGTTGGCCGGCACGACGAGCTGGTCGTTGGAGGTGTGCAGCGACATGACCTTGGCCGAACCGATCGCGCCGCGAACGTCCGAGCGCCAGCGCAGCTCCAGCGCCGCCAGCGGATCGCCGTCGATGCGCGCGATGCCCGCTTCGATCGCCGGATCGGCGTAGGTCACGCCGCGCGTCGTCATCGCATTGCGGCCGCCGAGCTTGTCGGGCGCGCGCACCAGGTCGCTGAGCGCGTAGATCGCGTACGCCATGTTGGTGACGAAGAAACTCTCGTCGTCGGTACCGGCGACCGCCATCAGCTGAGCGAGACGCTGCTTCATGCCGCTGCTGCGCAGCGGCTCGGGCAGGTTCACGCCGGTGCACTGGTTGAGCGGAATCAGCGCACGCAGGACTTCGACCTGGTTGCCGAGATCGTCCAGATCGGAGGGGATGTCGTCCAGATCGAGCGCCCACGGCAGCGGCTCGGCGCCCTGCGGCAGACGGCCCGAGCCTTCGCAGACGACGTCGTAGGCCAGGCGCATGTCGATGGCGTGGTCCCACAGCCGCGAGCCGGCGGCGGCCGGACACAGCGAATACACACCGCGCACCGGCGGGAAGCCCGGCGCCTCGGCGATCTTGAGCGCGAGCAGGCCGCCGAGCGAGCCGCCGAACGGCACGATCTCGCCCGGCGCACCGAAGCGGGCCGTAAAGACGTCCACCAGCTCGCGGTTGTCCTCGATCGCGGTGAACACCGCCCAGCCGCGCTGCGCGTAGGCCGACGCGGCCACCGCATAGCCTTCGGACAGCATCACGTCGCGCAGCGGACCGAGCGAGGGTGGGCCGTCGGCCTCGGAGAAGTTGAAGCCGTGCTGGAACAGCACGAGCGGGCCGCCGGCCTGCCACCCGGACGGCACCGCGATGCGATACCACACGCCCGAGGGCGTCGTGCCGCTGGTCTCCTCCTGGGCATGTGCGGCCAGACCGACCAGCAGCAACAGCAAGGCCAAGTAACGCATCGTCCGATTCCCCTGCAACAGAGTGTGACGAACTTATTCCGCAACAGCTGAGCGAATCATTAAAGTGCGCCCACTGCAGGCGTTCGCCTGCCCGTACCGGAACCTCTTCATGCAGATTCTGCTCACCGGCGCCGGCGGGTTTCTCGGACGCGCGATCGCCCGCCGCCTGGTCGATCGCGGTCATCTGGTCCGCGCGCTGGTGCGCCATCCGCAGCCCGAGCTCGACGCGCTCGGCATCGAACAATGGCAAGGCGACGCCGCTGCGCTCGACTCGATGCTCGAGGTCGCCGCCGGTTGCGATGCGATCGTGCACAGCGCCGGCCACGTCGATCCGTTGGCGCCGATCGAGGTCGCCTACGAAGCCAATGTCCTCACGACCGAAGTGGCGCTCGCCGCGGCCGAACTCGCCGCCGTGCCGCGCCTGGTGTTCACTTCATGCGCCAGCGTCGTGATCGGCGCCGCCGACATCAACGGCGGCGGAGAGTCGCTGGCGTATCCGCCGCGCTGGCCGGCGGTCTATCCGCACGTCAAGGCGCTGGCCGAACAGCGCGTGCTGGCCGCCAACGGCGAGGCGCTGGCGACGACCGCGCTCAGGCCGAGCCTGCTGTGGGCGCCCGACGAGGCGCGCCTGACGCCGCGTCTGGTCGAGCTGGCGCGCAACGGCCGCCTGCGCCTGACCGCGCATCCGGGCAACCGGATCGACTGCTGCCACGTCGACAATGCCGCGCTGGCACATGTGCTCGCGGTCGAACGGCTCGAGCCCGGCGCGCCGATCGCCGGACGCAGCTACTTCATCAGCGACGGCGAACCGCTCAGTGTCGAGGCGCTGATCGCGGCGATCCTGCGCGCCCACGGCCTGCCGTCGCCGACGCGGCGCCTGTCGCCGCGATTCGCGCGCTGGCTGGCCGCGAGCGCCGCCGTGCGTCAGCGTCTGCCGGGCGGCGGCCCGCCGCTGCTGGAGCGCTATCTGCTGAATCTGATCGACCGCAGCGCCTGGTTCTCGATCGCGGCGGCGCGGCGCGATCTGGACTACGCGCCGCAGACCTCCACACGCGACGTGCTGGCACGTCAGGCGCGCCGCCATGGCGCCGGTCAGTCGGCCGCCGCGTAGCATTCTTCGCCGCAACGCCGTGATCAAAGCGCCGCAATGGCTGCGCACATCGGCCGGTCGAGTCGGTGCGGATTCAGTACTGCGGTGACGAAGAGCCGGGGCGGCGGTCCGGGATCGCAGCACCATGGCACTCGCCTCGACAGGTGGCGCGGCGGCACCGCCTTCGGCGACCGGCTTTCCGGGCCGGCGTGGCGCCCACGAGGCGGCAACCGGCGGAGCGGTCGATCGCCTCGGACATGCCGCACGGTAGAATCGCGGCATGTCCGCTTCCTCTACCGGCGCCACGCGTACGCCCAACCGCGCCCTGTCCACACTCGGCCGTCTGCTCGAAACGGCGATCGAACACGCCTTGTCGCTGGACCCCGACAGCCGGACCCGCATCGCCGCGCTCGACGGGCGCAGCGTTACCGTGCGATTCCGCGGCACGTCGCTGGCGGTGCGCGCGACCGTGCGCGACGCGCGGCTGCGGATCGGACCGGCCTGGGACGGGAGCAGCGAACTCGAGCTGGAGGCGACGCCGGGTGCATGGCTGGCGATGGCCGCCGCACGCGGCGGCACACTGCCGCCGGGGCGCGTGCTGATCGCCGGCGATGCGGAACTGGCGCGCCGGCTCGAGCAGATCCTCGGCGGTTTCGCGCCCGACGTCGACGAGGCGTTCGCGCGCGTGTTCGGCGACGTCGCCGGATTCCAGCTGGCGCGCCTGGCCCGCCGCGGCGCCGGCTGGGCCCGTGCGGCGGCCGGTGCGCTGGTGCGCGACGGTGCCGACTACCTGGTCGAGGAAGACCGCACGCTGGTCGCGCGCGCCGAGATGGAGACCTTCCTCGACGACGTCGACGCGCTGCGCGAAGGCGGCGACCGGCTGCACGCGCGCGTGCGCCGCCTGGCCGAGCGCGTCGCGGGCAGCACCTCGTGACGCGGTTGCGTGCGGTACCGCGGCTGTTGCGCATCGTGCGGGTTGCGGCCCGGTACGGCCTGTTCGAACTGGCCGACGGTCGCGACGGCCGCCGGCGCCTGCCGTGGCTGCGCCGCCTGCTGCCCGGCCCGTCCGCCGCGATCGCGCATCGGCCGCGCGGCGAGCGGCTCGCGCTGGCGCTGACCGAGCTCGGACCGATCTTCGTCAAGTTCGGCCAGATCCTGTCGACGCGGCGCGATCTGCTGCCGCCCGACATCGCCGACGATCTGACCGCGCTGCAGGACCGCGTCGCGCCGTTTCCGGGCGCACTGGCGCGCGCGGCGGTCGAACGCGAGCTCGGCCGCCCGGTGACGGCGCTGTTCGCGTCGTTCGGCGAGACGCCGCTGGCGTCCGCGTCGATCGCGCAGGTGCATCCGGCCACGCTGCCGGACGGGCGCAGCGTCGTCGTCAAGGTGCTGCGTCCGGACGTCGCCGCGCGTATCGCGCGCGACGTCGAGCTGCTGCGAGCGCTGGCCGACGTCGCCGCGCGCCACCATCCCAATGCCGACAAGATCCGTCCGCACGAGGTCGTCGACGAGATCGAGACGACCCTGGTCAACGAGCTCGACCTGCAGCGCGAGGGTGCCAACGCGAGCCTGCTGCGACGCAATTTCGCCGGCTCCGACGACCTCTACGTGCCGGAAGTGCACTGGTCGCACAGCAGCGCCGGCGTGCTGACGCTCGAGCGCGTCAGCGGCATTCCGGTCGACGACTTGGCCGCGCTCGACGCGGCCGGCATCGACCGGCGGCGCCTGGCCGCCAAGGGGGTGGAGCTGTTCTACACCCAGGTCTTCCGCGACAACTTCTTCCACGCCGACGCGCACGCCGGCAACATCTGGGTCGACGCGACGCGGCGCGAGAATCCGCGCTTCATCGCGCTCGATTTCGGCATCATGGGCACCCTGCCGGAGGCCGACCAGTACTGGCTGGCCGAGAACTTCATCGCGCTGTTCAACCAGGATTACCGGCGCATCGCCGAGCTGCATCTACGCGCCGGCTGGATGCCCGCCCACGTGCGGCTCGACGAGCTGGAATCGGCGGTGCGCACGGTCTGCGAGCCGTACTTCACGCGACCGCTCAGCGAGATCTCGCTGGCCGAGGTGACGGTCAAGCTGTTCCAGACCGCGCGCCGCTACGAGCTGGTCCTGCAGCCGCAGCTGATCCTGCTGCAGAAGACCCTGCTCAACATCGAAGGCGTCGGCCGTCTGCTCGATCCGGGCATCGACATCTGGGCGACCGCCAAACCGGTGCTCGAACGGATCTGGCGCCGGCGGCACGGACCGCGCGCGTTGCTGGCGCGACTGCGCCGGCGCGTGCCGGAATGGCTGGCCGCGGCACCGGACATGCCGAGCCTGACCCATCGCCTGCTCGAGCAGGCCACCACCGGCAGTCTGGAACTTCGGCTGGCCTCGGCCGATCTGAAGCGGCTGGCCGGCGCCGAGCGCGGCAACCGGCGCAGCGCCGCGTGGCGCATGCTGGGCGCCGCGCTGATCGTCGCCGCGGCGCTGCTGTTCACGTTGCCGGCGCCATCGGCCCGTATCGGCGACGTATCCTGGCCGGCCTGGGCCGCCCTGTTCGGCGCGATCGGCGCGTTCGTCGCAGCCCTGCGCCCCACCGATTCCTGATGGAGAGTCCGATGAATCACCTGCGTCCCGTCCTGTCGAGCGCGATCGCCTCCTGCGTCCTGATCCTCGCCGGCTGCAGCGGCAAGGCCGACGGCCTGACCGATGCCGAGCTTTCCAAGCTGCTGCATACCGACGGGCAGCCCGATTACCGGGTCGATGCGAGCGCGGTCGACTGCCTGCGCGCCTGGTCCGGCGACGCCTCGCTGCAGCAGGGATTGCCGGCCGCCTACCAGGGCGACCACAAGGACGAGTGCCGCCGCATCGTGCAGGGCTGGCTCGACGATCCGGCGCGCAATCCGCAGCAGCTGCTGTTCACCGATCTGGCCAAGCCCAAGCCGACGCGCCGCGCGATGGACCTGCTGGCGGCGCTGCCGGCACTGCCGAACGCGCAGCCGGCCGCGACGGCTGCGACGCCGCCTTCCGCTCCTGCTCCGGCCCCCGCGGCGCCGGTCGACACGTTCACGCCGGTCGGCGAGACGGTCGAACAGCGCTTCAACAGCAGCGCGGAGGAGATGGATTATCTGTGCCAGCAGGCACGCCAGATCATCGAGCGCAGCGGTCTGTCCAATGCCGATCTGACGCGTCGCGTCAACGAATGCGTCCAGAGCGCCGGCGAACTGCGTGCCCAGATGAGCGCGGAGACCGCCAATCAGAGCGGCTGGGGCCAGTCGGCCCTGGCCAGGGCGGCGCAGCTGCAGGTGCGCAACGCGCAGCTCCTGGTCAGCGACGCGCAGCGCGCCGCCGACGCCAAGCGGTGACCGACGGCGCCGAGGAGGCGCCGCTGCCGATCCTCTACGTCGATGCGCATCTGCTGGCGGTCGACAAGCCGGCGGCGCTGGCGATGCACCGCAGCCGCCTGGTCGGCAGCGACGAGGACTATCTGATCGACCGGCTGCGTGCGCAGATCGACGGGCCGCTGCAGCTGGTGCACCGGCTCGATCGCGCGACCAGCGGCATCGTGCTGGTCGCGCGCAGCGCCGAAATCGCGGCCGCGCTCGGACGGCAGCTGATGGCGCGCACGGTGCGCAAGCGCTATCTCGCGGTCTGCCGCGGCTGGCCCGACGCCGACGGCCAGATCGACTATCCGCTGCCGGGCGTCCGCGAGAACGGCCCGCGCAAGCCGGCCGTGACGCGCTGGCGGCGCCTGGCGACGGTCGAGCTGCCGATCGCGATCGGCCGCTATCCGCAGCAGCGCTACGCGCTGCTCGAGGTCGAACCCGAGACCGGCCGCTACCGGCAGATCCGCCGCCACTTCTCGCACGTCCACCATCCGCTGATCGGCGACACCAGCCACGGGCGCGGCGAACACAATCGGCTGTTCCGCCAGCATCTGGGCTCGCACCGGCTGCTGCTGCACGCCTGGCGCCTGCGCCTGCGCCATCCGCTGGACGATCGCGTCCTCGATCTGCACGCACCGCTCGACGCGGATTGGCAGCGGCTGTTCGCGCGGTTCGGCTGGGCGTCACCGGACGAGGCCGATGCGTGGCCGGACCTGCCGGGCGCCGCGGCGCCGCCAGCGGATTTGCCCGATTCGCATTGAGCGGACGCCGGGTCGGCACCGTGCCCGCGATCGCCGATCGCAGCGAACCGGCGCGAAGCCGGCCGACGCGAGGCGACACGCTCGGCGATCGCGACATACCGGACTTCGAGCGGCGCAATCGGCCGGTGCGGCGACGTGCCGGCCGGCGGCCGCCTTGCGACGGCCTGCTAGAATCCGGCCATGCCCTCCTTCGACGTCGTTTCCGAAATCAACGAGCACGAGCTGACCAATGCGGTCGACCAGGCCAATCGCGAGATCGGCCAGCGCTTCGACTTCAAGGGCAGCGACGCGCGCTTCGACCTCGACAAGACCGTCGTCACGCTGTCGGCGCCGGCCGAGTTCCATCTCAAGCAGATGCTCGACATCCTCAAGATCCGGCTGGCCGGCCGCGGCATCGACATCCGCTGCGCGGAGATCGCCGATCCGGAGATCAATCTGGCGCGCGCGCGCCAGCGCGTGACGCTCAAGCAGGGCATCGACCAGCCGCTCGCCAAGGACATCGTCAAGCGCCTCAAGGACTCGGGCCTCAAGGTGCAGGCGCAGATCAACGGCGAGAAGCTGCGCGTGACCGGCAAGAAGCGCGACGACCTGCAGACGGCGATCGCGTTCCTGCGCGCGGCCGACATCGCGATGCCGCTGCAGTTCGACAACTTCCGCGACTAGTCCGGCGGCGCGGCGCTCATGCTCGACATCGACGGCCGCATCCAGATCGGCGAGGACGAGCTGATCGAGAGCTTCGTACGCGCCGGCGGTCCGGGCGGCCAGAACGTCAACAAGGTCGCCAGCGCGGTCGAGCTGCGTTTCGACGTGGCGCGCTCGCCGTCGCTGCCCGAGGCGGTACGCGAGCGCGTACTGTCGCGGCGCGACCGGCGCATGACCGCCGAGGGCGTCCTGGTGATCCAGGCCAGCCGCTTCCGCGACCAGTCCAAGAACCGCGAGGACGCGCGCATGCGGCTGGCCGAGATCCTGCGCGGCGCGCTGCACGTGCCCAAGGCGCGCATCGCGACGCGGCCGAGCCGCGCGGCCAAGGCGCGCCGCGTCGACGCGAAGAAGTCGCGCGGCGCGATCAAGCAGGGCCGCGGCCGGCGCGACTGGAGCGGCGATTGAGCGCGCAGCGCTGGCCGGTGCTGCCGCCGTCGTTGCCGCAGTTCCGGCCCAGCGTCGCGCGAGGCCTGGCGCGCTGGCTGTTCCGGATCGGCGGCTGGCGCTTCGTCGGCGATCTGCCGGACGTGCCGAAGCTGGTGCTGATCGGCGCGCCGCATTCGTCGTGGTGGGACGGCGTCTGGGGCCTGCTCGCCAAGGTCGCGCTCGGCGTGGACATCAGCTTCATGGCCAAGCGCGAGCTGTTCTTCTTTCCGCTCGGCAGCGTGCTGCGCCGGCTCGGCGGCGTGCCGATCGAGCGCGACGCCACGCACGGCGTCGTCGAACAGACGGTCGAGCGGTTCGGACATGCCGAGCGTCTCTGGATCGGGATCGCGCCGGAAGGCACGCGCAAGCGCGTCACGCGCTGGAAGAGCGGCTTCTGGCACATCGCGCACCAGGCCGGCGTGCCGATCCTGCCGATCTACTTCCACTATCCGGACAAGACGATCGGCGTCGGTCCGCTGCTCGAGCCGAGCGGCGACATCGAGGCCGATCTGGCACGACTGCGCGCCTTCTACGCCCCATGGCGGGGGCGTCACCGCGGCACCAGCTGACCCGATCGCGGCGCCGCGACCTCGGCCCGCGCGGCAGGGCCTGATGCGCAGCAGCATCGAATCTGCTTGACCGGCTTGAACCGGCGGGTTTAGTTTCGGCCGGCCATGCGGCGCAATGCCGCATGGTCACGACCTACAGAGGGGTGTCGTCTTGGGCCAGCCGTCGCCAGCCCCGCCGTCATCCGCGCCGCGATTTCGTCCCGCGCGCGTGTCGCGGCGCGCATCGTCTGCCGCCGTCGCGGTGGGCCTTCGCGCCGCCGCCGCCCCGCCGTGCGGCGCCGCGACCGGCGCCCATCGTTCCGCCCCCGCCTCCTGGAGTTGACCGGCCATGCTGCAGCCCGGACCGATTCGTTTGCGCGCGCTGCTGGCCGCCGTCGCGCTGCTCGGCAGCGTCGCCGCCCTGCTGATGCCCTCGCCGCTGCCGGCGCAGCAGACGCGCCAGCAGCTGGCCGACATGCTGCCGCCGACGAACCTGTCCGGCGATGGCCCGGTAACCGGCGACGCACCGCCCGGATTCGCGCATGCCGCGGTAGCCGCCAATCCGGCCGCGCCGGACGCGACCGCGGTCGGCGAGGCCGTCTGCACGGCCTGCCATTCGCTCGAGAACGACCACTTCAGCCACACCGTGCACGCGCTCGGCCTGCGCGCCGCGGCCGCGGCCAATCCCGGCGCGCCGGTCTGCGAGACCTGCCACGGCCCGGGCTCGGCCCACGCCGCCGCGCCGGACCACAAGGGCCTGATCATCGGCTTCACGCACGGCTCGCAGACGCCGGTCGCGGTGCAGACGCAGACCTGCCTGGCCTGTCACCAGGGCGGTCCGCGCGATCACTGGCTCGGTTCGGTCCACCAGCGCAACGACCTGTCGTGCAGCGACTGTCACAACCCGATGGGCAAGGTCTCGCCGGAAGGCTCGATGGCGCGCACGACGATCAACGAGACCTGCGCGCAGTGCCATCGCGACATCCGCGCGCAGTTCGACCGGCGCTCGCACATGCCGTTGCCGGAAGGCCAGATGACCTGTGCCGACTGCCACAATCCGCACGGCTCGCTGACCGCACCGCTGCTCAAGACCAACAGCGTCAACGAGACCTGCTACCAGTGCCACGCCGAGAAGCGCGGCCCGTTCCTGTTCGAGCATGCGCCGGTCCGCGGCAGCTGCCTCAACTGCCACATGCCGCATGGTTCCAACCAGATGAGCCTGCTGGTCGCGCCGGTGCCGTTCCTGTGCCAGCAGTGCCATTCGCATCTGCGTCATCCGAACGACCTGCAGACGCCGCAGTCGCTGGCCGGCGGGCCGCACCCGGACGAGCGGATCATGGGACGCGGCTGCATCACCTGCCATGCGCAGGTGCACGGCTCCAACAATCCGTCCGGACCCCGGCTGCACAAGTAGGAGGCCTCCGATGCGCATCCGCCCGAACCGCATGCGTCGCCTCGTCCTGGCCGTCGCCGCCGCGCTGCCGCTCGGCGCCGCCGCCGACAGCGGTGTCGGCGTCGATCTGTGGATCGCCAACAAGTTCGACCCCAGCGCCGGCGCGGCCGCCGATCCGAAGGATCCGCGCGGCACCAGTTGGCTGCGGCCCGGCGAGAAGCGCACGCCGACCGGCACCTTGTACGCCTGCCCGACCGAACCGCCGGTACTCGACGGCAGCGGCGCATGGAAGCAGTACGACAGCTCGATCCAGTTCGGCTACCTCGCGATCGGCGGCGACGCCGACAGCGCGCTGTGGCGCCGCTATGCAGGCTGGGACCAGGGTTTCGTGCTCGGCCTGCTCGAGCTGCACTTCGTGCGTCCGGCCGACGGCAGCTACATCGATCTGCGCGCCAGCCACATCAGCGAGCACGACCAGTACGTCAAGGGCACGGTCGGCCGCGCCGGCCACTACAAGGTCGAGGCGTTCGCGCGCTCGACCCAGAACGTCGTCAGCGACAACGCGCGCTCGATCTGGAACGGCGTCGGCGGCAACGACCTGCGGCTCGCCGGCGGCCTGGTGCCGGGCGCGAGCACGCCGGCCGAGGTGGCCGCGGTCTCGGCCGCGGCGCCGACGCGCGTGCTGCAGGTCAATCGCGACAAGCAGGGTCTGGGCCTCAACTACTACTTCGATCCGCGCTGGACCGGCTATCTCAACGTCAGCAACGAGCAGCGCGAGGGCACGCGGCCGTTCGGCGGACCGTTCTTCTTCAATTTCGCGTTCGCCGACAACGGCGGCATCTTCGAGACGATCCGCCCGATCGACGACAGCACGATCAACACCAATGCCGGTGTGCGCTTCGTCGGCAATCGCTGGCGCCTGGATCTGGGCTACTCCGGCTCGTTCTACCGCGACCGCTACGCCAGCTTCACCTACGAGCAGCCGTACGCGCTGTGGAACGTCGTCACCGGACCGGGCGTGCGCAGCTCGCAGCTGACGCAGGGACAGTTCTCGACCGAGCCCGACAACGACTACCACAGCCTGCGCGGCACGCTGACGCGCAGCCTGCCGCTGAACGGCCAGTTCTCGCTGACCGTCTCCGGCGCGAGCATGCGTCAGGACGAGGATCTGCTGGCGCCGGTCAACTGCAGCGGCACGTTCGGCATCGACCTCGTCGGCAACGGCCAGGTCGGCCCGGCCAACCCGTTCCTGTACGCGTGCTCGGACTGGAACACGCCGGCCTCGCTGTCGCGGCGCTCGGCCGACATGCGCATCGACACGACCCTGGTCGACGCGCGCCTCGTGCTGCAGCCGACCGAGCGCCTGACCTGGCGCGGCGGCCTGCGCTTCTACCGTGAGGACTATCGCAACACGTATCTGGCCTACAACCCGCTGACCGGCGAGTACGGCTACGTCGCCGAGAACGGCTCGCAGGGCACGGTCGTGCCCGGCGAGGCCGGCATCTGGAATCCGGTGACCGGCGCATCGATCCTGACCCGCGTGACGAGCCTGCCGCTCGACACGCAGAGCACCGAGGCCACCGTCGGCGCCGACTGGCGGCCATCGGTACGCGACACGCTCGGCGCGACGCTCGGCTTCACGCGCAACGAGCCCTCGCATCGCGAGCGCAGCCGCGTCGACGACGTCTCGATCAAGCTCAACTGGACCAGCCGCGCGTTCGACTGGCTGACGCTGCGCGCGAACCTCGTGCACCTGCGCCGCTCCGGCGACCGCTACGACTACGATCCGTACGGCTTCACGTTCTCCGAGCATCTGCCCGGCTTCGTCGAACCGGAGGGCGGCCTGCCGGCGCATACGGTCGAGGCGCTGCGCAAGTACGACATGGCCAGCCGCGACCAGGACAAGATCGACCTGATGGCGACGTTCATGCCGCGCGCCGACATGACCTTCAGCGCCTCGCTGCGCGGCGACTGGAACGACTACGACGCGCGGCTCGGGCGGCAGCGGCTCGACACGCTCGGCGCGACGCTGCAATGGGAATGGCAGCCTTCGCCGCATACCAACGCGAGCGTCTACTACGCCTACGATCGCTCGACGCTCGGCATAGCCAACGTCAACGAGGACGGCACGGCCGATCAGACCGATCCGGTGCTCGGCGGCGTGACCTATCCGCTGGCCGGGCGCTGGTGGGTCGACGATCGCCAGCGCAATCACAGCCTCGGCACCGTGTTCGCGCACGACTTCCGCCGCTTCAAGCTGGATCTGGCCTGGAACTGGCTATGGTCGCGCGGCACGACCGGCTACCGCTACGCGTCCGCGCTCGCACTGGCCTGGCCCGACGTCGCCGCATACACCGGCGATGCGTTCCCGGCGATGAAGTACAAGGTCAACTCGCTGACGCTCGGCATGACGATGCCGATCAACGAGCAGATGTCGCTGCGCGTGTTCGACTACTACGAACGCGGCCGCGTCAGCGACTGGCACTACCAGGGCCTGGACCAGGGCTACGTCATCGACCATCGCGTCTACAGCGACGGCGGGCCGGACGACTACGCGGCGAACCTGGTCGGCCTGCTGCTGACGGTCAAACTGTGAGAACGCCGATGAAGCGCCTGCGCCCGCTCGCCGTGTCCGTCCTCGTCGTCGCCGCGCTCGGTGCGCAGGCGGCGGCCGCCGATTTCGTCGATCTGCGCCGCATCGAACCGGTCAGCGGCGACGCGGCCGCCGGCGCTCAGAAGGCCGCGACGCTGTGCTTCGCCTGTCACGGCGCCGACGGCGTCTCGCCGGTGCCGATGTTTCCGAACCTGGCCGGCCAGCGTGCCGATTATCTCTATCAGGAACTTCTGCGCTACAAGAGCGGCAGCCGGCCCGAATCGGCGATGACCGCGCTGGTGCAGCCGCTCGAGGATGCCGATCTGCGCAACCTGGCCGTGCACTACGGCGGCCTGGCGCCGAACGTGCCGGCACCGGCCGAGCCGCCGGCGCAGGACGTGCTCGCGCGCGGCGGCACGTTGTTTCGCGACGGCGATCCGGCGCGCGGCGTGCCGCCGTGTCAGGGCTGCCACGGTGCCGACGCCAAGGGCCATCCGCTCGCCGACGCGGAGGCGGCGTCGCCGTATCGCGCCTATCCGCTGCTGTACGGGCAGCACGCGGCGTATGTCGCGACGCGCCTGCGCGACTATCGCAGCGGCGCGCTCGCGCATACCAGCAACGACTTCATCATGACCGCGGTCGCGCAGCGGCTCGACGATGCGTCGATCGACGCGCTGGCGGCCTGGCTCGCGAACCTGCCGGCGGAATCGCGCTCCCGCTGACGCGCACGCCGGCGCATCCGGTCGAAGCCGCCGCGCGAGGTCTCCGTCGCCAGCGGCCGGCGCCATCGGCATGCATCGCCGCGGCGGCGGCGTGCTCGCAGCGGCGCGCGTGGGCGCGCTCAGGAACGCAGACCGGTACCGGTGCGCAGCAGCCAGAGCCCGAGCGCGGTCAGCGCGACCGTGAAGCCGATCATCAGCGCATAGGCGATGCCGAGCGACACGTCGCTCTCGCCGAGCAGTCCGTAGCGGAACGCGTTGACCATGTAGAAGATCGGGTTGGCATACGTCAGCGTCTGTGCCCACTCCGGCAGCAGCTTGACCGAGTAGAACACACCGCCGAGATAGGTCAGCGGCGTCAGGATGAAGGTCGGCACGATCGCGATGTCGTCGAACTTCTTCGCGTAGACCGCGTTGACGAATCCGGCCAGCGAGAAGATCGTCGCGCCGAGCACGACGGTCGACAGCGTCACCAGCGGATGCGGAATGCGCACGTGCGTGAACAGCATCGCGATGCCGAGCACGATCGCGCCGACCATCAGGCCGCGCAGCACCGCGCCGACGACGTAGCCGGACAGGATCACGATGTTGGGCATCGGACTGACCAGCAGTTCCTCGACGTGGCGGCCGAACTTGGCGCCGAAGAAGCTCGAGGAGATGTTGCCGTAGCTGTTCTGGATGATCGACATCATGACCAGGCCCGGCACGATGAAGTCCATGTAGTCGTGCCCGCCCATGTCGCCGATGCGCCGCCCGATCAGGCTGCCGAAGATCAGGAAGTACAGCGTCATCGTGATCGCCGGCGGCACCAGGGTCTGTCCCCAGATGCGCAGGATGCGCACGACCTCGCGCCGCACGATCGTGTAGAACGCGACGAGGTTCGGACGCTGCGACGGCGTGCTCATGCCGCGTCCTCGCGATGGCCGGTCAGCCGCACGAACAGTTCCTCCAGGCGATTGGACTTGGTACGCATCGAGCGGACCCGGATGCCGGCCGCGTCGAGCGTCGCGAACACGCGGTTCAGATCCATCGCGCGCGGCATCTCCAGATCGAGCGTATGGCTGTCCGCGGCGATCAGCGCCACGCCTTCGATCGCCGGCAGCAGCGCCGGCAGTGGACCGTCGATGTCGAGCAGGAAACCCTCGACGTCGAGCTTGGCCAGCAGCGCCTTCATCGGTCCCTGCTCGATGATGCGCCCGCCGTCGATGATCGCCAGATTGCGGCACAGGCTCTCGGCTTCTTCGAGATAGTGCGTCGTCAGGATCACCGTGGTACCGGCCGCGTTGACCTCGCGCAGCGTGCGCCACATGCCGCGGCGAATCTCGATGTCGACGCCGGCGGTCGGCTCGTCGAGGATCAGCAGCCGCGGCCGCGTCATCATCGCCCTGGCGATCATCAGGCGCCGCTTCATGCCGCCGGACAGGTTGCGCGACATCGTCTGCGCCTTGTCCCAGAGCTGGGCACGCTTGAGTTCCTGCTCGGCGCAGGCCACCGCTTCGTCGCGCGGGATCCCGTAGAAACCGGCGTAGTTGACGAGGATGTCGAACGGCTTCTCGAACAGGTTGAAGTTCATCTCCTGCGGCACCAGCCCGATCATCCGCATCGCCGCGCCGCGCTGTTCGTGCAGGTCGGTGCCGAACACGCGCACGCGGCCGCCGGAAGCGTTGACGAGCGAGCTGACGATGCCGATCAGGGTCGACTTGCCGGCGCCGTTGGGACCGAGCAGGGCGAAGAAGTCGCCGGGCTGCACGCTGAGCGTCACGCCCTTGAGCGCTTCGACGCCGGTCGCATAGATTTTGCGCAGCTCGGTGAGTTCGAGCGCGGGTACTGGGGTCATCGGAATCGGAGCGGAATGCGCTGCAGCGGGGAGAGCCGACATGGCCCTGCTAGTATAGCCGGCCGCGACCGCCGGAGGGTTTGCGCGCCGTGATCAGGCTGTTTCCGCTGCGCCTCGTCGCCAGCCGCATGCTCGCGCCGAGCGTGCGGCATCTGGCATTCGAGCGCGGCGACGGCGAGTCGACCGCCTTCGTGCCGGGCCAGTTCATCCAGTTCCATTTCGACTACGCCGACGGCACGCCGACCAAGCGCAGCTACTCGATCGCGACGCGCCAGGACGACCCGGCCGCGGCAGGCCTGATCGAGATCGCGGTGTCCTACGTCGCCGGCGGCGCGGCCACCGAACGGCTCGCCGCGCTGCGCGAGGGCGAGACGATCGACGCCAGTGGTCCTTACGGGCGCTTCTGTCTGCACGATGCCGACCGCAATGCGCGCTATCTGCTGGTCGCGACCGGCACCGGCGTGACGCCGTACCGCGCGATGCTGCCCGATCTGGCGCGGCAGATCGCCGGACGGCCGTGCGAGGTCGCCCTGGTCTATGGCGCGCGCAGCGAGGCCGAGCTGCTCTACGCCGAGGAATTCGAGGCATTCGCGGCGCGCACGCCGGGATTCAGCTTCCATCCGTGCTTCAGCCGGACGCCGCGCCTGCCGGCGCGGCCGGGCGACCGCAGCGGCCGTGTCCAGCTCGCGCTGGCCGAACTCGTACCCGATCCGCTGAGCGATGTCGCCTACCTCTGCGGCAATCCGGACATGGTCGACGAGAGCTTCGCGCTGCTACAGCAGGCCGGCCTGCCGGTGAGGCAGATCCGCCGCGAGAAGTATCTGTCCTCGCGCTGACGCGAAGCATCGACGCGCCCGCGGCAGCGAGCGTTCGGACATGCTCCGTCCTCACGCCAGCGGCGCCAGCTCGATCCGCGGCGTGCGGCGGCAAGACCGTTCGGAGCCCGACGGAAGTCGCGCCGATGCGTCGGATGCCGCTGGATCGCTCGGCGCAGCTCATTCGGGGTCGGCCGCTCGAGGTTCCCATCGTACGGGGGCGGGAACGGGCCTGGACGGATCTTCGCTCAGTAGGTGACCGTCACGACGATCGTGTCGGTGTAGGTGCCGGCGCTGCGCGGCGTCTGCGCCGGCACGCGCCCGTAGACCGTCAGGCTCTGAGTCGCTCCGGTGCCGGTGCCGGTCATGGTGTCGACGTTGAGCGTCGTGCCCCAGCGCAACGTGCGGCCAAGGTCGCGGTAGAGCTCGTAGCCGATCAGACCGCCCGGACCGGTCATGCGGCGCGCGGTGCCGGCCGCGTTCTGCCCGACGCCGAGACCGACCTGCCACGGCGCGCGGTACGTGCAGCGCAGGCTGACCGTCGAGGTCGCGTCCTGGGCCACGCGCAGCAGGCCGCTGACCGCGCCGAAGTCCTGCGTCGTCGCGCTGACCGTGCAGGCCGGCGCGACACTGGCGCTCGCGGTGAACGCGAAGCTGCCGTTGTTGGCGTTGCCGCAATCGGTCGGAAACGCGCCGAGACTCAGCAGCACCTCGTTGTAGCGGAAAGACAGGCGCGTGTGGATGCCGCTGAACGCGTTGGTGTACGCGCCGATGCCCAGGCCGGTCTGGCCGGCCGGCACGCGTCCGTAGACCGTCGCCGTGCCGGTCTGCGTGGTGCCGACGCCGAGTATCGTGAACTGCAGATCGCGCTGCAGCGGCGGCGTACCGGGGGTGTCGACCGAGCCCCAGACCTGGCTGTGCGCGGCGTCGCGATAGATCTGGAACGCCATGACGTCGCCGCTGCCGCTGGTCATCTGGCGCTGTGGACCACCGGTGCCCTGCATGCCGGTGCCGATGCTCATGCACAGCCGCGCGTAGACGCCGTACAGATTGCCGAGCAGGCCGCTGCTGTAGGTGCATTGGTAGTTGATCGTCGCGGTCGTGTCGACCAGCCCGCCGAGCGGATCGACCGGTCCGAAACTGAGATTGGTCATCGTCGCGCTGCAGGTCGTCACCGCGTGCGCCGCGCTGGCCAAGAGCATGGACAGCGCGAGCAGGCAGGCCGGTGCGGGAAGGCGTCTCAGCGGCATGTCAGCGGCTCCGTGATCGACGAGGCGGGCGGCTCGGGCCGCACCACGCGGACGCGGCAGCGGCCGCTCGGCAGATCGACCTCGAGCAGCACATCGGCCTCGACATCCTCCAGATAGACCTGGCCGTCGTAGCCGACGACGCCGTCCGTGCCGCCGGCGCGGCGGATCCGGCTGCCGGCCGGCAAGGGCTCGCCGGCCGCATCGACCAGGGCCAGCGACAGACCGCGCCGGTTTTCCAGCGCGAATCCGACGTGCGTACCGGTGCCGCGCATCGGCACGACGCTGCGCTCGACGTCGTCGATGCGCACGTCCGCCGGCAGGTTCAGCGGCGAGATGCCGATGCGGTTGCGCTGATACGCATTGAGCGGCGTCACCAGCAGCACGCCGTCCTCGTCGGTACGGCCGATCGGCCGGTTCTCGAGCAGGACCGGAACGTCGGCCATGCCGGCCGTCGACACGACCGCGAAAGCGTCGTCGACGCGGCGTGTCGCGAACGTATGCCCGGCGATCCACACCAGCGCGCCGCCCATGCTGGTGTACGCATAGCGTGTCTCGTCGAGCGCCTGCACGCCGGCCAGCACCTGCGCCCACGGTCCGCGCCAGCCGATCTCGGCGATGCCGCCGCCGGTCTCGCCGCCGCGCGCCTGGACGCGCCAGCCGACACCGCCGTCGCCCGGTATCGGTCGCGTCGCGTCGACGCTCAGCGTGTCGGCGCCGCGCTCGTGCTGCAGCGAGGTACCGAGCTGCGCACGGCCCAGGCTCATCGTGAAGCCGACGAAGACGCTGCGATCGGCCGCATCGTCGAGGTTGCGGTTGAGATTGAGGTTCAGCGCCGCCGTGCCGGCGATCGAACGCGACCAGGACAGACTCGCATAGCGCGAGGCCGATTCGTCCGGATAGCGCAGATGTGCGTAGACCAGGCCGAAGTTGCCGCTGGCGCCGCCGTCCACGCCGAGCAGCGCCCGCGCGCTGGCGCGCGGCGGCGGGCGGCCGAATGCGCTGGCGACGTCGCGGTAGGCGCCGTCGGTGACCGTGCCCTGCACGCCGAACTGGAAGCGCCGTTCGCGCAGCACGTAGCCGAGGCTGGTCAGCGATCCGGCGCGTCCTTCGTGCCGGCTGTGCGCCTGCGATGCCGACAGCACGCCAGCCATGCCGAGCAGCAGATGGAAGCCGCCGCCGGCGACCGCGGTGCCTTCGCGCGTCTCGGCATGGGCCTCGACGGTCAGGCGGTCGCTGAGCCCGTAGCGGTACAGGCCGCTGGCCATCGGATCGCCGGCGTAGTCGAACGAGGTCTGGCCGCGCTCGCGGCGCACGAAGCCGGCCTCGATCGAAAAATCGCTGAGGCCGCGCTGCAGCAGCAGCGGCGTCGCGTAGAACGGGAAGTCGAACGTCGTGACACGGCCGAGCGCATCGGTCAGCACGATCTGCGCCAGGCCGGCGCCGGAGACCGTCGGCGCGGCGTTGAGCTGGAACGGGCCGGCCGTCAGCTGGCCGCCGTACTGGCGCATGCCGTCGACGTAGAGCTCGATCGCCGAGGGCGCCGCCGCCTCGCCGTAGAACGAGGGCAGCGGCATCGTCAGCCGGTACGGCTGCAGGCTGAAGTCGCGCGTGAGCTGGATGCCGCCGATGTAGGTCGGCCGCGCCCAGTCCGGTCCGCGCGTCAGCGTGTCGCCGACGTTGAGCGCCAGCATGCGCTCGGGCAATGCCTTGGACCAGACCGAATCGAGCCGCACGGACTCGTGCCGCCAGTGCCGCCCCGGATCCGAGCCCTGCACGATGCCCGAATGGCTCCAGGTGCCGCCGGCCGAGAACGCGCGCAGCTCGCCGTAGCCGCTGAGCGCGCGCGCGCCGCCGCGCGCGGCCGAGGCATACAGGTCGTAGTTCAGCAGCACGCCGGTCGATGCCGTCGCGGCCGGAACGGACTCGGCCGGTGCGCCGAGCACGGCCGGCGCGAGGTCGAGCAGTCGCAGCGGCACGTCGAGCGCGACGCGCTGGCGCGAGGCGTCGTAGTCGACATTCACGCCCGGCAGGCCGTTGACGTCGACCCAGGCTGCGTCCGTGCCCGCGTCGGTGCGGAAGCGCAGGCCGCGCAGGGTCTGCGCGTCGGCCCATAGATGGCCGTCGCGCAACTCGAACGCCGCCAGGCCGGGCTGGACCGTTCCATTGAGGACCACCTCCAGATACAGCGTGGCCGCCGTTGCGGTCCCGGACGCCGCCGCGCCACCGCTGCCTGCCGCGACCAGCGCGACCAGCAGGCTAGCGAGCGTCCACGATCGTGATCGGCCGATCCAGCGGCTCACCGTTGATCCTTGCTTGCAGTCGCGCGTCCGCCGGCGGCGGACGATCGGGCGGCAGCGGCCAGCGCATCTGCGCACCGGCCAGCACATAGCCGAGCAGACCGTCGCTCAGCACCGTGCGCGTGCCGGCCGCGTCGACGATCGCGACCTCGCTGAGCTGAGCGCGCGCGCTGCCGGCGTTGACGACCTCGAGCACGGGCGGCTGCGTGCGCAGACGCCATTGGAGCCGCGGCGCCGGCTGTGGTTGGTCCGGCGCGATGAACACCGGCACCGAGTAGCGCATCAGGAACTGCACGCCGCCCTGCCCGTCGCCGGTGCCGGCGCCGGGCAGCTCGTCGACCAGCAGACGGAAGCTGCGTTCGGGCTCGCCCGGCGTCGCACCGGACGTGCGCACGATGCGCACCAGCTGGCGCGCGCCGGCGGCGACCTCGAGCATCGGCGGACTGGCCACCAGATCGCGCGTCGTATCGAGCCGATCCTCGTGATCGGCCTGCGTCCATTCGACGACGCGCACCTGCGCCTGCAATGCGGCGGTGCCGGTGTTGGCGAGCCAGAGCACGGCGCTGGTATCGCCGTGGGCGATCTCCAACGTGATCGGCGTGACCTGCAGGCCGGCGGCTGAAGCCGCCGGTGCGAGGATCAGGGCGAGGAACGGCATCCAGCCGTCGAAACGATGCATCGAAGGCCGCTCCGTGCCGTCAGTAGGTCACCGTGACGCCGATCGTATCGGCGTAGCTGCCGGCGTTGGCGTTCGCACTCGCGACCAGGCCGTGCACGCTGGCCGTCTGCGCGGCACCGTTGCCGACCGCCGCCAGCGTATTGGTGCCGATCGTCTGACCCCACGGCGTGGTATGGCCCGGATCCTGGTACAGCTGGTAGGCGACGTAGTGCGAGGCGCCGTCGCTCATGCGCCGCGTGGCGACGTCGCCGGCAGTCGCCGCATGCAGCCCGGCGTCGAGGCCGATCGTGTACGCCGAACCCGGCGTGCAGGTGACGCTGATCGTCGAGGTGCCGCTGATCGCGGTGGCCAGCGAGGAATGCGCGCCGAAATCCAGATTGGTCGGCGCGGTCGTCGTGACGTCGCAGGCCTTCTGAATCGTGATGCGCACCTGGAACGAACTGGTGACCGTATCGGCCTGTGCGCTTCCGGCGAATGCCGCCGCCAGTCCGATAATCGCAGCGACGGGCATCGATCTGAACATGTTCACATTATTCTCCTAATGAATGGTGGAAGTAACTTCCATTGGGGCATCAGGCATAACGCATGCCAATGGAAAATGCGGAACAGTCGACAAATGGATCTGAACGATGCGGCGGTTCCGTTTTATCGTTGGCGGCTTATTACACGCACTGTCAGTTATTCAGCCGGAAAACGTCATGTAAAGGTTGCTTGACAGGACTGCCGCTGCCGCTCTAGGCTAGTGTCAAGCGAACTTGACAGGCCCTCATGGCGATGCACGCACTCGAGAGGCGGTACGGAAAGGAAATGGCGGCGGCCGGCGCGCTGTACGTGGTCGCGATGCTGACGGCATGGCCGCTGGCGCTGCGCATGGACGTTGCGGCCTGGCGCGGCGCGCTGGCGCTGGCGCCGGTGCTGCCGGCCGCGTTGATGCTGCGTGCGATCTACCGGCACGTGCGCGACAGCGACGAGCTGCAGCGCCGCCTGCATCTGGAGGCGCTGGCGATCTCGGCCAGCGTGATCAGCCTGGTCAGCATGGCCCTGGGCTTTCTCGCGGCGGCGCGGGTCATCGTGCTCGGCGGCGACGTGCTGCTGTGGGTGTTCCCGGCGCTGGCCGGCGTCTTCGGCGTGGTGCGGTGCTGGATCCAATGGCGCTATCGCTGCTCATGATCAACCGCGTCCGCGAGCTGCGCACGGCGCGCGACTGGTCGCAGGGCGAACTGGCCGAACGGCTCGGCGTATCGCGTCAGACCGTCAATGCGATCGAGACCGGCAAGTACGATCCGAGCCTGCCGCTCGCGTTTTCGATCGCACGCCTGTTCGCGATGAAGATCGAATCGATCTTCGACCCGGACGCCAAGGCGTCGTGAGGAAAGGCAGGGGACAGATGCGGCTCAGCTCTCGACAATGGACGCGCTATATCGCCGACGTCGGCCTGCCGACACTCGCCTACCTGCTCTCGGTGGCGGCGTCGGCCGTGCTCGCGCATCGCATGGAGCCGGGCGCCGGACGCATCCTGGTCGCCGCGCTGCCGGTGCCGGCGATCGCCTGGCTGGCCTATGCGGAGTGGAAGCGCCTGCGCCGTCGCGACGAGCTGCGCCAGCGTATCGAGATGGAAGCGATGACGACCGGATTCGGCGTCTCGTTCGGCTTGGTCGTCGCGCTGGTCTTCATCGACCTGCACGGCGACCTGGACATCCCGCTGTACGTCGCGGCGTTCGTGATGTCCGCGTGCTGGATCGGCGCGCAGTTCTGGGTCAGGGCGCGGTATCGCTACGGATGGCTGCAATCGGATCGCGACGAGCCGTCGTGACCGGCGGCTCGGGCCGTACCGGACGGTCCGGCTGCGGCCGGCGGCGTTCGACATTCGCACCACATCGTAAGGACAGTAGAGGCTGACATGAAGAAGAACCTGCGCATCGCGGTGGCGGTGCTGGTCGCCGTCGGGGTGATCGCCTACGGCCGGTTTCGCGACCGGCCCGATCCGGACGAGACGCCGCCGAGCACGAGCGGACGTTTCGTCGTGCCTGCCGGCACCGCCGGTTTCCGCCTCGGCACGCTCGATTTCAGCGCCTGCGAGCTGCCGCAGAAGCGCAGTGCGGCGACCACGGCGGCGTTCTGCGCGCCGTTCGAGGTGCCCGAGAACTGGGACGCGCCCGACGGCCGCAAGATCCGCCTGAACCTGGCGCTGCTCAAGAGCGCCCAGGCCGCGGACGACGACTTCATCGTGTTCCTCGCCGGCGGCCCGGGCCAGGCCGCGATCGAGACCTGGCCGCAGATCGCCGCCGCGTTCGAACCGGCGCGCAAGCGCCGACACGTGCTGCTGCTCGACCAGCGCGGCACCGGCGGCTCCAACGCATTGACCTGCCCGGACGGTGACGAGGCCGACGTGACCGCGTTCGATCTCGCCCGCGTCGAACAGGCGACGCGGCGCTGCCTGGAGGCGGTCGGTGAACGTGCCGATCCGCGCTACTACACGACCACGGTCGCCGCGCGTGACCTCGAGGCGCTGCGTCAGGCGCTCGGCGGACCGAAGCTCGATCTGGTCGGCGTGTCCTACGGCACGCGGATGGCGCAGCAGTACCTCAAGCGCTATCCCGAGGGCGTGCGCAGCGTCGTGCTCGACAGTCCGGTGCCGAACGCGCTGACGCTCGGCGGCGAGTTCGCGCGCAACCTGGAGGATTCGCTGCAGGCCCAGCTCGGGCGCTGCAGCCTCGATCCGGCGTGCGCGAAGGCCTACGGCGATCCGTACGCGAACCTTCTGCGCCTGCGCGACGCGCTGCGCGCCGAACCGCGCGAGGTGCGCTACCCCGATCCGGTCAGCTTCGAGACCGTCGAGCGGCGCCTGGACGAGATCACGCTGGCCAGCCTGGTGCGCATGTTCGCGTACGCGCCCGAGACCGCCTCGCTGATCCCGCTGTCGGTCGGCCGCGCGCTCGACGGCCAGTACGGACCGCTGATGGGACAGGTCAAGATCATGACCGACTCGCTGTCCGAGCTGGCCGGCAACGGCATGCAGCTGTCGGTGATCTGTGCCGAGGACGCCGACCGCATCGTGCCCGATCCGGCCGACGCCGGCCGTCTGCTCGGATCGACGATGACCGAGGTCATCAAGAGCCAGTGCGCGATCTGGCCGCGCGGCGAGCGCCCGGCCGACTTCAACGAACCGGCCTCGGGCGATACGCCGGTGCTGATCCTGGCCGGCGAGTTCGATCCGGTCACGCCGCCGCGCTACGGCGAGCAGATCGCCGAACACCTCGGCCGCGCACGGCTGATCGTCGCCAAGGGCCAGGGCCATTCGGTCATGGGCCGCGGCTGCCTGCCCAAGCTGGTCGGCCAGTTCATGGATCGCCTCGATCCGGCAGGCCTCGACGCGAGCTGCGCCGATGCGCTCGGACCGACCCCCCTCTTCATCGACTTCAACGGAGCGGCCCCATGATCGAGCTGAAGGATCTCCACAAGGCGTTCGGCGCGGTCAAGGCGGTCGACGGCGTCTCGTTCACCGCGCGCGACGGCGAGATCACCGGCCTGCTCGGCCCCAACGGCGCCGGCAAGACCACCACGCTGCGCATGCTCTACACGCTGATGAAGCCCGACAGCGGCCAGGTCCTGGTCGACGGCATCGACGCCGCGGCGGACCCGGCCGCGGTACGCCGCCGCCTGGGCGTGCTGCCCGATGCGCGCGGCCTCTACAAGCGGCTGACCTCGCGCGAGAACATCGACTACTTCGGCCGCCTGCACGGCATGGACGAGGCGGCGATCGCCGAGCGGCGCGAGGCGCTGATCACGGCGCTGGAGATGGCCGACATCGCCGACCGGCGCACCGAGGGCTTCTCGCAGGGCCAGCGCGTCAAGACTGCGATCGCGCGCGCGCTGATCCACGATCCGAAGAACTGCATCCTCGACGAGCCGACCAACGGCCTGGACGTGATGGCCACGCGCGCGATGCGCGACTTCCTGCGCCACCTGCGCGACGAGGGCCGCTGCGTGCTGTTCTCGAGCCACATCATGCAGGAGGTCGGCGCGCTGTGCGACCGCATCGTCGTGATCGCACGCGGCCGTGTCGTCGCCGACGCTTCGCCGGAGGCGCTGCGCGCGCAGGCCGGCACCCACAATCTCGAAGATGCCTTCGTCAAGGTCATCGGTTCCGCAGAGGGGCTCGCCGCATGAAATCGATCCTGACCGTCTTCCTCAAGGAAGTGCGCGAGAACCTGCGCGACCGCCGCACCGTGCTCAACACGCTGTTGACCGGTCCGCTGATGGCGCCGCTGATGTTCGTGCTGATCATCAACGCGGTGATCTCGCGCGAGCTCGACAAGGCCGAGAAGCCTCTGCCTGTGCCGGTCATCGGCGCCGAGCACGCGCCGAACCTGATCGAGGCGCTCAAGCAGCAGGGTGCGCAGATCAAGGATGCGCCGGCCGATCCGGAGCGCGCCGTGCGCGAGCAGGACGCCGATCTGGTGCTGAAGATTCCGGCCAGCTACGCCGAGGCCTGGCGCAACGGCGAGCCGGCCCAGGTCGAGCTGATCTTCGACCAGTCCCAGCGCGACGCCAGCGGTTCGGTCGCGCGGCTGCGCGGCATGCTCGAGAGCTACGGGCAGCGCACCGCGACGATGCGCGTCGTCGCGCGCGGCCTGTCGCCGACGCTGATGAAGCCGGTCGTCGTCGCCTCGCGCGACCAGTCCACCGCGCAGGCGCGCGGCGGCATGATGTTCTCGATGCTGCCGTACTTCTTCATCCTCGGCGCGTTCATCGGCGGCATGGCGCTGGCGATCGACACCACCGCCGGCGAGCGCGAGCGGCAGTCGCTCGAGCCGCTGTTCGCCAATCCGGTGCCGCGTTCGCGGATCCTGCTCGGCAAGCTCGGCGCGACGACCAGCTTCGCGTTCACGACGCTGGTGCTGAGCATCCTCGCGTTCTCGGTCGCCGCGCTGTTCCTGCCGACCGGCAAGCTCGGCATGAGCCTGCAGATCGGCCCGCGCTTCGCGCTGCTGACGCTGATCGTGATGCTGCCGCTGGTGTTCCTGCTGGCGTCGCTGCAGACGCTGGCGGCGGCGTTCGCGAAGAGCTACCGCGAGGCCCAGACCTATCTGTCGCTGTTGATGTTCGTGCCGATCATCCCGACGCTGATGATGTCGCTGTTCCCGTTCAAGACGCAGACCTGGATGTACGCGGTGCCGCTGGTCGGCCAGCAGGTCACGATCACGCGCCTGATGCGCGGCGATCCGGTCGCGATGAGCGAGATCGCGCTGTGCTTCGTCGCGACGGCCGCGGTGGCGTTCCTGGCCTACTGGGTCACGGCCCGGGTCTACCGCAGCGAGCGGCTGGCGATCTCGGCCTGACCGTCCGGCGGCCGGCGCGCTCGGTGCGCCGGCTGCCATCGCGGCAGGGCTCGGCTACACTGGCGCGCCCTGCGGCCCGCCTCCTCCGATGTCCCTGCCCGATTCCGCCGCGCGCGAAGCGCAGGCTCTCGCCAAGACCTGGTTCTATCCGTTCCGCCTGCCGTCCGGCCGCATCACGCCGACCTACGGCCAGGGCGAGCTCGACGCGGTCCACCACACGCGCTCGCAGATGCTCGAGGATCTGCTCGCACGCGAGTTTCCGGGCGATCGCGGCGGCTCGTCGGCGGTCGATCTGGCCTGCCATCAGGGCTGGTTCTCGGCGCAGCTCGCGCAGGGCGGCTTCGGTCGCGTCGTCGGCGTCGACGCGCGTCCCGAGCACGTCGCCGACGCGAGCCTGATCCGCGACGCGCTCGGCCTGTCGCAGATCGAGCTGCGCCTGTCCGACGTCCATGCACTCGACGCCGCCGGGCTCGGCACGCACGACCTGGTGCTGTGTTTCGGCCTGATCTATCACCTGGAGAATCCGGTCGGCGCGCTGCGCGTCGCGCGGGCGCTGACGCGTCGGCTGTGCGTGATCGAGACTCAGGTCGTGCCGGGCCTGACCGGCTGGGTCGACTACGGCAGCTACCGCTTCGTGCGTCCGCTCAAGGGCAGCTTCGGCATCATCGACGAGACCGGCGAGACGCACGGACCGGAAGCCTCGACGACCGGCATCTGCCTGGTACCGAGCGTCGAGGCGCTGTGCTGGATTCTCGAGCGGATCGGCTTCAGCCGCGTCGAGGTGCTGCCGGTGCCCGCGGACGGCTACGAGCAGCTGGTCCACCGCAAGCGCGTCATGGTCGCGGCCTGGGTCTGACCGGCGCTTCGATCCCGAGGGGCTTGGGCGCTTTGCGATCGACCGCGAGGATCGGCGGCTTAGCGCTCAGGCCGGCTTGCGACCGCACACGACGTACTGGGCGCCGATCGGCAGCCAGCCGAGCAGTCGATCGACGCGGCGCGCCCAGGCTGCGTCGATCGGCACGAAGAACAGATACTGCCTGAGCACCGGCTCGAAACCGGCCTGGCGCATCAGCGCGAGCACGCGCTTGGCGCGCAGCAGCACGGCGTCGTGATCGAACGGGCAGCGGCAGACCACGATGCGCGTCATCGGATTGAGCGGATTGTGTTCGTAGACCGCGAACAGGCCGCCCGGCTTGGTCACGCGCCAGGCATCGGCGACGAAGTCCGGCCACTGCGGCGGCGGCACGTGGTGCATCACGCAGGCGGTCGAGCAGAAGTCGAACGTATCGTCCTCGTACGGCAGGCGCCGCCCATCGTAGAGGCGATAGTCGATCTGCGGATTGAGCTCGCGCGCGGTCGCGATCGCGTCGGCCGAGATGTCGGCGCCGCGCAGCCGGCCCACGCGCGCGCGCAGGAACGGATGCAGATTGCCGATGCCGCAGCCGATGTCCAGGCAATCGGCCGTCGCGGCGCCACCCGGACGCAGGCGCTCGAGCAGTTCGACGATGCTGTCGGCCTTGCCGCGCGTGAACAGGTCCACTTCGAGCCCGGTGAACGCCAGCGCGCGCTCGATGTCCTGCTTGTACTCGTCCGGATAGGCGTCGGTCGCCCAGCGGTTGTCGGGGGCTTCGCTCATGGCGTCTCCAGCGGCAGCGTGATCGTGTCGGCACCCTTGTCGGCGAACCAGGCGACGCCTTCCTGCACCAGGTCGATCGTGATCCGGTGAGGCCCGGCCGGCGCGTCGGGCAGCATGAAACCGACGATGCGCTCCTCGCCGGGCGCCAGCGGACAGTCGAGCGGCGCGTGCAGCCAATCGTACGCGGTCGTCCGTCCCTGGGCATCGGCCAGGTGGACGCCGACGGTGATCGGATGCAGGCCGGTCGAGCCGATCGGTCTGGTCGTGTCGTTGCGGACGCGCACGCGCAGGCCGGCGGGCCCGCGATGGCCCGCAGGCCTCTCGGCCAGCGCGGCCGAGACGACACGCAGAGCACGGAACTCCGAGGCGTCCAGCGCCGCATCGAGCGGATCGGCCGGCTCGATGCAGGTCAGGTCGGCTGCGATGTTGCGGTCGTAGACCTGGATCCGGTAGCCGGCCTCGTCGATCGTGCGCACCGGCGAGCCCAGTCTGGCCTCGAGAAAGGCCAGCTGCGCGGCGTCCGCCTGCGCGGCCGCGAGCGCGAGGAACGTCGGGCCGGCGTACGCGTCGGGCCGATACCAGGAGCGGTCGACCATCGCCGGATAGGCATGCAGCAGCTGCGGCGACAGCGCGATCGGATGGACGTGCACCGCGCCGTCGGCCAGCACCGTCGTGGCGCCGGCGTTCCACCACGTCGCATAGCCCCAGGACAGGCCTTCGCGCTGCAGCGTCTGCGCCAGGTTCATCACCGGCGAGGCGCGCGTCGTCCAGAACGTCGGCCCGAACGGAATCATGCGGTACACGGAGCCGCCCGCGATCAGCACGCAGCCGGCGATCAATGCGCCGGCACCCCAGCGCGTGACGGTGCGCAGCGCGTCGTCGATCCGCCAGGCGCCGAGCATCGCGAGTATGAAGAACGCGACGCTGAAGTAGCGCAGGCTCACGCTCGAAGGCTGCGCGAGCGGGTCGAACAGCAGGAACAGCGCCAGCACCGGCAGCCAGGCTGCGAAGAACGCGATCAGCAGCGCGCGCCGCAGCGGGTCGGCATGGCGCTTCCAGTCGCGCAGCTCGAGCACCGCGACCGACGTCAGCGCGACCGCCAGCAGCGTGCGCAGCGTACGCATCAGCGGCTCCCACGGCTTGTGCTCGAATCCGCGCGAGGAGCCGCCGAGATAGTCGAACCAGCCGTTCGCGAAGATGCGTACGTGCTCGACGAAACCTGGCCAGTCGGTCAGCTGCAGGTTCGACACGGCATGATGCGTGGATACGATGCCGAGGCCGAACGCGATCCGATAGCCGAGCAGCGACACGCACCAGGCCGCGATCAGGACGATCGAGGCCGCACTCGTCGGCGACAGTCGTCTCAGCCACGAAATGCCGCTGGGCTTTCGTGCCGCGGCGAGCACGCGCTCGAACGCGTACAGCGGCAGCACCATCATGATCGCGACACGGCCCGGGTTCGCGAACGCGATGACCGCGACCAGGATGGCCAACCAGACGAGTGGCGCGTTGCGCGTCCATCCGGCGCGCGACCCGAGGCGAACGGTCCGGTCGTGCAGGATCAGCAGCGCCGCGCCGGCCAGGAATCCGGCCGGCCACCAGACATAGGTGGTCTGGCCGAACACCATGATCGTGAACTGGAACGCGAAGCCCGACGCCAGGACCGTCAGCGCGACCGCGGTAGCCGTCCAGGACACGCGTGCGAGCCGCAGCAGCCAGCCGGCCGCCGCGAGCAAGGCCAGACTGAGCACGATGCTCGCGAACGCGTGCGCGCCGAAGCCGTTCGGCCACCAGGCCAGCAGCGGCGCGATCAGCAGCGCACCGGAGGGCACCATCAGATCACCGTTGTTGCCGACCCAGCCTTCCGGCAGCACGCGGCCCTGCCGATGCATCGCCTCGGCCAGCAGGTTGAGCACCGCATCGTCGCTGCTGAAATCGGGCTTGAAGAAATGGCCGACGTACAGCAGCAGGGCGATCAGCGTGACCGCCAGGCTCAATCCGGCCGCCAGGTGCAACGCCCGGTTCCAGGCCGACGACAGGTCCGCTCGGCCGTCCGCGCACGCACGATCCCGCAGCACTGCGTCCTTCGGCGCGCTCATGGCTCGAAATCCAGTGGCGGCACCGACCGGCGCAGCTCGAGGTTGACGATCTGGAACACGGGGGGCGGCAGCTCGCCGATCGGCGCCAGGGCCGGACCGTCGCTGCGCAGCGTGATCCGCGCCGATGCGGCGGCGTGCTCCAGTCGCAGCGGAATGCTGCGCGAGAGCGTCTGGCCGGCTGCCAGCTGCAAGGTCACGATCTGCGCGCCGTCATCGTCGAGGATCGTGATGGTCTGATCGTGCGGCGCCCACAGCGCCAGATCGACATCGAGATTCCATGCCGCCTCCCAGTCGAACGAGCGCTGCGCGAGCACGCCGGCGCCGGGATCGCGCAGCGGCCGCAGGTCGTTGCGTACCAGGATCTGCGCCTCGCGCTCGGCCCAGGACGAGCGGCGCTCGCCGTGCGACATCCAGCCGTGGAAGCCCATGCCCAGCTCCGCGCTGAGCCCTGCGACGTCGGGCGCGATCCTCGGAAACGTCACGCGCACCGTACGCACGTCGATCAGGTTCGGCGAGCGGATCGTCACGACCGGCACGCCGTTCGCGTCGGGCATCGCATACGCCACGACCGAGAACGTGTCGGAGAACAGCGGCGGCGCGACGCGCCCGTTGACGGCGACCGACTGCAGGCAATCGCCGACGCACAGCTGACGCGCGCTGATCTCGAGCCGCTCGTTCGGCGCATTCGGATAGATCCGCACCGTATGCGCGAGGGCGCGATCGGTACCCTGGATGGGGTCGAGCGCGGCGAACAGCAGCGTCTGATTCGGCGAGCGGACCTCGTCGTAGAGATACAGATAATGCGTCGGCGCTTCCTGCCGACCCTCGGGCTGGATGCTGGCGACCTGCCGATCGGCGCGTGCATTGGCGACGAACCGCCAGTAGAAGGTATCGGACATCGGCGATCCGGTGATCGCGGCATCGTTCATCACGATGTGCGCCCCGGGCGCGACTGCACCGAACGCCTCCGAGCGCAGCCACCGTTCGAACGTGTTCCAGCGCTTGGCGTACTGCTTCTGCTCGAGATTGAAGCCCGCGTTGGACCAGTCGGTCACGAACGAGGCGACCGCGAGCACGATCGCCGCCGCGGCAGCCACGCGCATCGACTGATACCGGCGGAACAGCGCGACCAGCCCGAGCACGAGCAGGGCGATCCACGCGTAATACGAGAACTGGCTGTAGTGGACGGCGTGGACGCCGTGGGTGACCCATTGCTGGTAGTGGCTGGTGAGACCGAGCAGTACGTTGGGTATGAAGACCAGGACCAGCACGACCAGCGCCAGCGGTCCGAGCGGCACGGCCGGTCGGCTGTCGCCGATCAGGCGCGCCAGCACCATCGTCGCGGTGCCCACCGCCAGCATCTTGATGAACCACAGAGCCGTGACGTGCTCGCGCAGGCTGTGCAGCGTCAGCGCGACCTCGCCGTTGAAGACGGTCGCCAGCGGCGCCCCGCCGAGACTGAGCGTCACGATGGTTCGCAACGCGAGCAACGGATGGGCGATGCCGCCGATCGACGAGCCCTCGTAGCTCGACGGATGAACGAGGCGCCAGATCACCCAGCAGACCAGCCACAGCGCGATGCCGAGCGCATACGGCACGAGGTAGCGCCAGGCCGCCCGCGCGCCAGACCGGTACGCCAGCACGATCAGCGGCAGCGTGAACGCATACGCGATGAAGCCTTCCTGCAGGCCGATCAGCATCACCAGCGTACCGGCGACCGCGTAGCGCATCGCCTGCCGATCGAGTGCGACGATCAGGCCGAGCGTGCCGAGCAGCCAGGTCGCCCACGTGAACTCCCATGCGAACGGGTAGTTCACGAACAGGTTGAGATTCGCATCGTTCTGCGCCAACGCGAAGAACACCAGCGCGTAGAGCAGCGTCAGCTCGCGCATGCGCAACAGGCGTGCGAGCACGTGGCCGCCGATCAGGCAGGTCGCCAGCGTCGTTCCGAGGCGCAGGGCGTCCTGGTACAGCGGGCTGTCGAACAGGTACGGAAAGAAGTACGTGTACGACGAGGGCTTCAGCAGCCGGCCGTGCTCGACCGCGATGTCGTAGGCGATCTGCAGCCACGATCCGCTCCAGACCCATGCCGCATACCAGCGGTCGTCGGGATTGAGGTAGCGCACGTCGGCGATCGAGCCGAGGAACGCCATCGCGACCACGGCCGTGCACATCAGCACGAAGCGCAAATCGGCCCTGACGGTGGCCCCGGCCGGCGCGGTGCGCGGGCGCGACGGTGTCTGCGGATCGTGCATGATCGAAAAAACGGTCCCTTCGTCGAATGCCTCTCGCGGCATCGAGCGGCCAGCCCCCTCGTGCGCGGCGCCGATCAGGCGAGCGCCGCCTCCAGTTCCGCGCGCAGATCGGCCAGATCCTCCACACCGACCGACAGCCGGATCAGACCGTCGCTGATGCCCAGCCGCTTGCGCTGGGCCGGCGGGATCGAGGCATGCGTCATGATCGCCGGGTGATCGACCAGACTCTCGACGCCGCCGAGCGATTCGGCCAGCGCGAACAGGTGGCAGCGCTTGAGCATCTTCTGCGCCTTGCGCAGGCCACCCTTGACTTCGATCGTGACGATGCCGCCGAAGCCGTCCATCTGGCGGCGTGCCAGGCGATGCTGCGGATGGGACTTGAGCCCCGGATAGATCACGCGCTCGATCGCCGGATGCTTCTCGAGCCATTGCGCGAGCGCCAGCGCGTTCTCGCAGTGCGCGCGCATGCGCAGATGCAGCGTCTTGAGGCCGCGCATCGCCAGGAACGCGTCGAACGGGCCGGCGACCGCACCGACCGAGTTGTGCAGAAACGCCATCTGCTCGGCCAGCGCCGCGTCGTCGCCGGCCACGACGATGCCGCCGACGATGTCGGAGTGGCCGTTCAGATACTTGGTCGCCGAGTGCAGCACGAGGTGCGCGCCGTACTCGAGCGGGCGCTGCAGGATCGGCGAGCAGAACGTGTTGTCGACGACCAGGATCAGCCCGTGCTTGCGCGCGAACGCCGCGACGCGCTCCAGATCGACCAGCTTGAGCATCGGATTGGTCGGCGTCTCGGCCCAGATCATCCGCGTGTTGGGCTTGAGCGCGGCCGCCAGTGCGCGCGAGTCGGCGAGGTCGACGAAGCTGAAGTCCAGGCCGGCCGAGCGGCGGCGAACGCGCTCGAACAGGCGGTAGCTGCCGCCGTAGAGGTCGTCCATCGCGATGACGTGGCTGCCGCTGTCGAGCAGGTCGAGCACGGTCGCCGCGGCGGCGAGTCCGGATGCGAACGCATAGCCCTGCCTGCCGCTCTCCAGATCGGCCACGCAGCGCTCGTAGGCCATGCGCGTCGGGTTCTGCGTGCGCGAGTACTCGTAGCCCTTGTGGACGCCGGGGCTGTCCTGGACGTAGGTCGAGGTCGCATAGATCGGCACCATGATCGCGCCGGTGGACGGATCGGGGCTCTGGCCGGCATGGATGGCACGTGTACCGATGGCGGGACGCGGAGTCTTCATCGTCGAGAAATCCTGGTGGCCGCTGGCGCGGCGTCGAAACGGCGAGTATCGCATTCGCGGCGCGCGGGCGCCGCTGCGGACGTCGCGGACCGAGTCCGGCACCGGCGACCGCGCGCGGACGATGCCCGCCTCAGCCGTAGAGAATCAGTCCGAGCGTGACCAGCCAGCCGGCGACCGCGAGCAGCAGCCAGCGATCGCGCAGCACCAGCCGGCTCGGATTGCCGCCGGCGCCGCGCCGCAGCGCGAGCCACAGATAGCGCAGCAGGCCCAGCGCGACCCAGGGCGTCGACCAGACCAGCGGATGCGAGCCATGGCGCGCGAGCACGTCGGGGGACACCGTGTAGAGCACGTAGGCGCCGAGCGTCGCGATCGCGACGACGACGAGCGCGCGGTTCAGCGCTGCCAGACGGTAGCCGCGCGTCGCGCGCGCGGCCGGATCGACCGCCTGCGCGAGGTCGCCCTGGCGTTTGCCGAGCGCGAGCAGCAGGGCCACCAGAAAGCCGACCACGACGATCCACGGCGTCAACGGAATGTCCGGACCGACGCCGCCGCCGACGATGCGCAGCAGGAAGCCGCAGGCCAGCACGATCGCATCGAGATAGGCCACGCGCTTGAGCGCCAGCGTGTAGGCGACCTGCAGCGCGAGGTACAGCGCGATCACCACGACCAGCGGCCAGCCATCGATCGCCGCGACGATGAGACCGGCCGCGGCGGCGAGGATCGCGAACAATCGGGCCGCGCCCGGTCCGATCGCGCCGCGCGCGAGAGGACGCCGGCACTTCTCCGGATGGCGCCGGTCGCGCTCGACGTCGACCAGGTCGTTGCCGGCGTAGACGGCCGACGAGGCGAAGCAGAACGCCAGCACCGCGATCAGCGCGCCGCGCACTGCGACCGGATCGAACGCCGCATGCGCGAAGATCAGCGGCAGCAGCACGAAGCCGTTCTTGATCCACTGCTCGGGCCGCGCCAGCTCGAGCAGTGCGCGCGCGACCTGCCTCGGGCGGGCTCCGGCGCGCGCGTCGACGCTCATCGGCGGCGCTTCAGCGCGCGGGCGCCGGGGCGGATGCCGGCGGCGGCGCGGCGCCGGTCGCCGGCTGGCCGATCACGACCGCCGGCGCAGCACCGGCGGCGGTCGTGGCGGCCTGCGCCGCCTCGGCGGCCGCTGCCGGCGGCGGCTCGTGCAGCACGAACGTGCCGAGCGCGTCCTTGCCGGTGCTCGTGTCATAGGCGTACGCGCGCAGCTTCGCCGGTTCGCCGTCGGCCAGCCGCGGAATCGGCAGGCGGAAGCGCGGCTGATCGATGCGATAGGTCGCGGTCGTCTGCTTCTTGCCGGTGGCATCGACCCAGTCGACGACGATCTCGCCGTCGAAGCGCTGCATCGGCAGCGAGATCAGCAGATCGCGGCTCCAGCGGTCGTCGCTGCGCGCGATCTGCAGCGGATCGCGCGGCAGCTCCATGACCAGCGCCGGATCGCCGAGCAGGTTGTACATCTCGACCAGGATCCGGCTGTTGATGCTGTTCTTGGCCTTGACGATGCCTTCGCCGATGGTCTGGCCGGGCTCGAGCATCTCGGTCATCAGCGCCTTGCTGAAGGCGGCCGACGGCGTATTGCGCCAGGACGCCGCGAACACCGCGACCGCGCCGCGGTCGGCCTCGCGCAGGAAGCGCTCGCCGATCGAGTCCTCGCTCGGATTGTCGAACGGCGCCGAATAGCAGGTCATCGACAGGATCACCGGCAGGCGCCCGCCGTTGGTCAGGCCCGAGACGTCGTCGAGCGTGAACAGGTCGTGGTTCTTGCGCACGTCCGGCGCGCCGGTGCGCCAGATGTAGCGGCCGCCGTGACCGATGAAGTGCACCAGCAGCTGTCCGTCGTTGAGGCCGTCGCGAATCGCCGACTGGTGCGCGACGTTGTGCTCCTCTTCCTTGTGCGCGTAGATGCGCGAGGTCGCGAAACCCAGCTCGTCGAGCTCGTCGGCGAGCTGGTCGGACAGCGTGTGGAAGTACGTGCTGTCGTCGGTGATCATCATCGCCTCGCGGCGCCAGCGTCCGATCGGCGGATCGGTCATGTAGCGGATCGTCTTGTTGACGATCGCGGTGACCTCCTCGGGCTTGACGACCGGGAAGCGGCCGACCGCGAGCACCGGCTTCCATTCCTCCTCGCCCTTGGGCAGCTTCTCGCGACCGACCGTGACGAAGCCGTTGTCGCTGGCCGACTGGCCCTCCGGCGACGGGAACTGCCAGGTCGGAATCAGATTGCTGTCGGCCAGCTTTTCGGTGCGGTTCGGATTGGCCGTGCTCGCGATGCCGCCGAACTGGTTCGGGTACAGCAGCTCCAGGTTCGTCCACTTCGCGTAGCGGCCGTCGTCGTAGGTGTCGTGACGGATGTCGAAGCTCGCCTTGCCGACCAGCAGCAGGAAGCGCGGCCGCGGCTCGGGCCATTCGTTCCAGGCGGCATCGACGAGCCGGCGGATCGCCTGCGGATGGCTGATGCCGCCGTTGAACTGGTCGTAGGCCTCCTGTGGATCGATCATCGCGACCTTCAGGCCGCGCTGGCGATGGAATTCGGCCAGCGGACGCACCGCGTCCATCAGCGTCGCATGGCTGACGATCAGATAGTCGTAGCCCTCGCCCGGATTGCGCCAGTCGGTCGCATCGGCCGCCGCGCGCACCGCCACCGGCGCGGCGAGCTGGCCGTCCAGTGCGGGGTACTGGTCGACGCCGGCCGGCGCCGCCGCGAACCGGTACGCGCCGTCGGCCGCCAGGCCCGGCCGGCGCACGCCGTCGTCGCCGAACAGCACCGGCGCGCCGGTGCCGGCGAAGCGCAGCGCCTGGTCGCCGTGCTGGCCGTCGCGGACCGACAGCGCGAACACGCCGGCGTCCAGATCGCCGGCGATCGGGTAGCGCAGCTCGGCCCAGTTGAACATCACCACGTCGACGATGTCGTTCTGCGGCTGCCACGGCACCGGGCGCTTCGGAATGCGCATCTCCAGCGTGTTGCCGCGCGCCTTCAGCAGGCCCAGCGGCACGCTGAGGTCCTTGCGTACCTCGTCGCGCGAATTCCAGTCCAGCGTCGTCAGCAGCCGGCCGTTGACGCGCAGCTCGACCTGATGATCGGCCGGCTTGCTGGCCTTCTGGTTCATCGGCGCGAACAGCGAGGACAGGCCGCGGAAGTTCAGCGTCATCGCGACGTCCGGACCGCGTCCGGCGAGGTCCGGCAGATCGAAGTCGGCCTTGAACGGTTCGGGATCGACGTGGGTCAGCTTGGCCCACTGCCAGACGTCGGGCTCCTGCCACGGCTTCTGCTGCGAGGGGTCGAGCCGGATCATCAGATTGTCCTGCTCGAGGTGCAGCGTGCGCTGCAGGCCGGCGGTCGCGCCGTTCTGCGCCGCCGGTGCCGCGTCGACGATGCGCTGGTGCGGACCCGGCGCCGCGCCGAGCAGATAGACGTTGTGGATGCTGTAGGCGTCGTTCCAGCTTTCCGGACCGTGCAGCTGATGGCCGACCCACTCGATCCGCGCGCCCGCGCCGAAGCGGCCGTCGACCGCGCCGACCACGCGGATCGGCACCTCGCCGTCACGATGCATCAGCACCAGATCGTCGGCGGCGCAGTCGGCCAGCCCGGGCTGGGCGGCGACCAGGGCCGCGTGATCGAGCGCGTAGACGCCCGACTGCATGATCTCGATGTGGGCGCGCCCCGAACAGGCCAGGGCGGCGGCCGGCGAGGCCAGGCACGAGAGCGCGAGCAGACGGAGGCCGAGACGGCGGACGGAACTGGAATGGCGCATGGAGACGACCGCTTGGTGCCGCGTGGCGGCAATGGAAACGACTCGCAGCAGACCGGCGCTCATCCGGAGCGTCGGCATGCGCGAAGATGTCGGCCCGGCAGGGACCGTCACGACGGCCGTGAACCCGCTTCGCCGTCAGCGGCCGGTGGGCCCGGCCGACCGCCAAGGCTACCGGCCGTCGCGCGATGCGGCAACCGCCGTACCGGTGTCGCGGCCGGGCCGCCGAGGCATGACCGCGCGGCGCGGCCGGGGTTCCCCTCGTCGGCAGCGCCCGAGGGCCGCCGGTGCGTCAGTAGCGCGGTATCGACGGATCGATCTCGCGCGACCAGGCGTCGATGCCGCCGGTGACGTTGTACAGATCGCGAAAGCCATGCTCGCGGAAGTACTCGGCGGCCTGGCGGCTGGAGTTGCCGTGGTGGCACAGGAACGCGAGCGGCGTGTCCTTGTCGAGGCCGATCAGGCGCGCGTGCGAGTCGGCGTCGAGCACTTCGGCCGCGGCGAACGGCGCGGCGGCGCGGTCGGCGGCCGGGCGCACGTCGATCACCGTGACGTCGCCGGCGGCCAGACGCTCGCGCAACGCGCGCACGTCCAGGTCGCGCACGCCCTTGGGCGCCAGCGGCAGCTGGATCGACAGGCCGCTGCCGTGCTCGGTCTCGACCCAGTCGATGCGCGCGCCGCGCGCGCGCTGCGCGCTGGCGACGTCGAACCGGACCTCCAGTCCGTTGACCTCGACCGCGATGTCGGCGCTGCCGGCCTCGCGGAACTGGAACTGCGGCTGGAAGCGGCCGTCGATCGCCAGGAACAGCTTGGCGTCGCCGACGTCGGCCATCGCCTCGCGGATCGCGGCGACCGCACGGTCGGATATCGCCAGATCGGGCGGCGAGCGGTCCGGCTCGGGCCGGCCGAACAGTCGATGCAGCTCGCCGCTGTCGTACAGGCTCTGGATGATGTCCGAGCCGCCGACCAGCTCGCCGTTGACGTAGAGCTGCGGAATCGTCGGCCAGTTGCCGTATTCCTTGATGCCCTGGCGGATCGCCTCGTCCTCGAGCACGTCGACGCCGAGGTAGTCCTCGAGCACCTCGTCGAGCCGCTCGACGGCGGCGGCCGAGAAGCCGCAACGCGGCGCCTCGCGCGTGCCCTTCATGAAGAGAATCACCGGGTGGGCGGCCAGCAGGGCCTCGATACGGGTACGGACGGCGGACATCGGCGTGGATCCTGGACGGGAGCGGGAGCCGGCGGATGATACGGCAGCGAACCGTGCGTTCCGGCTTGGTTTGGGACGTATGCTTGGCCCATAATCGTTTCAAGGGCTTAGCGAGCCCCAGAACGGGTGGGGCAGGCCCGCCGCCGGTCACCGGGAATGATCGACGGACGCGCACGCAGCGTGCGCGGCATGCGTCGTCTCCACGGCATCGGCCGACGAGAGCCTCGAGGGGGCGTTCGTTTCCGGAACACGTATCGCAGTCATATCGAGAGGGAACCCATGAAACAGCGTCTCGTGTCACCGTTGTCCCGGCTGGCGCTCGGAGGCCTGTTCGCCGCCGCGACCGTCGCCGCCCAGCCTCCGGCCGAGGCCCCCGCCACGGGCTCGGCGACGATTCCGCTGACCTACGTCGGCACCAACGCGCGCGTGTCGCTCGGCATCGACGACGACGGCGACGTGCTCGGCGAGGTGCTCGGCATCTTCGGCAAGAAGGACGACTCGGCCTGGGCCGGCCAGCTCTGGCTCGGCGACGGCGGAGCCGGCGGCGTGCAGCTCGGCTATCACTGGCTGTACGGCGCGACGCGCGAGGACGGCATCGTCGACGGCAAGGGCGTGCTCAAGCTGTTCGTGGCCGGCGACCAGAACCGCTGGAAGGACCGCAAGGTCAGCATCGGTCTCGGCCTGGAGAAAGAGCACTTCTTCATCGACGGCTACATCAGCCACGCGGTCACCGACGAGCGCCTGGTCAACACGACCACCGACGTCGTCGAGAACATCATCCGCGGCAGCGACGGCAACGGCAGCTACTCGCAGATCGAGACGGTCGAGACGATCACGCGCTTCTTCGACCGGCCCTACGACAACGGCATCGGCGCCCGCTTCGGCCGCTACTTCGAACAGCCGCTGCTGCGGCTGCGCGGCGGCCTCGACTACGAGCGCGGCAAGCACGATTCGGATCAGCAGACCGTCTCGATCGGCCTGGACAAGTACTTCCGCAACAGCGGCTTCAGCCTGTCGCTGGACGGCGAGTACCTGCGCAAGGACGGCAAGTTCGAGCGCGACCGCGACGACACGCGCGGCTGGCTGATGCTGCGCTACGCGTTCGGCGGGCAGAGCTTCCGTCCGGTCGAGCCGTTCCGCGAGGTCGAGGTCCGGCGCGAGGTGGCCGACGCGGCACCGCCCGCCGAGCCGCAGCTGATCCGCAACGAGGTGCGTCTGGACGGCGACGCGTTCTTCGATTTCGACGCCTCGACGCTGCGCCCCGATGCGGTCGCCGCGCTCGACGCGCTGCTGGCCAAGCTCGGGTCGGACCAGCGCGTCAGCCGCATCGCCGTGGTCGGCCATACCGACTCGATCGGCAGCGAGGCCTACAACCAGCGCCTGTCCGAGCGCCGCGCCGCCAGCGCGCGCGACTATCTGGCCGGGCACGGGATCCCGGCCGACCAGATCGACGCGCGCGGCGAGGGCGAGCTCAACCCGAGCTTTCCGAACGACACGCCCGAGAACCGCCAGAAGAACCGCCGCGTCGACGTCGAGTTCCTGACGATCGAGGAGACCGCCGCGCCGGCGCCCGCGGCCGAGCCGCGCAGCGTCGTCGAATGGGTCCGCGAGCCGGTCAAGGCCTCGCCGGCCTGGATCGACCGAGCGCTGCGCAATCCGGCCGAGCACAAGCGCACCGTCGACGTGTACCGTTACGAGGAGTCGAGCACGACGACGACGCTCGGCCCGAAGGTCTACGATCCGCGGCCGCCGCTCGCGCAGGACGACAGCGCGCAGGTCGCGCAGAACTCGAGCAACAACCGGATCGAGGTGCTCGCCAACGATTCGAGCCCGGACGGCCACCCGCTGACGATCACCGCGGTGTCGGCACCGGCGCACGGCAGCGCGGCGATCTCGGGCAGTGCGATCAGCTACACGCCGACGGCCGGCTATCTCGGCGCCGACAGCTTCACGTACACGATCAGTGACGGCCACGGCGGCGTCGACACCGCGACCGTCAGCATCACGGTCGGCTCGGGCGGCGGCGACGGCGCGCCGATCACGACGACGTTCCGCGTCGGCGCGTTCAAGCGCGGCGAGGTCGTCATCGACGTGCTCTCGCACGTGGTCTCGCCGGGCGGCTACGCGATGTCGATCACCGACGTGCAGCACACCGGCCCCGGCCACGGCGAGGTGTCGATCCTCTCCGACGGCCGCGTGCTGTACCGCGCGATCGCCGGCTACGTCGGCCTGGACTGGTTCGACTACACGGTGACCGACTCGCGCGGCATCTCCTCGACCGGCCGAGTCGAGGTCATGGTCACGCAGTTCCCGTGGGAGCCCTGATCGGGCGAAGGCAGCACCACCGAAGACATGAAAAAGCCCGCGGCTCGCGCCGCGGGTTTTTTTCATGTCAGCCCGACGCCCGTACCGCTTTCTCGCCGGACGAGTGCGAAGCCCGCTGCAGCGCATTGGAGTCGGACACGCTCAAGCCGTGCCGGTGTTTTCCGAGCATTGAGCCGGCGTGACGGCATCGGGCGGTGCCAGGCGATCGCCCTCGCAGGACGCGATGCAAGGGTCGGAGTTCCCGGTTGCGTGCTCATCGGCGCTTCAATGTCGCGTAGCCGGCCATGGCGGCTGCAGACATCAGGAGGCAATACGCGACCAGCGGCCAGGTGGTGGCGCCGTCGAGCGCCAGGACCGACAACGTGCCCAGCCCGCTGACGATCACACTCTGGATCGCGTAGTACAGGGCGACGGCAGTACCGGCCGCATCGGCGAAATCGCCGAGCGCCCCATTGGCGGTGACCGCGACCACGAGAACGATGCCGACGGCGATCAGCCACATCGGCATCAGGAAGCCGACGAAGCCGGCCCTCGTCACGACGCCAAGCACGCCCAGGACGACGGCACCGCCGGCCATGACGCACACGCCCCGAACGAACGAGCCTCCGATTCCCCACGTCCTCACCATCATTCTGACGAAACGCGTGGTGAGGATCATCACCAGCGCGACCGAGGCGAAGGCCAGACTGAAGGACATCGGCCTCCATCCGGCTCCCTCGATCAACACCCTGGAAGCGATGGAAAAGAAGACGAAGAAGCTCCCCATCGCTGCCGCGAAGCCGATCGTGTAGACCCAGAAAGCCCGGCTGCCCAGGATCAACGACACGGACGTGCCGTGCCGTCCCGAACACGCCGGGCGCGTTTCATGCCATCCCAGCCATGCGCGAACGAGAGCGACGACCGCCATCACGCCGAGCAGCGCGAAAATGGCTCTCCAGCCCCACAGCAGCGCGACCGTTGCGCCCAGTATCGGACCCAGAGCCGGCACGAAGGCCAGGATCGAACCGAACAGGCCGTAGATCGTGGTGCTCTGCGGGCTGTCGGCGAAGACGTCGCGCACGGTGGCGAACGTGCCGACGAGCGCCGCCGACGCGCCCAGGGCCTGAAGAATCCGAAGAACGAGGAACTCGCCTCCGGCGCTCGCCGCCGCCAGCAGGAAAGAGGCGACGGCAAAGATCGCGGCACCGCCCAGTACCACGGGACGCCGGCCGATCCGGTCCGAGACAGGCCCGAACACGATCTGCCCCAGTCCCAGGATCAGGACATAGGCACTCAGCGTCCATTGGATCAGAGACGCTGAGGTGGCTAGCTCGGCCGGCATCTGCGGAACGACCGGCAGGTAGACATCCATCGCCAGCGAAGCGAGAAGATCGAAAGGAACCATCAACACCAAGGTCGACGGCACAGAGTACGCCCAGGCACGGGCCGTTTTCTTGGACATGGCGAAGCATCCGCTCAGAATGAAATCCGGCGGCGATCGGCCTGTTCGGCTCGAAATCGAAGAGAGACCGCCGCAACAACTCAGGTCACGAAGTCGTTGCGGCCCGGCGGTCCGTGGACGGACCTGCTCCCATGTCGGTGTCCTTGAAAATTGCGTCGATGGGCAAAGTCTATCCGGTTCTTCGCACGCGCCCGCACGGACCCCAACGAGACGACGGCGTCGCCGGCGCGCCGGACGGGTCCGGCCGCATCAGAGTCGATGCCGGCCACATGCTGGCCGGCCGTCGCCGGCCGATGCTACAGGCCGGTTCGCCGGCAGACCTACGCCGTCCGCGCCATCACCCGCCGCATCCGTTCACGGTTTCTCGTCGCGCGCACTCCCGTGCGGCACCTGAGCGATCGAACGCCGAAGACAGAAGGATGCCCGACCTGGGACGCATGGAAGATGGCGCATCGCCGGGTCAGCACCACGACCGCGGCATTTGCCGTGGCGGTGACCGATCAGGCGGCGAGCGCGCTTCGCGCCGCCGGCAGCAGCGTTTCGAGCCAGCGCGCGTACTGCGCCGCGGACGGATGCAGCGCGTCCTCGACCAGCAGGTCCGGCGCAGCGCCGGCCCGGCGCGATGCGGCCGTGACGTCGACGTAGACGACGCCGGCGCGTGCGGCGATCTCGCCGGCTGCGCGGTTGAACGTGTCGATCGCGGCGGCGATGCGCGCCGGATCGTGCCCGTTGACGCGCGCGAACGGCGTCACGCCCCAGTCCGGGATCGAGACCGCCAGCACGCGCGCCGGGCGCCCGCCGGCGAACGCCAGCGCACGCTGCAGCAGCGCGTCGAACTCGTCGCGAAAGTTGAAGATGTCGCGGCCGCGGTACTGGTTGTTGACGCCGATCAGCAGGCTGACCAGGTCGTACGGCGGCTGCAGCGATTCGCGCTCGATCGCGGCGGCCAGCTCGTCGGTGGTCCAGCCGGTGACGGCGAGGATCTGCGGCTCGCCGAGCGGCACGCCTTCCATGCGCAGCCGCGCGGCCAACGCCACCGGCCAGCGCCCGTCCGGCGCGACGCCTTCACCGATCGTGTACGAGTCGCCGAGTGCCAGATAGCGCAGCATCGGACGCTCAGGCGACATGGCGCTGCGCGTGACCGCGAGACGCGATCGCCTGCAGCGTGCGCTCGATGCGCCCGAACACGTCCTCGATCACCGCCGGCTCCGGCAACAGCGTCACGCGGAAGTGCGTGCGGTACGGCACGTTGAAGCTCGAGCCCGGCACCAGCAGCACCTGCTCGCGCTCGAGCAGTTCGAGCGCGAACGCCTCGTCGTCGAAGCCCGGCAGGCGATCCGGATCGACGCCCGGAAACGCATACAGCGCCGCGCGCGGCGCGACCATTCGCAGGAACTCGCTGGCGGCGACGCGGCGGCACAGCGCGGCGCGCGCCTCGTGCAGGCGGCCGCCCGGCGCGGTCAGGCCGGCGATCGCGCTCGGACCCTCCAGCGCCGGCTTGATCGCCCACTGCGCCGGCACGTTCGCGCACAGCCGCATCGAGGCCAGCAGATCCAGCGCCATCAGCAGATCGCGCACGCGCTTTTCGGCACCGCTGACGGTCATCCAGCCGACGCGGTAGCCGCAGGCCAGATGGACCTTCGACAGCCCGCCGTAGCTGATGCACGGCACGTCGCCGGCCAGCGGCGCGAGCGGCTCGAAGCGCGCGTCGTCGTAGAGCACGCTGTCGTAGATCTCGTCGGACAGCAGGATCAGGCCGTGGCGCGCCGCCAGGGCGAGGATCGCCTCGAGGATCGGTCGCGGATAGACCGCGCCGGTCGGGTTGTTCGGATTGATCAGCACGATCGCGCGCGTGCGCGGCGTGATCAGCGCGGCCATCTGCTCGGGGTCCGGCAGATGGCCCGCCTCGGCCGGGCACGGGTAGTGGACCGGCGTGCCGCCGTTGAGAAACGTCGCGGCGGTCCACAGCGGATAGTCCGGCGCCGGGACCAGCACCTCGTCGCCCGGATCGACGATCGCGCGGATGCTGAGGTCGATCAGTTCGCTGACGCCGTTGCCGAGGAAGACGCGCTCGGCGTCGGCATGGCGCGAGCCCTGCGCGCGCTGCGTCGCCGCGATCGCCTCGCGCGCGGCCATCAGGCCCTGCTGGTGGCCGTAGGCCTCGCTGGCCGGCAGCGCGTCGGCGATCGCCTGGCGCAGATGAGCCGGGACACGGAAGCCGAACAGGCCCGGGTTGCCGATATTCAGGCGCGTGATCGAATGCCCGGCGGCCTCGAGCTCGCGCGCCCGACGGCTCAACGGGCCGCGGATGTCGTAGCGGACCTCAGCGAGGCGGGAGCTGGTGGCGATCGGGCGTTCCATGGGGCCGGGCTGCGTATGACGCGCTGCGTGCGCGAAAGGACGGTCATGCTAGCCGATACGCGGTCGCGTACAAGGCCCGCCGGCGGCGCGCCCGCGTGCGGTCCGGTGTCCGCCATCGTGCGGCCACGATCGCCCGCCGGGATGCCGCGGCCACCCGGCCGACCACAGCCGCGGCGGCGTGCCGCCGGCGCACACGTCGCGAGGCATGGCCTAGAATGCCGCCGATGCAGCTTCCCGCCGACCTGGAACATCGTCTCGCGCAGATCGGCTGGCGCAGCTCGGCGCTGCCGGACGATGCGCCGGCCGGCGCGTTTCCGGCCCGCGTCAGCGCGCAGCATCGCGCCGGCTACGAACTCGACGACGGCGAGCGCATCTTCAACGCACAGCCGGCGCCGCGCTTTCTGAAGGCCTCGTTCGATCCGCTCGAGCGGCCGGCGGTCGGCGATTTCGTGCTGGTCGTGCCCGGCACGCCGCCGCAGATCGAACGCGTGCTGCCGCGCCACGGCGTGCTCAGCCGTGCCGCGGCCGGCGAGCGCCATCAGCGGCAGATCATCGCGACCAACGTCGATCACGTCTTCGTCGTGACCGGACTCGACGGCGACTTCAATCCGGCGCGGATCGAGCGCTACCTGCTGCTGGTCGCCGAGAGCGGCGCGCAGCCGGTCGTCGTGCTGACCAAGGCCGACCAGGCCGAAGCGGCCGAGGCCGCGGTCGCCGAGCTGCGCCAGCGCCTGCCCGATCCGGTCGCGATCGTGGCCGTCAACGCGAAGTCGCCCGAGTCGGTGGCGCCTCTGCTGGCCTGGCTGCGGCCCGGCGACAGCGCGGTGCTGGTCGGCTCGTCCGGCGCCGGCAAGTCGACGCTGACCAATACGCTGCTCGGCGAGGCGCGGCAGGCGACCGGCGCGGTCCGCCGCAGCGACAGTCGCGGCCGCCACACCACGACGCATCGCGCGCTGCTGCGCCTGCCCTCGGGCGGCTGCCTGATCGACACGCCGGGCATGCGCGAGATCAAGCTGACCGGCGAGGAGACGCTCGACGCCGGCCAGTTCGCGGACATCGAGGCGCTCGCGCAGTCGTGCCGGTTCGGCGACTGCGCGCATGCGACCGAGCCGGGCTGCGCGGTGCGCGCCGCGCTCGCCGACGGCCGGCTCGATCCGGCGCGCTGGCACAACTACGCCAAGCTGCGCGACGAACTCGCCGCCGCCGCCGACACGCTCGAGGCGCAGCTGCGCCGCAAGAGCGAGGCGCGCGTGCTGACCAAGGCGCTGGGCCGGCGGCTCAACGAGAAGTACGGCCCGCGCTGAGCGGGGCTCCAATCCGACGCGGCGGCCCGGCCACGCGTTCTCCGGGGCATCGGCGGGCCGGTCCGCGCCGCGCTTCAGCGCCTCGATCGCCGCGGCACGGGTGCGCCGTCGATGCGACACCCGGCCTGCGCCGGCGCGCTGCCGGTCGACGGTCCGCGGCCGGGACGAGCGGCGAGTGCAGTCGAGGCCCGGGGCGCCGCGAGGGCCGGGGCACCGACCTACGCTCCGTGCGAGAGACTGCGGTGGCGTCGCTCCGCGCGCGCCGCCGAAGGCGATCGCCGCCCGGCATCCGGTCAGTCGACCGTGTCGAAGCCGTCGGCGAAGATCGTCTCGGTCACGATCGGCGTCAGCATGAAGCTGCCGATGCTGTTGTCGGCCAGACGGCCGGTGCCGACGATCACGCCGTGGGCGTTGATCGCGACCGCATTGGAAAAGCGCGTGAAGCCGCCGGTGTCGTCGACGTGCTGGTAGAGGTCGTAGCTGACGCCGTCGACGTGGACCCAGGCACGCTGGCCCGGCACGATGCCGTTCGCGGTGCCGATGCCGGCGGTACCGACGATGACGCCGGCCGCATTGATCGCGATCGCGCCGCCGTTGGGCTGGTCGAGCGTCGCGCCGGGAATCTCGGTGTAGGTGCCGTCGGCGGCGAAGAGGATCGGGACCAGCACCGGCTCGGCGCCGACGCCGAGGCCGACCGCGATGCCGGCATCGTTGACGGCCGTGGCGATGCTCGCGAATTCCTCGGTCATCGCGCTCATCGACGAGACCTGCGGCACGCCGACCTGGCCGACCACCGCATGCACGCTCGAACTGTGCACGTTCCAGTGACCGACCAGCTTGCCGGCATTGTTGAGGCCGTTCCAGCGCGCCTGCTGGTCGGGCATCGTCTCGTCCTGCAGTCCGTAGTCGACCAGGCCGTCTTCGGCGGTCCAGACGAACGCACGGCTCGGCGCGCCGGTGCCGAATCCGCCCTTGCCGCCGGCGACGACGCCGGCGTCGTTGATGTCGTTGGGCGTCGCCGCCTCGCCGGCGGCCTGGCTAATAACCGTGTACGGACCCGGATCGGCCGCGTTCCAGAGCAGGGCGGCGACGCCGCTCGAGAAATCGGTCGCGGTGCCGACGATCTGGCCGGCATTGTTGATCGCGGTGGCGATGCCGTCGATGTCGATGCCGGCCGGCACGTCCAGCCGATGCACGCCGTCCTCGTCCCATAGCGCGGCCACGCGCACGAAGTCGGCATTCTGATAGTGGCCGACGATCTGGCCGGCATCGTTGATGTCGGTGACGGTCACGTTGGAGCCGTCGGCCGGCGTCTCGAGCACGGTCAGGTGGTACTGCGGCGGTGCCGCGACGGCGCTGCCGAGAGCGCCGGCCAGGGCCAGCGCGAGCGCCGCGCGCAGCGGACGGGCCGAAGCCGGGGCGGAACGCCGGGAGGGAGTCGCAGTCATGTCGGGCACCTTCGATCGCGAAGAACGGGCGGCCGCGGCGCCGTCGGGCGCAGGCCGGGGGTCGGCTCGACGATCCCGCCAATCGGCCGAGCGCGCATGTAAAAAGCCTGTATCGGCGGTGTATCGGCGGCATATCCGGCGATCGGACCGATTCGCGGATGCTTCACGGCAGCGCAGCCAGTCCCTCCGGCAGCGCCCGCTCGCCGGCCAGACGCTGCGCACGCGCCTGCGCCGCGGCGGCCGATGCGGCCTGGCCGAGCGCGCGATAGACCGCCGCTTCGCTCCAGGCCGCGCGCAGGTCGCGGTCGGCCCAGGGTGCGATGCGTCCGTTGACCGCGACGGCTTCCTCGACGCGCCCGGACGCGAGCAGCTGGTCGACGTAGGGTTGTCCGACCGCGACCAGTTCCTCCGGGATCGCGCGCCGCGCCGCACGGTCCATCGCCTCGGCATAGTGATCGAGCGCCTCGTCGACGCGCGCTTCGGCGGCGGCCTGGCCGGCCTGCGCGAGCGCGGCGTAGACGCGGTCGGACTGGTTCGGGTCGGCCTCGCTCCACGCGCGCAGCCGCATCACCTCGGCCCGCGCGTCGTCGGTGCGGCCGATGCCCTGCAGACCGCGGATCCGCGTCGACCAGGTCCAGGCGTAGTCGAGGCGGTTGCGCAGCTCCAGGGCCGGCCTCAGCGCGGCGCTCGCCAGCTCCTCGGCCTTGGCCGGCCGGCCACGCGCGAGCGCGATCCGTGCCGCCAGACTGGTCGCCTGCAGCCGCAGCGGCGCGTCCTCGACCGGGTCGGCGCCGTCGAAGATCCGCGCGATCAGCGTGTCGGCCTCGTCGAGGCGGCCATTGGCGGCCAGCGCGCCGGCACGCGACAGCGTCAGCTCCCAGCGCTGGCGCCGGTTGCCGGCGTGCGACTCGAGCGGACCGAAGCGCTCGCTGAGCGCCAGCGCCTGGGCCGGCTCGAGCAGCAGCAGGTGCACGTCGACCATCGCCGCCATCGTCGCCGCCAGCGCATCCTCGGCGGCCAGCGTCTCGAAGCGCTCGCTGGCGCTGCGCAGCAGCGGCAGTGCGGCGGCCGGCTGGCCGCGCTGCACCGCGTTGAGGCCGAGGTTCAGATCGACCGCGGCGACGCCGAACGCATCGCCGCGCAGCTCGTGCAGGGTCCGCGCGCGGCCGTAGCTGATCGCCGCGGCCTCCAGCTGCATGCGCTGGCTGGCGACGCCGCCGATGCCGATGTAGGCGCGCGCGAGCACGCCCGGCTCGTCGGCGCGCTCGACCAGGCGGATCGATTCGGCGTAGGCCGCATCGGCCTCGTCGATGCGGCCGAGCCGGAACGACGCCGCGCCGAGCGTATTCAGCGCCCGCGCGCGAAGCACCGGCGCGGTGTCGGCCGGCAGACGCGCGAGCAGCGCCTCGGCCTGCTGCCGGCAGGCCTCGTACGCGCCCGAGAAGAACTCGATCGAGGCCTGGCTCAGCGCGATCTCAGGACTGGCCCGCAGCGCCGGCGCGGCCTCGGCGATCAACGTGCGCGCGACGTCGACCTGGCCGGCCAGCACGGCCGCGTTGACGCGACGCTGCAAGGTCTCCTGCGCGAGCGAGGCATCGCCGGAGGCGTCGATCGGCGGCGTGCGGCCGAGCTTGATCAGCAGCTCGTCGGCGGCACCGCGTGCGGCCTTGACCGCGTCGTCGGCGCGCGTCTCGACGACCACGCTGCGCGTAGCGTCGTCGGCCTCGACGCGGACCACCCAGCCCTCCCCGATCCGTCGCGCCGAGGGCCGGATCAGCCAGTGCGCCAGATCGTGGCGGGCGCCGATGCCGGCCTCGCCGCCGTGCGCCTCGAGCAGCGCGACCACGGTCTCGCTCGGGGCGGCCGCCAGGCCGCCGCGCTGCAGATGGCTGGAGATCAGATCGAGCAGGCCCAGGCGCAGCCAGCGCCAGTCCTCGGGCGCCTCGACCGCCGCCGGCAGGACCAGGGCCGCCAGCGGCGCCGCCGGCGCCGGCTCGACGGCCAGGCGGCTGCGCCAGATCGCCAGGCCACCGATCAGCACCGCCGCCAGCGCGAGCGACGCAGCGAACGCGACGAGCCAGCGCGGACGCGATCGCGGCGCCGCGGCGGGCGCGACCGGATCGACCGGCGCTGCGGAGACGGCCGGATCGCGCTCGCCTTCGAACGTGCCGTCCATGACCCAGCGGTAGCCGAGCCGCGGCACCGTGCGGATCACGCGCTGGTCGTTGCCGGTGTCGCCGAGCAGGCGGCGCAGCCGCATCACCGCATGATTGAGCGAAACCTCGCTGACGTCGACGCGACCCCAGACGGCCGCCGCCAGCTCGTCGCGGCCGACCGGGCGGTCGCGGTGCCGGATCAGATGGATCAGACAGTCGATCGTGCTCAGCGGCAGGTTGACGCGACGCTCGTCCTCGAACAGCTCGCGCGCCTGCGCGTCCAGTCGGAAGCGGCCGAATCGGTAAAGCGAAGATGCCATGCCGACAGGTTAGCAGGCCGCCGCCGCGCGCCTGCGGCGGCGGAGCCCCGGCTCGGCGCCGGTCCGCGACCGCCCTCATCGGCGATCGCGGACCGCGACGCCGGCGCGCACGATCCGTCTCGCGCCGGCGCAACGCGCCGGTATCCGGCGTCGTTCGATCAGGGCTCGAAGCCGTCCTGGAACAGCCGATCCTTCGGATCGACGACCACCGGCTGCAGCTCGAACGCGCCGATGTCGACGCCGCCGCCGTACGCGCGCACGAAGACGCCGCCGCGCTGATCGCTGGTCAGGCCGGTCGCATTGGTGCCGGCGTCGATCGCCGGGCTGCCCTCGCTCAGCGCATGCGTCGGCGTCGGTCCGCCGTTGTCGGCGAGCGGCTGCAGCTGCGGGTCGAGCGTGATCGTGTCGGCCGGCATCTGCGCCGGCGCGCCGCCGGCATTGTCGATCAGGTTGTGCGAGCCGGCGATCGCCTTCGGGAACACCCAGACCTGGTTGGCCTGGCCGCCGGTCGAGTTGGCCGAGACGATCGTGCTGCTCAGCTCGACCGTCTCGGTGTAGGAGTCGCTGCTGATGCCGGCGCCGCGGCGCGTGGCTTCGTTGAACGCGACCGTGCTGTTGGAGAAGCGCACGCGTCCGCCGCTGACCATGACGCCGCCGCCCTCGCGGCCGCCGTTGCCGGAGATCGTGCTGTTGACGATCGTCGAGTCGGCCGGTGCGTACTCCATGTAGAGCAGGGCCAGGCCGCCGCCGTCGGCACCGGCCGTGTTGCCGGTGACGCTGCTGGCGGTCAGCTGGACCGTGCCGCCGAACGACAGGATGCCGCCGCCGCCCTCGTCGGTGCCGCCCTCGTTGCCGGCGCTGTTGCCGACGACGCGGGTCCGCTCCAGCGACAGCGTGCCCTGCCCCGGCGCGATCAGGCCGCCGCCGGCCGACGCGGCGCGGTTGCCGCTGATCGTGCTGTCGAGGATCTCGACCGCGGCGCCGGTGCCGGTGAAGCGCAGGCCGCCGCCGCCGCCGTAGTGGCCCGGCGAGGTGACGCTATTGTCGAGCACCTCGACGCGGCTCAGGCTGCCGCCGCCGCGCACCCAGACGCCGCCGCCCTGCGGCGCGCAGACGCCGCACTGGCTCTCGGCGGTGTTGCCGGCGACATGCGTGCCGTCCATGTCCAGCGTCACCAACGGCGCGGTACTGCGCGCGCCGACCGCGATGCCGCCGCCGAACACCTCATAGCTGTCGGAGAACGCGACGTTGCCGCTGACCGTGCTGTCGATCAGCTGGGTGTCGCCGCCGGCGCGCAGGCCGCCGCCTTCGGCGACGTTGCCGAACGGGTTGCCGCCGTCGACGGTGTGGCTGTGCGCGCGGTTGTCGACGAAACGGCTGCGCGTCGCGAGCAGGCTGCCGTCGACGGCCAGACCGCCGCCGCGCACGAGCAGGTTGCCGTCGGCGACGTTGCCGACGAACTCGACGTCGGTCAGCGTGGCGTTGCCGGCGACCGCCGCGCCGCCGCCGCGGGTGTTCTGGACGGCGGCTTCGGCGGCCGTGCAGTCGGTGATCGCGACGTCGCTGAGCGCCAGATGGCCGGCGCTGCGCAGGCAGCCGCCGTCGCCACTGCTCTTGCCGTGCGTGAGGGTCAGGCCGCGCAGCGTCAGCGTGCCGGTCCCGCTGTGCTCGAAGATGCGGTCGACGTCGCCGCCGCTGATCGTCAGCGTCCGGCGGCCCGGTCCGGTCAGCTGCAGATCGGCCGCGGTCACCGCGATCGCGCCGCTGCTCAGCGTGATCGTGTCGCAGGCCAGGCCCGACAGATCGATCTCGGCGCCGCTGCCCGCGGCGGCGACCGCGGCGCGCAGACTGCCGGCGCCGGCGTCGGCGCAGTTCTCGACGAGGATCGCGCCGGCCGGGGCGGCCAGCACGGCGACCGGCGGCGCCAGCAGCGCGCAGGCCAGATACAGCGCCAGCGGATGGGGCCGCAGCGTCGGGCGGCGAGAAGACGGATTACGCGTTGCGCTCATCGAGAACTCCGGAACGGTCGGGACGATCCCGCACGGCGAACCTGCGGGGAGACCGGCCGAGCATGGGCCGACCGGCCCGACGCGGCCATGCCGAGCCTGTTCCGGTTCTGTTCGGCGGCCGTTCCGGCCCGATTCGGCGCGGTGGCGACGGTCACGAACCGGCGCCGAGCGCCGGCTCGCGGCCGGGCGGCTGCAGCAGCGCAGGCGGGATCGGCCGCTCGCCGGCCAGCCGCTGCGCGGTCGCCAGGGCCTCGCGCCAGGCCTCGGTCCGCCCGAGCGCATGGTACAGGCGTACCTCGAGCAGGGCCGCATCGAAATCGGCATCGGCATGGCGCGCGCCGATGCCGATCACCGTGCTCGCTTCGGCCAGATCGCCCGCACCGAGCAGAAACAGTGCTTGGGCCTCGACGACGCGACCCACCACGGCCGGCGGCGCACCGGCCCGGCGCGCCTGCTCCATCGCCGCCGCGTACAGACGCCTCGCATCGCGGTCGCGGCGTTCGGCGGCCGCCTGCCCAGCTTCGGCGAGCCGCGCGTCGAGCACGACGAACGCATCGTCCGTGGTCGCCGCCCAGGCGCCGAGCGCCCTGACCTCCTCGGCCGCCTCGGGCAGGCGGCCGAGCGTCTGCAGCGCCTGCGTCGCGATCCGCCAGCCGGCCGCGCGCGAGCGGTCGAACTCCGGGCTCGGCAGCTGCGGCAGCGCCTGACGCGCGAGCAGCAGCGCGATCTCCGGCTCGCTGAGCCGCAGGTCCAGACCGGCCAGGCTGACCTGCGACAGCGCGCGCTGCGGCCAGTCGCGGCCGGCGTCGGCCTCGCCGATCATCTCGTCGAGCAGGATGCGCGCCTCGCCGAGCCGGCCGTTGGCCTGCAGCGCCTCGGCGCGCTGGTGCCGGAACAGGTTGCGCACGTCGCGATCCTGCACGCGCGCCAGCCGCGACCAGCCCTGCTCGCTCGCGGCCAGCGCGGGCCCGGGCTGCAGCAGGGCCAGCTGCGCGCTGATCTGGTTCGCCAGCGAGATCAGATACTCGTCGACCATGCCGAACCGCTCGAACTGGCGCGCCGCGCGCTGCTGGATCGGCAAGGCCTCGGCCTGGCGGCCCTGCGCCATCTCCAGCGTGCTCTCGTTGCTGTCCACGCGCGCCAGCAGCAGCGGATCGCCGGCCAGGTTCAGCGCGATGCGCGCGCGCGCGAAATCGGCCTGAGCCTGCGCATGGCGCTGCATGCGCGCGTGGATCACGCCGCGGTCGTTGTAGGCGTGGCCGAGCAGGCTCGGCACGTTGCGCGACTCGACCAGCGCGATCGCCCGATCGCAGGCGGCCAGACCGGCGTCCATCTCGCCGAGCCGGTTCAACGCGACGCACAGACCGTCCTGGATCCGCGCATGCAGCACCGGATCGGCCTCGGCCGGTACCGCCTCGCGCAGCGCCTCGAGCGCGGCACGGCCCTGCGCGAACCGGCCCAGGCGCAGATCGATCAGCGCGCCGCGCAGGCGTACCTGCGGCAGATCGCGCAGCGCGGGTTCGGCCGCGTCGATCAGCGCGCGCGCCTGGGTCATGTCGTCGGCGAGGCGCGCCGCATCGATGCGCTGGATCAGCTCGGTCGCCGACGGCGCGGCCGCAGCGGCCGCCGCCGGCACCGGCCGGCCGAAGCGGGCGAGCAGGCGTCCGGCGAGCGCATCGGCCGCGGCGATCGGCGTCGCCGCGACGGCCTGCAGAGAATCGCTGCTGCCGTCCGCCTCGATCAGATCGGCATGCGCGATCCAGGTCGCGCCGTTGCGACGCATCGCCGGGCGCACCAGATGGCGCAGCGCGACGGCCGCGCGCACGGCGCCGACCGCCGCCTCGCCCTCGATGCCCGGCGGCACCAGCCGGACGATGCCGTCGCTCGACAGCACCGGCAGGCCGGCACCGCGCAGGCGCGTGGCCAGCAGATCCATGACGCCCAGGCGTAGCCAGGCGTCCTCGGCCGGTGCCGAGACCTCGGCCGGCAGCACCGCGATCGCGTCGGCCGGCAAGCCGTCGCCGGGCGCCGCGGTCGGATGCACGGAGCCGGGCGCGCGCAGCCAGACGGCCGTGGCGGCGATCGCGGCCACGAGCACCAGCGCGACGACGGTCGCGACGACGGTCGCGACGGCGGCGCGATGCCGGCGCGGCGCCGCGGACGGCGGCAGCGTGACGACGGACGGCGGCGGCGCGCTCGTCTCGACCGGAACCGGATCGTCTTCGGACGGCGCCGTCTCGTGCACCGCGCCGACCCAGTGGTAGCCGAATCGCGGCACGGTGCGCAGCAGTGCCTGTGCATCGGCGCTGTCGCCGACCGCGCGGCGCGCCGCGAGGATCGCCTTGCCGAGCATCGTGTCGCTGATGCTGGCCTTGCCCCAGACCGCCGCGACCAGCTCGTCGCGGCCGACCGCACGGTCGCGATGCGCGACCAGGTAGGCGATGCAGTCGAACACGGTCGGCGGCAGGTCGACGCGCGCGCCGGCGCGGCGCAGCTCGCGCGCGGCGATGTCGAGGCTGCACTCGCCGAAATGGAGGACGGGCCGGTTCATGGCCGCAGGGTAGCGTCCGCATCCCGGCCCGAAAAGCGACGCGGCGCGGCCGGTGCGAATCGAGAGCGATCGTTGGAGCGCTCGCCGTGCGGGCGTAGCATGCACGGCGCCGACCAGCCCGGCCGGTGCATGCCGGCATCGCCGGCGTATATCGCCGCAGCCGCAACGACTTTCTGGAGACGAGACGATGGCCCGCAATCCGGTCGGCTGGTTCGAGATCTACGTCGAGGACATCGCGCGCGCGGCGCGCTTCTACGAGACCGTGCTGGACGTGCGGCTCGAACGGCTCGACTCGCCGGTGGTGCCGATGTGGGCGTTTCCGGCGTCGCCGGATCGCGCCGGCTGCGGCGGCGCGCTGGTGCAGGCACCGGGCGTGGCGGCCGGCAGCCGCGTGATGGTCTATTTCAGCTGCGCCGACTGCGCGGTCGAGGCCGCGCGCGTCGCCGACGCCGGCGGAGAGGTGGTCCGTCCGAAGATGGCGATCGGCCGGTACGGATTCGTCGTGCTGATCCGCGACACCGAAGGCAACATGATCGGCCTGCATTCGCCGGCCTGAAGCCGGACCGGCCGACGCGCGGCCGAGGCCACGACGCCGGCCGCGCCGCGAAGGCGCGACCGGCATCGGACTTTTCGTTACGGCACCGACGGCGCGAACGACACGCCGAGTGTCTCGGCGTGCTGCAGCCGCCATGCGGCGTGCGATCCGGTCAGCATCAGCTGTGTCGTGCGGTCGCCGGCGCTCAGCCGCAGCATCGCGCCGGCGTCGGCCGGCTCGAGTGCCAGCGTCATGCGCGCGGCCGCGGCGATCCATGGGCCGGCGCGCTCGGCGCCGTCCTCGAGCACGACCAGACGCATGCGTTCGATCGTGCCCGAGCGGAACGACTCGATGCGCGCGACCGGCCGGTCGCCGGCGAACATGCGCAGCGGCGCGGCGACCTGCCAGGCCGGACCGCCGGCGGGCAGATCGAGCACGATCGTCTGGCCGGCCGGCCACACGGCCGCGCGTTCGGCCTCCGCGCCGGTCGCGCCGTCGCCGTAGCGCTCCAGTCCGTCGCGGAACAGCACCATCGTCGTCGTCGCGGTGTCGAGGTCGTTGGCCGGATTCGGATCGTTCGGCGCATCGACCAGGGCCGTGCTGACGACGGTCCGCTCGCTCGTGTCCAGGCGCACCGGACTGGTCAGCAGATAGCTGACGCTCGCGCCGGGCGCCAGGCTGAGGCCGTCGTCGGCGAGCGCGCCCTGCCCGGCCGCCGTGCAGCCGCTGGCGAGCGCGTCCAGACAGATCCAGTGCGTCGCCGCCGCGTCGAGCGCGACGTCGAGCTGGCCGGCGACCTCGACCGACGTCGCCGGCGCGGCGCTCGCGTTGAACACGGTCAGCACGTAGTCGATCAGCTGCCCGGGTCGCACGTGATCGCGTCCGGCCTGCAGCCGGACGCCGAGGTCGCCGCTGCCGAGCGTATTGGCGAGCGCGAATGTCGCCGGCGTCGCGACGCCGCCGACGGTCGCCTGCACGACGTAGCTGCCGGTGACCGCATTGGCGGTCGCGGTGACCGCGGCATAGCCGTTGCCGTCGGTCGTCGCCGAGGGCGCCGACAGGATCGCGCCGGCACCGCTGCCCGGTGCCGTGAACACCACGGTCGCGCCGGAGACCGGATGGTTGGCGGCGTCGCGGACCTGCACGGCCAGCGGCAGCGCGAACGGATGACCGACCGCGGTGCTCTGGCCGCCGCCGCCGAGTGCGGCGATCGCGGCCGGTGCACCGGCCGCGCCGCTGCCGGACAGGCCGAGCTCGAGCGTGCCGGCACTGCTGCCGATCGTCACCGTCGCGCTGGCCGGACCGAATGCGGTCGGCGTGAACACGTAGCCGAGCGTACAGCTGGTGCCGGCCGACAGATTGAACGTTCCGGCCGGACAGGTGCCGCCGCTGCGCGCGAACGGCGCGGCGACCGCACCGACCTCGATGCCCTGCACGGTGCCGGTGCCGGTGTTGCGCAAGGTCGCGGTGCCGACGCCGCTGGCGCCGATCCCGACTGCGCCGAATGCGATCGCCGGCGGATCGAGCGTCAGCGCGCCGTCGCCGGGCTCGACCATCAGATGCACGTTGACGCGCATCGGCGTGTTGCCGCCGCCGTCGTTGCTATTGACGCACAGCAGGGCGTGGTAATCGCCCGGCTCCAGACCGGCCGAGTTGATGCCGATCGCGACCTGCATCTGGGTACCGGCGTTGACCGTGCCGGCCGGCGGCGTGATCGTCAGCCAAGGCACCGCCGAGGGCGACTCGCAGCCGGCCGGCGGCGCCTGCGGTCCGGCCTCGATCGCGCGGATCAGCATCGCCCGGTACTGGTCGAACGGACTCTGGGTCGGACGCCAGTCGCCGGCACCGGAGTAGTTCCAGTAGTAGCCGCCGGCATGGCCGGCGGGGCGGTCGGTCGACTCGTCGGCGAGCACGTAGACGTTCTGCGGCTGTGTCGGCTGCCAGCGCAGGCCGACGTAGACGCTGCCGGCATCGATCGTCGTGTACAGCGAGGACAGATCGAAGAACTGCCAGACCGGGCTGGCGACCGGGTACGGCGGGATGCCGGTCGCGGTGACCGCGAGTGCGCCGAGTTCGGTGCCGGGCGCACCGCCCGGTCCGTTGTCGTCGAACACGACGACCTCGAACGCCAGCGAGGTCACGCCGTTGGTGCCGCCGAACGCGAAGCAGGCGGTGCCGATCGAGGCCGGATAGCTCGACGGCGTGAACTTGTCGACGATCATCACGCCGCCGGCCCAGGCCGCATTGCCGCCGTAGGCCGACTCGGCGCCGCCGTCGTCGTGGACGATCAGGCCGGCGCCGCCCTGACAATCGGCCGGTGCACCGCGACCGCTCGCCGGCAGCGCCTCGTAGGCGGTGTCGATCGACCAGGACAGGATGCCGCCGCCATCGTTGCCGATTTCGATGGTCTGGGTCTGGCTGCCCGACTGCTGGACGTGGAAGTTCAGATCCGGCGGCTCGACGCGGATCACCGGCGGTGCCGGTGCCGCGCAGGCCACGCGCACGTCGTCCACGTCGGCGGTGCCGATCGTGCCGTTGCCGTTGGCGACCGTGCAGCTCTGGTCCGGCACCGGCGCGGCGCCGATCGTCACGCTGTAACTCTGGCCCGGCAGGACGCCGCGCACGAATGCGAAGCGGCCGTCAGCGCCGACCGTCAGCGTCTCCGGGGCGCCGCCGCCGGCCGTCAGCCGGAGCACCAGTCCGGTGCCGAGCATGCCCTCGACCCGGCCGGCGATCTCGTAGGTCACGGTGCTCTGGTGGTCGTCGAACGCGCCGCCGCCGCGCACCAGGCGCAGCCGCGCGCTGTCGAAACTCTTCGGCAGGCCGAGCTGATGGCCGAACTCGAAGTTCATGCCGAACGCGCCGGACGGATCGTTCTGGTTCGTCGTCGAGGTCCAGTGGACCTCGATGTCGGGGTCCGGAAAGACCCGAGCGTCGAGGATCGGCATCGCGCAGCGGCGCTCGCGCAGCGACGCCAGTTCCTTGAGGTTCGGCAGGCGCCAGTCGCGGTGGCCGAGATGGCCTTCGGCGTTGCGCGCGCGCACCTCGAGGAACGCGGCCTGCCAGTCGCCCTTCCAGGTATCGCCTTCGCAGCGGCCCCCGGCCTCGTCGAGGAAGTTCTGGCCGAGCGAGCAGCGGTCCCAGACCAGGCCGGTACGGCGGTCGAGCACGGTCGCGCCGTCGGGCTCGTAGGCGCCGGCGGTGCCGGGCCGGATCTGCGGATTCTCGATGCCGCTGCAGACCGGCGGTTCGCCCTGGCTCTCGACCAGCGCGCCGCTGACCAGACGGATGGCGGTCAGGCCGCCCTTCGGAAATGTCGAGGCCGTGCCGTCGGCGAAGTTGATGCCGTAGGCGAATTCCCGGCCCGGCTCGTGGCCGGTGTCGGCAGTCCAGCCGCCGTTGAAGCCGCGGAATGGGCCGCCGTCGGCGAAATAGACCGGGTCGAGCGCGCCGTCCTCGAACATCGACCGGCCGAAGTCGGCCAGGTCCTGCAGCTCGTCCAGGCTCGGCAGGCGCCAGTCGGTGCGCCCGCACAGCGCCTGCGCATTGACGTACTCGACGTAGGCCTGCGTATTGCAGGTCAGCGTGAAGCCGCAGCCGAGCTCGACGCCGCCCGGCTCGCCGGGATCGCCGCCGTCGTGTTCCGGATCGGGCTGATACCAGTGGAAACCCCATTCGTAGTGCCGCGGACTGGCCTGGTTCGCGACCTTGATCTCCCAGAGCAGGCCGGTGTGGTTGTCGCGTGTGCAGGCCCAGCTGGCCGGCGCGGTGCCGAGCACGGTGGCGGGCGGCACGGCGCTGCCGTTGTTGGCGATCTTCGTGAAGTCGAAGCCGCCGTCGCCGCCGCCGAGCTTGACCAGTACGCCGTCGGCCGCGGCCGCATCGCGGCCGTGCTGGCCGTCCTCGCCGCGGTAGGCCGGCACCGCGCAGGACTGCACGGTGCCGGCCGCGTCGTAGCACTGTCCCTGTCCGCTATCGTTGCGCGCCTGCAACGGCACCCCCGCCGATCCCACGGCCGGTACGAGCATCAAGAACAGCGACCACACGGTAGAGCGCATCGGCGGGTTCCCGCAGCAGTGAAGACCTCACGAGTCTGGCCCGCGGCGCCGGCCGACGCATTCAAAACCGATTCAAGCCCGCTTCAAGCGGCTTTCAGCCGCGATCGACTCGACCCGAATCGCCGTCGGTCGCGCGCCTTCGTCGCGCAGATCCGCTCAGCCGCGCCCCGACAAGGCATGGCGCAGCGGCTCGGCGTCGAGCGTCTCGGGCAGGCCGCGCTCGCCGGCCAGATCGCGCGCGCGCTCGAGCGCCTCGCGCCATGGGCCGGCCTGGCCGAGCGCCTGATGCAACCGCGCCTGGACCAGCGCGCAGTCGAAATCCCGATCGGCCCAGGCCGCGAGCCGGCCGGTCACGGTCGCCGCCCGCTCGAGCCAGCCGGCGCCGATCAGCGCATGGCCGTACGAGGCCGCGACGCGCGCGACATCGCGCGGCACGCCGATGCGGTCGGCCGCCTGCAGCGCCGCCTCGTAGCGCGCGTAGGCCAGGTCCGGCTCGTGATCGGCCAGGTGCTGCTCGGCCGCGATCAGGTCGGCGTGCATGCGCGCCTCCTCGTCGACGCCGTGCGCCCAGCGTGCGACGCGCGGCAGCTCGGCACGCGCGGCCTCATCGAGGCCCTGCGCGCGCAGGCTGGTCAGCCAGCTGCGCCAGACCGGGCCGGCATCGCCGGGCACGGCGGCCTCGTCGGCGAGCAGGGTCTGCAGCACGCCCGCGGCCGCGGCCGGCCGGCGCTGTTCGAGGTCCAGCTGCGCACGCGCGTAGCGCACCTGGCGCCACTGGTAGGCCGCGTCGTGGCGGCCGTCCTGGCGCTCGATGCCGTCGAGCACGCGACCGGCCTCGGCGAGCCGGCCCGACTCGATCAGCGCCAGCGCATGCACCGCCGCGGCCATCGGATACAGGCGCTGCGAGGGCTGGTCGCGGACCTGGGCCCAGACCGTCGCCGATACCGCGAGCGCCGCCGGATGATCGAGCAGCTCGCGATACATTTGCGCCAGCGCGATGCGCAGCCCGTTCGCCTCGGCCTGCGCGCCGAGCCGCTCGAAGCGCTCGATCGCCTGCGCGAGCCGCGGCGCGGCGTCGGCCAGGCGGCGGCGGTCGGCCTGCATCGTCGCGAAGCCGGCATCGACGATCGCCACGCCGAACGCATCGCCGGTACCTTCGAGAATCGCGCGCGCGCGCCCGAGCGCCGCCGCGCTTTCGTCGAAGCGGTGCAGGCTGCCGAGGCTGATGCCCAGGTACGCCCAGGCGGTGCCCAGATGCACCGGCTGATTCAGCGGATCGAGCAGCGCGATCGCCTCGCGGTAGAGCGGCTCGGCTTCGTCGAAATGCGCGCGCGTACGCGCGATCGAGCCCAGGCCGATCAGGCTGCGCGCGCGCAGCACCGGCTGTGCTTCCGGCGAGAGCGTCTCGAGCATCGCCCGGAAGCCCTCGCCGGCACGGTCCAGGCGACCGGCGCGGTAGTCCAGCTGCACGGCCTGGAATTTCAGCTCCGGCCGGTCGCGCAGTGCGGCCGGCGCGGTGTCGAGCAGGACCTCGGCCGCGTCGATGCGATCGGCCAGGAATTCCGATTCGATGCGCTGCACCCACTCCGCCAGGGCCCGGTCCGGGTCGGCGTCGATCTGGTCGGGCAAAGGCTCCCGCCTGAGCAGCGCCAGCAGCCGGTCGCTGGCCAGACGGGCCGCGTCGAGCAGCTCGGGCGCCTCGGCCGAGACCGTGGCCGGCAGTTCGGGCGCACCGTGCAGATCGAAGCGCACGCGCCAGCGGTCGTCGGCGCGTTCGGCCGTCGGCGCGACGGTCAGGCCGGCGCCGGCTTCGCGCGCGAGCCGTAGCGGATCGGCAGTCGCGGCGCCTTCGCGCGAGAGCGCGACCGCGGTCGCGCTCGGCACGACCGGCCAGCCGCCATCGCGCAGACGGCCGGCGATCGCGTCCATCAGTCCGAGCGGGACCCAGACGGTCTCGGCGATCTGCGCGACCGCGACCGGCACGACGAGCACCGGCCGCATCTCGGCGCTTGCAGTCGGGGGTGGCGGCGTCGATTCGCCGCCCGGGCGCATCGTCCAGACCAGGATGGCGGCCGCGATGCCGCACGCCGCGAGCCCGAGCCATCGCACACGACGGGCGGCGATCGCATGGGGGGATAGGGATAGGGATGTGGACGCAGACGTAGCCGGCGCCGACGACTCGCTGCGGCTGTCTTGCACGATGCCGTGATCGTCGACGCGATCGTCGCTGCTATCGCAATCCTGCTCGGCCATATCGACGGCCGGTGTCGCCGCGGCCGCAGCCGGCGCATCCGCCACCACCTCGCCGTCGTGCACCGGCAGGATCCAGCGATAGCCGAAGCGCGGAATCGTACGGATCGCATGCTGCTCGCCGCCGCTGTCGCCGACCGCGCGGCGTGCGTGCATGACGGTCTGCGCGAGCAGGGTGTCGCTGACGTCGGCCCGTCCCCAGACCGCCGCGATCAGCTCGTCGCGCCCGACCGCACGCGCGCGGTGGCGCAGCAGATAGGTCAGGCAGTCGAACACCTGCGGCGTCAGCGCCAGCAGCGTTCCATCGCGCTCCAGCTCGCGCTTGGCCGCGTCGAGGCGGTACGCGCCGAAACGGAAGGACTCGTCGTTCATCGGCGTCGAGCATAGCAAGAGGCCCCGCACCGGCGCGGATGGCCGTTCGGCTCATGCGACGATGCGAGCGCTGCGCGATGCGGCGCAACGCACGGCGGTCCGGCCGGGACCGCTCGGAGTTCTCCCATCGCGACCCGTTCGCGCAGGCGCCGATTGCTCCTGCCGGCGCCGGCGCGGCGCCGTCCGATCGGTGGCCGGGCGGACGAAAGCGTCGGCCGTCCTCGTCACGCGCGAGCGAACCAGCGCGATGGGCATGCCACCACGCGAGACGCAGAAAAAAGACACCCGGCTGCGAGCCGGGCTTCCTTCAAACCGAACGGATTGGAGGCCTCATTCCTCGACGTTGTCGTACGGACCTTTGAGGATGTTGCTCTGCATGTACCAGATGTTGCTGCCCATGTAGCGATAGGTCGTCGTGCGCGTCCACGGGCCGTTGGTACGATGCAGGATCACCGTGTCGCCCGGCTCGAACCCCATGCCGGTGCCCGGCGGACCCGGCGTCGGTACGATGCTCTCGCCGCCGTCGTCGCCCTGGACGACCTCGCCTGCGCTGCCGGAGCCGCCGTACAGCGATACGAACTCGGCATACGGCAGCAGGGCCGGCCGGGTCGTGCTGTCTCGTCCGGGCACGACGAGCACGTAGTCGCCCCGCAGCTGACTCAGCGCGTCGCCGGCATTCGACTCGTCACGGTCTCGTACGGTCATCTGATCCGCCGCGGCCGGTGCGGTGCCCGCGGTCAGCGTCAGCAGCGCCGCCAGCACGACTGGCCCTAAAAGAATCTTCTTCATATCCCTATCTCCTTGATTCCGATGAGCGCCCCGCCCAGAGGCCATCCTAACGGGCAGGCATCGCGGCCTCAAGCCGGGTCCGGCCTGCGTTTTCGTCACGGCTTACCGAGACGATTCCCGAGGCGCGTTCGAGCCGCCTGCCGCGAAGGCAGCGTCTTGCCTCCGCCGCTCGGCATAGCCGTCCAAACCATTTGACCGTTTCCGACGCCCGGCATCGGCACCGTTGGATCGTGTTCGAAAGGGGCAAAGGTGCGCGGGGCGGCTCCGCGTACGGTTGCGCCCGCCACGACGACCGGCAGCGAGGGACCGGCCATCGGACCTGCGTGCGATGGCCGGCGCTGTCATGCGATCTGCATATGGTCTATCGGGCCGCCGGAATGCCGCTCGCGCGAATCATGAACGCACCCGGCAGCACGACGAACTGCGTATTGTCGTTGCGCGTGCCGAACGGGGCGGACGCCAGATCGTCGATCACGTCGGCGATCTCCGGTGCGTAGAAGAACCAGGACTTGTCACCGGCCGCACCGGTATCGACGCGTGCCGGGCGATCCTGACCGCCCTGCAGCTTGGCGCTGGCCGCGACGAAGAATGCGCCGCTGACGCGCGTCGGCGGGATCTGCACGGTGAAGTAGTTGTCGTTGAACAGGTCCGGCGTCGCCTGCACCGAGGTCAGCGCGGTCGCATTGCGCGGATCGAGATCGGCGTCGGGATCGTCGAGCAGCCAGAACGTGACCGGGCCGTTCGCGAGCGACGGGAACGTCGGCCCGAACGCGACCGAGATCTCGGTGATGACCTCGGCTCCGGCCTCGGTCAGGTAGTAGTTGCCCCAGAGCATGTCCGGATCGAACGTCGACGGCGGCCCCTGGTTGGTGTCGCCGTCGCCGTCGTCGTAGAGATACGTGAACGTCGTCACCGCCGCCTCGAAGCCGTCGCGGAAGATCGTGTCGTCGGCCGCCACCTCGAACGCACCGATGTCGGTGGCGGCGCCGGCCGTGCGCGGATGGCCCTCGCCGCGCTGGTCGTACGGATAGGCATTCGGATTGGCGCCGGCGTCGATCGCCGGGCTGCCCGCGGCGAGCGCATGGGTGCGGGTCGGTCCGCCGTTGGCGGCCAGCGGCTGCAGCAGCGGATCGGCGCTCAGCGTATCGCCGGGCAGCGTCAGCGCGCCGGCCGCGCCGATCAGATTGCGGCTGCCGGCGATGCTCAGACCACCGTCGGTCGCCGCCAGGTCAGCCGCGAGGCCGCCGCTCGGCGTGGTGTTGCCGAACACGATCGCGCTGTCGAGCGTGAACGTCGCGGTCGCGACGTCGATCGCGCCGAACACCAGACCGCCGCCGCCTGCGGTCGCGGTGTTGGCGCTGACCGTGCTGTTGGAAAGGATCAGCTCGCGCTGACTGAACACGCCGGCACCGCGCGCCGCGGCATTGCCGCTGATCGTGCTGTTGGCGATCGTCAGACGCGTGCCGCCGGGCGGATCGCCGTAGTTGCTGAAGCGCGCCTTGAACAGACCGCCGCCGTCGCCGTCGGCGACGTTGTCGGCCACCGTGCTCGCCTCGAGCGTGCTGGTGTCGCGCACGAATACGCCGCCGCCGATGCCGGCCTGGCCGGTGCCGGACGCCGCGACGGTATTGCCGCTGATCGTGCTGCGCGTCAGCGTCAGGCCGCCGCGCACGTACAGGCCGCCGCCGCCGGTGATGTAGAAGCCGTCGCCGCCGCTGACCGTCGTGATCGTGTTGCCGCTGATCGTGCTGTCGATCAGGATCGCGTCGCCGGCGACGTAGGCGCCGCCGCCGGACGCGACCGCGTTGCCGCCGGCCGCGCTCGAGGAATCGCTGATCGTGCTCGACTGCATCGTCAGCGTGCCCGACACGCTGAGCGCGCCGCCGAACGTCATCGGCGAGCCGCCGCTGGCGTGGCAGTCGGTGACGGTGACGCGCGAGAGCGTGATGTTGCCGGACGAATCGATGCAGCTGGCCAGACCGTGCGTGTAGCGGCCGTTGCGGATCGTCAGGTCGCTGATCGCCAGCGTGCCGAGGCCGATCTGGAAATCGCCGTGCAGGAAGACGCGGTCGCCGTTGCCGTCGATCGTCAGCGCATCGCGCCCGGGTCCGAGGATCGTCAGATCGTTGATCTGGTGGTCGCCGAGCACGCCGATGTCGAGCGGCCCGCCGGTCAGCGTGATCGTGCTGCAGGTCAGCGCGGTCAGATCGATCGTGTCGTGCTCGCCGGCAGCCTCCATCGCCGCGCGCAGCGTGCCGGGCGTGCCGTCGTCGGCGCAGCTGCTGACGACCCAGGTCTGCGTGCCCTGTGGCGCGGCCGCAGCGGCCGGCGTCGGCATGCGTCCATGCATGCGCGCCTCGCGCTGATCGACGCGCAGGCGATAGCGCTCGGCGGCGCCGACGCTGTCGGCGTGGACCGGCCGGACATCGGCCAGGACAATAAGGGCGATCGCGGCGGCCAGGGGAGCCACGCGCGGAAACGAACGGCGAATCGAATGCATCGGAAATTCCTCGAGTCGGTTTGCGAGCGTGCGGCGAGGGTCGAAGGTCCGGCCGTTCACCGCAGCATCGACATCAATAGCGCAGCCGTCCCGATCGGGAAAGGGTCGGTGCACGAGCGCGCAGGTCCGAGCACGTGAGTACTCGCCGTCCGCCGGCCGGCTGCGTACCCATGCCGCGAGCGCAACGCGTGGTCAGCAGCGGCGCCCTGCTCGCGCCCGATCGGGCCGCAACAGGTACGGTCGGCCGATGCGCTCGAGCGAGGTTCGCATCGGCGACGCACGGCACATGGCCGATGCTGTCACGCTGCGGTCTGCGCTGCTTGGGCATTTCGACCGGCCTCGCCGGCACTGCAGCACCGGCGCCCTGCTAGGATCGGTCCATCGCCGGTCCGTCGCGACGGACGCCATGCCGAGGAGCGCGATGCCGAATTCATCGAGTCACCGCATCGCACGATCTGTCCGTCATCGCGCGGAACGGGGCCGATGAGCGAGCGCGATACGCTCGTGCGTCATGCCGCGCTCGACCGGCGTCTGGTCGAGGCGGTCAGAGGCATTCGCGTGCTGGCGATGCTGAGCTGGCCGGCCACGGTGCAGCGCCGCTTCCTCGAACGCTGGCGGCAGGGCACGGCGCGGCTGCCGAAGATCGACTATCCCAAGCCCGACCACGGCGCGGCACGCGAGGCGCTGGCGGCGATCGCCGCCGAAGCCGATCCGCAGCATCCGGTCGGCGACTACATCCGGCGCAGCGCCGATGCCTGGCGTCTGGCGACCGACCTGCTCGATGCGGCCGGCAGCGCAGCGATCCTGGCGCCGTCGGTGCAGCTGTACGGCCGGCCCGGCCACCGCATTCCGGGCGGCGAGGCGACCAATCTCGACGCGGCGCGGCACTTCGTCTCGCTGGCCGACGAGCTCGACCCGGCCCTGGTCGGCAGCGGCGACGGCCAGGCGATCGCGGCCGAGGCGCTGCGCGAGGATCTGCAGCGCGAACTCGACGCGTTCTTCGGCCGCGAGACGATCCGCGTCGAGGTCGATCCGGATCTGATCGCGAAGGCGGCCGCCGGTGCGACGCGGATCCGCCTCAACGCGGCGACCTCGTTCAGCGCCTCGGACCGCAACCAGCTGCTGCAGCACGAGGCCTTCGTGCATTCGCTGACCGCGCTGAACGGCCGCAACCAGCCGCATCTGTCCTCACTCGGCCTCAACTCGCCGCGCATCACCGCAACGCAGGAAGGCCTGGCCGTGTTCGCCGAGCTGATGACCGGCTCGATGGACATCGGCCGCATGAAGCGGATCAGCCTGCGCATCATCGCGATCGACATGGCCTTGCGCGGCGCCGACTTCATCGAGGTGTTCCGGTTCTTCCTCGACGCCGGCCAGAACGAGACCGACAGCTTCTCCTCCGCACAACGCGTGTTCCGCGGCGCACCGACCTCGGGCGGCGCGGCGTTCACGAAGGACACCGTCTATCTGCACGGACTGCTGTCGGTGCACACGTTCTTCCGCTGGGCGCTGCGCCATCGGCGGCTCGACCTCGGACGCAATTTGTTCGCGGGCAAGCTCAGCCTGCACGACGTGCTCGCGCTCGAGCCGTGCTTCGCGTCGGGCTTCATCGTCGCGCCGACTCGACTGCCGCCGTGGATCGAACAGGCCAACGGCCTGGCCGCGATGCTCGCGTTCTCGCTGTTCGCCAACCGCATCCGCTTGGACCACGTCCAGGCCGAGGATCTCGTGCTCGCGCTCTGACGCGCGCGCTCAGGCCGTGCCGGCCGGCGCCGCGACGCGGCGTCCCAGATGCGCGATCAGCGCGCGCAGCGCGGCCGGCTTGACCGGCTTGCGCAGCAGCACGTAGCCGAGCTGTCGCACCTGCGCCGACAGCTCGGCGCTGTTGTCGGCCGTGATCAGCGCACCGGGCGGTGCCGGGTCGCAGGCCGCACGCAGGCGCACCAGCGCGTCGAGGCCGTTCTCGTCGCCGTCCAGATGGTAGTCGGCGAGGATCAGGTCGGGCCGTCGTGCAGTCAGCGCGCGCATCGCCGCTTCCGGCGTCGAGGCCAGGTCGCAGCCCACGCCCCATTGCGTCAGCAGGGTCGACATGCCGTCGAGGATCGTCGTGTCGTTGTCGAGGCACAGCACGTGCAGGCCTTCGGCGATGCCGATCGCCTGCGGCCGGTCCTCGGCGCGGCGCGGCGGCACGGCCGGCGCCGGCGCGCGCGGCAGATCGACCGAGAACACGCTGCCGCGGCCCACGCGCGAACGCACGCCGAGCCGATGGCCGAGCAGCCGCGCCATGCGGTCGCAGATCGCAAGGCCCAAGCCGAGGCCCTTCTCGCCCCAAGGCGAGGTCTGATTGCCGCGATGGAACTCGTTGAAGATCACGCGCTGCTGGTCGGGTGTGATGCCGGGCCCCGAATCGCGCACCTCGATGCGCAGCTGGTCGCCGTGGCGGCGCACGCCGAGCAGCACGCTGCCCTCGCGCGTGTAGCGCAGCGCATTGGACAGGAAGTTCTGCAGGATGCGGCGCAGCAGCTGCGGATCGGTGCGCACCCAGGCGGCCGACTCGGCGAAGTGCAGCCGGATGCCGCGCGCGCCGGCCTGCACGCCGAACTGGTGCTTGAGTGGCTCGACGACGTCGGCGATCGAGACCACGCCGATCTCGGCGCGGTACTTGCCGGCATCCAGGCGCGAAGCCTCGAGCAGCGCGTCGAGCAGATCCTCGGCGGTCTTGAACGCGGTGTCGATGCGCTCGGCGAGCCGCTCGGACTCGGCATCGAGCTGCGGCTGATGGCGCAGCGCCGAGGTGAACAGCCGCGCCGCGTTCAGCGGCTGCAGCAGGTCGTGGCTGGCCGCGGCGAGGAAGCGCGTCTTGGACTGGTTCGCCGCCTCGGCCTGGCGCTTGGCCTGCTCCTGCGCGGTCAGTGCCTCGGACAGCTCGTGCGTGCGCTGTTCGACGCGCTGCTCGAGCGTCTCGTTGACCTCGATCAGCGCCTGCTCGGCGCGCTTGTAGGCGGTCACGTCGGTGAACGTGGTCAGATAGCCGCCGCCCGGCAGCGGATCGCCGCGCGTCTCGATCACGCGGCCGTCGGCGCGCGTGCGCAGGAACACGTGCGGCTGGGCGCTGCGCAGATGGCCCAGGCGGCGCCAGACCTGCTCCTCGCTGTCGCCGCCGCCGAGCAGGCCGCGCGCCGCGTTGTGGCGGATCAGGTCGGCGACCGGCCGGCCGACGTAGACGAAGCCTTCCGGATAATCGAAGAAGTCCAGATAGCGGCGGTTCCACGCGACGATGCGCAGATCCGCGTCGACGACGCTGATGCCCTGCATCATGTTCTCGAACGTCACCGCCAGCAGCTCGCGATTGAAGCGCAGCTCCTGCGAGGCCTCGTCGAGCATCGCGACCGCTTCGGACAGGTCCAGACCGGTGCCGCGCAGCGCCGTGGTCAGCATGCGCCGTGCCGAGGCCGCGCCGACCGCGCCGGCGAGCAGGCGCTCGGTGTACTGCAGCAGCGCGCGATCGGCGTAGGCGTCGGCCGCGAGCGGCTTGCCGCTGGTCTGTGCGTACTCGGCGAATGCGCGCGTCGTGTTGTCCTCGCCGACAATGCGCTCGGCGATCGCGCGCAGATCGGCGACCGTCACGCGGCCGCGCCAGTCGGCGACCGGCGTCGGCCGGACCACGGCCGGCTCGAGGAATGCCGCGGCGCGCAGACGCTCGTCGACGCTGGGATGGAAGCGCAGCGATACGAACACCATGAAGCCGACGTTGAACAGCAGCGACCAGAACGCACCGTGCGTCAGCGGATCCCAGCCGCGCAGCTGGAACAGCGCATGCGGTCGCAGCCAGCCGATCGCGAACGGCCCGTCGCTGACCCAGCCGGTCGGCAGCCAGCCGGCACCGGCCAGCGTCGGCAGCAGCAGCGTGTAGGCCCAGACCGCGAAGCCGGCGACCAGGCCGGCGATGACGCCGATGCGGCTGGCGCTGCGCCAGTACAGGCCGCCGATCAGCGCCGGCGCGAACTGGGCGACCGCGGCGAACGAGAGCAGGCCGATCGAGGCCAGGTTCTGCGTGTGGCTGGCCGAGCGGTAGTACGCGAACGCGAGCAGGCCGAGCGCGATGATCGTCACGCGGCGCACGGTCAGGACGATGCTCGACAGGTCGTCGCGCTGTTCCAGGCGCAGTGCGCGGATCCGCAGCAGGGCCGGCATCACCAGGTCGTTGCTGACCATCGTCGCCAGCGCCACCGAGGCGACGATGACCATGCCGGTCGCGGCCGAGAAGCCGCCGATGTACGCGAACACCGCGAGCAGCCGTTCGCCGTGCGCCAGCGGCAGCCACAGCACGTAGGCGTCGGCCGAGATCGCGTGGCCGCGCGCGGCCTCGGCGCCGGCGTGCACGATCGGCAGCACCAGCACCGTGATGATCGCCAGGTACAGCGGGAACATCCAGCGCGCACGGCCGAGGTCGGCGGTGTTCTCGCACTCGACGACGCCGACCTGGAACTGGCGCGGCAGGCAGAAGATCGCCGCGAACGCGAGCACGGTCTGCGCCACGAAGCCGGTTGGCAGGCCGTGTTCGATCGCGTTCTCGACCGGCTGGCTCAGCGTATCGAGACCGCCGCCGACCAGCAGCGCGTAGATGCCCACGGCGACGAATGCCAGCAGCTTGACCAGCGACTCGACCGCGACCGCGAGCATCATGCCGTGGTGGTGCTCGGTCGCATTGATGCCGCGCGTGCCGAACAGGATCGCGAACACCGCCAGCAGCAACGCGATGTACAGCGCGGTGTCGGTCAGCACCGGCGTGTGCGCGAGCGGCCCGTTGCCGACCATCACGTCGAAGCTCATCGTCACCGCCTTGAGCTGCAGCGCCAGATACGGCACCACCGCGGTGACCGCGATGATCGTGACGAGGGCGCCGAGCATGTGCGACTTGCCGAAGCGCGAGCCGATGAAGTCGGCGATCGAGGTGATGTTGCGCTCTTTCGCGACGACGACCAGGCGGCGGAACAGGCCGAAGCCGAACACGAACAGGATGATCGGTCCGAGGTAGATCGGCAGATACGACAGGCCGTCGCGCGCCGCGCTGCCGACCGCACCGTAGAACGTCCACGACGAGCAGTACACGGCCAGCGCGAGGCTGTAGACGATCGGACGCAGCCAGGCGCGCTGCGGATACAGCGGCCGGCGGTCGCCGTAGTAGGCGAGCGCGAACAGCCCGCCCACGTAGAGCACCGATACCAGCAGCAGGATCCAGCCTGCGATCATCGTGCGCGCATCTCCCCCGGGGAAGCGGCCATTCTAGTCACGCCGCCCCTGCGGCGCGCGGATGCGGACGCGATCGGACCGGCCGTGCTTGACAGGTCCGGTGGCGGCGCCAAGCATCGGCCGATGGATCTGCCGCTTACCGACCTAGCTCCCGGTTCGACCGTGCCCGCGCTGGCGCCCGACGAGATCCATCTCTGGCGGCTGCGCGGCGGCGCGCATCTGACGCCGCGCGGCGTCTCGGCGACCGCGCATCTGCAGCTGGGCCGTCTGCTGTCGGCCTATGCCGGCACGGACCGTCCGCTGGCGATCGTGCGCGGCACGCATGGCAAGCCGACCGCGCCCGATGCCGGCGGCATCGAGTTCAACCTCAGCCACAGTGGCCGCCACGTGCTGATCGCGTTCGCGCGCGACCAGGCGCTCGGTGTCGACGTCGAGGCGGTCGACGGCCGGCACCGCTCGATCATGGCGATCGCGCAGCGGTTCTTCGCACCGGAGGAGGCCGCCGCTCTGGATCGGCTCGACGAGGCCGAGCGGCGGCTGGCGTTCCTGCGCCTGTGGACCTGCAAGGAAGCCGTGCTCAAGGCGCTCGGCAGCGGCCTGCATTTCGGCCTGGACCGGCTGCGCTTCGCGCTCGACGCCGCGGGCGCGCCGCGGGCGGTACGTTCGGTCGGCGCGGACGCGGCATCGGACTGGCAGCTGCAGCGCTGGGAGGCGTCCGGCGAGACCGTGGCGGCGCTGGCCTGGCAGGGTCCGCCGCGCCGGCTGCGGATCGGCACGATCGACCTCGATGGCTGAACGGCCCGCCGCTCCGCACTGCGACGAACCGGCGCCGACCGACGTCCTGGGCACCGTGATGGCGGACGGTATGCGACAAGCGGGTGGACAGGGATTCGGGTTGCCGCTCGATTCGATCACGCTCGAGCGCGCGCGGCGCGGCGACATGCGCGCGTTCGAGGCGATCTACGCGGCCTACGGAAAGGCCTGCTACAACCTCGCGCTGCGCATCCTCGGCGAGCCGGCCGCCGCCGAAGACATCGTGCAGGACGTGTTCCTGAAGCTGATGGACACGATCGGCGGTTTTCGCGGCGACGCGCCGTTCGGCGCCTGGCTCAAGCGCATGGCCGCCAACGCGACGATCGACCGGCTGCGGCTGGATCGGCGCCAGGGCGTCGACGATCCGGACGCGCTGTTCGCGACGCTGGGCGCGGCCGACCCGCCCGCGGACGCGGTCGTCGATGCCTGGACGCTGCTGCAGCGCCTGCCGGCGCGCGCACGCGCGGTGATCGTGCTGCATCAGATGGAAGGCTATACGCATCGCGAGCTGGCCGAGCTGTTCGGCCAGACCGAAAGCTATTCGAAGTCGGTGCTGTCGCGCGCCTTGCAGCGGCTGCACGCCACGCTCGAGGAGCCCTCGAGCAAGCCCGTCGGTACCCCGGTGATCCGCCATGTATGAGTCTCGCTTCCCGTTCGATCCGCCCGCCTCGCCGCTGCTCGGCGACCTGCCCGAGTTCGCGCCGGATACGGCGCTGTGGACGCGCATCGCCGAAGCGCGCCGACGGCAGCTCGGCCGGCGCCGGTTCGCGCGCGTCGGCGGATCGCTCGCGGCGGCGGTGCTGTTCGCCGCCGCGATCGTGATCCTGCCGCGGCCGGCCCCGGTCGCCCCGGATTCGGCGACGGACCTCACGGCCTGGCTGCACCAGTCGCAGGCGCTCGAGCAGGAGTGGTCGCGTCTGGAGCCTTCGCCCGAGGCGGCGCGCGGAATGCGCAGCCCGCTGCGCCGGATCGATGCGGCCTTGCAGGCGGCCTACGATCGCGGTGCCAGCGACGAGGAACTGGCACCGTTGTGGGAAGCGCGCAGCAAGGCGCTGCGCGCGATGATCGACAACCGGCAGGACGCCGTCGTGACCCTTCGCATCTGATTCCAAGACCCATGCCCATGACCCGTCTCCATCGCCCGTCTCTTCTTCGCCTGTGCATCGTCTCCACGCTCGCGCTCGGCGCGCTTCCAGCCGTCGCGCAGAACGATGCTGCCGCCCCGCCCGACGAGGTGGCCGCCACGCAGGGTCGGCTGCGCGAGGAGTTGCGCGCGCTGATGCTCGATCTGGCCGCGTCCGGCGCGATCGACGAGCAGCGCGCGCTCGAGATCGACGAGCCGGCGCGCCGCGTCAACGATCTGGGCCTGCTCGTCGACAGCAGCAGCGCCGAGCGTGCGCGTGACGGTCTGCGCGTGCTGGCGGTGACGCCGGGCGGTACCGCCGAGCGGCTCGGCGTGCGCGGCGGCGACGTGCTGGTATCGGTCAACGACCGTTCGCTGGCCAGTCTCGGCACCGACGCGGCCGGCCAGCCGAAGGCCGCGCAGCTGCTGCGTGACAGCGTCGCATCCGTATCCGATGGCGATGCGCTCGCGCTCGGCGTGCGACGCAACGACCGCACGTTCGCGGTATCGGGCCCGGTCGCCAGCGTGCGCGTGCCGGCGGTTCGCCTGACCGTCGGCGCCGCTGCGAGCGCGACCGGCGGCAGCGGCGGCTGCGGCCGCATCAGCGTCTTCGGCGCTCCGCCGCGCAGCGAGAACCTGCACGAGGCCAAGCTGGTCGCGGTCGACGGCCGCCTGCCCGGCCCGACCGACGCGACCTCGTTCCGGCTCGAGCCGGGCACGCACGTCCTGACCGTCGGCGAAGGCATCGACGCGCGCTATCTGTCGTTCAACGAGCGGCTGCGCAACGCGCAGTCGAACCGCTACAAGACGCTCAGCGTCGAGGTCGAGCCCGGCATGACGTACTTCCTCGCCGCGCGGCTCAATCCCGACAAGGTCACCGAGTCCAAGGACGGTGCGTACTGGGACCCGGTGATCTGGAAGGAAGTCGCCGAGAGCTGTCGCTGACGCGCCTGGCGTGCGCGGTCCACGTGGCCGCTCGGCTCCGTGTACAGATGTCGATCGCGGCGCGATCGTGAGGAATGACGGGACCGAGGCGGCGACGCGTTAGGATGCGGCCTGCCGCCGTCCCGAATCGGAACGGCACTCTCCGGCCCGTCGCTATTCCGCCATGACCCTGCTCAGCGTCAACGTCAACAAGGTCGCCGTCCTGCGCAATTCGCGCGGCGGCGCCGATCCCGATCCGGTACAGGCCGCGCGCGTCGCGATCGCCAGCGGCTGCCACGGCATCACCGTCCATCCACGCCCCGATCAGCGGCACATCCGCGTCGATGACGTCGGCCGCATCGCCGCGGCGCTCGATGGCGTCGAGTACAACATCGAAGGCAATCCGTTCGCGCCGGCGCGCGGCGCCTATCCGGGCCTGATCGAGCTGGTCCGACAGGCGCGGCCGGCACAGGCCACCCTGGTCCCCGACGGTGACGGCCAGATCACCTCCGATCACGGTTTCGATCTGCGCCGCGACGGCGAGCGTCTGCGTCCGCTCGTCCGTACGCTCAAGGCACTCGGCTGTCGCGTCAGCCTGTTCATGGATGCCGGTTCGCCGGACATCGAGCGTGCCGCCGAGGTCGGTGCCGATCGCATCGAGCTCTACACCGGACCGTTCGCGACGGCATTCGCGGCCGGCGACGCGTCGGTCGAACTCGCCGCGTGCGTCGCGTCGGCCGAACGCGCGCGTGCCGTCGGCCTCGGCGTCAACGCCGGCCACGATCTCAATCAGCGCAATCTGCCGGTGCTCAAGCGGGCGATCGGCTTCCTCGACGAGGTGTCGATCGGGCATGCGCTGTTCGGCGAGGCGCTCTACGACGGCCTCGCGACGACGGTTCGTCGCTACCTGGCGATCCTCGAGGCCTGAATCGCCTCATGCGCGGCAAGCCTGCGCATGAGGCGAGTGCGGCTCAGGGCTCCAGCGTCGCGATGCGCAGCTGCGTCACGCCGCTGGCGCGTGCGACCGCGAGCGCCGAGGCGAGGTCGTCGTAAGCGCTGGTCGGCTGCGCGCGCAGTTCGACGATCGGCGCGACCGGTGCCGAGGCGATGCGCGTCCTGAGGCGATCGGCCAGGCCGGCGGGCGTGACCGCGACGCCATCGAGATACCACTCGCCCGCGCCCATGATCGACAGCGTCAGCAGCGGCGGCTCGACCGGCGGTGGCGGCGCCGTCGAACCGGCCAGCGGCAGATCGATCTGACGCGTCACCACCGGTGCGGCGATCATGAAGATCGCGAGCAGGGCCAGCATGACGTCGATCAGCGGCGTGATGTTGATCTCCGCCTGCAGATCGACGCGGTGGAAGGATCCGGTCAACGCCATGACGCACCTCCCGCTGTGAGGACGACGGCTCGATCCTACGCCGACCGCAGCGCCACGGCCAATCGCGCATACGAAAACGGCGCCGGGTTGTCCCGGCGCCGTTCGTTCGTCCTGCAAGCTGCAGACGATCCCGCGATCAGTCGCCCGCCGCAGCGGTGATGAAGCCGATCTTGACCATGCCGGCCGTCTTGGCGTTGGCCATGACGGTCGCGATCAGCTGGTACTGGGTCGTCTTGTCCGCGCGGATCTGCAGCTCCGGCTGCGGCTGCTTCTGTGCGGCCACGCGCAGCTGCGCCTGCAGCATCGCTTCGGTGATCGGCTCGTCGTTCCAGTACAGGTCGCCGGTCTCCTTGACCGCCAGATCGATCGGATCGGGCGGATTCTCGGTTTGAACGTTGGGATTGGCCTGCGGCAGATCGATGCGGATCTTGTGGGACATCAGCGGCGCCGTGATCATGAAGATGATCAGCAGCACCAGCATCACGTCGACGAGCGGCGTGACGTTGATCTCCGACATCGGGGCGCCGCTGCCCCCCGAACCAGAACTGAATGCCATGGCTTACTTCCTCGCGGTTTGGGCCGGCGCGACGACACCGCTCTCGATACGCGAACCGGTCGCGAAGAAGTCGTGCAGATCGTGGGCGAACTCGTCGAAACGGGCGTAGGTCAGGCGGTTGGTGCGTACGAAGAAGTTGTACGCCAGCACCGCCGGGATCGCGACGAACAGACCGAACGCGGTCATGATCAGCGCCTCGCCGACCGGACCGGCCACGGCTTCCATCGAGGCGTTGCCCGACGCGGCGATCTTGATCAGCGCGTGGTAGATGCCCCACACGGTACCGAGCAGACCGACGAACGGTGCCGCTGAACCGACCGTGGCGAGCACGGTCAGACCGGTCTCCAGACGCATGCTCTCGCGCGAGACGGCCTGACGCAGCGCGCGGTCGATGAACTCCGAGCGGCTCAGCGCGTCGACCAGGCGGCTGCCTTCGCTGCGCTGATGGTGGGCGGCGGCGGATGCACAGTCGAGCGCGATCTTCGAGAACGGCTCGGCCTTGGGCTGCTCTTCCATGAAACGGACCGCGTCCTGCGTCGAGGGCGTGTCCCAGAACGTGCTGATCACGCGCTCCATGCGGGCCCGGATCATCGTGTTACGCAGGAAGTTGGCGACGATGTAGAACCACGACATCAACGACATCAGGACCAGCGTGACGAACACGATCCAGCCGAGCGCGTCGAAGTTCTGGATCAGATGGTCGAAACCCATCTGGTTCAGGGCTTCGGCGTTGGACCCACCCGGGGCCGATCCACCGGCCGGAATCTGAGAGGTATCTTGCAACATGACGTTTTACCCTTTGATCACTGTTCGGAAAGATCAAACTTGATTGGCACCAGCACATACCCACGAGTGGGCTTGCCGTCCTTCACACCCGGGTTGAACACCCAGGTTTTCACGGCGGCAATCGCAGCCTGATCGAGCAGACGCGAACCGCTGGATTTTTCGACCGTGACTTCTTCCGCTTCGCCATTGGGACCGACCAGCACCTTGAGCATCGTCGTGCCCTGCTGGTGCTGGCGGATCGCCTGCGGCGGATAGCGCGGCGGACGCATGCGCCGGTAGCTGACGTTCTCGCTCGGCGCGATGTCGGCCGGCGGCGCGGGCGGCGCGGGCGGCGCCGGCGGCGGTGCGGGCACCGCCATCGGCGAGGCCTCCTCGACGACGACGACCGGCGGCGGCTCCGGCGGCGGAGTCGGCGGCGGCTTGACCTTCTCGATCACCTTCGGCGGCGGGCGCTTCGGCGGCTCCGGCGGCGGCGGCGGCGGGGGTGGCGGCGGCGGCGGCGGTTCGATGAACTCGACCACCACCTTGTTGTCCTTGGGCTTCTCTTTCGGCGGCGGCGGAGCCGCCGGCGTCAGCATCAGCGCAAAGGCGAAGGTGTGCAGGGCGAACGCCGAGGACAACGCCGTGACGCGGCGCCAGCTCCAGGTCGTCGGCGTGCTGCTCGTGCTGCTTCCGATGGGATTGTTGTCTGACATCAGCTATGGACCAGCGATATTGATGTGTGGACGGTCCGTGTCTTGTTGCTCATGCGCAGTTCAGTCTCTGATCGGAACAGCGAGCCCTGCACGGTACAACAGCGGGGCTGCGTCACACAAGAGTCGTTCCCGACACGAAATTTCACGCGTTCGACGGCGTCCGCCATGCGTCACTTCTTCGATGGCCGTGCCAGCTTCTGGCCGGCACGCACGATCTTCAGGCGCTGCTCGGCCATCTGCTTGCTCGACGGAAACTGTGCGGCCTTCTCCCAGTCGGCGATCGCCGCGGCGCTCTGGCCCGCTGCGTCGCTGGCGTCGCCGCGCAGGATGTAGGCCTCGCCTTCCTGCGTGAGGCCGCCCTTGGCGAGCGCCGCGTCGAGCGCCTGCTTGGCCTCCGGATAGCGCTCCTGGTAGTACAGCGCGTAGCCGCGCTGGAAGTCGACGTAGCCGTCCTTCGCGAACGGGGACGCCTTGGCGTACGCGTCGATCGCGCAGGCCTCGTCGTCGGCCTGCGAGCACACGTCGCCGAGCAGGCGCCACGGCTCGTAACCGGGCTGGATGATGCCCTTGTCGAGACCTTCCTTGAGCACCGCGGCCGCTTCCTTGTGCTTCTCGCCCGAGGCGTAGAGCTTGGCCAGCTGCAGGTAGTCCTCGCCGGTGCTGATCAGGCCGTCGTTTTTGGCCTTGACCATAACCGCGATCGCCTGGTCGGGCTTGTCGGCGTTGATGTAGACGGTCGCGAGCTGGTTGATCAGCTTCTTGTTGCCGGGGTCTTTCGCGAGCTGCTGCTGCAGCACCTGCGCGGCCTGGTCGTACTGGTCGAGCTCGAAGTAGCTGGCGATCAGGATCTGGAACCAACTGTCCTTCGGCTCGTTGGTCATGCCGATCGCCTTGGTCATCTCGGCGGCGGCTTCCTGGAACTTGTCCATGCGGTAGTACACGTTGGCGCGGATCGCCTGCGTGTCGGCGGTGTTCTTGCCGCTCTCGCGCGTGTAGCGGTCGAGCGTCGCCAGCGATTCGGCGTACTTCTCTTCCTGCAGCTGCAGCTGCGCGATCTGGTACATCGCGTCGAAGTGATTGCTGTTGGGCAGCGCGTCCATCTGCACCGCCTCGTTGAGCGCCGCGATCGCGCCTGCGCCGTCGTCCTTGCCCCAGAGGATCTGGCCTTCCAGCAGCTTGGCGAAGGCCTGCGCGTAGGGCTTGGCGCGCTTGTCCTCGGTGACCTTCGCGATCAGCTCGAGCGCTTCGTCGTCCTTGCCGTCCGCGATCAGGTCGTTGGCCTTGTTGAGATCGCGCTGGTTCTTCTCCGACATGTCGGGCTTGGGTTCCTTGCGCGTCGCATTCGGATACGCAACTTCTTCCTTGCCCTTGCCGCTCGACTTCTGCGCGAGCGCGCCTTCGGCGACGAACATCAGCATCAGCGCGCACAGGGCGACGCGGACCAGGTTCTGCAACTTCATGGAGACCTCACCTGAGATAAAGCGGTGAATGAAATGAAAAATACGCTGAGAGACAAAACAGCGTACCCCTACCATTACGACTGGCACAAGCACACGGATGCGCGTGGATGTGCTGCATTGCAACGGAACGACGGCATTCGATTGCAACGCACGATACAGCCGCCCGGGGTTCGCGATCGCTGGCCGGCCCGCCAATCTACGATGACTCTCGTAGATTTTCCATTCGCGTCAACGGCGTAGCGCCGCAGCGCGTTTCGCGCGCATGATGCCGGTCGTCAGCTGTCACGCGGCTGACGATCAGATGTCGAGATTGCTGACCCGCAGCGCGTTCTGTTCGATGAACTCGCGGCGCGGCTCCACGATGTCGCCCATCAGCGTCGTGAAGATCTGATCGGCGGCCACCGCGTCCTCCACCGTGACCTGCAACAGACGACGCGTGTCCGGATTGACCGTGGTCTCCCAGAGCTGCTCGGGGTTCATTTCGCCGAGGCCCTTGAAGCGCTGCACGGTCCGTCCGCGCTTGGCCTCTTCCATCAGCCAGTCGAACGCCTGCGAGAAGCCGGCGATCGCCGTCTGCCGGTTGCCGCGACGCACCTCCGCGCCCGGCAGGATCAGACCGTCGAGTTCCTGCCCGATCTCGGCGATCGGCCGATACTCGCCGGACGCGAAGAACGCCGCCGGCAGCACCTGGGTGTGCGCCAGGCCGTGCTGGTTGCGCTCGACGACCAGGGCGGCCGGGTGCTCGGCGGTCGCCGCCTGGATCCGGAACGTGTAGCGTGCCTTGCCTAGGCCCGAGCCGTTGAGGCGGGCCGACAGACGCGCCAGCCAGGCATCGGTCAGCGCGCCGTCCTGCCAGGCGTCCGCGGCCGGTGCCGGCGCGTCGAGCAGCGCCGTCAGAAGGCTGGTGTCGTAGCGCGAGCCGAGCCGCTCGATCTGTGCGAGCGCGGCCTGCCAGCCGGTCAGCAGACGCTCCAGGCCGGCTCCGCTGATCGGCGGCAGCCCAACGCCGTAGACCAGCTCGGCCCCGTCGACGGCGCCGGCGATCAGGTAGCCGTTGAGCGCGTGGTCGTCCTTCAGATAGAGCTCCTGCTTGCCCTGCTTGAGCTTGTACAGCGGCGGCATGCCGATGTAGACGTGGCCGCGCTCGATCAGCTCCGGCATCTGCCGATAGAAGAACGTCAGCAGCAGCGTGCGGATGTGCGAGCCGTCGACGTCCGCGTCGGTCATGATGATGATGCGGTGATAGCGCAGCTTGTCGGCGTTGAACTCGTCCTTGCCGATGCCGGTGCCCAGTGCGGTGATCAGCGTGCCGACCTCGGCCGAGCCGAGCATGCGGTCGAAGCGGGCGCGTTCGACGTTGAGGATCTTGCCCTTCAGCGGCAGCACGGCCTGATATTTGCGGTTGCGGCCCTGCTTGGCCGAGCCGCCGGCCGAGTCGCCCTCGACGATGAACAGTTCGCTGAGCGCCGGGTCCTTCTCCTGGCAGTCGGCCAGCTTGCCCGGCAGGCCCGCGATGTCGAGCGCGCCCTTGCGCCGCGTCATCTCGCGCGCCTTGCGCGCGGCTTCGCGCGCGCGCGCAGCATCGACGACCTTGGCGCAGATCGCGCGCGCCTCGGCCGGATGCTCGAGCAGGAACTCATCGAGCTTCTGGTTGACGACCTGCTCGACGACACCCTTGACCTCGCTCGAGACCAGCTTGTCCTTGGTCTGCGACGAGAACTTCGGATCGGGCACCTTGACCGACAGCACCGCGATCAGACCCTCGCGCATGTCGTCGCCGGACAGCGGCACCTTCGCGGTCTTCTGCAGGCCGGTGTTGTCGACGTAGTTGGAGATCGTGCGCGTCAGCGCGGCGCGGAAGCCCGCCAGATGCGTGCCGCCGTCCTTCTGCGGGATATTGTTGGTGAAGCAGTAGACCGCTTCCTGGTACGCGTCGGTCCACTGCATCGCGACTTCGACCGTGATCGAGTCCTGCTGCATGCTGAAATTGAGCACGTTCGGATGCAGCGGCGTCTTGAGCTGGGCCAGGTGTTCGACGAACGAACGAATGCCGCCCTCGTACTCGAACACGTCGTGACGCGTGCTGCGCTCGTCGATCAGCTCGATGCGCACGCCCGAATTGAGGAACGACAGCTCGCGCAGGCGCTTGGCGAGGACCTCGTAGTGGAACTCGATGTTCGTGAACGTCTGCGGGCTCGGCTTGAAGCGCACCGTCGTGCCGCGCCGCGTCGACGGACCCACTTCCTTGAGCGGATAGAGCGGTTCGCCGTGCGCGTATTCCTGATGGTACTCGTGCCCTTCGCGCGCAATGGTCAGCCACAGGTGTTCGGACAGCGCATTGACGACCGAGACGCCGACGCCGTGCAGGCCGCCGGAGACCTTGTAGGAGTTGTCGTCGAACTTGCCGCCCGCGTGCAGCACCGTCATGACGACTTCGGCCGTCGAGCGCCCCTCCTCCGGATGGATGCCGACCGGAATGCCGCGACCGTTGTCGACGACCGATACCGACTCGTCGGCGTGGATCGTCACGACGACGTGATCGCAGTAGCCGGCCAAGGCTTCGTCGATCGAGTTGTCGACGACCTCGAACACCATATGGTGCAGGCCGGTGCCGTCATCGGTGTCGCCGATGTACATGCCGGGGCGCTTGCGTACGGCCTCCAGGCCCTTGAGGACCTTGATCTTGCTGGAGTCGTACTGGCTGCCGGCGCTGTCGTGATCGGTCATTTCGCTCATGTGGCTCCCGTGGTGCCGCGCACCGCTGCGGCGGCGGTGCGGCACGGATTGCAATACACCCGAGCGGACGGCTCAGGCCATCGGCGATTATACCAGTCGCTGGACCCTGCCCTGTTCCACGTGGAACAAGCGCGTGGCCGCGCTGGCTGGCAGCGGCAGCGTCGAAGTGCCGGTCAGCAGAACCTGTGCACCGCTGGCCGACAGCACGGCGATCACGGCATCGCGATGCGCGTCGTCGAGCTCGGACGCGAGATCGTCCAGGCAGACGATCGGCCAGTGGCCGCGATCCGAGTGGTAGCGTTGAGCCTGCCCGAGGATGCAGACCAGCGCGCAGAGCTTCTCCTGGCCGCGCGAGAAGTATTCGCGACGCTCGGCTGCGGCGAATCCGAAGCTGAGATCGGCCCGATGCGGGCCCGATCGCGTGTGACCGCGATCGCGGTCGCGATCACGCCCTTCGGCCAGTACGTCGGCCAGATCCTGCCCAGCCGGCCACCCCGGATGAAACTCGACGCGAAACTCGCCGAGCTCTCCGAGAAACGCCTCCGCCATCGCGGCCAACGACGGTTGCAGCCGCTCAAGATAGGTCCGGCGCAAGCGCGTCATCGCTTCGCCCGAGGTCGCGAGCTCGAGCTCCCAAACCGCAAGCTCGGGATCGGATGCTCCCGCGCGCAACGATGCATTGCGCTGACGCAGCGCGCGCTGGTAGCGGCGCCACAACGCGAGGAAATCCTGTTCCACGTGGAACACGCCCCAATCGAGGTAGGCGCGCCGATACTCGGCGCCTCCGGCGATCAGCGCGTGCGAGCCCGGCTCGAAGCAGACGATCGCCGACCGGCCGACCAGCTCACCCAATGTGGCCTGTTGTCCATCGACGCGCGCTTCGAGCCGGCCGCCGGTCCGAGCGAGACCCAGCCGGACCGACCGACCCTCGATTCCTTCGACCAGACCGAACACCGAAAAACCGGGCGCGCCGACGCGGACCAGTCCATCGCGCCCTCCGCTGCGAAACGTGCGGCCGTGAGACAGCAGATAGGCCGCTTCGAGCACGGTCGTCTTGCCGGCGCCATTGCCGCCGACGAACTGATTCCAGCCGGCACCGAGCGATACCTCGAGCGATTCGAAGCGCCGCAGATCGACCAGCCTCAGTTCATCCAGACGCATCGACATCGCTTGTCGCACCGGTTACCGATCATCCTCAATGAAAAAGGCCCGCATCTGACGCCTGCGGGCCCTTCGCCGATTCAAGCACCTGCGCTGGTCAGAGCCGCAGCGGCATGATCACGTGCCGCGTGTCCTCGGTATCGGGCTTGCGCAGCAGGCAGCTCGACTGCGCATCGCGCAGGCACAGCAGCACCTCCTCACTGTCGAGTGCACCGAGCGCATCCTGCAGATAGTTCACGTTGAACCCGACCGACAGCTCCGACACACCGGTGCGGGCCTCGAGTTCTTCGACGGCCTCTTCCTGTTCCGGATTGTGCGCGACGATGCGCAGCCGGTTCGGGCCGACCTCGAGCTTCACGCCGCGATACTTCTCGTTCGACAGGATCGCCGCACGTTGCAGCGCCGCGCGCAGCTCCTCGCGATTGACGTGCACTTCCTTGTCGACACCGATCGGCACGACGGCCTCGTAATCGGGGAAACGGCCGTCGATCAGCTTGGACGTGAACACCACGCCGCCGCGGCGCACGCGCAGATGATTGCGGCCGAATTCGAGCTCGACCGTGCCCTCGCCGGTTTCGAACAGGCCTTGCAGCTCGAGCACGCCCTTGCGCGGGATGATGATCTGACGACGCGAGCTGATCGTCGCATCGAGCTTGGTCTCGGCCAGTGCCAGCCGGTGGCCGTCGGTCGCGACACAGCGCAGAGCGTGCTCGCGCAGGTCCAGCAGCATGCCGTTGAGGTAGTAGCGCACGTCCTGATGCGCCATCGCGAACGCGGTGCGGTCCATCAACGCCTTCAACGCGGCTTCCGGCAAGGTCACCCGCTCGACCAGGTCGATCGAGTCGATCACCGGAAACTCGGTCGCCGGCAGCGTCGCCAGAGTGAACCGGCTGCGCCCGGCGCTGACCGTCACGCGATCCCCGTTCTGCTCGATCTTGATCTTGCTGCCGTCCGGCAAAGCACGGCTGATGTCGAACAGCTTGCGCGCCGGGATCGTGACTTCGCCGGGCTCCAGCGATTCGGCATCGGCGCGGGCGATCATCTCGACTTCGAGATCGGTACCCGTGAACGAAACACCGTCGGTGCCGACCTGTACCAGCAGGTTCGCCAGCACCGGCAGCGTCTGACGGCGCTCCACCACGCCGGTCACCTGCTGCAGCGGTTTCAAGAGAGCTTCGCGTTGAATGCTGAATCGCATGGGTCTCGTCCGTTTCGTTCTGTTATTGGTTTTTGGGGATAGTACGTGGTTGTAGGGCCTGGGGACAACCGAAAAACGACAGAAATATCCTTTTAAATCATCGTTTTATTTCGCTTTCTGGCGGTGGGTTTCGTGCCGGTTTCGGTGTGCATCGATTGTGGATAACCCGAGGCGGCCGAAAAGTCCACCTATTATCCACAGCCTGTTCACCCCGTCAGCGCGCGCACGAGCTTTTCCCAGTCCTGACGCAGACGTCCGTCGGTCTCGCGCAGATCCGCGATGGTCCGGCAGGCGTGCAGCACGGTCGTATGGTCGCGGCCGCCGAACGCGTCGCCGATCTCCGGCAGGCTGTGCTCGGTCAGTTCCTTGGCCAGCGCCATCGCCATCTGCCGCGGCCGGGCGATCGAGCGGCTGCGGTTCTTCGACAGGAAATCGGCCAGACGCAGCTGGTAGTAGTCCGATACCGTGCGCTGGATGTTCTGGATCGTGATCGCCTGCGCGTGCACGGTCAGCAGGTCGCGCAGGGTCTCCTGCGCGAACTCGGCCGTGATCAGGCGCCCTTCGAAGTTCGAGCGCGCGACCAGCGTATTGAGCGCGCCTTCCAGATCGCGCACGTTCGAACGCATCCGCTTGGCGATCAGCACCGCGACCTCTTCGGGCAGCTCCACGCCCTTGCTCTGCGCCTTGGACAGCAGGATCGCCGCGCGCGTCTCGAAATCGGGCGGCTCGACGATCACCGAAAGTCCCCATCCCAGGCGCGACTTCAGTCGCGGCTCGAGGTTCTCGACCTCCTTCGGATAGCGGTCGCAGGTCAGGATGATCTGCTGCTTGCCCTCGAACAGCGCATTGAAGGTGTGGAAGAACTCCTCCTGCGTGGTGTTCTTGCCGGCGAAGAACTGGATGTCGTCGATCAGCAGTGCGTCGACCGAGCGGAACCGCCGCTTGAAATCGTCCATGTTCTTCTGCGCGAGCGCCTTGACCATGCCGCTGACGAACTGCTCCGAACGCAGATACAGCAGCTTGACGTCCGGGTTGTTGCGCCGCATGAGGTTGCCGGCCGCGTGCATCAGATGCGTCTTGCCAAGGCCCGTGCCGCCGTACAGCAGCAGCGGGTTGTAGGCGCGGCCCGGATTCATCGCGACCTGCAGCGCGGCGGCCTTGCCGAGCTGGTTGGACTTGCCCTCGACGAAGGTCTCGAACGTGTAATGCGGATCGAGGTTGGAATCCTCGCGCTGTTCGCGGCGGCCGGCGGGCCGCGCAGCGGTCGCGCCGGCCGTCTCGCGGCCGCGCGCGGCGCTCAGCGATCCGACGTCCACGCGCACGTTGACCGGATAGCCGGCCAGATGCTCCAGTACCGTCGCGATGCGCGGCAGGAACCGTTCGCGGATCGCCTCCACCGTATAGGCATTGGGCGCGAACAGGCGCAGTCCGGCGTCGCTCTCGCTGGCCTGCAGCGGGGCCAGATAGGTGTGCACATCCTCGGCGGCGGATTCGGATTCAAGCCGCACCAGGCAGCGCTGCCACAATTCACTCACGGGTTGGGACCTTTGCAACGGAAGCTTCGGGAAGCCGAGGCGGACGCGGGCCGGTACGGCCGTGTCCGCAGTCAGGGGATGGCGTGGTCGGCGCAGCCGACGGACCGACCGATGAGTCTACCCCAAGCGTCCGGTGCGGACCGGCGCCGCGACGCCGCGCGAACGGTGCCGCGACTGCGGCCAAGCGCCGGATTTTCCTTGACACGGGTGCGGTGCCGACCTACCATCCGCGGCCTTTTTCCGTTCACGATTCGTCACCGCCATGGCCACGAAACGCACCTATCAGCCCAGCAATCTCAAGCGCGCCCGTGACCATGGGTTCCGCGCCCGCATGAAGACCCGCGGCGGCCGCAAGGTCCTCAACGCGCGTCGTGCGCGCGGTCGCAAGCGCCTCTGCGTCTGACGTTCCGGCGGCGCCATGGGTAGCGCAAGCTTCCCGCGCGCCGCTCGACTGTTGCGGCCCGGCGACTTCGCCGCGCTGCGCAGCGCCAGCCGGCGCGTCGGCGCCGATCATTTCCATGCCGAAGCTGCACCGCAAGCCAGCGGTCCGCGGCTCGGCATGGCCGTTTCCAAACGCGTCTCCAAGCGCGCCGTCGAACGCAACCGCATCAAGCGGCAGATTCGCGAAAGCTACCGGCACATCCGCCCGCAGCTGCCTGCGCTCGACATCCTCGTCGTCGCCCGCACCAGCGCCGCCGCCCACGACAACGCGACCCTGCGCGCCGATCTGATCCGGCTCTGGGACAAGCTGCGCCGTCTCGCCGCGGCCGCGCCCGGCGGCGCTCGCGTTGAAGCGTCCCCGCGCGAACGGCACAATGGCGAGGTCCCAGCCGCTTCCGGGCGGACCACGACGCCGCCCTCTCCATCGAGCGATTGACCGCGCGCCGGCGCAGCCTGCGCCGTCTCGCCGTGCAGCGCACGAACCGAACCGACCTTCCGATGACCAGTCCCCGTCCCTTTCTTCTGCTCGCCCTCCTGCTGCTCGGCTATCTGCTGTGGGAGCAGTGGCGCACCGACTACGGCCCGCAGGCGCTGCCGGCGCCCGCGACCAGCACCGCGCCGGCCGCCGACGTGGCGCCCGCGGCGATTCCGCTCGACGATGTACCGACCGCGTCCGCGGCCTCCGGCGAAGTGCCGGCGACGCCGCGACCGGAAGCGGCCGCGCCGGCCGGCCAGCGCATCGTGGTCGCCACCGACGTGCTGCGCGTGGAGATCGACACGCGCGGCGGCAACGTCGTCATCGCCGACCTGCTGGCCTATCCGCAGCAGCCCAAGCAGCCGCAGCCGGTGCGCCTGCTTGACGACAGCGCGAACGGCTACTTCGTCGCCAACAGCGGTCTGGTCAGCGCGCAGGGCGCGCCGGCCGCGCCGGACCACAACGCATCGTTCACCGCGGCCGCGACCGAGTACGCGCTGGCGGCCGGCCAGGACCGCGTCGAGGTGCCGCTGACCTGGCAGTCCGACGCCGGACTGACGGTCCGCAAGATCTACACGTTCGAGCGCGGCAGCTACGTGATCGGCCAGCGCCAGGAGATCGTCAACCAGGGCGCCGCGCCGTGGACCGGCAACGCCTACCGCGAGCTGCGCCGTGTGCCGCTTACCGTCGACAAGCGCGGCCTGAAGGGCTACACGAACCCGGAGCAGTACAGCTTCGTCGGCGCGGCCTGGTACAGCCCTCAGCACAAGTTTCAGAAATTCGCGTTCGACAAGTTCAAGAACGACCCGACCAGCATGACTGTGACCCCACTGCCAGGAACCGAGGGTTGGGCATGGCGTGACTGGTGGTTCAAGCGGGTCAAGGTGCCGGCAGACGCAGGCTGGATTGCGCAGGTTCAACACTACTTCTTTGCCGCATGGATCCCTGCTGCAGATGAGACGAGTGAGTTCTCCCGTACCGAGCTCCCCAGCCCGACCGGAACCCGTTACGTGGTCCGCTCGGTCGCACCCTCGACCACGGTGGCGCCCGGCGAGACGCGCGCGCTCGAATCGCGTCTCTACGTGGGACCGAAGATCCAGAGCACGCTCGACGACGTCGCGCCGGGTCTGTCGCTGACCGCCAACTACGGCATCTTCACGTTCATCTCGGCGCCGCTGCACTGGGTGCTCGACAAGCTGCACGCGCTGACCGGCAACTGGGGCTTCGCGATCATCCTGCTGGTGCTGCTGATCAAGGCGGTGTTCTACAAGCTCAGCGAGGCGCAGTACCGCTCGATGGCGCGCATGCGCAAGGTCGCGCCGCGCATGCAGGCGCTCAAGGAGCGCTACGGCGACGACCGCCAGAAGCTCAATCAGGCGATGCTCGAGCTGTACCAGAAGGAGAAGATCAATCCGCTCGGCGGCTGTTTGCCGATGCTGATCCAGATCCCGGTGTTCTTCGCGCTGTACTGGGTGCTGATCGAGAGCGTCGAGCTGCGCCAGGCGCCGTTCATCGGCTGGATCCAGAACCTGTCCGCGCCCGATCCGTACTTCGTGCTGCCGATCCTCAATGCCGCGGCGATGCTGCTGACCCAGCACCTGACGCCGATGACCGGCATGGATCCGACGCAGGCCAAGATCATGAAGTTCATGCCGGTCGCGTTCTCGGTGCTGTTCGCATTCTTCCCGGCCGGCCTCGTGCTGTACTGGGCGACCAATGCGATCCTGTCGCTGATCCAGCAGTACATCATCACCAAGCGCGTCGAGGCCGGCGAACAGACCAAGCCGGCCAAGGCCTGACGATCCGCGCGGCGGCCGCATCGGCCGCCGCGTCGCCGTCCACGCGCAGCGACGAGCCCTCCGCATGTCGAGCGCCGATACCATCGCCGCGATCGCGACACCGCCGGGCAGCGGCAGCATCGGCATCGTGCGCCTGTCCGGACCGGCCGCGCCGGCGATCGCCGGCGCCCTGCTCGGCCGTCCCCCGCGACCGCGCCACGCGCATTTCTGCCGCTTCCTCGATGCCGACGGCCAGGCGATCGATCACGGCCTGCTGCTCCACTTCCCGGCGCCGCACTCGTTCACCGGCGAGCACGTCGTCGAGCTGCAGGCGCACGGCAGCCCGGTCGCGCTGCGCCGGCTGCTCGCGCGCAGCCTCGAACTCGGCGCGCGGCAGGCGCGGCCCGGTGAGTTCTCCGAACGCGCATTCCTCAACGGACGCCTCGATCTGGCCCAGGCCGAGGCGATCGCCGATCTGATCGCGGCCGGTTCCGAGGCCGCCGCGCGTTCGGCGATGCGCAGTCTCGACGGCGCGTTCTCCGATCGCGTCCGCGCGGTCACCGAGGCGACGATCCGCCTGCGCGTCTGGATCGAGGCCGCGATCGACTTTCCCGAGGAAGAAATCGATTTTCTCGCGGCGCCCGAGCTCGCGAAAGGATTCTCCGATCTGCGCGCCCGACTCGCCGACGTGCTCGCCGGCGCACGTCGCGGCGCGCGTCTGGCCGACGGCCTGCACGTCGTGATCGTCGGCCGCCCGAACACCGGCAAGTCGAGCCTGCTCAATGCGCTCGCCGCCACCGAACGCGCGATCGTCACCGACATCCCCGGCACCACGCGCGACGTGCTGCGTGAATCGATCGATCTCGACGGCGTCGCGCTGACGCTGGTCGACACCGCCGGCCTGCGCGAGGCCGACGACCGCGTCGAGCAGGAAGGCATCCGCCGCGCGCGTGCCGAACTCGCCAAGGCCGACGTCGCGATCCTGGTCACCGACGATGCGCACATCGAAGCCGATCGCGCCCTGCTCGACGGTGTGCCGCCCGCCACGACGCGGCTGATCGTACACAACAAGATCGATCTCGCCGCACGCGCGCCGGAGAGCCGACTGCAGGATGGCGATCGGCACCTGTGGCTGTCGGCCCAGACCGGTGCCGGCCTGCCGCTACTGACCGCCGAGCTCGAACGCCTGGCCGGCCGCGACGACGCCGGCGAAGGCAGCTACAGCGCGCGTGCGCGCCATGTCGCCGCGCTCGAACGCGCGTCGGCGTCGCTGCAGGCCGCCGAAGCGGCCTTGATCGAATCTCGCGCCGGCGAACTCGCGGCCGAGGAGCTGCGCCAGGTCCAGCACGCGCTCGGCGCGATCACCGGCGAGTTCAGCGACGAGGATCTGCTCGGGCGGATCTTCGCGGATTTCTGCATCGGGAAGTGATGGTGGTAGCCGGGTCGAGCGAGCTTCCAAAAATGCGAAGAACGCGGTAACTAGAAGCTCTCGTCTAACGCAGACATGGATGCGGGGGGCATTCGATGAAAAAACGAGAGCTCAGCGAACGCGACATCTGCACCAAGTTCATCACGCCAGCGCTAGAAAAGGCCGGATGGGACGTCCTGACCCAAGTACGCGAAGAGTTCCTGCTGACCAAGGGACGCATCATCGTGCGCGGCAAACTGCACACGCGCGGTCAGCACAAGCGCGCCGACTATGTGTTGTTCCACAAGCCCAACCTGCCCATTGCCGTCATCGAGGCCAAGGACAACAAGCATGCCATCGGCTCGGGCATGCAACAGGCCCTCGGCTATGCCGAAATGCTGCAAGTGCCTTTCGTATTCAGCAGCAATGGAGATGGCTTCCTGTTTCACAACAAGATCGCCAAGGACGGTGTGATCGAGCGCGAACTGAGCCTGGATGAGTTCCCCAGTGCGGATACGCTGTGGCCATGGTGGGCAGAGCATCAGGGGTTGAGCACGCAGCAACAGACCCTAGTCGCCCAGGACTACTACAGCGATGGCAGCAACAAGACGCCCCGTTACTACCAGTTGCTCGCCATCAACAAGACCATCAAGGCGATTGCCAAAGAGCAGAAGCGCATTCTGCTGGTGATGGCCACGGGCACAGGCAAGACCTATACCGCCTTCCAGATCATCTGGCGGTTGTGGAAGTCGCGTGCCAAGAAACGCATCCTGTTCCTGGCGGACCGCAACATCCTGGTCGATCAGACCATGACCAACGACTTCAAGCCGTTCGGCGCGGCGATGACCAAGATCCAGAAGCGGCAGGCCAACAAGTCGTATGAGATCTACCTGTCGCTTTACCAGGCCGTCACCGGTAACGAAGAAGAACGGAATATCTACAAGCAGTTCAGCCCGGAATTCTTCGATCTGATCGTGATCGACGAATGCCACCGGGGCAGTGCCGCCGAAGATTCTGCTTGGCGCGAGATCCTGACGTATTTCCACTCTGCCACACAGATCGGCCTGACCGCGACGCCCAAGGAAACCAAGGACGTATCCAACATCGACTACTTCGGCGAGCCCATCTACACCTACTCGCTACGCCAGGGCATCGACGATGGCTTTCTCGCGCCCTACAAGGTGGTGCGCATTGACCTGGACAAAGACTTGACCGGCTGGCGTCCCGACAAGGGCATGCTCGACAAGCACGGTAACGAGATCGAAGACCGTATCTACAACCAGCGTGATTTTGACAAGACGCTGGTACTGGAACAGCGCACCCACGCTGTGGCGCGCAAGATCAGCGAATACCTGAAAGCCAGCAACCGCTTCGACAAGACCATCGTCTTCTGCGACAACATCGACCATGCCGAGCGCATGCGCCAGGCGCTGGTCAACGAAAACGCCGACCTGGTGGCGCAGAACCACCGCTATGTCGTGCGCATCACCGGCGACAACGAAGAAGGCAAGATGGAGTTGGACAACTTCATCTTCCCGGAAAGCAAATACCCCGTCATCGCGACCACTTCCAAGCTGATGACCACGGGCATCGATGCCCAGACCTGCAAGCTCATCGTGCTGGATCAACGTATCCAGTCCATGACCGAATTCAAGCAGATCATCGGTCGCGGAACGCGCATCAACGAGGACTTCGACAAGTACTGGTTCACCATCCTCGACTTCAAGAAAGCGACCGAACTGTTCGCCGATCCGGCTTTCGACGGCGATCCCGTGCAGATCTATGAGCCAGGCCCAGGCGAACCACCGCTTCCTCCAGATGAAGAAGATGGGGGGGCGTCGCCTGACGATGAATTCACCTACCCCACGTCGGACGCCAACCCCACGTCCCCCGACGGCTTAGCCGAACCGCTGCCAGGCGAGGAAGGCAGCAACGTGCGTCGTTACGTTGTCGCTAATGTCGAGGTCAAGGTGGTGGCCGAGCGGGTGCAGTACTTCGATGCCAACGGCAAACTGATCACCGAGTCCCTGAAGGACTACACCCGCAACACCCTGGCCAAGGAGTTCGCGTCGCTGGACGATTTCCTGCGCCATTGGAGCAAGGCCGAGAAGAAGCAGGCCATCATCGACGAGCTGGCCCATCAAGGCATCTTCTTCGAGGCTTTGGCCGACGAGGTGGACAAGAAATCCGGCAAGGATTTCGATCCTTTCGATCTGCTATGCCATGTGGCCTGGGATCAACCCCCACTCACGCGCAAGGAGCGGGCCGAGCAGGTCAAGAAGCGCCATTACTTCGCCAAGTACGGCGAGCAAGCGCAGAAGGTGCTCGAAGCCCTGCTCGACAAGTATGCCGACGAAGGCGTGGCTGCCATCGAGGAAACGCAAATCCTCGCCATCGCCCCCTTCAACCGCCTGGGCACACCGATCGAACTGGTGCGTGCCTTTGGCGGCAAGACCCAATACCAACAGGCTGTTGGCGAGCTCGAGCGTGAGCTCTACCGCGCCTGATCAGAACTAGACCCGGGAAGTATTCATGTCACTTGCAACTCTTATCAAAGCCATCCAGGACATCATGCGCAAGGATGTCGGCGTCGATGGCGACGCCCAGCGCATCAGCCAGATCTGCTGGCTGTTGTTCCTGAAGATCTTCGACGACAAGGAACAGGAGTGGGAGCTGACCCAGTCCAGCTACCGCTCACCGCTGCAAAGCCGCTTTCGCTGGATCAACTGGGCCAAAGATCCGGAAGGCATGACCGGCGAAGAGCTGATCGACTTCGTCAACAATGACCTCTTTCCTTCCTTGAAACAGCTTGCCACCAAGGCGGGCGTGTCCGCGCAAGGCCGGGTGATCGGCTCGGTGTTCGAGGATGCCTACAACTATATGAAGTCCGGCACACTGCTGCGTCAGGTGATCAACACCATTGAAGAGGACGTGGATTTCAACTCGTCCAGCGACCGGCACCTGTTCAACGATATCTACGAGAAAATCCTCGCCGACCTGCAGTCGGCCGGTAACGCCGGCGAGTACTACACCCCGCGTGCGGTCACGCAGTTCATGGTCGATATCCTCGACCCGAAACTCGGCGAGAGCATCCTCGACCCGGCCTGTGGCACGGGCGGCTTCCTGACCTGCGCCATCGAGCACCTAAGAAAGCAGGTCAAGACGCCAGATGACAACCGGCTGCTGCAAGGAAGTATCCACGGCGTCGAGAAGAAGCCCCTGCCGCACATGCTGGCCATGACCAACATGATGCTGCACGGCATCGACGTGCCTACCCGCATCCGCCACGACAACACGCTCTCTCGCCCCTTCAAGGACTACGGTCCACGCGACCGGGTGGACATCATCATCACCAACCCACCGTTCGGTGGCATGGAAGAGGATGGCATCGAGAAGAACTTCCTTGCCAAGCACCAGACCCGCGAGACCGCCGACCTGTTCATGGCGTTGATCATGCACCTGCTCAGGCACGACACCGGCCGCGCCGCAGTAGTGCTGCCGGATGGCTTCCTGTTCGGCGAGGGAGTGAAAACCACGCTCAAGCGCGAACTGCTGGAAGAGTTCAACCTGCACACCATCGTGCGCCTGCCCAAAGGCGTGTTCGCCCCTTACACCAGCATCGCCACCAACATCCTGTTCTTTGAGAAGGGGGGCCCCACCAAAGACGTATGGTTCTTCGAGCATCCCTACCCAGCAGGCTACAAGAGCTATTCCCGTTCCAAGCCGCTGACCATCGATGAATTCGACCGCGAGAAAGCCTGGTGGGGAGGCCCGCAGCGTAAGGGGCGCAAGACCACCGAGCATGCCTGGAAGGTCTCTGCCAAGGATCTGGCTGCTCGCAACTACAACCTGGACGGCAAGAACCCGCACGAGGTGGCTGTAGAACTGGGTGATCCGGACGAACTGATGGCCGAATACCAGGACATCACCCGCCAGTTGCAGGCCGCCCAGCAAGCGCTGAAAACCGAACTGCTGGCCGCGCTCAAGGCCACCAGCGGGGGGGCGGAATGAGCGACAAGCCCGTGTCCCTCGTCCCAGCTCCGGAAGGTTACGCCAACTGGTTGGGCGAGCTGAAGAACCGCATCCATGGTGCCCAGCAGCGGGCCGCGCTGGCCGTCAACCGCGAACTGGTGCTGCTCTACTGGCAGATCGGCCGTGACATCCTGCAACGGCAGGCCGAGCAGGGTTGGGGGGCCAAGGTCATCGAGCGGCTGGCGCACGACCTCAGGACCGCCTTTCCCGAGATGAAGGGCTTTTCCCGCGCCAACCTGATGTACATGCGCTCCTTCGCCGACGCCTGGCCGGACGCGTCAATTGTCCAACAGGCTGTTGGACAATTGCCCTGGGGCCATAACCTGGTGCTGCTGGCCAGGCTGAAGCAGCCAGAACAACGCCTGGCCTATGCCCAGCGTGCCGTGGAACACGGCTGGTCGCGCGCGACGCTGGAAATCCATATCGAATCCCGCCTGCTGGAGCGGGAAGGCCACGCGATCACCAACTTCGCCGACTGTCTCCCCGCGCCGGGAACCGACCTGGCCCGGCAAGTCCTCAAGGATCCCTACCTGTTCGACTTCCTGGATGTCGGCCAGGAAGCCAACGAGCGGGAAATCGAGTCAGCGCTGGTCAAGCACATCACCCAGTTCCTGTTGGAATTGGGTGCGGGCTTTGCCTTCGTCAGCCGTCAGGTTCATCTGGAAGTGGGCGGCGACGACTTCTACATCGACCTGTTGTTCTACCACCTCAAGCTGCGCTGCTATGTGGTCATCGAGCTGAAAGCCGAGAAGTTCAAACCAGAACACCTTGGCCAGTTGAGCTTCTACCTCACCGCCGTGGATATGCAGGTCAAGGCAGAAGAGGACAACCCCACCATCGGCCTGTTGCTGTGCAAGAGCAAGAACACCGTGGTGGCCGAATACGCATTGCGCGACAAGACCCAGCCTATCGGCGTGGCGGAATACCAATTGATCGAATCCCTGCCTGAAGAACTGCGAACCAGCCTGCCCAGCATCGAACAGATCGAGCGCGAACTGGGAGGCGAGCATGAATAAGCACACCGCCGAATTGCTGGAAAAGCATTTCGACACCGCCTTTGCTGCACCCGATGGCATCAAGAAACTGCGCGAGCTGATCCTGACGCTGGCCATGCAGGGCAAGCTGGTTCCACAAGATCCGAACGAGCAGCCTGCTAGCGATCTGCTGCAAGAAATCGAAGCTGAGAAACAGCGGCTGGTGAAGGAGGGCCAGATCAAGAAACCCAAGCCGCTGCTACGAGTGGCTGAAGAAGAAAAGCCGTACGCACTGCCGCAGGGGTGGGAATGGGTGCAATTGCGTGATATTTGTCATGACTGGGGGCAAAGAGTCCCTAACAGTCGTTTCACATATATAGATGTTAGTACTATTGACAACAAATCGGGCAGGATCGCTGAAGCACAAATAATTGGCGCGTCTGATGCACCTTCCCGAGCAAGGAAGATAGTTCATCCAGGGGACGTTGTTTATTCGACGGTACGTCCATACTTGTTAAACGTTGCCATTATTGAACGTGAATATGAGCCTGAGCCCATTGCAAGTACTGCATTTGCAGTTCTGCATTTTTATAATGGAGTGCTCAATAGGTTTGTCTTCCGTTACCTACGTTCGCCAATTTTTATCAGCTATGTTGAACGGACTCAAAAGGGTGTTGCATACCCAGCAATAAATGATGGCGACTTCTTCTCGGGACTATTCCCTCTGCCGCCATCAGACGAGCAACGTCGAATCGTCGCCAAAATCGACGAACTGATGGCCCGTTGCGATGAACTTGAAAATCTGCGCACTGCACAGCAGGGAGCGCGCCTGACCATTCATGCCGCAGCCATCAAGCAACTGTTGAACATCGCCGAACCCGATCAATACCAGCGCGCCCAGACCTTCCTCGCCGAACACTTCGGCGAGCTCTACACCGTCAAGGAAAACGTCACCGAACTGCGCAAGGCCATCCTGCAACTGGCGGTGATGGGCAAACTCGTCCCGCAGAATCCGGACGACCAGCCCGCCAGCGAGTTGTTGAAAGAGATCGAGGTTGAGAAACAGCGTCTGGTGAAGGAAGGCAAGATCAAGAAGCCCAAGCCCTTGCCACTAGTGACAGAGGAAGAAAAGCCGTATGCGTTGCCGCGGGGGTGGGAGTGGGTGCGAGTATGGGCTGTGTCTCAACTTATAACTTCGGGCTCACGTGATTGGGCAAGGTACTACTCGGAATCGGGGGCAACCTTTGTAACAATGGGGAACCTCTCACGGGGAAACTACCAACTCCGGCTGAAAGAAATTCGATATGTAAATCCTCCGAGAGATGGCGAAGGGGCTAGAACTAGACTGGAAGAAAACGATCTGCTCATCTCCATTACTGGGGATGTTGGTAACCTAGGGTTGATTCCGGCTGGATTTGGTGAGGCATATATAAATCAGCACACATGCCTCTTGAGGTTTATGTCATGCTGTCGTGGAAGATTTTTCCCCGAGTTAATGCGCTCTCCATTTGCAAAAGCACAGTTTGATGCGCCTCAAAGAGGCATAAAAAACAGTTTCAGACTTGGTGATGTTGGGGAGATGATTGTTCCTCTTCCGCCAATCTTAGAGCAGCATCGAATCGTTGAGAAAATTGATGAAATAATGGCCCTGTGTGACTCCTTGGAACAGCAGATCGATGCCGTAGCCAGGAAGCAAGCCGAGCTGCTAAATACTCTGGTCCATGTCCAATCACAAGGCGACACAGATAAAGTATTTCAACCAGAATCGCCTTCAAGCGCTCGGATTATCCATCTGGCTGGCTATCGCGCCAGCATCGGTTGCTACACCATCAACAAACTCGCCAGCGCTCAATACTTTGGTCGAACCGCTGCCGCCAAGGTGATGTATCTGGCGCAAGCGCACGTCGGTTTGGAACTAAATCTGAAACCCGAACGTAAAGCTGCCGGGCCACTGGATCCTTGGATTTATGATTTCGAGCGGCAAGGTCAAGGCAAGCGCTGGTTCGAGGTCAATGAAAAGACCTTGGCCAACGGCAGGAAGAAGACGGAGTATCGCTGCTTGTCAGGATTGTCGGAGCCTGCGGCCAGAGCCGAAGCCCTGATGTTGCCCGGTCAGAGGACGGAATTTGACCGCCTGATCTACGCCCTGGCAGATAAGAAGACCGAAGAGGTCGAGATCATCGCCACACTTTTCGCAGTATGGAACGATTTTCTGATCGATGGTGTTCAACCGACGGATGCACAGATCATCTCCGATGTTCGCGAGAACTGGCACGAACGCAAAGCACGCTTCACCCCGGCAGAGCTTGATCGATGGCTTGATTGGCTACGCAGAGAAAACATCATTCCTCGAGGACTGCCGCCGAGAACAGTGCAGCAATCAAGATTAGGCCTTGATTGATTTTGCATGGCACTGAGAGACACTTTCGCAAGACTGGGATGTGCCCGGAAAAGAAGACGATCCGCTCGCCGAGCTGCAATCCTCGCGGATGCTCGCCGCGGTCGCCCTGATCGTCTGCGCCGGCATCGTGCCGAGCCTGCGCATGCGCATGAAGCCGGCTGCCGATGGCAGCGTGGCGCCGCCGCCGTTCGCGGCAGGACAGCGCGGCATCGGCTTGCTGGTGCTGGGGTTCGTGCTGATGGCCGTGGGTGGCGGCACGCTTGCCCGCGCAGATGCTGCTGCTGTGCAGCTACGCGTACTATGTGCTGATGGCCGGCGTCGAATCGGTGTTCGGCATGCCGGCGCTGCGCCGCGAGGTGCAGTGGGTGATGGACGAGCGCGCCGCGAACCACGGCGGTCCGGACCGAGGCTGGCGCGATCCCGAAGCACTTTGAAAAAAGCCTCGGGACACTTGCGCATCATGGCAGCGTAGGCCGTGCCGGTCCGAAATAGGCGCCGTCTGCACGCGTCGCTGATTCGAGGCTCGCGCGACAGAGCCACGATCGATGCGGGCGCATCGATCGTGGGTCAGATCAGGAAGCGTCGATCGGAAAAGAGCAGGCGCCCGTTTCGCGCGCGTCGTCAGGTCAGATCCTTGACCGTCTGCGTGCCCCCGTTGGCCTTGACGCTGGCGATGCCGGCGTCGCGCGCCGCCTCGCTGCCGTACATCTGGCTGGTGCCGATGGTCTGGTGGTTGGCGGCCTTCAGATTGAAGAAGGTCTTGGCGCTGACGGCGGTCTTCTTCTCGTAGCGCGCGTCGTGCGGGCTGTTGCTGCGGACCGAGGCGATGCCGTTCTCGGCCGATGCGCGGGTCTGGTACAGCTCGCTGGTCAGGATCGTCTCGGCGTTGCCGGCCTTGAGGACGAAACGGAACTGCCCGTCGCTGCTCTTGCTCAACTCGAACCAACCGGCCATGAGGACGCTCCTGTGCTGAGGGTGGACGACGGCGCCGTTCTACGCCAAGTTCGCGTCGCGCGCTGTGTCGTTTTGTGTCGCCGGATCGCGGCCCGAAACCTCAGAAGCCGAGCGCGAACATCGCGAACGCGACCGCCAGGCCGATCAGCGGCACGACGACGGTCATCGCCGCCATCGGGAAGTAGGCCGCCTTGTGCGTCTCGCCGCAGACCGCGCGGATCGTCGTGACGATGTAGCCGTTGTGCGGCATCGCATCGAGCGTGCCGGACGCCAGTGCGACCGAGCGATGTAGCTGCGAGGGATCGACGCCCTGCGGCAGGTACAGCGGCGCGAGGATCGGCAGCGCGATCGCCTGGCCGCCGGAGGCGCTGCCGGTCATCGCGGCGATGACCGCGACCGCGAACGCGGCATTGACGACACCGTGGCCGGGCAGATGGGTGATCCAGTCGACCGCGAGCGCGAAGCCCGGCACCGCCTTGGCGACCGCGCCGAAGCCGACCACGGCCGCGGTGTTGCCGATCGCGATCAGCGCGTCGGCGCTGCCGGCGCCGAGCGCAGCACCGGGCGCCTGCAGATGGCGCCAGCCGATCGCGGCGGTCAGCACGCAGCCGGCCAGCAGCGCGACGATCAGCGCGGCGGTATGCAGGCGCTCGTGCAGCAGGAAGCTCAGCACCAGCACGGCCAGCAGCGGCACCAGCGACAGCAGCGGCGAGGGCAGCACCTGGCGGCTGTCGACCGGATCGCCCTCGCGCGGCTCGAAGCGCTCGCCGCGCGCTTTGGCGCGGCCGATCATCCAGTTGAGCCAGTACTGGCCGATGATTGCCATCACGATCGCGGCGGCGAGGCTGGCCTGCCAGGCGGCCCAAGGCGAGGTGCCGAGGTATTTGATCGGGATCCAGTTCTGGATCTCCGGCGATCCGGCCGCGGTCATCGTGATCGAGATCGAGCCGAAGCCGAGCGCGGCCGGGATGAAGCGGCGCGGCAGGTCGGCCGCGCGGAACAGGCTGAGCGCGGTCGGATAGACCGAGAACGCGACGACGAACAGGCTGACGCCGCCGTAGGTCAGCACGATGCAGGCGATTACGATCGCCAGCGCCGCATGGCGCGGACCGATCCTGCGCAGCACCCAGCGCGCGACGCTGTCGGCGGCGCCGCTGTCCTGCATCAATTTGCCGAAGATGCAGCCGAACAGGAACATGAAGAACCAGCTGGCGATGAAGCCGCTGAAGCCCTGCATGTAGCTGCCGAGCGCGTCGGTGACGGCCGGCTCGCCGTCGGGCGGCAGCAGCGGCAGGCCGCTGGACAGCGCGACGACGGCCGCGCACACCGGCGTGGCGATGAACAGGCTCACGCCGCGCATCGCCATAACGATGAGCAGCGCAAGGCCGGCCAGAAGGCCGAGCAGACTCAGCATGGGAATTCCCCGGACTTGCGATCGCGGCCAGTATCCGGAACCGTCGCCGGAGCCCGGCATTGTACGAAGGTACAACTGCTCAAAGGCTGCGCCGCCCGCAGACTGCGCGCCGATCGGGCCATGTCCCGCGCTCGACCGAGCGCGCTCGTCGCCCCGGCCCGCCACGAAGAACAACGCCACGCAGCGAGGGGGATCTCATGAAGCGCAACCATCTCAGTATGACCATCGGTCTGGTGCTCGGCCTCCTCGCCGCGCCGTGGGCGAGCGCTCAGGAAGCGCCGGCCACGGCGCCGGCCGCCGACGGCGAGATCGAGCGCCTGGACGGCATCACGGTCACCGCGCGCCGCCGCGAGGAGAGCATCCAGGACGTGCCGGTGTCGGTGTCGGCGTTCGGCGAGCAGGATCTGCAGCAGATCCAGGCGCAGAACATCGACAGCCTGCAGGGCTCGGTGCCGAACATGAACATCGTGCAGGGCCGCGGCTCGTCCGGCGCGGTCAACGTCTTCATCCGCGGCATCGGCCAGCCCGACGCGCTGCAGACCTTCGATCCGGGCGTCGGCATGTACGTCGACGACGTCTACTACTCGCGCATCCAGGGCGCGCTGTTCGGCCTCTACGACGTGGACCACATCGAGGTGCTGCGCGGCCCGCAGGGCACGCTGTACGGCAAGAACTCGACCGGCGGCGCGATCAAGATCGTCACGCGCGAGCCCGGCGACACGACCGAGGGCAACGTCGAGTTCACGGCCGGCCGCTACGGCCTGTTCGAGACCAAGGCCTATGCCGCAATGCCGCTCAACGAGCACTGGGGTCTCAGCGCCGCGCTGATGAGCACCGGCAACGACGGCTACGTGAAGGATCCGGACACCGGAAAGCGCTACAACCAGAACGACACCGAGGCGATGCGCGTGAAGCTGGTCGGCCGGCCGACCGACACGTTCAAGGCGGTGTTCTCGCTCGACTACACGCATCAGGACAATCCGCTCACGCTCGGCAATCCCGAGGCGCCGCTGATCCAGACCAATCTGCCGACCGGTACGCGCGTGCTGCTCGAGCCGCGCAGCGGCGAGTACGACTTCCGCACGCGCACCTCGTTCGGTCCCGACGACGGCCAGAAGCTGATCCACAAGGGCGCGGCGGCCAACCTCAGCTGGAACGTCTCCGACGCCTGGACGCTCAAGAGCATCACCGCGTACCGCCAGCTGGTGTCCAAGGCCTACATCGACATCGACGCCTCGGAGTACTCGCTCGGCGACGTCTACGTCGGCCTCGACCAGAACCAGTTCAGCCAGGAGCTGCAGGCGCAGTTCGACAACGGCGGTCCGCTGCAGGCGACCTACGGCCTGTACTTCCTGCGCGAGCACGTGCCGTCCGAGCAGTACGCCTGGGCCGACGACCTCTACACGGTCGCGACGCTGCCGGTGACGTTCCTGCGCACGATCGGCGACGATCTCAATACGCGCAGCTATGCGGCCTACGGCCAGATCAACTGGGAGTTCGCACCGTCCTGGACGCTCGGCGCGGGCCTGCGCTACACGCGCGAGCGCAAGGAGTACGACCGCACGACCTCCACGTACTGGGGTCCGCTGCTGGCCGCGCTCGACGGTACGGTCGCGTTCGACGCCAGCAAGAGCTGGGATGCCTGGACGCCGTCGCTGAGCCTGACCAAGGCGTTTTCCGATCGCGTGATGGGCTACGTCTCGGCCAACCGCGGCTTCAAGTCGGGCGGCTTCAACGGCCGCGCCAATGCGGCCGCCGAGGCGGCGCGGCCCGAGTTCGATCCGGAGTTCGTGTGGACCTACGAGGCCGGCCTCAAGACCGCCTCGGCCGACGGCCGCCTGATCGGCAACCTCAGCGTGTTCCACAGCGAGTACAAGAACTTCCAGGCCCGCGTCAGCGGCGAGGAGGTCGGCAGCTTCCCGGTGCTCAACGCGGCCAAGCTCAAGATGGACGGCGTCGAGTTCGAGGGCATCGCGCTGGTCGGCGAAGGCACGCGCCTGTCGGCGCAGATCGGCTGGATGGACGCGCGCTACGCCTCGTTCGACGATCCGCGCGTGGCCGCCAATCCGATCTACGCGAACCTGCATGACCACGTGCCGTTCTCGCCGGACTGGACCGCACGCGTCGCGGCCAGCCACACCTTCATGCTCGGCGACGCCGGCAGCCTCAGTGTCGGCGGCGACTACTCGTACCGCTCCGAGACCTGGCTCAGCGTCGACAACCGCGACGTGCTGCGGCAGAGCGGGTTCGGCCTAGCCGGCCTGTTCGGCATCTGGGATTCGCCGAGCCTGAAGTGGCAGCTTCGCGGCGGCGTGCGCAACCTGACCGACAAGGTCTACAAGACCGATGCGCAGGAGTTCTCGAGCGTCGGCAACATCCAGACCGCGTACTACGGCATGCCGCGCAACTACTATGTGACCGCCCGCTACAGCTTCTGAGCGAGTCCTGCGCGGCGCGACCCGCCGCGCGTCGATCCATCCGGAGGAAAACCCGATGTCCGTGCTCTCGCCGCGCCGCTGCGCAGTCCCGCTGGCCGTCGTGCTAACCAGCCTCGCGCTCGGTGCCTGTGCCAAGGAGCCGGGCGCCTCGCTGCCGCGCATCGCGCTGGCTGGCGACCGCGTCATGGTCGCCGGCCTGTCGTCGGGCGCCTACATGGCGACACAGGCACATCTGGCGCTGTCCGATCGCATCCACGGCGCCGCGCTGGTCGCCGGCGGGCCGTACGGCTGCGCCGGCGGCAAGCTCGAAACGGCGCTCGGCACCTGCATGAAGGGCGAGCCTGCGCCCGACGTCGCGGCGCTGATCGAGCAGGCGACGAAGCGCGCGTCGAGCGGCGCGATCCCGGATCTGGCCCAGCTCGCCGGCGATCGGGTCTTCGTGCTGCACGGCCGCCGCGACGCCACGGTCGGCGAGCCGGTCGCGCGCGCGGCCGCGGCGTTCTACGAGGGCCTGCGCGAGGCGGTGCCGGCGCTGGCGTCGCTGACGGTCCGCTGGGACGGCGATCGCGACTTTCCGCATCTGCTGCCGACCGCCGATGGCAGCGCCCCGTGCGAGTCGGCCGCGCCGTACCTCGGCAACTGCGGCTACGACGCGGCCGGCGCGATCTTCGCGGCGCTGTACGGTGCGCCGCCGCGCGCGGCCGCGACCGCCGACGGCACGCTGATCGCGTTCGACCAGCGCCCGTTCGCGCCGGCCGGCAAGGCGACCGAGCTGGCCGAGGAAGGCCGTCTGTACTTGCCAAAGGCCTGTGCCGAGGGCGCGAGCTGCGGCGTGCTGATCGCACTGCACGGCTGCCAGCAGAACGTCGAGACGGTCGGCGAGGCCTTCGTGCGCGATGCCGGCTTCAACCGCTGGGCCGACGTCTACGGCGTCGCCGTGCTGTACCCTCAGACGCACGCCAGTCTGGCGCCGCTGAATCCGAAAGCATGCTGGGACTGGTGGGGCTACACGGGCGCCGACTACGACACGCGCGGCGGTGCGCAGATCGGCTGGCTCGCCAACGTGCTCGACGCGCTGAAGCGCTGATCGCGCCGGCGCGGCCAGGCGGCCGCGGAGCCGCGCGATGCTGAGCCTGCTGGTCGTCGCCGCCAGTCTGGTCTGGCTCGGCCTGCTGTTCGCCGCGGCGGTCTGGGGCGAGCGCCATCCGGACGGCTTCGCGCGGCGCTGGTCGTACGTCTACGCCCTGTCGCTGGCCGCGTACTGCACTTCGTGGACGTTCTACGGCACGGTCACGCAGGCCGCGCGTTCGGGCTGGTGGCTGCCGCCGACGTTCGTCGGCACGATCCTGCTCTACGTGTTCGGCTTCGGCCTGCTGCAGCGGCTGGTGCGCCTGGTCCAGGACACGCACAGCACCTCGATCGCCGATCTGGTCGCCGCGCGGCTCGGCAAGGATTCGCGGCTGGCCGCCGCGATCACGCTGGTCGCGATCCTCGGCATCGTTCCGTACATCGCGCTGCAGCTCAAGGCGGTCGCGATGAGCTTCAACCTGCTCACGCGCGCCAGCGCGCTCGAGGCGCCGCCGTGGCACGACAGCGCGCTCTACGTCGCGCTGGTGCTGGCGCTGTTCGCGATGCTGTTCGGCACGCGCAGCGTCAGCACGGCCGAGCACAACCGCGGACTGGTCCTGGCGATCGCGCTCGAATCGCTGCTCAAGCTCGGCGCGATGCTCGCGATCGGCGTCTGGGTGCTGCTCGGCTACGGCTGGCCGGACGCGCCGCCCGAGGCGCCGACCAGCGCGAGCGGCTTTCCGGGCCTGATCGTGCTCGGCGTCCTGGCGCTGTTCACGCTGCCGCATCTGTATCACGTCGGCGTCGCCGAGTGCCGCGACGTGCGCCATCTGCGCACCGCGCGCTGGCTGTTTCCGCTGTACATGGGCCTGATCGCGCTGCCGCTGCTGCCGCTGGCGCGCGCCGGCGATCTGCGCCTGGGCGCGCTGGACGTGCCCTCGGACCTGTACGTGCTCGCGCTGCCGCTGGCCGACGGCAACGGCGTGCTCGCGCTGCTGGCGTTTCTCGGCGGTCTCAGCGCCGCGACCGGCATGGTCGTGGTCGCGACGCTCGCGCTGAGCCTGATGATCGGCAACCACTGGCTGACGCCGCTGCTGGTGCGCGGCGCCTGGCGCCAGAACGTCGGCGATCTGCGCGGCAGCGTATTGCGCCAGCGCCGCGTGGTGATCCTGATCGTGGTCCTGCTGGCCTGGGTCTACAGCCGCGCGACCAGCGGCAGCGAGGCGCTGGCCGACATCGGCGCGCTGTCGTTCTCGGGCCTCGGCACGCTGGCACCGGCGGTGCTGTTCGCGATGCTGCGGCCGCAGACGCCGCCGCGCGCGGTGCTGTTCGGACTGGCCGCCGGCGTCGCGGTCTGGACCTGGTGCCTGCTGGTGCCGACGCTGACCGCGCCGGCCTGGCTCGATTCGGGTCCATTCGGCCTGAGCTGGCTCGCGCCCGATCACCTGCTCGGACTGTCGGGCTGGAGCCGGCTCAGCCGTGCGGTCGTGCTGAGCCTGCTGGTCGAGACCGCGGTGACGCTGCTGCTGGCGGTGCGCGCGACGCGGCCGCGGCCGGTCGAGACCGCCGAGCTCGACGTCGCCACGCTGCGCGATCTCGGCGGACGCTTCCTGCCGCCCGAGCGCGTCGATCATCTGATCGGCCAGCCGCGCCAGGCGATCGCCGACGCCGGCCAGATCGAGCGCGTCGAGCGCGAGCTGGCGACCGTGTTCGGCGCGGCCTCGGCGCGGCTGCTGCTCGATGCGGCGCGTCGCGAGCACGGACGCGATCTGGACACCGTCGCGACGATCGTCGACGAAGCCTCGCAGGCGCTGCGCTTCAACCAGCGCCTGCTCGAGGCCGCGCTCGAGAACATGACCCAGGGCATCAGCGTGGTCGATCGCGAACTCCACCTGGTCGCCTGGAACGCGCGCTATGCGCAGCTCTTCGGCTTTCCGCCCGCGCTGCTGCAGGTCGGCCGGCCGATCGGCGATCTGGCCGCGCATGCGCTGCGCTCGGAAGGCCACGACGAGGCGAAGATCGCGCGCATGGTCGCGCGCCGCCTGCAGCACATGCGCGCCGGCACGCCGCTGCTGTCCGAGCGCCGGTTCCCGGACGGCAGCCTGATCGAGATCCGCGGCAATCCGATGCCGGGCGGCGGTTTCGTCGCGACGTTCACCGACGTCACCGCGTTCCGCCAGGCCGAGGCCGGACTCAAGCAGGTCGCCGAGCATCTGGAGCTGCGCGTCGCCGAGCGTACCGCGGCGCTGGCGCGCGCCAGTGCCGCGGCCGAGCAGGCCAATCAGGCCAAGACGCGCCTGCTCGCCGCGGTCAGTCACGATCTGGCGCAGCCGCTCAATGCGGCGCATCTGTTCGTGCACGCGCTCGCGCAGCGGCCGATGCATCCGGAGTATCGCGAGTCGCTCGCGCACGTCGACGGTGCGCTCGGCTCGGCCGAGGAGCTCCTGGCCGGCCTGCTCGATGTCTCGCGCCTGGACGCCGGCGGCCTGGTGCCGGTGCGGCAGTCGTTCCGCGCCGATACGCTGCTGCGCGGACTGGCCGCCGAGTTCGGCGTACTCGCGCAGCAGAAGGGACTGATCCTGCGCTACGCGGCCTCGTCGGTCTGGCTCGACAGCGATCCGCAGTTGCTGCGGCGCGTACTGCAGAATTTCCTCGCCAATGCGGTGCGCTACACGCAGCGCGGCCGCATCGTGATCGGCGTGCGCCGCGCCGGCGCCGCTGCGCGGATCGAGGTCTGGGACAGCGGGCCCGGCATCGCGGCGGCCGATCGTGCGCTGATCTTCGAGGAGTTCCGCCGTCTCGGTCACGACGGTCAGGGCCTGGGCCTGGGCCTGTCGATCGCCGATCGCATCACGCGGCTGCTCGGCCACGCCTTGAGCCTGCGCTCGTGGCCGCAACGCGGCAGCGTGTTCGCGGTCGAGGTGCCGTTCGGACGGCCGCGTGCGCAGACCACCGCACCGACACCGGCCGCACGTGTCGAGGCCCCGGCGGCACGCGTGCTGGTCGTCGACAACGACGCGGCGGTACGCCGCGCGATGGCCGGCCTGCTCGACGGCTGGGGCTGCCAGGTGCGCACAGCGGCCGATCCGGCGCAGGCGCGCGAGGCCTGGGCCGACGGCTGGCCGGATCTGCTGATCGTCGATTTCCATCTCGACGGCGGCGTGACTGGTCTGGATCTGCGCGACGGCCTGCCCGAGGCCGCGCGCTCGCGACCGTGCGTCGTCGTCACCGCCGATCACGGCGAGGCCGTGCGCAGCGCCATCGCGGCGGCCGGCTGCCACCTGCTTTACAAGCCGCTCAAGCCGCTCGCGCTGAAGTCGCTGATGGCGCGTGTGTTACCCCAGGCCTGAGCGGGCCCGATCGCTGCGCGGTCGTCTTCATCGGCGTCGGCACACGCATCGCGGCGGCCGGCAGCCGGTCACGCTGCGGGTGCTGCGTCGCCCGGCGTCGAGGCCGCGCCCGGCGCCTCGCCGGCGCCGATCCGCAGCGTGCTCAGCAGCACGCCGGCCTGGGTGCGGTTGCGCACGCCGAGCTTCTCGAAGATCGCGGTGACGTGCGCCTTGACGGTGCGCTCCTGGATCGACAGCGCGTCGGCGATCTGCTTGTTGAGGCGGCCTTCGGCGACCAGGGTCAGCACGCGGAACTGCTGCGGACTCAAGGTATTGAGCCGCGCTGCCAGCGTGCCGTCGTCGGCCGCGATCTCGCCGGCCGCGACCGCGGCGCGATGCTCGGGCGGGATCCAGGTCCGGCACTCGAGGATCGCGCGCAATGCGCTCTGCAGGTCCTCCAGCGCGGCGCGCTTGGCGATGAAGCCGGCCGCGCCGTAGGCCAGCGCGCGCCGGATCGTGTCCGGATCGTCGTGCGCGGACACCATCGCGACGGCGACGCTCGGATACTCGGCGCGTAAAGCGGCCAGGCCCATCAGGCCCTGATTGCCGGGCATGTGCAGATCGAGCAGGACCAGGTCGGTATCGGGCTGTGCGATCAGGTATGCGCGCGCCGCATCGAGATCGGCCGCCTCGGCGATCCGCGCCGACGCGTCGAGCCCGGCGACCGCCTGGCGCAGCGCGAGCCGGAACAGCGGATGGTCATCGGCGATCAGCACCTTAAGCATCGGACACGCGGTGCGGCGGGGAACGATCCGCGAGCATACCGCGCCGGCCTGCGACTTTCGTACGATGGCCGCGTCCGCCGCGGCGCGTATCGTGGACCGATGTCCCGATTCCGCGCCGCCCTTCCCGTCGTCGTGCTGCTGCTCGCCGGTTGCACGCAGACGGCCCCCGTCCGTCCCCGATCGCCGTCGCCGATGACCGATTTCCTCGTCAGCCCCGTTCGCGAGACCCGCCACGCCGACGGCGACGACCTGCTGACCGCCGGACTCGGCCTGGCCGGTCTGCGCGGCGCGCCGGCGCCGTTCGCCGATCCGGACCGCCCGAGCGCAGCGGAGCTGCGCCGCCGCGCGATCCAGGCCAGCTGGAAGGGCATCGCCGATCTCGGTCCGCTCGGCGGCTACGGCGCGCTCTACGGCAGCACCGCTGCGGTGCCGGGCCGCGAATACGCGGCGTTCGCGCGGCTGCCCGGTGCGCATCAACCGCATCGCGTGCTGGTCCAGGTGCCCGACGACTTCGACGCACGCACGCGCTGTCTCGTCGTGACCGCCTCGTCGGGATCGCGCGGCGTCTACGGCGCGATCGCGCTGGCCGGTGCCGCCGGTCTGCCGCGCGGCTGCGCGGTCGCCTACACCGACAAGGGCACCGGTTCGGGTTACTTCGATCTGGCTTCGCGCAGCGGCGTGCAGCTCGACGGCACGCGCGCGGCCGCCGGTCAGGCGATGCTCGAGTTCGAGCCGCCCGCTGCGGCCGGCGACGGCGTCGCGGTCAAGCATGCGCATTCGGGCGACCAGCCCGAAGCCGACTGGGGCCGCCACGTGCTGCAGGCGGCCCGGTTCGGCCTGGCGATGCTCGATCGCGCACGGCCGGACCTGGCGCCGTTCACGCCGGCCAATACGCGCGTGATCGCGATCGGTCTGTCCAACGGCGGCGGCGCCGTGCTGCAGGCGGCCGGCCTCGACGAGGATCTGCTCGACGCGGTCGTCGCGCTCGCGCCGAACGTCGCGGTGCCCGGCCATGGCCGCCCGCTCTACGACTACGTGACCGAAGCGGCGCTGGTGCTGCCGTGCGCATTGAGCGACCCGCGCTTCGACACGGTGCCGTTCGCGCGCGAGACCGACGGCAGCGTGCCGATCGCCTGGCGCGCGCGCTGTGCCTCGCTGCAGGCGCACGGCACACGATCGCCGGCCGATGCGCTCGCCGCGCTGCAGGCCTCGGGCTGGTCCGCGGCCGCACTCGCGACCGCCGCGAGCAGCACGCGCCTGGACCTCTGGCGCGCGGTCGCGGCGACCTATGCGTCGGCCTATCTGCGCGCGGCGCCGGACGCGATGCCGTGCGGCTACCGGTTCGCGGCGCACGACGCGGGCGGCCGGCCGGTCGCCGCGTCCGCGGCGGTCCGCGCGGCCTGGTGGGCCGACGCCAGCGGCATTCCGCCCGGTGCCGGCGTCGCCCTGCTCGACGCCGCCGCTGCGGGCGACGATCCGGTCTGGACCGGCCTCGATTGCCTGCGTGCGCTGTGGACCGGCGATTCGGCCGACGCCGCGCGCGTGCGCGCCGCGGTCGCGGCGACCGAGGTGCGGCTGCCGCGGCGCGAGCTGCCGCTGATCGTGATCCACGGCGAGGCCGACGGCTTGATCCCGGCCACGTTCAGCGGCCTGCCGTACGTGCAGTGGCTGCGCGAACACGGCCGCTCGCCGGTCTGGTGGCCGATCGCCGACGGCCAGCACTTCGACGCGTTCCTCGCCGTGCCCGGATTCGGCGATCGCTACGTGCCGCTGCTGCCGTACGGCGATGCCGCGTTCGAGCGTGTGCTTCATGCGCTGCGCGAGGGCCGCGCGGTCGACCCAGGCCCGGCACCGGCGACACGGCCGCGCGGCCCCGCCGCGCTGGATGCCGTGCATCTGGGTCTGCGCTGAGGCGACGTGCCGTCGGGTTGAGAACGCCGCCGCCGGCCCCACGCTGCTGGGCTGACGCCCGAGGAGACCGACGATGATCGACCTGCACTACTGGCCCACGCCGAACGGCCACAAGATCACGCTGTTCCTCGAGGAGAGCGGCCTGGACTACCGCGTCCATCCGGTCGACATCGGCAAGGGCGAGCAATTCCGGCCGGCCTTCCTCGCGATCTCGCCGAACAACCGCATGCCGGCGATCGTCGATCGGGCGCCGGCCGACGGCGGCGCGCCGATCAGCGTGTTCGAATCGGGCGCGATCCTGAGCTATCTCGCCGACAAGACCGGCCGCTTCGTGCCGGCCGCGCTGCGCGAGCGGATCGTCGTCGACGAATGGCTGTTCTGGCAGGTCGGCGGCCTCGGCCCGATGGCCGGTCAGAACCACCATTTCAACCGGTTCGCGCCGGAGAAGATCCCGTACGCGATCGAGCGCTACGTCAAGGAAACCGCGCGCCTGTACGGCGTGCTCGACCGGCGCCTGGACGGACGCGCGTTCATCGCCGGCGACGACTACACGATCGCCGACATGGCCTGTTATCCGTGGATCGTGCCGCATGCGATGCAGCAGCAGGCCATCGGGGATTTCCCGAATCTCGAGCGCTGGCTCGAGGCGATCGCCGCGCGGCCGGCGACGCAGCGCGCGTATGCGATCGGCGAGGCGGTCAGCCACCCGGATCAGCCGATCGACGATCCGGCCGTACGCCGCGTGCTGACGGCGGCCGCTCCGCAGTAGCGGCGTAGCGGCAAGACCGCGCGCCGTATCGCGGCAGCGGACCTGCCAAGTCGTACTCGCCAAGTCGTACTCGGGCGTCCACGCCGTCGCACGCGTGAGCAACCCTACGCCGTGTGCGTACGCGATGCTCGGGTCGCACTTCAGCCGATACGGTCGCCGATCGCCTCGGCCATCGCGACCTCGAGGCCGGCGCCGTCGCGCAACGCATCGAGCGCGACGCGATCCCACTCGCCGACGAAGCGGCCCGCATGCAGCACGACCGCGCGGTCGACCCAGCGCTCGACGATGTCCAGCGCATGCGTGGCCAGCACGATGCCGCAGCGGCCCTCATCGGCGCGTGCGCGCAGGTGGCGCTTGAGCACGAGGCTCGAGGCCGGATCGAGGCCGTTGAACGATTCGTCGAGCACGATCAAGGCTGGTTCGCCGATCAGCGCGAGCAGCACGCCGAGCTTCTGGCGCATGCCGTAGGAGTAGGTCGCGACCGGATCGTCCAGGCGCGCCGCGAGGCGCAGCGGCTCGGCCAGTTCGAGCACCTGCCGGTCGGCGGCATCCAGGCCGCGTGCGGCCGCGTGCACGGCCAGACATTCGCGCCCGCTCAATACGGCCGGCAGCAACTCGGGCGCGACCGCGTAGCCGAGCCGCGCGCGTGCGCGCACCGGCTCGTCGGCGAGCGATACGCCGTCGATCAGGATCGTGCCGTCGCCGGCATGACGGCCGGCCAGGCAGTCCAGCAGCGTGCTCTTGCCGCTGCCGTTCGGGCCGAGCACGCCGAGCCATTCGCCACGCGGCACGTGCAGGTTCAGCGCGTGCAGCACGCGCAGCGGCCGCGGTCCGGCATAGCCGGCATCGAGCGCATTCAAATGCAGGGCCGGATGATTCATCGGATCGGCCGGGTCGGATCGTGGATGCGCCAGGCGGCGAGGGCGACACCGGCTGCGAACAGGCCGCCGCCGAGCGCGACCGCGAGCGCTTCGCGCGGCGCCAGCGTCCCGGCGAGCGCGCAGCCGGTCGAGAAGGCGATCGCGACGACGACGGCCAGCGTCGGCGCGATCAGCGCGAACGCCAGGCGCCGCGGTGCGAACGCCGCACTGCGCAGCCAGCCGGCGCCGGCCAGTACCGCGAGCAGGCCGCGCACGCATTCGGTCGCGGCGAGCACACCAGCCAGGCCGAGCAGCAGGGCGAGGATGTCGGCGAGCGCGCTGCCGATCGGCAATGCCAGCAGCAAGGCGCCGAACGCGCGCGCGTGCAGGCCCGGGTCGGCCTGAGCGCGCGCCTGGCGCAGCGGCCATGTCCTCAGGGCCGCCCAGCCCGCCGCCGGTCGAGCCGTCGCCGATGCGGCGGTGCGCAGCGCACGTGACGCCCGCGGCACGGCCGGCCGCCGACCGAGCAGACCGCCGCCGACGCTGCCGATCAGCATCCCGGCGCCGACCAGCGCGGCGAGCGTCGCCGACCCCTGTGCGGTGCCGCCGGCGACCGCCACGATCGCAAGCCCGGCCAGCGCGGCGGCCAGCACCGGCAGCTGGGCGCCGGCCAGGCGCCAGGCATCGGCTCGCGCGGCCTGCGCCGGCGCGATCGGCAGCGTGCCGATCCAGCTGCGCGGCCGCTCGGCGAGCCAGCGTCGGCGCAGCCGCAGCGCACGCAGCCCGGCCAGCAGCGTGACCAGGCCGAGGCTGCGCTCCGGATGCGCAAGGGCCGAATCGATCAGGCCGCGCGCGCCGGCGACCGGCGCGAGCCCGGCCGCCGCGACGAGCGCGAGCCCCAGAGCGGCCGCTGCCGCAACGACGGCCGGCCGCCGCCAGCCGCGGCGCCAGCGGCGGCGATGCTCGAGTCGGTGGGCCAGCAAGGCGGCGTTGAGGGTCGGCATGGTCGGCTGTGGACAACGGATCGACGCGCGGATTCCCGAACGGATGCACCTCGTGCCCAGCGGCGAATACAGCCGTGCATGCCGGGCCGCGCGAACGCGGCGATAATGCCGCTTCCACGGGAGAAAGCGATGCGAGCGTTGTTGTTGGCCGTGACGATGGCGGCCGGAGTGCCGGCGATGGCCGGAAAGCTCGATCTGTCGAGCATCTACGAAGGCGGCGGCCTCGACGGACCGGTTGCACGCAACCTGAAGATCTCGCCGGACGGTCAGCGCGTGACCTTCCTGCGCGCCAAGGCCGGCGACCAGAATCGACTGGATCTGTGGGAATACCACGTCAAGGAGCAGCGCACGCGCCTGCTGGTCGACGCCGACAGCCTCGCCGAAGCCGAACGGGGAGTCAGCGAGGCCGAGCGCGCGCGCCGCGAACGGGCGCGCATGGCGAGCCTGAGCGGCATCGTCGACTACCACTGGTCGCCGGACGGCACGCGCCTGCTGTTTCCGATCGGCGGCGCGCTGTACCTGTACGACCTGCGCGCGACCGAGCAGCCGCTGCGCAAGCTCGATACCGGCGGCGATTTCATCGCGCCGCAGATCTCGCCGGCCGGCGGCTACGTCTCGTTCGTGCGCGATCAGGACCTGTGGGTGATCGACCTGGCCTCCGGTACGCGCCGGCGGCTGACCCGCGACGGCGGCGGCACCGTGCACAACGGCGAAGCCGAATTCGTCGCGCAGGAGGAGATGCATCGCGACGAGGGCTACTGGTGGGCGCCCGACGATTCGGCGATCGCGTTCCAGCGCTACGACGAGGCCGCGGTGCCGGTCGTGCGGCGCATGGAGATCTACGCCGAGCGCGCCGACCTGATCGAGCAGCGCTATCCGGCGGCCGGACAGCCGAACGTCGAGACCCGGCTCGGCCTGGTCACGCCCGACGGCGGCGACGTGCGCTGGATCGATCTCGGCGAGGACCGCGACATCTACCTCGCGCGCGTCAAGTGGCTGCCCGACGCGCGGCGCTTGTCGTACCAGATCCAGCCGCGCGACCAGAAGCGTCTGGACCTCAAGCTGGTCGACGTCGCCTCGCTCGAGCAGCGCACCGTGCTCAGCGAGACCAGCCAGACCTGGGTCGAGCTCAACGACGACCTGCATTTCCTCGCCAAGCGCGACGCCTTCGTCTGGGGCAGCGAGCGCACCGGCTTCCATCATCTGTATCTGTACGACCTCGACGGCACGCTCAAGCACGCGATCAGCCGCGGCGACTGGAATCTCGACGGCGTCGCCGCCGTCGACGAGAAGGACGGCCTGGTCTACGTGACGTCCAACCGCGATTTCGTGCCGGACACGCAGATCTACGCGCTCAAGCTCGACGGCTCGACGGCCGATCGTCCGCAGCGGATCAGCCGCGAGGACGGCACGCACGCGGCGACGTTCGCGAAGAACGGCGCGTTCTACGTCGACACCTACAGCGATCCGCACACGCCGCCGCAGGTCAGCGTACGCAAGCCCGACGGCAGCCGCCTGGCGTGGATCGAGGAGAACCGGCTCGATGCGCGGCATCCTTACGCGCGCTTCCGCGGCGCGTTCGTCGAGCCGACCTTCGGCACGCTCCAGGCCGACGACGGACAGACCCTGCACTATCGCCTGTATCGCCCCGCCGACGCGCCCGGCGAGGAGGTCGAGCGTCGGCCGGTCCTGGTGTTCTATTACGGTGGCCCCGGCGTGCAGACCGTCAAGCGCAGCTGGGGCGATCATTTCAACCAGTACATGGCGCAGCGCGGCTACGTCGTCTTCACGCTCGACAACCGCGGCATGGCGCGGCGCGGCCGGCAGTTCTCCGACGCGATCCACCGCCAGCTCGGCGATGCCGAGGTCGCCGATCAGCTGGCCGGCATCCGCTGGCTCAAGCAGCAGCCGTTCGTCGACGCGGCGCGGATCGGCGTATTCGGCTGGAGCTACGGCGGCTACCTGACCACGATGATGCTGAGCAAGGGGTCCGACGAGATCGCGGCCGGCGTCGCGGTCGCGCCGGTGACCGACTGGTCGCTGTACGACACGCACTACACCGAGCGCTATCTGTCGACCCCGTCCGACAACCCGGCCGGCTACATCCGCAGCACGCCGTTCGCATGGCTCGACGGCCTCAACGCACCGCTGCTGCTCGTGCACGGCATGGCCGACGACAACGTGCTGTTCACGCATTCGACGCGGCTGATGGCGGCGCTGCAGGACAAGGGCACGCAGTTCGAGCTGATGACCTATCCGGGCGGCAAGCACGGCCTGTCGACGCCGGCGATGCGCATGCACGTCTACACGCTGATCTCCGATTTCCTCGATCGCAAGCTCACGCGACCGGGCCCGAAGCGCTGAGCCGGCCGGGCGTCGCATCGCGCCGCCGTATCGGACGGCCCGCGGCATCGCCGCAGGCCGTCAGCGGTTATCAGAAGCGGCCGGACTGGAAATCGCGGATCGCCGCGACGATCTCGTCCTGCGTGTTCATCACGAACGGACCATACTTGGCGACCGGCTCGCCGAGCGGCCGGCCGGCGACCAGGATCAGCCGCCCCGGCTGCGAGCCGGCGGCCACCGTGACGTCGCCGCCGCGCCCGAGCACGGCCAGCTCGCCGCGCGCCACAGGTTGCGCGGCCCCTTCGGGCCCGACCGCGATCTCGCCCTCGAACACGTAGACGAACGCGTTGTGGCCGGCCGGCACCGGCAGGCTCTGCCGGCTGCCGGCCGGCAGCGCGACATCGAGATAGACCGGTGCGGTCGCGGCCGCGTCGACCGGGCCCTGCAGCTCCTCGAAGCGGCCGGCGATCACGCGCACCTGCGCGCCCGAGGCCGTCGTGCGCTCGGGAATCCGCTCCGGCGCGATGTCCTGATAGCGCGGCGCGGTCATCTTGTCGGCGGCAGGCAGGTTGACCCAGAGCTGGAAGCCCCACATCAGGCCGTCTTCCTGCTCGGGCATCTCCGAATGCACGATGCCGCGGCCGGCCGTCATCCACTGCACGCTGCCCGGCGTCAGCAGGCCCGAGTTGCCCTGGTTGTCGCCGTGGCGCATGCGGCCGGCCAGCATGTAGGTGACGGTCTCGAAGCCACGGTGCGGATGGTTCGGGAAGCCGGCCAGATAGTCGCCGGCCTGGTCGGAGCGGAACTCGTCGAGCATCAGGAACGGATCGAGCATCTCCAGCGCACGCTGGCCGATGACGCGATTGAGCTTGACGCCGGCGCCGTCGGACGTCGGCTGGCCGCGCACGAGCTGCAGCACGCGGCGATCGGACGGCGGGGAGCTGGGGACTGCGGACATGGCGGCACTCCGAAACGATGAAGCGGCCAAGATGTCGACGCCGGCGGTCGCGCTCAAGCGCCGCGGCGTGGACGCGCTGGCGCGCCGGCGTGAACAATCACCGCGGGCGCGCGGCCGCCTCAGTGCAGCGTGCGGCCGCCTCGGCGGCGCTGCATGCCGGGGCGTCGGCTGGCCGCGGCGTCCTGCGCGGCACGCTGCTCCTCGGCGCTCGGCGGATGGTTGCGCCAGTACTCGGCGACCGCGGCGACCACGCCCGGAATATGGGCCAGGCACTCGTCGTACTCCTCGTCGCTGAGTTCGGCGAACTCGGCATCGGCCTCGAACACGCCGTCGTCGATCGCCAGCGCGATGATCGGACCGAGCAGCTCCATCAGCTGCGTGTCGCTGCCCAGGCGTGATTCCCAGGCCGACGCGCGCAGGTCGATGCCGCGGCTGAAGCCTTCGCACCAGCCACGCGCGGTGTAGATCGTGCTGCCGTCGTCGTCGTCGATCTCGCCGAGGATCGGCTCGTAGGCGCCGGTCTCCAGCTCCGGCGCGATCGAATCGTTCAGATGCGCCAGCAGATGCAGCACGCGCTGCCCCTGATCGGGATCGATGAACGGCTCGTGCAGCACGTCGGGCAGCCATTCCTCCGGCTTGGCCGGCACCGGCCCGATCGCCAGCGCGGTCAGCAGGCCGTGCACGCCGTCGAGCAGCAGGTCGTCCTCGCCGCCGTGCGCGCGCAGGAACTGGTCCAGTTCTTCCAGCTCGTTGTCACTCGGAGAAGAGGGCCAGTCGTGTTCAGTCATCGGCAAGTTCCAGCAGGGCGGGCGCGTGGTCCGAGGGTCGGTCCCAGGCGCGGGGCGTCCGGTCGATAGTGGCGGCACGCGCGCGTGCCTTCAAGCGTTCGCTGGCCAGGATCAGGTCGATCCGCAGGCCGAGGTCGCGGCGGAAGCCGGCCTGGCGGTAGTCCCACCAGCTGTAGCGGCCCGGCTCGGCGTCGAGCAGGCGGAAACTGTCGAGCAGTCCCAGATCGAGCATGCGCCGCAGTGCGTCGCGCTCGGGTGTCGAACACAGGATCTGCTCGTGCCAGGCGACCGGGTCGTGCACGTCGCGATCGTCCGGCGCGATGTTGAAATCGCCGAGCACGACCAGGCGCGGATCGTTGCGCAGTTCGCCTTCGAGAAAGCGCGTGACCTTGGCGAGCCAGTCGAGCTTGTAGGCGTACTTCTCGCTGCCGACCGTCTGCCCATTGACGACGTAGAGATTGGCGATGCGCAGATCGCCGACCGTCGCGATCAGGATGCGCCGCTGCGGATCGTCCAGTCCCGGCAGATCGGTCACGACGTCCTCGATCGGCTGGCGCGCCAGCACGGCCACGCCGTTGTAGGTCTTCTGGCCCGAATACGCGACGTGATAGCCGAGCGCCTCGATCGCCTCGCGCGGGAACTTGCCGTCCTCGAGCTTGGTTTCCTGCAGCGCCACGATGTCCGGCGCGGCCGTCGCTGCCCACTGCTGCAGATGCGGCAGGCGCACGTTCAGCGAATTGACGTTCCAGGTGGCGATACGCATGGTCGGGTCGGCTCTGTGGAAAGGGGCCTGCACGGCGATGGGGCCGGTACGCGCGTGGACGCCTCCCGCGTGTCCGGCCGCCGCGATCGAATCGTCGATTGTAGGGCAGTCGCGTGGCGAAGCCGTGCCGCCCTGTACGGGCGCCGCGCTGCCGCGCATCGGCCCGCGCGGCGTGAGCCGGTTTTGCGGCGATGCACGCATAGCCGATCGGAGCGGCGCCATCGGCGCCCTCGCCCGGACCTGCGGCCCGTGACGGGTCGGCGAGCGATTTGCCGCCGCCGCTGCGCGCGGAACGCGCGCTCGGTCCGTACCCGCCTACAGACGAACGGAGGCTTCATGATGATCAAGATCGCGGCAGCGGGTCTGCTCGCGTTTTCGCTGGCCGTCGTAGCGCAGGCGGCCGATCCCGTACCGCGCACGTCGGTCGACTCCGAGACGACGACCGGCAGCGGGTCCTGGTCGCAGCTCGGCGCGTTCGGCGCGAGCGGATCGATCAACGCGTTCACGGTCTTCGGCGGCGATCTGATCATGGGCGGCGAGTTCACGTCGATCGGGTCGGCCAGCCACTTCTACGTCGCGCGCTTCGACGGCACGACGTGGTCCTCGCTCGGCAGCGGCACGAGTACCTACGTGCACGCATTGACCGTCTACGCCGGCGAGCTGGTCGCGGCCGGCAGCTTCACGATGGCCGGCGGCCAGACCGTCAACCGCATCGCGCGCTGGAACGGCAGCGCCTGGTCGCCGCTCGGCAGCGGCACGAACGGCACCGTGCTGGCTCTGGCGGTCTACCAGGGCGAACTCTACGCCGCCGGCGCGTTCACGACGGCCGGCGGCGCCGATGCGAGCCGGATCGCGAAGTGGGACGGCAGCCAGTGGACGCCGGTCGGCGGCGGGACCGACGGCACGGTTCGCGCGCTGACGGTCTATCGCGGCGAACTCGTCGCCGGCGGCGCGTTCTTCACGGCCGGCAGCACCAGCGTCAGCCGCATCGCCAAATGGAACGGCAGCAGCTGGTCGGCGCTCGGCTGGGGCACCGACGATGCGGTGTTCGCGCTGACCGTCTACGGCGATGCGCTGATCGTCGGCGGAGATTTCAGGAGCGCGGACGGTGCCGATACCGACCGTGTCGCGCGTTGGGACGGCTCGGCCTGGTCGACGCTCGGCAGCGGCGTCGACAACGTCGTGCGTGCGCTCGGCGTCTACAACGGCGAGCTGATCGTCGGCGGCCGCTTCAATACAGCCGGCGGCGTCACGGCGCCGCGCATCGCCAAATGGAACGGCGCGGCCTGGTCGGGTCTGGGCTCGGGTATCTCCAACGGCGGGCCCAACAACGGCATCGTGCAGGCCGTCGGCGCGTTCGGCACCGATCTCGCGGTCGGCGGCACCTTCAGCAATGCCGGCGGCACGCCCGTACTGCACATCGCACGCTGGCGCGATCTCGGCAACGATCCGATCTTCAGCACCGGCTTCGATTAATCCAGGTCAGGCGCGCCGGCGCTGCGCGGCCCGCCGGCCCGACGGTCGGCGTGCATGCGCGAGTTCCATCGGCACCGCGGACGGCCCGATCGGGCCGAATCTGCGCGCCGGCGTCCGACCCGCACTGGCCAATCTGCGGCATCGGCCGCTACGCTGATCGCGCCGCCGCGCCTCGCGTCGGACCTTCCGCGACGAGACCTGCCGATGATCGATCTGCGCAGCGACACCGTGACCCGACCGACCGCGGCGATGCGCGCCGCGATGGCCGCCGCGCCGGTCGGCGACGACGTCTACGGCGACGATCCGACCGTGCGCCGGCTCGAGCAGCGCGTGGCCGGCGAGCTCGGTTTCGCGGCCGGCCTGTTCCTGCCGAGCGGCACGCAGGCCAACCTGGTCGCCCTGCTCTGCCATTGCCAGCGCGGCGACGAGTACCTGGTCGGGCAGGAGGCGCATACCTACAAGTACGAGGGCGGCGGCGCCGCCGTGCTCGGCTCGATCCAGCCGCAGCCGATCACGCAGGCCGCCGACGGCAGCCTGCCGCTGACCGCGCTGGCGGCCGCGGTCAAGCCGGACGATCCGCATTTCGCGCGCACGCGCCTGCTCGCGCTCGAGAACACCTGGCACGGCCGCGTCGTGCCGCAGGCCTACGTGGTCGAGGCGGCCGCCTGGGCGCGCTCGCGCGGGTTGTCGGTGCACCTGGACGGCGCGCGCCTCTACAACGCGGCCGTCGCCTCGGGCGTGCCGGCCGCGCAGCTGGCCGCGCCGTTCGACAGCGTATCGGTCTGCCTGTCGAAGGGGCTCGGCGCGCCGGTCGGATCGGTGCTGGTCGGATCGGCCGCGCTGATCGCGCAGGCGCGGCGCTGGCGCAAGATGCTCGGCGGCGGCATGCGCCAGTCCGGCCTGCTGGCGGCCGCGGGCCTGCATGCGCTCGATCATCATGTCGCGCGGCTCGCCGACGACCACGCGCGCGCGCAGCGCCTGGCCGCGGGGCTCGCCGAGGCCGGCTACGCGGTCGGCGGCTGTCATACCAACATGGTCTTCATCGACGTGCCGGTCGAGCGGCTGCCGGCCTTCGCGCGGCATCTGGACGCGCACGGCGTGCGCGCGAGCATCGGCTACCTGCCGACGGTGCGGCTGGTCACGCACCTGGACCTCGACGATGCGGCGATCGACCGCGTCGTCGAGGTCATGCGCGCGTTTCAGGCCGCCAGGCCGTAACTGCGCAGCAGCGCGTCGGGCGTCGGCTCGCGGCCGCGGAACTCGACGAACGATTCGAGTGCCGGCCGCGACCCGCCGACCGCGAGGATCGCGCGGCGCCAGGCCTCGCCGACGTCGCGGTTGAACACGCCTTCGGTCTCGAAGCGGTCGAACGCGTCGGCCGACAGCACCTCGGCCCACAGATAGCTGTAATAGCCGGCCGCGTAGCCGCCCGAGAAGATGTGCGTGAACGTATGCGGGAACCGGTGCCAGGCCGGCGGCACGATCACCGCGGTCTCGCGCCTGACCTCGTCGAGGATCTCCAGCGCGCGCGCGCCGCGCGCCGGGTCGTAGCGGTGATGCAGCAGGAAGTCGAACAGGCCGAACTCGAGCTGACGCACCAGGAACAGGCCGGACTGGAAATTGCGCGCGGCCTGCATGCGCTCGAACAGCGCCTCGGGCAGGCACTCGCCGGTCTGCCAGTGACGCGCGATCAGATCCAGGCCCTCGCGCTGCCATGCGAAGTTCTCCATGAACTGGCTCGGCAGCTCGACCGCGTCCCACTCGACGCCGCCGATGCCCGAGACGCCGGCGACCTCGACCTCGGTCAGCATGTGGTGCAGGCCGTGGCCGAACTCGTGGAACAGCGTGACGACGTCGTCGTGCGTCAGCAGCGAGGGCGTCGTCGCGGTCGGCGGCGCGAAGTTGCAGGTCAGATAGGCCACCGGCAGCTGCAGCCCTTCCTCGTTGCGCAGCCGCGTCGTGCACACGTCCATCCAGGCGCCGCCGCGCTTGCCGGTGCGCGCGTAGAGGTCGACGTAGGCACCGGCGAACACCTGGCCCGAGGCGTCGACGAGATCGTAGTAGCGCGCATCCGGATGCCAGACCTCGACGTCCTCGCGCGGCCGGAAGCCGACGCCGAGCACGCGCTCGACGACCGCGAACAGGCCGTCGACGACCGCCGGCAGCGGGAAGTACGGCTTGAGCTCCTCCTCGCTGAGCGCATAGGTGCGCATGCGCAGCTTCTCGGACGCATACGCCACGTCCCAGGGCTCGAGCGTTTCGATGCGAAGCTCGCTCGCCGCGAACGCACGCAGCTCGGCCAGATCGCGCTCGGCCATCGGCCGGGCCTTGGCGACGAAATCGCGCAGGAACGCGATGACCGCGTCGGCCGAGGGCGCCATCTTGGTCGCCAGCGATTCCTCGGCGGCGCTCGCGAAGCCGAGCAGCTGGGCGGCCTCGTGACGCAGCGCGACGATGCGCTCGATGCGCGCGGAATTGTCGTAGCGGCCCTCGTCGGACTGCTCCGACGCACGCGTGCCGTAGGCGCGGTACAGCCGTGCGCGCAAGGCGCGGTCGTCGGCATAGGTCAGCACGGCCTGGACGCTCGGCTGCTTGAGCGTGACCAGCCAGCCGTCCAGATCCTTCTCCTGCGCGTAGGCGCGCAGCACGGCCAGGCCCGACTCGGGCACGCCGGCCAGCGTGGCCGCATCGGTGACGTGCTCGCTCCAGGCGTCGGTCGCGTCGAGCACGGCCTCCTCGAACTCGGTCGAGAGCTTGGCCAGCTCATTGGAGATCTCGCGATAGCGCGAGCGCGCCGGCTCCTCGAGCGCGACGCCGGACAGCACGAAGTCGCGCAGCTCGTGCTCGACCGAGGTGCGCGCGGCGCGCGGCAGCATCGCGAAGTCCGGCGCGTCGGCGACCGCCTTGACGGCGGCGTAGAGCGCGCGGTTCTGGCCGAGCGCGGTGTTGAACTCGACGATCTTCTCCTGCGCGGCGGCGTAGGCCTTGCGTAGCGCGTCGGAGTCCTTGACGCCGTGCAGATGGCCGACCGGCGACCAGGCGCGCGACAGGCGATCGTCGAGGCGTTCGGCGACGGCCATGACCGACTCGTAGCTGCGCGGCGCGTCGGAGGCGAGCATCGCGTCGATGCCGGCCTGGTACTCGGCGAGAATCGCATCGATCGCCGGCTCGACGTGTTCGGGGCGGATCGCCGAGAAGCGCGGCAGGCCGGTCGGTGCGAGCAACGGGTTGGATTCGGTCATGGAAGCGGTGTCCGTGGGGCGTGGATGAGAGGCGCCGCCGAAGCGGCGGCGTGCCGCTCAGAAGCAGTCGATCGGTTCTTCGCGCAGTTCCGGCGCGCCGTCGATGCGCGGCCGCCACGCGATCGGCAGTTCGTCGCGCGTCGCGTAGTCGATCCAGTACTGCGGCATCTCCTCGGTGCGGGCGGTCATCTGCGGCTTCAAGCCCAGCGCGGTGATCTCGGCGCGACGGCGCTCGGCATTGAGCTGGTCGCGGAACAGGCCGAGCGAGATCGTGTTCTGCTGGTCGCCGGCGGTGACGACGTAGTAGTCGCGCATGCCCTTGGCCGACAGCGCGCGCGCCGCGGTCAGCGCGCGTTCGCGCGTCGGGAATGCCGGCAGATAGACCCACCAGCCGCGCGCCTGCGTCGTGCGCGTCTCGCGCGGGCGGATCCGGTTGACCAGCGGCGTCACCGCGGTGATCGCGGCACGCTGGTCGGCCTGCGTCGCGAACGGTCCGATCGACTTGCAGGTGTCGTTGCCGATGTCGGCCGCGGTGTCCGGCGCGGCGGCGAGTTCGGCGCTGGACGCCTCGACGTCGCGATCGCGCTCGGACAGGAGCTCCAGGCGCGGCACGCCGCCGTCGCCGGGCTCGCTCGTGCTCGCGCGCTCCTGCGGCAGTGCGAAGATCCAGCCGGCCACGCCGAGGTTCAGGACCAGCAGGAGCAGGAACAACAGGCGAATGAACATCGGTCGGGTTCGGACGGACGGCGGCGGTGGACCGGCGGGGAGGATAGAGCTTTGCGCGCGGCCTGTGCGCGATGCATGTCGCGCCGGTCTCAGCCGGCGGCCCAGCGCGCGAGTCCGCGCAGGACCAGGTCGTCGGCGCGTTCGGCATCGGGCAGCCACGGCGCGAGCTCGTCGGCGCCGCCGCCGGCCAGCACCAGCGCCGGCCATGCCCCGAGCGGTCCGGCCGCGCCGCTGCGGAAGCGTTCGGTCAGTGCGACCGCAGCCAGCACCGCGCCGGACTGCACCGCGTCGGCGGTCGAATCGGCGAGCAGATGCACCTGGCTCGAAGGCGGCAGCAGCCGCGCGGTCGCGGCGGCGAGTGCGCCGCGCGTCAGCGTCGGGCTCGCCGCGATCAGCCCGCCGAGATGGCGGCCGTCGGCGGCCAACGCGTCCAGCGTCAGTGCGGTGCCGACACTGACCAGCACCTGGGCGCGCGGCCGCGCATGCAGCGCGATCAGCGCGAGGAACCGGTCGACGCCGAGCCGCTGCGGCTCGGCATAGGCGTTGCGCACGCCGAGCGCTTCGGACGGACTGCGCACGAAATCCACGCGTGCGCCGGGCACGCTCGCCTCGAGCAGCGCGCGCAGTTCCATCTCGCGCGCATCGGACACGACGCTCGACACCAGCACGCCGTCGACGCGTCCGGCGAGCGCCGCGAACGCGTCGCCGAGCGCATCGGCCAGCGTCGGCGCGTCGGTCGCGACCGGCCGGCCGGCCGTGAGCTGTCCGGCGGAAGCGGTCGCCCACTTGAGTCGCGTGTTGCCGAAATCGATCAGCAGTTTCATCGTTCGCCGAGCCGGATGCTGACTTCGCCGCTGTCGATGCGGATCTCGCCGTGCGCGGTGTCCAGACGCAGGCTGCCGTCGGCGCCGAGACCGCCGGCGATGCCGATGCGCTCGCCGCCCGGCCCGATCGCGCGCACCGGCCGGCCGTGCAGCGCGTCCAGCCGCGCATAGTCCTCGGCGAACGCCGCCAGTCCGTGCGCGGCGAACCGATCCACGCCCTCGATCAGCCGTCCCAGCACGCGGCCGGCGAGCCGATTGCGACCGGGCGGGGTATCGGCGGCGAGTCTCGCCAGATCGGTCCAGGGCTGATCGATCGCGATCGCGGGGTCCAGCCGCAGATTGAGGCCGATGCCGATCACCGCATGGCACGGACCGAGCGCATCGCCGCCGAGCTCGATCAGGATGCCGGCCAGCTTGCGGTCGCCGGCGGTGACGTCGTTGGGCCATTTCAGGCGCGCCCGATCGATGCCGCAGTCTTCCAGCGCGCGCACCACCATGACGCCGACCGCGGCACTGAGTCCGGCCAGGCCGGCCATCGGGCCGTCGAAGCGCTTGAGCAGCGACAACGCCAGCCCGCCGCCGAGCGGCGTCTGCCAGGTCCGCCCGCGCCGACCGCGTCCCTGGGTCTGCAGCTCGGCCAGGCAGGCCAGCCGGTCGCGCCGGTCCTCGCCGGCGCGGCGCAGCAGCGCGCTGTTGGTCGAATCGATCTGCCAGTGCACCGCGAGCTCGCCGAGCCGCGCACGCTGATCGGCATCGAGCGCGGTAAGGATCGCTGCGGCGTCGAGCAGCTCAAGCGGCGCATCGAGCCGGTAGCCGATGCCGGCCTGTGCGGTCACCGCGAGCCCGGCCGCGCGCAGCGCCTGGATCTGCTTCCAGACCGCGGCGCGGCTGAGGCCGAGCCGCCGGGCGAGGTCGGCGCCCGAGACGTCGGGTCGATCGAGCAGGGCGGCCAGGACCGCGGGAGGCGTGGCAGATGACATCGCCGCGCAGTGTAGCGGCGCATCACGCCGGCGACAGCCGGCGGCGGCCGCCAAGCTGGCGCGGACGCCGGGCGCGGCCGGCCGCCCCGTGTCGGCCGGTGGGCACCGGTGGCCGCCAGCGGACGGTCCGGGGTGTCCGGCGGTGTCCGCCGCGTCCGCCGGACACTCGCAAAAGCGAGTGGCATCAAGCAATTGGCCGCTGGCACGATGCCTGCTAGACCTTCGGCACATGCACTGGCGTTCAGTTCGCGATCATGCGAGGATCGCCGATCTCGATGCCGTGCGACCGGTCCCTTACTGGATTCGACCGATGTCCTTACGCAGCCTGTTGATCAGCAGCCTGGCGAGTCTCGGACTCCTGCTCGCCGTTTCTGCCCCGGTATGTGCCCGGTCGATCCCGTTCGGCCTCGGCGCGGTGGTCGGCGGCGATTCCGGCATCGAACCGGCACGTGCGTCCGCGCGCGGCGCCGAGCCCGAGGGCGTCCGCGAAGGCGGTTCCGGCGGCTATCTGCGCAGCGTCGGCACGGTCAGCAGCGGCGCCGCGGCTCCGGCGCTGCCGGCCGCCCTTCCGGCTGCCGCACCTGCAGCGGCGGGCGACGACGGCGACGACGACGTCGCGATCCGACCGGCCGCGCCGGTCCGTGCGACCTCGCCGGGTGCCGCGGCCGCACCGAACGGCGAACGCAAGACCGGTCATCGCTGGCAGTCGCTGGTGCCCGGCGCGATCAAGTGATTGTCCCGGGCGCCGCGGGCCGGCGCCGGAAGCCGTCCGCGTCGGCATGATCGGCTGGCTGTCGCGGCTGCGCGAAACGCTCCAGCCGCCCGAACGCATCGTCGACGAGGACTGGCATCGCCTGATCGCGAGCAGCGCGCTGTTCGGCACGCTCGAAGCCGACCGCCTGCGCGAGTTGCGCGCGCTGACCGAACGCTTTCTCGCGCACAAGCGCTTCAGCGCGGCCGGCGGCCACGTCCTCGACGACGCGCAGTGCCTCGCGATCGCCGCGCTCGCGGTCCTGCCGGTGCTCGAGCTCGGTTTCGACGCGCTGACCGGATGGCGCGAAGTCATCGTCTATCCGGGCGAGTTCCGCGTCCGGCGCGAATATCACGACGAAGCATCCGGCGTCGTCACCGAGGGCGAGGAGACCCTGATCGGCGAGGCCTGGGAGCGCGGACCGCTGATCGTCTCGTGGGCCGACGTCGCGGCCGATCTGGAGCGGCCGTTCGAGGGCTTCAACGTCGTCGTCCACGAGATCGCGCACAAGCTCGACCTGCTCGACGGCGCGATGAACGGCGTACCGGCGCTGCCGGCGTCGCTGCCGCGCCGCGAGTGGATCGCGACGATGCAGGCCGCCTACGACGATCTCGTCGCGACGATCGAATCCGACGAAGAACCGGCGATCGACCCGTATGCCGGAGAAAGCGCCGAGGAGTTCTTCGCGGTCGTCAGCGAGCTGCACTTCTCCGATCCGGCGCTGCTCGACGAGGCGTCGCCGGCCGTCGCGGACCTGCTGCGCCGCTACTACGGCTGAGCGTCGGCGGCGTCCAGCGGCAGCACCGGCTGCTGCAGTTCGATGCGGTGCTGGCCGGCGACGATCTTCTTGTACTCGGCCCGGCTGACCGACACGTAGCGCTCGTTGCCGCCGATCTCGACCTGCGGACCATCGGTGATCGCGCGGCCCTGCTCGTCGACGCGCACCACCATCGTCGCCTTCCTGCCGCTGTGGCAGATCGTCTTGATCTCGACCAGCTCGTCGGCCCAGGCCAGCAGATACTGGCTGCCCTCGAACAGCTCGCCGCGGAAATCGGTGCGCAGGCCGTAGGCCAGCACCGGGATGCCGAGCCGGTCGACCACGTCGGTCAGCTGCCAGACCTGGGCCTTGGTCAGGAACTGCGCCTCGTCGACCAGCACGCAGTCGACCCGGCCGTGCGCGGCGACGTCGTCGCGCACGCATGCGTACAGATCGTCCTCGCCGTCGAATGCGAGCGCCTGCGCGCGCAGGCCGATCCGCGACGCGACCACGCCCGTGCCGGCGCGGCGGTCCAGCGCCGGCGTCAGGATCAACGTGCGCATGCCGCGCTCCTGATAGTTGTAGGCGCTCTGCAGCAGCGTGGTGGTCTTGCCGGCGTTCATCGCCGAGAAATAGAAGTGCAGCTTGGCCATTGCATCGACCGGAGGGGCGAGGCGCGATCAAACCACGAAGCGACCGGACTCGCCAAACGAAAAGAGCCCGGCCGAATGGCCGGGCTCCGTTCGCAGGTCCCCAGGGACGCCGATCAGAAGTCGCGGTTGAACTCGCGGACCTGCTTCTCGGCCTCGTCCTTGGCGATGCCGTAGCGCTCCTGGACCTTGCCGGCGAGGTATTCGCTGTTGCCTTCGGCGACCGTCAGATCGTCGTCGGTCAGCTTGCCCCACTTGGCCTTGATCTTGCCGGCGAGCTGCTTCCACTGGCCCTTGATGCGATCTTCGTTCATGGTGAATCTCCTGCGTGATGGAAAGGTCGGAGCGCGTATTCGCGGTCCGATTGCGTGTCAGTCCTGACGCGTCAGCGCGTCTTCAGGCCCGAGGAGTCGACGTCCTTGACGCCCTTGATGCTGCGAGCCACCGCGATGGCCTTGTCGACCGAGGTCTTGCTGTCCTGTACGCCGATCAGCGTGACGACGCCGTTGGTGGTCTCGACCGAGATGTCGGTGCTCTTGACGCCGTCGGTGGTGGCCAGCTCGGCCTTGACCTTGGTGGTGATCCAGGTATCGGACACCGGCTGCTCGGATTTCTGGTCGGCCGCGTTGTCGGGCGTCACTGCGGTGCTGTCCGCGAAGGCGATACTTCCACCGGCGGCCAGCGCCAGCGCGAGCGAATGCGTGAGTAGCGTCTTGGGCGAAAGCAGTTTCATCGTCGTCTCCTGGTTGGGTATCCCGATCGATCGGGACTGGTGTGCTGCGACGATCGAGCGTCGCGGCGTGGGAACGAAAACTGCACCGGCGAGCAACTACCGACGATGAACAACGAGAATTTAATCAGGACACGATTCAGCTTCGCGGCATGCGTCACGACGCTGCGACCGGATCGTTCGCGCGGCGCATCGGCGCGGCGGAGGGACACGCGTTGCAGGTAAACTCCGCGCGCCCATGAGTCTCAATCCCCAACAACGCGCCGCGATCGAACACGTGCAGGGTCCGCTGCTGGTCCTGGCCGGTGCCGGTTCCGGCAAGACGCGCGTGATCACCGAGAAGATCGCGCATCTGATCAAGCGTCATCAGCTGTCGGCGTCGAAGATCGCCGCGATCACGTTCACCAACAAGGCTTCGCGCGAGATGCGCGAGCGCGTCGGCAAGCTGGTGTCCGGCTCGCAGGCCGAAGGCCTGACGGTCTGCACGTTCCACGCGCTCGGCCTGAAGTTCCTGCAGCTCGAGCACGCACGCGCCGGCCTGCGCCGCGGCTTTTCGGTGTTCGACGCCGACGACGCGCAGAACCTGATCAAGGAGCTCGCGCCCAAGGGCATCAAGAACGACGCGCTGTTCGCGCTGCAGTCGCTGGTGTCGCGCGCCAAGAACGACGGGCTGACGCCCGAGCAGGCGGCCATGCGCGCCAACGGCGCGCGCGAGCGCGAGGCGGCGATGATCTACGAGCTCTACCAGAAGCGCCTCGCCGCGTTCAACGCGGTGGACTTCGACGATCTGATCCGTCTGCCGCTGTCGATCCTCGAGAGCGACGAGGAGGCGCGCACGATCTGGCAGGAGCGCATCCGCTATCTGCTGATCGACGAGTACCAGGACACCAACGCGGGCCAGTACCGGCTGATCAAGGCGCTGGCCGGCACGCGCGGCGCGTTCACCGCGGTCGGCGACGACGATCAGAGCATCTACGCCTGGCGCGGCGCCAATCCGGAGAACCTCGGCGAACTGGCGCGCGACTACCCGCAGCTCAAGGTCGTCAAGCTCGAACAGAACTACCGCTGCGCGCGCCGCATCCTGCGCGCCGCCAATGCGCTGATCGCCCACAACGCGCATCTGTTCGAGAAGCGCCTGTGGAGCGAGGCCGGTGAAGGTCCGCCGATCCGCGTCGTCGAATGCCGCGACGACGAGCACGAGGCCGAGCGCGTCGCCGGCGAGATCGCCTTCCTGGCCGAGAAGCACAAGGCGCGCTGGAGCGACTTCGCGGTGCTCTATCGCGGCAATTTCCAGTCGCGCGTGCTCGAGAAGGCGCTGCGTCTGGCGCGCGTGACCTATCACCTGACCGGCGGCACGGCGTTCCTCGACCGCGCCGAGGTCAAGGATCTGCTGGCGTATCTGCGCCTGGCCAACAATCCCGACGACGACGCGGCGTTCCTGCGCGTCGTCAACACGCCGCGGCGCGACATCGGCGCGACCACGCTCGAGAAGCTCGGCGAGCTCGCCGGCGCGCGCCACGTCTCGCTGCTGCAGGCCGCGCGCAGCGACGCGGTGCTCGCGCAGCTGTCGGCGCGGCCGGGCGCCGCACTGGCCGGTTTCGTCGATCTGATCGCCGAGCTCGCCGCGCTGGCCGAGCGGATGCCGGCGGCCGAGCTGGTCGGCGAGCTGATCCGCCGCACGCGCTACGCCGAGCATCTGACCGTGCAGATCAAGGAGCCGTCGCTGCGCCAGCGGCGACTCGAGAATCTCGAGGAACTCGCCGACTGGTTCCGCGCGATGCAGAAGGACGGCGCCAGCGGCGATCTGGCCGCGCAGCTCGCGCTGCTGACCAATGCCGACCGCGACGACCCCGGCAACGCCGTGCGTCTGATGACGCTGCATGCGGCCAAGGGACTGGAGTTCCGCTTCGTCTTCATCGTCGGCGTCGAGGAAGGCGTGCTGCCGCACGAGGGCAGTCTCGAGGAAGGGCGCGTCGAGGAGGAGCGGCGGCTGATGTACGTCGGCATCACGCGCGCCAAGGAACAGCTGACCCTGAGCTACGCCAAGCGCAAGCGCCGCTTCGGCGAGATCGTGACCAACGACGTCAGCCGCTTCCTGCAGGAGCTGCCGCAGGACGATCTGGCCTGGTCCGGCCGCGACCAGCAGGCCGATGCCGAGCACCGCAAGGAACTGGCGTCCTCGCATCTGGCGCGCATCGCCAGCCTGCTCGCCGATTGAGACCGCGATCGGCGAGCGATCGGGCTCCGCGGCGACGGCGGGTCGGCGCTGCGGCCTGATGTGAGCGTGCGTGCGATCGACCCGGCCGGACGCATCGGCGCGTCGCGACGATCGTTGCCGCGCGGGCTGGAGTGTCGATCGAGCGGATCGGTTTTCGAGCGGCGGTTCGATCGCCGTCGATGGCCGCCAGGCTGGCTGTGATCGAAGCTCAGGCCGACCCGTCGAGCCGACCGACGTGCCGATCGAAACGCTCGGCGATGTAGTCCTCGGTCCAGCTGCGCAGCGAGAAGTCGCCGATGAACGCGCAGTGTCCGCCGTAGCGCGCGATGTCGAGCTCGGCCTGCGGCGGCAGCTCGAGCGCGTGGAAGTCGGCGACCGGAATGACCGGATCGTCGGCCGCGGTCAGGATCGTCGTGGGCACGCTCAGACCGGCCAGCGCGCGCCCGGCGATCGAATAGCCGTTCAAGTAGTGCTCGAGCGATCCGAATCCGGTGTGACGCAGCACCAGCAGCCGCGTCAGTTCGCGCAGGCCGCAGCGCAGATCCGCCTCGTCGAACAGCGCGGCATCCGGAAAAACCGCCTGCTTGAGCCGCAGCGACTCGCGCCACTTGTGCATGAAGTAGCGCTCGTAGAGACGCGGTCCGTTCTCGAGACCGAACAGGCCGGCCATCGGATCGATGACCGGGCACACCGCCAGCACGTAGGCGAGCGCGATGCCGGCCGCAGGCGCGCGCAACGCGATGCGCAGCGCGAAATTGCCGCCGAGCGAGAAGCCGACGATCGCCAGCGGCCGCCGCGGACTCAAGGCGGCGATCGCCGCGACCGCGCCGACCGCCTCGTCGATCAGGCACGAATGGAAGATGCCGGGATTGAGGTGATGGGTACGGCCGTGGTCGCGGAAATTCAGGCGGAACACGTCGTAGCCTTCGCGCAGCAGGCGCGCGGCGGTCGCAACCACGTAGGACGATTCGGCGCTGCCTTCCCAGCCGTGCAGCACGACGACCAGGCCGCGTGCCTCTTCACGCACGGCCTGCCGGTTGAGGAAGCCCTGCAGGCGCACGCCGTCGCCGCAATCGAGGATGTGCTCGGCTGCGTCGGGCAGGCCGGGCGATCGCGACGGGCGCCGCAGCAGCCTGCGCACGCCGCTGGAGGCCAGGATCGACTGCAGGTGGCGGTTGCGCAGCAGCGGATGCGGTCTGAAGTCGGCTGCGCTGACCGCCATGTCTCAGTCTCCGTAGCCGAGCACGGCGACGATGCGCCGGCGCGATTCCTCGGCCATCAGCCGGCGCGCATCCGGTGTCGGCGCGACCGGCTCGAGGAAGTGGACTTCCGCATCCATCGGCGCATTGCCGAGGATCCGCAGGAAATTGGCGAAGAAGCTTTCCTTGACGCCGAACGGCACGTCCGGATGCTGGCGGCCGTCGCGCCCGTAGCGCAGCGCGACCGGCTGTACCGGCACCTCGGCATCGAGCGCGGTCTGGAAGATGCGCGCATGGAACGTACCCACGCGCGTGCCGTGACCGCTGCCGCCTTCCGGGAACACGCCGACCGGCTCGCCGGCGCGCAGCTGGACGACGACGCGTGCCATCACCGCCGCCAGCGAATCGGTGTTGCCGCGGCGATGGAAGATCGTGCCGCCGCGCGCGGCGAGCCAGCCGACCAGCGGCCAGCGCGCGATCTCGCTCTTGGCGACGAAGTGGACCGCGCGCTGGCTGTGCAGCAGCACGATGTCGAGCCACGAGATGTGGTTGGCGACGAACAGGACCGCGCCGGGCAGCGGCGTGCCATAGGCGCGGATCCGGAATCCGCAGATCCGCAGCAGCGTCGCCGACCACCAGCGGATCAGGCGCTTGCCGAGCCGCCGGTCGTCGCGACCGCCGAGATTGGACAGCGTCGTGCTGGCCAGCAGCAGCGCGATCAGGATCGCGAACACGACGTGGACGAGCAGCAGCGGAATCCGGATCAGGTAGCGCAGCGGCCGCCACGGGTCGCGGACGGGGCGGGAAGATTCGGCCGGAATGCTCATCGGCGGATTATGACACCAAGCACCGCCGGCTGATGCGTCGCAGCATCGGTCAGTCGGGCGCCGTCGCGTCCAGCCGGTCGGCGGCCTCGTCGAGGTCGGCCAGGTGCTGATCCCACCAGCGCGCCTCGCCGACCTGGGGGAACGCGGCCGGGAACGCCGGGTCGTGCCAGCGTGCGGCGACCCAGCCGGCCCAGTGGATCTGGCGCATCGTGCGCAGCGGCTCGATCAGGCGGCGCTCGCTCCAGTCGAAATCGCGGAACTCGCCGTAGCCTTCGAGCAGCGCATCGAGCGCTTCGTCCGACGGCGCGAGCATCCACAGATCCTGGATCGCCGGTCCGGTCCGGGCGTCGTCCAGATCGACGAAATGCGGTCCGGCATCGGTCCACAGCACGTTGCCGGCATGGCAGTCGCCGTGCAGGCGCAGCGTGCGCGGCGCGACCGATGCGAACGCCTCGTCGATGCGGTCGGCCAGCGTCGCCGTCAGCGCCCGATAGCGGCCGTGGTGCAGATCGGGCAGCAGGCCCGAGGCGAGCACCGTGCGCGCCGCCGCGCGAACGTAGGTCTCCGCATCGATGCGGCCGCGATGCGCGAAGCCCGCGCGCGAGCCGACCGCGTGGATCCGCGCCAGCAGCCGGCCGATCCAGGCCAAGTGCTCGGACGATTCGAGCTCCGGCGCGCGCCCTCCACGGCGTGGATACAGCGCATAGCGGAATCCGTCATGCCGCAGCAGATGCCGGCCGTCGACCGCGATCGGCGCGACGACCGGCAGCTCGGCCTCGGCCAGCTCGCAGGCGAACGCCTGTTCCTCGGCGATCGCCGCATCGCTCCAGCGCTGCGGCCGGTAGAACTTGGCGACCAGGCCGGGCCCGTCCTCGATGCCGACCTGATAGACGCGGTTTTCGTAGCTCGGCAGCGCGAGCAGCCGGCCGTCCGGCTCGAAGCCGGCCGCCGCGACGGCATCGAGCACCTGGTCGGGACCGAGCCCCGCGTACGGCGCGGCCGACCGCTCGGTCACGATGCCGCGGGCCGCGGCACCACCGCCAGCGTGATCCGCGAGATGCAGACCGGGCGGGCGTGCTCGTCCTCGATGCGGATCTCCCAGACCTGGGTGCTGCGGCCGACGTGCAGCGGCCGCGCGGTACCGGTCACGACGCCGTCGGTCTTGGCGCGCAGATGGTTCGCGTTGATCTCCAGGCCGACGACCATGAAGCCGTCGGCGACGCAGTGGTTGCCGGCCACGCTGCCGAGCGTCTCGGCCAGCGCGACCGACGCGCCGCCGTGCAGCAGGCCGAACGGCTGGCGCGTGCGCGCGTCGACCGGCATCGTGCCGCGCAGGAAGTCCTCGCCGGCCTCGGTCAGCTCGATGCCGAGCGTGCCGACCAGGGTCTGGCGGCTCCAGGCGTTGAGTGCGGTGAGATCGACGGCTTGCTTCCAGATCGACATGCGGCGCTCCTCGGAGAGGGGCGGACTATAGCAAGGCCCGGTTCGGGCCCGGTCTGCGACGCTGCGCAGCGTGACTGCGTCTGGTGAACCGATGATCGATCGTTCCGTCCGCGCCTTGCTGGGTGTCTCGCACGCCCGTGCGCTCCGCGTCGCGTCGCCGCGCAACCGGCCGCGGCGCTGGCCGCTGCTCGTGCTCGCGCTGCTCGCCAGCACGACCGCCTCGGCGATGCGCTGCGGCAGCCGTCTGGTCGGCGAAGGCGACCGCGACTTCCAGGTGCGCGAGCGCTGCGGCGCGCCGTTCTGGGTCGATGCCTATACCGGCGTCGACGTGCTCGGCGCGCGTACGCCGCTCGAACGTCAGGTCGAGGTCCGCTTCGAGGCCTGGTACTTCAACTTCGGACCGCGCGATCTGATGCGGCGGCTGATCTTCCGCAACGGCGTACTTCAGCAGGAGGAGACGCTCGGCTACGGCGTACGCGACCTCGGCGCGGATTGCCCGATGCCGGCCGCCTGGCAAGGCCTCAGCAGCGGCGAACTGGTCGCCCGCTGCGGCGAACCGGCCTCGCGTCGCAGCCGGCCGGTCACGATCGTGCGCAGGCCCGGTCCGCGCCACGAGCAGTGGCGCGAACAGCGCGACGAGGCCTGGCTCTACGACGGCGAGGACGCGCGCTTCGTCTACGAAGCGCGCCTGGTCGACGGGCGCGTCGTCGGTACCGAGCGCCTGATGCGCTGATTCACGGGCGTCAGCCGATCAGCGGCAGCTGCGGCACGCCGTGCGCGTTGCGTTCCTCGACCGCCAGTGCATGCGTGTCGAGGCCGTTCGGCGGCTTGGCATCGGGATCGAGCGGACGGCTCGGCTCGCCGCGCGCGAGCGCCAGCGCGTTGCGATAGCAGCGTGCGGCGTCGGCCGCCGCGCCGCGCGCCAGCAGGCTGTCGCCGAGCGCTTCCCAGACGGCCGCAGTGTCGGCGGCGGCCAGGGCGCGTTCGAGGTAATGCTCGGCCTTGCTCCAGGCGCCGAGTTCGCCGTGCAGCCGGCCCAGTGTCGTCAGCAGTGCCGGACTGTTCGGCGCGATCGTCAGCCACGACTCGGCGGTCCGGCTGCGGCTCGGCAGTTCGAGCCGGCCGAGTTCGCCGTAGGCGGCGGCCAGCCGCTCGCTCCACTGACGTTTCTGCGCGGACTGGATCTCGTCCATCGCGGCCAGGATCTGGCCGAGCGCGGCCGCGCGCCGTGCGAACGCCTCGACGAGTTCGGGCCGCCGCCGCATCGACCGGCTCAGGCCGCTCCACAAGGCATTGAGCCGCGCGGCGTCGGGTGCGTGACGCAGGCTGGCCTCGCGTACGCGCACGTCGAGCGCCTCGAGCACGGCCGGCGCAACGGTCTGCGACCGAGCGAGCGCTTCGAGCGCGGCGACCGCGGTGGCCGGATCGTCGATCGCCAGTGCGGTCTCGGCCAACAGCTGCTGGCCGACCGGCGGCAGGCGACCTTCGGTCAGCGCCGATTTGAGCAGCACCAAGGCGGCCTCGGTCTGGCCGGCGTCGAGCAGCTGGCGTGCGCGCAGCACGAGCGCGGCCGACGCGCAGGCATCGGGCACCTGGTCGAGCGCGCGATTGGCGCGGTCGTCGTCGCCGCGCGCATGCGCAGCCTGGGCCACGCCGAGCAGGGCCGGTCCGCGCAGCGCGGGCTGCCCGGCGAGCTTGCCGAGGTCGCGCTCGGCCTGCGCGTAGCGGCCCTCGGCCAGCGCGGTCAGGCCGCCGGAAAGCCGCGCCTGACCGCGCCGCGCCCGCGTCCGGCCGAGGGCGCGCAGCGGCCAGCGCAGCAGGCGCCAGATCAGATACAGGGCGAGCCAGCCGGCGATGAGCGCGACCAGCGCGAACATGACCGTGGTCTCGATCGACCAGCCGCGCAGTCGCAGCAGCAGATAGCCCGGGTCGGCCGCCATCCAGTGCCAGCCGAGTGCCGCCGCGGCGGCGATCGCCAGCAGCACGGCGACGCCGAGCCACAGCCTCACGCGTCGGCTCCGTCGAGGTTCGGTTCGCCGTCCGCGGCCGCCGGCGCACGTTCGGTCGGCGGCTCGGCGGCCGGCGCGGCCGGCTGCGACAGCGCCCGCGTCGCGCGCAGGTTGCGCAGTTCGCGCAACGCGGTGCCGAGCTCGGGCAGGGCCGGCGCGAGCGGCGCGGCCGCCAGCTGGTCGAGCCGCTCGAGGCCGCTGCCGACCGAGGCGTCGCCGGTGTCGAAGGCCAGCCGGATACCGTCTTGGGCGCTGCTCAGCGCCTGCCGGTACGCCGCCTCGTCGCGCGCCAGCACGGCGGCTTCGGCGCGGCGCAGATCGATCGCGATCAGTGAGCGCAGCAGGCTCGGGTCGCGGCCGTCCTGGGTCGGCGCACCGTCGCGCGAGACGCGCACGAACGCACCGAACATCCGCGCGAAGCGCGAATCGGCCGCCGGCGCATCGCGCGTCTCGAGCGACTTGACCGGCCAGCCGGCGACGGCCGTGCGGACCTGCTCGAGCGTGCCGAGCACGGTCTGCGTATCGGCCGGATGGGCCGCGGCCAGTGCGGCGATCTCGGCGGCGATGGTCTGTCGCGTCGAGGCGTACAGCGGATTCTCGGCCGCGGCCAGCGCGCCGTCGGCCAGCCGGTAGGCCGCTAGAGCGCCCTGTGCGTCCTGGAACAGCTCCAGGCGCTGGCGCGCGATCAGCAGCAGGTATTCGGCCTCGTTGAGCGCGATCGCGTCGCGGCTGCTGAGGCGCTGATCGGCCAGATTGGCGACCGCGTCCTCGAGATTGCGCGAGCGTTCGCCGAGGCCGAGCACTTCCTCGCGCAGGCTGCGGTTGACGCCGTCGCCGTCGGCGACGCGTGCGCGGATCGCCTCGACGTCGCGGCGCAGCTGGTCGACGCTCTGCGCGAGCGGCTGCAGACGCGCCTCGACGCGATCGAGGCCGGCCGTGCGCGTATCGGACAGCGCGTGTTCGAGTCGGCCGACCTGCCAGACCGCGTAGGCCGCGCCGCCGAGCGCCAGCACACCGATCAGCCAGCCCAAGCCGCTGCGCTGCGCGCGCCGTGCCGGTCCGGCCGGCGGAGCGGGCTCCGGCAGCTTCGATTCGATCGCTTCTTCCATGCGCGGCATCGTAGTGCAGGCGCGCCAACAATTCATTAACGAATCGGTTAACGTTCGTGGCGACCTGCGCGATGCCGGACGACCCGCTCAGGCCTGCAGTTGCCTCAGTGCGGCCCCGACGAGATCGCCCGGCGCCGGCGATGCCGCGACCCGTATGTCGTCGAAGCCGGCTTCGCGCGCGCGCGCGGACAGCCGCTCGCTGCTGACGATCAGCGGCAGCGCTTGCAGATGCCGGCGGACCTCGGGCGGCAGCCGTGTCGTCAGATGCCCCAGTGCTTCGGCGCTCGACAGCAGCGTCGCGGCCGGCGGAAGCGCCGCCAGCACCGCGTCGAGTTGCGCGCGCCGCCAGCGCGGCGGCAGGCGCCGATAGACGTGTACGGCGCACATCTCGGCGCCGCGCTCGGTCAGCGTCGGCGCCAGCAGGCCGCGCCCGCCCGGCGCGCCGATCAGCGCGATGCGCTGGCCGGCGGGATCGCGCAGATCCGGCAGTGCCAGCAGGCCCTCGCTGTCCTCGCCGCGCTCGGGTGCGACGGCCGTGATGCCGAGCCGGCCGAGCGCCCGCGCGGTGCCGCGTCCGACCGCGAGCACGCGCGTGTGCGCCGCCGGCACGACGCCGGGTGCGAGGCGGCGCATGAAATGGACCGCCGCCGGACTCGTGACGATCCAGATCGAAGCCTCGCGTGCGGCCTCGAGCGCGCCGCGCGCCGCGGCCGGATCGGGTGCTGCGGCCAGTGCGAGCCCCGGCAGCGACAGCGGCTGCGCGCCGCCGCGCCGCACCGCGCGCCGCAGCGCCGCCGCGGTCAGCGTCGGCCGCGTGACGATCAGATGCGGCGTGGGCTCGCGGGACGGCATCGGGTGTTCGGTTCTCGGCTGCTGCAGTCGGGCGTCGGTCGCCGACGCGGTCCGATCATACGCGTGCGGCGCGGCATGCCGGCTTGTGCGGCTGCGCAGCATTGCGCACACTCGCGCGCTCTCGAACGATCCCCCCGCCCGCATGCTCGGACCGATGCCCGCTTCCGCCGCCTCCGCTTCGCCGCTGCATGATCTCGAACGCAAGCTGCGCGAGGAGATTCCGCTCGCGCGGGCGATGGATCTGCGCGCGGCCGGCTACGACGGACAGGCGCTGACGCTGGCCGCGCCGCTGCCGCCGAATATCAACGACAAGGGCTGCGCGTTCGGCGGCAGCCTGGCCAGCCTGATGACGCTGGCCGGCTGGGGACTGGTGCGCTTGCAACTCCAGGCGCGTGGATCGGACGCAGACGTCTACGTCGCCGACAGCTCGATCCGTTATCTGGCGCCGGTCTGGGGCGATTTCAGTGCGGTCGCGCGTCCGCTCGAGGGCGAGTCGTTCGACGCGTTCCTCGACACCTTGCAGTCGCGCGGCCGCGCGCGGATCGGCATCGTCTGCGAAGTGCCGCTGCCGGACGGCACGGCCGCCGCATCGCTGGCCGCGCGCTTCGTCGCGATCGATCCGGCGCGCGTGCGCGCTGCGGCCCCCTGATCCGACCCCGAGCGACGGGCGCCTGCCGGTTGCTCGATCGAACGACGCGAGCACGGCGCGTGCATTTGCTGCGGGAACGATCGCCGACGCGATCGCTTCCGGACGAACGCGCGGGCGCATCGCCGGATCGGGTGTCGAGGGCGCCGAATCGTGACGCCGCGTGGCGGTTCGATGCGACAATCGCCGCAAACCGGCATCGCCGCAATGACGGCGGCGCCGACTGACGGAGGTGAGCGATGAAGATGCGTTGGATGCTGGCGGCCGTCCTGGTGCCGATGCTGCTGCTGGCCGGCTGCGCGAACGATCCGACCCGCGGCAAGGAGCGCGCGTTGCGCGATACGCTGCGCTCGTATGCGAGCACGCTGCGCTGGGGCGACATCGCGCAGGCGCAGATCTTCCTCGATCCGGCCTACCTCGAGAAGCATCCGATCTCGGAGACGGACCTGGCGCGCTATCGGCAGGTGCAGGTCAGTCAGTACAGCGAACATCCGGCCGTGCCGGTCGGCGACACGGAAGTGCATCAGGTGGTCGAGATCGGCCTGATCAACGTGCACACGCAGAACATGCGCACGATCGTCGATCGACAGGTCTGGCGTTACGACGCCAAGCAGAAGCGCTGGTGGCTGATGTCGGGGCTGCCGGACATCACGCGGCGGGATTGAACCTCGCGCCGGCGGCTGCGCCGGCGTGCCATCGGATCGCGCGATCGGAGATCGCGCGCCTCACGATCAGGCCGGCAGACGGCTCAGCGCTTCGTTGATGCGTGCGCGCCGCGTCTCGAGCTGTACGACCAGTTCGTTCTGCGGCGTCTGCTGGCGAGTACGCGCGTCCTCGATCACCATGTCCAGCCGACCCAGCTCGATCATGAGGTCGTGGCGGAGGAAGAGCGGATTGATGTTGAGGGCGGCGGCGGTGCTCATGGCGAGATTCCTGATGAGGTATCTGCGGTTGAGCAAGGAGCGTGCCACTGTCGTTTCGGATCCTGCGCGATGCGTCGTGTTGCGAAACATCTGACGCTCATCGTCGCAATCGGACCGTGATCGACACGTCGCTACCTGAACAGCGAGGTGGCGACGATTGTCACAGACTGTGAATGCGCTTGCGGCTAGGCTGGTCCTCGTCACAGAATGACAAAAGCCGCAGGCTGTTCACCTGCGGCTTCTTCTTGAACGTCAGCGTTTTTTCAGTCCACTGACGCCCGGCAATGGTCCTCTGGATTCCCCCTGTTCCTAAGACCGCCGGGCGTCAGCCTTTCTGCTGATGCCGCCCGACCGGCGCATGCGCCGATCGAAGAGAGCGTCCTCCCGCCGACGCGTGGCCGGCCCCTGAATTCCGGCCCGACGAGCTCGCATTCGCCGTGCGTCGGCGGGAGTGCGCTCATGACCAGCAGGTTTCGTGCCAGCCGGTGTCAATGGCTCGGCTACAATGACGCGCCCGTCGTTCCCTGGCCCACCGATCGGACCGTTCCATGCGCTACCCCACTCGCTTCGACGTGATCGTGGTCGGCGGCGGCCATGCCGGCACCGAGGCCGCGCTGGCCGCGGCCCGCAGCGGCGCGCAGACGCTGCTGCTCAGCCACAACATCGAGACGATCGGCCAGATGAGCTGCAATCCGGCGATCGGCGGCATCGGCAAGGGCCACCTGGTCCGCGAGATCGACGCGCTCGGCGGCGCGATGGGTTGGGCGGCCGATCGCGCCGGCATCCAGTGGCGTACGTTGAACGCATCGAAAGGTCCGGCTGTGCGCGCGACGCGCTGCCAGGCCGATCGGGTTTTGTACAAAGCTGCCATCCGCCGTCTGATCGAGTCGCAGGCCGGGCTGGTCGTGTTCCAGCAGGCCGTCGACGATCTCGTGCTGGCCGGCGATCGCATCGAGGGCGTCGTCACGCAGGCCGGTCTGGTCTTCGAGGCGCGCCATGTCGTGCTGACCGCCGGCACGTTCCTCGCCGGCAAGATCCACATCGGCCAGGCGCAGTACGCCGGCGGTCGCGCCGGCGACGCGCCGGCCCAGCGGCTGGCCGACCGCCTGCGCGAGCTGCCGCTCGGCAGCGACCGGCTCAAGACCGGCACGCCGCCGCGCATCGACGGCCGCAGCATCGATTTCGGCGGGCTCGAAGAACAGCCCGGCGACGATCCGGCGCCGGTGTTCTCGTTCCTCGGCTCGCGCGCGGACCATCCGCGCCAGGTCAGCTGCTGGATCACGCATACCTGCGATGACACGCACCGCATCATCCGGGAAGGACTGGACCGCTCGCCGCTCTACACCGGCGCGATCGAGGGCGTCGGTCCGCGCTACTGTCCGTCGATCGAGGACAAGGTCGTGCGCTTCGCCGACAAGACCTCGCACCAGATCTTCATCGAGCCCGAGGGCCTGGACACGCACGAGATCTATCCGAACGGCATCTCGACCTCGCTGCCGTTCGACGTGCAGCTGGCCCTGGTGCGCTCGATCCGCGGTTTCGAGCGCGCGCACATCACGCGGCCGGGCTACGCGATCGAGTACGACTACTTCGATCCGCGCGGCCTGCGTCCGTCGCTTGAGACGCGCGCGATCGCCGGGCTCTATTTCGCCGGCCAGATCAACGGCACCACCGGTTACGAGGAGGCCGCCGCGCAGGGCCTGCTGGCCGGCCTCAACGCGGCCCGCGCGGCGCGCGGCGAGGCCGCCTGGACGCCGCGCCGCGACGAGGCCTACATCGGCGTGCTGGTCGACGATCTGACCACCAACGGCACGCTCGAGCCGTACCGCATGTTCACCTCGCGCGCCGAGTACCGGCTGCAGCTGCGCGAGGACAACGCCGACCTGCGACTGACCGAGACCGGCCGCGCGCTCGGCTGCGTACCCGAGGCGCGCTATGCGGCGGTCTGCCGCAAGATCGAGGCGATCGAGCGCGAGCGCGCACGGCTGGGCGCGCTGCGCGTCGCACCGGCCGGTGCGCTCGCGACGGCGGTCGAGGCCTCGCTCGGCGTCGCGGTATCGAAGGAAGGCAATGCGCTGGATCTGCTGCGCCGGCCCGAGGTCGGCTACGTCGCACTGGCCGCGGTGCCGGGTTTCGGACCCGCGGTCGAGGACGCGGCCGTCGCCGAGCAGGTCGAGGTCGGCGTCAAGTACGCCGGCTATCTCGAGCGCCAGCGCGAGGAGATCGAACGCAACCGCCGCCACGAGACCACGCCGATACCGGACGGCTTCGACTACGACGCCGTACGCGGCCTCTCGGCCGAGGTGCAGGTCAAGCTCAAGCGCAGCCGGCCGGCGACGATCGGCCAGGCCCAGCGCATCAGCGGCGTCACGCCGGCGGCGATCTCGCTGCTGCTGGTGCATTTGAAGCGCCACCGCCGCGTCGCCTGAGCGCGCCGGCGCGTTCGCGCCCGGCGATCTGTGCAGCGGCCACTCCGAAGCGCTCATCGCGCCTGCCCCACGGCATCGCGCGTGCCACGCCGCGTGCTCGGCTTCGCGGAGAACATGTGGCATCCGAGTGCGTCGCGTGCCGTCTCGCGTCCGCGTCGAAGCGGCCGTTTCGACAGCGGTGCCGCAACGGTCAGTTGCTAGAATGCCGCGGCGGGCCGCTACGGCGGCCCGCTGCATTTTTCAGCCAATCGGAACCATCGGACGCATGCTCAGTATCGAACACCGCATCGCGGCGGAAATCGCCGCCAAGCCGCAACAGGTCCAGGCCGCCGTCGCCCTGCTCGACGAGGGGGCGACCGTGCCGTTCATCGCGCGCTATCGCAAGGAGGTCACCGGCGGTCTGGACGACACGCAGCTGCGTCTGCTCGAGGAGCGGCTGGGCTATCTGCGCGAGCTCGAGGACCGGCGTGCGGCGGTGATCGCGAGCATCGAAGAGCAGGGCAAGATGACGGACGCGCTCAGGGCCGACCTGCTCGGCGCCGACACCAAGGCGCGACTGGAGGATCTGTACCTGCCGTACAAGCCCAAGCGCCGCACCAAGGCGCAGATCGCGCGCGAGGCCGGACTGGAGCCTCTGGCGCTGGGCCTGCGCGAGAACCCGGACCAGGATCCGGAGACCGCCGCGGCCGCGTTCGTCGACGCCGAGCGCGGTGTGGCCGACGTCAAGGCCGCACTCGACGGCGCGCGCGCGATCCTGCTCGAGAGCTTCTCCGAAGATCCGGCGCTGATCGGCGCATTGCGCGAGTGGCTGGGCGCCAAGGCGCAGATCCGCGCGCGCGTCGTCGCCGGCAAGGAGAACGAGGGCGCCAAGTTCCGCGACTATTTCGCGCATGCCGAGGCGATCGGCACGATTCCGTCGCACCGCCTGCTCGCACTGTTCCGCGCGCGCAACGAAGGCATCCTCGACCTCGACCTGGCGCCGATGCCGACCAGCGCGCCGCGCGTCGCCGCGTCGGACGATCCGGCCGCCGCGCTCGAGGAGGCGATCGCGGCCGGCAACGCCGAGGCCGAGGGCCGCATTGCGGTGCACTTCGCGATCGCCGATCGCGGCCGCGCGGCCGACCGCTGGCTGCTCGAGACCGTGCGCCAGACCTGGCGCATCAAGCTGCATCTGCATCTGACGCTCGATCTGTTCGGCCGCGCGCGCGAAGCGGCCGAGGCCGAGGCGATCCGTGTGTTCGGCGACAACCTCAAGGACCTGCTGATGGCCGCGCCGGCCGGTCCGAAGGTCGTGATGGGACTGGACCCGGGCCTGCGCACCGGCGTCAAGGTCGCCGTCGTCGACGGCACCGGCAAGCTGCTCGCGACCGCAACGATCTATCCGCACGAACCGAAGAAGCAGTGGGACGCGTCGATCGCCCAGCTGGCCGCGCTGTCGCGCCAGCACGGCGTGGGCCTGATCGCGATCGGCAACGGCACCGCCTCGCGCGAGACCGATCGCCTGGCCGGCGAGCTGATCCGCAGGCATCCCGAGCTCAAGCTCGGCAAGATCGTCGTCAGCGAGGCCGGCGCGTCGGTCTACTCGGCATCCGAGCTGGCCGCGCGCGAGTTTCCGGAGCTCGACGTCTCGCTGCGCGGCGCGGTGTCGATCGCGCGGCGTCTGCAGGATCCGCTCGCCGAGCTGGTCAAGATCGATCCGAAGTCGATCGGCGTCGGCCAGTACCAGCACGACGTCAACCAGATCAAGCTGGCGCATGCGCTCGATGCCCGCGTCGAGGACTGCGTCAACGCGGTCGGCGTCGACGTCAACACCGCCTCGGCGCCGCTGCTCGCGCGCGTGGCCGGCCTGTCGAGCGCGGTCGCCGAGAACATCGTCAAGCATCGCGACGCACACGGTCCGTTCCGGACGCGCAAGGCGCTGCTGAAGGTGCCGCGGCTCGGCGACAAGGCGTTCGAACAGTGCGCCGGCTTTCTGCGGATCCCCGACGGCGACGATCCGCTCGATGCCTCGGCCGTGCATCCGGAGGCCTATCCGGTCGTGCAGCGGATCATCGAGCGCTGCGGCCGCGAGGTCAAAGCGCTGATCGGCGACGGCAGCTTCCTGCGCTCGCTCCAACCCGAGACGTTCACCGACGAGACCTTCGGCGTGCCGACCGTGCGCGACATCATCAAGGAGCTCGAGAAGCCCGGCCGCGACCCGCGTCCGGAGTTCAAGACCGCCACGTTCGCCGAGGGCGTCGAGGACATCCGCGATCTGAAACCCGGCATGGTGCTCGAAGGCGTCGTCAGCAACGTGGCCGCGTTCGGCGCGTTCGTCGATCTGGGCGTCCATCAGGACGGCCTGGTCCATGTCTCGGCACTGTCGAACAAGTTCGTCAAGGATCCGCGCGAGGTCGTCAAGGCCGGCGACATCGTCAAGGTCAAGGTGCTCGAGGTCGATCTGGCGCGCAAGCGGATCGGCCTGACGATGCGGCTGGACGACCCGATCGGCCCAGCGGCGCCGGCACCGCGCGGCGGCGAGCCGCGCCGCCCGGAGCGGCCGGCGCGCGGCGGCGGTCCGGCGGCGCGTCCGGCGCCGGCACCGGTCAACAGTGCGTTTGCCGATGCGTTCGCCAAGGCGCGTCAGCGCTGACCGGCGCCTCGCCGCGGCCGGACGGCGAGGCGTGCCGTCCGGGCCGGCCGTCGTGAGCCGGTCATGACCGTGCTCGCGACGGCGCGGCTGCGACTGCGCCGGCTCGTGCTCGACGACGCGCCGTTCGTCCACGAACTGGTCAACCAGCCCTCGTGGCTGGCCTACATCGGCGACAAGCAGGTGCGCTCGCTCGAGGACGCGCGCGGCTATCTGGCCGCAGGTCCGCTGGCCTCGTACGCGCAGCACGGGTTCGGCCTGTACGCGGTCGAACGCGCGAGCGACGGCGTCGCGATCGGTCTGTGCGGCCTGCTCAGGCGCGAGCACCTCGACGACGTCGACATCGGCTTCGCGCTGCTCGACCGCCACGGCGGGCACGGCTATGCGTTCGAGGCGGCCGCCGCGGTGGTCGAGCATGCGCGGCATGCGATCGGGCTCGATCGGCTGGTCGCGATCGTCGCGCCCGGCAATGCGCGCTCGATCCGGCTGCTCGAGAAACTCGGACTCGCGTTCGAGCGGACGATCACGCTGCCGGGCCAGACCGCGCCGCTGCGCCTGCATGCGCGCAGCTGGGTCGGCTGAGCGCGCAGCCGCCCGTCAGGCGCCCGCTCAGCGGCCGTCCTGGTCCTCGTCGTCGCTCGCGCCCCGCGCGCGGCTGGCCGGAAACGCGATCACGCGGGCGCCGCCGGCCGGCGGCGGCGAACGTTTCCACAGCACCGGCACCTGGTCCGGGCGCGGCAGTTCGAGCTCGTCGTCGCCGGCATCCTCGACGGACTCCTCTTCCCAGCTGTAGCGCTTGCGCGGCGGCTCCGGATCGCGGCGGCGCAGCACGATCGCCGCCAGCACACCCATCGCCGCGCCGGCCATGTGCGACTCGAACGAGATGTGTTCCTCGCGCGGCAGGATCGTCAGCAGCATGCCGCCGTAGAACAGGAACACCGTCATCGCGATCACGATCGCCAGGCGGTCGCGGCGCAGCAGGCCGATCGCGAACAGGAAGAACATCAATCCGTGCGTGAGGCCGCTGGCGCCGATGTGGCTGGAATCGCGTGCGAACAGCCACACGCCGAGCCCGGAGCCGAGCCAGATCGCCGGCAGTGCCCAGCGCGTCGCCAGCGGGTAGGCGTACAGCGCCAGACAGCCGAGCAGGCCGAGCGGCAGCGTATTGGACATCAGGTGTTCGAACGAGCCGTGCGCCAGCGGCGCCAGCGCGATGCCGATCAGACCTTCGACGCGGCGCGGCAGTACGCCGAAATCGCCGGGCGGCCAGCCGAGCAACCAGCCGGCCAGCCAGACGATCCAGATGCCGGCGACCAGGATCAGGCTGCCGGCGATCGCATGGCGCAGACGGATACGGTCGTTGGCGGCCGCGGTGCGGGTTGGTTCCGGAACGGCGGGCGCGATGTCCATCGCGCAGACGTGGGGATGGACCGCCTCGCCGCAAGGGGCGAGGCGGTCGCGGCTGCGATCAGGCGCCGTGCTCGCGGCGGCGCACGATCTGGCTCGCCACCATCGAGGTGCCGATGCACAGCGCGACGACGGCCAGCGACAGCCCGACCGGCACCTTCCAGACGTCCACGATCATCATCTTGATGCCGATGAAGATCAGCGTGGCCGCCAGACCGTAGTTGAGCAGGTGGAAGCGGTCGGCCATGCCGGCCAGCAGGAAGAACAGCGCACGCAGGCCGAGCACCGCGAACACGTTGGAGGTCAGCACGATGAACGGGTCTTCGGTGATCGCGAAGATCGCCGGGATCGAGTCGACCGCGAAGATCACGTCGGTGACCGCGATCAGCGCCATCACGACGAACATCGGCGTGAAGTAGCGCACGCCGTTGTCGACGACGCTGAGCGCGGTGCCGTGATAGCGGTCGGTCAGGCGCAGGTGGCGGCGCATCCAGCGCATCAGCGGATTGCTCTCGAAGTCCGCCTCCTCGTTCGGCGCGCGCGCCATCTTGATGCCGGTGTAGATCAGGAAGACGCCGAACACGTAGAGGATCCAGTGGAAGCGTGCGATCAGCGCCGCACCGACCAGGATCAGGATCGCGCGCAGCGCGATCGCGCCGAGGATGCCGACCATCAGCGCACGCTGCTGCAGTTCCGGGCTGACTCGGAAGCGCGTGAAGATCAGCAGGAACACGAAGATGTTGTCGATCGCCAGCGCCTTCTCGACGACGTAGCCGGTCAGGAACTCCAGCGCGATGTCGTTGGCGACGGCACGGCCGGACTGCTGGTCCAGCCACCACCACAGGCCGAGGTTGAACAGCAGCGCCAGGCCGATCCAGGCCACGCTCCACAGCGCGGCCTCGCGGAACGAGACCTTGTGCGAGCCGCTGACCTTGAGGACCAGGAAATCGATGACGAGGGCGATCAGGACGATCGCGCCGAATACCGCCCAGAGTTCGACCGTACCGATCGTGTGCATTGCGATTGCTCCGAAGTGCGTACCGAGAAAAGACAAAGGCCCCGTCGCCGGCAGCGCACGGGGCCTCGTTTTCTCGGGGCACACCTTCGCCGTCGTCACGGCGAAGGTCTCGCTCGCAGGTCCTCGAAGAACCTGCCCACCGGGCCGGGATCGGAACCGATCCGTGATGACGACCGTGGTGGCGGGAGCTACTCCCCTTCGTTGCGGCCGCGACTCTACACGAATCCCGGGCCGCCGTCTCAAGCCCCCGAAGCCGGTCAGGGACGACGCGGTGCGGGGGCAGCGCTTATCATTTGCCGATGAACGCTCTTCCGACCGGGCCGCTGCCCGTCATTCAGCTCAAGACCGAACGCCGTTCCAACCATCCCTGGATCTTCCAGAAGATGGTCGAGAAGCCCGTCGACCGCCCCCGGCCGGGCTCGATCGTCGACATCGTCGACCGCGAGGGCACGTTCGCCGGCCGCGGCTTCTACAACGGCCATTCGCGGATCGCCCTGCGCGTGCTGACCTCCGATCCGGACGAGGCCGTCGACGAGGCCTTTTTCGCGCGCAGGATCGCCCAGGCGGTCGCGCTGCGCCGCGACGTGCTCAAGCTCGATACCGTGACCGACGCCTACCGGCTGATCCACTCCGAAGGCGACGGGCTGTCCGGCCTGGTCGTGGACCGCTTCGCCGATACGCTGGTCATGGAGTACTTCTCGGCCGGCATGTTCAAGCAGCGCGATCTGCTCAGGCGCTGCCTGCTCGAGCATTTCCCCGGCGCGAACGTGTACGCGTTCGCCGAGGAGCACGTGCAGAAGCAGGAGAGTTTCGACTGCTCGACGCCGAGCACGCCCGAACCGACCGTCATCCACGAGTACGGCGTCAGGTTCCACGCCGCGCCCGGCTCCAAGCACAAGACCGGCTTCTTCGCCGACCAGCGCGACAACCGCCGCCAGCTGGCCGATCTGTGTGCCGGCAAGCGCGTGCTCGATCTGTGCTGCAACTCCGGCGGCTTCGCGATCTACGCCAAGGCGATCGGACAGGCCGCCGAGGTGGTCGGCGTCGATCTGGACGAGGACATCCTCGAGATCGCCGAACGCAATGCGCGCCTGAACAAGGCCAAGGTCCGCTTCGTGCAGGCCGACATCTTTCCGTGGCTGCGCGAGCTGGCGGTCGGCCAGCGCGAGCGCTTCGACGTCGTCGTGCTCGATCCGGCCAAGATGACGCGCGACCGCGACCAGGTGATCCCGGCGCTCAAGAAGTATCTGGACATGAATAAGCTCGCGCTCGGCGCCGTCAAGCCGGGCGGCCTGTTCGTGACCTGCTCGTGTACCGGTCTGGTCAGCGAGGAGCAGTTCCTCGACATGCTGCGCCGCGCGGCGTTCTATGCGAATCGCACGGTCCAGGTGCTGCGCGTCAGCGGCGCCGGCGCCGATCACCCGTTCCTGGCGCACGTGCCCGAGAGCCGCTATCTCAAGGCGGTGTTCTGCCGTGTCGAGTGAACCGCTGCGCGACCGCCTCGACGAACCGGGCGAGGCCGACGCCGCGTCGCTGAGACCGCTGCGGATCGCGTTCGAATCGGCCGATCCGGCCGCCCTCGCGGCGCAGCCGGACGTGCTCGCGGTGATCGGGTTCGGCCCGGTCGCGCTGCCGGACGATCCGCGCTGCCTGCGCATCGGCCTCGAGCCGGTCGGCGCCGCGCCGGTCGAGGTCTGGCGCGCGAGCGGTCCGGTCCGGACCGGGCGGGACGGCGAGATCCGCTGGGCCGGCGACGGCGACTACACGTTCTTTTCGATCGAGATGCCCGAAGACGCCGAAGGCTCGATCGGCGCGGCCGCCGAACGCGTCTACCGGCGTCTCGGCGAATGGCTCGCGCAGCGCCCGCTGCACGTGCTGCGCCTGTGGAACTACTTCGACGCGATCAACGAGGGCGACGGCGACGCGGAGCGCTACCGGCGCTTCTGCACCGGCCGCGTCGCCGGCATGCAGGGCCTGTTCGGCGGCGACTACCCGGCCGCCACCGTGATCGGACGCCAGGACGGCGTGCGCAGCCTGCAGGTCTACGGCCTGGCCGCGCGGCAGGCCGGCCGTCCGGTCGAGAATCCGCGCCAGCTCAGCGCCTGGCGCTATCCGCGCGACTACGGTCCGACCGCACCGCGCTTCGCGCGGGCGATGCGGACGCCGTCGGGACAGATCCTGATCTCCGGCACGGCCGCGATCGTCGGCCATGCCTCGCGGCACTGCGACGATGTGGCCGCGCAGCTCGACGAAACCCTGGCCAACCTCGACAGTGTCTGTGCGGCCGCCGGCGCGACCGCGCCGCTCGGCGACGGCAGCGTGCTCAAGGTCTACGTGCGCCGCGCGGCCGACGCTGCGCAGGTGTCGCAAGGCGTGCGCCGCCATCTGGCCGATCGCGGCGAAGCGCTGGTACTGATCGGCGAGGTCTGCCGGCGCGAGTTGCTGGTCGAGATCGACGGCAGTCACGGCTGAGCGTCGCCGCGCATCGCCGGCAGCGGCTCGCCGCGCTGGCGCAGCTGGGTCAGCGCGGCGAGCCCGGCATCGCCGGCCGGCACGAAGTCGGGGCCGAACCGGGAGAGTGCGCGCAGATGCTCGGTCAGCGCGAACCAGTCCTCGTCGACGCCGATGTGGGCCAGTACGCGGCCCGGCAGCAGGAAGGCGGCGCTGTCCTCGCGCGCCGCCGCGCCCGCCGCCGGATCGAACAGCAGCCACGGCACCGGCTGCTGTTCGGCCGCCAGCCCGTCGGCGAAGCCGAGCGTGCGGAACGTGATCGGCAGGCCCGGCAGGTGGTCGCCGTAGAACAGCAGCAGCGTATGCCGCTCGCGTGCGCGCAGCGCCTCGGCGAGCCGGCCGAGCGCGCGGTCTGCGTTTTCCAGGTGGTACAGGAACGTGCGCAGCCGCCCGGCGCTGTCGGCCGGCAGCCGGTCCGGCACCTCGATCGCATCGCGCCGCGCCCGGTCTGCGAGCGGCTTGCGCGCATCGTAGGGGCCGTGCAGCTCCATGCTGATCGCGAGCACGAGCTGCGGCGGTCCTTCGTCGGGCAGGCGTTCGACGATACGCTCGACCAGCGCGTCATCGCTGACGAAATAGCCTTCGCGCGCGGCGTCGGCGAAGTCCGCCTCGCTCTCGAACGTCTCGAAGCCGAGCTGCTTCAACGCGGCGGCGCGGTTCCAGAACGCAGGATCGTTCGGATGCAGCGCGAGGCTGCGGTAGCCGTGGCCGGCCAGTACCGAGACCAGCCCCGGCAGCGCGCGGTCGACGAGCTGGAAGTACGGATACTCGGTGCGCGGGAAGTAGCGCATCGCCAGGCCGGTCAGCACCTCGAACTCGGTGCGGATCGTGCCGCCGCCGAACGCCGGCACCCACAGCTCGCCGTGTACCGACTCGCGCGCGAGCGCGCGGTAGTTCGGCAGGAAATCGCGATCGTCCAGTCCGTTCAGACGCGACGGATCGAAGAACGATTCGCTTTGAAGGATGACGATGTCCGGCAGCTGCGCCGGCGGCGCCGTCGCTGACCGCTCGGCGAGGTCCAGCTGCGCGAGCAGGTCCGACGCCGCGGCGCGGTCCGGCACCGGCGCCGGCTCGGCATAACGCCAGCGAAACTGCAGCAGGCCCGACACCAGACCGGTGCTCGCGATGGTCTCGCGCGGTGACCACGGTACGAAGCGCGTGTCCTCGCGCGCGTACAGAATGCGCCAAGGCGCGATGCCGCTGAACAGCGTGACCGCCAGCGTCAGTGCGATCGTCAGGTGCAATGCGCGCAGGCGCCGGCCCGAGCGCCGTTGCGCCGGCTCCCATGCCGCCAGCGCGAGCGTGACGACGCCCAGGCCCGCCAGGCGCATCCAGTCTTCAGACGAATCGGGCAGGTAATGCAGCAGCAGGCCCGCGCTCGCCTGCGGCGTGCCGAGCATGACGAAATCGGCCGGCAGCAGCGGCGTTTCCAGGTGCGCCAGTTTCAAGGCGTTGATGCCGTAAAGCGCCGCGAGCAGCAGCAGAGCGAGCCAGAACGACAGCAGCGGACGCCGCGTCAGCGACCAGAGCACCATGCCGAGCAGGGCCGCCGGCAGCGCGTTGAGCAGCGGCAGCGCCCAGGATGTCGACGGCTCGGCGGCCCGGAACGCCGGGTCGAGCACGCCGACCGCCGAGGCCAGCAAGGCCGTCGCCAGCAGCAGATAGGCGATGTCGCCGGACCAGCCGCGCGCATGTCGCCTGCGCGGTCGGTCCCATTCGCCTCGTCGCATCGCGGCGCTGCGCCTCCCCTTGCGAGCGCCGGTACGCTGCCGGCGCTACGTGTCGACGGCCGGTACGCACGATTCTGCGGCGCGTCCGGAAGATGAACGACGGAGTATGTTGCGACGCGACGTGGCAAATGTTGGCAAATCGTTAGAATCGACCGCGATTCGCCGAAAACACCTCGTGGGGAGGGAGAGCCCGCTACAGTCGCCTCGGCGCTGTAGCGGGCTTTTTTCTTGAGCGGACCGCGGCACGACGGCGAGGATGCGGCCGGCGCCGATGCGCCGGCCCGGCTCAGGGCGCGAGCGCTTCGTTCGCCTCGACGACCGGTTCTGCCGCCAGTGCTTCATCGAGGAGCGACGGCAGCTCGCCGCGCAGCTGCAGGCGCGCCAGCGCGAGCAGGCCCTCGTATTCGGCTTCGGCCAGTTCGCGATCGTCCAGATCGATCTGCGAGCGCAGCGTGTCGATCACCGCGAAGTACGGCTCGTCGCGGACGCCGGCGGCATCGAGCAGCAGGGCCGGCAGCAGCCAGCTGCGCGTATTGAAGCGCTGCGGCCGCTGCCGAGCGCTGTCGTAGAGCAGCCACGGCACGGTCTGCTGCTGCGCGTCGCGCTCGTCGTCGAAGCCGAGCTGGTGATAGACCGGCGGCAACGCAGGCAGGTGGTCGCCGTAGAACAGCACCAGGGTGCGGCGCTTGCGCTGCTTGAGCGCATCGACGAGGCGGCCCAGTTCGCGATCGGCGTCCTCGAGCAGATACAGATAATTGCCGAACCAGTAGCGGCCGCCCTCGTCGAGACGCTCGGGCATCGACAGCCGCGCCAGCCGCTCGGCATCCAGGCCCGGGCGCCAGTCGAACGGGCCGTGGTTCTCCATGCTGATCGCGAACACGAACTGCGGCCGCTCGTCGGCGTCGAGCTCGGCCAGGATGCGGTCGGTCAGCGCCGCGTCGGACGTGAACAGGCCGACGATGTCGTCGTTCGAGAACGCGCCGACGTCGATGAAACGCTCGAAGCCGAGCGCCGGATAGGCCTTGCTGCGGTTCCAGAACGCCGCGGAGTTCGGATGGATCGCCGTGGTCCGGTAGCCCTGCCGCGAGAGGATCGAGGCCAGGCTCGGCAGATCGTGCCGATGCAGCTCCAGCCACGGGTACTGCAGGCCGCCGAGCGTGTCGAGCGGAACGCCGGTCAGCACCTCGAACTCGGTGCGGATCGTGCCGCCGCCGAACGTCGGCACGGTCATCTCACCGGCCTTGGCGCGCTTGCGCAGCCGGTGGTACTCGCGCAGGAACTGCCCGCTCGGCACGTCGCGCAGGCGCGCCGGGTCGAACAGCGACTCGCTCTGCAGCACCACGATGTCCGGCGTACCCTCGTCCGGCAGTGCGGCCAGGCGCGCGCGCAGCGCGGTGCCGTGGTCCTGCAGCAGGGTCAGCGCCGCGTCGCGGTCGGCGCGTGGCACGTCGCCGCCGCCGAGCTCCCAGTGATACATCAGCAAGGCGCCGATCAGGCCGACGTGGGTCGTGCTCTCGGCCAATGCCCAGGGCTCGAAGCCGAGCCGGCGCGCGTCGAAGACGCGCTTCCAAGGCGCGCTGCCGGCGACCATCGTCACCGTCGCCGCGACCGCCAGCCCCCCGAGCGCGACGCGGCGCCAGCCGGCCAGGCCGGACTGACCGGGCCGGTTCCACAGCAGCAGCGTGAACAGCACGCCGGCCGCCATCGGCAGCAGATGCCGCGTCTCGAACGAAACGTAGTGCCCGAACAGCTCCAGCGCCGGACCGGGTTCGCGCAGGAAGCGCAGGTCCGCCGGCAGCAGCGGCGTCTGCAGATGGTGCAGCTTGGCGGCGTTGGCCGCGTACAGACCGGCGACCGCCAGCAGCGTCAGCCAGCAGGCCAGCGCGAGCCGCCGCGTCAGCGCCCACAGCGCCAGCAACAGGCTCAGTGCCGGCAACGTATTGATCGCGACCAGTCCGAAGCCGCCGCCGGCGCGCGCGGCCGGCGCCGCGAAGGCCGGGTCGAGCCGATCGACCATGACCATCAGCAGCGCGACGCAGATCAGCAGGCCCAGCACCATGCGCAACGGCAGGCGCCCGACCGGCGATCGACGGATGGTCTGGATCAGCTTCATGACAGGGGCGTGACAATGCCATGAACCGATGAGGGGCGCATGAATTGTTCGTGCCGGCCTGGTTGGGCGCTCGCCGCGCGCGATCGCGGATAATCGCGCGATGTCCGATACCTACCGACGTCCCGTCCTGCCGGCCGCGCTGGCCGCCCTGCTCGACCAGCGCCTGTCGCGCCTGGAGGCCGCCTGCCGCGAGGCGCAGATCCCGTTCTACGACGACGCCGGTGTCGACACGCATCTGCGCCAGGTGCTGCTGGTCAGCGATTTCGCCTACGAGACCCTGCTGCGCGCGCCGATCCTGCTCGGACCGGAACTGGTGCGCCTGATGGGCGATCCGCGTCATGCCGACGCGCGCGCCGGCCATCTGGCCGCGATCGACGACGAGGCGACGCTGCGCTCGGAGCTGCGGCGCTTCCGCAAGCGCGAGGCGATCCGCCTGATCTGGCGCGACGTCAATGGCCTGGACCCGGTCGAGTCGACGCTGGCCGGCGCCAGCGTGCTGGCCGAGTGCTGCCTCGAGGCGGCGTTGCGGCATGCCGAGCGCCAGCTCGCGGCGCGCCACGGCCATGTCCGCTCGGCCGACGGCGCGGTGCAGCGCCTGGTCGTGTTCGGCCTCGGCAAGCTCGGCGGCGGCGAGCTCAACTTCTCGTCGGACATCGATCTGATCCTCGCCTATCCGGAAGGTGGCGGCAGCGACGGCGCGCGGCCGCTCGACGCGGAGCTTTGGTTCACGCGGCTCGGCCAGCAGGTCGTGTCGCTGCTGGCCGAGCACACCGTCGACGGCTACGTCTATCGTGTCGACCTGCGGCTGCGGCCGTTCGGCAGCGTCGGGCGCGTCGCGCTGTCGTTCGCGGCGATGGAGCAGTACTACCAGCGCGAGGGACGCGACTGGGAGCGCTATGCATGGATCAAGGGGCGTCCGGTGGCCGGCGACATCGCGGCCGGGCAGCGCCTGATCGAGGTGCTGCGGCCGTTCGTGTTCCGGCGCTATTTCGACTACACCGCGTTCGCCGGCCTGCGCGAGATGAAGACGCTGATCGACGCGGAGGTCGCGCGCAAGGATCTGGCGGCCAATCTCAAGCTCGGACCGGGCGGCATCCGCGAGATCGAATTCATCGTGCAGCTGATGCAGATGATCCGCGGCGGCCGCGAGCCGGCGCTGCGCGTGCGCGGCCTGCTGCCGGCGCTGTCGGCCTGCGAGCAGCTCGGCGTGATCCCGGCGCAGCGCGCGCGCCGCCTGCGCGAGGCGTATCGCTTCCTGCGCCGCGTCGAGAACCGCGTGCAGATGTTCGCCGACCAGCAGGTCCACGACGTGCCCGCGGAAGACGAAGCGCGGCTGCGCCTGGCGCTCGGTCTCGGCCATCCGGACTGGACCGCGTTCAAGACCGAGCTGGACCGCCAGCGCGCGGTCGTCGCCGAGGAGTTCGACGCGGTCATGGCGCCGGCGCGGCGCGCGCCGCAGGCGTCGGTCTCGGCCGGCTGGACCGCGGTCTGGCAGGACTTCGTCGAGCACGGCGTGCGCGCGCAGGTGCTCGCCGAGGCCGGCTTCGATCCGCCCGAGGCACCGGCCGCGGCGCTCGAGACGCTGCTGGCCAGTCCTGCGCTGCGTGCCGCCTCGGCGCGCGCGCGCGCGCGTCTGGATCGCGTCGTACCGGCGCTGTTCGCGGCGGCGGCCGAGACGCAGGCGCCGTCGCCTTGCCTGGTGCGCCTGCTCGGCCTGGTTCATGCGGTGGCGCGCCGCTCGGCGTATCTGGCCCTGCTCGACGAACAGCCCGGCGCGCTCAAGCGCGTCACCCGCGTGTTCGCGGCCAGTGCGTTTCTGGCCGACCGCGTGACCGCTCATCCGCTGCTGCTCGACGAGCTGTTCGACGACCGCAACGATGCGGCCGTGCCGGACCGCGACGCGGTCGAGGCCGAGATCGGGCGGCGCCTGGCGGCGCTCGCCGACGTCGACGCCGAGGCCGAGATCGAGGTGATCCAGGACCAGCGGCTGGCCGCGGCGTTCCGGATCGGCCTGGATTTCCTCGCCGGGCGTCTGGAAGCCGTCGCCACGGCGCGCGCGCTGGCCGGCGTCGCCGAGGCGGTGCTCGCCGGCGTGCTGCGGCTGGCCGAGCGTGATCTGGCCGCGCAGCACGGCCGCCTGCCCGATCGCACCGACGAATCGTCGGGCCTGACGATCCTCGGCTACGGCAGTCTCGGCGGCAGCGAGCTCGGCTTCGGTTCCGATCTGGATCTGGTCTTCCTCTACGACGGCGCCTGCGCGCAGGCCGAATCGCTCGGCCCGCGTCCGCTCGAAGGCTCGCGCTACTACGCGCGCCTGGCCCAGCGCGTCGTGCACTACCTGACCACGCTGACGCGCTCGGGGCGCCTCTACGAAGTGGACGTGCGCCTGCGTCCGGACGGCGGCAAGGGTCTGCTGGTGTCGAGCCTGGATGCCTACATGGCCTACCAGCGCGAACGCGCCTGGACCTGGGAGCACCAGGCCCTGGTGCGTGCGCGTCCGGTCGCCGGCGACGTCGCGCTCGGGCGGCGCTTCGCCGAGTTTCGCCAGGAGGTGCTCGCCGTGCCGGTCGACGTGCCGCGTCTGCACGAGCAGATCGCCGACATGCGCCGGCGCTGGCGCGCCGAACGCGACCGTTCGGACGCCGCGCAGTTCGATCTCAAGCAGGGTCGCGGCGCCCTGGTCGATCTGGAGTTCCTGCTGCAGGGCATCGTGCTCGAGCATGCGGCCCAGGCGCCGGCTCTGCTGGCCTCGAGCAACAGCGCCGATCTGATCGCTGCGGCCGCGCGCGCCGGATTGCTCTCGTCGGAACAGGCGCAGGCGCTGGCCGCCGCGCATGCGGCGCTGCTCGGTCGATCGCTGTCGTGCACGCTCGATGCACGCTCGCGCGTGATCCGCCGCGACGCGGACGTCGAGCGGCATGCCGAGCACGTCAGCGCCATCGCGGCCGCGCTGGACTTCGACTTCGCGACGCCGGCGCGCTGAGCCGACACGCCCGCGGCGATCGACACGCGCAGCCGGCGCACAGTCGCGCACGCCGTTGGAAACAGGCGGATCCGGCGTTCGCGCCGCGTCCGCTCAGAAATCGGCCAGCGCGTGCCGGATGCCGGCCGCGAGCGCGCGGTCCGGCGTCGCCTCGTGCCGCGTCAGCGGCAGCTCCATCAGCAGCCGCGTGGCCTGGTCGTAGGACTCGCCGCGGACGTACTGCGCGACCTGTCCGGCGTACTCGCCGAGCACGAGCAGTCCGAGCTGGCGCAGCGACGGCTGCGCGGCGGCCACGGCGCCCTGCAGCGCCGCGACGGCCTCGTTGCGTGCCTGCAGCGAGCGGATCGGATAGTGGATCGACGCCCACGGCCACCAGGCCGGACGGCGTACGCGGTGCAGGTGGTCGCGGCGCACCAGGCCGTCGAGCAGCTCGCGCGCGAGCGGGGCCATGCGCGTGGCCAGCAGGTCGATCGCGGCCGACACGCGCAGGCCGTGGCTCGGCGTCCCGATCACGCGCAGCGCCTGGCCGAGCAGCGGGTGACTGACCGGCAGCGAGGACTTCAGCGCGACGTGATCGGCCTCGTAGCGCAGCCGCTGCTGCTCGGCGAGATCGAACAGCAGCGCAGCGGCTGCGAGCACGTCCGGATCGATGTGCGCCCGCACCGGTGTCAGCACGCCGCTGGCCGGTTCCAGTACCAGCAGTATCGATTGTTCGGCGATCAGCACGATCGGTCGTCCTTGCGGCCCGGGCGAGAACGGGCCTGGCGACGATCATCACGCAGCGGCGGGCGGCCGTACAGCCCGCCGATGTCGAAAAATGTCTCGCGCCGGCTCAGTTGGCGCGGCGTGTCGGCACGCCGGCGCTCGTGGACGAGGACTCGACGCCGGCCCAGTCGACGGCCGGCAGGCCGAGGTAGCGGTCCATGACCATCGGCAGCAGACCCGACGGCAGCGGCGACTCGCTGTTCCAGAGCATCACGATGCCGAAGCGGTACTTCGGCAGGAAGCCGACCATGCCGCGATAGCCCTGCACCGCGCCGGCATGGAAGACCATCGTCTCGCCGGCATAGTCGAAGATGCGCCAGCCCAGGCCGTAATGTGCGGCCAGAAGACGTCCGCGCCGCCACGGCGTGGTCGTCTGCTCGTGCGCGGTCGGGATCTGCGGGCTGTGCATCTGATCGAGGATCGGCATCGGCAGCACGCCGGGACGTCCGCCCATCTGCGCGATCAGCCATTCCTCCATGTCGCGGATGCTGGCGTTGACGCCGGCGGCCGGAGCGATCCGGTAGTAGTTCTCCTTCGGCTGGAACGACTGGAAGCGATCGCCGATCCGGCGGTGCGGACGCGCCCACGACGCGGAGTTCTCGAGGCCGTCGAGGCCGTAGGTCGCGGTCGTCATGCCGAGCGGATGGAACAGGCGCTTCTCGACCTGGTGATAGAAGAAGTCGCCGGTCGCCGCGTAGGTGACGTCGCCGATCAGGCTGAAGGAGATGTTCTGGTAGCCGTAGCAGGCGCCGACCGAGCACACCAGCGGGACCTCCTTGAGCCGCTCGACCAGCAGCGGATACGGCTCGTCGGCCTCGAGCAGGCGGTCGTAGGTATTGCTCGGCAGGCCCACGCGCTGGCTCAGGATGTCGCGGACGGTCAAGCGCTGGCTGCCTTCGATGTCGGCGAGCGTGAACGTCGGCAGGAGCTCGGCGATGCGCGTATCCCACTGCAGCCGGTCGTCGCCGACGACCAGCGCGGCCAGCGCGCTCGCGAAACCCTTCGACAGCGAGGCGAGCCGGAACACCGTCGTCGCGGTGACTGGCGTGTGCGTGTTCCAGTCCGCATAGCCGGCGACGCGCTCGAGCACGACCGTATCGTCCTTGACGATCGCGACGGCCAGACCGGCGACCTGACCGCTGGTCTCGATCGCATCGAGCCAGCGGCCGGCGTCGGCGACCACGGTCGCGGTGTCGACCGCGACCGCGTGCGGATCCACGCGCGGCACGATCAGCGGCAACGCGACGGCCGGCGCGGCCTTGCGCGCGGCCTTCTTCTTGGGAGCGCCGATCACATCGGTCGCGGCGGTCGTCCCGACCAGCACGGTGCACAGAAAAAGCAGCAGATTTCGGGTGGTACGACTCAATGCGAGCCTCCGGGGACGTCGGCTTCATCATGCTATTCTGCGGCCGGCAGCGGTTCAACCCGGTGCCGACGTCAACCATCCAGCACGGGGATATCGTCCGATGGGTTCGATCGTTTTCCTGGTCATCGTCGCCGCGGTCGCGTTCTGGGCGATCGGCCTCTACAACGGCCTGGTCACGGCCCGCAACGCGTACAAGAACGCGTTCGCGCAGATCGACGTGCAGCTGACCCGGCGCTACGACCTGATTCCGAATCTGGTCGAGACCGCCAAGGGCTACATGAAGCACGAGCGCGAGACGCTCGAAGCGGTGATCCAGGCGCGCAACTCGGCCGTGTCGGGTCTGTCGGCGGCCAAGGCCAATCCCGGCGACGCCGCCGCGATGCAGCAGCTGGCGCAGTCCGAAGGCGCGCTCGGCGCGACGCTCGGCCGCCTGTTCGCGCTGGCCGAGGCCTATCCGGACCTCAAGGCCAACCAGAACATGATGCAGCTCTCCGAGGAGCTGACCTCGACCGAGAACAAGGTCGCGTTCGCGCGCCAGGCGTTCAACGACTCGGTCATGAACTACAACAATCAGCGCGAGGTGTTCCCGAACTCGCTGATCGCCGGCATGTTCAATTTTCAGCCGGCCGAACTGCTGCAGATCGAGGCGCCCGAGAAGCGCGAGCCGGTCAGGGTGTCGTTCACCTGATCGACCGCTCGAGACTGGACGCCGCCGGCGACGGCGCGCGTTCGGGTCTCGACGCCGGATCCGGAGGACTCGCGCGGCATGGACTTCTTCGCCCACCAAGCCCAGGCGCGCAAGCAGTCGCGCCGCATGGTCGCGTTGTTCGTGCTTGCCGTCATCGCGATCGTCGGTCTGATCGATCTGGCCTTCATCATCGGCTTCGGCCACGAGATGATCCGCGCCGGCGATTCGGCGGGCTCGATGCGCGCGCTGCTCGTGCTGTCGCTGTGCGTGGCCGCGGCGATCGGCGCCGGGTCGCTGTACCGCATCGCGACGCTGCGCGGTGGCGGCGCTGCGGTCGCGCGCCAGCTCGGCGCGGTGCCGGTGCCCGAGAACACGACCGATTTCGCCTATCGGCGGCTGCGCAACGTCGTCGAGGAGATCGCGATCGCGTCCGGCGTGCCCGTGCCGGAGGTCTACGTGCTCGAGGAGGACGCCGGCATCAACGCGTTCGCGGCCGGCTACTCGCCGGCCGACGCGGCGGTCACGGTCACGCGCGGCGCACTCGACAAGCTCGACCGCGACGAGCTGCAGGGCGTGATCGCACACGAGTTCAGCCACGTGCTCAACGGCGACATGCGCCTGAACATCCGCCTGATCGGTGTGATCTTCGGCATCCTGGTCATGGCGACGATCGGCCGCAAGATCCTCGAGGTGGCCGGCCGCGGCCGCGGCCGCAACCTCGGCGCCGTCGTGCTGTTCGGCGGCGCGCTGTTCGCCGCCGGCTACATCGGCGTGCTGTTCGCGCGGATGATCAAGGCATCGGTGTCGCGGCACCGCGAGTACCTGGCCGACGCCTCGGCCGTGCAGTTCACGCGCCAGACCGACGGCATCGCCGGCGCGCTGAAGAAGATCGGCGGCCTGGCCGAGGGCTCGCGACTGAGCGGCGAGGACCGCGAGGAGGTCGCGCACATGCTGTTTGGCGACGGCGTCGGCTATTCGGCGCTGTTCGCGACGCATCCGCCGCTGGTCGAGCGGATCAAGCGCCTGCAGCCGCGCTTCGACCCGGCCGAGTTCGCCGCGATCGCGGCCGCCTGGTCGCAGCCGGTCCGCGTCGGCGACGTCGAGGCGTCGAACGTGTCGATCTCGGGCTTTGCGCCGGCGGCGGTTGCGGCGCGTCTGGCGACGGAGCCGGCGGCCGCGCCGGGCCGGCTGCCGCCGGCCGATGCGGTCGTGCGCGTCGAGCCCGAGCGGGTCTCGCGGCAGGTGGGCAATCCGGGTACCGACGATCACCGCGCGGCCGGCCTCATCCACCATGCGATTCCGGACCCGCTGCGCGAAGCGGCCTACCGGCAGGAGCGCGCGATGGCGGTGATCTTCGCGCTGCTGCTCGCGCCGGAAGCGGCCGTGCGCGCACGCCAGCTCGGCGCGATCGAGCGTCGCTTCGATGCCGGTACGCGCGTCGACGCCGATGCGCTGGCCGTGATCGTCGCGCAGCTGCATCCGCTGCAGCACCTGCCGTTGGCCGCGCTCGCGTTTCCGGCGCTGCGCCGGCGTCCGCGACCGCAGCTCGACCGCTTCCTCGAAGTGCTCGAGGACCTGATCCGCGCCGACGACCACGTCTCGTTGTCGGAATACTGCCTGGCCCGTCTGGTCCGGCTGCAGGTGATCGAGGCGCTCGATCCGGCCTCGGCGCGCGTCGTCGGCCGCTACAAGCTGCCGCAGCTGGCCCGCGAACTCGCCGACGTCTTCGCGATCCTCGCGCAGCATGGCCACGGCGATGCAGGCGTCGCCTCACGCGCCTACCGGCTCGGCCTGCACGAGACCCTGCCCGATTCGACCGCGCCATATGCGCCGCCGGCCGACTGGATCGCGGCGCTCGACCGCGCACTGCCGCGGCTGGATCTGCTGGCGCCGGCCGGCAAGGAGCTGATCGTGCGCGGGCTCACGTCGGCGATCGCCGAGGACGGCGTCATGAGCGTCGCCGAGGCCGAGCTGCTGCGGACGGTCTGCGCGGCGCTGCACTGCCCGCTGCCGCCGATCCTGCAGCGCTGAGGGCGCCCTCGATCAGAACGTGCTGGCGTCGAAGGTCTCTTCGGCCATCGGCGAGTCGCCGCCTTCGGCGAGCCGGATCTTCAGCGCGAGTCCGTCGCGCGAGTCGGCCTTGTTGAGCGCTTCCTCGAGATCGATCTTGCCTTCCTTGTAGAGCGCGTAGAGCGCCTGGTCGAAGGTCTGCATGCCCTCCTGCAGGCTGCGGTCCATCGCTTCCTTGATTTCGTGCACCTGGCCGCGCCGCATCAGGTCGCGGATCATCGGCGTGTTGATCAGCACCTCGGCGGCCGGCAGGCGGCGGCCGTCCTTGCCCATGACCAGGCGCTGGCTGATGACCGCCTTGAGGTTCAGCGACAGGTTCATCAGGATGTTCTTGTGCGCCGACTCCGGGAAGAAGTTCAGGATGCGCTCGAGCGTCTGATCGGCATTGTTGGAATGCAGCGTCGCCAGGCACAGATGGCCGGTTTCCGAGAACGCGATCGCCGCTTCCATCGTCAGCGCGTCGCGGATCTCGCCGATCATGATGACGTCCGGCGCCTCGCGCATCGCGTTCTTGAGCGCCTCGTGGAAGCCGTGCGTGTCGAGGCCGACCTCGCGCTGGTTGACGATCGACTTCTTGTGCCGGTGCAGATACTCGATCGGATCCTCGACCGTCAGCACGTGGCCGGAGATGTTGACGTTGCGGTAGTCGATCATCGACGCCAGCGTGGTCGACTTGCCCGATCCGGTCGCGCCGACGACCAGGATCAGGCCGCGCGGCTCCATGATGAGGTCCTTGAAGATCTGCGGCAGGCGCAGCTCCTCGATCGACGGGATCTCGCTCTTGATCGCGCGGATCACCATGCCGACTTCGCCGCGCTGCTTGAACACGTTGATGCGGAAGCGGCCGGCGTCCTTGACCGCGATCGCCATGTTGAGCTCCAGGTCGCGCTCGAACTGCGGCACCTGGCCCTCGTCCATCAGCGAGTAGGCGATCTTCTTGACCATGCCGTTGGGCAGGCCGGTGTTGCCGAGCGGATAGAGCTTGCCTTCTACCTTGATGTGGACCGGTGCGCCGGTGGTCAGGAACATGTCCGACGCACCTTTCTCGGTCATCAATTTGAGGAAGTAGCCGATATCCATCGCATGTATCCCCTCAAGCCGCTGCGGCGCGGTTGCCAAAGCCGTGCGGAGCTTCCCACAATAGCGAGCCCAAGCCGATCCGCACCTTAGACGATGTTTATGACATCAGCGCTCAGAAAAATCCATGCGCCGGTCGCCCTTTTGGGCGTCTGCCTGCTCGCGGCCTGCAGTCCGACGCGCCCGCCCGGCGACCTGTTCGGCGCCGCCAACCGTCAACTGGCGACCGCACGCCAGGCCAGTGCGCAGACCTATGCGCCGCTGGAGCTGCGCTTCGCCGAGGAGCGCCTGTCGCAGGCGCAGGCCGCCAACGCGCGTGAGGACTACGCCGCGGCCGTGCGGCTGGCGCGCGAGTCGGAGGTCAATGCCGAGCTCGCGACGGTCAAGGCGCGGCTCGGCAAGGCGCGCGAGGCTGCCGACGGTCTGCGTCAGCAGAACGCCGCGCTCGAACGCGATCTGCAGACCCACGGCGAGGAGGGGTTCCGATGAGCCGTTCGTACGCGGGACTCTGGGCGCTGGCGCTCGTCGCCGGCCTGATCGGCGGATGCCAGACGAGCTCGCCGCAGCGCGATCTCGATCTGCAGCGGCTCGAACGCAGTCTCGACCAGCTGGCCGGCGACGCACGCCTGGGCGGATATGCATCGGCCGAGATCGCGCGCACGCGCGCCTCGCTGACGGCGCTGCGCGAGTCGCGCCGCGGCGGCGAGGAAGGCACGCACGAGGTCTACGTGACTGAGCGTCTGCTCGACATCGCCTGGGCGACCGCCCAGGCCCAGGAATTGGAGAACGAGCGCGAGCGGCTGCAGCGCGAGCACGAGCGCCTGCAGCTGCAGGTGGCGCGCCGCGACGCCGCGCTGGCGCGGGCCGAGCTCGAGCGGCAGCGCCTCGCCGCGCAGATCCAGGCCGAGGAGGCCGCGCGTCTGGCCGAAGCGGCCGAGGCTGCGCGTCTGCAGGGCGACGAAGCGGCGCTGGCGGCCGAATCGGCGCGTGCCGAGGCCGCTCAGGCGCGCCGGATCGCCGACGCGCAGTCGCAGGCGGCGGCACTGGCCAAGCAGGAGGCGGCGCTGGCGGCCTCCGCGGCCGAGTCGCTGCGCGCGCGGCTCGGCGCGCTGCAGGCCACGCGCGGTGCGCAGGGCATGCAGATGACGCTCGACGACGTCGCGTTCGCGCCGGGGCAGGCCACGCTCAAGCCCGAGGCGCGCACCGGCCTCGACAAGCTGGTCGAGTTCGTCAACGGCGCACCGGCGCGCCCGGTCCGGATCGTCGGCCACACCGACGCCACCGGCGGCGCCAATGCCAACCAGGTGCTGTCGCAGCGCCGCGCAGAAGCGGTCCGCGACGCGCTGATCGCCGCCGGCGTCGACGCCGGCCGGATCACTGCGGTCGGCGCCGGCTCGGCGCAGCCGGTCGCCGGCAACGACACGCCGCAAGGGCGTGCGCGCAATCGCCGCGTCGAGGTCATCCTCGAGGAACATTGAAGCGGCGAAGGCCGCGCCAGCCGATCCGCGCGCGAGGCCGCCGGATCGGTCTATCGTTAAGAAATCGTTGGAAAATCGGCGCCGAGATTTGCGGCGCCGCCGGGTTGCTTCGCCGCCGCCCCGGGAGTAGCTTCGGTGTCCCATGCGGGAGACCTCATCTCACGCCCGCATGGGCTCAAGCCCATGCCGATCGACGCCGACACGCCAGCGTTCCGGAATGCCTCGCTTCGCGAGGGTCGGGCTGCGCCCGCGATTGTTCCTGGCAGTGACAATCCGGCCGCATGCTCCGCCGATCACGCACTGCGCATCCCGCGCGCCCGTGGCGCCGTTGCGCCGACCGGATGGGCTTTCGTTCGTGTCCGCCATTCCGCCGGTCCCGTGACGCGGTGCGTGGGCTCCGCGCCGCGTCACGGTCCTGGCGGTCGGCGGCGAATGCGCCGGGGGGCCGCCGGCATTTCCCAACGAGGAGACCGATGCTGATGTTCGAAGAGCACGAGAAAGACGTCGAATCGCTGATGCAGTCCAACAGCGAGTTCCGCGCGCTGTACTACAAGCACAAGGAACTGGACAGCAAGGTTCACGACGCCGAGATCGGCGTCCTGCCGATCGACGACGTGACCCTGCACAACCTCAAGAAAGAGAAGCTCTGGGCCAAAGAAAAGCTGCTGCAGATGTGGGCCGCCCAGGGCAGTCCGCCGCCCGCCGCCTGAGCCGGCCGGTCGCGCAACATTTTCCGCGTCTTCGGACCGCGCCGCCTCGGGCGGGCGGCGCCGGCTCGGGTATGATCCGGGCGCCTCGGCACGCCAGTGTCCCAAGCGGAAGCCCCGAATGACGATCCATACCAGCGTCCTGGAACTGATCGGCCGCACGCCGATGGTTCAGGCGCAACGCCTCGATGCCGGCCGTTGCGATCTCTTCCTGAAACTGGAAAGCGCCAACCCCGGCGGGTCGATCAAGGACCGCATCGGGCTCAGCATGATCGAGGCCGCCGAGCGTGCCGGACGCATCCGTCCGGGCGACACCCTGGTCGAGGGCACGGCCGGCAATACCGGCATCGGACTGGCCCTGGTCGCCCAGCAGAAAGGCTACAAGCTGATCCTGGTCGTGCCGGACAAGATGAGCCGGGAGAAGATCTTCAATCTCAAGGCGATGGGCGCCGAGGTCGTGCTGACGCGCTCGGACGTCGCCAAGGGTCACCCGGACTACTACCAGGATCTGGCCGAACGCCTCGCCCGCGAGACGCCGGGCGCGTACTTCATCAACCAGTTCGGCAATCCCGACAATCCGCTCGCGCACGAGCAGACCACCGGGCCGGAGATCCTCGAGCAGATGGACGGCCGCGTCGACGCGATCGTCTTCGGCTGCGGCTCGTCGGGCACGATGACCGGCCTGTCGCGCCATTTCGCGCACGCCTCGCCCGATACGCAGTTCATCCTGGCCGATCCGGTCGGATCGATCCTGACCCAGTACATCAACGAAGGCACGCTCTCGACCAAGTCCGCCAGCTGGATGGTCGAAGGTATCGGCGAGGACTTCCTGCCGTCGATCAGCGACTTCAGCCGCGTGCGCAAGGCCTACGCGATCCCCGACAAGGAGAGCTTCCTGACCGCGCGCGAGCTGCTGGCCAAGGAAGGCATCCTCGGCGGCTCCTCGACCGGCACGCTGGTCGCCGCGGCGCTGCGCTACTGCCGCGAGCAGACCGAGCACAAGCGCGTCGTGACCCTGGTCTGCGACACCGGCAACAAGTACCTGTCGAAGATGTACAACGACTACTGGATGCTCGACAACGGCTTCATCGAGCGTCCGCTGCACGGCGACCTGCGCGACCTGATCCTGCGCCCGTATGCGCAACGCGACACCGTCGTCGTCGCGCCTAGCGATCTGCTGATCGTCGCCTACAACCGGATGAAGCTCTACGACGTCTCGCAGCTGCCGGTCATGGACGGCGACCGCATCGTCGGCATCCTCGACGAATCGGACGTGCTGATGCACGTGCTCGAGGACGAGGGCCGCTTCCGCGACGCGGTCTCCACCGCGATGGTCAGCAAGCTGCAGATGCTCGACGTGCGCGAGTCGATCCAGTCGCTGGTTCCGGTGTTCGACGCCGGCCACGTCGCGATCGTCGTCGACGGCGAGCGCTTCCTCGGCCTGATCACGCGCATCGACCTGCTGAATTTCCTGCGGCGACGCGCGGGCTGAGCGAATCGGCCGTCTTCACGGCATTGAAAACGCCTACAGGAGGCGCGCCGCCGGAGTGATGATCCGCCGCTCGCGGTAGGCGCCAGAAGTGGTAGTTTCGAGAATGTACCTGCGTCGATCTGAGTGTCCCGCACCGCTCATCGAACGCGTGCGAGTACCCCGCTTGAAGGAGACAGAGAGTGATGTTGAAGAAGCTGGCGAGTCGGATGATGGGTGCCGGAAATAAAGGCAACGTGCTCGATGAAAACGTATCGCGAGAAGCGGTCGAGTGGGCCTATCGCATCCTCATGGGCCGCGAACCGGAGAGTGAGGCCGTCATAGCGAGCCAAATGGACGTCAATCGCAGCTTGGGTCAGCTACGCAACAGCTTCCTTGGCAGTCCGGAGTTCAACAATCAGCTACCCCCCTCCGCGCGCATTCAATTGCACGGTGGCGAGCCAGCCAACGTCATCGAAAGCGACGGCAGCCCGGAGCTGATGGCTCAACTTTTCGCTCACGTGCACCGATCGTGGCACCAGTTCGGAGAAGAACAGCCTTTCTGGTCGGTGTTGACCGCACCGGAGTATCGCGATCAGCCGGAAGAGGTGGCCATCGAGCGCTTCTTCGACAGTGGAAAAGCGGAAATCGAGCGATTTCAGAAGGTCCTGGCACGGGCCGGTATCGGCTTGGAAGGTCGAGAGATCTGCTTGGAGTATGGTTGCGGACTAGGACGGGTTACCCGTCATCTGGCGCCGCATTTCAATCGGACGATCGGCGTGGACATCTCCGGTGCTCACCTGGCCAAGGCGAAGGCGCTGGCCGAATCGAAGGGTATCGCGGGAATCGAGTGGCGGCACCTGCAGTCGCTGGAACAACTGGACGAACTGCCGCAGGTGGACGCCATCTATTCGTTGATCGTCCTGCAGCACAATCCGCCACCGGTGATCGAGCGCATCATCAAGGCTTTCGCGCGGATTCTGCGTCCAGGCGGCATTGCGTACTTCCAGGTACCCACCTATCGCCTCGGCTACGACTTCCGCTTGGCCGACTATCTGCGCGAGCCGCTCAAGCCCGGAATGGAGATGCACGTGTACCCGCAGAATCGCATCTTCCGGATCTTCGCCGAAGCCGGGGCGGTACCGCTCTCCGTCGTCGAGGACGGGTGTACAGGTATTCCCCGCGAACGATCCAACACCTTTCTCTTCATAAAGGACTAGCCCCGGCGCCCTGCGGAGCACGATCCTTGCGCAGCGGCTGGTCCGATTCAGTCAGCCACGTCTGTCGAGCCGAGAGTTCTGAAGCATGTCACCTACGAAACCCGGCAACCGTCTGCCTCTTCGAGCCACTCCGGACGATGTTCGTTATGCCTACCGGCTCATCCTCAATCGCGAGCCGGACCCGGCCGGGCTCGATCACTACACGAAGCTAGTGACTTCGACGCTGATGACGCCTGCCGATCTGGCCGCTGGCTTCATGTCGTCCAAGGAGTATCTGGAAGGGCCCGGTAAGCTGCGCGTTCCGGCTCAGCCTCCGAGCGGACTGGCGCCGCTCGGCTGCTGCCCGTGCACGAAGGCGCAGATCGAGAGTCCGTCGTTTCTCTACTGGGCCAAGCAACTGCGCGAGCAGCCCGGCCGGCTGCATCGCAAGTTGTGGGAATGGTGCTACATCGTGCAGGCGCTGTACGAGCGTGGCGTTCTGATCGAGGGTGCTCGAGGCCTGGGGTTTGCGGTCGGTCAGGAATCGCTGCCCGCCTTGTTCGCCAGCATGGGATGTTCTGTTCTGGCCACGGACCTGGACCTGGAGGCGGCCGCCGAAAAGGGTTGGGTCGAGACCAATCAGCATTCGGCCAACCTCGCGAACCTCAATCGCCGCGGAATCTGCCCCGCCGACCTATTCGACGCGCGCGTGCGCTTCCGCGAAGCGAACATGAACGACATCGCGGCAGACCTGACCGGTTTCGATTTTCTGTGGTCCTCCTGCGCGATGGAGCATCTGGGCAGTCTCAGGCATGGCATGAACTTCGTCATCAATGCGATGAAGTGCCTGCGCCCTGGCGGGGTGGCTGTCCATACGACGGAACTCAATTGCGATTCCAACGAGAACACGGTTGCCGATGGAAACGACGTCATTTATCGCCAGCGCGACCTGCTCGAGCTCGGGCGCGAACTGAGCGAGCTAGGACACGAGGTGGCCGCATTCGGATTCGACACCGGAAGCGAGCCGGATGATCAGATAGTCGATGAGCCGCCCTACAGCGGCATGCCTCATTTGAAGCTCAGGATAGGAGGATATGCGTCGACCTCGTACGGCATCGTGATAAAGGCGAGGAGCTGAAACGCGTCACAATCGTTTCTTTCTACGTGCACCTACAAGGAGAACGTTATGCATGAAGGTCTGGAACAAATGAGGGCTCGGCGACGGGATTTCCTGAAGATCGCCGCGGTCGGAGGCTTGGTTTCGCAGAGCGCTGTCGCGCAAACATGCCCAGTGCTGACTCCTGCGAACACGACGAAGTTTTTCTTCAACGTCACAGAACCTCCTTTCAACGCCGTTCACGACGGCATGACCGACGACACCGCGGCCATCCAGCTCGCCATCACGACTGCCCAGGCGGCGGGCGGCGGCATCGTGATACTGCCTGCCGGCAAGTATCTGGTCGCCGGCACTTTGCTGATCGACGGAACCAATTACTACTACGGGGTCGGCGTGGAGCTGCATGGTGTAGGTCCGCATCGAACCGATCTCGTGGTTCCAGCGGGCACCACGGTCGACACCATCGTTTTCAAGAATACCAGCTCTGGTGCCGTGCGCAGCCTGTCGATATCCAGCTGTTCGAGCAGGGCCGGCGGAAGCTCGATCAGGCTCGAAAATACCACCAATGTGATCATCGACAATTTCAATACCCAGAATCAGTTCATCGCCGTCAGGGTGAATGGTGGAATTCTCCAGAGAATACGTACCGGTTACTGGCATCTCGGAACCAATGGAACCGGACTGTTGATCGACGGAGCCAATGCGCAAGGCGTGCCGTCCAACGACACCCACGCAGACAGGATCGTCACTGTGGGCGGCAGGTATGGTTTCAGGATTCGCCGCAGCGGCGCTGTATGGTTGCATGGTTGCGAATCCGTCCAATGCGAGAAGGGCTTGCTCATCGATCCGCTGCCGGGCGAGGGCGTGACTTTCTCGTTCTTCAGCGATTGTGCGTGGGATACGACCACGAGCCATTGCATGCACCTGTCCTCGTTCGGCACCAGCTTCATTCATGGTCTGACGTTCACCAACTGCTGGGCAGCATCGAGTTCGACGGGAAATTGTTGCGTCATCGAAGGCAGCGGCGTCGACGGAGTCGAGTTGATCGGCCATCGGTTCGTGAATTCGTCGGTCGGCAACGGTCTGTACGTCACGTCGTCGGCCAAGAACGTACACGTGGACGCCAGTGTCGCTACGTGTTGTCCCAGCGGGAGCGGCTACTGCTTCGTGAACGGTGCGAACTCGTTCGCGATACGAAACAGCCATTCCGGCTCCTATGGAAGCCAGGGCGCCTGGGCACTACCGTCCAACAGTTGGGGCGTGACGGTGGGCTCCGGCTGTACCGACTACATGGTGGTCAACAACACGCTCAAGGGTAATACCACCGGATCGTTGCAGGATCTGTCTCTCGGGCCCAAGGTGGTCGCCAACAATCTCGTATGAGATTGCGCCCCGCCCGGAGCGGGCGGGGCTTTCATCCGTGCTCGCCGTGGGCGAAACCACCGGGCAGCACATCGCGCTCCAGCGCCAGATGATTGGCCAGCAGTGCGACCTGGGTGCGGTTGGACACGCCGAGCTTGCGCATGATCGCGGTCATGTGCGCCTTGACGGTGGCCTCGGAGACGCCGAGGTCGTAGGCGATCTGCTTGTTGAGCAGGCCTTCGGCGATCATCGTCAGCACGCGGAACTGCTGCGGCGTCAGGTCGGCGACGCGGGCCGCGGCGTCGGCCTCGCCGGGCGGCAGCGATTTCTCGGGGCCGACGCTGCCAGGCGGCAGCCAGACGTCGCCGCCGAGCACGGCCTGCACGGCGCCGACGATCGTCTCGACCGGTACTGACTTGGGGATATAGCCCGACGCGCCGTGCGCGATCGCGCGCGCCATGACCTGGCTCTCCTCGTGCGCCGAGACGACGATGATCGGCAGGCCCGGATACTGGCCGCGCACGTGGGCCAGCGTCGAGAAACCGCTGGCGCCGGGCATGTGCAGATCGAGCAGCAGCAGATCGGCGTCCGGATACTGGTCGATCAGCGTCTGCAGCGCCGGCACGCTGTCGGCCTCGCGCAGCACCGCATCCGGCAGCGCCTTGAGCACGGCGCGCTTGAGCGCGTCGCGGAACAGCGGATGGTCGTCGGCGATCAGGACTTCGCGCATGGTCGGACCGTGGCCGGAAGGACGAGCGCCCGTGCGGGCACGGGCGCGTCGAAGTTAGCGCGCATCGGCGGGCGATACCGAGGCCTGCGCATGGAAATCGCGTTCCGCGCGGCGTCCGCGAGCGAGCGATCGCCGTTCAGCGGATCAGCCGCTCGTTGACGAGATTCGACACGACCGACGGATCGGCCAACGTGGAGGTATCGCCGAGCGCTTCGGGCTGGTTCTCGGCGATCTTGCGCAGGATGCGCCGCATGATCTTGCCCGAGCGCGTCTTCGGCAGTCCCGGTGCCCATTGCAGGTGGTCCGGCGTCGCGATCGGGCCGATCTCCTTGCGCACCCAGGCGACCAGATCCTTGCGTAGCGCCTCGGTCGGTTCGATGCCGGTCTTGAGCGTCACGTAGGCGTAGATGCCCTGCCCCTTGATGTCGTGCGGACAGCCGACGACCGCGGCCTCGGCGACGTCCGGATGCGCGACCAGCGCGCTCTCGACCTCGGCCGTGCCGAGGCGATGGCCCGACACGTTGATGACGTCGTCGACGCGGCCGGTGATCCAGTAGTAGCCGTCCTCGTCGCGGCGCGCGCCGTCGCCGGTGAAGTAGGTGCCCGGATACGTGCGGAAGTAGGTATCGATGAAGCGCTGGTGATCGCCGTAGACGGTGCGCATCTGGCCCGGCCACGAATCGGTCAGCACCAGATTGCCTTCGGCCGCGCCTTCGAGCACGGTGCCGTTGGCGTCGACGATCTGCGGCTTGACGCCGAAGAACGGCAGCGTCGCCGAGCCGGGCTTCAGATCGGTCGCGCCCGGCAGCGGCGTGATCAGGATGCCGCCGGTCTCGGTCTGCCACCAGGTGTCGACGATCGGGCAGCGGCCTTCGCCGACGACGCGGTAGTACCACTCCCAGGCCTCGGGGTTGATCGGCTCGCCGACCGAGCCGAGCAGGCGCAGCGATGCGCGCGAGGTCTTGCGGACCAGGTCCTCGCCTTCGCGCATCAGCGCGCGGATCGCGGTCGGCGCCGTGTAGAACAGCGTGACCTTGTGCTTGTCGACGACCTGCCAGAAGCGCGAGGAATCCGGGAAGTTCGGCACGCCCTCGAACATGACCGTGGTCGCGCCGTTGGCGAGCGGCCCGTAGACGAGGTAGCTGTGTCCGGTGACCCAGCCGATGTCGGCGGTGCACCAGTAGACGTCGTCCTCGCGCAGGTCGAACACGCTCTCGTGCGTGAAGCTCGCGTAGACCAGATAGCCGCCGGTCGTGTGCAGCACGCCCTTGGGCGTGCCGGTCGAGCCGGACGTGTAGAGGATGAACAGCGGATGCTCGGCCTCGCAGGCGACCGGCTCGTGCGTGGCCGGCTGATCGGCGATCAGCGCGTGCCACCAGCGGTCGCGCGGCACCTGCATGTCGACCGCACCGCCGGTGCGGCGCACCACCAGCACGGTTTCGACGCTGTTGGTATTGGGACGTTTGAGCGCTTCGTCGACGTTGGCCTTCAGCGGCACCTTCTTCTTGCCGCGCAGGCCTTCGTCGGCGGTGATGACCAGCTTGCAGCGGCTGTCGGCGATGCGGCTGGCCAGCGAGTCCGGCGAGAAGCCGGCGAAGACGATCGTATGGATCGCGCCGATGCGCGTGCAGGCCAGCATCGCGACGGCCGCCTCCGGAATCATCGGCAGATAGATCGCGACGCGATCGCCTTTGCCGACGCCGAGCTGGGTCAGCAGATTGGCGGCCTTGCAGACCTCGGCGTGCAGCTCGCGATAGCTGACGCGGCGCGACTCGGCCGGATCGTCGCCTTCCCAGATGATCGCGGTCTTGTCGCCGCGCGCGGCCAGGTGGCGGTCCAGGCAGTTGGCCGAGACGTTGAGCTCGCCGTCCTCGTACCAGCGGATGTGCAGGTCGGCGGCGTCGAAGGACACGTCCTTGATCTTCGTGTACGGCTTGATCCAGTCCAGGCGGCGGCCGATCCGGTCCCAGTAGGCTTCCGGGTCGGCGATCGACTCGGCATAGGCCTGCTCGTACTGCGACTTGTCGATGCGTGCCTGCGCGGCGAAGGCCTCGGGAACGGGATGGAGCTTGGTCATGACGGCCTCCCTGTTGGATCCGGCGGTGCGAAGAAGAGCCTCAGATGGTGCCACGCCGCACGGCGGCCCGGTTTCGCCCTACGACTTTGGTCGCAGATTCGACCATAGGCGAATAGGCCGGTCCGACCGGACTTGCGCATGCTGGCCGGACAACCACATATCGGGGAGGGGATGTCATGCACGCACGCAGCGGAATCTCGTTGCGCAAAACCGCGCTGGCGCTGGCCTGCGTACTGGGTCTGCCGGGACTGGCGATGGCCGACGAGGCGCGCGAGGCCGCGCTCGAGGCACGCGTCAGCCAGCTCGAGCAGCAGCTTGCCGAGGTCCTTTCCGAGCTGAAGTCGCAGCGCGCCGCCCCGGCCGCGGCGCCGGCTCAGGCCGCGCCGGCCCTGCCGGCCGGCAAGCTGCCGATCCAGGCCGTGTCGATCACGCCCGGATCGCCGGCCGGCACCACGTTCCGCTACGGCGGCTTCATCAAGGCCGACTTCCTCGCCACCAAGGCGCACGACGGCCAGTTCGCCGACGGCGCGGTGGGCCGCGCGCTGTACGTGCCGAGCCAGACGCCAGTCGGCGGATCGGCCTCGGACATCGATTACGACGCACATGCGAAGTTCTCGCGCTTCGGCCTCGGCGTCGACACCGTCACCGAGAGCGGCGACAAGGGCGGCGCGTTCGTCGAGATGGACTTCTTCGGCAACTCGCTCGGCAACCAGAACGCGACCAACACCTACGGCGTCACGCTGCGTCACGCCTATGCGTACTGGAACAAGTGGCTGGCCGGCCAGACCTGGTCGAACTTCATGGACGTCGCCGCGCTGCCCGAGGCGGTCGACTTCATCGGTCCGACCGACGGCGTGATCTTCGTGCGCCAGGCGCAGGTCCGCTACACGACCGGCGGCTTCTCGGTCGCGCTGGAGAATCCCGAGACGCTGATCATTCCGAACGGCGGCGGCGCGACGGTCGCCTCCGACCGCGGCGCGTTCCCGGACCTCACGCTGCGCTACGGCTGGAAGGGTGACTGGGGCACGTTCGGCATCGGCGGCCTGATCCGCGATCTGGCGGTGGACCGGCCGGCTTCCGGCTCGGTCTCGGCCGCGGACGACAGCACGTTCGCCGGCGCGGTCACCGTCGGCGGCAAGTGGGTGCTCGGCAAGCACGACGACCTGCGCTATCAGCTGACCGCCGGCAACGGCTTCAGCCGCTACATCGGCCTGGGCATCACCGGCGACACCGCGATCGACGGCGCCGGCAATCTCGACTCGATCGGCGGACTGGCCGGCTTCGTCGCCTGGCGCCATGCGTTCACGCCGCAGACGCGCTTCAACCTGATCTACGCACGCAGCCAGTACGACAACCCGGTTGGCCTGACCGGCGGCGCCGCGACCGAGATGGTGCAGAGCCTGCGCGCCAACGTGTTCTATTCGCCGATGCCGAAGGTCGACGTCGGTGCCGAACTGATGGTCGGCGAGCGCGAACTCGAAAACGGAACGGACGGCCGGCTGACCCGCCTGCAGTTCACCACGAAGTATTCATTCTAAGGGGGCGCACGATGGCATCCGTTCCGAACACCAATCTCACCGAAGGCCACAAGCGCGTCATCATCGCGTCGAGCCTCGGCACGATCTTCGAGTGGTACGACTTCTATCTGTACGGCTCGCTGGCGGCGATCATCGCCGTCCATTTCTTCTCGTCCCTGCCGTCGGGCAGCGCGTTCATCATGGCGCTGCTGACGTTCGCCGCCGGCTTCGCGGTGCGTCCGTTCGGCGCGATCGTGTTCGGCCGGCTCGGCGACATGATCGGCCGCAAGTACACGTTCCTCGTCACGATCGTGATCATGGGCGTCTCGACGTTCCTGGTCGGCGTGCTGCCCACCTACGCGACGATCGGCATCGCCGCGCCGATCCTGCTGGTCGTGCTGCGCTGTCTGCAGGGCCTGGCGCTCGGTGGCGAGTACGGCGGTGCGGCCACCTACGTGGCCGAGCACGCACCGAACGGCAAGCGCGGCCTCTACACCAGCTTCATCCAGACCACCGCGACGATCGGCCTGTTCCTGTCGCTGCTGGTGATCCTGGGCTGCCGCACGCTGCTCGGCGAGGAGGCGTTCAAGGACTGGGGCTGGCGCGTGCCGTTCCTGATCTCGTTCGTGCTGCTGCTGGTCTCGGTCTGGATCCGCATGAAGCTCAACGAGTCGCCGGTATTCCAGCAGATGAAGGCCGAGGGCAAGCACTCCAAGGCACCGCTGACCGAAAGCTTCGGCAACTGGAAGAACGGCCGCATCGTGCTGCTCGCTCTGCTCGGCGCCACCGCCGGCCAGGCCGTGGTGTGGTACGCCGGCCAGTTCTACGCGCTGTTCTTCCTGACCCAGACGCTCAAGGTCGACGCGATCACCGCCAACCTCTTCATCGCCGCGGCACTGGCGATCGCGACCGGCGGTTTCATCTTCTTCGGCTGGCTGTCGGACAAGATCGGCCGCAAGCCGATCATCATGGCGGGCTGCCTGCTCGCGGCGATCACCTACTTCCCGATCTTCAAGGGCCTGACTCACTACGCCAATCCGGCGCTGGAGGCAGCCGCGAAGAACTCGCCGGCGGTGGTCGTGGCCGATCCGAACGACTGTTCGTTCCAGTTCGTGCCCGGTGAGCTCAAGAGCCACGTGAAATTCACGAGCTCCTGCGACATCGTCAAGAACCTGCTGAACGGCCGAAGCGTCAACTATACGAACGAGGCCGCACCGGCCGGTTCGGTCGCGAGCTTGCGCATCGGCAACACGGTGATCCAGGGCGTCGACGTGCGCCAGCTGCAGCCCGACGAGGCCAAGGCCGCGCAGACCAAGCTGGCCGCCGACGTGACCGCGGCGATCGATGCCGCCGGCTACCCGGCCAAGGCCGACAACAGCCAGATGAACAAGCCGATGGTGCTGTTGCTGCTGGTGATCCTGGTGCTGTACGTGACGATGGTCTACGGACCGATCGCGGCCTGGCTGGTCGAGCTGTTCCCGACGCGCATCCGCTACACCTCGATGTCGCTGCCGTATCACATCGGCAACGGCTGGTTCGGCGGCTTCCTGCCGACGACCGCGTTCGCGCTGGTGCTGCTGACCGGCAACATCTACGCCGGCCTCTGGTATCCGATCGTGATCGCGGTGTTCACGTTCATCGTCGGTACGCTGTTCCTGCGTGAAACCAAGGACGTCGACATCAACAACTAGAAGACGACGTCCGCCCTGCACCCGGTCCGCCTGCCGGGGTGGAAGCGGCCCCTCCTTCGGGAGGGGCCGTTTTCATTTGGGCGACCGATTCGCGCGCGGACGGTCGGGCTGCCGGCACCGGGCCGGTGCTGCGCTCAGCGCGTCAGGCGCCGGCGCAGGCGCGTCAGCAGCGGCACGTGCACCGCGCGGCCGATCCTGCCGAGCACCTCGCGATCGAGCCGCGGCAGCAAGGCGATCGCGCCCAGGTTCTGTTCGAGCTGTTCGCGCCGGCGCGCGCCGAGGATCACCGTCGAGACCGCCGGGTGACTCAGGCACCACGCGATCGCCAGCTGCGCGAGGCTGACGTCGAGCTGGTCGGCGATCGCGGCCAGCGCGGCGGTCTGCGCACGGCGCTGCGGATCGGCCGCGCGATCGGCCAGCCAGGCATTGGCCGGCTCGCCGGCCCTCGAACCGGCCGGGACCGTGCCGGAAGCGTATTTGCCGGTCAGGAGTCCCGAGGCCAGCGGCGACCAGATCGTCGTGCCGAGGCCGAGCTCGCGACGCAGCGGCGCGTATTCGGTCTCGAAGCGACGCCGGTTCAGCAGGTTGTACTGCGGCTGCTCGGTCCGCGGCGGCTGCAGATGGTGCAGCCGCGCGATCCGGTGAGCCTCGCGGATCGCGTCGGCCGGCCACTCGCTGGTGCCCCAGTACAGCACCTTGCCCTGACGGATCAGCGTGTCCATCGCCGCGACCGTTTCCTCGAGCGGCGTGGCCGGGTCGGGGCGATGGCAGAAGAACAGGTCGAGATAGTCCACGCGCAGCCGGCGCAGCGCCTGGTCGCAGGCCTCGGTCAGATGCTTGCGCGACAGGCCCTGCTGGGTCGGCGCCGGGTCGGGCACCGCGCCGAAGCGCGCCTTGCTCGACACGCACCAGGCGTCGCGCGGCGGCCGCAGGTCGGCCAGCACGTCGCCGAGCAGCCGCTCGGCCTCGCCGTGCGCGTAGTTCTCGGCGCCGTCGAAGAAATTGATGCCGTGGTCGAGCGCGGTTGCGACCAGTTCGCGCGCGGCGCGGCGGTCGACCTGCGCGCCGAATGTCAGCCAGGTGCCCAGCGACAGCGCCGACAGCTGCAGGCCCGAATCGCCGAGGCGGCGGTAGATCATCGCGTCGTCCCCGGACGCGGCAGGTCCGGCCGGGCCCCGCCCGCGTCGCGGCCGACGCGGCGGTCCGCGTTACAGCGCATCGGCGTCCAGGTCGCCGGTGCGGATCCGCACGATGCGTTCCAGCGGATAGACGAAGATCTTGCCGTCGCCGATCTTGCCGGTGTGCGCGGCCTGGATGATCGTCTCGACGACGCGATCCACGGCATCGTCGGACACCGCGATCTCGATCTTGACCTTCGGCAGGAAGTCGACGACGTACTCGGCGCCGCGGTAGAGCTCGGTATGGCCCTTCTGGCGGCCGAAGCCCTTGACCTCGGTCACCGTGATGCCCTGGATGCCGACCTCGGCCAGCGCCTCGCGCACGTCGTCGAGCTTGAACGGCTTCACGACCGCCATGACCATCTTCATCGGACATTTCTCCGGACGGATTCGGGAGGCGGCGCGCCGTTGAGCCAGCGCCGCCGCAGACCGCCGCGATGATACCGGAAGGCTCTCGCGTCGCAGGGCGACCCCGCCCGAGTCTGAACGGTGTAAGAAATTTCCTACACGATCTTCCGAATTCCGCCGATGGCAGGACCGCGGCGGATCCTTAGACTGTTCATCAACACGGAGCGCCGCGCTAGCCACAGGGAGTCGGGAGCGCGGGGAGCAGGGAGGCATTGCAGGATGCACGCAGGGAGGCTGCGCCTGCCGGTTCAGGGAATGAGCCGGCAGGCGCATACTTGTGTCACCGTCACGAAGACCGGCGGCCTCCGGGCCCTTCAAGCCGGCAGACGACTCTAGTACGGGGTGTATCCATGACTGTCATCCGTTCCATCGACGAGCTCGCCTCGCGCCTGGCCGACCTGGTTCCGCCGGGCCTGCGCGAAGCCCGTGAAGATCTCACGTCCAACTTCCGCGCCGTTCTGGCCGGCGGCCTGCGCCAGCTCGATCTGGTCACGCGCGAGGAGTTCGACGTCCAGCGCTGCGTGCTGCTGCGCACGCGCGAGAAGCTCGAGGCGCTCGAGCGCCAGGTCGCGACGCTCGAGGCGGCGCTGCTGGCGCCCGGCCAGACCGCCCGGCACTGAGCGCGGCCTTGATGCCGCCGAAAAGGACTTGAATCGACCGGCCTCGGCGAGCGCGCCGCAGGCAGGCCGAGTGCTCGGCCGACCGACGCTGTCGATCCGCAGGCGAGCACGATTCCCGGGAAGCCCGTCGTCCCGCAACGCTCACCCCAGTCGGGATGGCGGGCTTTTTTTGCAGGATGCAGCCGATGAGTCTCGCCCGCGTCTACAGCCGTGCCCAGGATGGCGTCGCCGCGCCGCTGGTCACCTGTGAAGTCCATCTGTCCGGCGGCCTGCCGGGCACCTCGATCGTCGGCCTGCCCGAAACCGCCGTCAAGGAAGCGCGCGACCGCGTCCGCGCGGCGATCCTGACCGCTCGGTTCGACTACCCGGCGCGGCGCATCACGGTCAATCTGGCGCCGGCCGACCTGCCGAAGGACGGCGGACGCTTCGACCTGCCGATCGCGCTCGGCATCCTCGCCGCCAACGGCAGCCTGCCGGCGGCCGCCCTGGCCGACCACGAATTCATCGGCGAGCTCGCGCTGTCCGGCGAACTGCGGCCGGTGCGCGGCGCGCTGCCGGCGATCGTGCGCGCGACGCGCAGCGGGCGCCGCGTCGTCGTGCCCAGCGGCAATGTCGCCGAAGCCGCCCTGGTCCGCGATGCCGACGTCCGCACCGCCGACAGCCTGCTCGCGGTCTGCGCACATCTGGCCGGCCAGGCCGAGCTGCCGCGGGTCCAGGCGCGCGAGGAAGCCGCCGATGCCGGTGCCGGCGGTCCGGACCTGGCCGACGTGCGCGGACAGCCGCAGGCGCGGCGCGCGCTCGAACTGGCCGCCGCCGGCATGCATAACCTGCTGCTGATCGGTCCTCCGGGCACCGGCAAGACGCTGCTGGCGAGCCGCCTGCCGGGCATCCTGCCGCCGCTCGAGGAAGACGAGGCACTCGAACTGGCAGCCGTACGTTCGGTCGCCGGGCTCGGCTCCGATACCGGCCAGTGGAAGCAGCGTGGCTTCCGCAGCCCGCACCACACCGCCTCGGCGGTGGCCCTGGTCGGCGGCGGCTCGATCCCGCGCCCGGGCGAGGTCTCGCTGGCGCATCACGGCGTGTTGTTTCTCGACGAGCTGCCGGAGTTCGACCGTCACGTGCTGGAGGTCCTGCGCGAGCCGATCGAATCGGGCCGCGTCGTGATCTCGCGCGCCGCGCGCCAGGCCGAGTTCCCGGCTCGGTTCCAGTTCGTCGCGGCGATGAATCCGTGCCCCTGTGGTTACGCCGGCGATCCGTCCGGCCGCTGCCGCTGCACGCCCGAGCAGATCGCGCGCTATCGCGCGAAGATCTCAGGACCGCTGCTCGACCGCATCGACCTCAAGCTCGAGATGCCGCGCGTGCCGCTCGCCGAGCTGCATGCCGCGCAGGCCGGCGAATCCAGTGCCACGGTGCGCGCACGCGTCAGCGCCGCGCGAGCACGCCAGATCGCCCGTGCCGGCAAGCCGAACGCCTGGCTCGACAACCGCGAGGCCGAGCGCGACTGCGCACTGGGCGCCTCCGAGCGCGCGCTGTTCGATCGCGCCGTCGAGCGCCTGGGCCTGTCGGCGCGTGCGTACCACCGCGTGTTGCGGCTGGCGCGCACGATCGCCGATCTGGCCGGCCAGCCGAACATCGAGGCCGCGCATCTGTCCGAGGCGATCCAATACCGGCGGCTCGATATCCATTGAGACCGCGGCGCGCGTAAGCGGCCAGGCCGACGCGCCTGCGTTGCGGCTGCATGAAGATCGCCATGACCGGTCGCGATCGGAACGTTCGCGTTGCTGTATGCGCCCACCGCGGGCTCCGACGCCGCCACCGCCATCCTCGTCGCCGGGTGCGGCTTGCTCGTGCCGCCGCCAGTGGCAGCTCTGCGCGCATCGTGTCGGCGCATCTTCGCTTGCGCACCGTCAAACGAAAACGGCCGCCCGAAGGCGGCCGTTTTCGATCTCGCATTCCAGCGCGATCAGATCGCGTAGTACAGCTGGTATTCCAGCGGATGCGTCGAGGCGCGGAACTTGGTGACCTCCTGCATCTTGAGCTCGATGTAGCCGTCGATGAAGTCGTCGGAGAACACGCCGCCGGCCTTCAGGAACGCGCGATCCTTGTCGAGCGCCTCGAGCGCCTGGTCGAGGCTCGAGCAGACCTGCGGGATGTTCTTCTCCTCTTCCGGCGGCAGGTCGTACAGATCCTTGTCCGACGGCGCGCCCGGATCGATCTTGTTGATGATGCCGTCGAGGCCGGCCATCAGCAGTGCGGTGAAGGTCAGGTAGCCGGTGTTGACCGGATCGGGGAAGCGCACCTCGATGCGGCGCGCCTTCGGGCTGTGCACGAACGGGATGCGGCAGCTCGCCGAGCGGTTGCGCGCCGAGTAGGCCAGCATGACCGGCGCCTCGAAGCCCGGCACCAGGCGCTTGTAGCTGTTGGTCGAGCTGTTCGCGAACGCGTTGATCGCGCGCGCGTGCTTGAAGATGCCGCCGATGTACCACAGCGCCAGCTGCGACAGGCCGCCGTAGCCGTCGCCGGCGAACAGGTTGGTTCCGCCCTTGGCCAGCGACTGGTGCACGTGCATGCCCGAGCCGTTGTCGCCGACGATCGGCTTGGGCATGAAGGTCGCGGTCTTGCCGTTGCGATGGGCGACGTTCTTGACGACGTACTTCAGCGCGAGCAGCTCGTCGGCCTTGCTGACCAGCGTGTTGAACTTGACGCCGATCTCGCACTGGCCGGCGGTCGCGACCTCGTGGTGGTGGACCTCGACGGTCTGGCCGATCTGGCCGAGCACCTTGCACATCTCGCTGCGCAGGTCGTGCAGCGAATCGACCGGCGGCACCGGGAAATAGCCGCCCTTGACGCCCGGACGGTAGCCGGAGTTGGCGCCGTCGAACTTGTCCTTGGACGACCAGGCCGCCTCCTCGGAGTTGACCTCGAAGAAGGTCTTGCCCATGTCGTTCTGCCAGCGCACCGAGTCGAAGATGAAGAACTCCGGCTCCGGACCGAAGAACGCCGTGTCGGCGATGCCGGTCGACTTCAGATACGCCTCGGCGCGCTTGGCCAGCGAGCGCGGATCGCGCGAGTAGGCCTGCATCGTGCTCGGCTCGAGGATGTCGCAGGTCAGGATCAGCGTCGGGTCGCCGGCGAACGGATCGAGCATCGCGGTCGACGCGTCGGGCATCAGCACCATGTCCGATTCGTTGATGCCCTTCCAGCCGGCGATCGAGGAGCCGTCGAACATGCGGCCTTCCTCGAACAGCGACTCGTCGATCGAGTGCGCGGGGAAGGTCACGTGGTGCTGCTTGCCGAGCATGTCGGCGAAGCGCAAATCGACGAATTCGACGTCGTTGTCCTTGATCAGCTTGAGCACGTTCTGGGCGGACATGTAAAACCTCGGTGGGTAATCGGTTGCTGCCCCGCAGCAGGATGCATGCCAATGGGGCAGGAGGCCGGTCGATCAGGGGTTTGTGCGAGCTTCGCGTTAAGAACGCGGAAGGCACGCACCTTGGTGGTGCAAACTGCGCCAGCTTCCGCACCCGCATCGTGCAAGTGCGCGAAGTGGCCGATTATCGCATCGATGTATGGCAAGGCGGGGTTCTCGCCTATGCTTGCCGGCCCCTCCGTCGCGATGCGCGCCCATGTCCGATCTGCTCGATGCCATCGTGCTCGGTATCGTCGAAGGCATCACTGAATTCCTGCCGATCTCCAGCACCGGCCATCTGCTGATCGCGCAGCACTGGCTGGGCGCGCGCTCGGACACGTTCAACATCGTGATCCAGGCCGGCGCGATCCTGGCGGTTACGCTGATCTACCGGCGGCGGCTGTGGCAGCTGGCGACCGGCTGGCGCGAGCCGGCCAATCGCGACTATCTCGCCAAGCTCGCGACCGCGTTCGCGATCACCGCGGTGCTCGGCTTCGTCGTCACGCGGCTGGGCTTCACGCTGCCCGACCGCGTCATGCCGATCGCGATCGCGCTGATACTCGGCGGCTTCTGGATCCTGGCGGCCGAACGCGTGACCGCGACACGGCCGCCGAACACGACGATCACCTGGAAGGTGGCGATCCTGGTCGGTCTCGCGCAGATCGTCGCGGCGATCTTTCCGGGCACCTCGCGCTCGGCCGCGACGATCTTCACGGCGATGCTGGCCGGCGCCAACAGCCGGCCGGCGGCGACCGAGTTCGCGTTCCTGGTCGGTATCCCGACGATGTACGCGGCCAGCGGCTACCAGATCCTCAAGAAGCTCGCCGAGGGGCCGGGCCAGGAGGACTGGGGCCTGCTCGGCATCGCGTTCGTCAGTGCGACGATCACCGGCTTCGTCGCCGTCAAATGGCTGCTCGGCTACATCGGCAGCCACAGCTATCGGCCGTTCGCGATCTACCGGATCGTGTTCGGTGCGATCCTGCTGTTGGTGGTTCCGGGGGGATGAGGTCACGTGCGCGCCGGGCGTCGGCCCGGCGCCGGCGTCGGGTTCGATGAGCACACCGGTATTCCAATTCGGCGATTTCCGGCTCGACGCCGCACGGCGCGAGCTGTGGCAGAACGGCGAGCGCCTGGTGATTCCGCCGAAGGTGTTCGACTGCATCGCCTACCTCGTCGAGCATCGCGCGCGCGCGGTCGGCCGTGACGAGCTGATCGCCGCGGTCTGGGGCAAGGCCGACGTCACCGACAATCTGCTCGACCAGGTCATGCTGCGCGCCCGGCGCGCGCTCGGCGACACCGGCGAACAGCGCCGCTACATCCTGACGATGCCGCGCTTCGGGTTCAGCTGGGTCGCGCCGACCGAGCAGACCACCGCGCCGGCGGGCGTCGCACCGCTCCCGGCGGCGGCCGAGCCTGCGCCGATACCGGATCGGGTCGACACACCCGTACCCTCGCAGTCCGCTCCGATCGCGACCGTCTCGGATCCGCCGGCACGTCGACGGCACGGTGCGCCGTGGCTGTGGGCGGCCGGCATCGCCGTCGCGGTCGCCGTCACCGCGGCCGTGCTGCTCTGGCGCCCGCTGCAGGCGCCGCTACCGGCCGCGGCCGCGCCCGAGGCGAGCGCGGCGCTGGTGTTGCCGGTCGAGGTCAGGGCCCAAGGCGCGTTCGGCTGGGTGCGGCTCGGCGTGATGGACCTGGTCGCCGAACGGCTGCGGCTGACCGGCCGGCCGGTGCTGCCGAGCGACAACGTGGTCGCATTGACGCGCGAGCGCGGGCCGTGGACGCGCGACAGCGTCGCGACGGTCGAGCTCGGCCGCGCCGCCGGTGCCTCGCTGCTGATCGCCGGCGAGGCGACGCTCGCCGAAGGGCGCTGGCGCGTCACGTTGCGCACGATTCTCGGCACCGACGCGCCGATCCTCGTCGAGGGCCAGGCCAGCGACGTGCTCGATGCGGCACGGCTGGCCTCCGACCAGCTCGAGCAGGCGCTCGGCTGGTCGCTCGGCGGCGACGATCCATTGCCGGCCGATCCGGCGCTCTCGCTGCTGCTGCGCCAGGTCGACGCGGCCCTGCTGGCCGACCAGACCGCGCTGGCGCGGCGCCTGCTCGACGGGCTCGACGCCGAGCAGCGCGCGGTGCCGGAAGTGCGCTTCCGGCGCGCGTCGGTCGAGTTTCGCGACGGCGATCTGGACGCCGCGGCGACCGGCTATCGCAGCCTGCTCGACGCGGTCTCGGCCGCCGACGCGCCGCTGCTGCGTGCCCGCGTACTGTCGGGCCTGGGCAACGTCCATCTGCGCCGCGACGAGCCGGCCGAAGTCGAGGCATTGTCCGATCAGGCGATCGACCTGCTGGCCGGGCAGCCGCCGACGGCCGAGCTCGGCCGCGCATTGACCGGCCGCGCGATCGCGCGCAGCACGCAGGGCCGCTTCGACGAGGCGATGGAGGATTTCGCGCGCGCGCGGATCGTGCTCGAGAGCGTCGGCGACCGCTTCGGCCTGACCCGCGTCGACGTCAACATCGGCATCCTCGACGCGCGCCGCAACCGCTACGCCGAGGCATTGCCGGTGCTGACCACGGCCGCCGACCGGCTGACCGCGTTCGGCGATTTCACCAACGAGCTCTACGCGCGCGTCGCGCTGGCGCGCGCGCGGCTGGAGCTGCTCGATCCGGGCTCGGCGCTGGCCGGCGACGAGCGGCTGCGCGAGCTGATCCAGAACGAGCCGTCCGCGGCGCTGCGCCGCTACGCCAGCCTGGTGCGGATCCTCGTGCACAATGCGAACGGCCGGTTGCGCGCAGGCCAGGCGCTGACCGACACGCTCAGTGCCGACGCCGGCGCGGCCGGCGACGGCGTCATGACGGCGCTGGCCGCGGCGGTCGCCGCGCGTGCGGCCTGGGCCGACGGCGACGCGGCGAGGGCTGCCGCCGCGGCGCGGCGCGCGCTCGACGCCGACTGGTGGGCCGAAGGCCCGCTCGACTACGCGCGCACCTGGCGCATCCTCACGCTCGCGCAGCAGCAGGCGTCGGCATCGAACGAGGCGGCCGCCTCGCTCGACGGACTGCGCCGCTGGGCGTCCGACCGTCGCGACGGCGGCGTCGGCATCCAGCTGGCACTGGCCGAGGCCGCGCTGGCCGCCGACGAGGCGGCGCGCACCGCCTACGAACGCGCGCTGACGCTGGCCGAGGAGCGGCGCGTGCCGTCCGAACTGATCGAGATCGCCCAGGCCTATCTGCCGTGGCTGATCGACCGCCGCGATTTCGAGCGGGCCGGCGTGATTGCCGGCCGCACCGCCGGCTGGGCCGAGCGCGACTACGACGCCGCGCTGCTGCAGCTCAGGCTCCAGCACGCGCTCGGCAATCTGGCCGGCTGGCGCAATGCGCTGGCGCGCGCGCGATCCCTCGCCGGCGAGCGGCGTGTGCCCGAGGCGCTGCTGCAGGCGCCGCTCGCGCGCGCTCAGGGTGCGTCAGATGCCTGACCGGTCATGACGTAAGGGACAGGTAAGGCCGCGCGAAGCACGGCCGAATGTGGACGCCGGCGGCCCATGGCACCGTCGGGACCGCAATCGGGACCGTCGTGGTCCCTGGCGAGGACCCTCCATGAACTACAGCAGCAAGCCCGGCCGGCGCGGCACGGGCATTTCCTGGCGCGCGCTCGGTGTCGCGGCACTGACCGCGATCGCGGCCGCCGTCGCCGGTGTCGCCTCGCCGGCGCTCGGCCGGCCGGCCGAGGCCGGTGTGATCGTTCGTCCGCAGCGTCCGGGGCCGGCCGTCGACGGCAGCGGCGCCGAGATCGACCCGACCCTCATGCGCAGTCTGCAGGGCGGCACGCCGCGCAGCTTCGTCGTCGAATTCAAGGAACAGGCGGACCTGTCCGCAGCGGCCGGCATGGACTGGCAGCAGCGCGGCCGCTACGTCTACGAACAGCTGCGCGCCGCCGCCGAGCGCGCGCAGGCGCCGCTGCGTTCGACGCTGCGCTCGCGCGGCGCGACGGCCGAATCGTTCTGGATCAAGAACGCGATCGTCGTGCGCGACGGCGACATCGCCGCGCTGCAGGCGGCCGCGGTCAGTCCTCAGGTCAAGCGCATCCGCGCGCTGCCGCCGGCACGGCTGGTCGAGCCGGCCGAGCCGGCGGTACCGGCCGCACCGCGCGGCGCCGATGCGGTCGGCGACAACCTTCGCCAAGTCGGTGCCGACCGGGTCTGGGCGCTGGGCACGACCGGTGCCGGCGTGACGGTCGGACTGATCGACACCGGCGTCTTCCTGCAGCACGAGGCCCTGGTGTCGCAGTACCGCGGCAATCGCGGCAACGGCAGCTTCGACCACGACTACAACTGGCTCGGCATCATGCTCGAGCCGTATGCCGGCATCGAGCAGCACGGCACGCACGTGCTCGGCACGATTCTCGGCGACAGCCGCAGCGCCAGCGGACGCCAGCGCATCGGTATGGCACCGGACGCGCAGTGGATCGCCTGCGACGGTTTCCCGACCGAGGGCGATCCGGCCGTGATGCTGCTGCGCTGCGGCCAGTTCATGCTGGCGCCGCATCGTCGCGACGGCAGCGGCGCCGATCCGGACAAGCGGCCTCAGGTCGTCAACAACTCCTGGTCCGAGGGCAATTGCGACGGCACGGCCACCCCGTTCTATGCGGACATGATCGACGCCTGGGTCGCGGCCGGCATCTTCCCCGCGTTCGCGGCCGGCAACACGTTCAGCTGCGGCCTGCCCGAGCCGCCGGGCCTGTCGACGATCTCCAGTCCGGCCTCGCTCGGCACCACGTTCGCGATCGGCTCGACCGGCAATCACGACGGCACGTATGCGCCTCACTCGCTGTGGGGACCGACCGCCGATCCGAGCCCCGGTCTGCCGCTGCATCCCGATCCGCGCGGCTTCGCGCAGCTCAAGCCGCAGGTCGTCGCGCCGGGCGTCGAGATCCGCTCGGCGCTGATCGACGATGCGCATGCCTACGGCACGATGACCGGCACCTCGATGTCGACGCCGCACGTGACCGGTCTGGTCGCGCTGATGATCGACGCGGCGCCGTGCCTGGCCGGCGACTACGCGACGCTCGGCGGCCTGATCATGCAGACCGCACGCCCGATTCCGTATACGACCGGCGGCACGCCGTCGCCGGGTCCCGGCAACGTGCCGAACTACGCGACCGGCTGGGGCGAGATCGACGCGGCGGCGGCGGTCGACGCCGCGGCCGGCATCTGCGGCCCGACCGGTTCGGTCGGCGGCCGCGTCAGCGACGCGTCGGGCCGGCCGGTCGCCGGTGCGACCGTGACCTTCCTCGACGCCGGCGCGCAGCCGGTGCACCAGACCACGACCGATGGCAACGGCCAGTACGTGCGCCGGCTGCCGGCCGGCGGCGCCGCCTACGGCCTGCGCGTGTCGGCCTACGGCTATCTGCCGTACACCGAGGCCGGCATCGTCGTCACGGCCGGCCAGCAGGCGCGGCTGGACGTCGTGCTGCCGACGGCGCCGGTGCATAAGGTCTCGGGCGTGGTCACCGATGCGGCGACCGGTTGGCCGCTGCACGCGCGCATCACCGTCGTCGGGGCGCCGCTCGCGCCGATCTGGACCGATCCGTCCAGCGGCCGCTACTCGCTGCAGCTGGCCGAGGGCGCGAGCTATCGCTTCGACGTCGAACCCGGCATCGCCGGCTACCGCGCGGCATCGCGCGAACTCGGCCAGCTCGGTGGCAGCCGCGCCGAGGATCTGACGCTCGAGGCCGATGCGGCGCGCTGCGCGGTACCCGGCTATGCCTATGCGGGGACGAGCTTCAGCGAGAACTTCGAGTCCGGCGCGCTGCCGCCGGGCTGGACGCGCAGCAGTCAGGGCATCGGCTGGCTGTTCGGCACTGCCGGCGAATACTCGAGCAACTACTTCGCGATTCCCGAGCACGGCCGCTTCGCGGTCAACAACGATGAACTCGGACCCGATACCGGCTGGGCCAACGACGCGCGCTTCGACTACCTGGTCATGCCGGCGCTGAATCTCAGCGGCCTGGACCGGCCGGCGCTGCGCTACCGCAGCTTCCACACCTACGTGCCGGACGATTTCAATCCCGGCGAGCCGGCGCGCGTGGAGGCCAGCACCGACGGCGGCGCGACCTGGGTGCGCCTGGGCATCCCGAACTCGACCACGTTCGTCGACGGCTGGACCGAGGAAGCGGTCGATCTGACGCCGGTGATCGGGCCGTCGGTGCTGATCCGCTTCCACGCCGATGACCTCGGCAACGACAAGTGGGACCTGCTCGGTCCCGGCTGGGCGATCGACGACGTCGCCATCCGTACCGGCTGCACGGCGCCGGCGAACGGCGCATTGATCGTCGGCCAGGTCCGCGATGCCAACACCGCGCTGCCGCTGGATGGTGCGCAGGTGCGCGTCGACGGCGGTGCGCCGGTCACGACGCGCGCCAGCGCCGATCCGTCGATCGGCTCGGGCTACTACGCGATCCACGCGCCGGCCGGTGCCGCCGCGCTGATCGCGACGCCGGGTCCGTCGCTGATCGCCGGCTACGGCGAGACCCAGGTTCCGGTCGCCGCGAGCGCCGGCACCGAGCGGCGCGATCTGGCTCTGCCGGCCGGCCGGCTGCGTCTGTATCCGGAACGGCCCTCAGCCACGGTCGAGCTCGGCACGACCGGCAGCACGACGATGACCGTCAGCAACACCGGCGGCTGGCCGCTGACGTTCGGCTTCGAGGGCGTCGCGGTCGAGGAGCACTTCGAGGACGCGTTCCCGCCGACCGGCTGGTCGCTGCTCAACCATGCGACCGGCTGCACCTGGACGCGGCCGACGCGCCTGGGCAACTACGCCGGCGGATACGGCCTGCCGGCCGGCATCGATCTGTGGGACTGCCGCGACGACGGTCCGGTCGACACCTCGCTGGTGACGCCGACGATCGACCTGTCCGGCAGCGCGACCGCGTCGATGGGCTTCTTCGTCGCCATGTCGGTCGGTGCAGACAGCTGGCCGCAACTGGACGTCGACGCCTCGATCGACGGCGGCGCGACCTGGACGACCGTCCACAGCCTGACCACCGACATTGCCTACGAAGCGCCGTATCTGCAGGAGATCGACCTGTCGGCGTTCGCCGGTCACGCGGCGGTGCAGGTGCGCTTCCATTACACCGCGCTGCCGCCGTGGGGCTACGTGATGATCGACCAGGTGCACCTGTTCAACTCGATTTCCAAGAGCGGAACGGTGACGATGGCGCCCGATCACGGGCCGCTCGCGGCCGGCGAGAGCCGCTCGATCACGGTCGGCTTCGACGCGCGTTCGCTCGATCAGCCGGGCGTCTATCCGCTGTCGGTACGCGTCGCCGAGGACACGCCGTACGCATGGCCGTTCGGCGACGTCGAGGCGATCATGACGGTCACCGCGCCGGCGCACTACGGATCGGTCGGCGGCGTCGTGCGCGGCCTGGGCTCGTGCGATCTGTCGCCGCTGCCGATCGCCGGCGCGACCGTGCACATCCAGGCCGGATCGCAGACCTATACGACGAGGACCGGCGCCGACGGACAGTACCGCTACTGGCTGCCGGCCTCGGTCGGCACGCTGTCGGTCTCGATCGAAGCCGACGGCCACCTCGGCCAGACCCTGCCGGCGACGCTGAGCGCCGGCGCGGCGACGCCGCTCGACTTCGACCTGCGCCTGCTCGCGCCGTGTCTGCTGCCCGATCCGGGTGCGCTGAGCGCGTTCGTGCAGCCGGGCCAGACGCTGCAGCGTCCGTTCGACCTGCTCAACGCCGGCCCGGTCGCCGGCGACTGGCAGGCGCGCGCTGGCGGCGATCCGAGCGTGCTGGTGCCGGTGTCGGTCGCGCAGACCAACAGCCTCGAGCCGGAGCAGTTCACGAGCGTCGGCTGCGTCGTGCCGGCGACCGGCTATTCGCTCGAGAACCGCTACTTCCGCGTGTTCCAGCCGGCCGAACTGCCGGGCAGCGGCTCGATCCGGCAGATCAGCGGCATCAGCTTCGCGATCGACTCGGCGACCTCGCCGACCGGCACCCAGCCGCTGACCGTGCGCCTGCACCAGCTGGCCGGCCCGCTCATCCTGGCCAACATGAGCCTGGTCGCCGAGACCGTCGTCCATGTGACCGACGATCCGCTGGCCCGTTATCGCGCCACGTTCGACACGCCGGCCGTGGTCGCGCCGTCGGCCGTGCTGGTCGCCGAGCTCAACGTGCCGATCGGCACGCAGACCGGCACCAGTGCGTACCCGGGCGGCAACACGCTCGGCGGACGCGCGCCGGCGTACTGGGCGTCGGCCAGCTGCGGCATGCCCGAGCCGATCACGATGATCGAGGCCGGCTTCGGCTGGATCAATTTCCTGATCGAGCTCGACGTGCTCGACAGCGATCCGTGCGGACCGGGCGCGACGCCGGTGCCGTGGCTCGGCGTCGCGCCGGGCGCCGGCCACGTGCCCGGTGACGGCAGCGCCGCGCTGACCGCGACGCTGGCGGCCGGCAGCCAGCCGATCGGCACGCATCGCGGCTCGATCTGCCTGGCCGCCGGCGCCGGCCGCCCGACCGTCATGCCGGTCACGTTGAACGTCGCGACCGAGGTCGACCGGATCTTCTCCGACGGCTTCGACTGATCGCTCGCGATCGAGACCTGGCCGCCGCTGGCGCGGCGGCCGCGCACGGCCCGGCGATCCACGAGGATCGGCCGGGCCATTGCGTGAGAGGCGCCGATCCGGGGCGCGTCCCGACGCCTGCACGTGCCTGCGCGTGCCTGCGCGAGACGGCGCTGTCGGGCGCTGCCGGTACCCGCTCGCGCGCAGGCGCAGGTGATTGGGCGTGCGCGAGCGTTCCATTTGCGCCGATGCGGACCGATGCGTCCGACCGATCTCGTCGCAGCGCGCACGCCGGCCGGGAACGCGCCGGGCGCCGACGATCACATCGAGCTTCGAGCGGCCGGCCCGTCGAGCAATCGCAACGGCGCACCGGCGCGCGCCGATCCGGCGTCGGCACGCATCGCGCCCGGGGATCGGACGATCCCCGGGCCGCGATGGGTTGGCTCAGCCGGCGACGCGCGGATTGAGCGTATAGGTACCGGTCAGCGCCGCCTCGGCGAGCACGTGGCCGGCCATCGCGGCGCGCACGTCGCTCAGCGTGAAGCGGTCCGGCAGCTCGAGCCGCGCCACGTCGAGTGCGTAGACGCGGAAGTGATAGTGGTGCAGGCGCGCGTCGTTCCACGGCGGGCACGGACCGTCGTAGCCGTAGTAGTCGCCGCCCATGTCGGCGTCGCCGGCGAACCAGCCGGTGTAGTCGTTGAGGCCCTGGCGTGCGCCGGGCGGTCCGAACGGCTCGCGCTTGCCGCGCGCGACGACGCCGTCCGAGCAGCTGCCGGCCGACAGCTCGCGGCAGTCGACCGGAATGTCGACCATCAGCCAGTGCGTGAATTCGGCGCGCGGCAGATCGGCCGGCACTTCGCGGCCGGCCTGGTTGACGTCGTCGCCGACGGTCGGCACGTCGGTGTCGATGCACATCAGCACGAACGAGGCGGTGCGTTCCGGCACGTCGCGCCAGGCCAGATGCGGATTGCGGTTGTCCGAGAGCACGCAGGGCTCGCCGTCCGGGCCGGGCCGGCCGAACGCGAACGCGGCCGGAATCGGGGCGTCCTGCGAAAAGTCGTCGCTGCGGATCTGCATGATGCGAATCTCCGGTTGCGTGAGAGAGCGTGGAACGATCGCGGCGCGCCGTCGTGTGCAGGCGTCGTCGGCGATGACGCCGCGCCGCCCCCGGCCTCAGGCCGCGGCGTCGCCGCCGGCGGCCTGCGCGAACGGTTCGGCGAGGACGCTCGCGTAGTGGCGCCAATGCCCGGCCGGGAAGCGCGACGGCAGACCGCCGGGCCACTGGTCGGCCTGCGCGAGTTCCGCGCCGCGGCGCAGCAGGCCGCCGAGGCCGAGGAACGCCGACAGCCCTGCGCCGCCGGTGGCCGGATCGGCCAGCACCGCATCGGCATCGACGTGCAGGCGGCGCGGATCGTCCAGCCCGGCGCCGTGGTGCAGATGACGCTGCGCGCGTGCCAGCCAGCGCGCGGCGGCGGCCACGTCGCTGCAGCCGATGCCGGGCAGCCAGCCGAACGCGAGCCAGTTCAGCAGCGCATCGCGCGGATCGCGTTTGACGACGATCAGACGCGTGCCGGGCATCGCCTGGCGCAGCAGCGCCAGCAGGCGCGCATCCCAGCGCGGCAGCCAGTCGACCACGGTCGCGTCGGCGGCGACGCCGGCGCGGCGCAGCGGCGCGACGTAGCGCGCGCGGATCGCCGCGATCGTCGTCTCGTCGAGCTCGCCGCGATAGGTCTCGAACCGCGGCGAGGTGAAATCGTCGTCGCGCTGCCAGCGGCCGCTGCGGTCGCGCAGCACGACCAGATCCGGCTGATCGGCGAGCAGGGCCGCGATCCGCTCGACGCCGCTGCCGGGCGCGCCGAGCAGCAGCACCGGCGCTTCGTCCCAGGCCCGCTTCGCCGGCGCGGCCAGCGCCGCGTCGAGCTCGGCCGGCACCGTGCGGCTCAGCGGATGCAATGCGCTCGGCGCGCCGTGCTGGGCCTGCGCGAACGCGCGCGCGGCCTGGGCATAGTCGCCGGCATGGTCGTGGACCTGGCCGAGATAGTTCAGGCACTGCCGGCGGCTGCCTTCCGACAACGGGCGGCTATTCCAGTCCTCGAGCAGCTCGCGCGCGCCGGCGTCGTCGCCGTCGCGCAGCCGCGCCCGGATGCGCACCAGGATCGCGCCGGGCTCGTCGGGCTTGAGCGCGATGACGCGCTCGGCTGCGGCGAGCGCGGCCGGATACTCGCCCTGTCGCTCGTGCAGCTGGGCCAGGCGGATCTGCGCCTGCAGATCGTCCGGATCCTGCTCGGCCAGCACGGTCCATTCGGTGATCGCCTCGGCCGGCCGGCCGATCGCGGCATTGACCTCGGCGCGCGCGGCGCGCACGGTCCGGTCGTCCGGATGGCGCTGCAGGAACTGGTCGTAGGCGGCCATCGCCTCGTCGCGGCGGCCGAGTTCGGTCAGGCACCAGGCCAGCGGCACGACGATCTGGGCCTGGCCGGGGCTCGCCGCGAGTGCCGCGCGGTAGCCTTCGACGGCCGCGCTCAGATCGCCGCGCGCACGCGCGACGTCGGCTAGGCCGAGGACGCCGATCGGGCCGAACGAGGGATGCTCGGCCAGCGTGCGGAAGTGCGGCTCGGCCTCGTCGGCCCGCCCGCCCTCGAGCAGCAGCTGCGCGAGCATGTGGCGCGCCGGATGCAGGTTCGCGTTCAGGCGCAGCGCGTTGCCGTAGGCCTGCTCGGCGAATGCCGGCGTACCGCGCAGCGTGAACGCGCGGCCGAGCAGATACTGGATCTGCGGATCGCCAGGCGCCAGCTCGGCGGCGCGCGTGAGCTGCTTCAGCGCGGTCTCGGCATCTGCGCGCTCGAGCGCGATCGAGCCCAGACCGGCATGCGCGGCCGGAGACTCGGCCAGGCGCAGCGCCATGTGGAAATGCTGCTCGGCACGCGAGGCCTCGCCGAGCATCAGCAGGGCCTGGCCGAGGCCGGCGTGCACGATCGCCTGGTTCGGATCGAACGACAGCGCGTGCTCGTAGCGCCGGCAGGCGCCGGCGAAGTCGCGCTTCTCGAAGCAGACGTTGCCCAGGCCGATCATGATGTCGATGCGGTCCGGCGCCAGCTCGTGCGCGCGCAGCATCAGCGCCTCGCCCTCGTCGTACGCGCCGAGCTCGCGGCGCAGGATGCCGTACATGTAGAGCGCCTCGATGTCGTTCGGATGCTCGGCCAGCCAGAGGCGATATCCCTCGTCGGCCTCGGCGTAGCGACCCGTGCGGTGCAGTTCGATCGATTGCTTCAACATGAATTGGGGATCCGGCGCGCAAAGATGGCGATTATGCCGCAGCGCGCCGGCCGGCACCGGCTGTGCGCGCCGGCCGGCCTCGATCGTCACGGTCGGCGGCTCCAAAGCCGGCGCCACGCTCTACACTGCCGCTCCGGTCGCCGACGTCCAGTTCATGAGTCCCCACCAGGATCTTTCCGCGCTGCTGCGCGCACGCACGCCGCTGCTGGTCGTCGAGTCGGCCGCCGAGCACCAGGTCGTCGACGGCTTCCGCCATGCGATCTCGCAGAGCCTGCGGCCGCTGTACCGCTGGTCGATCACCGACGGTCTGGTGCGTCTGGACATGGACATGGACGGCGAACCGCCGCCGCCGGACACCACGGCCCTGCTCGAGGCGATCAAGCGCCATGCCGAGCCCGGCGTCTATCTGCTGCTCGACTTCATGCCGTACCTGCGCTACCCGATGGCGCTGCGGATGCTGCGCGAGATCGTGCTGCGCAGCGGCGTGGCCGAGCACACGCTGGTGCTGGTCGCGCCGCGCGTCGAGCTGCCGGAGGATCTGCAGCCGCACGCAACCCGGTTCGAGCTGCCGCTGCCGGATGCCGAGGCGATCGCTGCGATGCTGCGCGAGGAGGCGTTCCGCTACTCGCGCGAGCACGGCCGCCGCGTCGAGGTCGACGCCGAGGCCGCACGCGCGATCGTGCGCAACCTGCGCGGGCTGGCGCTCGGCGATGCGCGTCGCATCGCGCGCAAGCTGATCCAGAACGACGGCGCGCTGACCGTCGAGGACCTGCCGGCGCTGGCGCAGGCCAAGCATCGCCTGCTCGACCGCCACGGCCTGCTGCACTTCGAATACGAGACCGCCGCGTTCGCCGACGTCGCCGGGCTCGCGCGGCTCAAGCGCTGGGTCACGCAGCGCCGGCCCGCGTTCATCGGCGCACGCCAGCCGGTCAAGCTCGATCCGCCCAAGGGCGTGCTGCTGCTCGGCGTGCAGGGCTGCGGCAAGAGCCTGGCCGCCAAGGCGATCGCCGGCGGCTTCGGCGTGCCGCTGGTGCGCCTGGACATCGGCACGCTCTACAACAAGTACCACGGCGAGACCGAGCGCAACCTGCGCGAGGCGCTGCGCAACGCCGAGCTGCTGGCGCCGTGCGTGCTGTGGATCGACGAGATCGAGAAGGGCCTGGCCGGCGACGACAACGATGCCGGCGTCTCGCGCCGCGTGCTCGGCTATCTGCTGACCTGGATGGCCGAGCGCAAGGCCGCGGTGTTCCTGGTCGCGACCGCCAACCAGGTCGACCGGCTGCCGGCCGAGCTGCTGCGCAAGGGCCGTTTCGACGAGGTGTTCTTCGTCGACCTGCCCGACGCCGCGACGCGCGAGCGGATCTTCGCGATCCATCTGCACCGCCGCGCGCTGCGCAGCGAGGATTTCGATCTGCCGGCACTGGCCGCGGCCAGCGCCGGCTATTCGGGTGCCGAGATCGAGCAGGTCGTGGTCGCCGCGCTCTATGCGGCGGTCGCCGAGGACATGGCGCCGGCACAGCGTCATCTGGTCGAGTCGATCGCGGCGACGCGGCCGTTGTCGGTGCTGATGGCCGAGCCGGTCGCCGCGCTGCGCGCCTGGGCGCGCGAGCGCACCGTGCCGGCCGACTGACCGGCGTTACGCAGCGCTCGCCAGTGCCGGCGCGGCTTCCGCCTCCTCGGCGTCGGCGGCGAACCGGCCCTGGTTCGCGAGCTCGGCGAACAGGCCGCCGGCCGCGACCAGCTCCTCGTAGCGGCCCTGCTCGACCAGTCGCCCCTGATCGAGCACCAGGATCCGGTCGGCATTGCGCACGGTCGAGAGCCGGTGCGCGATCACGAACGTCGTGCGACCCTTCGACAGCGTCGCGAAAGCGCGCTGGATGCGCGCCTCGGTCGCGTTGTCGAGCGCGCTGGTCGCCTCGTCGAGGATCAGGACCGGCGCGTCCTTGAGCATCGCGCGCGCGATCGACAGCCGCTGCCGCTCGCCGCCCGACAGCGAGCGGCCGCGTTCGGCGACCAGGGTCTCGTAGCCTTCCGGCTTGGCGAGGACGAACTCGTGCGCCTCCGCCGCGCGCATCGCCGCCTCGATCGCCGCCGGGCCGGCGTCCGGATCGGCGATACGCAGATTCTCGAGGATCGAGCGGTAGAACAGCCCCGGCTCCTGGAACACGACGGCGATTGCGCGGCGCAGCGAATCCAGACGCAGCGTGCGCAGATCGTGTCCGTCGATCGTGATGCGGCCGTGCTGCGGATCGTAGGCGCGATACAGCAGCGACAGCGCGGTCGTCTTGCCGGCGCCGGTCGGGCCGACCAGCGCGATCGTGCTGCCGGCCGGCACGTGGAAACTGAGCTCCGACACCGCCGGCATTCCGGATCCGTAGCCGAAACCGACGCCCTCGAATGCGATCTCGCCGCGCACGGATGCCAGATCGATCGCATCGTCGGCGTCGGTCACGGTCGGCGTCTCGTCGAGCACGGCGAAGAAGTCGCGCAGCGAGTGGGTCTGGAAGAACAGGTTCGAGACGAAGCCCGCGAACTGCTCGAGGCGACCGATCAGCATCAGCGAGAAGCCGACGAAGCTGACGATGTCGCCGACGCTGGCCTCGCCGCGCCCGTGCAGATGCGCGCCGAGCGCGAAGATCGCGACCACGGTCAGCGTGCTCGCGGTGCGGTTGAGCACCGACAGGATCGCCCAGCCGTTGAGCACCGGATACTGCGCCGACAGCACGCGCTGCATCAGCGCACGCAGCGACCGGGTCTCCTCGCCGATCCGCGTGAAGCTCTGCACGACCGAGATGTTGCCGAACACGTCGCCGGCGCGTGCGGCGATCTCCTGATGCAGGCGCTCGACCTCGCCCTGCGCGCGATGCGTGCGCCGCACGGTGACCGCGTTGAACACCGTGAAGCAGATCATCAGCGCGACCATCAGCACGGCCAGCCGCCAGTTCATCCAGACCGCCAGCGGCACCATCACGAGGATCGCCAGCAGCGTCGCCAGATGCTCGCGGAAGAAGCCGAGCCACAGCCCGAACAGATTGCCGACGCCGGCATTCATGATGCGGCCGAGCCGGCCGGTGTGGTTCTCGCCGTGGAATGCCAGCGGCAGCGTCGCGGCATGCTCGAAGAACGCCGCGATCGCGGCCAGGCGGCGCCGGTGCGCAAGCCGGTCGGCGTGCAGCGACACCCAGACGCCGGCAACGACGCCGGCCAGGCCGATGCCGGCCCACAGCGCGATCAGGCGCGGCGCGTCGTGCGCGCCGTCCCTGCCGAGCGCGTCGACGACACGGCCGAACAGCATCGGCTCCAGGAAGTACACGGCGGCCAGGCCGAGATTGGCCAGCGCCAGCAGCATCGCCAGTCGCCACTCCGGCGCCAGCAGCCCGAGGACCCGCCCATACAGACGCAACACCGACACGGCAGCTCATCCGATTTCGAGGCGCGCGATCGCGCGGCGCGCATTGGCGCATCAAGCAGGTCAAGCCAGGCTGAATGCAGCGGCCTGCGCGCGCCGATCGGGTCCGGCGACACCAAACGTGACAATTGCCTGTTCCGTGGGGCTCGGCCGACCGACTCCGTGCGCCGGCTTGGCCTGCCGGCGCCGGGCCGCTACGCTCTGGCGACGACGATCATCGGTCACACGCGCATGCGCATCATCAGCTTCAACGCCAACGGCATCCGTTCGGCCGCCAACAAGGGTTTCTTCGACTGGCTGGCGCAACAGAACGCCGACGTTACCTGCATCCAGGAGACCAAGTCGCAGGAGGACCAGCTGGTCGACGCCTGCTTCCGTCCGGGCCGCCATCACTGCTTCTATCGCGACGCGATCACCAAGAAGGGATACAGCGGCGTCGCGATCTACTCGCGCCGCGAGCCCGACGAGGTGCGCACCGCGCTCGGCTGGGCACCGTTCGACGACGAGGGACGCTACATCGAGGCGCGCTACGGCAACCTCAGCGTCGTCTCGTTCTACATCCCGTCCGGCTCGTCCGGCGACGAACGCCAGCAGTTCAAGTACCGCGCGATGGCGTATCTGAAACCGGTCTTCGACGAATGGCTCGCCAGCGGGCGCGACTACGTGCTGTGCGGCGACTGGAACATCGTGCGCGCGCGCAACGACATCAAGAACTGGACGTCCAACCAGAAGAACTCCGGCTGCCTGCCCGATGAGCGCGCCTGGCTCAACGGCATGATCGCCGACGGCTGCGGCGACGGCACGCCGGCGCCGGCGCACGGCTGGGTCGACAGCTTCCGCGCGGTCAAGCCCGACGCGGTCGAGTACACCTGGTGGTCCAATCGCGGCCAGGCGCGCGCGAACAACGTCGGGTGGCGCATCGACTACCAGATCGTCACGCCGTCGCTGCGCGACCGCGTGCGCGCCTGCGCGATCACGGCCGCGCCGCGCTTCTCCGATCACGCGCCGTACGCGGTCGACTACGATTTCTGATGTTATCGTTCGTCCCGCACCATCGCGCCCCGATGACGGTCGTCGCGATGGCGAATCGGTCGCGCGAGCGGCTCGGTTCTTCTAGCGCCGCCGCGACGGGCCCCCTGCGGTGAGCGCTCTGCGGGTAGCGCCTTCCGTTTCGTGCGCGCGACGTCAGCGCGGCGGATCGGCCGGTGCGGCAGCCGGTGCTGCCGGCGCGGCGCCGTTCCCGGTCGACCGGCGCGCGCCGGCCTCGCCGATCGTGTCCTCGACCAGCCCTGCCCGCATCAGCCACGCGAACAGCGCGATGCCCGGCAGTGCCGCGATCGTGGTCAGCAGATAGAAGTCGATGTAGCCCAGGCGCTCGATCAGGCCGCCGGCGGTCGTGCCGGTGACGAAGCGGCCGACGATCGAGGCCGCCGCCGACAGCAGTGCGAACTGCGTCGCCGTGAACGACAGATTGCACAGTGCCGACAGGTACGCGACGACGACCACGCCGCCGATGCCGCTGGCGACGTTCTCGAAGCACATCGCGAACGCGAGCAGCGCGTTGCTGTGACCGTACGCGGCGAGCGCCGCGAACGAGAGGTTCGACACGCCCATCAGGACCAGGCTCAGCATGACCGAGCGCTTCAGGCCCAGCCGCGTGTACAGCACGCCGCCGAGAAAGATGCCGACCAGGTACGCGATGAAGCCGAAGCCGACGTCGTACTTGGCGATCTCCGCATTGGTGTAGCCGAGCTCGTCCAGCAGCAGGCGCAGCGTCAGATTGGCCAGCGTGTCGCCGAGCTTGTGCATCAGCACGAAGGCCAGGACCAGCCAGGCGCCGTGGCGGCTGAAGAATTCGGTCAGCGGCGCGACCACGGCGGCGAACATCGCCGCGGCGCTGCGCGCGGCGACCGGCTCGCGATGCCGTGGCGGCTCGCCGAGCCACAGGCAGGCCGCCACCGCCGGCAGCACGAACGCCGCACAGAGGATGTAGGCGCCGGTCCAGCCGAGCGAGTCGGCCATCAGCAGCACCAGCGCGCCGGCCGAGACCGAACCGATGCGCCAGCCGTACTGCGACATGCCCGAGCCGACGCCGAGCTGGCGCGGCTCGAGGCTCTCGATGCGATAGGCGTCGATGACGATGTCGAACGTCGCGCCGGCCACGCCGACCAGCACGGCTGCCGCCGCGGTCGCGGCCAGATGCGTGGCCGGCTCGGCGAAACCGAGGAACGTCACCGCGGCCGCGACGCCGGCCGCCGACAGCAGCAGCCACGAGCGGCGATGACCGAGCCGGCCGAGCAGCGGCAGGCGCACGCGGTCGACCAGCGGCGCCCACAGGAACTTGATGTTGTAGACCAGGAACGCCAGCGAGAACGCGGTGATGCTGCGCTTGTCGATGCCGTCCTGGGCCAGGCGCGTGGTCAGCGTGGCGCCGATCATCGCGTACGGAAAGCCCGAGGAGATGCCGAGCAGCAATGCGGCGACGGGTGCGCGCTCGAGATACGGTCTCAGCAGCGCGGCGAGGCCGCCGCGGCGGCCGGGCGAAGTGGGCGTCATGCGCGGCATGCTAGCCGATCGGCCGGCCGCGCGGCGGATCGCATCGTATCGGCGTCGCGCTCAGGACGGCGCGCTTCGGCGGCGCAGCTTGGCAGCGTCGGTCAGCGCCCGCCGCCCGACGGATGGATTGCGCCGAGCACGCGCGGACCGCGCGCGCCGGTCACGGCCGGAAGGTTGCCGGGCCGCCCGTCCAGACGCTCGCGCGCGAGCCAGGCGAACGTCGCGGCCTCGACGAAGTCCGGATCGACGCCGGCCGCGGCGGTGCTGTGCACGATCGCCGGTGCCAGAGCCGCGCCGAGCGCGTCGATCAGCGCCCGGTTGTGCACGCCGCCGCCGCAGACCAGCACTTCGCGCAGGCCGCACGCGGCCGGATCGAGCGCGGCGGCGATGCTGCGCACGGTCAGCGCGAGCAAGGTCGCCTGCACGTTGCGCGCGTCGCAGGCGGCCGGCAGCCGCGCGTCGAGCCAGTCGAGATTGAAGTATTCGCGACCGGTGCTCTTGGGCGCCGGCAACGCGAAATACGGATCGCCGAGCAGGCCGGCCAGCAGTGCCGGCTCGACCGTACCGCCGGCCGCCCAGGCGCCGCCGGCATCGCGCATCTGGCCCAGGTGGCGGGCCGCCCAGGCATCCATCAGGCAGTTGGCCGGTCCGGTGTCGAAGCCGCGTACCGATCCGTCCGCGCCGATCAGCGTGACGTTGGCGATGCCGCCGAGGTTGAGCACCGCGCACGGCGCACGCGATGCGAACGCCGAGGCATGGAACGCCGGCGCGAGCGGCGCGCCCTGCCCGCCCGCGGCGACGTCGCCGCGGCGGAAATCGGCGATCGTGACGATGCCGGTGCGCTCGGCGATCACGGTCGGATCGCCGATCTGCAACGTGAAAGGATGCGATGCCGCCGGGCGGTGGCAGATCGTCTGGCCGTGCGAGCCGATCGCGCGGATCGCCGTCGGTGCGATGGCGGACGTGTCGAGCAAGGCCAGCGCTGCGGCCGCGAACGCCTCGCCGATCTCGACGTCGAGCGCGCCGTAGTCGTCCAGCGATATCTGCGCAGAGGAGCGCGCCAGCGCGAGGATCCGGACGCGCAAGGCCTCCGGATACGGATAGGTGTGTGCGCCGAGGATGCGCGGTTCGGTGCCGAAGCTCAGCAGCGCGGCATCGATGCCGTCGGCGCTGGTACCGGAGATGAGCCCGAGATAGAGCGCTTCAGCCATTGCCCGCCGGCCGCGGCGAGCCGCTCGCGGCGAGGCGGTTGCCGTCGACCATCTGCAGCTTGGCCAGCATCGGCGAGGCCTGCTGGCGGAAGCGGGCCAGTTCGCCGGCCGGCAGCGGCGCCGGCGGCGGCAGCGTCACGGTCAGCGGATCGCGATGCGCACCGCCAATGCGGAATTCGTAGTGCAGGTGCGGGCCGGTGGCCAGACCGGTCGAGCCGACGTAGCCGATCGTCGAACCCTGCGACACGCGCTGGCCGACCTTGACGCTCGCGAAGCGCGACATGTGGCCGTACAGCGTGGTGTGCTTGCCTTCGTGCTGGATGATGACCGTGTTGCCGTAGCCGTTCTGCCAGCCGCGGAACGTGATCTTGCCGTCACCGGCGGCGCGGATCGGCGTGCCGGTCGGCGCGGCGTAGTCCACGCCCTTGTGCGCGCGCATGTAGCCGAGCACCGGATGCTTGCGGCCGGCGCTGAACTTGGAGGAGATCCGCGTGAACTCGACCGGCGTGCGCAGGAAGCTCTTGCGCAGCGGGCGGCCGTCTTCGGTGTAGTAGACGGTCTCGCCGTTGGTGTCGGTGTAGCGCACGGCGGTATAACGCTTGCCCTGGTTGACGAACGTGGCGGCCAGCACTTCGCCGTTGCGCAGGCGCTCGCCCTCGCGATAGACCTCGTCGTAGATCACGCTGAAGCTGTCGCCCTCGCGCAGGTCCTGCGCGAAGTCGATGTCGTAGCCGAACGCGTTGGCGAGCTTGATGACCATCGCGTCGCTGAGGCCGGCTTGCTCGCCGGCGTCGAACAGCGAACGCGTGACGACGCCGTGGGCGACCTGGACGCGCCGCTCGACCAGCCGGTCCTGCACCGCTTCCTGCACGCCGTCGGTACTGAATTGCAGCGTCACGCGCGCGGCATCGCCGCGATCGAAGCGCATCGCGCGCAGCGAGCCGTCGGCGGCCATATCGAACGCGAACTCGTCGCCGGGCCGGATCCGCCGCAGCGCCGACGCGTCGTCCTGCGCATCGAGTGCGCGCTGCAGATCGGTCGGCGACAGGCCCTGCTCGCGGAAGATGTCCGACAGCGACTGGCCGGCCTTGACGCGCACGACGCGCCAGTCCGGCTCGCTGCCGGTGGTCGCATCGGCCAGAGCGGCGATCGCGGGATCGGCCTCGTCGAGCGGACGTTGCGGCAGGTCGATCTGCACCGTGGTATAGGTGACCGGCACCGGATCCTGCCGCGTCGCGCCGGCGAACGTCGGCACGATGAAGCCGGCCAGGACGATCGCGGTGACGGCCGCGCCGCCGAGGACCCAATGCTCGCGGCGCCACGACACCGGCGCCGCCGACACGTTCTGGACGAAGGTCCAGTTCGCGCAGCGCGAATAGAACTGGAAGTAGTGACGCTGAACCCAGCGGCGGATGGCGAGCGGGCGATTGCCCGAGCGGGTGGCCTGCGGCCGCTGGGAATGGTCGGTCACTGCTGTCGCCTCGGTGGTACTGGCGGCGTACCATACGGCCCCCCGTAATCGCCGTCAACGCCAATGATTACGCGGGTTTGCGTCGCTTTCTTGAGTAACGAATAATTAACGCGACGCTCGCTTTTTCGGCGGCTTCGCCTCGCCCGACTCCTCCTCTTTCTGATCTGGATCGTCCATGTCCGCAACCCAGTCCGCCCTCGACCTGATCGGTCGCGGCACCGAAGAAATCATCAAGCACGACGAACTGGAGGCGCGGCTGCGGACCGGCCGGCCGCTGCGGATCAAGGCCGGCTTCGATCCGACCGCGCCGGACCTGCATCTCGGCCACACGGTCCTGTTGAACAAGATGCGGCAGTTCCAGGACCTCGGCCATCAGGTGATCTTCCTGATCGGCGACTTCACCGGCATGATCGGCGACCCCACCGGCAAGAACGTCACGCGCAAGCCGCTGACGCGCGAGGACGTGGCCGCCAACGCGCGGACCTATGCCGACCAGGTCTTCAAGGTGCTCGATCGCGAGCGCACCGAGCTGCGCTTCAACAGCGAATGGTTCGACCCGATGCCGGCGGCCGACATGATCCGCCTGGCCGCGCAGCACACGGTCGCACGCATGCTCGAGCGCGACGACTTCGCCAAGCGCTACGGCGCGCAGCAGCCGATCGCGATCCACGAGTTCCTCTATCCGCTGGTGCAGGGCTACGACTCGGTCGCGCTGCGCGCCGACGTCGAGCTCGGCGGTACCGACCAGAAATTCAATCTGCTGATGGGCCGCGGCCTGCAGGAGCACTACGGACAACCGCCGCAGGTCGTGCTGACGATGCCGCTGCTCGAGGGGCTCGACGGCGTGGCCAAGATGTCCAAGTCGCTCGGCAACTACATCGGCATCAACGAGCCGGCGATCGACATCGTGACCAAGACGATGAAGATCGGCGACGAGCTGACCTGGCGCTGGATCGATCTGCTGAGCTTCGACATCTCGATCGGCGAGGTCGCGCAGCTGCGCGACGCGGTCGCCGCCGGCCAGCTCAATCCGCGCGATCTGAAGCTGCGCCTCGCGCGCGAGCTGGCGACGCGCTTCCACGGCGCGGCCGCCGCCGAGCAGGCGATCGCCGGCTGGCATGCGGTCGTGCGTGGCGAGGGCGACACCGCGCTGCTGCCGCTGACCGATGTCGTGGTGCCGCCCGAAGGGCTGCGCCTGCCGGCGCTGCTGACGGCTGCCGGACTGACCGCGAGCAACTCCGAGGCCAACCGCAAGCTCAAGGAGAACGCCGTGCGCATCGATGCGCAGGTCGTCGTCGACGCGCAGCGTGTGTTCGGTCCCGGCTTCGAAGGCGTACTGCAGGTCGGCAAGCGCACGTTCGCGCGCGTGCGTCTCGTCGCGGCCTGAAGGCGCCGTGCATGGCGACGGCGCGCGATGCCGCGCGGCGCCCAACATTTTCGCTCAGCCCCCTTCCCGAAACCGATCGATGTGGTTAGGATGCGCGCCCCTTGCAGGGAAGGCCGGAGAGGCTGGAGCGAGGGAGTGCAGGAAGCACGCTGCGCGGTGGACGGGAAGATGAGGTTGCCGCGCAGAAGGGTGTTGACGGACGCGAAAATGGTTGTATGATGCGCGGCTCCCTCGGACGAAACGTCGTGAGGGGCGAGACGAAGAGAGTCTCGCAAGCGATTGATCTTTGACA